>Ga0307405_10000017_pt1 | contig 195149 bp, 164 predicted proteins | sample 322Cmetagenome_2_FD_203311 | JGI IMG/M metagenome (GOLD analysis project Ga0307405, IMG submission 203311) | Maize rhizosphere microbial communities from greenhouse at UC Davis, California, United States - 322HYB-C-1 | ecosystem: Host-associated > Plants > Roots > Rhizosphere > Soil | place... | reverse complement strand
AAGCACATCGTACTCCTTGCCTGAAAAATTTAATCTAGCTTTGAAAGCCATAGTTTTAAAATTTAAAGGTTAAAAAAATTTGATTTAGTGTAGCCTCCGCTACAGTATCAGCATAACCAAAGATCAGGCCAATTACACTTTATATTGCTCATCTATAGCGAATAATCTTATTTTTGAAATCAAGATAAAATCCTGAAAACGCACTAAACGATTAGTTAAACGAGTTATTATTGTGGAAAACGTGTGGAAAAGTTTTAAGATATTTTTAGTGTTACAAATACATTAGGGTAAGTGATTGCGCTACAAAACCGTAGCGATTGTACACAAAGTGTCGTGTTTTAGGACAGCGTATCACTAAAGTAAATGTGATGGTTTGTAAGATACAAACCATGGCGGCATAAATGGCGAAATTTAAATGAGCTGTGAGCCGAATTTTTCCATTTTGGCCAGCCATTTTTGGCTATAGTGGTTCTCGAGCGAATGCAGTTCGCCAATGGTATTGGTTAATACAGGGCTCATCTTACATTTTTCGAACACTATTTTTTTAATGGATAAATAAGTAGTTTTCTTATTAGCTTTCCACTCTTTAAAGGTTGCCTCATCCAAAATTGATACAATCCTGGCCGACCTGCCGCTAAAATTGTTGTTTACATTCTGCTGTTGGGTTGTAAAAATCTGATCGGGCATAAAAAGACGATCGAAGAAACCTTTAACTTTTGCCGGGATATGATCAACGTATACGGGACAAAAAAGCACCACATGGTTACTCTGCCTAATGGCAGTTAAAGCTTTTTGCAGGTCGGGCTCTAACTCGGCAATCTGTCTGTTGTTAAACAGCTTGTTCGAATTGAATATCAGATCGATAATGGCCAACTCCCTAACGGTAGCACCAACACTTTCTGCCCCTTGCTTATAGGCATTAATCAGGAAATTTGTAGATGCGTTTTTTTCAATATCTCCATTGAGGAGAAGTACTTGCTTCATTTTTTTTGATTAATCTGATCAGGCCGATGCATTACAAAATTATAAAGAATTTGTTAAGTGTTATGCATAACCCATAAAAAAACCCAACGCTGGGGTTGGGTTTTTATTTTCAGCTATCAAAAACTATTGCTGATTATATTCTGAACTCCATGTGGTATTTTCATCTTCACCTTTGTGTCCATCCAGTTTTACCACAAAACTTTTAGCCGGAAAATATGGTGTGATGTGGATATCCAGGTGGATCCTGTCTTTCTGTTGTTCATCTCTCTCGAAACGCATAATCTTAAATCGCTCGATTAAACGGTCGGCGCCCTGGATACCATCCAAGAATTTAACAATCTGGCCTCGCAGATCCTGTTCCGTTTTAGAAGTCCAGTTTTCGAAAGCCCTTCTGTTCAGGAAATCGAATAATACTTTGGTAATATAATCGAATACACGTACAACAGAATATGTTTGTAAACCGATGTTATCGCCATTAAATAAGGTTTTAGCAGAGAAAGCCATTACTTTACCATATTCGTTAACCATTGGCACCAAGCCTACTCTTTCTAAATGAGAGATTTCACTTTTCTTTAAATCGAATTTTACACCATCTACCTCATTTATAGCACCATGTTTTTTACCTGCAGTAACCTGCGACATTAAGGTGTAATACATTTTACCTGCAAGTGCTGCTGATCCGGGTACGGTTAAATCGTCTTCCTCACCCACTTCAGCAACTTTACCTCGGCCAACCAACCAGTTGCAGGTCATGATTACATTCGATCTGAATGCATCACCTCCGGTAAAGTTTGCTGCGGTAAATAAATCAAGTACATCATCCGGCTGATCAAGATCGGCAAAATCGGTTACCAGCATGGCTTTGTTGTTATGCGCAATTTTACCCCATCTCTCTAACACTTTATTAGAGCCCATATAGCCAGGCACAACCATTAACGAGTAGTTATTACGGAGATCCAAACGGTCATAATTCTGTTTTAGCTCATCATCTACGTATTCGATAAAACGTGGATTATCAAGATCTTTGATCTGATCCATTGATGCATTTAACAGCACCACATTTTTAAGTTTGTCAGATTCGGTATTTTTATAGAATAAATGTACCGAACGGTATGCCTGCTCCAACTCTCTTGTACTTTCTAATGCGGTACCGATGTTTTTATTCAGGTTTTCTTCGGCAGCATTCAGTTTTTGGGTACTTTTTTCCACCATATCGGCAACTGAAGTAGAAGATTCAAGTACATCGATCCAAAGCTGGATTTTCTTTTTCAGTTCTTCGCGTTCTTTCTTTTTCTCATCACCGGTTAAAAAGATCTGTTTACGGGCTTTACGTTCAGGGTTTAAATTCTGCAGACCATCAACAGTGGCTTCCAACAGATCGAAACCACCAACACGGGCCAGTTTTTCGAGGTTATCTTTAAGTGATGTTTTTTCTAAGGTTTTGGCTTCAGCTGGTTTAAAGCCTGCCTGGCCTGTATTTTCGTCGGTTTTTAATTCTTGAGGATTTGACATGTTTCTTGGCGTTAAGATTATTTATTTTGCTCCAATTCGTCAACAAAGTTCTTCAAAGCGTTAATGAAGGCCGACTTTGTTTCTTCGTCATCAAGAGTAGCTTTTAAGGTTTTGTTCGATTTTAACTGTTTGATTACATTAAGCGACATTTCTCTTTCGATGTTCACATTAGTAAGGTAGTTACTTTGGTTGATAATGTTTTTTACACCAAAATCGCCCAGATCGTTAAAGTTTATTGTCTCGCCAACGGTAGATCCATCCTGCTTTTCGAAAGCTACCTTCACATTTGGTTTATAATGTGCGAATACATCTTTCACCGTTTTTAATCCCTCTACTTTTTCGGGTTTTATCGGCTCGTTATCGGTAAGTTTCTGTACAAAAAGTGTTTTGTTGTGGGCAATTTCTGCGAAGGCTTCTGAGGTGTCAATTTTTCGCTCGTTACCACCAATTTCATAGTTAAACATAGTATGTTGATTTAGGTTTACGATTATTTTTTTCTAATAATATAATAATTAACGTTTTAACTCAATTTTTGTTCCAATGTTACGGTTTCTGGCTGAATAATACTCCATTCGAGTTTATCTTCCGCGGCATGTTTGCTTACCACAACCTTCGATCCTTTTTTTAGTTCACCAGAAATGATGTATTTCGAGATCGGCCTGCGTAAAAGATTTCTGATAACTGCAGAGAGCTGCCTTGCACCATATTTTGGTGTAAAACCATCTAAAGCGATCATTTTTTTGGCGTCTTCTGCAATTTCAAAATCAATACCCATTTTATTGAGCGATTGTACCAAACTGCTTAACTGGATTTCGAAAATACGCACCACATTACTTTCGTTTATCGGCGCAAAAGGAACTATTTCAGAGATCCTGGCTAAAAATTCGGGGCGGAAATGCCCGGCCATTACCTCCATTAACTGATTTGAAGCAGGAATTACCCCTTTTCCAATCTGTTCGGCAATCCATTCGCTACCAATGTTCGAGGTAAAAAGAATCAGTGAGTTGCTAAAATCGCCCTCTTTTCCCAAACGGTCGTGCATGTGGCCTTCGTCCAGGATCTGTAAAAAAGTATCAAAAACGGAAGGGTGTGCTTTTTCAATTTCATCAAAAAGCAGTACAGAATAGGGCTGTTGCCTGATTTTATTCACCAATAAACCGCCTTCTTCGTAACCTACGTATCCTGGAGGCGCGCCATAAAGTAAGGCGGCACTATGCTCTTCCTTAAATTCAGACATATCGAAACGGATCATCGCTTTTTCATCGTTGAACAAAAATTCGGCGATTGATTTGGCCAGTTCGGTTTTACCCGTTCCGGTTGGCCCCAGTAAAAAGAAGGATCCTATTGGCTGTCCTTTTTTATTCAATCCGCTGCGCGATTCGAGTATAGCATCTGAAACAGCTTTTAAAGCCTGATCTTGTCCTACCACACGTTTTTTAAGGTAAGCTTCCATATTGAGCAATTTTTCCTTTTCACCAGCCTGCAGTTTACCCATTGGGATACCTGTTTTGTAGGCCACTATAGAAGCAATGTCCTGTTTGTTGATGCGATCACTTTTTTCAGCAGCATATTTTTTTAACTCCTGTAGGCTTTTGGTAATATAACCCTGGTATTCATCGGCTGTTTCGAAAGCATCGGTCTGTGTTTCATCGGTTAAGCGGCCCAGTAAAACCGGACTTAATTTATTCTGAAGCAAAGAGAAAAGCCATTTATAATCGGCAAATTTCTCTGCTTCCGATTCTTCGGCATTGGCATTTAAAGCTTCCAGATCGGTTTCCAAACTTTCGATTACCTGATCGGAGGTGTCGTTCATCATTTTCATGGCGGCCATTGTGCGGTCGAGCAGATCGAATGCAGAATCAGGGAGCCTCCTATCTTTCATGTAACGTTTGGCCAGGCGCACACATTCGCCCAAAGCATCGGGTTCGATGGTTAAAGTATGGTGCTCTTCGTATTTTACGGCCAGTTTCTGCAGCATTTTAATGGTGCTTTCTTCGTTTGGCTCATTTACCTGCAAGACTTCAAAACGCCTGCTGAAAGCCTGCTCAGGCTCGATAATTTTGCGGTACTCATCGATGGTTGTGGCACCGATAACCGTAATTTCGCCACGGGCAAGTTCTGGTTTAAGCAAATTACCTATACCCGCACCCAGCGGCCCCTTACTATCCAATAAAGTGTGGATTTCATCAATAAACAGCACAGCCTTTTCAAACTGCTTAATTTCTTTGATGATGTTTTTTAAACGGTCTTCTATTTCTCCCTTGTAAGAGGCTCCTGCAATTAACGAACCTAAATCGAGTTCAAAAAGCTGCACGGGTTTTAAACTCTCGGGCACATTCTGGTTCACGATATCAATGGCAAAACCATCAACCAAAGCGGTTTTACCTACGCCAGCATCACCGGTTAGGATTACATTTGGTTTGGTGCGGCGGCAAAGGATTTCCATCATCTGCCTGGTTTCTTTATCACGGCCAATAATAGGGTCGGTTTTACCATCGCGAACCATCTGTAACCTATCTATACAGTATTTATACAGGGCGTTGCCAGTACTTTTGTTTTCAGTACCAGCGCTTGTTTTATCAGGCGAAACCACCCTCGAAATTTCTTCATCTTTTACATACAGATCCAAAATCTCGCGTTCCTTAATCGGGAACGATTTTAACTGATCGGGCTGAAAACCGATACCCGGTTTTGCCAATGCGGTTAAGACACATACCGGGGTAATTAAATCCAATCCCAGTTTAATGCGTACATTATCGGCCTCTTCAAAAATCACCGCAATTTCTGGCGCACCGCTTACAGTATCCGTAAAACTTGCCGATTTTGCCTGTTCGTCAATCCGTACTTCAGCCCATTCGCTGATATATTCTTCATCTTTACCAATAGAGGTAATGAACGAACGCAGGCCAACATCTTTATGCATCAATCCTTTAAGCAGGTGAGCCGCAGTAAACACTTCGTTTCTGTACTCTTTAGCTAAAGACTGTGCAATGTGCAGGGCTGTTTTGACCGATTCGCTTAAATTTGTAATTGCCATATCCCTTAGTTGGTTGTAGGCAATACTGCCGGGTTAAAATTATTTTCGGTGATGTAGTAATATGTTTTGCCGTTCGAAATAAACTGCTGCTCAATCTGGGTAGCCCTTTTAATCTGCTGAACAGATTGATTTAATAATTTAATGTAGCTTTCGAACTCTTCAAGCGGCATTTTAGAACTGTTCTTTAAATCACCAACGGTGTATTTCTCTAAAAATTTGTTGTTTAAAGGTAAACCAGTTACCAATTTAATGTAGTTGGCCAAGGTTAAACGCTTTATGTTGCCCGATGACTCTTTAATACCCAGCATCTGTTTTGGCATTTTCACATAATTTTTAACGAGTTTACTCCTGAAAGAAGACTGATCGGCCTGCAAATTTTGCCCCAACATAATCGAAAACACATCTACAATCTGTTTGTATTCCATGTTATTTAAAACGATGGCATATTGTAATGTTGAAGGGTTATTTTTCACTGCATCAGCCGACAGATTTGCGGTGCTATAGTATTTAAACGCATTGTGCGGCATGCGGTCTGCAACTTCCGCGCCAACGGGTTCCGGCAATAAACCTTCTACATCGGCAGTCAGGTTTTTACGTGATATACCTGTTAAACGGAAAGCACTATCCAACGAGCTGATCTGATTATAGATATCGGAATTGGTTTCTTTTACGAAACGGCGTAAAGCAATCGTCATGCTCTGGTTGGAATTTACCGAACCTTTTGTTGGGAAAACTACCCCGCCCTGTATTAAACTGTTTTTAGGGTAATCTAAATAATAAGAGATAGAATCCTGTAAACTGGTATTATAAGGCTGGAAGCTTTTTAAACCCTCACCTTTTACCATGGTGTTTTTTCTATATTCGGCAGAGCGGATAGCCGATTCGGAAACGAGTTTACGCGACTGGATTACAAAATCGTTAAATGACTGATTAAAATCGCTATACACCTGTAAGGCTAAAATACGGGCATCTGCCTGCGCAACCTGCTCACTCAATTCGTTAATGAGGTAATTGTTGGTTCCCCCGGTATTTCCGGTACTGCCAACCAAAATAATTAAATTGGTTTCGTTCTTTTTTGCTTTAAATAAGCCTAATCCGGTTTTTATTGCCTGAAAAACAGGTTCCTCGCTTACTTCTCCATTACACCTAACGGTATTTTTAGCCTGATTTGAAAGGAAAGTCATCAACTGCCTGTAATCATTCTGGATCGGGCTTACAAAAATGCCTTTTAAAGCGCAACCACTTTCGCCACGGTATACTACACCACCAAAGTTCACTTTTGTTCCTTTACCAAAATCGCCCATAATATTTTCGAAAGAAGCGATGGTATTGGTCATTCCAGAAAAATATTTGGTCATTGGGCTACCACCGTCCACTACAAAAACAACATTTACTTTGGTTTTATTTTTACGGAGGTTCAGGTAGTCTTGATAAGAAAGCGCAGAACCGTTAATGGTTAATATTTTATTGTCTTTTTTATTGTAAACATCTGCAGCGATACCTACCGTGTTACCTCCTTCATCGTTCGAAACAACAGGTACGCTACGCAGGATTAGGTTTTCCCTTGGCAATAATGGATCTACAGTGAAAGTTGTTCCTTTATCGATTCCGTTTTTGATGGCTACCGAGGTAGAATCATCCCTGTCGTAATCGCCGGGTTTAACCGAGGTAATGTACAAACGATCGCCCCAGCTGTGTACGGCTTCGGCAGAAACCCAACCGTAAATACTTTTTAAAGCGGTATCTGCAACCAGCTGGTCATCAGCACCTATCAGGTATTTCTTGCCATCTTCTGATTTTTTGTAGATATAGGCAATTTCGTGCAACCTTACTTTTGTACGTCGGTCTTTAAGTTCGGGTGTATTGTAAACCAGGATAGAATCGGTAGTATCAAAATAGAACTTGGGTTCGGTTAAGGCATTTTTCCCGTTTATGATACCGATGGCTTTTTCTGCATAACCTGTTTTTTGGTTAGAGAAAGCGCGTTGCCATAAAAGCAGTTTAGATTTTGCGATCCAACCATAACTGATGGCACTTTTTTTATCGTTTATTTTTCTGCCCCTGATCATTCCGGCCTTGTATTTAATCAGTTTCAGGTAGCCGTTTTCCTCTTTTGAAACATAAAAAGGTTCCATAAAGCTGATTTTTTTCATAATCAGGCTTCCACCCGGTGCAGTAGTGGTATAATTATCTTCACGGTCTGAAAAAACAATCCATGGCAAACTGCTGCTATTGGTATTGTCCATTACGTTTATACTTTCTGAAGGCCTTTCGTAAGATTTAGGCATGTATTTTACTCTTTTGCCAAAGGATGCCGGCGATTGTGCGTAGGCAAACGATATTCCTATAAAAAGGAGGGTTAAGGCATAGTATTTTTTCATAATCTGTGGATGAGCTTTAAAATTAGGTGAGCAGTTAATTTATCTTGTTTTGGCCGGTGCTTCAGCAGTTGTTGCTGCAGGTTGGGCCGTTCCCGAATGTTGCTTAATGTTTACCAAACTGGCACAGGTAGAATTTGGCTTGATGGTTAGCTGCGCCTCGTCAACGGCTATTTCTCCCCCAAAGGTTAGTCCCATGCAATATGAATAAATATCGGTCTGTTTTTTCTTACCGTTCATTTCTACATTTACCGTTACTTTTTCGTTACCGCACATGTATTTGTTAACGAGATAGTAATAGTTAGAGTTAAAATCGGCACCATTGGCAATGGCTTGTAAACGGGCCCTGATATCATCGATGGTTTTACGTTCGCCATCACCTGGGGCAACAATATCTTCAACGATTTCGGCATTTGGATCAGTGATCAAGATATTTAGGAAAGCAGGTTTACGGCTTTTATCCGAGCGCAGGCGTACCACATATTTGCCTGGGGCACGGTAGGTGTATAAAGCGGTTTTTCCTTTAACATCTACTCGCCCGGTTTCGCCGAACGACCATTCAAAATCTTTTCCTTCCCCATCTCCTTCAAGCCTGATTTCTTCGTTAACCAAACCTGCCGTTGGGCCACTGATGGTTAATACACTATCTACAACTGGTGTATGAACGGTATCGCGTACAGTAACCGGAAATTCCTGACGGAGTTCGCCATCAACGGTTAAGCGCACAATGTAAGTATCGGGCTTTGTGTAGTGGTAAGAACCGGTTTTTGTGGTAGCTTTTTCGCCGTTTCCGAATTCCCATAACCATTTCGTAGCTTTTGGTGTATTATCGGTAAAAACCAGACTTTCGTTTAAATAAATTTCATCTTTTAAGATTCGCGCATCAATTGCCCTTTTTTCGAACAATGAACTTTTAAATAGGAAAATAAGACCTGTTAAGAGCAATACAGCTAATAGGATGTAGAGAATAACATAGCCCTGCGAATTTGAATTAACTTGCTTGGTGTTTGTGTCAGACATAGGTAGCGTTTTTTATAGGTTGTTTTTGAGGTATTTATCTGGTAGATATGGTTTGCTGCAATTGCCGCCTGTTGAGAATACAATCGTCCAATTGTCTTTTATGCAATTCGATATCCGTAATGTTTCTGTTCTGTTCCTGCCTATCATAAAATAACCTGTCGTACAGCTGTGCCGTTTGAACAAATATTTTATAACGCTGGTCTGATGCTTTACGGTCAAACGCAGCCCTGATAGAGCCTAATGAATTCTGTATATCGTTTTTCAAGAAAACCGCCTGTACATTTGGGTTGTAGCGGGTAATCTGTTTGTAAGTGGTATCAATGGTAGGCGAAGTTTCTTTTACCATGCTTTCGAATGTTTCGTTCTCGCTGATTTTTACCTCCAGCTCTTCTTTGGAGATTTCGTAGCGCGATTTATCGCTATAAAAAATACCAAAACTTAAAAGCCCCACGGTAAAAACAAACAGCGCTATAAAAAACAAGAATTGTTCGCGTCTTTCTTTTATACTTAATTTTATCATAATCGTTTAATTATCGGCCGAACCGTCCGTTTCTGATCCTGGTTGCTGTAGCCTGGTTTGCGCGGTGGCAATCGTTTATCTGTTCCTTATACCTTTGGATATCGCCCCTTGATTTAATAAGCGAATCCTGTAGATCGGCCATTGCACCAACATTATTGTTTATTTTGGTGTAGAGATCAAAACTCGGACTGGTTTGCGTTTTTTTTGAAATAAGGTCTTTAATCCTGTTGTTGGCGCTTTGGATATCGCCCAAAAGGATACTCTGTTTGCTCATTTCGTTGGCATTGTAATCGCGGTATTGGGCAAGTTCTTTAAAACGTACAAGGATAAGATCGAAATTGGTATTGATATCTTTTCTTAGGTAAGATAGTTTTTCGGTTTCCTTTACCTTTTTATCGAGCAGGGTATACTCATAATCGGATGCGGCAAAAAAGAGATAAATACAGAGAATAGAGAAAAGCGTTAGGAATACAAAGTTTAAGATAAACCTTGTGTAAGCGGTCCTGATTTCGATGGCATTAATGGGTTTCATAGAGCATTAATAGTTTCACATAGCAATAGTATAATAATTAATCCGACAATCAAACACACTAAAATCACACAAACTTTTTCAAATTAACATTGTACTATAACAATTTTTAATATTTGTTGTTTGGTTATTAAAAAGATATTATTTCTTTTACTTTTAACAAACTTTAAGCCAAACCGTGTATGTCTGAAAATTTTTACAACAAACCCTTCAGATTTAGGTCGGTTTTCTCAGGCGGCGGCCTTCAGCCAACTGACCTCGGAAAATCGATTTCGAACCACATAGAACTGATTATTTTTACCCGCTTTGGGGAGCACCGGTTCCACAATGATTTTGGCTGTGAGATATGGGATCTCGACTTTGAGCTAATCGTGAGCGAAAGCATTTGGGAGGAAAAATTCCGCAAATCGTTGCTAAAATCCATCACCGACTATGAATTTAGGATATATAATACCGCGGTAGAAGTACACATTACTGAGGTAGAAAATGTATATCCCCTACGTAAGATAACCGAGATTAAAAAAAAGGTAGATATTAGTGTTAGAGCACTAATAAAAACCACAGGAGAAAAATATTTTTTCAACACCGCTTTATTTCTTAGCCCATTATCAACTTAATCTAAAACGCCCCAAATATTCTACACATGAAACCAGTTTTTTATTCATCAAAAGATGAGATCCGGAACAGAATTTTAAAAAATGCCGAAGATTTCTGGAATATTAAAGACAGTAACGACTTCGATCCACTTGTTAGACTGATTATTGAGGCGTTAAGCAACGAGCTTTTTAATGTATCCAATGATGTTAAAAATTTAGAGAACAGGATCTTTGATAAGATCAGCCGTATTTTAGCTCCCGATCATTTAACTTCATCGTTACCGGCCCATGCTGTTATGCACGCCAGGCCGATTGAACAACAGGATTTCCTTTCAATCTATTCGCAGTTTGCATTTAAAAAGAATATTCCGCAGGAAAATGATAAGGCCAAGAAAACCGATATTTTTTTTAGCCCGCTGCATACCGTAAAATTAAATAATGCATCGATAAAATACATCGTTACCGGAAATACCCTTTTTAATGTAGAACAATTGGGCAAACAGCCTATACACAATACCCTGCCGGGTACTTCTGTAGAGAAAAATACCATATACATAGGTTTTAACGGCATTAAAGACTGGATGGATTTTAATAAACTGAATTTATTTTTCGACTGGAAAAACTATTCGGTGCCCGAAAACACTTACGATCTGCTCTCACTGGGAAAATGGTTCTACAAAAACAACGAGCTCGCCGCCTATACAGAACGTTTTATGGATGAGCCTTTAACGGGTAAGGCACAGGCACCGTTTCAGCACAAACAATTGCTTAACCTGATCAAAGCAGATGTTTTACAGTTTTACAGCAACAGGTTTATTACCCTGGGCGATCTTAATGATTTTAATATCGACGAAAGCAAGGAGCTACCTCCTGAGTTTGCCAACCTATTCCAGCCGGCTGTTTTAAACCAGATCGATAATTCGGTAAAATGGCTTAAAGTAATTTTTCCGGCAGCTATAAACCAGGAAATGCTGAACGAGCTTCATATTTATATCAATGCGTTCCCTGTGGTAAATAAACGGCTAAGCCAGATCAAACACCGGCTTAAAACGATGAACAATATTATTCCGATTAAAACGGAATCATTGGATCAGATGCTTGCGGTAGAAAACCTGAAAGATAATAAAGGGAAAAGTTATAACGAGATTCCTTACACCAATGAGAACGAAAAAGGAGATGGATCTTTCTCGATCCGGTACGGAGGCACGGAACGTTTTGATACGAGAAATGCCAAAGAGTTGGTAGACTACCTTTTTGAACTGTTACGCGATGAGAAAGCAGCTTTTACCGCTTACGGGCCTGATTTTTTAAGCACCATCCTAAAAAACCTGGAACAGAATATTGCGCTAATTGAACAAAAAAGCCGCTCGGCGCTTAAAGACATTAAAGAACTGCCCAGCTATATTGTATTGAAACCGATTGGCGATGCGGATATTTTATTCCTCGATATCTGGGTTACACAAGCAGAAGAGGCCAACCAGATTAATGCCGGAAGCCGTTTAGTGGTATACGATAACAATAAGGTAAATGCAGAGAGTATCTTTTTATTGAGCCAAACGAAAGGTGGCCGGTCGAGGTTGAATGCAACCAATAGGGTGCAGGCTTATAAATATGGTTTAACAACGGCCGACCGGATTATTACGAAGGCTGATGTGATCAATTTTTGCCGTTACGAACTGGGCAGCAAATTAAAGGGCATTACCCTCGCCAGAGGCTTGATAATGGATAATAAACCAAATGCAGGCTTTATTAAAACCACTGATATTTTGATCGAACCTGCAGATCAGCTTAACCTTAGCGTGCAGGATTGGGAAGAGCTGTTGAGTTTAACTTTGGCGAAATTAAATTTAAGGAGTACGATGAATGTGCATTATAGGATGTTGTTAAAGCCAGCGTTGTATAAAGCGGTTTAAGGTTTTGTGATTAGACTTAAATAAACACCGTCATCTCGACTGGAACGCAGTGGAATGGAGAGATCTATCTAGACAGATTTCTCGGCTGCGTTGCACTACGCTCGAAATGACGACCGCATGATACAAATAGGCTAGAATTAACTCTTACAGATATACGTATTAATACTATTTAGTAATTCCATTCAAATGATGTTAATTAAAGATATACCGTATACCCTAAATAAGCACTTTCACCATCCTCGCTCAATATCGTTTCCTGATAATCGGGTGCGGTAAGGAGTTCTACGTTAACCTCTGCATCTACAGGGATTAAATAGCTGATGGCCATATCTAAAATAGCCCTGTTTTTTTGTCCGGGAATAAACTTAACCAGTTCCTGTGGTGAAGTTGGACCGATATTAACATTATAAGCTTCGTGTTCGGGGGTAAAGCTATCACCAATGATGGTATCAATCCCCAATGCGCTTCCACCCAGCTGCATTTGCATTTCTTCAGCAATTTTTACCGGTGCAATATTGGCTGTAGCATCCACAATGGTAAGTGGTAGGTTAAATAGTGCAGTAAGTACTTTTGATACAAAACTAATATCATTTCTCTTTTGCTGGATTTCGGGTAGCAGGTGCATCCAGATGATGCTCTGTTCTTTATTGAGCAAATTAAATTCATCCCATCCAAATTCAAAAATCTGACTTAAATCGGAATAGGTTGTTTTTTTATCGAGCATATTTTCATATAGCTCGGTCATGATCCTTACATAATTAATTTCTGCATCAAAGGGTGTAAAAAATAACCTGGCCTCCTTTTCTTCCTCCCTCCTATCCCTGATATCTTTAATCATAGATTCCTCGTCCATACCTGCACTACCGGTTGGCGGACGGTGGAAAAGCCCTTCAGGCAGCATATCATACAATCCTTCGCGGTTGGTGCTGATTCGGATGCGTTCGTGCCTTCTTTTTTCAGAATAATAAGCAGTGGTATCCTCAATATCTTTTGCAAAAGCACGTTTATCGGGCCCCAATGGGATAATTTCAATCCTATCGGCATCAATTACCTTGCGCTCAATCAGGTCGGCAGCGTGGGCAACGGCTTTGTAATCTGTAAATAGTTCGTTATTAATCAAAGTTTCCTTTTTCATTAAACTTTAAGGCTTCATTTTTGTTATAGGTTAAATTTTTATTACCGAAAAAAATAACGATTATAATCAAATATTAAAGATACTATATTTGCAATACATCTCATCTATAAAAATTTAATGGACGTTCAATCATTTTTTATCCGCTTTCTCTTGTTCCCGCTGATCTTCATCGTATCAACAGCGGTGCTTTCTATCATCAACAAAAAGAACCAGTTCCTCAATAACAAAAGACTTATCGTAAGTGTTCTGCTCATCGGCATTATTTTAGCCCTTCCGGGATTTTTAGGGTTCCTAAACTTTAATTTTATGCCCTGGGGCTACATTATATGCTGTATTTTTTATCTCTTAATGGGCACGGTTTTCGTTTACCTGTTAACCAAATACTACCCTAAAGATGTACTAGAGCGCAAGGTTTTTATCTTTTTCGCCACTTTAATTTCGGCTATTTTGGCTGTTTATTTATTTCAGCTCGCCTTTAACTGGTTAAGCTCGGTAAACTTTGGGTGGTTTGGCGCTGGCAGTATCACCTGCTTTTTTGTTCCACTTATTTTTTGGTGGGCTTATGTTTCACTGCTTGGTATCCCTTCGGAAATCTACAAGATCTGGAAATATCCCGATACTCCTTTGGACATCAACATGGACCATGTAGATTTTAACCGTTTATTGGTACTGGAGCTGGAGCTTTACAAAAAAAGCAGCGATCCCGAACCTTTAAAGGTAAAGGTAAAAGCTGTAGAGAACATGAACTTCGGTATTTGGTTCCACAAGTTTATTGATGATTACAATTTAAAATTTGCCAAAAGCCCTGTAGAGTTCAGGGGCGACGATATGGAGAATTATAAATGGATTTTCTTTATCAAAACTTCTTTTTTTAAACGCAATATTTTCATCGACCCGGATCTCGACATCATTGAAAACGGCATTACCGAAAAAATGACGATTTACGCTAAACGGGTATCTGAAAACGCAAACAGGCCCAATGAAGTTGGAGAAAGTGCTATCTTTATCTAATCTATAATTAAAAACATCTACCATGATAAAGCCGCTAAAATATAAATCCATTAACTGGATTAATGGCATGAAGCTTTCCAGTGATCATTTTACATTAAGTGATCTTTATTTGCAGGACTTTGTACGCGATGCCGCCTCTCTACATTTAAACAACAGTAATTACGGATTTTTACCGCCTTTTGCAGGTTATAAAAGTTCTCACGATATCGAAATTATCGAAAAAGCAACCAACCATATCGAGGTAAGGGTAAGATACTGTAATGCCATTACGCCCGAAGGCTGCCACATTGATATTGTACAATCGGATAATATGGATACACTGGTACACAACCACTATTTTGGCCAGTCGGAACCGCGAAACTATGTGATTTTATTAGTGGTGAGTCCGTTTAACCGTGTACCAACAGGCACACCAAACCCTGAAGAAAACCCAATCCGTTACCCGGAACTTGCCAAAAGTTATGCTATTGCGGTTTTACCGGAGAGCGAGGTGGGTTCGCAAACAGCAGATAGTTATTTCTTAACCATCGGGCAGGTTTACTACGAAAATGGCAGGTTATCGATCAACAGCAGTTATATACCGCCCAGCTCAACCATAACAAGTCATCCAGCCCTGATTAGATATTATGAATCTTTTAGTGTTTTACTAAATGATTTACAGCTGGCGGCTTTTAAAATTATCGACAAAACAGGAGGAAGAGACAACATTACGCCGCTAGGCAAGAACATCCGCTTAATTTCAGAGAAAATTGTAGATTACATTGCAGGTTTATTTTACGAATACAGAAACATTGCACACCGCGAATCACCAGCAGTTTTAGTGGGTTATTTCTCCAGTTTGGCGCACATTTTTTTTACAGCCATTAAACTGATTGATCCCCGCGAAAGAGAAGAACTGTTAAAGTATTTTTACGAGTGGAAAGATGTAACCCCAGGAAACTTTGAAGAGCTTTTAGCCAAAACCATCGAACTGGTTTACGATCATAAACAAATTAACAACAGCATGCTAATGGCCAACGAATTTATGAATGTATTGGTAGCGCTTTGGAATAAATTGAGTGGATTAGAATATATTGGCCAGCGCAAAGAAAATATTGTGGTTGCCGAACAGCAGGTTGTACAGCAGGTACAGGCCAGAAAAACCTGGACATTGCTGGATTAATTATTTCTTGAAGTAAGTTAATAATGTAGCTGTACCCATAACCGGTACAGCTTTTTTTATTCTTATTTATTAATCGAAAGCAACCTGCTCCGGTCCTGAAATTTTATTGATGTGACAAGCGCACTTGCCCCCACTTACTTTAATTACAACAGATTTAGTCTGACTGGTTTCTACAGAGGTGCCCGTAATTTTCAGATCATCGCCCTGTTCTGACAGACTAAGTTTATTATTATCATCAACGATAATAAATACGCCTTTTATGGTACTGGTATAAATACTCGAATTAGCCGTTACCCGCTCCCCTGTTCTTTGGTTAATTACATTGAAATCTTTTACTTCAGCTCCAGCACCTTTATTGTCTACAAATTTAAACATTACAGAGGCAAATTCTTCAGTACACATTTTCGCTCCACAATCGGAAGTTTTATTTTTTTCGCACGAAAACAGGGCAATACCCATCAATAATAGCAGTATTATTTTTTTCATCGTCTATTTGGTTTTTAATGAAAAACGACAAAGCGCAATAAAACGCTACAAAAAGAGAAATTATAGGCCCATATATTAACTAATTCGCATCTTAACTAAACATTACTTCACCCTTTCCCAAACACTTGTCCGACCAAATAAAGACACACCAACATAACCCCTGATATTCAGCTTACTATCTTTTAGTTTCAATGTACAGCTGTATGTTTTACCACTATAAGGATCATAAATCCCGCCACCATCCCACACGCCATCATGGTAGGTAAAATCGTAAAGCATGATCAGATCTTTAAGGTTACGTCCTCTTAATTTTTCATCCTTGTTTTTCACGTCTTTCCGGGAAGTAATTCCATTCGGTTCGTACATCGTTTTACCCCAGATCAGCTTGCCGAAATACTTCCCTTTTGCTTTATAAATATCAATTTTACCAGTTTTATCTTCACTCAGCCATACGCCTAAAATTTTATCAGCTTCTGGAGTTTGTGCGAAAGTTTTTGTTGCCGCAAAAAGGCACAGCAATAATATTATCCTTAGTTTTTTCATAATTATATGTTTTAACAATTAAATTATTTAACTTTTATTACCACTTTTCCTTTGGCACGGCCACTTTCTACATAAGCTATTGCTTCATTGACCGATTGGAAAGGAAAAATTTTGTCTATCACAGGTTTAATAGCCCCGGCATTTATAAGCCTCGTAATTTCATTCAACTGAGATCCGCTGGCCCTCATAAACAGAAAGGAAAAATTCACATTCAGCCTTTTTGCTTTCTTTCTTACCTTCGAGCTTAACAGGCGCATAATCAGTTTCACGAACCAGGAGGCACCGATTTGTTCCGCAAAATCCGGATCGGGAGGACCAGAGATCGAGGTGAGCTTTCCACCTGGTTTTAATACCCGTAGCGACTTTTCAAGCGTCAATCCGTCCTGGCTGTTTAACACGAGATCATAATCATTCAGAACTTTCTCAAAGTCATCCTTTCTATAGTCTATAACAACATCTGCACCGAGACTTTTTACCAACTCGATATTGGCTGTACCTGTCGTGGTAGCCACAGTAGCTCCCAGATATTTAGCCAACTGAATGGCAAATGTGCCCACACCGCCTGAGCCAGCCTGAATGAAAACCCGCTCTCCTTTTTGTAGTTTCCCTTTTTCGATGAGTGCCTGCCAGGCAGTGAGGCCCACGAGTGGGATAGATGCCGCTTCTTCCATGGTAAGTTCTGCAGGCTTTATTGCCAAATCAGCCTCATTAACGGCAATGAATTCTGCAAAAGTTCCAATGCGATGATCTGCAGGCCGGGCATAAACATGGTCTCCAACCTGAAACTTTCGCACCTGCGCACCAACTTTAGTTATTATACCAGCCAGGTCATGCCCCAAAATAAACGGTGTTTTATAAGGCAAAAAAAGTTTGAATTCCCCTTTCCTTATTTTGGAATCAAGAAGATTTATGCCGGCAGCGTGTACTTCTACCAATACTTCATCAGCTTTCAATACAGGAACGGGTACATTTTCAATCTTACCACCTTCCTTACTTTTATATTTATCTATTATAAATGCTTTCATATTCTTGTATATTATTAACCATCAGCACAATATGATGGAATTTAAGGCGTGATTTTATTGGGATATTAGTTTATAACTTTTCTTAGGATTAGCCAGATTAAAAACCATTTTTGGAAAAAGCCGGTTAAGTATATATACTACTTTAGTATCACCTATACGGATCGTGAGCTTATCTTTTTGAAGGCCAGCAATAAAATCTTTCACCATATCTGCCGCGCTCATTTTTTTTCCGTTCATGTCCGTGGTCATATCTGTTGCCACCAGTGGAGGTAAAAGTTCAAAAACCTTTACGCTGCTGTTCAAAATCTCAAGGTGTTTTCTAAGGGATCTGGTGTAAAACTGCAAAGCTACTTTAGAGGCTGAATAAGTAGCTTCCAGTAATGATGGAACATAACTAAGTAACGAGGTTGTGTTGATGATTGCGCTTTCTTTCCTTGATTTCAGCATATCTATGAAAAGATTGTTAAGCCGGATAACCCCAAGGTAATTGACGTTTATTTCGTAGCCAGCATCTTTAAAATGCCTTTCATTTGCCGATCCGAGGTTGATTGGATCAGTTAAAACACCTGCATTGTTGTACAATATATCAATGCCGCCCAATTGCTGCACCTGGTTAAAAAGTTTTTGCGCATCATCGGCTTCTGAGACATCACTTTTAATGGCTATAATTGCCGGATATAATTTCTTGGCATCATCTAATTTTCCCTGGTTTCTGCCAGTAATGATTACGCTGGCGCCTTTAGCCAAAAATTGTTTTGCCGCTTCCAGCCCTATACCTGATGCCCCACCGGTGATCAGTACGGTTTTTCCTTTTATTTGCATGATTATAATTTCTAATGATGATTTTATTTTGAACCATTTACAGATTTCAGAATGGATTTTTCGAAAACCTTATAAACGAAATGCTGAAGCAGCAGTACGACTGATGATCCTTTTCCGACAGGGTAACTAAACTTTGGATTCTTTTCCTTTACTGTTTGCAATAAAGTAGCAATAACCGGTGCAGGATCGGGTGCATTATCAAATGTACTTTTAGTATAGGCGGTTACCTTTTGCCTGAAGTTATCATACGCAGGAATAGTTCCTGTAGCAACAGTTCCACTTTCACCGATATTGGTTTTAAAACTCATCGGCTCAACCATTACTACCTTGATGTTAAACTGGTTCAACTCAAAACGCAACGATTTAAAATAACCTTCGAGTGCATGTTTGGAAGCTGCATAATAAGACACATTCGGAAGCCCCACTAAGCCCAGCAAAGAACCGAGGGTGATTATTTTCCCATATTTTTGCTTTCTTAAGTAGGGTAGCAACTCGTTGGTTAATTTGATCGTCCCCCAAAAATTGGTTTCAAACTGCTGCCTGCCTAATTCAATGGGAGTTTCCTCCGCAAGTCCATTTACAAGGTAACCAGCATTGTTAACCAGCACATTCAACTGTTTAATCTGACTGAAGAGCAACTGACCAAAAGATGTTATAGAACGGTCATCATTCAGGTCTAATGGCAGTAATTTATATGGCAGTTTTGCCTGGTATTTTTCGGGGTTGCGGCTGGTTCCGATAACCTTGTAGCCATTTTCGTGGAGCCTGCTGGCAACAAGCAGCCCAATGCCTGATGAGGCACCTGTGACTAAAACCGTTTTTTGTTTTGATTCCATATTTTTAATTATAGACTTTTTAGTATATTTATACAGGTAGCTTTGCATTAATTTAAAATGCGAAACGGTATTATGTTTTTAATAGTTAAAAATGAAAAAAGACTTTTTAGTATATTTATAATGAAAAAAAATTACATTGCGTAACTTTCTAATTCTGCTTTCAGGTTTTTGAGCAAACCCGCCATCGGTTTTGCCGTGTTCATAGACCTGCACATAATCACCGCACCTTCAACAGCAGCTACAGCTTTAAATGCATATACAGCAGGGTCAAGTTCGTCAGAAAACTCTCCGTCCTTAATGCCCTGTTTTAAAATACCAACAAATATTTCCTGTCCGCGCCGTATTACACCGGCTATTTTCTCTTTAATTGCCGGAAAATGGTCATCAGATTCAACCGCAACATTAAATACAGGGCACCCGCCTTCTAAATAGGTATTCAAAGGATCCTTGTAAAAATCGAGAAAGGCAAACACTTTAGCCTTAGCTGTTTTACCCTTACTGATAGTTGATAACATTTTTTCACCGTTGGTTTTCAGCATAAAATCAACAACTTGCAAGGCAAGGTCTTCCTTACCTTCAAAATGGCCATAAAGGCATCCTTTAGTCAATTTTGTAGCAGCAAGCACATCGTCTATATTAGCGCCTGATATTCCTTTCTGATTAAAGATAGGAGCTGCTGTTTCCAGGATGAATTGCTTTGTTCTTTCGGCTTTAGTAAGCATATTAATAAATTTTACACCACAAAAATATACCAAAAAGTTTAATTAAAAATACTTTTTAGTATATTCTTCTCTTTATGGTATCGAAATGACAATCAATCGATCCGAAAATAAAAAGCCCAACATTCCGTAGCGTCTGATTTATGATGTGCGGATGCTACGTTATTAACCTATGCCGGGAAACCGTTCCATCGTTTTAAAAAGTGGCTATTCTCGTTTTTGCCCGTCTTCAATTGCCCAATTTGCCATAGCGTATAATACTGGCCGCAAACCCTGTCCGATATTTCAGCAGCAAGGGTCATTAAGCGCCGCCCGTTGCGCAGGCCAATGGCATCGGCACCATTTGCTTTTACAATGGCAAGGATGACCTTGAAATTAATTATAACAAGCACCGAATGAACATTTGTATAACATTTTTACCGATTATTAGCCATATCCCAGATCTGAATACGGTTATTTTGCTTCCCTAACCAATTATATATCTTATATGAAAAAACAAAACTCACTTACAAGTGTAACCAGGAAGGTTACTCTTGTTGTGGCTGCAACCTTAGTGTTTGCAAGCGCTACATGTTTAACAGGCTGTAAAAAAGATGAAAAGATCGCACCTGGGGAAGTTACTGCTCCGCCCCCTCCTACCAAAGCTGTCGCCACGGTAGAATCTTACCAATCGGGTACACATAACGGCTTCTTTTGGTCGCTTTGGAAGAGTGACGGTGCAACGGGCACAGTTAATTACGCCAATGGTACCGGTGGAAATTACAGTGTTAACTGGAACGGGTTTAACGGTAATTTTACTTGTGGTAAAGGTTATTCAGTAGGCTCAAAAACCTATAAGATAGGGTATAATCTGAGCACTTATTCAAACTCTGGAGGTGGTACTTTTGGCTGGTACGGATGGAGCAGAAGCCCTTATTATGAGTATTATGTGAATGAAACATGGGGTTCGGTTTCACCTCATAGCGGTACTTACCTGGGAACATTTGAAACCGATGGTGCAGGTTATAATGTATGGACCCGATGGATGACAGGTAAAAATATCGACGGTGGCGACGGTTTCAGGCAGATTTACAGCTCCAGGGTTACGAAGGTTTCTACCGGGCAAAATCGCGTCATTACTTTTGCCAATCACTATAACAAATGGCAAAGTTTCGGGTATACGCTTGGTCAGTTAAATATTCCTGCAATTATGGTTGCTGAGACATGGGGTTCTAATACGAATGGCAATATTAACTGTACCATTTGGGCAGCACAGTAAATGCTTGTTTAAACCAATCACAACCACATTACTGCCTGGCAACAAGCCGGGCAGTATGTACTGCAGGTAATTCTGATCAATACCTGGATTAAAAATGCTTTTAATATTATTTAACATTAGTTATCATGAGATCCATACTTTATTTCCTTGCTTTTTTCATTTTTATCCTTCCCGCCTGCCATTCGCCAAATCCTAAAAATACAGATGGAAATAAAAAATCACTGATCGGAAAATGGCATCGGTTTTCCAAAGCGAATGGATATAGCGAATTTGATATTGATTCGCAATATGTAGTTTTCTATAATCAGAAAGTTGGCCGGTTTAAGCTTCCTTATAAAATAGAAAATGATTCCTTAAAATACCTTACCAAAGATTATGTGGCTAAGATTACAGACTACGGCGACTCACTTCTTTTAGAAGGCAACGATAGTACTCAAGCGGTGTTGCACAGGTTTAAAGAACCGCATGTTCCTTTTGCAACAATTCCTGAACAAAAAGATTCTGTATCATTTGCATCATATATCGCTGATTTCGATAAAAGATTAATCAGCGAGTTTGAGAAAGCCGGAATAAAAATTTCTGATGGTATGGAAAAACATGAGGGACCTGCATACGAAGAACTGTTAAAAAAAAAATCAGCAAATAGGTAAACGTGAAGTAAATGCTCCTGTAAGCTGCTATTACATGGAGCATTTAATATTCAGTTCAGTGGCTGTTTTCTCCTTAGCAAGCCTGGTCAGGTAAAATTTCCCCAATGGGTTAATTTGCACCACATATTCGCTGTTACTGGTATCAATCAGTAAGGTATTTCCCGCTGCCAAGCTTTGCTGGCGGGTGTGTTCCTTGTATTGGCTGTTCGGTTGAAGATTTTCCGCATGCAGTGTCTTTTTACTCTTTAAAGTCCCGCAGGCCATCAATAGCTTTAACTCAGCCTTCATTTTCCGCTTGGTCCAATCGGCAAAGTACCTGATGGCTTTCCGGGGCTGGTTCGGTACTGGCTTTACTGTTTTTTTGAGCAGGCCTTTTAGGCAATCTACGCTGCGCCAGTTGCTGCCAATTACACGGCCTGCTATGCCCGAGAACGCGCTATTTGCGCCTTTTGAATACGTTGCCATAATTTTTGTTTGTTTAAGTGAAAAAATGTTTGTTTAAAAAAAGGATTGCTGTTTATACCAGTATGTTTAAATCCATGCCCCAAACCTAGTAGCTTTGCAGCAATGTGACCTCATTTTGAGCTTAAATGAGCTAAATTGGGCTAAATAAGACCGTTATTGAGCTAAAATGGACCGCTAACATTTATGGGCAGCAGTGCAAACGCCCAGGCGCTTGTGGCGACCCGATGGAATTAAGTTAAGCGCTGCGGTTGTCAGCCTGAGGGATAATTTATCTTATAAAAATCAATATGAGTGACGTACAATTGTTTCTTTTCCATACACCAGGGGCTTGCCTCGGCTCGCCGCCGCCGAAGAGCTCTTTCTTTTTGGCATCAAAAAGAAACAAAAAATGCCGGCTGAAAATTTATTCATTTTGTATTATAGTTTTCAGCTGCACTCATGAGGGCTTCGCCGTTTTCTTTTGAAGCCAGCAGTTAGGCTTGGGCAGTGCAGCCCGAAAAATTTGTTAGTCCGGATTTAAGTAGAACGGGGATATAGTGCTATGGCCCAGCTGGATGGAAATTCGAAAGTCGTTAAAGTGCTGATTAATAATGATTTACAATATAATGTCGATGGTAGCGGAGTCGAAGGGCTTTTAACATATCGAAAAACGGGTCTTCGACTACCTCAGACTGACATCTTTTGCGATTATCCCTTAGCTTGTTTACATTGGGTGGCGGATTGCTTAAGGGCAGCATAACCGTAAGCGGTGGTGCCATTCTGCGAAAGCAAGCTCCGGCTTTACCTTTTAGGTAAAGAAAAGGTAACGCCGGGGTAACCCTGGGGTTATCCTGGGGTTAACCTGGTAGCAACAAAGGGTACAGAACGGGTAAAGCAGGGGTAATTAAATACGGCCCTTTTTGCTGGCTTTCAAGGTAGGCAGCCAGTAAATCTTTCGCGTAAAAACGATCGCCACCAGGAAGTTTTATAGGCTTTAACGTGCCATCTTTTACCTTACGTTTATAGGTGATTTCGCGAATGCTCAGGCAGTCTTTAGTACGAGGACTAAAATTTAGTTTCATAATAAATAGTACAAACGATTTTATCGAACTCTTTCTAACTTTTTCAGCACCATCAGAGGTCCGCTGGTACCATTTTAGGCACTCAATTTTTCATTTCAAACACGCTAACTTCAGAATATTGGTTGTTTCTTTTTATGGGTTCATTCTTTTAAACATTCCCTGTATTTCGAGGGGCGTTGCTTTCGATAACATTTCGCTATACCCAAAAGTCAATTCATTCTTACCTTCTTTTAGTTGTTGAAATATTGCGTTAATAAAATCACCAAGGCGAAGTTCTTTATACTTTTGCATTAAATCATTATACATATTCCTGTTTCTCTTGCCAATTTTTCTGTTCATTAGTGCTTCTGCAGGAATTATTGAAATACTTAAGCTATTTTCACTTTAAAATAACCGAAGCATGGGAAATCCCCTTAGAATTGAAAGTGTGGCTCAGATCAATAACGAGCGGGGGCAGAAGACCCTGCATCCTTTGGTCAGTGTTCTTGATCAGTCGCTATCGAAGCCGGTAAAAGAGGCACGTTATATTTCTGATGTGTACATGATCTTTTTAAAAGACGAGAAGTGCATGGAGATGAAATATGGCCGCAATCACTATGATTACGAAGAGGGAACGCTTCTTTTTATTGCACCCGGACAGGTATTTGGCTTTGAGGAAAGCGAAAACATGATACAGCCGACAGGCTGGGGATTATTCTTTCATCCCGATCTGATCCGTGGAACCCATCTCGGTAAATGCATTAACGAATACAGCTTTTTCTCTTATGATGTTAATGAAGCACTTCACGTATCTGATGCAGAAAGAGAAATAGTGCTGGATTGTTTTAATAAGATCGGGTATGAATTGGCTCATCCTATTGATAAGCACAGCAGGACATTGATCGTTAGCAATATTGAAATGTTCCTGAATTATTCTGTTCGGTTTTACGACCGGCAGTTTCTTACCAGAGAACATGTTCATAAAAATGTATTGACTGGATTTGAGGGACTACTGAACGAGTACTTCCAATCGGAAAAGCTGCAAACGCTGGGATTGCCTTCTGTTTCCTATTGTGCAGCACAGCTCAACCTGTCTCCAAAATATTTCGGCGACCTGGTAAAAAAAGAAACAGGAAAATCTGCGCTGGAGTATATACACTTAAAACTGATTGATGCCGCGAAAGAACAGATACTTGATCTCAGCAAATCGGTAAGTGAGGTTGCTTATAGGCTTGGCTTTAAATATCCCTCACATTTTACCCGTTTCTTTAAACAACAGGTAGGGCATTCGCCCAATGAATACCGGAATTCTATGAATTGATTGAAGCCAAAAAATACGTAATATCTTGTCAGGCTGCAACGCTTTTAAAAACCAGATCCTTGCCATCCCTGATACTTCCTATTTTAGTTTACTAAAAACCTCCAGCATCGTTTCATTATCCAGGCTGTTCATATCTACCAGTTTTAATGTTTTTACCATTTTTAGGGTCGTTGTTTTGTAGTGTTGAAAGTGTGGTGTTCGTAAATGAGATTGATATGCTCCTTTATTAGCGTATATTTCTATGATCCTAACCTCAGTGGGGGTCTTCTGTTGAAACATAGGAAAGATGGCAATTACACCAGGCTCGATCTTTACAGAAGCTGCGGCCTCCTGTTGCAAAATGGTTTTATAATCTTCGAGGTATTCAGGTAAAATTTCGATTTCAGAAATACGCACCATCATATCCTTTTCAATTACAGGAACCAATGGTTTTCCTATTATTTTCCTGATGGTATTTCCTTGTGTTTTATTAACGTTTGTTTCAACCAACATTGCTAATTGCTCCAATTGGTTTTCAGTTATGCCTGTATTCTTTCCCATGTTAATATGAGCCTGCAGCTGACTATCAACACCAGGCATAGAGGCCAGAGCGGCAATTGTTACCATTTCTCTTTGTTGATAACTCAGCACATCACTAACAAAAATATCGGCAAATAAATGTTCCTTTAAAAAAGCATCAACACGTGGCGCAAATGCTCCGAAGCCCGGGGCAGGTTTTGATTGTGGTGCCTTGGTGAGTTCTTCCAACACTTTTCTGCCCTGTTCGTATTTATTTTTAGGATTATTTTCTACAATAATTTTTTTCCCTACTTTATCGTTGATTCCTTTTTCTTCCCTCTCCTTTGCTACAGCCATAAAAACGTTAATGGCATTAAGGCTTCTTGGAAAGCCACAATACGCATAAAGCTGAACGAGCGCTTCTTTGATTTCGTTAATTGCAAGTCCTGAATCCAAGCCTTTATTCAATTCAACTTTTAACAGTTCGAGGTTTCCCGTAGCTGTAAGTGCCGAAATCTTTACCAGGCTTTGCTGCTGTGCAGATAAATCGGTATTAGCTGTTTTGTTTGGTTGTGCATTCATTTTGATCATACTTATTGTGAGCACAAAAAATAGTATTCCCTTTAAAAATTTGCTTTTGCCCATCATTTTGATTGCTTAATTTTTGTTCGCTGCGTTGAACTCTTCATCAGTTACAGGGTTTAACCAAACTGCGTTGGTTTCGCCTTCATAATTGGTAATGGCAATGTGTACCATTTTTGTTCTGGCAGTAGCTCCGTGCCAGTGTTCCACATTTTCTGGAATGTTGATTACATCACCTTTCTTGATGACCTGGGCTGTTTTCCCTTTTTCCTGGTAAAGGCCCTCGCCTTCGGTTACTATCAGCACCTGCCCTTTAGGGTGCGTATGCCAGTTGGTTCTTGCGCCTGGTTCAAAAGTTACGCTCCCCAATACAAAATCGTTGTTCTTATCTTTTGCCAGAAGCGTTTGCAGATAAGCATCTCCCGTAAAATATCCGTTGGTTAATTTTTCTCCTTTAGGGAAAAGAGCCGTAGTGTTTTCTGTTATCATTTTTTCTTGATTTTTATTGCTATTGCAGGCGGTTATAGAGAATGAAATTCCCATTATAAAAGCTAATACCATTATCCTGAAAATTGTTTTCATTGCAATGAAGTTATTTTATGTACTATTCACGGTTATTTTTAGTTTCAGATCGCATTTCTCACCAACGGTACCGCAAAGTTCGCCACTAAAGCTTGCAATGGGCTTATACAGAATACTGTTTTATTTACCAGTTTTACCGTTTTTGAGCTGAATAGACAGCGCTGTGGTCTTGTTTATTAATATTCACCAAATTATTTTGGCTACCTCATCAAAAAGAAACAGATATTACAGCATTGGAATGATATTGGGACTAAAAAAATAAATGCCTTGGTGTTTCCAGAAAACGAAAAAGCCTGTAAAAATTTAATTTACAGGCTTTTATTTAAAATTATTTTCGCGGAATGGACGGGACTCGAATCCCTACTCATAAGTACCTATAAATTAATATCTTAAAGAACAAAACTAAAGTCTGCTCACCAAATGATCACCACTTTTTTGTTACCATTTGACTGTAAATGAATACTTAAAGATAACGATTAATTGATATTATTGCAATAAAAATCCAATTTGGATATAAAATGATTCAATGGATTTCTTTTCTAAATTTTTTCTAGAGTGTATCCATCTTAATAAATGTATTGTTATCCACCATCGAAATATAGTTTTTGAAAATCGGTTTCCAGGCTTAATGGACTTTAGAATTCCTGCTTGCAATCTTTCCTCTCAAATAAAAATTGTAAACCAAACCGAAGTGTATTTGCGAGAGGATCGCTGTTTATAGAGCCTGCGAGATAAGAGAAATCGATAGATAATACATTGTATTTTAACCCTGCTCCCAAGGTTAGGTAACTATTATTTCCTTTAGTTGGATTTTGATAATTATAGCCCGCTCTTATTGCAAACCTTTCCTTAAAGGAAAATTCCAGTCCAGTGGATAATCCTACTTCTTGCAACTCTTCTCTCAATCCTCTGGAGGCATCACCAAACGAACCGAAGATACCAGACGTAACCGATCGGTCAGTGGGGATTCGAACCCGCGACTAAAATTCCACTTGAATATGTTTTAAAGGTCGTTTCAAAAATGTGACTCACCGAATCACTCACCGCCCTTTTGACTGCAAAGTATATGGCTGCAAGATATGAATTATTTAAATACAATTTAATCTTTCGATAACCAGGGTTTTATTTGTTCGACAGCAGCTTTTATTTCCCTTTCGGTGCGCAAACAGAAAATCAATCGCCAACGGCTTGAAAACTCTCGCTCTCCCGGCCAAGTGAGGAAGAATTTAAACAGAACCTTTCCTGCTATAATTTCAGTAACCGGACAATTGAGATCATCCGTCTGTTCCGGCAGGACAGCTCCAACAGGACATCAGAGAAAACTTTTAATCGCCACTGCGACGGTTTCCCGGCACGTGCAGAAAATCTACTATAAAGCCGAGGTAAATATTCCAATCTAGCTACTGCGAAAACTAGAAAATTCCGCTTGAAAAAACTCAGTCAAACCCTATACTTGTTATTATGCATTACAAAAGAACCATCACTACGTCAGCAAATATTTTTCTCATGGTGGTAAAGATATTCTAATTGAAACGGTCAAGAGCTATTTTGTAGATAAGAAAGGAGACGTTCCAGTTAAGGGGACTTCGATTCCAATTGACCGTCGGCTCTTTAAGATTGTTAAGTTGGAAAGCTAAGATTAGTTAGGTATTCAATAATTGAATATGACCAGACCAAACGGTTGGTCATGGTTTTAAATGGTTCAGCTACAAATTTGCTCCGTAAAATTAAATACGGAGGTAAAATGCATATTGAGATTTTAACATTGGAGGATCTACAAAAGTTCAGGACTGAATTGATTGAGGAGATTAAAATGATCATTAAACCTGGTGATGTTAGGAGTGATGGTAATTGGCTGCGAAGTGCAGAGGTGAGGAAGCTGTTGAAGATTTCGCCGGGAACGTTACAGAATTTGCGTATCAATGGAACCTTGCCTTATCAAAAGATTGGCGGCATATTATATTATGCTCATGTGGATATTGTGAAGTTGCTGGATAAGATCGGGAGGTAGTAATGGATAGAATGGAACTTTTAACCAATTATTTAAAGGTCGCTCTTAAAAGGAAGGATTTTCGCCAGTCGCACCAGAGCCTTTACTCAGCAATATTAATCTGCTTTGGCAAAACATTGTTCCAAAATCCATTTAGGATAACCGGAGGTGAATTGATGAGTCATTCTGCCATTCGTTCCTATGCCAATTATCATAAATGCTTGAGGGGTTTGGTGGAAAGTGGTTTGATTGACTACCAACCTTCCTACCATCCCAAAAAAGCAAGTTGTATCAGTTTATTAATTTAGTAACCGAGATTGTTAAGGTGGAGTCTAGCTACGTAACCATTTAGTTATAAGGCTATTTTAGGTGCAACATAACTACATATCTAATTTTCCGGGTAACTTGTGATTAGGTTAGCTGGAAACCAAGGTAGCTTGCTGGGGATGTTAATTCTGATAATCTTATCCTTGGAAAGGTCCCAAGTTTACCATGTAGTTTTTTGGTATTGCATTCGACTTTAGACTTTCATCGACCGTATTGAGATCGAGCCTGATATTGGGCAGCTTCCCGACTTTCTTTAGCCAAAGATACGTAAAATATAAAAACAGATGGCACTTCCCCTAAGAGGCCGATGCAATGTCCTTAGCCTCTTCGATAAATAAATTGATGTTGTGCTCAAACTCGCCGCGTGACTCGGGAGCTTCCATTCTGGACATGTCTTTACTTTTCCTTTTTTCATAGTCTTCCATAAATTTCCGGCGTGCAGCCATGTTCATAATCACCCCGCACCCTCGTTAATGGTATGCAGATCCATCATTCCGTTAGGAAGGGTTCTTACTTTGTCCAGACCGTGGTCAGTTATCGACGGAGCAAAAATGTAATTTGCCATCAGCTGCACTCGTTCGCCAGCAATTCAGGTGGAGTTTGTCACGGAATCATATATGGTTTCTCCGAAACACACAGTTCTGTCTCTATTTTCAGACTATCATATAAGTTGTTTAACGTGTGGTATAAGCACTATTCACAAACAAAAATTGAGATTCGCTTTTTTTTGAGAATATTTCAGGGGCAGCATTGTAAAGATCACAGGGATACTATGTTCATGCTAGGCTAACGGAATATGGCTGGGGAACCTGAATGGGATCGTTAAAATGCTGTTTAGGATATGAGTGTTCGGGAGGGTATTGACAGGATGATGCTGGAAGCAGTGGTACTGCCACAAGGAACAACAATGGCAATAGAGGAAGTGGTTATGAACTGGGCTTTTCGGAACTGAGTTATTTTTCGGCTTATTTTAAGCGGGAGAAGGTAATTAACGTAAGGGAAATTAATGGGAATTATTAATCTTTTATGTGTCAGATGTTTGTCTGTTGTTTTTTTATAAATTCTTCAGCCTCCGGTGTAAATGGATCGCAGCCCCAAAATAGGGAAGAACCGGTTTCTCCAAAATATGCACATTTATACCAAATTAATTTCTTTCAGATTTGGCTATCCGTGAGGGTTTAACAAGATATTTGGAAATGAATTCATTGAAGCTTTCTTTATAATGGTCACGAACTGTAATTTCGATGTCATTTGTCATTCTTATCGTATTGCCATTAATGTATTCAATATAATTATATGAAATGATAAAACTTCTGTGGAACTGAAGAAACCCCTTTTTTTGCCCAAGGACAGTGAACATCTCTGTAAGGGACATATAGGTAGTAACCTTACGCTTTGTAGTGTAGATGGCTACATAATTTAATTTGCTTTCAACAGCAATTACCTCGTCGTACCGGATGCTGACGATCTTATTCTGCTCCTCTTTACTTTTTACCAAAAAGGCGTTCTGACTAGAATCCGTACCAATTGATTTCATAATAGGAAAAAGCTTCTTCATGCAGATTATAAATTCACCCAAAGTGTAGGGTTTTAACAGATAATCATCGGCATCTACCTTAAATGCCTCATAACCATATCTACTGTGACCTGTGGTAAAGACAAGTTTGTCAGTCTTATTCCGAATTTCCCTTGATAGTTCAATCCCTGTAATTTTTGGCATATCGACATCCAAAAGGATCAGGTCTACGGGGTCTATAGTCTTGATTACAGCTAATGCTTCCAATGTATCTGAAAAGGTGGTTACAATCTCAATACCTGGGACAGCGCCAATATACCTTTTAAGCCCGTCTATAGCATGTTCTTCATCATCAATAATTATACATTTGTACATAGGAAATATTGTGGTCTTAAAGATAATAATAATCCTACTATGCAACAATCAAAATTGATTAACTCATCAAGTGTAGAACGAAATTTTTTGGTATTACTAAGGTATAAATCTCCGAAAGGCTTCGGAACTGCTGCTATAAGGTGCGGATCCAAATTTTGAAAGCCGCAGAAGAATCCTTTTAGCTGATATTATCCTGGATTTAAAGTAGCGTTCGAAATACAATGCATCATAGTAGTCAAAAACTCCCTGCATCTCTTTTAACGAAAGATTGAGTAGCCGATAATTTTCCAATTCCTGAATTGCTTCTATCATTTCCATCATCAGCATCGATGGTGTTTGCCTGTTATGAGGGGTGCCGTTCTCTTGGATAATTGCTTTGGCTTTTGCAATTAGTAGACCTATATAATCGTTGTCTTCTACTACCGTGATAGCATCTATTAGAATTCTCTCTCTGAAAGCATTAATTTCTTTTTTCATAAGCGGAAATAGTTTCGTAGACATTTAACTCATGCACACAAAAAAATAAAGGTTTTACAGAAAAATATGTATGCAGAATATAGTATTCGGACCCTCTCCGACTATTTCAAAACTGCATAATTTTTCTAAAATGATATATATATTTATACCTAATTGAAGTTTTACGATATAAAAATGAATATCTACATGAAATTAAACTGGAGAAATATTATTACGTATCGATTAATGAAAACCTTCGGTAATAACCATAAAGTATTGGTAGAAGTTTTGATCGACGACAGGAAATAGCCCGTTGGAAAAAAAACAACTAGTATTTCAGTGGGTTGATTTGGTTAACGGTAAATAATTTATTGTGAATTGATATAGACCACCATTGCTCTTCACAGACTTTTGAAAATTGACTTCCCGTACAGACTAAGATACATAACATGAAACAACATAATCTAGCCCATCATCAAATCTACGGGGATGGTAATCCTGACTATGAAGTGTTTGGCGTTATCCTGACAATGGCTAAAGCCTAGTTGATCACCGTACACAAATTTCAATCTGTTTTCAGTGTTTTTTAAGCCCGCTCTAGAATTCAGCTTCATATTTTGAGCCCCAATTGTATTTTTTGTTTCCAGTACAAAAAGTCCGTCAATTATTTCCAGGCGCAGGTGATATGGTGGTGTTGAGGCATTGAAAGTGCCGTGCTTAATCATGTTCTCTGCGAGAGTTAGAATTACTAATGGAATGAAAGAGAGAGTGGCAACGTCGGATGAATACATAAGCTTTGGTAAGTTCGCGTCTTTTTTCCTAAGCTGATAAAGGTAGATCAGCGTTTGTACATGCTTAAGCTCATCACCAATACGGATGAATTCGCCGTGGTCATTTGAATCGATGGCAAAACGCATCATACGAGAAAGATAAATAACGGCTTGTGCTGCTGCATCTGCATTTGAATGGATACTATGGTAAACAAAGTCTAATGTATTAAAAAGGAAATGTGGGTTGATCTGCGCCTTTAAAAATGCATTTTGTGTGAGCGAGAGTTCTTGTTCAGTTTGTTGCTGTTTTATGAGGTTTTAGAAATGAAGCTGCTTGATACGCTCCCGTTCCATTCGCTCCATGTCACGCATTTTTAATAGGTAGTAGCCAATCGAAAACCCAAAAAAATAACTTCCCCTGTAAAGATTTTTTAACATAAGTTGGTAAGAGAGCGGATACGGCCCTTCAATTTTTATCGCACCGACATAAATTAATGCTAAATCAGCTAGGTACGGCAAAATAATATACAGCGATAGCGCGACCGCGAACAGCAAAGGAAGTCTCAGCCAAGCCTTCCTAAATTTCCCCAGGGCCCACGGCAATCCGCCGTCAGCACAGATATAAAAAAAACTGACGATAACAATGTAATGGAAAAGATAAGTAAGAGGGTTGCCAAATATGCCAAAAATTAGTCCAATTAACACCGTTTCATACGCAATAAAAATGAGCCAAACAATGATATGTATTTTGTATTGTAGAAGCCATTTTAATCTGTTCTTTATCATGGTTTTTTCGCTTTTGATGTAGGTTAATTAACCTCCTGTGTAAACCTTTTTCTAAAGCTTGTTTACGCGGCTAAGTTGCCGAAAAAAAGCAATGAAAACAAAGACAACCACAAACAAAATCTCTGCTCGTACAGTATTTATTTTCAAAAAATCACGGGTAGTTTCACCATCTACTAGCGATATAGAACCTACAATATCTATGGCAACGCTCACAGTGACAGGAGTATTTTAATCAACCAAATGGCTGGAGGGTCAACGCCTTCCAGTCTTGATTAGTTTTTCTGATAGAAAGCGGGTAAAATCCTTTCTATAATAATCGCCTACTGTCAATTGCACCCCCGTAGCCATTTTAATGCAGTTTCCGGTTATGGAATCAATATAACGTTCAGCAATAATGAAGCTTCTTTGGAAGCGCTGGAATCCCGGATACTCGCAAAGAATTACTGACATTTCAGAAAGGGTCATATATGCTGTTATCTTCCTATTGATCGTATGGATCATGACATAATTCATCTTACTTTCTACTGCAATAATGTCTTCAAAACGGATATTTAGGATAGTACGGTTTTCTTCTTTGCTTTTAACAAAGAAAGACCCCTTAGATGCTATTTGACCTCCTCTTGAATCTGAAATAGGAAAAAGTTTATTGATTGAAATGAGGAATTCAGAAAAAGAATAGGGCTTGAGGAGAAAATCATCCGCATCAGCTTTAAAAGCTTCATATCCGTATCTACTGTGCCCAGTTGTGAAAATGAGTTTGGTATTTTTATTAAAGGTCCTCGATAATTCTAGACCGTTAATTTCCGGCATGTCAATATCAAGTAGGATTAAGTCAATCTCACCAAGTGAGCCGATTGAATTAAGTGCCTCGATTGGATTGGTGAATGAGGCGATTAAATAAAAGTTGGTGAGTTTATCCACATATTTCTCCAAAGCATCAACTGCATGCTGCTCATCATCAATAATAATACACCTGTACATACGAGAAAGTAAATTAGTAAGCGAAAATAAATGATTGCCATAAGTCAGCCAAATGAATGTCAAAAAAATGTTACATAAGTGCAGGTTATCGAGATAAGTTCAACACATATAGCGAGTTACAGAAAACTTTTTTCGCAACATTAGGAGGAAAAACTAATAATTAAGAACATTCTATCTTTCTTGTTAAGATATATCCAAAAGAAAGTTTTGCACCCTATATAGTGGCTAACGCAATTGTAAGCATGATTTATTAGTCGACGCGCGAAAAGTCGTTCTAAAATCCTTACAGAAAAAGACCTGATATAAGAATTCATTCATTCCGTATAATGCCTGGTCATATCTGTATAAAAAATTTAGCAACCGCTGGGGTCGTTAGTATTTTTATGTGATTATCAACAAACAAATTTAACCTCTTCAATGATTTTATCGCCTATCCATGGGGGTGCAGATAAATTAATTTGCTTCGCTATTAACAATGATGAAACTCCATCCGTACCAGTGAATTGTTCCGGCCAGTTTAATGGAAAACCTTACAGGTTAATACGATCTGGGGATGAAGGTATGAGCATAAATGATCAAACTCGGTTTGTGGTTAGGGTAGAGAATGGTTAAGCGGGAATTCAGGAACGGAAATTCACAAACCAAACGATGACATTGCAATAACTCCAAATTAACTCTTTCTAATAAAAAATGTCTTTATTAACGTCTATCAATAACGTACAAAATCCATCATCAGATTTACGGAAAGATGTCACTCCATCTTTTGTTTTTAAAAAAGCGGTTTCTGATCAGGAGTATTCAGCTATTTATAAATCTAGGCTAGAGATATGCCAGGTAGATTTTCCATATATCCTTGATATGAACAGCGAATATCCAGCAAAAGACAGGTTTGATGATTATTCAACGCTCTTTTACGTTACAGAAAACAATAAGGTGATAGCTAGTTGTAGAACTACGCCTTATAGAAATGGCGGATGGGAGATCTCATCCAATCTCCCTGATGACCTCGAGCTGACTATAGATACAAATAGTGCGCTACAATTAAATAGAGTTTACATAGAGGAAAAATATAGGAATCAAAACCTTCATGCCTTTATGTTCTATCACTTTTCTGAATGGGTTCTAAAAAACACCAGGTTCACTACATATTTCGCTATTTGTAAAATTGGTTTAGTTAGGCTTTACAAAAACATTGGCGCTAATCTGGTCAGCGACAAAGGATTTTCGTTGAAAGGAAGAGGGGGACATCAATACTACATTGTTGCCGGCAGGATTGATGATTTCAATCATATAATCAAGAATAAATTCTTACAAAAATAAAAATGGAAAATTTACTAATTACAAAATCAGCAGAATTTACTGCCTTATCTGCCTTGCGCGACCAAGAATGGAACAAGATCATCAAAAATTCCAAATGGTGTAACTTTATTCTAACGGGTGATTATGACCGTCGGTTCTATGCTATTTATCTGATCGAAACTTACCACTATGTTTTGCACAATCCAAAGCACCAGGCACTCGTAGCTACCCGGTTTGATGCTATGCCTGCAAATTATATGAAATTTTGCTATGAGCATGCAGAGGAGGAGGCGGGTCATGAAATGATGGCATTTCACGATCTTGCTAATTTGGGAGTTACTCAGGGTGACATCGTTATGCCTCTTCCTTTGAATTCTACAGAAACTTTCATTGGGTATTTATACAGAATTTCTTCTGTCGGTAATCCTTTGAGAAGACTTGGGTATAGCTTTTGGGCAGAAGATTCATATCAATATATTCAGACACTAATGCAGTTTGTTATAGCGAAATTAGATTTGAATAATAAGCATACAACCTTCTTGGTGTCACATGCTACAATAGATGAAGATCATGCCGCTGAAATTGAAAATATGATTCAGAAATACTGCAAGACCGAAGATGATTGGGCGTCGCTTCAAGATGTATTGGTGACAAGTTTAAAACTTCAATCCGAGATGTTAGACCATGTTGTTGATGAGTATGTAAAGCTTCAGTCTGGTTTATCTACGAGATATAATAGCCTATTTAGCCAGCAGCAATAAATGTCATCAAAATATTTTAAGAATCTCAATTATAGTTTAGGCGATGAAGACTCTAGCATTGAATACAATATACTAGAACATAATCAAAATCATATATTGGGTATTGCAGGCAGCGGAGGGAGGATTCTCCCTCTGCTTGCACGCAATCCGAAAAAATTAACCTGTGTAGATATTCTTGATGAACAGCTTTTTCTGACTGAAATGCGATGCGCTGCGATAAAACTTTTGGATTACGAAAAGTACAGAGCTTTTTTAGGGTACCCTCCAGTGGTAATGTTACCCTTGGAACGTAGATTGATATTCAATGAACTTCAGCTTTCAGAAAAAGCTAAATCCTATCTCGAAAAGGTATTTGAGAAAGCTGAATGGACAGAAATTATATATCTCGGGCAATTTGAAAAGACTCTGATCAAATTATCGAAAATCAATAGGTTGGTTACAGGCAAGCGAGGTCAAATGTTATTCAATAACAATAATTTAAATGACCAGATCAAATATCTAAAGAACCACTTTCCCAGACGAAGATGGAACCTTGTTTTACGCCTATTGGGGAACACGTCGGTGTTAAATAGCTTGCTTTATAAAGGGGACTTCCCTAAAAAGAATATACCAGGATCACACTTCGAAAACTTTAGAAGAATTTTTGACCAGATATTCTATCAAATGGATGTAAATAAGAGTTTTTTCGCTCAACTCTGCTTTTTTGGTAAACTTATAAACGCCAGTGCTAATCCTATCGAAGTAGATCAAGAAGTTTTTGATAGTGCAAAACTGGGATTAAAAAACTGCACAGTTAGTTATATCAATGGAGATATAATGAAAGTAATTCAGAAATCAGAATTTAAGAGCATAGATTTTATCTCGTTGTCGGATGTGCCATCGTTTATGACGCAGGATACCGAAGTGAATTATATGCAATTGGTGAAGCCTTACTTAACTGACTCGGGCAAGGTGGTTGTAAGGGGCAATCTGAGAGTCACCCGTCCCATTATTGAAGGTTATGAAGAAATTAGTGACTCGTATCAGAAACTCTTTATGCAAGAATCGACACAGTTATGGAATATCAACGTTTATAAGCAAAAACTGCCAATATGCTAAATCAAATGTTTTATGGAGGTTAGATTATGTTCCTCATTAGTGGAATATGAGTCACTAGCTTGTGTCGGCAGGTCGACTGATAGCGTAACTGAATACTTAACCAATTTACTTGACAAAGGACCTGGATACTATATTGACGGTTTTTCTTCAGAATTTAAGTTATTACTCATTAACAAAAAAATAATACCTGTTGTCATAAATGACGGAAAGGATAAATCTTGCTACCTATCAGCTTTGAGTATTCATTATGTTAAGCATGGAATAGATTCAGTTAAAGAGAAAATAAAAAATCGGCTGCTCTATCAAGCCTTAAAATGTTTTGGAGCGGCCATGAATGCAATACTGAATATTTTTGAAATAGATAAGGCTGTATACGTAAACTGCTGGCTAATCCCAACTGGAGCGTCTGTCTACCTTGATCAGAATGAAATTGATAAAATCTTAGAGTTTTTTTACAGAAAATATAAATCCTATGCAGTAATCTTCAAAGGAGTTAACAACTACCTCCACTTAGATTCAATCCAGCTTCCTACATCAAATTGCCTAACTAATCGCATTGTGTACACTGCAACTGTCGATGAAGGATTCTTAAGGAAAACCAATATTCAAAAAGCTATAAAAGCGATTGGAAAGACGTCTTATGTTTTGACACCAGGAGAAGAATTGGGAGTGCCAGAACTTACTGCCATAAGGCAGTTATATAGGCAACTCTATTTTGGCAAACACTCAAGATACAGCTTATCCTATACCCTGAATTGGTTTGAAATGGTCAGAGAATTGAACTTTTTCAAATTGCAGGCGTACAAAAATATAGACCATGAGATCGTAGCCTTTACGGTAACATTTTTTGGTGGCGAAAGCATGGTTAGTTCATTGGGAGCTTGTAAAGTTGATGCTCCTGATTATTTCCACTTGTACACCCTAAATTTCGCGATAAGGGTTCTTGATGCAAAGGCAGAAAATAAAAACCTTAATTATAGTTCCGGAGGTGATGAATTTAAAAAAAACCGAGGTGGTATCGCCACTTCAGAATATGACTTAATATATTTTGATCATCTAAAATTTATCCAGCGAAGTGTCTGGAAGGGTTTTATTTCTATGTGCACTAGAATAATTAGGTATTTAAATAAGTAAAATTAAAGCACAAGGTGCAGAACATATAATTTTTTTATGATAAAAACGGTCATTACGAAACTGAATTTTGCCAAAGTTTTTTTTCTAAGCGTAGTTTCTAGTTGCCTGACTTTAGGCTTTGTAGGAGTTGTTAATTTGTTAATTAATAAGCAGATAGGTGAAGAAAAGATGAATTTTGATTTGAATTATTGTATGTTATTAGTTGTATTTATCTGTTTTTATGCCTTAACAAGAATTTATTTTTCGTTTTCAACTATAAAACTTTCGCAAAATCTATTTTGGAAATTAAGGACTGAGGTGGTTAGTTTAATGTCTGATGCTAATTTTAAGGAATTTAGAAGCCATTCGGATCAAATCACGGCTTGTCTGATTAATGATATTTCGATACTAACCCAATCAGCCGAACACTCTATCTATTTCCTGACATCTCTTCTAACGATGCTCTTTTGCATGGGTTATCTCGCATACTTAAGCATTCTATTATTTTTTCTCACCTTGATGGTGATTATACTTGGAGCTTTTATTTATTATGCATCTTTTAGGAGAAACCAGTTTTTTATAAATGCTGCCAGAATTGAGGAAGACAGATTTGTGGGACTTTTGGGCTCATTAACTGATGGGTTTAAAGAAATCTACATCGATAGAAATAAAAAAAAGGTACTTGGGCAAATCACCTTAGGAAAAGTCGCAAAGCAGTCAATTGATTTAAACACTAAGGCTTTTACAGGGATTTCTTTAAATCAATTAATAGGACAGATACTTTTTTTTACGCTAATATTGACCGTGTTGCTATATTCTCCTAGCAGATTCGGTTTACCAATGACCACAGCAATTAATTTTGTTTTCATACTTATGTTTCTGCGAAGCGCCATTGAAACTACAATGATACTTTTACCAAGTTTGTATCAGGCGAATATTGCCTACAAGCGTATTGTCAGTCTGCGGAATACTTTGGGAAAAGTACCAATCGAGAGTCAAGCGTATCATCATCAAGTTTTCAGTAATTTTTCAACGATCAAATTAAATCAATTAGCACATAGCTATCCAGTAGGCCCTAGCCGAGGAAATGGTTTCAGTTTAGGGCCGGTTAATCTTGAAATTTCCAGGGGTGCTGTTTATTTTATTTTTGGAGGTAATGGGAGTGGGAAAACGACTTTAGTACTACTTCTATTGGGGCTGTTACAGCCATCTGAGGGATCTATCCTAGTAGATGATAGGGTTGTTTCTACAGATAATAAAGAAGCCTTTAAAATGCTGTTTGGCGTTGTCTTCAGCGATTATTTTCTCTTTGATCAAATCTTCAGCTCCGACATTGATGAGGCATCTGTAGCGGAATATTTGGAGATTTTTGAATTATCTCCTAAAGTGAAATGGGTTAACAAAGCCTTTTCCACCAGGGATCTATCGATGGGACAGAGAAAACGCCTTGCATTGATCAGTGTGCTGTTAGAAAATAAGCCAGTAATAGTTTTAGACGAATGGGCGGCAGATCAGGATCCTTATTTTAGAAGAAAATTTTATGAACAGATCATCCCTCTGCTTAAAGGAAAAGGGTTTACAATCATAGCAATAACTCACGATGACAAATATTATCACCTGACAGATTATCTATTCAGAATGCAAGAAGGTGATTTGTGTTTAGTTCATCATGAAAAACCCAATGTACTGCAAATATGAAAGGTTTGACTATCATGGATGATGATTTGCTTGGATTTTCCAGTGATCAATTAAAACATAAAATGTGGAATGACCATATAGCAAAGGGCAATTTTACATTGAGCCTTAGATATATTGACTTATTCAGATTAGAGGGATTAAACATGTCTTTTTTTACCGGTTGGTTTAATATGGAAGTTGTTTTTATGTGCTTAATAACTATTGTTGAATTTAGGATTGGCGGATTTGAAGTTCGTATTGCAATGTTTGGGGCACCCAAAACAAATGGAAAAGCGTTTTGGCATAATAAAGACCGTATTTCCTACGCTAGCTTTATAACGCAAATGCATGCTACTTTGAAAAAGCGTTTTAAATTTCAGGTTCTCCTTTTGAGGGAATTTTCTAGTAAATTTGATCATACTCAATTACTTCAAAATCAGGACCTCGGATTTTTAAATCACCATGCGCTAGTTAAGAGTTACTTAAATATCGCTTCTTTTGACTCATTTGAAAATTATTTTAATATCCTTCCCTCTAAGAAACGTAATTACTTTAAAAATATACTAAAATATACACAAGGTTCAGACGTAGACATTACTGTAAGTGATTTATCCCCCGAATTAGTAAGTGAGATCTATCCTCTCTATAAAGCGACAAATAATAATGCTAAAGAAAATCGTACCGCTGCCTTAAGTGAAACTGTTTTTTTTGCGTTATGTGAAAGTGGGATTCAGATCAAGGTTGCCACCTATCGGTTACGGAATAGGCTAATCGCATTTGGCCTGATGTTCGCAAATGACTGGGAGGTTAAGTGCCTTTTCACCGGATTCGATTATGAATTCTCTAAAGCACATCACCTTTGGTATCAGATAATGCTTGAATCAATTCGTTTTGCAATTGATCAAAAATGTTTTCACGTTGATATGGGATCTTCATCAGCCGCTATGAAAGATAAGTTCCTTGCTTCACACGAGGATATATTCATTTCCGTACTTTTTAGAAATGCATTTATAACTAAAATGTTTAACAGGCCTATCAAATACCTACTGAATAGGGTTCTTAAACCCGTCAAATAATATTCAATCCATACGTATTAAATTCGATTATGTCATTCGCAATTGTTTCAAAAAACTTTATAATCATTTCAACAGTTCTTTTTTTGTGGTACGGCAAAGCCTGTGGGCAATATAATGTTATTGGAGCAGTTCATGATGATAAAAATCTACCAGTACCTTACACAAAAGTTTCACTGATCAAAGCTTCGGATTCTTCAATTTTAACCTCCGACATGACCTCACTGGACGGCAAATATAGGCTGCTAATTGATAAAAAAGGAGAATATATCGTTTCAATAATCTCAAAACTCTACAAGCGTGTTGATGTTCCGTGTTCTGTGAGAGAGTTAAATACAAGCATTCCTCCCATCACTTTACTCGGTGATATAGTCAATCTTCGAGAAGTTCGCGTGAGCGCACAGAAGCCGGTTTATGAGCAACAGATTGATCGTATTGTTGTAAACATTGGGGGGCAAAATACACTGGTGTCTGGAAGTGTTCTGGAGGTTTTAGAAAAATTGCCAGGGATAAAGGTTGATCGTCAAACATCATCTATTTCCTTAAACGGAAAAGATGAAGTTGGGATTATGTTAGGGGGGAAAATTATCAATGTTCCATTAAGTTCATTAATGCAGATGCTAAATACAATGGAGGCAGGAAATATTAAGCAAGTTGAACTGATAACTAATCCACCTGCGAAATATGACGTTGGCAATGCAGGAGGATTGATTAATATTATAATGAATAAAAGGATATCTGATGGTAGCAACGGTTCATATACTGTTGGATTTGGGTATGGTGACTTTGACAAAGAGAAATTGGCTGCCAATTGGAATACAAGGAAAGGTAAATTAAACGTTTTTGGTGATTTTTCATATAATAGGGATCACTCCTATAGGAAGTTTGGAAATTACAAAACTATTGAAGCTATTGATGACAGGTTTTCAACCAACACAATTTCAAGCAGATTTCCTATAAGCATAAACTATTCCGGAAGGGTCGGCTTTGATTATGATTTGAGTAGCAAGGTAGTTGTAGGCGGAACCATTTATGGTCTTATAAATACCTGGAATCAGAAAGTTAATAGTACAGGGAATATATTTATTCAACCTGATTCTGCTTTTTCTCTGGGGATATTAAACTCAGAAAATAGCAGTAAGACACTAATAACAAATAACCTGAATCTTTCATATAAGATTAACAAGATTTCAAATTTAGATTTTGATTTGGACTACTTGTATTTTTATAATAAAAACCCAAACTTCTATGAAAATAATTATTATGACGATTCACATAAGCTAGTGAGGAATGATGTGTTTTCGTCTGTGAAAAGAACCCCTGTTAACATCTGGGCGGGAAGAGTAGACTACGGTGTTACAATGAATAAGATAAGACTTGAAATCGGCTATAAGACGACACTTACTTCATTAGATAACCTGGTTAATTTCAAAAGGACTTCTGGTAGCGATAATGGAGCCGATTTAAACTCGGCTAGTGACTCCAATTTGAATGAAACTATACACGCCTTCTATATTTCATCTAAATGGACAATTGATAAAACCACAAATCTCAACACAGGAATACGTTATGAAGACTCTGATACAAAATTATCTGTGCTTGAACAGAACCAAATAGTTAACAGAAGCATCGCGAAAGTATTTCCTACAATTTTCCTATCTAAGACCATTGGCAATTCTATGCTTCAGTTATCATATGGGAAAAGAATCAACAGGCCAACTTATAATGATCTGGCTCCTTTTATTCTGTTTTTGGATCCTACAACGCTCTACAATGGGAATATAGCGCTATTGCCTTCAGTTAGCAACGTGTATACGCTAGGTTACAGTTACAAAAAATATTCACTTGCTAGTGAATTTACGAATATAGCCAATCCAATATTTCGATATCAACCTGTTTTGTCCGAAAACAAAACACAGGTTTTTATGCCAGTCAACCTGAAAAGGAACAAGATTTATTCGATAATATTGTCGATTCCTGTTAAACTTTTTGACTGGTGGGAGCTCGATAATTCTATACAGGGAGTTACGCAATCTATTGAGCTAATGAGTGGAGACTTATTACCCAACTCATATTTTAGAATTAAAAGTACACACAGTTTCATGTTGCCAAAACAGTACAGCATACAATTGTTTGCTTCATATCAGTCTGCAAGGCTTACTGGTATTTCCAGAACAAGTCCATCTAACAAAATAGATCTTGCAATTGATAAAAAATGGTTGGGTACTAATGACCGCCTGCAGCTTAGTATCAGCAATTTGCTTCTGGATCGTTACCATGTAACATCCATAAATGAAGAAAATCCTAATTTTTCAGCACTAACTGACTATAGGTACGAGTCAAGAGTTATTCGACTTACTTATACACACTTATTCGGAAATACGAAAGTGAAGGCGCAAAGGAGAGTTATCAAGGCTATCGATGATATTGAAGAACGTGTGATAAAATAATATGAACAAGAGATTAACAAATGCCATTAATGGTACAAAAGAACTAGCCAAAAGTAATCCTGATATTAAATCTATTGTATCGTTTGGATCAAGTAATAGACGTTATGCCGATGATAATTCAGATCTGGACCTTTTTATTTTTACTACAGATAGGGCACGTTACCTCAATAAAAATGATGACCGTTGGTTAGTAAACAGTTTTGGGGAGCTGCTCTCAAGGGTGATTGTAGAAGAGTTGATGGATAAAGTTTTGTTTAATAGAGTTTTGCTCAAGAATATGTTCGGCCTTGACATTATTGTCGTAGATATTAATGAATTTGTATCGGCCAAATACTTTTTATGGCTAAAAAAACTGAGACTCTCCGGTATTCTATCAAACAAATTTTTTACCAGTGTAGATGACAAACTCTATACATTCCATTATTATTTAAAAAGGGGATATGAGATTCTTCATGATGAGGTGAATATAAATAATCTTATAAAGCACACTTTTGACGTTTACAAACCCCATTCTTATCTTGAACGAAATAATCAGATCAATCAGGGTTCCTTTGAAAAAAATTATTCCATGTTTTGGCAATCGTGCAATTCAATGGTATTCTCATTAAAAGACAGTGATTATTTTCAGGCGCTGAATTTTCATGATCACGAGGTTAAGAAATCCATTATTCAAATGGTTCATTGGTACACTTTATTGAATTCCAGCAATAAAGAACTAGATGTTTACTATAAAGGGGCTAGGATATATGATTGGTGTGAAGTATCACTAATCGAGCAATTACATAAAATATTTCCTCATCAGGATTTCGCTCATATTTGTGCTGCAATTAATAATTCTATTTCAGTATATCAACGATTATCTCACTCGATTGCCAAACGTTATGGTTTTAAAATCAATTTGGAATTAGAACACCAGATATGTGCCCTTATTCAGAAAGAAAAGTCGGCAACTTTAAAAAATGATATCGATAATCGGCTTAGTCAATCCAAATCAGTTAAAGAAAGTATTAATTTTTACAAAAATGGTGAGTATAGTACATTATTCTTAAATAATTATAATCAATTCTGGCAATACTGTTACAAGATGATGGGAAAACTAATAAGAAGAGATTTCTATTATGCCATTTTCATTTTAGATAACAATATAAAAAGAAGACTCAGTGAAATGGTAAATTGGTTTAATAATATGAAATCCAACAGTGAAGAGACTTTCCGTAGCCAAATCGATGTTGCTCAACTTTTAACTACAGGAATTTATCCACATAGCAATATTGATGATATGAAAAATTCCATTAGAAATACAATTCAGATATATAAAAAGATTTCTCATGAAGTAGCCATGACATTGAATATTCCTACCAATCCAAAATTAGAGTTGGCAGTAGAAAAATTTATAAATGAAAATACTATTGTTCCAAATAACATATAAATTAATTGTATGAATATAAAATTAAATAAAGAGTTTTCAGTAGAACTGCTTTCTCATGCTTACCATAGCGTTAAAAATAAGAAGATTGCTCCCGCGGGATATCCTGGGGAAGGAAATATTAATTGGAATTCGATAACCATCTACTCCCTCGATAAAAAGATGGATGAAACCGCGAATGAAGCATATAAGTTGGTCGGTGAGCTAAAAGCTATCGGTCTAAGGCTTAGGCTTGTTCGTTTTATGATGCTTGAGCCAGGTGGTGTGATAAAGAAACATAGTGATTCCTTCTTATCAGAACGAATTGTTCGGTTGCATATTCCGGTTTATACTAATCGGGATGTAGAATTTTTTCTAGATGATATTCGTTGTAATTGGCAGCCAGGAGAACTATGGTTTGGCGATTTTTCTAAACCTCATTATGGAATAAATAGAGGGAGTGAAACCAGGGTGCATTTAGTTGTGGATGTTACAGTTAATGAAAGTCTGGTTAACCTATTTCCTGCAAGTTTGATACCGTCTCACCTTATTGCTGCATCTGAATCTAACGATGAGGTGCTAATAGATAGCAATGTCTTATCTCGTTTTAATTGTAATTTCCTTCTTCCCAAAGGCTTCGGATTGCCGGGAATGGATTTTTCAGACCTCGAGGCAAATTTAAAGGGTAGTGTCAAATTATTAGATACAGAATTGTGCGTGCTGATAAATGATCAACCGTTGTTAAAAGCGGTTCCACTTAGTGAAGATAAAATTGCACTTATTGGACTACCAATGGAGGCATACGTCGACTATTCTTTCTCAAATAAAAACACCGTTGAATCGTTGATTCTAAATATTGCAGGTACGGACTTCAAAGTTGAACTAATCTAAATATCATAAAATGTATACTTCCAAGTTAAATCAAGTTCTAAATCAAGATGAAATTTTATCTTTTATGAAAAGATTTAGTTTCGCAACAATTATTTCTAACGTTGATGAAGTACCTCAGGCTACTCATTTACCATTCACTATTACTTGTAAGGATGGTGAAATTCTTTTACATGCGCATTTTGCAAGAGCCAATAAGCAATGGGAAAATATTGAGGCGCAAAAAGTACTAGTTATTTTTAGTGAGCCGCATGCTTATGTTTCTCCTAAGCATTATAATAAGGTAGAGAGCGTTCCAACGTGGAATTATTATGCTGTACATGCTTATGGAAATTGCGAGATCATTTACGATCGTTTTACTGTAGTGCGTGCCTTGGAAGATATGATCACGATTTATGAACCTGAGTATAAATTGCAGTGGGATACACTTTCTGGGAACTTTAAGGATAAAATGTTACAGGGAATTGTTGCATTTACCGTTACGGTGACTGATCTGCAAGCGAGTCAGAAATTAAGCCAGAACAAAACAGTTGAAGAACAACAGCGTATCATCTACTCCTTGTGCAATAGTGATGATACTAATGCAAAAATCACCGGTGAGTACATGAAATATAATCTGGGAAAGAAACACTAAATACCGAATATTATTTTACTATTATTTATGAATACTGAAAAATCATATAAAATTATCCCTGAAGATTTATTGGAGATCTCCATGAAAAAATCTAACAGTCAACATCTAGACCCTTTGTTATACGGCTATCAGATACTTATGGAAAAATTCAATATTCCAAAATCAGGTGTTGTACATCTTGGAGGCCATGTTGGAGAAGAACTGCCATTGTATGCTGCCCTTGGGTTTCATAAAGTGGTTATGGTTGAACCACTTCAAAGGGAATTTCAGATAATGCAAAAGAATATTGATTATTATAACAATACCTTTACTAGTTTGTCACAGTTTCTAGATGAAAAATCTTCAATGAAAGCACATGGGGTAAATTGTGCCGTGTCAGATGAATCAGGTATGGCGAAAATTTACCGTACAGATATAAGTTCACTATCCTCACTGACTAAACCCCTAAAAGGAGCGTTTACCGCAAAATGGGATTCAATGAATTATGAGGAGTTGGCTGTTTCGTGCAAAACTTTAGATGAACTCATTTCTAAACTACCTAATGGCTGGAAGCCTGATGATTTTAGCTATTTAAGGATGAACGTTCAAGGTTCAGAGCTAAAAGCACTAAAAGGTGGTACTCATTTCCTTAAGTCAATTGTTTTGATCGATTTAGAGACTAATACAGAACCTAGATATGAGGATAATCCCACGAAAGAAGATTTTGATACTTTTCTTAACCAGCAAGGTTTTACTCCTATCTTTAGTTATTCAGCAGGGCCAGCAATTGCAAATGTTCTTTATTTAAGATCAACAAATAACAAGCTACCTTCCTAATCAGCTATTAAAATTTCCCGCTAATCAGTTTATGTAAAACTTGTTAATGAAATAGCTATTTCTAAAAGTCACTAAACATATAAATAACAGAGGGGCTGATTACCCCTGTAGCTTTAGACCTAGCTACCAAGATACCTGAATACCTGAAGAACCATTTAGCTTATTGTAAAGATAATCAGATCTATAAAAAGTACACCTTAATATCACGTTGTTTTTTATGCCCGCAAGATGTCTTTTTGTCCGACAGAAACTCCTCCGGAATTTCTTTTCAGCCAAAAAGTATCTTGCCTTTTCGCCTCTTATCGTCGTACCTCCGATGAGGCAAAAAGGGTTAAGAAAACTCGCAACTCGTTTTCTTTTTGAGGAAACTGATAATGGCAGGGCCTCCATTTAAAAAATTAAAATCCAACGTCAGGCCAGCACCTGAAAACGCTCAATTAAAAGATTAACATTATTATGTAAGTAAAATAAACATCTTTTAGGACAGGACTTAACTGGACTGTTTTCTTTTATAGCCCTGTTCTCGCAGTAAGATTTTAGTAGGAAAGATGGGTATTCGTATCTATTAACTATTACACCAATTTAAGCCTGTGCCCTCAACACATTCAAGAAATTCCGGCATAAACGCTCACGTGGCCTTTTCTCACCGTCCATTTATTCCGTTGCTTCTTGATTTAGTTGAGTGCAAGACTTGCGCCGTGTGCCATATTTAAATAGATACAATTATGGTACAGGAACAGTTATTCAAGGTAGCCGAAGTAGAAGTAAGCTACAGACCAGACTACAGTATGAGTGAACGCCCAAGGATTACTTCCTCTATGCAGGCTTTCCAAATCCTTAAACAGCAATGGGATGATGGCAGGATAGGCTTTCTGGAAGAATTTAAGATCATACTGCTCAACAGGGGAAACATTGTACTTGGGGTTGTTGATATATCAATGGGCGGCTTGAGCGGAACCTTTGTTGATCCTAAGATAGTTTTTTCTATAGCCCTAAAGGCAAACTGTTCATCAATTATTTTATCCCATAATCATCCGAGCGGAAGTGTTAAACCGAGTGAATCAGATATAAAACTGACCGAGAGGCTTGCAGAATGCGGCAGGCTTTTGGATATCATAGTCTGGGACCATCTCATTATCAGCGAAAACCATTATTACAGTTTTCTTGATGAAGGACTTATGTGAACGGCATGAACGTTATGTTTAAAATGGGGACAGGCCTACTAGGTTTGTTCCCTTTTTTTGTCAAGCGATTTGTTCTGTATCCTGCCCCACGCGCATTTGCGGCCTGTGAACTGCCAGCTCACCCGTTCACCACTCGCTGTTTACGACAACAGCTCTCATTGTTCAGGAAAATTTATTGATGAAACAGGGTCATGATTTTCTTAAAAAATATTTCAATAGAAAAGCAAGGGCTTTATTGCTTCAGAACTTATTACGGAGGATGCTTACTCCCCGAAGCTGATTGCTTATCTATATTTAAACCGTTGGTTTATCAGCCACATGGCTTCAAACAGTTTCACCAGTTGTTCATAAACGGTTATAACCTCATACTTTGAATGGCTTTCTTCCAGAAAATTCATACTCAGCGCATCATAAAGCCACTTATTTAAGATTTTTCGGTATTCTGTTACGTTATAAGGTTTGAATATATTTTTCAATACCAATGATGGTTTTAATGTCTCCCTAAGATCAAGGGTTCTGGGATAGTGGCCAAACTTTTTTTTCTCTGTTCTGATGTACCATTTCGCAACCTTGTTATTTTCCTTATTAATACTTAGTTTTCCCATTTTTTGGCCTTTTAAAAGCCATGCTGCCTCGATGAGTCTAACCGTCAGTTCATAGTCGTAAAGGAGGTTGTCCGGACTGCTTTTTCTTGTGTGACCAGTGCCAAAAGCAACGTCATCGCGCCATTCTTTCAGCGTATCGAGATGCTCAGGTAGCGAGCACGCATCAAAAAAAAGGTTTATGACTTTGCGCGGTTCAGCAATCTCATCATTGTCGAGATAAACGATCCTGTTTTTTGTGTGGTTTTCGGTTAAGTTTTCCATCGTACTAATGTTGAATAAGGTTTTATGGTCTTAATTTTCTGTAGCCAAGATCTCAGGACTCAACTGCGCTGTTTGCTCTGAAACAGCAAAAGAGGTAGCCTGCTCTTCAAGCATTTCTATTTTTTTTTCACACATCGATTTTGCAACTGCAACGAAAGATTCTATCAGTGTAAACAGGCTTTCAGCATCTTTCCGTGAAACCGAGAAATCATCTTTATACCTTGCGGCAGAATAACTTCTGGAAAGGACTTCAAATAATCTTCTTGATTCTGCTGATTCGAAAAACATTTTATGTGGTAATTCAGAGAAGGATTGGCAAAGACGGAGCAACCTGCTCAGGTTATGGAATTCAGACCTATAGGCAATGTGCACCCTAATCAAAAGGATACATAGCTGTTCAACTGTTTGGTGCAGCATAAAAACCGAGATATTATAACTTTCTATTGCCAGGCATTGCGCAGCACCTGTTAAAAAGCCCTCTGCTAAAGGCATTCTATGATTATAATGCTTTAGTGCTTTTCTCCCACCATTTACTGGATTGTAAGACTGGATATAGGGTCTCACCAATAGCCCGTCGTGGCTATATAACAGTTCTGCACCGGTAAAAATCGCTTTAAAAAAACGGCTATTGGCATCTATTGCCTCCCATACGGACTGATTGCCGTGACAGATAACGGTTATTGTGCCTTCAGTAAAATGTGAATTAACATAATCCTGCACCTCGTAGTCAATGCGGGTTGCTGTAGCGGTAACCAGTAACAGGCCATATTCTTGGGTGGAGTTGGCATGCTCACTAACAAAACAGCTCAATTTATTTTTGAGGGAACTACTTTTGTAAAAACAAAAGATCTGGAGAGGCTGAAATTTTTCCGACAGTTCGCTTATAAGTTTGCTGAACGCTATCCCATGTCGAAATTCAATGGATAAGGTTGGTGTTTTCATATTGATCTCATTTAATTTTAATATTAAATAAGCCTCAACAAGTGGCTGCCTAGCACAATAGGGTTGGCAACCCACTTAGTCTAATGTAACTTGGCTCTGACAAAGCCACCCTTCCTTTCAGAAGGGCTCCCACAAAAGACATAAGCGAGCACCAACCCTATAGCAAATATAGGGTTTTGGTTGCTCAACTTACTCTCGCGGGAATAAACTGTCAGATTTAGTTGCGAGGCTTGTTAGCAATTCCTTTACCAATGATAGAACTGCAATTTTATTGTTTGTTCTTTTATTTCTTCATAAAGCTAATTTAAGGAAGATTATTTTTAATAGCAAATTTGCTATTAATTATTTTGTTTTATAGGTGTCTATTTGTTCTGTGAAGTATTTAAAAGACGAAGATTTTATTAAGAAATTTGGAAAAAGATTGAAACAGGTAAGAGAGAGCAAAGGTTTATCTCAAGAACAGCTGTCTTTACTTACTGAAGTTTCTCAGAGCCAAATTGCTAGAACAGAGTTAGGTCAGGTTAATACGAGCATTAGCCATGTGGCCACCTACGCTAGATTTTTGGAAGTAGATGCAAAAGACTTGTTTGATTTTTCCGAACTTTAAGTCCACAAAACTAAATAGCAATACGCATAATCTTCATCATAGGAGAAGTTAAGGATATACAGACACCGATTGAATTGATCTGGCAATAGTCTTAAGGAATCAATTTCGCATGATTCTACCTCATTCTAGCTATATTGCCAATTTTTTTAAAAGCCTGCTCCTTACTTTTGCAAACCCTGAATGAAGTGCGAGAGGCTATAATTCTCCTTTGCTCCATTACTTTATAGGTATTCGTAATAGTTATTAATCAATGTTGATATATCTTCCAAATTTTAAGTCAACGCCATAAATCTTAGTTAAGATTTTATTACTAACTTACAGACTATTAACGCTCTTGAAATGACATACAACATATATATACAATCGAATAATGGAGAAACTAGTTTTCTTGCAGTTACTCATAAACAAGCCGATAAAATAGCTGAAGTATATAAACAGGGTATTACTTCATTCACACTAAATTATATTGAATATGGCTTCAAAAGGATTCACCGGATTGCATTCTTTGAAAATCGGGACGGTCATAGTTCCGAACGACTAGAGAGCTGGATAGAAAACAATACTAGTTTTGGATTAGATCCTCAAATGAATCCCGAAACAATGAAAGCCTTTGGTAATGAGATCACCCAAAGTTTTATAGATGACCAAGAATTTGGATATGAAAAAAAGAGAAGTGTAGCACAAAAGATTGAACGGGATGACTTTTATGTTAATCCTGATCGAATTCAAGAGTTATCAGCAATAAAAGCAAGTTCTTTTGATCTTGCCAAACTTATCAGCTTGTGTGCGGAGGTCAACGACAACTGGAAACGTGAGAATTACTATTCAGTGGGCCTGATTGGTAGAAGTATTATCAATCATGTTCCGCCAATATTTGGTGATTTTACCAAGTTTGATCAGGTTGTAGCAAATGGACCAAATGCTTCATTCCGTAAAAATGCTGGTAATCTTAATGAATCACTTCGAAGCATAGCAGACGCCTATACTCATCATATTATTCGTAAAAAGGAATCCCATCCAAATGAGCAGCAGGTAGATTTCAGGGCGAATCTTGACGTTTTATTGGTAGAAATAATTAGGACACTACATACTTAAATGGAAAAATGTGCATTATGCCTTGAGAGAGATGCGAATGATACTGGATCACACATCGTACCTCATTTTTTATTAAAGCGCATCTTTAATGTAGAAGACGCTAAGGGTCGCGATCAGGAGCTAAGTTTTAAACTGACTGAATTCGATGTTGAAACCCACTTTGGCAGGAGCGTAAGTCCAGAAAAGCTAGATGAGGTATTTGGTGAACTTTCTGATGCAGAATTGGAAGAAAAAGCAATGGCGCAAATGGTGGTCAATAACGAATGGTGTACTGTTTGCGAAAAAAAGTTCGCAGATCTTGAAAGTCGCTATTCGGATACACTCAAAACAAAATCTGAAGAAAATTATCAAAGTACCAATCAACCTTCAGTATCATTCATATTTTGGCTTTCCATTTTTTGGAGAGCTTCACAAACAGATCATGTCAGTTTTAAACTTAAATATAATGATCAGAAGATTGCCCGGGCTTTACTTAATGAGTATGACATTAACGGTTCAGACGAGGACCTAACTTCAAAGTATTCTCATATTCTAGAAAATATAAGCTACAAAATTTATCGTTCTCCCGATTATTCAAGTAAAAGGGGAACTTTTTTGTTTATGGCACATCAGAGTCAACCCTATTCTTTTATTATCGATGAATTCGTTGTTCAGTTTTACTTTAGGGTGAAGCATATGAAAAACAACACTCAGTTGTTTTTTGGATTTGAGAAAATCAAGGATACACCTTTAAATAAGTTTCAAAACGGAGAATTTGTTTATAGTTTAAGTGTGGAAGATTTCGGTGCCCTAATGGACAATTTTGTCAAGTATTATCAAAACATTAGAGTGCGTTCATATGACTGGGCCCTTGACAGGCTTCATCGTAAAGCAGGGTTAAGGGGTACAATGGACAGAAAAATCAAAGAAGAAATTCTGCATCAGGTAAGTGCAGAGCAGACCAAGATTGGCCGGAAATATACAAAAGAGGACTTTGTCCGATCAACAACATCGGTGTTCAAGAAGTATGGTTTGATTTCCTAGATTTACATGAAAGAGATTAAGAATCCTAGTTTTTTACTTCTACTAAAAAATGTAAGTCAAACAAAAAATCATCAATTTTTAGCTAATTTTGCCCTCATTGAAACCTATGAAATTAACGGATTGCGGCATAATTGATTCCAAACTGATCAAAGAAATAGTTAAAAACTATTCGACACTGGACTATGCACCAAAATTGAGGGAGCTGGTGAATATCATTTATCCTAAGACTAACCTGGATAAATATTGTAAGCGTGATTTGCATAAGAAAATCAATGAACTTATATTGGATGGCTATGATGGCGAGCAGGTTCTTAAATATAGGCTATTTAAGGTATTTCAAACTGCAAAGCTTGTGGCAGCATATGAGATCAAGGTTAAGAATAGCCGCGTTGATTTTTTGACGGTAAATGGTCACACGACCAGTTATGAGATTAAATCAAATTTGGATAATTTGGATAAGTTGGCAAAACAGTCTGGTGATTATATCGATGCATTTGAGTTCAATAATGTTGTTATCCATGAGCGCCATCTTAGTAAGTGTTTGGAAATCATCCCGCGTACTTTTGGGATAATTACAGCAGACAAATCAGCACATACCTTTATTCGCAAACCGATATTTAACAGGTCTTTAAATCCTGGGGCTCAATTGAGTTTATTGACTAAAAAAGAAATGCTGAAATGTTTTGGTCAGTGGGAAATAAATAAAGTTCTCGATCTTTTTTCTGCTGAACGCATCAATGAGCTATTCAAATTAAGTTTGAAGGCTAGGTATAGAAACAGGTGGGATTTTATTGTCGAGCATGCTGATGACATTTTACCTATAGATCTTCAATTTTTCTTTAATAAGAACATTAAGCCCGCGCATATCTATGGCTAAAAGATAAAGTGTCCTCCGCTGATTTTTGTTTTGATGCAATGAAGGTAGTGTTCCATTGATATTCTTTTGAACTTCGCTTGGTTTTTTCCGCTTTCTACTCCATAGGAAATATTCTCCAGTATTTGCCAACCCTTATTTTCTAACCCAAGATAGTCTAGCGAATGCCCTTGCATCCTTTTTGTTGCATCTGAGCGCATAACATCGGGCACAATAATACTCTCAAAATCAGATAGTTCACGAGCTACCGACCCCTTGAAACCATAAAAACCGTTATCTACTGCGTCATAAAAGATAAAGCCAGGACTTATTCCACCTCCGCCTTCGATCGGATCTTTTTTGATGCCTGCATAATCTGCAAAACTATGAGCTCCAAGATCGTCAAACCTATCCATTAGGGTATTATCTACCACGTCAATCCGCTGACCATGTCCGAGCTCAAAGTTTTTTATTGAATTATGGATCGAATTCCGCAACAGGACGACATAACATTTATCGAATGTTTTCAAATGCTTCAGCATGAATTCGATTGTTGCCCTATCATCCTGGTCAGATAAATTATAGTTTTCCAAGTCTATGATTAGAAAATCCTGCAGCTGTGCGACAGCTTCTATTTGACGCATGTCATTGCTGAAGGTTAGCTCAGAAGTTCTAAAGGCTATTGTCTGATAGGCCGCTCTGAGGTCAGCTTCCTGTAATCTGATCGAGTTGGGTTCACCTGTTAATTGAGAATAAGTGCTGATAACCGGAATGAGCTTATCGTTTAAGCTATTCAGGCTTAGCAGGTATTCTGTTCTGATCTGCCTGTTGGCGACCACGCCACGCAAGAACTCCAAGACTTCTTTTTTCATCTTTCTCGATTGTTTGAGATGAACAGGTAAGTCGACAAAGACTTTGTCGCTTTTGATATTATTAAGTGTTGGGATATAGATCTCGTGAAAATGCTTCGCTGCCCGCTCCTTTTTCGATTTCCCTGGTTTGTGTTTTGGAGGAAGTCTTTCAAACTCTTTGAAGATCTCTACATAGGGATATATCTCATTTCCAAAATCAAATGTAGTCAGGACCTTTTTCTCTTCCTGACGTAGTCTTAGTACTGGTATATAAATTGGTATGCTCATGAGCGATCTCTTTAGTTGACTAATGTTCAATAAAATAATCAAGATTGATCTTGATTTTTAGACTGGCTCCAAAGGAGTGTGGTACTTTGTCTAGATTCTGGAGTCTTCCCAATACAATAGCCGGATGCGTTGCGTAATCTCTTGCAATTCTCCTCACTATTTTTTCATCTATCTGACCGTTTTCTATCTCTTCCAAAAAAGAATCGGGAAGTAGCCAGTCTCTGGCAAAATTATTTGCTTCCCGCTCTTTATCTTGATCATTTTCTATACCCTCTAGTTCTTCTATGAAGATGTCTTTTTTACCGTGGAGTAAAATATGCCCCGCCTCATGGAAAAATGTAAACCAAAAATGATCATTCGTTTTATATCGGTCGGTGATCTGAATTAATGGGGTTCCCCCTACCCAACGTGCTGCACCACTAATGGGTGCCTTGGGAAGGCTATTTGAATATACTACCGCAACTCCAGCCTGTTCGCATAGCTCTTGAAGTCTGGTAGGAAAATCTTCTGGCTGGGATTCTACCAAAGTCTTGATTTCAGAAAGAGCTGTTTTAAATCTGTCTTTCCTGAATTCCGGTAATTGCTGTTTTCGCAGTTTCAATTCCCCCATTCTCAACCACGCGGCCATACTGCTCAGTAAGGTTTTGTGTGCTGGGCTTCTTCTGAAGCTGGTCTGCGCATAATTATGCACATATACATTTTCCCATTGGACTGGAGAGGCTACCCCATAGAACTGTAAGCATTCTTCCACCATTTGAGTCCCTACTGTCTTACTTTTCAGATAACCGAATTTTTGTAGTTCCTTTATGGGTTGTTCCTTCAGCCAGTCTATACTCTGTTCAAGGAGTTCCTCCTGTTCTATCCTGGCCAGCTTCTCCCTGTAGTGCATTTCTCTATTCAGCCAAAATTGCATGTCAATACCGAGGACTTTTTCAAGTTGCATAGCGGTATTGATGCTTATAGGTGCCTTACCAGAAATCAGGTCATTGACTTTCGCAGGTGTCTTTCCTATCCTTTCTGCTAATTCTGCTTGGCTCATTCTTAGAAATTCAATGGTCTCTAAAATGGTATCACCAGGCTTGGTTAACAATTCTCTCTCTATTGTTGTATTGCTGCTCATGTGTTTTTTTTGTTGGATTAATGATAGTCCTTTGTTTCTATAATCCTTATATCTGTGACTTCTATAGTTTCAATTCCTCCCGTATCCTTTTCAGGTATTGGATCATGGTTGATATCGAAAATCATTCGGTGATTACCTGAAATGTCGAGTGCCCATTCTCCCCCAAGGTTCCCGGACAATGGATGACAGTTTGCTGCAGGTATTTGCATCAGTACTTTAAGGTTTGGAGATGCCTCGATATCATCCAAACGGCTTTGTACCTTCTTTGCCATCGTACCATAGGCTTTCTTTATTTCCCCAAGGGAACTAAGCTTTTTCTTAATCTTATTTGAACCGTAACTTATGTTCATGAATTTAATTTTTATTACCGAATTTAGGTAAGAATATTTTTCAAAGGTAAATAACTTTTTTTAATTACCAAATTATTAATTAGTTATGAATCTGATAGCAGCAGCAGAAAGCATATCCGGTATAAATTGAAGATAAAAATTCGATTCACTCTTACGGTTTCCCGTATTTAATGCTGTATAAAATCATTTAGTGCTGAAGAACTTAAACTAACAATCGCAATGAAACTACTATTTAGATGCATTAAAACCTCTGAATTGCGGAATTCAAAAAAAATACTTCAAGATTCACCCTTATCAATCAAAAAGCTTTAGATCACTCTATTTTCCCGAGAATTTTCTGCATATCAGAACCGATCTTATGGTCAAGCACTTTTGCATAAATCTGCGTTGTTTTGATACTGGTGTGTCCCATCATCTTAGATACACTTTCTATCGGTACGCCGTTGTTAAGCGTTATAGTGGTGGCAAAGGTATGCCTAGCAATATGAAAAGTCAGAGACTTATTGATATCGCAAAGGTCTCCAATCTCTTTTAAATATGCATTCATTTTCTGGTTGCTCATCATTGGAAGCAGGGTGTCTTTGACAATACATTGGGGGTGGTTTTCATAAGCTTTGATTATGGACAGAGCGGCTGGCAACACGGGGATCCGTGAGAGTGTATGGGTTTTCTTTCTGCGTGTATATATCCATAAATTGCCATCAGTGCCTTTAACCAGTTCAGAGCGTTTCAATTTACACACATCTACATAAGCAAGCCCTGTGTAACAACTGAAAACAAACATATCCCTGACCGTACCAACCCTCTCCATACTGAACTTCTTTTCTTTGATACGGCTTAGCTCTTCTTTGGTAAGTACCTCACGGTATACGGTATTCTGCTTTGGCTTGTAATTGAGGTACGGGTCAACAGCCAGCCATCCATTACCTAAACATATGCGGACAATTTTGCCGAGGTTTTTGATGTATTTGATTGCAGAGTTATTACCACAGTTACGAACGCTTCTAAGGTAGTATTCAAAATCTACTAAGAAAGCAAAGTTGATCTTTGCAACAGGGATATCTGAAATATTATAATTTAACTCCATAAAGTCTTTAACATGCATTAGGCAGGTTTCATAGCGCTGAAGGGTACTCTTTTCAAATTCTTTGCCGATGAGGCTTCTCATCTTTGCGTTGTGATCTTCAAATATGGCAACGAGAGTTCTTGATTGCAGAGCTTTTCCGATAAAGCGATTTTTAATTGTTTCTGCCGTAACGGTTTCGTTCTCTACCGTCATTAATTGATGAAGCTCCTGAGCCTTTGACTGCAGCTTATCCAGATAAGCATTTAAAACCCTGGTATCTTCTTTTGTACCTGAGGCTCTTCCAGCTTGTGCATTCCAGCGATTGGGATCGCAAGATTTTCCTGTTGAGGTTTCTGCCCGTCTTCCATTTACCGTAAACCTTAAATAAATGGTTACTGGACCGCTTTTGTAAGTGGAGCGCTTTTTTAAATAAAAAAGCAGATTCATGTTTGTTCTCATGACAAATGATTAAAATGAAACAAAATTGTTAATTCTGTCACTTACAGTCAAGATGTTTAATGATTGAACTAGCTTATAAACAACTGTTTAAGCTATAATTGGTGAGCATTCATACCGTTTAATGTGCTCACCGAATTGCTCACCTTTTTCTTGCGAAAAAATGAATATTTTGGTGTTTCCAGAAAACGAAAAAGCCTGTAAACATTTAATTTACAGGCTTTTAGTTAAATTTAAAACTATTTTCGCGGAATGGACGGGACTCGAACCCGCGACCTCCTGCGTGACAGGCAGGCATTCTAACCAGCTGAACTACCACTCCTTTTGTTCTCTTTAAAGTTCGAACCTCTTTCCCTTGCGGGAGTGCAAATATAGACACTATATTCAGTTTATCACTATAGTAATCTACTTTTTAATCAATAATTACGTAACACGCTGAACCTCATTCTAAATATTTTGATCAAAAAGGTTATTAAACAATAAAGCCTCAACTTTTTCAAGTTAAGGCTTTCGTTGTCCCAACCGAAGGTCGGGAGGACGAACCCGCACCTTTTTGACATGACCAACAACCACACTAATCAACTGAACCACCCAATATATTTAGCAACTGATTCTTTTCTGAGACGATCAATCGATTAATTTGATCATGACTGTATTTCTCTAATGCTCTTTCTCCAATTAACCCTTCTTTTTTCGATTCCAGTTCCTCTAAATAACAAAACACCAGGATAATTTAGTACTGGTATATTTAGATTATCCATTATTATGCTGATTCAATCTATTTAATAAATTTTCAGTAAAACCTTTGTAGTAGGATTTGTCGACGAGGCTTTGAATGATATAAACATAAAAACTCATACCGCGTTGTTGAAAACAAAAAAGCCTCAACTTTTCAAGTTAAGGCTTTTGTTGCGGAATGGACGGGACTCGAACCCGCGACCTCCTGCGTGACAGGCAGGCATTCTAACCAGCTGAACTACCACTCCTTTTGTTCTTCTTTAAAGTTCGAACCTCTTATCTCTTTCGAGGTTGCAAATATAGAGACTATATCTTAATTTGCAAACTTTTTTTCAAAAAACACATAACTACCTATCCTACAGCACCTTCCTGCATCTTTTCTGCATTTTCTGCGAACTGAAGTGCATCAATAATCTCCTGAATGTCGCCATCCATAATGCTCGGCAGGTTGTACATTGTTAATCCGATACGGTGTTCGGTAACACGGCCCTGCGGATAATTGTAGGTTCTGATCTTAGCTGAACGATCTCCGGTTGAAACCATTGTTTTACGTTTAGCGGCAATATCACCGTTCTTTTTCTGCAATTCGATATCGTAAAGTTTACTACGCAACATCTCCATTGCAATAACACGATTACCCAATTGCGAACGCTCCTGCTGGCAAACCACTACAATACCCGATGGCTTGTGCGTTAACTGCACCTTGGTTTCTACCTTATTTACATTCTGCCCGCCGGCACCACCTGAGCGCGAGGTTTGCAGTTCAATATCGGCAGGGTTAATGTACAGATCAATTTCTTCAGCTTCTGGCAAAACCGCTACAGATGCCGCCGAAGTATGTACACGCCCTTGAGTTTCGGTATCTGGCACACGCTGTACACGGTGCACGCCACTTTCGTATTTTAACTGACCATAAACATCATCGCCACTCACTTTTAAGATCACCTCTTTATAACCACCTGCTGTACCTTCAGTTACATCAACGGTTTCTACTTTCCATCCCTTGGTTTCGAAATAACGGGTATACATGCGGTATAAATCGCCGGCAAATAAAGCCGCCTCATCTCCACCGGTACCCCCACGGATCTCAAATACCGCGTTTTTGGCATCTTCAGGGTCTTTAGGAATCAACATCAAACGGATATTGCTTTCCATTTCTTCCTGTTGCTTTAAAAGCATATCCAGTTCTTCTTTTGCCATCTCACGCATTTCGGCGTCTTTCTCAGTGGCTAAAATTTCTTTGTTGGCATCAATATTACTCATCACATTTTTGTAGATTTTATATTCGTCTACAATTTTGCCCAAGTCTTTATATTCTTTATTTAAAGCCGCAAAACGTTTCATATCCTGAATTACATCCGGATTGCTCAACGATTCTTCCACATCTTCCCAACGCAGCTTTATAGCTTCTAATTTATCTAACATATTTATTCTTGTTGAAATTTCCTGACGGTGGGTATAGGCCCAAAAATTCAGGAAATGCAAAAATAAGGAAAAAAGCTGAATTAGTTTGTTTAGGATTAGCGGTTAATTGGTTAACGGTTCGAACTGGTTAACGGTTTGGGCTTAATGTCTAAGTCAAAATGGTGCCAGTAATCCGAAAATGCAAAAAAGTTGATGTTAAGGTTTTGAAAACGAACGGTCCTGTACCCTTGGCAGTCGATAGTCCCGCTATCACTTCAAGTCCTCGCTACGCTGTGGGCTTTCCGTTTTATCGGGTTTAGGAACAAAGAACGGTGCATTTTAGGCACCATGCAGCCTCAAATAGAAGCAGAAACTGATGTATCTAAACGGGATCCGATAGCTATCGGATAAAGTGGCAGCTCTCGATTCTTTACCGATAAATCGGCACTAAATTAGCATCGGGACTATAACGAAAAGCCCGACGAACATTAAAAAAAGCTACAGACTTCGCTTTCCAAAAAATGCACTTAAAATTTAAGCACTTGGCTTGTAATACTCCAATTTTAAATCCACACCATCAAAAACCCCATAAGAATTATAGTTGAGCCATTCGCCAATATTAACATACCGGCTCCCATTACCCAAATCTATATCTAGCGGCAGATGCCTGTGTCCGAAAATAAAATAATCGAAATGTGCTTTCTGCAACTGCTCTTTGGCATAAATGGCCAGCCATTCTTTATCCTCACCTAAAAAAACTTCTTTTTCGGTTTGTGCAGCCCTACTACCCTGGCTCCATCCGTTGGCAATACCGATCCCCAGATTTGGATGTAAACGGGCAAACAACCATTGGCAAAACTTGCTTCTAAAAATCTTTCTTAAAAATTTATATTTGTTATCGCCCGGCCCTAAACCGTCGCCATGGTGTAAGTAGAACTTCCTTCCACCTCTTTCAACGATCAGTTCATCGCTGATGATTTCCATGCCGATTTCCTGCGTAAAATAATCGCGCACCCACATATCATGGTTTCCTTTAAAAAAATAGATTTTTATCCCAGCATCGGTCATGGCAGCCAATTTACCCTGTAAACGTATAAACCCCTTCGGAATCACCTTCGAATACTCGAACCAGAAATCGAAAATATCGCCCATTAAAAATAGCTCACTGCAATTCGGTTCAATCAAATTCAACCAACTTACAATACGCGCTTCACGGGCACGACTTTCGACATAATTTGGCGTGCCTAAATGAAAATCGGAAGCGAAATAAATATTTTTTGCCATGGATTTTCAAAGGTAAAAGAAAAAAGTGGAAAGCTTAAAGACTAAAGCCGAAAGACTAAAGCTCAATAATCTGTGAAATCCTAAAATCGGTGTAATCATCCCGTAAGTAAAAGGCTGAAAGACTAAAGCTGAAAAACCAAAGCAAGAACACCAAACTAAAATCGCCTTAACAAATCGGTGTAATCTCTAAATCTGTGTAATCAACCCGAAGGAAAAAGCCGAAAGGAAAAATCTCAAAATCGATGTAATCAACCCGAAGGAAAAAAAGACATATATTAGTAAACAAATCTTATTAAAGATGAAAAAACAAATTCTATTAAGCTTATTTGCATTAAGTCTGTTTGCCTGTAACCAGGGCAAAAAACCTGCAGAAAAAATAACATTGATGAAATACCCTGAAACAAAAAAAGACAGCACAAAAGATAATTATTTCGGTACCATAATTGCCGACCCTTACCGATGGTTAGAAAACGATACTTCAGCAGAAACCAAAGCCTGGGTTGTAGCCGAAAATAAGCTTACTCAAAACTATCTCGAGCAGATTCCTTACCGTGCCGATATTAAAAAGCGCTTAACAGCATTATGGAACTACCCTAAAGAAAGTGCGCCATTTAAGGTTGGCGAATATTATTTCTTCATCAAAAATGACGGGCTTCAAAATCAAAGCATTTGGTTTATTAAAAAAGGGTTAGATGGCAAAGAAGAGGTTTTTCTTGATCCAAATAAACTTACAAAAGACGGAACGGCAGCTGTTTCGCTTTTGGGCTTCTCTCACGACAAAAAATACCTGGCCTATTCGGTCGCACAGGCAGGGTCAGACTGGAGCAATATTTATGTAATGGAAATAGCCAGCAAAACCAAATTAGCTGATGAACTGAAATGGACCAAATTCTCTGGCGCAGCCTGGAAAGGCGATGGTTTTTACTACAGTAAATTTGATGAACCTATTAAGGGAACCGATCTTTCTGCAGCCAATAAATATCAAAAAGTATATTTCCACAAATTGGGCGATCAGCAGCAAAATGATCAATTAATTTTTGAAGACAAAACCAATCCGAACCTATATTTCGGCGCCAGTGTTACCGAAGATGAACGCTTTCTGGTGGTTTATGCCAGTGCAGGTACTTCGGGCAATGCTTTATATTATCAAGATCTAAAAGCACAGGGAAGCAAAATCGAACCTTTGATTAAGGGTTATGAAAACAACCATAGCGTTGTTGATAATATCGGCGACAAATTATTGGTAAACACCGATTTAGGAGCGGAAAACAAACAGGTAGTTTTGGTTGAACCAAAAAATGCATATCCTAAAAACTGGCAGAAGGTTATCCCTGAATCGAAATTGGCGCTGGAGGGAATCGGAACCGGAGGAGGATTTTTATGGGCATCGTACCTAAAAGATGCAAGTACGAATATTGTCCAGTTTGATTTGACAGGGAAGAAAATCGGGGAAGTAAAATTACCTGCAATTGGCACTGTTGATAGCTTTGGCGGCTACAAAGAAGATAAAGAATTCTTTTACAGCTTTTCTAATTTCACCACTCCAGGTACCATTTATCGTTACGACATCAACAAGAGCGAATCGATATTGTATAAAAAATCAGGACTCCAATTTAATACCGATAACTACGAAACCAAACAGGTGTTTTATCCATCGAAAGATGGCACCAAGGTACCTATGTTTATTGTACATAAAAAAGGGATCAAGCTTGACGGCAACAATCCTGTTTATTTGTATGCCTACGGTGGTTTTCAGGTTAGTTTAACGCCCGGATTCAGTCTTTCGCGTTTGTTGTTTTTAGAGCGTGGCGGCATTTACGTTCAGCCAAGCTTACGCGGCGGAAGCGAGTATGGCGAAGCCTGGCACAAAGCCGGTATGTTAGCAAAAAAACAGAATGTTTTCGACGATTTTATTGCTGCAGCCGAATACCTGGTTAAAGAGAAGTACACCAATCCATCTAAAATTGCAATATCTGGTGGTTCCAACGGCGGACTCTTGGTAGGTGCGTGTATGACCCAAAGACCCGATCTGTTTAAAGTGGCTCTACCAGCTGTTGGTGTTTTAGACATGCTGCGCTACCATAAATTTACGGTTGGCTGGGGCTGGGCAGTTGAATACGGAAGCAGCGACAAAAAGGAAGATTTCGATTACCTGATTAAATATTCGCCGCTCCATAACCTAAAAAGCGGTGTTAATTATCCGGCAACATTAATCACCACAGCAGATCACGATGACCGCGTAGTACCTGCACATTCATTTAAATTTGCAGCAACCCTACAGGATAAATACAAAGGCGAAAATCCGGTTTTAATCAGGATCGAAACCAAAGCAGGCCATGGCGCAGGCAAACCAACAACGAAAGTGATTGAAGAAGCGGCTGATGTATGGAGCTTTGTGTTTCAGAATTTAGGAATGAGTTGGTAGCGTGTTTTTTGTCATTCTGAACATAGTGAAGAATCTTTATCTATGGAGAAAGGTTTCATCGCTTAAAGATCCTTCGTTCCTCAGGATGACAGATTGGAAAAAGATTGATCGTCATTCACAACTTCATTGTATGACGATCAATCAAATTATAGCACAAAAATTATTCCCACTAAATCCATAGACCAATTATAATTTGCTTTAAACCGCTAAAAACCCTTAACTTTTGTTTTACACCAATGCAAAGCATATAAAATATTGAATACAACAGGATTACAAAATTATCTAGAATATTTCTAAATAGCAGGATTGATAAGACTTTATTTTGTAACTTTGCGTCAAATTTTTTTTAATGATCACTACTGATATAGCCGTAATAGGCGCTGGTCCGGTTGGTTTATTTGCCATTTTTGAAGCCGGTTTATTAAAAATGCGTTGCCATTTAATTGACTACCTGCCTCAGGTTGGTGGTCAGCTGTCTGAAATTTACCCTAAAAAACCGATATACGACATCCCGGGTTATCCTTCTGTGTTGGCCCAGGAACTTATCGATAACTTAATGGAGCAGGCAAAACCTTTCCATCCAACGTTTACTTTAGGCGAGCGTATTGAAGGTTTAGAGAAACGTGGCGAAGCAGATTTCGTTTTAACAACCAATATGGGTACTGTTATCGAAGCCAAAGTTGTGGTAATTGCAGGTGGTTTAGGTTGCTTTGAGCCACGTAAACCTGCTGTAGAAAATTTAGAGAACTTTGAGAACGGTAAAGGTGTAAACTACATGATCCTTGATCCTGAGAAGTACCGTGATCAGAAAATGGTGATTGCCGGTGGTGGCGACTCTGCTTTAGACTGGACCATTTACTTAGCAGAAGTTTGTTCTGAATTAACTTTGGTGCACAGAAGTGAGAGTTTCCGTGGTGCTCCAGATTCGGTTGCTAAAGTAATGGCATTGGCAGAAAGCGGTAAAATCAATTTGATTTTAAACAGCAACCTTCAGGCGGTACAGGGAACTGACAAATTAGAGCAAGTTGAAATTGTACAGAACCGTACCATGGAAAAAACTGTGGTAGAGGCTGATCACTTAATTCCTTTGTTTGGTTTGAGCCCTAAATTAGGTCCGATTGAAGATTGGAACTTAAATATCAACAAAAGTGCAATTGAGGTTAACGTTGATGATTATTCGACAAACATCCCAGGAATTTATGCTATTGGCGACATTAACACTTACACCAATAAACTAAAATTGATTCTTTGTGGTTTCCACGAGGCTGCATTAATGAGCCATAGTGCTTATTCTTACATGAACCCAGGTGTGAAATATACCATGAAATATACAACTGTAAACGGAGTTTCAGAATTTTAAGCTTTCTACTATATTTGTGAATCAATATAAGTAAGCTAAAAAATGGAAAACAATATTAATATATACATGCAAGAGCCGGATGGCTCGGTTACTGAACACGTTGCACCAACCGACATGGGTTTAAGCCTGATGGAGTTTTTAAAAGCATCAGAGTACGATATTCTAGCTACTTGTGGCGGAATGGCTTTATGTGCTACCTGCTGCGTTGATGTATTAGAAGGCGAAGAGAAACTTAACGAAATGACAGACGATGAGTATGCCATGTTGGATACTTTGCCTGATCTGTTACCAAATTCGCGTTTAGCCTGCCAATTGCAGTTAAACAATAATATGGACGGATTAAAAGTGAAATTACACGGCGTAAGCTAGGTTGTAAAACATATTATAGAGAAAAGGCGATACCTAAGGTGTCGCCTTTTTTTATTTTATATAACCTCTGGTTGAGAATTGTAAGTTGCTAATATAATATTACAGTTTGATATGGGCGTTACCCAAGCTGCGCAAGGGTCCGGGCTTTCCAGGGCTACGCTTCGCTCCGGTACCGATGAAAACCTGTGAAACAAGCAAGCATACCATGATTAAATAAAAACAGATGCTTAATCGGTACTGAACCCTTACAATCCCTAACGCGGACTCATCGCAACTTTAGACCTTTAAGGTTTTGGAGCAGCCCCCTTTGTTATTAAACCTGATAAAGCGAAAAGCCCGGAGCGCAGCGAGGACTTGCAGCGATAGCAGGGCTACGATCCGCCACGACAACAGAACCCAACATTTCCAAAAGCGACGAAAATAAGCCTATACTTCAGGATTAAAAATCCTTAATTTCTAACGATGGGATTAAAAATCCTGAATAACGGAATCTTGTATCAGAGACCTCGCAGGTTTTGAAACGGCGCAGCCCTCAATGAGACCATTGAAAACAATATAATTTACGAATTAAACCTGCGAGGTCTAGATGGCAAATTATTGAATAGTTACTTTCTGTTTTTCTACATTCCAGCCATATACTTCTACAGCTAAATTACTTTGCTTCCCTGTATATTCTACAGTTACCGTTTTACTTTCTCCAGGTAAAATACTCACATAGTTATCATCATAAAAAGCAGGAAGCACACGTTCGCCGGTATTGCCATTTATTAAAGCAACACGGTTAAAAAATGCAACGGGGCTTCCGTTTGCATTGCTCAAAGTAATTGCCACCTTGCCGTTTTTCTGATCAACTGCTGCAACTTTTAATGCTGCTTGTTTGATACCTTTTAAGCCCGAATATTCACCATCCTTACCTGGAAGCCAATAAATATTCTCGCTTAAAATATTTTGCTTTTGATCTAAAATCCTTAAAGAAACGAACACACCTTCTTTTTTATCCAGTTTTGCCAGGAAATCATTCAACGGAAACAACCTTCTTACTGAAGATGGACCAACTGAGTTAAATACCTGCGAATAGAAATAATCTTTGCCATCCATATCGTAAGCTTTCGCTTGCACCATCAGGTTGTTTTTGGTGGCAAAGCCATTGTTCACGATGGTAACCATACTATCTAAAGGATTCATCATCACGTGCAAAGGCTCACTGCCTTTTCTTAAACCATATAAACAAGCGTTAGGATCAAGGTAATAATCGTACATCTGTCCACGCATGGCTGTCCAAGGGTTTTGGGTTTTCCAGATGATGGTGCCGGTATACCAGTCCCACATTTTGTTTGAGAAACCCTCCATTAATGCCCTGTATTGATCGTAATTGGCTAATTGAGCTTTCATGGCAAAATCTTCTGCACTTTTTGGCTTGCCATACGGATTAAGGTATTGCTCGTAAGAGATGTATTTATGATAATCCCATACCGAATCCGGCTTGGCTTTGTATTGCGGCGCAATCAGGTTTTCTTTTGGAATAAAACGGAGCAAGGAAACGTAGTCGCCCACCCCTACCGATCCTACTTCCGAATTGTAAGGGAATGTTCTGGTACCCCAAAAAGTTTTAATATCCTGTATACCGTAAGGGCCATCACCGTTCCCTCCAATGGAATTGAAAGACATTTCGTCGCTATTGGAGAAATCAAAAAGTTTTCTCGTTCCATCTAAGCGCGGCAGGATATCGTTCTTTAAAGGCTCCAAAATATCTTCCGGTGGTGTAATCTCATTTCCACCACACCAAAAAGCAAGTGAAGCATGGTTTCTGATCATTTTGATCTGATCTTCAATGGCTGTTAAGGTTAAATGATGATCATCTGGATAATTTCTGCGCGTCCACTGATCTTCTTTTTTCATTGGATCTACCCATCGGCCGTTACAATCGCCACTAAACCAGAAATCCTGAAAAACCAGCAAACCGTATTTATCACAGGCGTTGTAAAACTCAGGTCTTTCTAAAATTGCGCCTCCCCAAATCCTGATCAGGTTGAGGTTCATATCTTTATGGTAACGCACTTCGGCATCGTAACGGGCATCGCTAAAACGGAGCATCGCATCAGAAATAATCCAATTACCACCTTTAATAAAAATCTTTTGTCCATTTACATAGGCACCTATACTTTTGGTATGCTCATTCCAGATATTATCAATTTGACGTACACCTACTTTAAGCTGTTCCTGATCCAAAACCTGATTGGCAGCTATAAATTCGATCTTCACATCATACAGGTTCTGCGGTCCGTATCCACTTGGCCACCATAATTTAGGGTTGTCGAGCTGTAAATCAGGAAGTTTGACTGTAGTTGTTTTATTTGCTGCAATAATAGTTGGCTGTTTAACCAATTTTCCGGCAATTTGATATTGCAAAGTACCCGAAATAGCCTGACCTGTAGGGTTTTCAACTTCAACCGAAACTTTAATGGTAGCCGGATTTTGTTTCCCTTCTGGTAAACGTTTGCCTGGAACCAAGGTAATTACCTGTGGATTCTGAATGTTGATGATTTTGGTTTTCTCGATGGTCACTTTATCCCAAATACCCGTATTACGATCACGTGTAGGCTGAATCCAATCCCAACCGGCTGTGTATTGTGTGGTTAAACCTTTGGCAATAGTGCCATCGCCACCCTGGCCACCGTTCGGGTTACCTGGAAAATCCGGAGGATAAACAACTACAGCCAGCCTGTTTTTCCCATTCGGAGATAACAGTTTGGTAATATTATATTGTGCCCTAAGGTGCATCCCAACCTGGGTTTTTGGATTAACTTTTTTTCCGTTTAAATAAATTTCGGCTTTGTAATTTATTCCCCTAAACTGCAACCAAACCTGTTCGTTACCTGCCGCGCGCTCTTCAAAATCTTTTACAAACCAATAGGTGTAATAATCGTTACCGGTTTTATACACATCAGGAATTTTCTCATTGTTCATTCCATAAAATGGATCGGGCACTTTTTTGTTGTTCAGCAAAGTAGTTAATACTGTTCCTGGTACAGTTGCAGGCATCCAACTGTTAAGCGAAAAACCTGTTTTCGAAATTTCTGAACCAGTAGATTTAGCATCTTTGATATTGGTACATACCCAGCCCGAATTTAGTTCATAACGCTGTTGTGCATTTACGGTTAAAACCGAACAGAGTAAGAGAAGTTGGAATATTTTCTTCATTATTATTAAATTATTGAATGAGTGATTTATTGAATGAGAGAATGTTTTATTTACTGAATGAGAATTTTCACTATTTGTATAGTAAGCATTCAATCATTTTCAATTTAATCATTACTTAGTTGAAACCGGTCTGTCTTCTTGTTTTACACCCCAGGTTGCCGATGGTTTATTGCCCATATAAAGTTGCATATTTCCGCCAGCTGTTATGGTTTTATGCAGGATGTATGATTTAGTATAAGCTTTGCCATTCAGCACAATTTTCTGAATATATTTATTCTCCGCACTATTACCCACAACCTTTATATTGAATTTCTTATTCCCAGGCAGCGAAATGATGGCATCATTAACTAATGGCGTTCCGAAAACGTAAGCCCCGTTTGCCGGATTTACAGGATAGAAACCCATTGCCGAAAAAACATACCAGGCGCTCATTTGGCCTACATCTTCGTTACCACACAAACCATCAGGCTTTGAAGAATAAAAATCTTTGTCGATTTTACGGATCAGATCGGCAGTTTTCCATGGCTGGCCTGCGTAAGTATATAAATAAGGAATGTGGTGGTTGGGTTCATTTCCCTGTGCATAATTACCGATCAACCCGCTAATATCCGGCGAACCGTTGGTTCCCAAATCTAAGGGCAAGGTAAATAGCGAGTCGAGTTTATTGATAAAAGCTTTATCCCCTCCAAAAAGATTAATCAACCCTTCTACATCCTGCGGCACCAGCCAGGTATATTGCCAGGCATTCCCTTCTACATAATCATCTTCACGGTGTTTAGATGAAAAGGGATCGAACGGGCTTCTCCAGTTTCCATCGGCAAGTTTACCACGCATAAACTGAACGCCCGGATCGAAATATAAACTATACAGTTTCGATCTTTTGCTAAAGTAAGTGTAGTCTGCTGTTTTATTTAGTGCCTTAGCCATTTTTGCAATGCAATAATCATCAATAGCATACTCCAAAGCCTTACCCACTGATTCGTTTATTTTATCAGCAGGAATGTATTTAAGTTCCTGAATGTATTCGATGCCATCTGTTTTTTGCATGGCCGATTGTTTTATCGCTTTGTATGCCAGATTTACATCAAAGCCCCGGTACCCTTTTAAATAGGCATCAACAATAACCGGAACGGCATGGTAGCCTACCATGGTATTGGTTTCACTGCCCATTAAATGCCAAACGGGTAATTTACCCTGTTGTTTATAGATGGCCAACATAGTATTTACCACATCGTTTACCTTATCCTGGTGCAGAATGGTGTACAATGGATTAGCCGCACGGTAAGTATCCCACAGTGAAAAGGTAGTGAGGTTATTGAAACTGGCCTTTTTGTATACCTTTTTATCTGTACCGAGATAATCTTTGTTTACATCGTTAAAAAGTGACGGGGCAACCATAGTATGGTACAAAGCAGTATAAAATATCTTTTTGGTCGTATTTGAAGCCTCAATTTTCACCTTGGCCAGTTCTTTTTCCCACCTCGCATCGCTGTTTTTAACTGTAGCGGTAAAATCCCAGCCTGGCAACTCTGTTTTTAGGTTTAAAATGGCATTTTCAATGCTTACCGGAGATAAAGCAACTTTAATCTGTAGTTTATCATGATTAATGGCATTAAAGTTTACCGCTGCTTTTAGTTTTTTACCAGATAATGTTATACCGCTTTTAACCGCTGTGCTATCATATAACGCAATACTTTTAATCGGTTGTGAAAGTTTAATTACAAAATACAAACGCTGATCGTTGGCCCAACCTTTCGAATTACGATGCCCTACAATAGTGGTCGCATCGAGCTGTTTAAATGATGCCGATACAGGTGCATCCCAGCCTATACCCTCTATTAAATCGATAATAATATGTGGGTTTTCAGCACCTTTTTTAAAAGTATATTGATGAAAACCTACCCTTTCGGTTGCTGTTAGTTCGGCTTTAATGCTATACTTATCAAGTAATACACTGTAATAACCAGCTTTGGCTATTTCATTTTGATGCGAAAATTTAGACAGGTAGCCGTTCTGGTCTTCGGCTGTTTTGCCTTTCTCGAGCAATAATTTACCAGTTGCAGGCATGATCGAAATATCGCCCAGATCGCCGATTCCGGTACCACTTAAATGCGTATGTGCAAAACCGGTAATGGTATTACTAACATAGTTATAGCCACTGCACCAGTCCCAGCCTTCAAAAATGTTGTTCGGCCCCAGCTGAACTGCACCAAAGGGAACATTTGCACCTACAAAAACATGACCGTGTTTTGCTGATCCAATTAATGGATCTACATACCGGGTAAGTTTGGTGTTCTGCTGCGCAGCTGCATTAAGGGAGAATAGAGAGGCCGTTAGAAATAGAATAGACGAGGTTTTCTTGAACTGCATGTGTGCTTATAATTTCTTACATTAGAATTTAAAGCCTAAAAGTAAAACGTTTTACGTTATTTCTTGTAAAACCAGCAAAGAATTGTGTTGAAATTAAGTAAAAGCATTGAATTTAGTCAATTATAGGAAGATAACGGGTTTTTGAACGAAAGAGATCCTTCACTGCATTACCAATAACTGGTTTAGAAAATCAGTCGTTATTTCGACTGGAACACAGTGGAATGGAGAAATCTATACCAGTTAGATTTAGCTTCGCTGAGCTTTCGGGTTCTCGACTACGTTGCACTTCGCTACCACTGACAGAATCTTATAGATAGATCGTCATCTCGACCGAAGCACCGCGGAGTGGAGAGATCTTTGAGACAAAATAAACTGGAAGATAGATTTCTCGACTACGTTGCACTCCGCTCGAAATGACGACGCCCCCAAGGAGATTTATTTTCCTTAAATTCTCCTGTCATCAATATTGTTTTTTATACAATAAATTATCCCTCGAAATGACGATCACACAAGCAACGCTCTCTTAGCCAATCTCCAAAACAATTACCTGATCGGGTTCTGCACTATTTAAAGTTGTAGTAATGTTTAATTTTGATTTTTTAAAGGTATAGTTTACCGCACTTTTATCTTTCAATAAATACGCCTTTTTGATTTTCTTTAATGGAACATTTTCCAAATTAAGTGTTGCCGTTTTTCCATCAACAAGGTGGATATAAACTTTGTTGTCGCTTTGCGTAATGCTTCCCCAGGCCTGCGGTTTTATAAATCCTGCTTTTGTACCATAAATGCTTTCGCCATATACTTTAAGCCAATCGCCCAAACCGGCTAATCGGTCTTGAAACTCCGGTTGAATTTTACCACTCGGCATTGGCCCGATGTTCAGTAAAAGATTGGAACCTAAACTTGCGGCTTTAACCAACATATGCACTAGTTCTTTATTCGATTTGTAATAGGTATCGCTCAGGTTATATCCCCACGAATTTGAAATGGTTTCGCAGGTTTCGAGCGGTAGTTTATCTGATGCCTTTTGAAAACTTAAGCCTGATTTATTCTCACCAGGAAGATCGCGTTCGAACATTTGAAAATCTTCTCCTGCAAAGGGTGTAAGGTGGTGGTTGTTACCAATCATACACTGTGGCTGAAGTTTGTGGATTAAGCCATAAATTTCGTTGTATTTCCAGTCAATCCGCGATGTTCTGTCTTTTGATCCTTCTGGTTCAGTCTGATCCCAATGCCCGTCGAACCAGATCCCGCCTATTTCACCATAATTGGTTAACAACTCTGTTAACTGGTTTTTCATGAACTGCAAATAGCTTGCATAATCGCCTTTGCCCGTTCTACCTGAGTGCTGTCCGGTACGGCCCGTTTCGTGCGGATAGTCTTCTCTGCGCCAATCTAACAGCGAATAATAGAGATATAGTTTTATGCCTTGCTTGTGGCACTCATCGGCCATCATTTTTACAATATCTTTTTTGTAGGGCGTATTCATGATATTGAAATCAGAATATTTGGTATCCCACATGCTAAAACCATCATGGTGCCTGGTAATCAGCGTAATGTATTTCATTCCGGCATTCTTCGCCATGCTCACCCATTGTTCGGCATTAAACTCAACGGGGTTAAAAAAATCTTTAAGGTTGGTATAATTATGAACATTCAACTTTCGCTCGTTCATTACCCATTCGCCACTCCCTGGTATACTAAAAGGCCCCCAGTGGATAAATAAGCCAAAACGGGCATCGTTAAACCATGCTCTTTGTTTTAAATTAGAGGCCGTAGGGGTGTAATCTTGTGCTTTTAACTGTAATGCAATTAATAGCACAAGGCATATCAGGGTTAATTTCTTCATAGGGATAGTAGTATCGTTTGGTTAGGTTTTAGTCTATTGATGCGGTGGCTTTGGTCGGTTTTCCAATCACCTTATAATTCCCATCGCCTTTTAAAATGGCCAGGATCTGCGATTGGTTGGTAAAAAGATTTTTTGCCGCGGCCAATTCTTTATCGTACTGGAAACTCTGCTCAATTCTTCCTTTTTCATAAAAATATCGGCTGATGATCTGTGTTTCTAAAACTCTTTTTATTTCTGCTTTATGGCTAACCAGATCAGTTTTTTTAGAAGAGGTAAGTTTATATTTAAGATTCTCGAGATCGGTTTTTACTTCGGCAGATTTATTTTCCTTTTCGGCCTCTAAACGTAAATCAGAAAGCAACCTTTCGGTACGGCTGAGGTAGGTTAAATCTTTATCGGCCAAACTGCCAGAAAAAGCAGCATAATCTGCATCCGATAACTGGAAAGTTTTTGCTGATGCCAAACTTGGTTTATCTTTCCTGTATTGATTTGCGTAGTTAAAGAAGAGATTTTTATTAAGCATTGAAATGGTAATCGGGCTGAGCTTTATGGCATCTACCACAATATCGGGATAAACACCATTACCACTGTACACATTTCTTCCTGCTTTGGTTTGGTACATTACCATGGTCGAATCGGCAAAACGTTCGGCAATACCATCTGCATTTTTATGTGCATAATCTAATTTTTGGATGCACCTGCCTGATGGTGTATAATATTTTGCCACAGTTACTTTAACCAAGCTATTATAGGGCAGGTTGAAAGTTTGCTGAACCAAGCCCTTGCCGTAACTACGTTGACCAATTACAATGGCGCGATCTAAATCCTGTAAAGAACCTGCCACAATTTCTGAGGCTGAGGCCGAATTTCCATTTACAAGCACTACTAACGGAACCGAGGTAGAAACCGGGGTTAAAAGTGTTTTATAGGTAATGGTTTTCTCTACATTTTTGCCTTTTTGGGTCACAACAAGCTGATCTTTATTCACAAAGAGGTTCACAATTTTAACCGCTTCCTGCAGAATACCTCCGCCGTTGTTTCTCAAATCTAAAACCACACCTTTTGGATTTTCTTTTTGAATAGCCAGCAGTGCATCTTTAACTTCCTGTCCGGAATTTTCAAGAAATTTATCGAGTTTAATGTAACCAATGCCATCGCCAACCATGCCTGAGTAAGAAACGTTAGGCTGTTTTATTTCATCACGGACAAGTTTTTTAGTGATTTCTTTTCCATCTCTGATCACCAATAAATCTACCGGCGTTCCTTTCGGACCGCGTAACAACTGACTAATTTCTTGACGGTCTTTCCCTTTTATGGCAATCCCATTTATGCTCACCTCCTGATCGCCGGCTTTAATATCACTTTTATTTGCAGGATAACCTTCGCTTACTTCATTGATAAACAGTTTGCCCTCAATAAAAACAGTACCTGCACCAATGCCTCCGTATTGAGTGCTCACATATTTCAGTTTGTAATCTTCAATCTCTGATTCTGGGACATATTCGGTATAGGGATCTAAACTATCCAACATGGCATCAATCCCCGTTTTCATTAATTGGGGGGCATTGGTGTCATCAACATAATTGATATTGATTTCTTTATAGAGCGAAGCAAAAATATCCAGATTTTTAGATACGAGGAATAAATCTTCTTTAAATGAAAAAGACAGAACAGCCACGCCTAAGCCAGCTGCTAAAAGACTATATTTTAGTTTCTTCATTCCCTTATATATTTAAATTCCGAAGGGCAAGTTAAATGAAATACTGCTCTTTTTGGAAGATTATTATTGATTAAGTACAAACGTAAATGTACAAAAACCGATAAATATTAAAAACAGCTTATTTGGGCTAAGCGTAAATTAAGCGTTACGCTAAAAAAAGAGCATGAAAGCAAAGAAAGATTACTAAAGTCTGTTACCCTTGGTATCGGCAAGTGCTTTTTGAATGGTAAATTCGATGTAGGTACGATCGCGTTTTACCAAACGCATTAAATCTTCAATCAGTTGATCTTCTTTGCCTGGCGTAAATTCTAAAGGCTCATTCGCCAGATCGCGGTATTTCCTTAAGAACTTGGTTTTTACTTTAAATGCAGTTTCTGAAGTAAGTTGAAAATTAGCCATGGCATATTTTATTTGATGCAAAAGTAAAAAATATTTGCTCAGGTTAATACCTTTTTATGTGATCTGACAAAAAAAGTGGAGATTCGCGGATTCTTTTTGCACGATAATTGTGTTAAAAGCACGTTATAAAACCTAATCGGTATAAAAACCGCTTAAAACAAATTTTAAAAATGAAACCATGGCAGGTATTACTGATCGTTTATGGTTTTATAACCTTTAAAAAACAAATTAAACAACATGAAAAAAATCATCTTCTCTATTGTTTTCCTAACCTTGGGTTGGGCAACATCTAAGGCACAAACGTTTAACCTCGGGGTTAAAGCAGGCGTAAACTTAGCCAAGTTAAATGCAGATTTTGCAAGTGAAGAAAACCGTTTAGGTTATCAGATCGGTGCCTGGGCACGTATTGGTGGCGCTAGTTTTTATGTGCAACCAGAGGCTTACATTGGCAGTAAAGGCAACAAATTTATCAGCATTACGCAAGATAATGGGAATGAAGTTGCAGCTGAAGGAAAAGTAAAATTTACCACTTTAGATGTTCCTGTTTTATTGGGAACAAAATTTGGTGCTAAAAATTTAAACTTCCGCTTAATGGCTGGTCCGGTTATTTCATTTATTCTGGACGAAAATTCTTCGTTTAGTTCTGCTTATCAACAAGCTACTGATTTCGATAACTACAAAAACCAGGCACTGGGCCTACAGGCAGGTGCTGGTGTAGATGTGGGTAACATTTCGGTTGATTTACGCTACGAAGCTGGTTTATCCAACATCAGTAAAAGTGAAAAATACAGCCAAAAACCTAACTTGTTTCAATTGAGTTTAGGATTCAAAATTTTTTAAGGATTAAAATGCGCCAGATTATTTTTTCTCTGGCGCTCCTTTTAAATTTAGATCTTTTAATCTATTTCTGATCCGTTTCATAAAAGACTTACCAGGATCTGTTTTCTCGGTAAGATAATTCGGATCGCTTTCTTTCCATAAGCCTGTTCCAATAAATTGCCTGTACTCGTAGTGTCCAATTACATATTCGATGGGATATTTGGTTTTCAGGTACCTCACCAGGTTTTCATTAGCCAGCAGCTGTTTCTTTGTTAAGGGTGCGCTTTCGCTCCCCACATTTTCTACCCCGATTGCACAATAGTTTAAGCCGATTACGTGCCTTGCAAATATAGAATCGGGCATTAACTGAAATATGGTTCCATCCCGATCGATAAGGTACTGACTGGATACATTTAGCGTTCCCGCTGTAGATATCGCCTTTCTGGCTTCTGGCAAAGTTGGGTTATTAAAAGCATCAAATGTTTTCTCCAAACTTGGTATGGCTGTCCAATGCAATACCACCATAACTGGCTTAATAACCGCATTATCCTGTTTAATGCCGTGCCGAACCTGTAGGTAATCGATACTGAGCTGTTTACGCTGATCGTCGAATATGATGGGTTTATAGAATGTCCGGAAGGTTGGTTTGGCACAACCAACAATTAAAGCCATTGCAAAGAATAAAAAAAGTAGTTGTTTAATTTTCATCGAAATCGAGTTAAAAAAGAAAATCCCCAAAAGGGGATTTTCAAGTGTATTATCATTAATTAGTGTCCCACCAAAGCGGTGTTAGTAAGCGGTATTTCTCCGAATTATCGCCCACAGCTTCTGGATTACGGGTTTGTTCATTGGATTCATACACCATTGCCCTGATCCACTGGTTGGCATTATTGGCATCGAAAACAACCGTATTCAGGTTTACCGGGCGCACCAATGATGGCCCATAAATTGCCTGGCTAAAATCAGATCTGCGCATATCAACCCAGGTTTCAGGATTTAAGCATAGTGTAATATACTTTTGACGCATAATATGGCTTAAGCCTTGGGTGAGGTTTGTAAAGTGTGCCGCAAGCCCATCTGCCAACTGTGCAGTCCAATAGGTATTAATTTCGGTTGCGGTAACCCCTAGTTTACGCATATTAGCTTTAACACCTTCTTCGTAAGCGGTGAGTGCACCAGCAACATCATTAGAACGCAGCTTAGCTTCTGCTTCAATCAGTTTAATTTCGGAATAAGTGATGAAAGGGATAGGCGAGGTTTGTTTGGTATAAAAACCACTATTACTGAACCGCCCATAATCGTTTCCATTTGTTTTAGTGGCATCTCCTGGCTGCCCATTGGCCAATAACCCTTGACCGCCTACCAGGCCAGCACCGGCTTTTAACCCACGGTATTGCCCGTCTGAAGCCGCAGGCTGCATAATCCTGCTAATCCTCGGATCTTGAAAAGTGGTATTGGTTACAGGAAAGGAAGATAACATGTTTACAAAAAACTGGCTCCAGGCAAAATATCGTGGGTCGTATAGATTATTATTGGGATCTGTTGTGGTAAGCACAAAACCGCCCCAGCTGTACCACGGGTTTTCGTCCGTCTGGATCCCTCCTGATAAATAAGCAAACTGCGCATCCATTCCATCTGCATTAAAAGCATTGCTACAGGCCTCAATAATTTTTGCAGGATTGTACAATGCGCCTTTTTTAGATAAATGATTTAGATATCTGGCTTTTAGTGCCCAGGCAAATCTTTTCCATTTGCTTACATCTCCCTGAAACATGATATCACCCCCGTTGGCATTAAGCCCGGTAGCATTTGTTGTGCTGTTAAAAGCAACAATGGCTTCATCCAACAATTTATCAATACGCTGATAAACATCTTGCTGTTGCTGCATTTTGGGCAGTAAATTTAGCTGGGTTTTGCCGTCGTAATAATCATCAACCACGATCGCGCCATACTGATCAGTAAGCAATCCAAAATTCATCGCTAACAAGGTTTTTCCGGCACCCACAAAATAAGGGCTTCCTTCTTCCTCACCTAAATTGATCAGATCTACACAATTAGGCATGGTATATACATAGGCGTTTTGCCAAAGAAAATAACTGGCTGTAAAACGCCATTGTTCTGCGTTACGGTTGGTACCAGTAAGCAATTTAGTTGTTCCGTACTGCACAAGCCCCGATACTTCTCTCGTACCCCTCCATAATGCAGCTCCATTTGAGGTGGTAATGGCACCAACCAGGCGGCTTGCCGCTGAAATTTTCGTAGGATTATTTGGATCTTTATTTACATCAAGGTACTTCTTACACGAGGTATTTAAAAACATACCACTGATTAATGATGCTATTATTATTTTATTTTTCATGACGATGCAATTAAAAAGTTAATCTTAAACCCATATCTACTCCACGTGTAGCAGGAATACCGAGGTTATCGAAACCGAAAGAACCCGATCCACCAACCCCTGCACCACTGCCCGAAACCTCAGGGTCTACACCCGAATATTTGGTAATCAGAACCAGGTTTCTACCAGTTACGGTAAATGCCAGGCCTTTTAATTTCGTTTTAGCTAAAAAGCTGTTTGGCATGTTGTAGGTTAAAGTGGCGTATCTCAATCTGTACCAACTACCATCCTCTACAAAGTCGTAGCCTTGGTTGGCATAGATGGTTTGATAATAATTTTGATTTAGCGGAACTGATAGCGCACTTGGCAATCCGGTAGATTCTATAATTCCATCAAAAACTTTTGATCCGCGATCCAGTGTTTTTGTGCTTAAGCCAGAACGGACCAATGAATTCTCAGTCGCGTTGAATACATCGCCACCTACCCGGATATCGACCATAAAGGAGAGTGAGAAATTTTTGTAGTTGAAGGTATTGGTAATGCCCGAAGTAAAATCAGGGTTTCGGTCTCCAATATTAGCTAAAGCTGTTTGCACTTGCGGATAGCCGGTATTACTCAGCAACAGCTGTCCCTGAGCATTCCGTTTCCAAACATTGCCGTTGATACCAAATAAACTTCCGTTTAAGAATGCGGCACCCTGAGCGGCATTTGCAGCCACCCAGGCATCAGATAGTTCCACCCGATCTAAAGCACCTGGAAGCTCTTTCACAATTGATTTATTATGTGCAAAGTTGATATCGATGGTCCACCTGAAATCTTTTTTGACGATCGCCTGTGCATTTAACACCACCTCGATCCCTTTATTCTGAATGGCACCTCCATTTAAGTAGGTAAGAAAAGCTCCTGCTGATGGCGGAACCCTGGTTGCCAATATCTGGTTATCGGATTTGCTTCTGTAATAGGTAAAATCAATACCAAATCGGTTTTTGATGAACCTTAAGTCTGCCCCAACCTCAAATGCCCGGGTAAACTCGGGTACAAGCTGTGGATTTCCAAATGCATTGTTGGCATTGGTAATAAAACCACGTGGATTGATGGTGAATGTATTGGTAACGGCAGCAAGTGATGTTGTAGTTACATGTGGTGGTGCATCTTTGCCTACATTGGAATATGCCGCCCTGATCTTTCCGTATGAAAAAATCTGATCATCAGATTTTAGCTTAAGCTCTTTCAACAAATCTGTTAAAACAACAGAAGTACTTATTGCCGGATAAAAGAAAGCATTGTCGCCAACCGGAATAGTTGAGGTCCAATCGTTCCGCGCCCTTAAGTTCACATAAACAATATTTTTCCAGTCGAAGTTAAAATCGCCAAATACCCCTACAATCCTTCTGCGGTTTAGGGTTTCAGAAACAGACCGATCGGTAGCAACGGTGTTGTTAATACTGGGAAAAGTTGGATCAATAAAATTGATGGCATTAGCCGTTAGGGTTTGCACTCTTGTATTTTCGATGTTATTACCAATGGCCAGGCTGAAGTTATAATCGTCCCAGAAAGTTTTTTTAGCTGTGGCAATAAAAGTAGATGTGGTAATCTGATTGGTATTGGTATTTTGGGCAATGGCGCCTTTCAAGGCATCAGCCTCTAAAGTTCCAGGCATCCGTACTGCCTTAAAATTCTCGGTATAAAGATCGGTACCCAGGCGATAGGTTAGATTTAAAAAGCTAAAGGGATCGTAGTTGATATTGGCCACCCCGATAAAGCGATTGATCCCACTGGTAATCGGTTTGTTTTGGATGGTCCAGTAAGGGTTGTCATTACCTCCCGGAAAAACCCTTTGCGAGCCATTCGGGTTCAAATAATTGGCCATGTCATCATTGCGTGGCCAATATAACGCACCCATAGTACCATTTGCACTCCCTTGAGGTACTGAAGTACGATCTGTCCGTACATAGTTCGCAGAGCCACCAACTGTAAGTTTTTCGCCGATTTTGGTATCCGCATTCACCCTGAATGATTTTCTTCTAAAATCAGAATTATCTACTGTAGAGCCTTGATCTAAAAGTGATGCAGAAGTATAATAAGTGCTTCGCTCAGAACTTCCACTTACCGAAAGATCGTGGCTTTGGGAGAAGGCCGTTTTGAAGAAATTGTTCAGGTTATCGTAAACGGTTTCATTTGCAGCAAATTCCGGTCCCCACGAATTTGGGGCTGTTGGGCTAAAATTACCAGCCTCGCCTTGTTTATATTTACCTTGCAACTCGGGTAGTTGGTTAACATTATCCAGCGAAAAAGTATTCTGATAAGTAACCTTTGCTGCGCCGCCAGAACCCTTTTTGGTGGTAATTACGATTGCACCCGAAGCTGCTCTGATTCCATAAAGTGCCGCAGCTGCTGGCCCTTTTAATACTGTTAACGACTCAATATCTTCAGGATTAATATCGATGGCACGGTTTGATGCCGGAGCAGTACTGGCTACAAGCCCTGCCTGACTTACTGGCGTGGTATTATCAACCGGGATACCATCAACCACAAACAGCGGCTGGTTATTTCCACTTAACGAGCTTCCGCCCCTGATCATAATATTTGCTGATGAGCCTGGCGCACCACTTGAATTGGTGATTTGTACGCCTGCCACCTTTCCTTGCATCGCATTAACCAGATTTGGCTGTTGAGAATCGACAATTTCTTTGGCTTTAACGTTTTGGGTAGAGAAACCTAAGCTTCTTACCTCCTGCTTTACCCCAAATGCAGTTACTGCTACCTCATTTAGCGTTTTAGCATCCTGCTTTAGCTGAACATTGATTACCCTGTTAGCTCCAACTGGCCGCTCTTCGGTTATAGAGCCGATGTAGCTAAAAACTAAAACCTGATCGCTGTTGGCTTTAATGGTATAACGCCCGTCAGGATCAGTGCTGATTCCGGCTGTAGATCCTTTAACCTTTACAGAAACACCAGGCAACGGCGTACCGTCATCTGCTGATGTTACTTTACCGGAAATGGTGACTTGCTGGGCAAATATTTGTCCCACCAAAAAACACATTCCCAGAAACAAGAATAGTAGTCTTTTTTTCATAAAATTAATTAATTAAGGATTAGAAAAGATGAATTAATACGAAAAATACAGGCTAACAATGCCTTATCTTAAATATCACTAATATTTTTTTATCAAAAGAAAGCATCTCAGCCTTTTTACATAAAAAGCTAAGGATTGATCAAATATGTGAACCTAGGTAACAAAATCAACTTTGATAAACAGCCTAACAGCACACCTTTAAATCAAGAGTATAAAAGACACCATCACCAGGTTTTAACTTGTTTGAGTTAGTTTCCTGTTTAACCTAATTCTTACTTATTGCAACACGTTTATTAACATGTAATATTGGCATTACAGCTCCGTTTTAACCCAAAAAAATACCGATTTTTATTCAAACAATTTAACGAAAAACAAATGAAACATTCCATTCTTTTACTGTTTGCTGTCCTGTTCTCGCTCACTGTAAAAGCCCAAAATTTTAAATATGCTTTTGTAACCGATACCCATGTCGGGTCATCAACGGGCGAAGAAGATCTTAATAGAACTGTTGCTGATTTAAATACGCTAAATGATATTGACTTTGTGATTATTACTGGCGATATAACCGAAATGGGCACCAATAATGAGCTTAAATTAGCTAAAGATATCTTATCGAAATTAAATAAACCATATCACATTATCCCTGGAAACCATGATACCGGATGGTCTGAATCAGGCGGTGTAAATTTTATCAAAGCGTTTGGCGGCGATAAATTTATTTTCGATCATAATGGATACCGTTTTATTGCATGTGCATCTGGTCCTTACGTAAGGATGAGCGATGGACACATTCCAAGGGATGCTACTGTTTGGCTGGACAGTGTGCTTAAAGCAACACCTAAAAATATGCCCATTATTTTTGCCAATCACTACCCATTGGATAACAGCTTGGATAATTGGTACGAAGCAACAGATAAGTTAAAGAAATATAATATCCAGTATGCCATTTGCGGCCATGGACACAATAATCATCCTTATAATTTTGAAGGTATTGAAGCCACAATGGGCCGCTCTAACCTAAGGGCAAAGGATAGTATTGGTGGGTACAACATTGTAACGATGGCCAGGGATAGTGCATTTTTTCAGGTTAAAAAACCAACTCAGGATATTCTTCCTGCATGGCGAAAAATTGCACTAAAAACTTTTCAGGCTGATTCAAAAAAATATGAACGCCCTGATTTTGCTATCAACAGTAAATACCCGGGCACAAAAGAGGTCTGGACATACCACTCTAATGCTAATGTGGTAAATACACCAACCTATACCTCAAACAATGTTATTTTTGGCAATAGCTTAGGTTTGGTCGAAGCCTTAAATAAAAATACAGGGAAAAAAGTATGGACATTTAAAACCAAAGGCGCGATCTATTCATCACCAGTTGCTGTTAACAATATGGTTATCTTCGGTTCAGGTGATGGCTCTATTTACGCATTAAATGCAAAAACAGGAAAGGAAATCTGGCGCAAAGAAACAACTAACTCGGTATTAGGTTCGCCGGTAGTTAGCGGACAACAGGTATACATAGGTGGCAGCGATAATACCTTTAGGGCACTGGATGTTAAAACAGGGAATGAAATATGGGCATTTAAAGAGGTAGAAGGTACAATTGTGGGCAAACCACTCATTTATCAGGGTAAAATTATTTTTGGCTCCTGGGGCAGGCATCTATACGCACTTGATATTAACAGCGGGAACTTGTTGTGGAAATGGAACAATGGCCAGGGCAACAGAATGTTTTCGCCAGCTATGGTAACTCCTGTAGCTTATAACGGAATAATTTATATTGCAGCTCCAGACCGTTATTTAACCGCGATTGATGCGAAAAGCGGCAGTACACTTTGGCGAAACAAAGAAGCTACAGTTCGGGAATCGATCGGACAATCTGCAGACAGTACCATCATTTATGGCAAAACCATGCAGGACGAAATAGTAGCTTATAAAGCACAGGCACAAGATCCGGGTATACTTTGGCGATATAACGTAGGCTTTGGGTATGAACATGTACCATCCATGTTGATTGAAAAGGACGGAAAGGTGTTTTTTGGAACAAAGAATGGTGTTATTTATGCCATCGACCCTAAACAACAAAGCACGGTTTGGGCACACAAGATAGATAATTCGATGATCAATACCGTGAATGTGATCGACAGTAAAAATATACTAGCGAGTACAATGGATGGTAAAGTGGTGTGGCTAAACACGAAATAATAAGCATAAAAAACCTCCTCAATTTTAAGTTGAGGAGGTTATAAAATATTTCTTTATAAAAAATTACCAGCCTGGATTTTGCTGTAGTGTATTTGAAGGATACAAACTAATCTGACCAGTTGGAATTGCCGACAAATAGTTTTTTGGATCTACAAATGTTCTGGTTAAGGTTGTAGCATAAGGAACAATATAACCCTCTGCATTTCTTAAAACCTTACCATTATCAGGCACTTTTGCACCTAAAAAGGCCTCAACATTTTGAGCTCTATCTAAGTATTTCCCTTTTTTCCAGCGCATCAAATCCTGATACCTAAATCCGTTCATCATTAATTCTACCCTACGTTCACGTCGTATTTCCCACATCAAGGGAGAAACATCTGCATCTCTTTTTGGATCGGCAATTGCAGTTGTACCAGCAGATACATTCCCGCCACCTGTAACGTTAAGCTTCGCAATTCCCGCGCGGGTTCTTAAAAGGTTAACTGATTTATCCATATCGGCTTGAATAAAAGTAAGCTTACCTATTTGATCAAGGATTCCGGTAATTTCTGCATAATTAAGCAAAACTTCAGGATAGTAAAAAATAGGCGCATCGGTTTCATTAAAGGGCGCTAATTGGTTGGAAGCCGGGTTTAGAAATTTAGACGGACGATAACCGGTACTCGAACTATAACCGTTTACCAAAGTACCGTTATAGCACAAAAAGTTATCAATGGTACCCAATAACCGGTTATCTCTATTTGCCCTAAGTGTAGTAATGGTATTATCACCCTGGTAAAGTGGAGATTGGCTTATTGGCAAACCATCGGTTGCAGGATAAGCCTCAACAGCTGATTTGGTTAAACCACTCATTTGGGTGGTAGCATTGGTATAACCAATTACCGAGTGCGTTAATACACCAGCTAAATATCTTTTATAAAGCAGAACCTCTTTGTTTCCTGCCAAATCCATTGAACTATAAATACTTCTATAATCAGCATTAAGAGTATATTTACCTGTCATTAGTTTTTCGCAGGCATCTTTACCCTGCGTTAAAAATTTATCAGCATCCGGCAAGGATAACTCTGTATGGTAAACCCGATAAGAACCTTCGAAAAGGCAAATCCTGGCTTTTAAAGCCAGCGCAACGTCGCGATTTACAACATTATCGCCATCGTTAACACGGATATTTTCTACGGCATAATTGATATCACTTAAAACACTGTCCATTACCAATTGACGGGTATCGCGAGGTTTGTAAATCACATCTGTTTGGGCAACATCTAAAGATTTGCTGATGTATGGAACTCCTCCAAAAGTTTTTACTTTATTGAAGTAATCCATAGCCCTAAAAAATTTCGCAATTCCATTCCAGTGCTTTTTCGCTTCATCACTCATCGGTACCTGATTAATCCGCTCTAACATGATGTTGGCTTTACGGACATAAGTCCAATCCCAATCTGCCGAAGTTGTTGGTGCAGTTAATGCAAAATTTTGGAACGTCGCCGCATTTTGATCATCTGATAGGGTTGAAAAATAAAAATCGGCAGTTGTACCTGTTCCAAAACCTGTAAACAAGGCATAAAAACCCCAGTTATAGGTCCGGACATTGTTTTCGCTCGTCCAAAAGTTGTCGTCAGAAAATTGGTCGGGTGTATCTACATTTAAATCTTTGGAGCAACTAACGCCTAAGACTGCAATAAATGATAAATATAATATTGATTTAATTAATTTCATGGCTCTTATTATAATGTTAAGTTAACACCGAAAGAATATTGTCTGTTAAACGGAAAGGTACGCCCTGTATAGCCAGCTTCTCCATCTGTCATTTCAGGATCTATTGGTGCACCTACGTTCGAAATTGTTGCAAGGTTTTGTCCACTCAGGTAAATTCTAAATTTCTCAATTCCATATTTTTTCAACCAGTTATTTGGCAAGGTATAGCCGATGGTTACATTTTTTAACCGGGCATAGGCTAGGTTTAATAAATATTTAGATTGAGGGTAGAAGTTATTTCCGCTTGCCGGGAACTGAGCAATTTTAGTTGCGCTGTTGCCAATGTAAGGACGAGGATAAAATGCATTTGGATTTGAAGGTGTCCAGTAATCTAACTGATTAGCATACATAATATCGGCATTGCCATAAGCAGGGATAATCATGGTGCCAAGGCCCCAATAATCACGCTTGCCAACGCCCTGAATATATACATCGATATCAAAGCCTTTAAAAGCTCCACCTAAACGGGCACTGTATTGATACCTGGGCTGGCTATTACCAATAACCTTTAAATCGCCATGGTCGTCAGCCGTACCTTTACCTTGGTTAATTACACCATCTCCATTTAAATCTTTGTATTTCACATCACCTGCACCGTAAACAAAGTTTCCATTTTGCAAAGCTACCTGACTAGGAGAATTTTTTACCTCGTCTGCAGATTGGAAAAAACCTTCAGTTTCGAAACCCCAAATTTCACCATATTGTTGGCCTACATAAAAACCATTATTTTGATAGTTGGCATTGTTTTGATAAATTAAATTAGACGGGTTATTCCATTTCGTAAATACCGTTTTATTATCTGCCAAGGTTAAGGTAGCATAGAGATTAAGGTCCTTATTAACCGGATAGTTTAAGTCTAAACTGATTTCATAACCACGGTTTCTGAAATTTCCAGCATTAATTTTTGGTCCGGCTGCACCAAAAGTAGATGGAACAGATGTTGACTGTAACATGCCTTTGGTATCTCGTTGATAATAATCAACCGATAAACCAATGTAACTTTTCCAGAAACGTATATCCGTACCAAAATCTAGCGTTTGAATTTTCTCCCAGGTTAAAGATTGTGCAACTGCAATTGGCGCCGCAACTCCCTGAACCAATGTAGTTCCAGATGGTGTGATCCAATTAACAGATGAACCAGTCATTGTAGGAATATAATATTGTCCCCCAACGTTTTGATTTCCTACTGAACCATAAGATGCTCTGAGTTTAAGGTCATCAACATAAGGTTTAATAAAGTTCATAAATTTTTCTTCAGTTAAACGGTAACCTGCAGAAGCTGAAGGGAAAAAGCCCCATCTGTCTAATTTAGAAAAGGCTGATGAACCATCGTATCTTCCGTTTACTTCCAACAAGTATTTGCCTTTGTAATCGTAATTAAAACGTCCAAAATAACCGGCATAAGCGCCAACTGGATATGAAATGGTACCATTTACGGTACCATGGTAGCCACTGGCCAATTGTGTGCCTACTGCCAATGCCAATTCACCTCTTGAAGGGTCTAAAACCGTATTTTTAGCTGCGGTAAACTGAACATTATCATAGTTCTCGGAGTTTACACCTGCAGTAAGCTTAATATTATGATTTGTAGCAATCGTTTTTTGATACGTTGCATATGCATTAAGCGTGTTGACCATGTTTCTGGTTTCACCATAACTTACAATATCTTGCGATGCGGTTGCTATATTTGCAACAAGTGGTGGCGTGCCTGCCGTCCAGAAATCGATCGCATTTATTGGCCCTCCAACTTCATGCCTAAGCGCATTAGCTCTACCAAGCGTATAATCGGCACGGATGCTTAAATCTTTTGTGATTTTAATGGTTGCACCAAGATCCACACGACTGTAATTTTCGGTTACATTTGATGTTTGTGCCTTGGCTAGATAAGCAGGTGTATGCCTGAAATAGTTTCCATTATATTTACCGTACGGAAAGTAAGAACCCCATCTCCAGAAATAGTACCAGTAGTTTTGGTATTGGTATGGATAATCGTACTTGAAGTTTCTGAAGAGAAGTTTCGCGTCTACATCCAACCATTTGGTTGCGGCAACATTTATCGAGCCGCTGATGTTGTATTTATTAATTTCATCAGGATTTAATTTAAAAATACCACCCTCATTTGCGTAACCGCCAGATAAATAATATCCAATTTTATCGCTTCCACCTTGTAAACTCAAGTTATGGCTAGACTGAGCAGTGTAGTCTTTCAGCATTTCCTTTTTTGGGTCCCAAACTTTATAAAAATAAACACGGCCATCTACATAGTCAAAATCCTGACCCAAAATCATGTCATTACCGGTATTTGTAGCCGCATATTTATTCTGCCAGTTGGCAATGCCGTCCCTTAGTTTCGTTAGCTGCATACCAAAAGTTTCGGGCGATGTAGTGCCTGCCCTTACCGATGCATCATAAAGTGCCTGCAATTCTGGAACAGGATCTGCGAAATCAGCCAATACCGTTGGCTTATTCCAAGAGAAATTGTTAGTATAAACTATTTTTGTCGGCTGGTTTTTCTTGCCCGATTTGGTTTTAATTAAAACCACTCCAAAAGCCGCTCTGGCCCCATAAATTGAAGTCGATGCTGCATCTTTTAAAACAGAAACACTTTCAATATCAGCCGGGTTAATGATGGAAAGATCGGGTGTCTCTACATTATCAACAATAATTAACGGTCTGCTATTTCCATTTATGGAACCAACTCCCCTAATGTTAATGTTTGGCCCTGCAGTTAACCCACCATTGCCATAAGTAATGGTTAAACCAGGAACAACACCTTGTAATGCTTTTGTAGGATCGTTTAAGGGCTTGCTTCCAAAAGTTTTTGCAACATCTACCGTGGTTACTGCTCCCGTTAAGTTTGCTTTTTTCTGTGTACCAAAGCCTACAACAACAACTTCCTGAAGCCCTTGTGAATTGGACGCCAACGAAACATTAATTGTGTTGCCCGCACCCACAGTTTTTTCCTGAGTAGCATAACCTATAAATGAAAATACCAAGACATCACCTTTGCTTGCTTTTATAGCATATGCTCCACTGCCATCTGTTTGTACTACGGTGGTTCCTGTTTTTATTTTAACTGAAACACCGGGTATTGGTCCATCCTCAGACGTAACCTTACCTGTAATGGTAGTTTGTTGTGCAATGGCATGAGCCAGCAACAAAAACATACCAAGAAAAATTAATAGTAGTTTTTTTTTCATAATCACCAAAGAGGAAAAAGTTTATAGTTGTTAGTTAGAACCCAGAAACACGCAAAATACCGCATATTCCTGAATTTTAAGTAAATATCACGATTGTTTTTCACTTAAATGCAAATAATTGGCGTATTCACATTGTAATTAGTTTGATATTATTGCACAAAACCGCATAATAGCGCAATTAAAATAGGCTCTAAACAGACCTTAATGTTAAAAAAATTAACAAAAAAGGCCACCACTTAATTCAGCGGCGACCTAATAAAATAAAAGAGAGAAAATTATCTAATTAGAAAAAAGCCTAAGTAGGGTTTTCTTACTGCATCGGTTCTGCCCGTATACCCTGTAGCAAAAGCGGTATAAATCCTTCTGTTAAGCATTGTACTTGCGCTTGTATATGTTGCAATAGTAGTTGTTCCACCCGTAGCCTTAACTGTCCAGGCCAAAGCGGTTCCGGTTAAAACCGGGCGGATAAAATATTCACTTTCTTTTAAATAGCCAACATTAGAACACACAAGCGTAGTACCATAATAAAGATCAACCGCAGGAACGTTCGGCATTAGGTTTACAAATTTATATTTTACCATTCCCGAATCTGGAAGCGCAAAACTGTCAAAGGCCAATAGACTTTTTGTATTTGTTGCAGTATCCGTTAAATGCAGCGTATAAGCCTTACCTGCTTCAGCAGAAACAGCGGTTTTATATAACACGACAGAATCTATACTTGTACCTTTCTTAGGTATAGAGATCGATACTTCAGATGTCCCAGGCTTAATAACCAAATAATCCGGCCTTGAATCTCCTAACGTCCCATAACCTCCACCGGGATACGGATATCGGGTCTTAATAAGCGTGCTCACTCTTTGTCCATTAATATTGATCTGAACATTAGGATCTGCGGTGTAGGCTATATTGTAATTAACCTTCAACATTGCCTGATCATCTTTCAAAACTTCAAAATCACCATAGTTGATTTCGTTTTTACCACAAGAGATTACAAATGTTAAAATGCCAACCGCTAAAAATATTTTTATTATCGATTTCATGTCTATAAGTTTAATTTATGGAAGATTAGACCAGGTTTCTTTCGTGTGATAATCCGTTTGTAGTCCTCCCCATTTAGCCAGTTCATCCTGATTCCAAATATATTCTGAACTATATCTTGGTCTTAATCTGTAGGCATATTTTCCATTGTTCCGTTCAAAAAAATCTCCAACTTCAAGTTGTTTATATGTTTTATAAACTAAAGGATCATAATGATATTTGCGTAAGTCGCTCCATTGCTCCATTCCTGCCCAACCCCATTGGGCAACATATTTTTGCTGCATAATATCGGCGATTGTTAAGGCGCTGGCATTTTGAGCTACTTCGGTGCTGGCCAAATAGTTGTTTATTTCGGTAGTAGAAATTGTAGCCGCGGCAGGAGATCCGTTCCTTCCATAAAGATTCACAAAATCCATATGCCCCTTAATCCCATTAACGTATGCAGTAAACGCCGTAGCCATTGTTCCTTTTCTAAACAACGCTTCTGCCTTTGCAAACTGCAATTGAGCATAACTCATCACCGGATACCGCGCTGCATTTGAATAGATATATTTTCCTGGAAATGGCACTATCGACGTTCCAGACAATGCACCTAAAATATGCGGCGTAGTTGCTGTTCCATTAAAAGGCAATGCGCCCCGGTACACACCTGAGGAAGGAATTGGGTTCATCATCCGGGTCAACCTTGGATCAGCACCCGGTACTGTGGGATCAATAGCAGCTGTCCCCTTCATTCCACCGGTTAACAGACTAATAATAGGCTGCCCAATCCTTCCGTAAGTTGGGGCGGTGGTTGCAGTGGCCGTATACATTCCAAAATTCTGGCTAAATGGATTTGAATCGTTACTATTCGTTCCGCCAAAGTTTATTGTTGCATCATCAGCAGCCGATGAAAAAGACAGATCAACATATTTAACAACGCTGTCGGCGTATTGAGTGTTAAATTCAGCCTTGTTAATCAGATGGCTGTATTGTTGCGCCAATAACCCATAAACAAATTTCTTCCATTTAACCCGATCACCTTTATACATTTGATCGCCGGAAACACCAGCCAACAAAGCGGCTGTTCCTGCGGCATCGGTTTTGTTGAAGCATTCTAATGCTTTTTGGCTCCACTGGCGCACTCTTTCATAAACCTCCTGCTGGTCCTGGTATTTAAATTTTAACTGATTTGCATAAGCCTCATCTAAAATTACCGGACCATGAGCATCAGTCAACAACTGAAAGCCCCATGCTTTAATTGCATAACCAATTCCGGCATAAGTCCATTTATCTGTGGCCTCAGCATCCTTGATCATATCCTCCAGGTTTAAACCAAAGTTTATGTATACCATCCTCCACATCGAACCGCCCAAATCACTTGCCGATTGGTAACCGTGTTTTTCCCAGGCAACAGTAAATGTTGTTACATCTTGCCCAAACATATCCTGAGTATATTTAAAAATTAACCTGTTATCCGTAGCTGTATTGTTTGCCATTTGAAACATAATTGGCGACAACAGGTATTCAGCTTTTGTAACTTGTGGTGTGGCAGGATCTGTATTAACATCGAGCCATTTTTTGCAGCCTGTTATGCATAACATAACGACCGAAAATATTATTATTTTAAGATATTTCATATTCTTACAATTTTAAACGAAAACCAATATTAACCCCTAGCGGTCTTCCCATATTCCCATAATCGATACCATAGCCACCAGCGCCTCCCAACGATGGGTTGTTAGCGTTTGCGTCTGGATCAGTACCCGAATAATTCGTAATTAAAAAAACATCTGTTAAGGTTACATAAGCGCCCAAACCCTGTAGAAAATTAGTTCTGGAAAGCATTTTTGCGGGAAAATCATAAGAGATGGTAACATCTCTTAATCTTAAAGATTTGATATTTTTTTCTACAAACATTTCAGGCGCTATGCCGCTTGTTGTAGAACTATAGTAATTTGTATTTGCCGATGGAGTAACCAAAATAGTGTTAACTGTTGGATTTGCAGTATTTTCCAAGCCGTCTTTTAGCACTCCTGTAATTACCCTTAGTACATCTCTATCAAGTGTTTTCATACTCAAACCCCTTCTGTAAAGCTCGTATTGGGTCTGGTTATAAACATCTCCGCCAACCCTTAGATCCAACAAAAACGAAAGATTAAAATTTTTGTAGTTTAAGTTATTCACAAAACCGAGGTTAAATTTGGGTGTCCGATCACCAATTACAGGAAATTCCTGATCACTTCCTAAAATCGGCAAGCCTGTTGCCGGGTTAATCAAAAGATCACCCCTGTTATTACGTTGGTTAACCCATCCTGCAATAGCAAGAGTACTTGCACCAGGAAAAACGGCTCCCCTTAGTCCATTTGCAACCCAGGTATCAGAATCGTAAAGCTCGGGAAGCTCATCAGCTATCGACAGTACTATACCTTTATTATGGGTAAAATTGAAGGTCATATCCCAGTTAAAATCCTTGGATCGAATGGGCGATCCTTTCAATTGTATTTCAACACCTTTATTAACAACATCGCCACCGTTCATTAACCTGATTACTGAACCGGTACCATAGCTGATCCTTGGTGCTATAATCTGCTTGTGACTATTGAGTTTATAATACGTAAAATCTACACTAATTCTATTCTTCAAAAAGCCGAACTCAAATCCGGTTTCGAAGTTTTTAGTCTGTTCGGGTACTAAATCAGGATTTCCACCATTGGCAGGATCGTAGTTAAATCCGCCACCAGTGCTATTTACGGTTAATAAACGGGTAGCCAGTGCATACGCCTTGTACGGCTCCTTACCCGTTATACCTGCAGAAGCCCTCAACTTTCCACTACTGAAAATATTCCAATTTTTAACTGCTTCTAGCTCCGTAAAATTAAATGCAAAACTTGCTGATGGATAAGCAAAGTATGGATTACTTGGCATCAACCTCGATGCTGCATCTAACCTGCCAGATAATGTTAAGTAAAATAAAGACTGATAACCAAGTACAGCCTGGGCAAAAACACCCGCATTCCGGTAACGGTTAATGGCAAGCTTGGCCGACTGCGTCGATGGCAAAGTGTTGTTGATGCTATAAAAATCGGGATCGAACATATTCTGCCCTCTGGCAGAGTTAATAGTATTGTTTACATCAGAAAAATTGGCTCCAATGATATAGGTGTTATTAAATTTCCAGAATTTATGCACCGCAGATGCTGTTACAGAACCATCCAACCTTTTATTTAAAGCCTGGTATGTATTAATGGTACCGCCTGTTGGTGTAGCCGCGCTTCCAGAGCCAGAAAAAGATTGTGTATGATAAACCGTCAACCCGGTTGTATTTGAAAGATTAGTTCCTAAAATACCTGTAACGGTTAGCCATTTAGTTGGCCTGTATGATAAATTTGCATTACCGACAATTGCATTCGTTTTATCTTCTGACAAGTTTTTATTTACATCCCAAAATGGATTATCACTCTCATTATAAATTGTACCTGTTGTAACTACCCTGTTCCCAACAGGATCGATCCAATTGTTTACATCAAATCTCGACGGAAACCTCAATAACCCCATTAAATAACCCTGAACACCCTTATTTGCCTTCTTGTTGTATGCATTTGTATAGCTAAATCGGGTTGTTACCTTAATTTTATCCGAAATAGGAATTACTCCGGTTACACTAGATACAAACCTTTGGTATCTGGTTGTTGGAATAGTGCCTTTGTTGTCTGTGTACTCATTAGACCACCTGTATGTTAATGCTTCTTTGCCTCCTTCTATTACCACATTATGCTTTTGTGCGGTACCGGTTCTAAAGAAACTTCCCACATTATCGTAAACAGGCAATCCTTCGGGATACTTTGGCCCAAAAAAATTAAAGGAGCCCCCATTAAAAACACCATTGGCATCACCTTGGCCATAAACCTGCTGAACCTCAGGCGAATTATTAACAGTTTCAATTCTTAAAGAACCATTATAGGAGACACTTGATTTACCCGCTTTAGCTTTCTTGGTCGTGATTACTATGGCTCCACTTGCGCCTAAATTACCATAAAGTGCCGTAGCTTCAGGCCCTTTTAAAATAGTATAACTTTCTATATCTGCCGGATTGATATCTGATGCCCTGTTGGTGTAATCCTGACTCCTATTATTGCCATTCATAGCTGTACTGCCCTGATTTAAGACAGAATTATCAATCGGCACCCCATCCAAAACAATCAACGGGGAGTTATCACCCGTCATGGAAACAATACCCCTTAAAATGATCTGGGAAGATGCTCCTGGATCGCCAGATGTTGGGTTTACAAAAAGTCCCGGAACTCTTCCGGCCAAACCATTGATAAAATTTTCGCGGCCTGTTTGGGTAACTTCATCTCCGCGCACAGTGGGCGTTGAGTAGCCTAAGCTTTTAGCATTCCGTTCAATCCCATAAGCGGTAACCACAACCTCATCTAGCGAGCTCGCATTCTGCCTGAGCACGATATTAATTGTGGTGCTTGAGCCAACGGCTTTTTCTTGAGTTATATAACCCACATATGTGAATACTATAACATCAGATTTAAGCGCTTTAATACTGTAAAGTCCGGTAGAATTAGTTTGTGCAACAGTATTTGTTCCTTTTACACGAACAGATACGCCTGGCACCGGCCCATCATCGGATGTGACCTTCCCGGTTATGGTAATTTGTTGCGCAAAAAGATGCGCAATCAAAAAAAACCCACCAAGAAAAGTTAGGAGTAGTTTTTTCTTCATAAAACTGCTTTAAGAAATGGTTAAAATGAAATTAGTTGTTGTTCCGGTTTTTGTTTAAACACGCATAATAACGCATCTCAACATTTAGTTATCGTAAATATAGAAATGTTTTTGGATATAAAAACAAAATCAAATGCAATAATTGCGATATTTTTCAAAACATTATCGCACAAAAGCGCAAAAACACGCAAAATTTAAAAATTCTAAAAATCTTTTATACATTCGTTTAAAACCAGACCCTGCTTTATGCTGAAAAAAGAACGCCACGACTTCATTATGCGCCAGATTAATTTACATAACCGCGTATTAACTTCTGATCTGGTCCAACTGCTTAATGTTTCGGAAGATACCATCAGACGGGATTTGCAAGAGCTTGTTGATGAAAACTTGCTTTATAAGGTTCATGGCGGTGCTTTATCGAAATCTTATCACAGTTCTTTTGACGATAGTACGGTATATGCCAGAGATAGTAAGATTGCGATTGGCAAAAAAGCCGTTCAGCTGATAAAAGATGGCATGGTAGTTTTAACCGGAGGAGGAACAACGATTTTAGAATTTGTGAAACGACTTCCACAGGGCCTATCTGCTACATTTTTCACCATTAGTCCGCTGGTTGCAGTAGAACTGGCTAAATACAATAATATTGAAGTGATTTTGATTGGAGGCTTGTTTTCAAAAAATTCGCAGGTTACCTACGGCGGACAAGTAATTACACAGTTATCAGAAATTAAGGCCGATTTATGCCTGATGGGAACCAGCGCCATCCACCCAGATGAGGGCTTAACGGATACTTACTGGGAAATTAACCAACTTAAAAAAGCCATGTTGGGTTGTGCAAAAAAAACGGCCGTGCTTTGCATCTCCGAGAAACTGGATATTGCTTTAAGATTAAGGGTTTGCCCGATAGAAAGCATTAGTTATTTAATAACAGAGTTAGAAGTAGGACATGAATCTTTAGCCGGTTACCGCGCTAAAGAGCTTAATATTTTATAAAAAAGTCCCGACAAAAACCGGGACTTTTTTATATCTGCTAGAAAGTAGGATCTGCAGGGGTATTGGTATTATTATCCCTTTCCTGAAAAGGATAAGGGAAGAAATTTCTTTTACGATCAGTTGATGGTTGATTAAACCTTCTCATATCTTCAATTTTTAACCCTGAAGCATAAAGCTCTATTGAGCGATGTTTGTAAATAAGATTGAGCAATTCCTGCTGGGTAAAAGGCCCGGTTAAAGCTGGAAGTGAAGCTGCCACCCCGAACAGATCAGAAGTTTTGGTTACCACCTTATTCAATTCAATTAATGCATTCGGTAAATCAGGTTGACGCGCCAGGGCCTCGGCCTTAATCAATATCATTTCACCTGGTAAATAAATCGGAAATGGCGTTGCTGTTGCTGCGGCAAAACCATTCATGCGCAAGGTTGGGGTTGCTCCCGCCAATACCGTATAAAAGGCTATTCTTTTATCAGCTGCATCTGGAACATTTGCTCCGGTAAGTCCCAAATTTGCATTCAATGGCTGAAAAACGTTATTGGAAGAAATGATAGTAAATAAAACATTTGGCGAAGTAGGGTCGAATTTGAAAAACGAAGCCTTTGTTAAATCTACCAGATTTGCCTCTGTCAAAGCAAGAGTGTAATTTCCAGCAAACAAAGCATATCTGGCCTTTAGCGCATGTATGGTATTGATAATATTCACATCAGATGGAACGTTACTCAAAAAGCTGGCAGCAATTGGATTTGCGGTAATAACGGTTAAAGCATTATCCAAAACTGCTATTGCTTTTGTAAAACCAGCAGAACGGGTAATAAAAGCTACGTTTTTCCCCGTGCCATCAGGAATTTTCTCCCAGTATTGTGCCATATTGCCAATGGCCAGTGCTTTAAATATACTCGAATAAGCAATTAACCCCGCAGCATAACCTTTATCACCCAGATTGTTTGCATTAGTAATTACCAAATCGGCATCATAAATAATCTTGTTGGCACTGGCCCACAAGTTAAATAAAATGGTATTTGTTCCATCAACAGCACTGCCACCTGTATTTAACTGCAATTCGGGTATATTACCCGTATTAAGTAACCTTAACTCGTTGGTAACAAAACCATTTGCCGCAACAGAATTAAACATTACGCTTGTACGGCTCAAAGTGTAAACCCTTTGCAAACCAATAGCAACAGCGGTTAATCCTTGTTGAGTACCTAAAGCCACGTCTGTTTTTGCTCTAGATGGATCCTGATATTCTTTCGTACATGAGGCCAAGCACAATATTAACGAAAGCGCTAAACAGGTTATATTTGTCGAAATATTATTTCTTAAAATTTTCATAAACTTTCCTTTAACGATTATAATTTAACTTGTAAACCCAAACTAAAGGTTCTCGGAATTGGCACCGAACCAAAATCTATATTTCTTAGTATGGTAGACTGCCCACCTGAATTTAATTCTGGATCGTAGCCTTTGTAATTATCCCACGAGATAAGATTTCTTCCGCTCACTGTTACCGTAAGATCTCTTAAAAACTTCAGCTTACCAACATTATAGCTCAATGAAATCTCTCTCAGTTTAACAAAAGATCCATCATCAATTCTCCACTCTTCAGTAGCATAAACTCCAGCTACGTAACCTCTGGGTAACTGGCCGAGCTGTTCCTGTTCGGCTACTTTACCATTACCAACACCTTGACGGGTTCTCCAATCCGCGTTCCAGACATCTCCTCCCTGAACCGCATCGAACTGAATATGTAAATTCAATTTTTTATAGGTAAAATCATTTACAAACGACATGTTATAGTCTGGATTTGGATTACCAATCACCTTACGCAGCGTAGTGCCCGCAGGCAATCCATTTGCATCACGCTGTGGCGTATAGGTGGTGGTAGAATTTTGGATTCCTTTTTCGAGCTGTGGAATACCGGCAGCATTGGTTAACAAACTGCCATCTGGATTACGTGCGAAAAAAGTTCCATAAAAAACACCTATGGCTTCACCGTTTATTATCGCTACAGGAGCCCCCGGATTGGTACTGAACAGCCTTAAACCACCCACATCAAGAGCCTTATTTCTATTTCTGTTAAAAACAACAGAAGTATTCCATTTAAAATCTTTAGCATCAACCGGCGTTCCATTCAATACAAGCTCAATACCTTTATTTCTTAGCGAGCCAATATTATCTAGCAAGCTGGAAAATCCTGTTGATGGGGCTTGAACGCTGGCAATCAATAGATCACTCACTTTTTTATTGTACCAGTTAAACTGTAAGCCTAATCTATTTTTGAAGAAAGATAGATCTGCACCCAATTCCAGTTCGCGCTGGCGCTCTGGCTTAACATTTTCGTTCGCCAGGGTTGCACTGGAGAATAAAGATGCTCTGCCTAAAAAAGATTGTGTAGAATAAGCATTGATCCTATCATAAGCACCAATACCGGTTAAATTGCCCGATTCGCCATAAGCAGCCCTGATTTTGAAGGTATCCCACCAACCAGAAACACCAAAATTTTTCCAATAATCAGCAGAAGAAAGTACATAACTCAAACTTCCTTTCAGATATTCCTGCGTACGGTTATCAGCTCCGAAAACTGAAGATTGATCGACCCTTAAAGCTCCGGTAACAAACAAATGATCCTTATACTTAAAATTTTGCTGAATGTATCCTCCACTCACAGACAGTTCGGTTCTTCCATCTACACTTGGGAGTTGTGTTGCAGCAGCATTTACCGTTTCGATTAACGGAGCTAAACCTCTACCATTTACCAACTGATATCTTGTTTTTTCGTATTGAAAAGAGTAACCAACTTGCGTAGTAGAAGAAATAAGATCTGATAATTTAGCCTGGTAGGTTGCATTAAACTCATTGTTAAACTGAAAAGCATTGTTGGTTGCTGCACTTGCATAACCATTTAATGTGCCATCTAAAGCTACTCCACCACCATAAAAATCAGGGTTTACGTTATAGGAAAAGGGTGGAATATATGTTGTACCATTTTGACCGGAATTATCAACACCCAAGGTAAAATCTAAGGTTAGGTTTTTTACCGGATATAGTTTCAAGTTAGCATTACCAATAATGCGGTTCGTTTCCTGACGCTGTTTAATATCTTCGATTACCGAAACAGGATTTACCCTGCCGCGTTCGCCAACGGCCAATAAATTACCGTTTACATCTCTTGCAAAAATATCATGGAAATTACCGATAATAGTAACCGAGTTCATTGGAGAAAAGAACGAATTTCCATCAGGCTTTTCATTCGCAGAACTGCGGATATAATTTAAGCCCACACTTAATTTAGCCCATTCTGTTATTTTCTGATCCACATTGGCCCTAAAATTATAGCGTGTAAAATCTGTGTTTTTAATAATCCCCTGGTTACTGAAATAAGCAGCAGAAGTATAATATTTTGTGTTTTCGTTACCGCCAGAAATAGAAACCGTATTATCGGTACCCGTAGCCGACTGAAAGATATAATCCTGATAATTATAACGTGTTACAGGGATGGTTTTAGTTTCCAGAAATGGGGGATCACCGACTGTCTGGATTACATCCTGCGTAGGAAAAACGGTTGGTGTACCAAACCTTACTGGCGATTGATTTACCTCAATCTGTTTACGCAGATGGCTTAGCGTTAAGCTCGTGCTAAAACTAACCTGAGCAGCGCCGCTTACACCTTTTTTAGTAAAAATCTGAATAACCCCTGAGTTGGCCCTCGATCCATAAATAGCAGCTGCAGCTGCACCGTTTAAAACCTCAATGCGTTCAATGTCTGCCGGATTGATATCTACCATCCTGTTCTGCCCAATACTGCCCACAAAGTTTCCGCCGTCATAATTAGACGAGGTATTGGTAACCCTGGTGGTTGAATTGTTCACAATTACACCGTCGATAATATAAAGCGGCTCTGATGATGAATTTACCGAGCTGATACCCCTTAAGCGCACAGATAATCCCCCAGCTGGATCGCCTGAGTTTTGGCTGATCTGGGCGCCTGCTGTTTTCCCCTGCAAAGAAGAGAGCACATTGCCGCTTGGGGCTTTATTCAAATCATCGCCTTTAACGGTGCTTACATAACTTCCCAGTTCTTTTCTGGTTGTGCCCTGCGAGGTTCCCGTAACAATTACTTCATCTAAGCCAACGGCGTCAGTACTTAGGGCGGTACTTAGCTGAACCTGATCAATAGCACTAAGATCTATCACCTGGCTCTTACTTTTGTAACCTACATAAGAGAACTGCACTTGATATTTGCCTGTTGCCAAATCTACTGTGAACGTATACCCACCATTCGAATTGGTACTGGTTGCTAAATTAGTATTGAGGATTTTAACAACAACGCCTGGAATAGGCTCGTTATTTGAAGCATCAGTCACTTTACCGCTAATGGTATAGCGTTTATTCTGTGCCTGAACCATTTCTGTAAATAGGAGCAGCAGAAATGGGATCAACAAAATCGCGAAGAATCCTGGTGACCATTTTAGGTAACTTTTTTCCATAAAATTTGGTTTTGTGTTAGAAAGATTAGTGTTAAAACAAATTTAACAAAATACCGCACAATCCAAATTTTTAACCTGCACAAACTGATTTACAAAATTGTGCTTACCTAAGCTGGTAAACTGATTTTACCCATGCAAACCGAAGGCACGCCTTGCCTATCGCCAAAGTTTATCGGTTTGCCACAGAGTGTTTCGTTGGCCAAAACAGCAAACAAAACAGCTTCTTTTGCATCAGGATTAATATTTAAATCCTCAGTGGTTAGGAATTTGCAAAAAGGTAGCTTACTTTTAAGAAGTTGTACAAGCAAGGGGTTATGCATTCCGCCGCCACTCATAAAAACCTTTGCTTTAGCATCTTCACCAAAACAACGTTTAATCGCATTAGTAATGGTTTCTGCAGAAAAATGACATAAGGTAGTCATTATATCGGCTGCACTTAGACCAGTTGTTGAAGACTGTTCTTGTGCGCTGATTAAATACTCCAGATTAAACAATTCCGGCCCTGTGGTTTTAGGAAAATCCAGGTCAAAAAAACTGCAGTTTAACAACGCAGACAATAGACGGGGATTAGATTCGCCTGCCAAGGCAACAGCTGCGTTTTTATCATAAAATTGATTAAAATGTTTTTGCATATACTGGTCCATCAAAGTATTTCCAGGGCCAACATCCGTCGAAAAAATTTCACTGGCATCGGTACTGCCCGGCAAATAGGTGAAATTTGCTATGCCGCCTATATTTAACATTACCCGATCTTCGCCTGCTTTCGAAAACATTAAATAATCGCCATAAACGGCTAATGGAGCACCTTCGCCGCCAGCAGCCAAGTGTTTTTGTCTAAAGTCAGAAAGTGTGATAATCCCGGTCTTTAGCGCAATATGATCACCATCACCTATTTGTAATGTACCATTGGGATAATCGGCTAGTTGATGCAGAGATTTAGGCGCATGAAAAATCGTTTGGCCGTGACTGGCAATAAAATCGATAGCCTCATTTTGATAACCCCATTCTTTTAACGCCTCGTTTATGAGTAACGCATGGGTATTTGCAATATGCTCGTTCATCAGGCACACTAACTGTAAGTCGACCTCTTTTTTTGAAAAAACGGCTTTTATTTTAGCCCTAAAATCATCGGTATAATCGCCTGTTTTAAATTTTAAAATCCGGATATCCGTCTCAGCACCGCTTCCCTTTACCAAACAAAGCGCAATATCCAGTCCGTCCATTGATGTACCACTCATCAATCCTATAATTAAGCGTTCCGATTTCCCTGCTTTCGAATACAACTTTTCAATCTGTGTGTTCATATTGACTTTTTATCTTAAAAAGATCAAACGTTTGTCTGCCCCTTTAATCGAATTTTATATAAATACTTGCAATAAATGTAAATAACCTTTGTTAGAAATTGGGCATAACTCTCTATATTTACTGCTCCGTACATTAAAATCCATATAAAAAAAATGGCTAGATTAAATCTACTGGAGGAGACACGTTTCGAGAAATTACCGGTAAGCGTGTTCGAAAATCCAAAAATTGCTTCAATTAATGTTGCACACCGCATCGCCGAGCTCATTAAATCTAAACAAGCAAGCAACACACCTGCAGTACTGGGCTTAGCAACAGGTGTTACCCCAATTGCAGTTTATGCCGAATTGGTTAGACTGCATAAAGAAGAGGGCTTGAGTTTTAAAAACGTAATTACTTTCAACCTGGATGAATATTATCCGATGGCGCCAACTGCGGCACAAAGTTATGTTACGTTTATGAACGAAAACCTTTTCAATCATATCGACATCGATAAGAAGAATGTTCACATCCCTGATGGTACGCTTGCACTGGAAGATATTCCTGCATTCTGTTTAGAATATGAAAAGAAAATAGGTGATCTTGGTGGTCTTGATATCCAGATTTTAGGTATCGGCCGTACAGGTCACATCGGATTTAACGAGCCGGGATCTGCACCAAATTCCGGCACCCGTTTAGTTACTTTAGATGACCTTACCCGCCGTGATGCCGCACGCGATTTCGGTGGAAAAACCTTTGTACCAACTAAGGCCATTACCATGGGTATTGGTACGATTTTCAAAGCAAGGGAAATTATATTAATGGCCTGGAGCCGTAAAAAGGCTTCGATTATCAAAAAAGCAGTTGAAGGCGAAATTTCAGGCGATGTTCCGGCAACATACCTACAGCTTTCTGATCATGTGGAGTTTATCCTTGATGCACCTGCCGCTTCAGAACTGACCCGTTTTGACACACCATGGTTGGTTAAAGATTGCGTTTGGACAGATGCATTGATCCGTAAAGCAGTGATCTGGCTGGCCAATACCTTGAAAAAACCGATCTTAAAGTTAACCGAAGACGATTACAACAACAATGGTATGGCACAACTGGCTACTGAAAAAGGACCAGTATACAATATCAACATCCATATCTTTAATAAATTACAGCACACCATTACAGGTTGGCCGGGCGGTAAGCCGAACGCTGATGATTCTCAGCGTCCGGAAAGAGCAGAGCCTGCTAAAAAGAGAGTAATTATTTTCTCACCGCACCCTGATGATGATGTGATTTCGATGGGCGGTACTTTTCTACGTCTGGTTGACCAGGGACATGATGTACACGTAGCTTACCAAACCTCAGGTAATACTGCGGTTTGGGATGATGATGCACTTCGCTTTGTCGAGTTCAATGTAGATTTTACAGAGAAAATGGGTATGGACAATACACATTTGAAGGATCTCTACAACAAAATGAGAACTTTTATTGAGCAGAAACAACCAAACCAGATAGATACGCCAGAGATCCAAACAGTTAAGGGACTGATCAGAAAGGGCGAGGCTATTGCCGGCGCAAGATATTGCGGCCTTGAAGATGACCATATCCATTTTCAGGCGCTTCCTTTCTACGAAAGCGGTAAGGTTCAGAAAAACCCGGTAACGGATGCTGATATCGAACTTACTATTGAACTTTTGCAAAAAGTTAAGCCTCAACAGGTTTATGCAGCGGGCGATTTTGAAGACCCACATGGCACACACATTGTTTGTTTCAGAATTATTTTAGAAGCATTAAAACGTTTACGCAAAACCGAAGCCTGGGCACAAGATTGTTGGTTGTGGATGTACCGCGGCGCATGGCACGAATTTGAAACATATGAAATCGAAATGGCAGTTCCAATTTCGCCACAAGAGCTTGAGCGTAAAAAATATGCGATTTTCAAACATCAGAGCCAAAAAGACAGGGCGGTTTTCCCTGGTGACGATTCAAGAGAGTTCTGGCAGCGTGCCGAAGACCGTAACCGTGATACTGCAAAAGCCTACGACGAACTTGGACTTGCAGAATATGAAGCAATGGAAGCTTTTGTACGCTGGAAATTTGTGGATTAATTAGTGTTAAAATAAATATTGATCCTGCCTTGTTAACTCAAGGCAGGATCAATATTTATCCAACAAGCGAAGTTTAGCCTCCACCAATTGTCATGCTGAGCTTAGCGAAGCATCTGTTAAAATATACCACAAATCCTAATAAGGCAAAAACCATAATAGCAATACAGCATCTAGAAAAGATCCTTCACGTTGTTCAGGATGACAAATCATTTTCCCAAACTTCATAAGTAATTTCTCATTCTAAAAACAATACTCTAAATTAGTTTGCTGAACCCAAACAAGCTAATCATGACCGAACCTAAACAACGATTGTTATCTCTTGATTTTTTCAGGGGATTAACCGTAGCCGCAATGATCTTAGTGAACAATCCGGGCAGCTGGGGACATATTTACGCGCCTTTAGCGCACGCGGAATGGAATGGATGTACACCCACCGATTTAATTTTCCCGTTCTTCTTATGGATTGTTGGTGTATCCATTGCATTTGCCATGAGCAGTAGCAAAACAGATCCGCCTTCTCATCAAAAAACTATCATAAAAGCCATTAAACGTGGTATTATCCTTTATTTACTCGGTTTCTTTTTGGCTATTTTCGGGAAAACTATCAGTGCCGTAATAGACGGCAGATCGATTTGGGAGGCTTTTCAAACGGTTCGTCTTTTAGGCGTTTTACAAAGAATAGGCATCGTTTTTATCATTAGCAGTATCATTTTCATCAAAGTACCAAATAAAACCATATTCAAAATCTTAATTGTAATCCTTGCTCTTTATTGGGCCTTAATGACATTTATTTCCGTACCGGGAGTAGGTTACCCCAACCTGGAAAAAGAAACCAATTTAGCCGCCTGGATCGACCGCGGGATTTTAACCGAAGCACATACCTGGGCCTCATCCAAAACCTGGGATCCGGAAGGGATTTTGAGCACATTACCAGCAGTAGGAACCTGCTTATTTGGTATTCTGGTTGGCGTTTGGATGCGCAGAAAAGACGTAGACAATGCAACTAAGGTGGCCTGGTTATTTACTGTGGGTATAACCGCTGTTATTTTAGGCTTACTTTGGGATTTACAATTCCCGATCAACAAAGCCCTTTGGACAAGTTCTTATGTACTCTATGCAGGTGGATTGGCGTCAATAGGATTGGCACTTTGTTACTGGATTATCGATGTTCAGGGTTACAAAAAATTTACCACACCTTTTGTTGTTTATGGTGTAAATGCCATAACAGTCTTTTTCTTAGCAGGCTTAATGCCGCGGATATTAAATTTGATTCAGATTACCAAACCCGATGGTACAAAAACGGGATTATTGGTGCGTTTTTATGAAACTTGTTATACTCCGTTTTTTAGCCCTATAAATGCTTCCTTGGTTTGGGCCATAACCTATGTGCTCGGTTTTTATGTGTTATTATATTTTATGTATAAAAAGAACATTATTATTAAGGTTTAGTAAATTTACCATATAATTGATTGTCCCCACTTCTGTAATTGAAAAAGAAAACCACCATATATGATATAGCCAAGGAGCTTGATATTACCGTATCAACAGTTTCAAGGGCGCTTAGTGGCTTTCCGGCAATAAGTGACGCCACCAGAAAGGCTGTTGTTGAAATGGCTAAAAAATTAAACTATAGCCCGAATAAACTCGCCTCTGCATTAAAATCTGGCAAAACCCATATTATTGGTGTAATTGTACCAAGTGTACAGGCACATTTCTTCGCATCTATTATCCATTGCATAGAAGACGGGCTGAAAGACAGCGGTTACCGTGTTATTATCTACCAATCCAACGAATCTGTAGAGAACGAAATAAACGGCGTAAGAACATTACTAGAGGCGCAGGTAGATGGCATTATGGCCTCCATGTCTTTAGAAACAAAAGATGTTTCGCACTTTGCCGAAATTATTAAGCAAAATAAACCACTTATCTTATTCGACCGTGTAGATCTGGAACTAAAGGTCCCTACCATTACACTTGATGATTTTAAGGCAGGTTATATAGCCACGAAACATTTAATCGATCAGGGTTATAAAAAAATTGCATTTGTAACCACCGTTCACCAGATTAAAATATTTAACGATCGCTTAGAAGGCTACAAAGCAGCCTTAGCAGACCATAACCTTCCGCTGATGGAAGAACATATTATTTTTGGCGGTTTATCTATTAAAGATGGCCGGTTTGGCGCTGGCAAGCTAATGCGCAGCAGGAACAAACCTGATGCTATTATTGCTGGTGACGATTTTACCGCCTTAGGTGTAATTAAAAAGCTTAAAGAGATTGATGAAACACCCCCTGAAATTGGTGTAATTGGTTTCGCCAATGAAGCATTCTCTGCTTACATCACACCTAACCTATCAACAATTGATCAGCATGCGTCACAAATGGGCAAAGAATGTGCTAAAATGTTTTTGAAAATGATTAATCAGGAGAGCCCATACGCCAACATGGAGCATATTGTGCTTGATCCGGCTGTTGTAGAAAGAGAATCGACCAACAAGAAAGATAAATAGCGCTTATTATTCCTTCGCTAAAGGAACTTCGACACCAACCGGCCCACTTGGTTCACTTTCATTTTTTAATCGGTCTAGCGCAGTTACAAGGTAGCTATACCGCTTTCCACTTTCTACACTTGTATCAATATATGAAAGGTAATCTTCAAAGCTTATTTTAACAATGTACTTAGGGTCGAGTACCGAAATTTTTTCTCCTTCGTTAAACCTGTAAATTACAAATCCCGAGGCCGTTTCTCCATCTTTTGCCTTTACCGGAAGCTGCCATTTTAAATGCACCCCATCTTTTAGGGCATCAGCCGTTAATGCCTGGGGCTCGTTTGGCGGCACTTCATCCAGCCATGGCATTTGCGGTGGCAGAGCAGGGTATTTATAAAGATCGTTCTTTAAAGAGTCGCCTACAGATTTAGCAACTGTACTTAATGATTTTGAACTAAAAAACACGCTCCCCTGAATTCGGTTGTTATTTCTTATGTATCTAATCTGATTTGGTATTTCACTTAAGTTTTTCCATGCTGCTTCTGCCCTCGAATTTACCAGATAAGCACCCTGTCCGATATAAACATGCCTACCAAAGGTATTATTGCTCCACCAGTCGACCAAAACGCCATAGGGAGCTACTCTTCTGGTAAACGTAAAATAAATCTGAGGGTTGATGTAATCTACCCAACCTTCTCTAACCCATTTACGGCTATCGGCAAAAAGTTCTGCATAATTGGATAAGCCGCTGGTAGCAGAACCTTCGGGATCTTCATTTTTATTTTTCCAGATCCCAAAAGGACTAATGCCAAACTTTACCCATTTTTTATAGTGGTGGATACTATCATCCAGCTGCTTGATGAGCAGATCAACATTGTTGCGCCTCCAGTCTTTTATATCTGAAAAATTATTGGGGTATTTGTAAAAAGTATTGCCATCGTTAATCGTTTGCCCCTCTACTTTATAAGGGTAAAAATAATCGTCGAAGTGAATTCCATCAATATCGTATCCTTTTACTACATCTAAAATTACCTGAACAATATATTCCCTTACATCGGGAATACCCGGATCAAACTGTTTTTTGCCACCATAGGTAAAAAACCAATCAGGGTGTTTACGATAAGCATGGTTTTCGCTTAAAACAGCTGAGCTACTCATACTGGCCCTATAAGGATTAAACCAGGCATGAAGTTCCATTCCCCTGAAATGGGCTTCTTTAATGGCAAAGGCTAAAGGGTCGTAACCAGGTGCAGGTGCCAAACCTTGTTTACCCATTAACCATTGGCTCCAGGGCTCTCTTGATTTTGCGTAAAAAGCATCAGCTGCTGGTCTAACCTGCAAAATAATTGCATTCATTCCCTGACTTTTATGTCTTTCTAAAATACCAATCAGTTCCTGCTTTTGTTGATCAATGCTTAAACCTGGCTTCGATGGCCAGTCTATATTGGTAACAGTAGCTACCCAAACGCCTCTAAACTCCCTTTTTGGTGCAATTTTTGATAAAGGTTGTGCATTTAATATATAAGGTACTACAGTTAAAGATAAAAGTGCGTATAGGAAGTTTTTAAGCATTATTTCTGTCTTATTTTTTTATTCAGGCTGTGTGTTTGTGTTAATTTGAATACAAATGAACATTAGCAAGTAAACGATTTTTTTCAAAAACTCTTATAAGTTTTTAAAAAAATTAATTTACGCCCTGCTAAAATTAATTGTGTACCCCCATTTACCTATGGAGAACAAAAGTATATTAATTTACAGAAGATACAGCGTTATTAAAAATGGAACCACAAAAGATTAATAAGGGTGATAGAAACAAAATTTACTTCCTGGTCATCGTTATTGCAGCTTTAATTGGCACAAATGCTTACTTGTTTTTCAAAGATCGAAAGCAAAGTGAAAGATTTGTTACAGTTAGCACAGAGAAGGATAAACTTCGGCTCGAGGTAGAAAAGATTGAGGTTGAGCTGGATAAGGTTAATGCATTGAACCTGGATTTAAACGAGAAGCTTGTTGAAGAGCAGAAACTTGCCCGGGTAAAAATCGAAGAACTTAAAGCAGCTTTAGAAAAAAATCAGATTACCCAGGGCGAACTCGACAAAGCCAATGCACAGATTAATGAACTGAAAACATTTGTAAAAAACTACAATGATCAGATTATTCAGCTGCAGAAAGACAATATTTTCCTAAAAAACAGCCGCGATAGTTTACAGAATACCCTAAGAAACATTAGCAGTAAGGCATCGAACTTAGAGAATGAAAACGCTAATCTAAATGCGAAAGTTAAAACTGCTGCGGCATTAAAGCTTCAATCTGCCGAAATTATTGCCTTCAGAACAAAATCAAGTGGCAAAAAAGTCGAAGTAACCAAATCATCTACCGCCGAGAAGTTAAGCGTGCGCTTTAATGTTGTACCTAACCAATTGGCAGAAAAAGGACATCACAACATTTATCTTCGGGTATTCGATCCGGCTGGGAATCTGCTTGCAGACGAGGGAAACCATTTTGAGGCTGATGGGCAGGATATGCAGTTCAGCCACTCTATTTTTATTAACTACAATAACGATGACAGCACCTATGTTATCGACTGGGCAAACCCTAAACCATTTATAAAAGGCATATATACCGTAATTTTATATGCTGATGGCAATACCATGGGCAAGGCTCAAGTGGAACTGAGATAAGCCCCACCTTCTGATTAACCAAATCACTTCCTATTATTTTTAATTTAAGCTAACGGAAAGTTTAAGTAGAACGTTGTTCCTAAGCCGCTTATCGAGGTAAACTTAACCGAACCGCCCGCATTTTCTACCGCCTGCTTAACAAAGGCTAAGCCTAAACCTGTACCTGATGTTTTTGTAGTGAAGTTCGGTACAAATATTTTATCGTGCAGGGCTGGCGGAATGCCTTTTCCATTATCTTTTATTTCGATATATGCATTTTTTGCATCTACATATATAATGATGGTGATGCAGCACAAAGTTTCCTCATCAATAGCTTCTATTGCATTTTTAAGCAGGTTGTTAAATGTTCTTAAAAGCTGATCGTGATCGGCCATAATTTCGATGTTCTTCTCAGTCTTGTTAAGCACATCAATGGTTACATTTTCCGTGCTTTTAAATACTTCTCTCGCCTGGTCAATAATCGGCAGTAAAGAAAGGCGCTCCAGATTGGTATCGGGCATTTTGGCAAAATTAGAAAACTCAGAAGCAATTTTCGAAAGGCTATCAATCTGCTCTATAAACGATTTGCTAAACTTATTAAACTTCAGTTCGAAGTTTGGATCTTTTTCTCGCCACGATTTCTCTAACAGCTGAACACCTAATTTTAAAGGCGTTAACGGGTTTTTGATTTCGTGGGCAACCTGTTTCGCCATTTCGCGCCAGGCACTCTCCCGTTCCGATCTGGCGAGCTTAATCGCACTATCTTCTAAGGCCGCAATCATGTGGTTATACTCCTTAATTAAAGAGCCGATCTCATCATGCCTACGCCACACGATGGGCTCGTTCTTTTGCCCTATTTTCGTTTTACTAATACTGTCCTGAATAAAAGTTAAGGGGCTGGTAATCTGATTGGCCAAAAATACAGCCAATACTCCAATAGCCACAAATACCAGGGCATAGAGATTAATCAGGTTACTTACAAAAAGAGCCAGTTTATCTGTATATTCTTCTTCGGTAGAGTAATTTGGCAGGCCGATATAGGCAATTGTTTTGTTCTGTGCGTTCCTGATGGGGGCATATGCCGCAGCGTAAGTTAAGTTGCCTATCTTTTCTTCAGTATTGATAAATTCTGATCGATGCAAGCCTCCTAAAGAAGCAAAGGCAGATGGCCCCATCTTTTTACCGATAATTTTATAATTATAGAGTTTTGGATAAGTGGTCATGATCAGGTTACCGCTCAGATCGTATAAGTTCAGATCCGCGTTATTGATATCAGCAAAATTGTTAAAATCTGCGGCTGCATTCTCATCGTTTGCAATTATGCCATTACTAAAAATCTGCTTTTCAAAATTTTGTTGAATCTTCCTTATTTTATCCTTTAATAAAGCATCCTGCTGTCCACGGTACTCATTGTTCATGTAATAATAAGTTCCCCAACCTACAATTACCAGCGTTGCCACAACGGCCAATACGATTGATACCTGGATTCTGGTTTTGTACAAAATTTTATTGGCATTGATCATTAAAGATCTATTGATACTAAACCAGCCAACCTTATCATCATCAAGGTTTTTGATTAGCCATATTAATCCATAAAGTAACAAGGAGAATATGATAAATATCAGAAAGAAAAACGATAGTGCTGCCAAACGTTCTACATAATCTACCTTCTCTTTGCTGATTACAACCATTTTGCTATCAGTAGGTTTATAAATTAAATGGCTGTAATGAAGTTCATTATCATTACTGGTTATAAAATCATCTTTTTTACCTTTAAAGATGCTACCATCTAAAGGGTAGGTATAATTTCCAGATTGATTAAGCAATTTATTATTGCTGTACAAGGCAATAGAATAACCCTTAAAATCTTCGTCTCTGATCAATTTTTGATCACCTAAGAGATCGGGTAGCCGATTATTGTAATTATACGGCTTCGAGCGGAGTTCGATAATGAGTGTACCTAATAAACTGCCATTATCTACAACGGAGATGATACCAAAGTAATCCTGATAACCAAATGTATTGTTAACCTGATAAAAAAAGTTAGATCCATCAATTTTAACAGAGCCGGCCTCGACCAGCTTTTTATATTTATCAATCGGTGGTGTATCAGCATTTTCTATTGCAGCACCCAATCTATCGTACGGATAGATCTGATAATCATAGCGGTTTAAATAACCATCCAAATAATCTTTGATGTGATTTTTGAGCACTGCATAACTGCCTTTTCGGTTTTGAGTAAAATAGCTTGTCAGAAAATTATCTTTAACAATTTCATTACCCAAAGTCCCTAAAGCAATAATGGCATTCGGATCTTCTGACGATTGCACTTTTCTGGCCAAAGGTTCGCGCAAACTTCTTTCCTTAATATCTTTATACTTGGTGTATTTAATAGAAGTATTAAAGGCGAGGCAGAAAAACACAATGGCAAACATGCCGATTGAAAAGTTCTTTTCTTTTAAATAAACAGCCCGTGCCACGATAAATAGTACAAGGGCAAAAACGATAAAAAACGCATTAAAATCTGCCACTAGCTTGTAGATAAAAACGCCTGCAAAGCCAACTAAAAAAATAATCAACCGCTCTTTATTGCTTACATTTAATTGGCTGCTTACTGTTGCAGAAACAGCGGTTATCAGGTAAATCTGAAACCAAGCCAGACACAAAATCACAATCCCTACCCAGCTGGTTCCACTGAGTTTGAGAATATTAACGATATCGAAATTAATTTTTGAGTTAAAAATCAATCCGAAGAAAATGTCATCGGTATCCCAAACTATCCGACCAATCAATACCATTAATCCAGCCTGAATAATAACTCCAATTATTTTGCTCCGCTTAACCCATCCCGGAAACTTATATTGTTCCTTATGGTTATACATAAACAGGAGTAGCCAGGTGAGTGCAATTACATTTAACAGAAAGTCGCCCAACGAAGGCATCAGGAAATTATCGGCATATATTTTCGGATCAAATAGATCTAAGATAAACCTGTGGTTAAACCAACCGTAATATAAATCTGTTAACCGAAAGGCCAGGAAGAAAAACAATAACAAAAAAGTACCCCATGCAATGTGTCCACGCCTGGCAATAAACGAACTCAAAGAATTAAAAAACATGCAGATGCACAACATGCCGGCAACAAATAACCATAATTGTATGCCTGAATAATGGGTTTCTGCATATCCTGGTTTAACTTTAAGTCCGAATAAAAACTTATTATCCAAACTTTTTATTACATACACATCCTTATCGGTAAAAGACGCAAACGTTAATATTTTGGTATTTGATAAAATTGGATCGATATCATTTTTAAAATACTTAGTTTCTTTAAAAGGATATTGAGATTGAATGCCAATCAAGAAAATAAAGCTAAAATTACCCTGGGTACTTTTAATCACCTCATACCAGCCATTATAAAAAAACAAGACCGAACTACCCTCTTTTATTGTAGTTGGATCTATCTCTGCAACTTTATAGGTACTCCAAAACTTAAGTTGGTTATTTTGATAGGTGAGCAGGTTTATGCCGTTGTTTTTACGATAGGTATTGATAAAATCTATCGCATTTTGCGGGCTGAGATGAAACTGTTTGGCCTTGGTAACCTGATCTTTATCGGCCAAAAAGCTTTTTACCGCTTTTTCTTTGATCAAAAGGTTCTGCTGAATCTCTTGCGCATCGTGCTCCAGAAGTTCACTTTTGGTTGTAAACCGACTTAATGAAATAGAAGTTGCAATGAGGCAACAGCCCAAAACAAGCAATAGAAATCTTATTTTTACACCAAAGCTCATTTTCATCTACGGATAAAGATATTAAATATTGATAAAAAACAACGCCATAAACAGCTGAGTTTATGGCGTTGGCACTAATATTCGATTTTGAATAAATTAAGCTATGGCAGCACTACTTGTTTGTACTTCGCGGCTTACCTTTTTAACCAATCCCTGTAACACATTACCTGGGCCAACTTCTACAAATTCAGTTGCACCGTCGGCAAGCATGTTCCCTACTGTCTGTGTCCAACGTACAGCACCCGTTAATTGTTTAATTAAATTGCCTTTAATTTCAGTTGGATCGGTATATGGCCTTGCATCAACATTTTGGTAAACCGGACAAACTGGTGCAGCAATAAGCGTGGCCTCTATAGCTGCCTGTAATTCAATTTTTGCAGGTTCCATTAAAGGAGAATGGAATGCACCGCCTACATTTAACTTTAAAGCTCTCTTAGCACCTGCTTCTGTTAGTTTAGCACAAGCCAGATCAATCCCTTCTATGCTGCCAGAAATTACCAATTGCCCGGGGCAGTTATAATTTGCTGGCACTACCACAGCATCAATTTCTGCACAGATTTTTTCAACTACATCATCAGCTAAACCTAAAATAGCGGCCATGGTTGATGGTTGTGCCTCGCATGCTTTTTGCATGGCATTTGCACGGGCAATAACCAGTTTTAGTCCATCTTCAAAGCTCAGTGCATTTGCGGCCACTAATGCCGAAAATTCGCCTAAAGAATGGCCTGCAACCATGTCTGGTTTAAAATCATCGCCCAATACTTTGGCTAAAATAACCGAATGCAAAAAGATTGCCGGTTGGGTTACATTGGTTTGTTTAAGCTCTTCATCTGTTCCGGCGAACATAATATCACTAATGCGGAAACCAATAATTTCATTGGCCTGTTCAAATAATGCTGCAGCTTTTGGGTGCTCATAAAGATCTTTACCCATACCTACAAACTGTGCTCCCTGTCCGGGAAAAATATATGCTCTCATTATAATTAGTTTGGCGTATCGCGTTTGGCGGCTAGCGTTTTTATCTATTGCCCTATCTTGATACCTATTACTTTCTACCTGATACTATTAATCTAAACTTGCGGTAATTAACCTTAAAAACTCGGCTCTTGTTTTATCGTTACTTAAAAAAGTACCCGTAAAGGCTGATGTTGTGGTTACCGAATTTTGCTTTTGCACACCACGCATAGACATGCATAAGTGCCTGCACTCTATCACCACTGCAACGCCCATTGGGCTAAGAGTATTTTGAATACAATCTCTAATTTCGTTCGTTAAACGTTCCTGTACCTGTAAACGGCGGGCAAAAGCATCAACTACGCGTGGGATTTTACTTAAACCAACAATGTGTCCGTTAGGAATATAAGCAATATGTGCTTTACCGAAGAATGGCAGCATATGGTGTTCGCACATCGAATACACTTCAATATCCTTTACCACAACCATTTGGCTATAATCCTCTTCAAACATTGCACCCTTCAGAATCTCATCTGGCTTTAAATCATAACCATGTGTTAAATATTGCAGCGCCTTAGCCACGCGCTCAGGTGTTTTTAGTAAACCCTCGCGTTCTGGATTTTCGCCCAACTGGCCAAGAATATCTTTATAATGTGTAGCTACAGCTTCAATTTTATCTTCGTTGTAACGGTCTATTTTTACATAACCGTCTCTCGATTCGCCTTTCAATACGTCTTTATCGCTCATTAATTCGGGTTTTTAACCAAAGTATTCAACAAAATTATTTTCGGTCTCGTAGATTTTTACGCAATGTAAAACTGCACCGCTCTCTGCAATCGGCGCCCATAATTGTTTCCAGATTTCTATGGCCAGATTTTCTGTTGAAGCCAACTTGCCTTTCATAAAATCTACATCAAGATTCAAGTTTTTATGGTCAACCTTATCTACCACATAGTCATTCATTACATCTTTCAGCCATTTTAAATCAACAAGAAAACCTGTTTCCGGATTCACTTCGCCTTTAACTGTAACATATAACCAATAGTTATGGCCATGCCAGTTGGGGTTGGCACATTTACCATAAACTTCATTGTTTTTATCATCATCCCAATCGGTACGGGCCAATTTGTGCGCCGCGTTAAAGGATGCTTTTCTCGTTATGTAAATCATTACTATAAAATAAAATGCAAATATACGGATAAAGGTTCAAGCTTAAAGACTAAAGACCAAAGCTTACATAAAACTTAAATGAAAACAATCTGCTAACTTTACGTTATGAAAACTTTAGTTGTTGCTGCTACAAAAGCTGAACTCACTTTCTTTTATCAACATTTTAATTTGCCTGATGGAGATTTTGTAGAAAGTAAAAATTTCGATCTGCTGATTACAGGTGTTGGAATGGTAGCAACAGCCTTTGCCCTGGGCAAACATCTTTCATCTAAATACAGTCTTGTGGTAAATTTCGGCATCGCTGGAAGCTTCGATCGGAATATAGCTTTAGGCACTGTATTAAATATTACCGAAGACACTTTTGCTGAACTGGGCGCCGAAAATGGAGAAGAATTTTTAACCATAAGCGATCTGGGTTTTGGGGAGAACCATTACACCTCGAAAACAAGCAGAAGCGTTCGGCTACCTGTAGCAAAAGGGATAACAATGAACTGTGTAACGGGAAGCGAAAAAAGCATTAAAAACCTAATCAAGAGGTTAAACCCAACGACCGAAAGCATGGAGGGGGCGGCTGTTTTTTATGCCAGCAAACAGTTAAATATAGATTGTTTACAGATTAGAAGTATATCTAATTATGTAGAACCGAGAAATAAAGACAATTGGAAAATTGGTTTGGCCATTAAAAACTTAAACGATTGGGCCATTGCTTTTATTGGAGAAATGAACTGATTATGACTGATTAGTTTACCATAGTACTTAATTTTGATTTATGAACCCGACACAATTAAAATAGTTATTTTAATTGTGTCGGGTTCATCTAACAACTGAAAACAAAAAATAAATAGATGAAACTTACACTTGGATTTTCTCCCTGCCCTAACGATACATTTATTTTCGATGCGCTAATTCACCATAAAATTGATACAGAAGGATTAGAATTTGAGGTATCTTATGATGATGTAGAAACGTTAAACCAAAAGGCACTTAAGGGCGAATTAGATATTACCAAGTTAAGTTTCCATGCTTTTGCCTATGTGGCCAACCAGTATGCTTTACTCGACGCTGGGAGTGCCCTGGGTTTTGGTGTTGGGCCGTTATTAATCAGTAAGAATCATTTCGATGGAGAAAATGACGCTGAACTGCAAACGCCAGACTCTAAACTAAGGGTTGGAATCCCAGGAAAATACACCACCGCTAATTTTTTGCTGGGAATTGCTTATCCTCATTTACAAAACAAACAGGAGCTTGTTTTTTCAGAGATTGAATCGGCTTTACTTAGCGGGCAGATTGATTTAGGATTGATTATTCACGAAAACAGGTTTACCTATCAGGATAAAGGTTTAACCAAAATTGTTGATTTAGGCGATTACTGGGAAAAACTAACAGGCTGCGCCATTCCATTGGGCGGCATCGTAATCAACCGTAATTTAGACCGCGAGGTGCAGTTAAAAGTAAACCGCTTAATCCGTCAGTCGGTAGAGTTTGCCTTCGCACATCCAAAATCGGGGATCGATTTTATCCGCCAGCATGCTCAGGCCATGGAAGAAAGTGTGATGTACAAACACATCGAATTATATGTGAATAAATATAGCATAAACCTCGGCGAAGAAGGCCGTAAAGCAGTTGATACTTTATTTAAGCTTGCTCAAGAGCGGAATATAATCCCTGCCATTCAGGAGGATTTATATATTTAACTACATTTTTTACTGCCATAAGTCATGCAGGACTTGTTTTACAAGTAGAAATAGTATTTCAATTGCCTTGTATCTACTTACGTGGTCAGCATCTTTCTTATAACTCGTTGAATTAGATCTTGAAACAAGTTCAGGAGGACGATTGGTCTAGTTAATTTAACTCACCAACAACTTATAACCTTTTCCGTGTACGTTAATAATTTCTACCGTCGGATCGGCCCTGAGATACTTACGCAACTTACTCAAAAACACGTCCATACTCCGTCCGTTAAAGTAATTATCATCATGCCAGATACTTAGCAATGCCTCTTCGCGGGTTAAAACGGTATTCTTTTTCAAGCACAATAAACGCAACAGCTCAGCTTCTTTGGTAGAAAGTTTTTGCTGGTGATCGTTATCGGTAATAATCTGGGTTGTATAATCGAAATGATATTGACCGATAGAAAACTGCGTTTCGGTAGCCTCATCGTTGTTATCTGTTTTATTGGCCACCCGCTTAAACATTGCATTAATACGTAGTAAAAGCTCTTCTATACGGAAAGGTTTGGTAATATAATCATCACCACCTAAATCATAAGCAGCAGATTTATCTTCCAGCATGGTTTTAGCCGTTGCAAAAATAATGGGTACCTGTGTGTTTACCTTCCTAATATCTTTACCCAGGGTAAAGCCATCTTTTTTAGGCATCATCACATCCAGAATACATAAATCGAAATTCTGCTTATTAAATGTTCTCAATCCATCCTCACCATCGGTGCATAATACTACATCAAACTTGCCTTTTAGCTGCAAATAGTCTTGTAACAATAAACCTAAATTTGGGTCGTCTTCTACCAGAAGTATTTTTTTCATTTTCTTGTTTTTATTCACATGTGTAGCACTGGCCACACTGAAAGTTTGATTCTGAATATGCATAACGGTTTAATTTATGTTGTAGATTAAATTAATACTCCACTATTTTAGCTAAATTAAACCTGTTCTATTTTAATGTATCGATAAAGCAAGCCTTTGTACCGATGTTCAACTGTTTATAAAGGTAAAGATATTTCGAACGTGGTCCCTCTATCTTTTTCGCTACTTACCTTAACGGTTCCATTCAATTTTTTAATTATATCCTGAACATAATTTAAACCTAAACCAAAGCCTTTAACATCGTGTAAATTACCTGTTGGCACCCTATAAAACTGGTCGAAAATCCGTTTAGACTGCTCCTTGGTCATTCCAATGCCTTTATCCGCTATTTCGATAATTAAATTTTTACCTGTATTGCGGGTAGTAATGGTTATTTCTGGTGTATCGCTACTGTATTTATTTGCATTATCAATAAGGTTATAAATTACATTAGACAGATGCAGCTCATCACCGTATACAACCGCATGTTCTGCATCGGTATGCACATTGATAATGGCATTCCTTTTCTGTAATTGCAATTCCATGCTATCCAGCACAATCACAATCAAATCGTTCACATCTACTTCGGTGTTCTCCATTTTAAGCTCACCTTTTTCTAAGCGGGCAATACTTAAAACACGTTCGATATGATTACCTAAGCGAACATTTTCATCATAAATAATCCCTGCCAGGCGTTTTAATCTGGTCTGATCTGCTGTCACCTCCGGATCTTTCAAAGCTTCACTCGCAATCATGATAGTAGCTACGGGGGTTTTAAACTCATGCGTCATGTTATTGATGAAATCCGTTTTCATCTCCGAAAGTTTTTTCTGCTTTAAAATAGCATAAAGGGTATACGAGAAAATAAAAACAAGTACCAGTAACAGGCCGATAGATGAGGCGAGCGTTGCACTTAGGTTAGAAATAATTGCCGAATTTTTATTCGGAAAACTAACGAAAAGCATCCCGGGATCGCGAAAGATATCGTTTCCAAACAAAGGTGTTTTATAGGTATTTTCGGGTAAAAATTCTCCTTTAACGTTAGATGCCGTCATATAAATGGTCGAATCTTTTCTGGCTAATGAAATCCGGTAAGACGGTTCTAGTGTAATATTATTGGCAAGGAGTTCTTGTTTTAATAAAACGCCTAACGAATTAAAATTAATGCGTTTATAGATCGGCACATTGGTTTCCTGAAGTTCTTTAGATACATCCTCAACTACACTCGATCGGGTATATGAAAAAGTGTCTTTGCCCAATGCTGCAATTTTAAGCTCTAATTTTTTCCGCTCAATCTCATCTTCACGTTGAAATTTTTTCTGTAAATCGTTAGGGATCTTTGGAACATTTGCAAAACCAGGAGTACCATCTCTGGGATCAAAAACCAAATACCTTAATGTATCGGGTAAACTTTGCAGGCTTTTAAATTCGAATGTTTTTGGTGGCGCTGTAAAAGGCTTTGAGCGCATGCTATAACCTTTTAAAATAAGGCTCTTGATATCAATAATCGCATCCATCTGCAAATCCAGCTTGTCGCCGTTTTTCGAACTCAACGACGTATATTCCCTTTCAGAGATTACATTGGGCGCCCGATAAGATACGCGGATAATACTATCTTGTTGGTTTAGGTAACTTTCGATCTGATTTTCCCTCTCGGCTTGCCGCAGCTCTGCTTCTTGTACATACTGTTGCCGTAAATCCTTAATGTCTAATGCCCGTTGTCTGGAGTCTTGTAACTGCTTCAGTTTATTTTCAGCATCTTTCCGGTTTAAGTGATCGGCAACATTTCTGCGCTGTAGTTTATTTACTACCGATGTTAGCGTTTGGTTTACCTGCTCATCAAAAAGCTGAGATTTTAGTTTATACGATTCCCTGATGTAATACAGCTGCATTACAAAAACACCAAGCAAAGCCACCGTCATTAAAACGGTAATTAACCAAAAACTCTTTTTCTTCATGAACTAGATTGGTTTTAAAATTAAAAAAACCGGAGCATAATCTTCTTAAATCTAAACAGATATCAAAAATACTGATTAGCTAAGTGAAGTATTTGTTTTTAACATATTTTAACAGCGCTGAGAATACTTCCGAAGTTTTCGGGAGCACGGCCCGGTAAGCTTCGCGAGTCTAAGCGATGGAAGAACTTAGTATTCTGATGCGGGGGCAAAAAAAATGCCGAGACTAAAGCCTCGGCATGGTTCAAAATTGTTTGCTTAAAAAAGATTCTTTATTTAGAAAGGCAAATCATCATCTTCACCTGGTGCATTGCTTACATCAACCGGAGCTGCATAAGCTGGTGTAGCTGCTGGAGCACCTGCTGCAACTGCATTTATACGCCAAATAACCAAACTGTTAAAATATGATGTTTTACCTGCTTTATCTGTCCAAGGGCGACCACGTAAATTAAAGAAAACTTCAACCTCATCGCCTGCTTTAAATGTATCTAATAATGCAGTTTTATCTTGTAAAGCCTCAAAACGGATATATTCTGGGTATGTTGGATTTTCTGCGTATTCTATTATTAAATCACGCTTTTTAAACGTTTCACTTACTTGTTGTGTGGCACCTACTTCGTGTACTTTTCCTTTAATTTCCATATCTAATACTACTTAATGTACTATAAACATCAAATCTCTATAATTTTATTGATAACTTCGCATATATTATGATGCAAGTTTTCCACAATAAAAGCAAGGTAATCATTACCTGCAACAAGCGCCTTTCGCCCTATTTACAAGATGAAGTTACGGCTTTAGGTTACACCATAGAAAGATCTTTCGCTACGGGTGTTGAGCTCAATATTACCCTTACAGAGTGTATAAAGCTAAATTTGAACTTGCGCTGTGCCAGTCAGATTCTCTACGCCATTAAAAGTTTCAAGGCCATTACACCTGATGATTTATACAATGAAATTGCAGCCATTGAGTGGGAAGAACTGATTGATTTTTCGGGTTATTTCTCGGTAACCTCAAATGTTGATAACCCAAATATTACCACACCACTTTTCGCAAATTTAAAAGTAAAGGATGCAATAGTAGACCGCATGAAAGAGAAAAAAGGCATCCGCCCTAACTCTGGATCTGATGCAAATAAAACAGTAGTGCATTTATACTGGAAAGATGCAGATGCCGATGTTTTTATGGATACTTCAGGCGAAACCCTTGCCAAACATGGCTATCGTAAAATCCCAGGAAAAGCACCGATGTTAGAAGCTTTGGCTGCTGGCGTTATTTTAGCAACCAACTGGGATAAGAAATCGCCATTCATAAACCCAATGTGCGGTTCAGGAACCCTAGCTATCGAAGCAGCGCTGATTGCCACCAACCGTGCCCCTGGATTATACCGCATGAATTATGGTTTTATGCACATTTTAGGCTACAACGAAGAAGATTTTTTCGCTGAGCGGAGAATTTTAAAAGATCAGGTAATTAAAAATGTTGACCTTAAAATCGTAGCTTCCGATCTTTCGGAAGATGCAGTTGAAGTAACCCGTAGAAATGCTAAAACTGCTGGCGTTGATACCTTAATTGAATTCGAAGTTTGCGATTTTGAGTTAACACCGGTTCCTGAAGATGGCAAAGGTGTTGTTGTTTTTAACCCTGAGTATGGTGAGCGTTTAGGGGTGCACAGCAAGTTAGAATTGACCTATAAACGTATGGGCGATTTTATGAAAACGAAATGCAAGGGCTATTCTGGATATATTTTTACCGGGAATCCTGATCTTGCAAAGAAAATTGGATTAAAAGCTACTAAAAAAGTTGAATTTTATAATGGTAAATTAGACTGCCGTTTACTAGAGTATGAATTATATGACGGCTCTCGCAGAGCACCGTTAATTGAGGCCTAGTCTTTTTCATTGAAAATTAATATATTACGCTCTCTTACGTACCATAACGTAAAAAATTTTGAAGAATATGGAATTTGATGACATGGACCATATGCCCGAATGGGAGCATTTTAGCCGATTTGGCCGAGATGATGAGGATGAAGAAAATCTATCAAGTGTTGATGCAGAAAAGGTCAGACTAAAAGTGACCAGGGCTAAAAGCCTTTACAACCAGGCAAGAGCCGTATATAAATATGCTGCCCTGTTCTGCGAAACACTGGAAGGAGAGATGGCCGAAATGACCGCTAACTTAATTATGCAGAATGCCCTCATGTTATGTCCTAAAATTGTTGGGGCAGAAGGCGCAGATATGTATATTTTAAGAATGGAAAATGCCTCTATTATCCGAACCAATTGCCGTGAATTAGAAACCCAGGTGAGAGCAGCAGATATGTTCGAAATCTGCACACCAGAATATAAAGACATTGTTTTAGACGAAATTGAAAAATTTCGTCTGCTCTTTATCGAATGGGTTAAATATTTCGAAAAAGACGAATTTGAAGATGACTGGGGGCTATATTAACCCTTAATAGTTATTTTTATACATTTTCTTACCTCCTACCCTTTCTCTTGTTGATTTGAGCTACATAACTTAACAATGTTCTAAATGTATCATATCACTCCTTTTATCTAAAGCATATACTCACCACAAAAACCTGATTATCAACCAAAAACAGAGCACTTAAACATTTAGGTTATTTTTTTGTTGTAACAATTAGTTCATTAATCCGTTTCGCGTAATTCCCAATAGTGCTAAAATTAATATTTTTAAAAACTGTTGCGGTTAAAGCTTCGTACATAATGAAATAAACATTAAAAAAATTTATCCCCTTTTTATGGAAGATGTATTGGCTTTAAAGACAAAGAATGTTGCCGGGAATATCAGAAAAATTAGAGAATACAGAGACTATACTCAGGATTATCTGGCAGCGAAATTGAAAATATCTCAAAATGCCTATAGCAAAATTGAGCTCGGTTATAGTAAATTAACGATCGATCGTTTGTTTCAAATTGCAGCAATTTTGGAGGTTGAAGTATCTCATTTGTTAACCCTTAACCACAATGATTTAATTAAAATTATTGCTGATGATGAGAACAGAACAGCGGCGGCGAGTTAATACCCCAGGTGCTGTTGATATCATTTTTTTTACCCTGCAAATAATTCCAATACCTTTGGAACAAATTTAGAATTATGCAGGCTACCATTCAAAAAACTATCGATTTTGTTCAGAAAACACTAGCTAATGCCGAGGCAGGGCACGATTGGTTTCATATTGAGCGTGTTTTTAAAACCGCTCAAACCATTAATCAACAAGAAAATGGCGATGAACTTGTAGTAGCCTTTGCTGCATTGTTGCATGATATTGCTGATCCTAAATTTAATAATGGTGATGAAGAACTGGGACCGAATATAGCTGCTTCATTTTTAGCGTCGATAGCTGTTGATGCTGAAGTTATTGCCCATGTTAAACTGATTATCAAGAACATGTCGTTCAAAAATAGTTTTGATGGCACAGGTTTCACCTCAAAAGAAATGCAAATTGTACAGGATGCAGATCGTTTAGACGCCATCGGGGCTATTGGGATTGCAAGAGCATTTACCTATGGCGGATTCAAAAACAGGGTACTTTACGATCCGGCTGTTTTACCCGAAGAACACCTCACTAAAGAAAGTTATAAAAATACCACTGCGCCTACCATTAACCATTTTTACGAAAAACTGCTGTTGTTGAAAGACATGATGAATACAGAAGCAGGGAAAGCAATAGCTATAGAGAGGCACAATTTTATGCTCCTGTACCTGGAACACTTTTATAAAGAGTGGGATGGCAAATAATTAACAACAAGCCATTAAAATACCTAATAGTAAGTATTCCGAAACCATGCATTAGGGCTTAACTTTACAAAAATTAATCCTCATGCATCCTTATAAACTAAAATACCATAAAAATAGTGTTTTGTTAATCTCGATGGTTGGCATTCCTGTATTCTTCATTTCCTTAATGTTGTATTGTCTTTTTAGTTTACCTTCATCGCTTTCAGAAACGTCCACTTTGATATCTGTTTCGCTATCGATTATTTTAATGGCACTTCTCTTATTGTGGATTACCAAAACACAGATTTTTGTACATAGTAAAATTTTAATCAGCGAAAAAGGTATAAGTTTTAAATTAAAAAGCACTTCTTTTTTATACCGGAGAACTGAGTTCTTTTCCGGATGGGAAAACGTAACCAGCGTAACCGAGATGTTCGATAACCACAATGGAGGTTACTTTTATCAAATTGAATTTAAAGATCCGGATTTCGTGGCCAACTTTAGTCCGCTTAAAAACCACGAAATAGAAGCCGACCGCTTCTTTTCTGAACTGCAATACTATCAGGAAAGTTATAATATTGCGCATCAATTGCCAATAAACAGAAGGCTTAACCCTTCGAGCAGCTTTTAATTAACATTATTATTCCAAAATAGAATAGGTTATATAAATCTATTTGCTAATATTTTTAGTTATTAAACTATCTTTGTTAGTAAATATATTCCTATGTTTGACCGAATTCGTGAAAAATTAAATATTCTTGCTGACGCCGCTAAATATGATGTTTCTTGTTCATCAAGCGGCGGCACGAGAAAAAACACCAATAAAGGCCTTGGCGATAGCCATACATCTGGCATTTGCCATACCTACACTGAAGATGGCCGGTGTGTTTCGCTTTTAAAAATCCTCCTGACTAACCATTGCATCTATGATTGTTTATTCTGCGTTTCGCGAAAAAGCAACGATGTAAAACGTGCGGCCTTTACCGTAGATGAAGTGGTAGAACTGACTATGAATTTTTATCGCCGCAACTATATTGAAGGCTTGTTTTTAAGCTCAGGAATTTTCAAAAATGCCGATTTTACCATGGAAAGGCTGTTGTTAGTCGTTAAAAAACTCCGTTTGGAACAGAATTACAACGGCTATATCCATTTAAAAACCATTCCAGGTGCCAGCGATGAACTGATTAAGGAAGCCGGCTTATATGCCGACCGGATGAGCATTAATTTAGAAATGCCAACTGAAGCCGGATTGAAGCTTTTGGCTCCCGAGAAAAATCACACCGAAGTAATTAAACCTTTGGCTTTTGTACAACAGCAGATTAGCCAGTTTACTGCCGATAAAAAACTGATCAAACATGTGCCGACATTTGTACCTGCGGGACAAAGCACCCAAATGGTTATTGGCGCCACGCCAGAAAGCGACAAAGATATTATGTACACCGCGAATACCTTTTACAAAAATTTTTCGCTAAAAAGAGTTTATTATTCTGGTTATGTACCCATTAGCAATGACACCAGGATGCCTATACTTGGTACACAACCACCATTGCTGAGAGAAAACAGGTTGTATCAAACCGATTGGTTAATGCGGTTTTACGGCTTTAAAGTGCAGGAAATTTTAAACGATGCCAACCCAAACCTTGATATTGATATCGATCCAAAATTAAGCTGGGCGATTAGAAATATGCAGCATTTCCCTGTAGATATTAATACAGCTGATTATAAAATGATTCTCCGGATACCAGGTATCGGTGTAATGTCGGCCCAAAAAATTGTGCAGGCCAGAAAGTTCGGAAAGCTCAGGATTGACCAATTAAAAAAAATCGGCGTAGCTTATAACCGGGCCAAACACTTTATTGTTTGCCTGGATAGCCCATATCAGCTGAAAGATTATCAGGGTACACAAATTAAGGCTTTTATTTTGGCCGAAAGCCAGAGCAAATATTTAAAAACAGATAGCAACCAGATGATTTTGTTTTAAAAACGCTACGATCGTCATTCCCAACTTGATTGGGATTCTCAAAGCTACGGCATTAAGATTCCCGCCTTCGCGGGAATGACGGACTAAAATAAAAACCAATGACCTACATTTTCGATGGCACTTTTCAAGGTTTATTAACCGCTGTTTTCGAATGGTTTGAACGTAAGCCTGGAAAAGTTGTGCTAAAATCTACCTCAATTTTTCAGCCTGAAGCTTTTGCAGAAAGTTTTACAGTTAGCACCAACGCAGAAAAAGCAGATCGGGTTTGGGCAGGGTTGCAAAAGAAACTCAAAAAGGATTGGCAGCGCAAATACTATTGCTCCTACTTATCAGAAATACCCGAGGCTTACAACCACCTCTTTCAGTTTACCGTATACATTTTTCAAAATCAATTGGGTGCAGAAAGTAATTATGGCAATCCGCACGTAATTGCACTGGCTAAATACGCCAAAAGTGTAGAAAGGGAAAAACACAGAATGGAAGCATTTATCCGTTTTCAAAAAACTGGTGACGGGATATTTTATGCTAATATAGATCCTGATTTTAATGTACTGCCCTTAATATCCAATCATTTTAAAAACCGTTACGCTGATCAGCCCTGGGTAATTTACGATTTAAAGCGCAAATATGGCTTATATTATAATTTAACAAGCGTTGAAGAAATTACAATCAGCTTTAGCAACGGTACAGATAAGCAAAATCTTGCGCCAGTTTTAATGGACGAGCGCGAGGCACTGTACGCCACCCTTTGGAAAGATTATTTTAAAAGTGCCAACATTGTAGCGCGGAAAAATACCAAACTGCATTTGCAGCATGTACCCAAGAGGTATTGGAAATATTTAACGGAGAAAGTTCCAATTTAGCTAACAAGAGTTGACAAATTAATAGCATGCTGGTTCGTAAGTTGTCAACTCTCAATATACATGCAAAAAAATCTGGCTAAAAAAACTAAAACTTACTGCCATGCTGACACCCACATTCTCAATTAGCGTAAAAAGTTTGACAGTTTGGTGAAAATTTGTCCCGCTAAACCTCTTGGCATAAAAAGTGTTAATTGTAAGCTTAGTTAAAAACTCAAATCAAAATAAAAAAATAATAAAAGTTATGGCGTTAAACCTTAAACCAATTGCTGGCAGTTCGAACAGAGTAATAGTTGAACCGGCTGCGGCAGAAGAGAAAACTGCATCAGGTTTGTATATCCCTGATACTGCAAAAGAAAAACCATCTAAAGGAACTGTAGTTTCTGTTTCTGAAGAAGATGCTGAAGGTAAAAAAGCGAGTGTAAAAGTTGGCGATGTTGTAATTTATGGTAAATACGGTGGTACCGAATTCCCTTACGAAGGTAAAGATTACCTAATTATGCGCGAAACTGATATTTACGCTGTTGTTGGGTAATATTAATGAGTGAATGACTGAATACCTCAAATGAGGTGAATTCAGCATAAATCAACAAATAAAATAATAATGTTAGAATGAAAAAAGCACAAAACTCAATCATTCTATCATACAATCATTCAAAATTTAAAAATAATGTCAAAACAAGTAAAATATAACGTAGAAGCTCGTGACGCCCTGAAAAGAGGTGTTGATATTCTAGCAAATGCAGTAAAAGTAACTTTAGGTCCAAAAGGACGCAACGTAATTATTGATAAAAAATTCGGTTCACCAGCAATCACTAAAGATGGTGTTACGGTTGCAAAAGAAATCGAATTGAAAGATGCGGTTGAGAACATGGGTGCTCAAATGGTTAAAGAAGTAGCTTCAAAAACAGCTGATATTGCTGGTGATGGTACTACTACTGCAACTGTATTGGCTCAGGCAATTATTACTACAGGTATTAAAAACGTTGCTGCTGGTGCAAACCCAATGGATTTAAAACGCGGTATTGACAAAGCGGTTGCTGCTGTTGTAGAAAACTTAAAATCTCAATCACAAGCGGTTGGTGATGATAATAACAAAATTAAACAAGTAGCCTCTATCTCAGCTAACAACGACGAAGTTATCGGTTCGTTAATTGCTGAGGCAATGAGCAAAGTTGGTAAAGATGGTGTAATTACTGTTGAAGAAGCAAAAGGTACTGAAACTGAAGTTAAAACAGTTGAAGGTATGCAATTTGACAGGGGTTATTTATCTCCATATTTTGTTACCAATGCAGATAAAATGGAAGCTGAATTAGAAAATCCTTACATTTTAATCTACGATAAAAAAATCAGTAACATGAAAGAATTGTTACCGGTTTTAGAAAAAACTGTTCAAACCGGCAAACCATTGGTTATCATTTCTGAAGATTTAGATGGCGAAGCTTTAGCAACATTGGTAGTTAACAAAATCCGTGGTTCGTTAAAAGTTGTTGCTGTTAAAGCTCCAGGTTTTGGTGATAGAAGAAAAGCAATGTTAGAAGACATCGCGATCTTAACTGGTGGTATTGTGGTATCAGAAGAAAGAGGTTACAAATTAGAAAATGCTGATTTAACTTATTTAGGTTCTGCTGAGAAAGTTGTTGTTGATAAAGACAATACAACTGTAATTAACGGTGCAGGTAACTCAGATGATATTAAATCACGTGTTAGCCAAATTAAATCTCAGATCGAAACGACTACTTCTGATTACGATAAAGAAAAATTACAAGAGCGTTTGGCTAAATTAGCTGGCGGTGTTGCCGTTCTTTATGTAGGTGCAGCTAGTGAAGTTGAAATGAAAGAGAAAAAAGACCGTGTTGATGATGCTTTACATGCAACCCGTGCGGCTGTAGAAGAAGGTATTGTTGCTGGTGGTGGTGTTGCTTTTATCCGTGCGGTTGAAGCATTAGCTAACCTAAAAGGTGCTAACGAAGATGAAAACACTGGTATCCAGATCATCCGTCGTGCTATCGAAGAACCATTACGTCAGATTTGCGAAAACGCAGGTATTGAAGGTTCTATTGTAGTTCAAAAAGTTAAAGAAGGTAAAGCTGATTTCGGTTACAATGCACGTACTGATGTTTACGAAAACTTAATTGGTGCTGGTGTTATCGATCCAACTAAAGTAAGCCGTGTAGCGTTAGAAAATGCAGCGTCTATTGCAGCAATGTTATTAACTACTGAAGTTGTTTTAGCAGACGAACCTGAAGAAGGTGGTGCTCCAATGCCTCCAATGGGCGGCGGTGGTATGGGTGGTATGATGTAATACCATTCTGCAACGAAACGATTTCGTGTAAAAATACACCCCCAAGGTATAACGCCTTGGGGGTTTTTTTATGCCTTTTTACGGCCAAAATGAAACTTTAACCATTCTATAACCCATTCATTTAGTTGATGTTGGTGTAAAGTTTTATAAGCGTAGTTCTAAAAACACGTTCTTTGCAAACGAATATTTATTGACGCGTCTTAGGTCTAATACTCATCTCTGAGATTGGATTAAAGCAAGGTTCACTAACAAAGCTTCCAGAACGCAATAAAATCATTCCCTAGTGTTAGAGATTTATGAAGATTCGTTGTAAAAGGAAATGGCTTTCTTTTGTCCTGTTTTTTGGGGCATTTTTGTTCACGTCAAATGTTTTCGCACAAGTAACCATTGGCACAGTAGACTCAGGACCGTATACACCGGGCAGTACCATTGCCGTTCCTTTTACAGTACCAACAAGCTGCATCTCACAGGGAAATCAATTTCAGCTCTATTTATCAGATCAAAATGGAAGTTTCACAACAGAAACACTTATTGGCAGTTACACAGGCTTCTATAGCACTTATATAAACGGTAGGCTTCCTGCAACCCTTACGCCCGGCACAGGCTATCGCGTTCGGGTAAAAACTACCTCTCCGGCCACAGCAAGTAACCCTTCTAACCCTTTTGAGGTTAAGGCAGGAGCTGCTGTTGAAGCAAAATTAACATCAACATTGTTAAATGCGGCAAATGATGAAACTTTTGGTACCTGCACCAGTAAGGCCAATAATTCTTTCTTCCTTACAAATGCATCTACAGCAAATAGTACGGTTACCGCGAGCATAACCGACGAAGTAAATGGCGGGGGACCAACTTTAATCAATTTCCCTACTGCAATACAACCTTTTACTGCTCAACAGACACATTATACCATTTATACCAAAGCCGTGATGCCAGATGGTTCGGTGGCGACCAAGGCCTATCTACTCATAAATAATAAAGCGATAACAGCCTTTGCCAACACCGGAAATACGGCACTATGTTTACCTACGGCTAATTTTACTTTTAATGTAGATGTTTCCTCGGGTTCGGGCATTCAAAACAATTTTCCGGGAGATATTTACACCATCACGTGGGGTGATCAAGCTACAACCACACACACCCTTTGCGAAATTATTGCTAATGACGGGAAGGTAACGCATCTTTATGACAGATCATCTTGTGGAAGTGTTTCTACATCGAGCGCCGGTACCATTTATAATGCCTTTGACGTTTCCATCCGCGTATCCAATGCTTTCTGCAATACCATGGGTACACCAGTTTCTTCTTCAGCAAAGGTGGTCGTAAAACCGATAAACTCGTTCGCATATAATACACCAGGCTGTACCAATGCAAATATCACATTTGTTAACACATCTGTTTTGGGCGAAAACCCAACTACCAATACGCCAGGCTGTACCCCCAATAATATTACTTATAACTGGTATGTAGATGGGGTAATCATAGAATCTGACAAGCCAAAATCATACAATTTTGTATACAGCTTTCCTACCCATGGAGAACATACGGTTACATTAACGTCCAAAAATCTTTCGACCGATTGCGATGCCGATCCAGCCAATAACAAAATTTGTATTCAGGATCCGCCAAAGCCAGCATTTAGTTTACCATCAAATCCAATCTGTGCAGGAACAACATTAAAAGCTTCTGATCTTTCAGTTTTAGATAATATATGTGATGCAACCAACAGTTACTTTTGGTCAGTTTCTCCTGCGGTTGGTTTTACAGGAGGCACAAGTGCAACAAGTAAAGAACCTGAGTTCAATTTTACCAGCCCTGGAACGTACACCATCACCTTAAACATCACTACTCCATCTTGTGGTATAGTTACAAGTCCGCCACAAACCGTTGTGGTAAATGAAAGTCCGGTAGCTACACTATCGCCCGATATCACGCTATGTAATCTCGCTACTTACGATTTTAACAATACCACAACAGGGCCAACCCAAACCTTAATAACAGGTACCACAAAAGATTTATCCGATAGCTATACATGGACAGTTTCACCATCAGGATCGGGCACCTATAGCTTTACCGGTGGCACAAGCGCCAACTCTAAATATCCATCGATAAAATTCGATAGCTATGACACGTATACGATAAAGGTTGTCCATAAAAATAATTGTGGAACGGCCGAAGATACCCAAATCCTAACCTTCAGTACTGCTCCCGTAATTAGTGCAGGTACTGACCAAAGCATTTGTTTTAACGACCCCAGTTTTACGCTTAACGGAACCATAACAGGCGCCACCTCAACCCAAACCTGGATTGGCGGATTAGGAACATTTACACCCAGCAGAAACGATTTAGACGCAACCTACACGCCAACCGCCGCCGAAAAAACAGCGGGTACAGTTACTTTACGGTTAAGGGTTACCACCGCACTAGCCGCCCCCTGTAACCAGATCGACGACGATATTATTCTTAAAATAAAACCCAACATCAGTTTAACGAGCGCAGCAGCTAAAACCATTTGTACAGGTAATAGCGTTGCATACACCCCAACATCTACAGTAGCGGGCGTAACCTATACCTGGACAGCGACTGGAACTGCAACTGGCTACACCTCCAACGGAAGCGGCCCCATTAACGATATCCTCACCAATACCGATGTTAATGCCGATGCAAGCGTAAATTATCTCATCACTCCCCATTTTGATGGCTGCGACGGAACGCCATTTAATTTAGTGGTTACCATCAAACCTAAGCCTATTGTAACACCAACTGCATCCAGTGCAACCATCTGTAATGCCACTTCATCGGCCATAACCTTAACAACAAACCTAACAGGTGTAAACTATACTTACACCAGCGTAATAACCGGAGCAATAACTGGAAATAGCAATAGAGCATTAGCGTCGGCAGGAACACAGATCAACGATATTTTAACCAACTCCGGCACCACCGCAGGTACAGTAACCTACACCATTACGCCTGTATCTACAAATGGTTGCCCAGGTACACCAGCCAGCATTACCATTACCGTTTTGCCAAGCGCAACACTACCAAATGCAGGCCCGGATGAAGCGATCTGCAACGCCAGCACCTACGCACTAAAAGGAAATACACCAACAGTTGGCACAGGCAAGTGGACAATCGTTACTGCGCCAACAGCTGTAACTTTTGCTGATGACACGCAGGGCAATACAACAATTGCTGGTTTACAGCCAGGAAATACTTATACCTTTAGATGGACAATAAGCGACACCAACTGTTCTACATCCAGCGATGATGTTCAAATCACCGTTAACCCGCTCAGTATTGGTGGCACAACCACTGGCGACGTAAATGTATGTGCGGGTGCAAATGGTGGAAACATTAATTTAACAGGGCAGGTTGGAAACATTATCCGTTGGGAAAGATCTATTGACAACGGGGTTAACTGGTCTACAATTACCTCAACAACAAATCCTTATGTGTTTTCTAATCTCACTTTAAGCACACAATATCGTGCAATAGTGCAAAGTGGTAGCTGTGCAGAAGCCATATCAACCGTAAGCACAATCACGGTAAATCCGGGCACCGTTGCAGCAAATGCAGGCGCAGATCAAAACTTGTGCAGTGGAAATGGCATTACCTTAAATGGCAATAATCCTTCACCTAACAGTGGTGCGTGGACTTTAACATCAGCACAAGCTGGCATTACCATAACCGACCCTACACTTTACAACACCCCAGTTACTGGTTTAGTACCAGGGCAAACTTATACCTTCAGATGGACCATTTCTGGTTTTAACGGCTGCCCGCCATCTGTAGATGATGTAACGGTTACCTATTACTCACCTGTTACCAATAATATTGGACCATCATCAGCACCAGTTTGTGCCGGCCAAAGCATCACCATTACAGGCGATACACCAACCGGCGGAACAGGAACATTCGCCTATCAATGGCAGAGCAGTGCCGACGGAAATACCTGGAGCAATATTCCTTCGGCCATCAACAAAGATTTAAGCCTAATTGTAAGTTCCTCAACTTATTTCAGAAGATTAGTGAACAGCACCATCTGTACTTCAATTAGTAATTCGTTACAGATTACCGTTTTGCCAGGCCTAACCAACAATACCATTGCTACCGATCAAAACATCTGTATCGGCGAACCTGCTGCGGCTTTAAGGGGTACTACACCTAGCGGTGGTAGCGGAACCTATGTGTACCAATGGCAATCGAGCTTAAATGGAACAGCCTGGAGCGATGTATTGGGCGCAAATAGTATAAGCTTTACACCGCCAATACCAACGGTAAGCATTTATTACCGTCGATCGGTAGCCAGCGGCGCTTGCAGCAACAATTTAAGCAACCAGATTAAGATAACGGTTAATCCACATGCTAAGGCAGAATTAATTTTTAATACAGATAAAGGTTGTTCGCCATTTGTTTTAACGCCAACCAATATATCGGCTACGCCTTATACAGACCGCAACAATACTTACACCTGGTTTGCTAATGGCGTACAGATTGGTACAGGAATTACCTTTCCTGGCTATGTCATTGCAACAGATAACGAAAGCGTTATTATCAAATTGGTCGTAACTAGCAGCCTGGGCTGTAGTAATGACGAAATCAGTCATACTTTTAGCACAATACAAAATGTAACCGCCGCCTATACACAAAATGCAACATCTGACTGCGGACCTTTAAACGTTGTTTTTAGCAATACTTCCAATTCACTAACAGCAGCTACCTTTAACTGGGATTTCGGAAACGGCATCACTTCAAATTTAGCTCAACCGCCAGCGGTTACCTACCAGCCAGACCCAACAGGTAAAGATCTTACTTATACCGTTACTTTAAAGGCAACTACCACGTGCGGCACCACCACGCAAACCTCAACCGTATTGGTAAAAGCAAAACCGGTTTCTGTTTTTTCTCCTGATAAAACAACAGGCTGCTCCCCTCTACCTGTTACCTTTAGCAATACTTCACCTGGAAATTATACCAGCTATACCTACGATTTTGGTGATGGTTCCGCACCTTTAACCGTTACCGATAAAAATAGCGTAAGCCATACTTATACCACTCTGGCCGTGAGAGATTATGTTGTAAAAATGACCGCAACCAATGAATGTGGAAGCAATGAATCTCAATATTCTATCCGCGTTTCACCTAATGACATTACGCCAGAATTGGTAGTAAACAGCAACCAACTTAAAGGTTGTGCACCTTTAAAAGTCGATTTCTTTAACAATACCAAAGGTGCCAGCACTTTTGTTTACGATTTTGGCGATGGAAGCACTACAGTAACCCATACTGCACCCGAAACCATATCACATACATTTACCCAACCCGGGAAATATACCATTACCTTATACGCATCAAACAACTGTTCTAATGCCTCAACAACCGAAACTGTTGAAGTTTTGCCACAACCCAGCGTAAGTTTTACAGCAGATAAAACAAGTGGCTGTGATGGTATTACCGTAAAGTTTAAAAATGCTAGTACTGGCGCAATAGGTTATGTTTGGGATTTTGGAGATGGTTCTCCAACATCCAACGCTATAGAGCCTACGCACACTTTTAATGGTCCGGGGAAAAATTATACCGTTACCTTAACAGCAACCAATGCACTTGGCTGTACAAACAGCATTACCATAGCCGATTTTATCCATGTTGCGCCACCTCCCCAAGCAACTTTTACCGTTACTCCAGGCAATGAAGTATCCATTCCCAACTATTCATTTGCCTTTAAGGATATCAGTACCGATGCCGTAAGCTGGGAATGGACTTTTGGTGACGGGTCGCAGTCAACCCTGCAAAATCCAAACCATACCTATGCCAACGAAGGTACTTATAATGTAACCCTGAAAGTGCTGAACAAAGAAGGCTGCTCTTCCACTACTTTCCAATCGGTAAGGATTATTGGTGTACCAGGTTACTTAAATATACCCAATTCATTTATGCCCGCAAGTGCGAAAAACGAGATTAAAATCTTCAAAGCAAAGGGCCGCGGCATAAAAGAGTGGCAAATGTCTGTTTTTAACAAATGGGGACAGTTACTTTGGGAAACGACCAAATTAGATGACAGCGCACCGCTGGAGGGCTGGGACGGCACTTATAAAGGACAGGAACAACCGCAAGGTGTTTATTACTGGAAAGTAGATATAAAATTTATCAATGGCAGTGATTGGAAAGGGATGACTTACGATTCATCTCCTCCAAAGAAAACGGGTGTAATATATTTAATAAGATGATGAGGAGAGGGATAATATTATTTTTGTTTTGGTTGCTGCCAATGGTTTCATTGGCGCAAGACCACATTTATTCGCAGTTTTACAATGCGCCGATTTATTTAAATCCGGCTTTAACAGGTCAGTTTGAAGGCGACATTAGGTTTAATGCTTTATACCGCAACCAATGGACGGGTTTAGCAAGTGATTATTCGTACATGAGTGCTTCTGGCGACCTCAATCTACGGAGATTAAACAGTGGTATTGGTCTAATTTTTAACCGCAGCAGCGAGGGTACTGCTTACCTGGTAAAGAACAATATTGCCCTAAGCTATTCCTATATTATCGGTGGAGACGATTTTGCCTTATCGTTTGGCTTACAGGGCGGCATTACCAACCAAAAGCTAAACTGGGATAAACTTATTTTTGGGGATCAGATCGATATCAACACAGGATATATCCCTGGTAGTATTTCTGGTGCCGAAAGACCAAGTGTAGATAGTCGGTATTATTTCGATTCTAATGCAGGTGCCAACCTGGTGGTGGGGAAATTTATGATGGGACTAGCAGTACATCACCTTAACCGTCCGGATGAATCCTTATCAGGTTTTCAGGCCAAATTACCGATGCGTATCTCAGGTAATTTAAGTTACAAGTTAACCTTGGTACCAGATGAGTACGATCGCGATGGGAATTACCTCATCCCATCTATTGTTGCCTACAAACAGGGCAATGTAAAATCGTTCAGTGCGGGCATGCAATATAAATATGCAGGCATAAACGCAGGCATCTGGTACCGCAATGATGGCAATTCGAATGGAAATGATGCGATTGTTTTTTCTGTAATCTTCGATATTTTTAACCGCAGAACAAACGGCGAAAAATTCAGGTTAGGCATCAGTCACGATGCTACAACCTCTAAAATCAACTACAGCAACACTGGTGGAACATCCGAAATTGGTGTGGGTTATGAAAAATATTTTCCAAATAGTTCGAATGGTGGCAGGGCAAATGGCCTAAGATGTTACGATTTTTATTAATTTGCCTTTGATAATTCAAGGCGATGAACGAGATCATAGACCAAAACCATTTCATTACACAAAGTGAAATCAATAAATTTCTATTGGCTACCCTGCTTTGTGGCATAATCGGAGCAGAACGCGAGTACAGAAGTAAATCTGCCGGACTCAAAACCATGATGATGATTGGTTTGGGTGCTACCCTATTTACCATCCTATCCATCAAAATTGGTCCAACCAGTCAAGACCGCATTGCCTCGAACATTGTTACGGGAATCGGGTTTTTAGGCGCTGGGGTAATTTTCAAAGAAGAAAACCGCGTTAAAGGGCTCACCACAGCTTGTATCATCTGGATTGTTGCTGCAATTGGAATGGCCGTAGGCTCAGGTTACTACGAACAGGCTATAGGGGTAACCATTGTGGTTTTATTGGCGCTGATTATTTTCCCCTTTTTAGAAGAAATTGGCGACCGCCGTTTTACCAAAAGGCTTTATCGCATTGTTAAAAGACAGCATACCCATGGCAATGTTGAGAGTTATGAAGACGTTTTTCTCGAAAGTAAACTCAAGCCCCAGCGTGGGAAACACCAATTGGTAGACAATATTATAACCGGAAACTGGACAGCAACGGGTACGCCCAAAAACCATCAGAAATTTGTAGACCGTATGCTTAAAGATGATGATATTATAGAGTTTGATTTTTAACCGAGTCGAATAAATTTATTTTTTGAGTTTGTAAGGCTAATTTTTTCTCTTCGATCACTATTGTATCCGACCAAAGGTCGTGCCATGGTGAACAAGGATTACCCAATGCACTAAAGGCATTGAACGGGATAGCTCTTATAATATTTCGGATAAATGCTTTTTGAAAAGTAATGTCGCTACCATCAGGATTTACAGCTCTTGTTCCTGTAATTAACTTTCCAATTGATCTTCCGTTAGACATCGCTTCTGTTATAAACATTACAATACCGTAAAGTAATAAGGAAATCAAACGGCCTGATAATCCATCAAAACGCTCTAAAAGTTCAGGCTTAACGATTCCGAGAATAATTGCAATGCCAAATGTGATAATGTAAAAAACAACTAAATCGATAAGATAATTCGTAAATCTCTTTCCTGTAGTTGCCCGACAGTATTCTAAATCAATTTCTTGATAATTGTTGTTGAAGTCCATTTTAGAGCCTTTAAATTAGATCTTTCTAAGGTAAAATATTTTCACTATGGACCAAAATTAATTTATCCAAAATCATAAAACAATCATAGCTTTGTGTAACTATATTCATAATGATCAACGAACAGATTTCAGTTTTCGATATTTTTAAAATAGGCATCGGCCCATCCAGTTCACATACCTTAGGCCCATGGCGGGCTGCACAACAGTTTACAGCTTCGCTTGCCCAAAACAATTTGATTGATGAAATTGAGGGTATAAAAATATTGCTTTATGGTTCGCTTGCCAAAACAGGTAAAGGCCATGGAACTGATGTAGCTATTCTACTCGGTTTAACCGGAGCTGATCCGGTAACTTTTGATGTAGACGCCGTTACTCCTACTTTCGAAAGCATCCAAAAAGATAAGAAATTAAATCTTGCTGGTCATTTAATTCTTGATTTTGATTACGATAACGACCTGCTTTTTCTTTTTGCCGAAAGTTTGCCCTTTCACCCAAATGCGGTTACTTTTCAAGCATTTTTAAAAGATGGAAAAGCATTTTCAGAAACCTATTACTCTATTGGTGGCGGTTTTGTGGTAAAAGAAGGCGAAGACAATAGTAAAAAACCACAGGTAGACCTTCCCTTTCCTGTAGAAAAAGCAAAAGATCTTTTACACTGGTGTTTATCTACCGGTTTAAAGGTGAGCGAAATCGTAATGGAGAACGAACTGGCCTGGCGCACTGAAGCAGAGACCAAAAAAGGCATCCTGCAGCATTTTGCTGTTATGCGCGATTGTATTTATCGCGGCTGTCATACCACAGGGTTTTTACCAGGTGGTTTAAATGTGGCGCGAAGGGCATTTCCGCTAAATAAACGATTAATTGATAAAAGTGAGTATTCAGATTATAATAGCTGGGTAGACGCCATTAGAAAAGGTGGAAACGGTTTTAATTATACTTTAGACTGGGTAAGCTGTTTCGCGCTGGCTGTTAATGAAGAAAATGCATCTTTTGGTCGTGTGGTAACTGCCCCTACCAATGGTGCCGCAGGCGTAATTCCAGCCGTATTACAATATTTTATTACCTTTTGCGATGGTTACAGCGAAGAAAAAATCATTCAATTTATTGCCTGCGCTTCAGAAATAGGCAGTATTTTCAAAAAAGGAGCAACAATATCAGCCGCCATGGGCGGATGTCAGGCCGAAATTGGCGTTTCCTCGGCCATGGCTGCAGCAGCGCTAACAGAGTGTTTAGGCGGCTCGCAAAGACAGGTTTTAATGGCAGCAGAAATTGCCATGGAACACCATTTGGGTTTAACCTGCGATCCGATTGGTGGTTTGGTACAGATCCCTTGTATCGAAAGAAATACTATGGGTGCTATTAAAGCCATCACAGCCAGCCAGCTGGCCCTGCAAAGCAATCCTGATAAGGCAAAAGTAAGTTTAGATGCAGTGGTAAATACCATGTGGGAAACCGCCCTTGATATGAATGCCAAATACAAAGAAACATCTGACGGAGGATTGGCAACCAATATTCCGATTAGTTTGCCAGAATGTTAATTCAACATTGTTGCAATAAAATGACCGACGTTATCGATTTATTACAAATTTTCAGAGGCCAAATCAACAAGTATTTTTACATTCGCTGACTTTATTAATTATTCATAAAAAAAATGATCAACTACACAAAAATCAGTGTGATTGGTTTGGCTTTGTCGTTATCTATATCGACGACTTATGCGCAAGACAATCTCGTTAATTCTTTAAAAAACAACCAAAGCGAAAACAGTGCTTCTTCTTTTAAATTCACTGAAGTGATTAACCTGGCCAATACACCAGTTCAGAATCAAGGATCTTCAGGAACTTGCTGGAGCTATTCTACCAACTCATTTTTAGAATCAGAAATGATTAAAGCTGGTAAACAGCCTGTAACGTTATCTCAGCTTTTTTCGGCCCGTAACGCTTATGTAGAAAAAGGTAAAAATTACGTGCGTATGCATGGCGCGGTTTCATTAGGTGATGGCGGTGCTTTGCACGATGTAATCAACATGTACAGAAAATACGGTGCAGTTCCGCAAGAGGTATACACGGGATTAAATTACGGCACTAAAATCAATAAAACTGCAGAACTTGGCGATATCGAAAAAGGTGTTTTAGAAGCTGTTGTAAAGAATGCAAATGGAGAGTTAACCCCAAACTGGCTAAAAGCCTACACTGGTGTAATTGATGCTTATTTAGGCGCTGTACCAGAAAACTTTACCTATAATGGCAAAAAATACACGCCAAAAACTTTCGCTCAGGAAGTGGTGGGTTTAAATGCCGATAATTATGTAGAACTTTCATCGTTCAACGATCATCCTTTCTATAACAAATTTACTTTGTTGGTGCCTGATAACTGGTCTTTCGATCAGGTTTATAACGTTAAAGTAAACGAGTTAACAGATATTATAGATAATGCTTTAAAAGGTGGCTATACTGTTGCATGGGCTACAGATGTAAGCGAAAAAAACTTCAGCTGGAAAAACGGTGTTGCTTTTGTTCCACAAACACCTTTCGCAAATATGACCGTGAAACAGAAAGCAGATATGTTTAACGGCCCGCAGCCAGAGATGGAAATTACGCAGGAGAACCGTCAGCTTGCTTTCGACAACTACCAAACTACTGATGATCATGGTATGCACATTGTCGGTTTAGCCAAAGATCAAACAGGTAAAGAATATTATATCGTTAAAAACTCCTGGGGAGCAAGTAACGATTATAAAGGATATTTATACGTAACCAAAAACTACGTAAAATATAAAACAACAGCAATTTTATTAAACAAAGCAGGTATTCCATCTGCAATTTCTAAAAAATTAGCTTTGTAATTAAACCTAATCATTCAAAGAGCCGCAGAAGAAATTTTGCGGCTTTTTTTGTTAACCACGGAGTTCACTGAGTTTTACACAGAGGGACACAAAGTGATGGAAGATAAAAGTCAACTTGTGAAGTAGACCTTTGACTCCACTAAGGTGACATCTCATAATTAAATTGAAGTTCTATCTGTGCCCATCCTTTTTATCTGTGGTTAAAACATACAAGCCTCTGTGATCTCCGTGCCTTCTCTCTGTGTACGCTCTGTGGTAAAAAAGTAAACATTAAACCAGCCCTGAATAAGTTAACACCAACCACCATAAACCCGTGGTGATAAAACACAATAAAATTCCGATTCCAACCACCAGATTGGAAAGCTTCGGATTAAGGTTATACTGATCGGCTACCACACCAGCGGTTACCAGTGTTGGCATGGCCATTTCGAAAATCGTTATTTTGGTGATCATTCCACCCATACCTAAAACAAGTGCCATAACCAAAACTACCAATGGTGCTAAAATCAGTTTATATAATAAAGCAAAGCTGATGTGTTTCAATTCGCTAAACCAACCGCCAAATTTTAACTGTAAACCTATTGAAAACAATGCCAATGGACCAACCGTACCCGCTAGTTTCTCGAATAATGGATCTAGTGAAGAAAGGTCAATAAAATGTGGGAGGGTCAGCGCTAAAACACAACCTATAAGCGGCGGAAAGGTCAATGCTTTTTTCAGCACCAATTTTGCGCTTAACTTTTGATTCTGTGAAGAGCGGATGGCCACAATAACGCCAATGGTAGATAAAAGTGTAAAGGTAACCTGGTCGCAGATAATAGCGACAGCCAGCTCTTTTTCGCTAAAATAAGCTACAATTAAAGGAAATCCTACAAATGAAGTATTACTTAAAGAACTGGTTAGTTTTAACCCGCCAGCAGTGGATTTGCTAATATTACGGATGCGACTATACAGCGTGATAAATAACCAACCGAATAGCCATACACAAATTGGTGCCAGTACAGGAAAGAATAGATCCTTAGTCCAGGCAATGTGCGGCAGATATTTAAAAGAAACTGCCGGTAGTGCGATATAGATAATCCAGGCATTGATGCCTTTGTGCGCATCTTTGGGGAGCGATTTGCTTTTTCTGAAAAGAATCCCGGCTAAAATGCATAAACCTATAATAATGAAGTTTGCCATTGTTAGCGTAAAGATAATTTATAAAAGAAAAACGCCAATAAGAAATGTACTTATGGCGTTTTAAATAATTTATACCGAAGGTTTTGGTTTTTTCTTTTTGTTCCAAACCTTTTTCTTACCCTTATGTTGAGGCCGTTTTTCCTCCACATGCGTAATTTCCATTGCAGCTATGCTTTCTGGCAGTGGCATGCGGGGAACTTCCTTCTCGATTAATTTTTCGATATTATCGAACTTGCGTTTATCTCTACCGTTAACCAATGTAATGGCCGTTCCTTTGGTTGCAGCTCTTGCCGTACGGCCAATACGGTGCACATAATCAGCCGGATCGCCAGGAACATCATAATTGATTACCAAGTCGATTCCCTCGACATCGATTCCGCGGGATAATACATCTGTTCCGATTAAAATTGGCAATCTCCTGTTTTTGAAAGCCAGTAAAATATCTTCGCGTTCTTTCTGCCCTAAGTCGGAGTGAAAAGCTTCTGCTTTAATACCCAATCCTTTAAAGGTTTTATACAGCGCTTTTACTTTGTCTTTGGTCGAAACGAAAATGATACTGCTTTTGTATTGCCCGCTTTTAAAAATATCGGTTAATAAGGCCTGTTTCTGTTGATCGTGGATGTTATAGGCTTGTTGATCGATCCCCTCAGCAGGTTTAGCAATTGAAATGGTAATCTGCTTCGGTTCATGCAAAATCTTACCCGCCATGGTTCTTATTTTCGGGGCCATAGTAGCCGAAAATAAAAGTGTTTGCCTTTTCTTTGGCAGGTAGCTAATAATGCGGATAATGTCGTCGTAAAAGCCCATATCCAACATTCTATCTGCTTCATCTAAAATTAAATGCTGCAAATGTTCCAGTTTTAACACACCTGAAGATAAATGCGCCATTAGTCTGCCCGGAGTGGCAATAATAATATCTACGCCATTGCGCATAGAACGTTTTTGCTGTTCGTAAGCGATACCATCTCCCCCACCGTAAACTGCTAAAGAACTGATATTGGTAAAATAAGCTAGCGCTTCAACCTGTAAATCAATCTGTTGCGCAAGCTCGCGTGTTGGAGCCAATATCAAGGTATTGTTGTGCCTGTCGGTAGCTTTGCTAATTTTATCCATTACGGGTAAAAGGTAGCTGGCCGTTTTTCCTGTACCGGTTTGAGCGCAGGCAATCAGATCATGATTATCTAAAATTACCGGGATGGCTTGTTCTTGTATTGGAGTAGCGCTTTTATACCCCATGGCCATTAAGCCTTCGTATAAATCGGGGTTAAAATTAAAGTCGTTAAAATTCAATCTATTGTGTTTATGTCTTTTAGCAAAAGTACCTTAAAATACCGCTAATAGCAAACCGCATTTTAATATCGACATATTAAATGGATTTTGAAGGCCATATGTGGTAACGCTTTAGGTGGTATAAAAACAAAAAAGCCCCGATTGTTATAAACAACCGGGGCCTGGAAATTATAATAGACGAAACTTAGTCTACCAGAATATCTTTTTCTGGTGTATTCGTTTCAGGGTTTTTAGGTAGGGTAACCTTCAAAATTCCATCAGCATAACTAGCTGAAATATTTTCTACTAAAACTTTTCCGTTTAGGCCAAAAGCCCTTTCAAAAGTGCCGTTGCTATATTCTCTGCGGCTATACTTTTTAGCCGAATCGGCTTCTTCTTTAGCTTGGTAAGAAATGGTTAATACATCATCTTTGGTAACCACCTTTAAATTCTCTTTAACCAAAGCTGGCGCAAAAAGCTCAATAATAAAGCTGGTTTCTGTTTCTTCTATATTAGCAGGTACTTTTCTAAAGCCCTGGTTAAACATGGCGTGTTTGTGGTGACCGAAAGGACCACCAAAATGCCTTCCAAATCTTCCTTCTCCTGCGCCAAAGCGACTATGCATCTTGCCCGAATGGCATCTATGTTCGTTGTACATTTTGTTTAATTTTAATTGTTATTTATGCTGTTAATTTATCGGCTTAAGCCAATATTAGTTGTAAGCCGCCTGCTCCGTTTTAGGGATACCCAATAGCTGTGTAATGATATTGGCATAGGGGTATGACGGTGAGAAAACGGCGTAATCGAATTTTAAGCCCCTTATCTGAACCAAAATATCATCGATAAATTTCATTGGCTCAAGCAGTGCACTGATTAATCCCGATTTAGTTTTCTCTTCTTCATCAATCGCTTTTTTCCCTTGGAAAATATTCAATTCCCGATTGTAGGCTTTAAAGTCAGCACCGATTTGTTCTATCGGTGCCTTAAATTCATCCGAGCTAAAGAAAGTTACCTTCTCACCTCGGGTAATCAGCTCGTTTGCCATACCCAAAATCGGACTGACATCCGCCTGAGATGGATCGCTTAAAAAAAGTACCTGCGACATAACGTTATCTATTTACTTTGTTTATACTGTCAACAGGACTAATCACGGTATTATCCATTTTTCTGCTGTGGTGACTGTAACTATGGTTTCTATGACGTTCTTGCTGGCAATCATCATGATAATGCCTGTTTTTAAAATCTAACCGATCGCGGTATCCATTCTGAACGGCCAGTACATTTAAGCTGTAAAAAGTTCCGGCGGCAACAGCCAATGCTAAAAATATTCTAAATGTTCTCATGGCCGTTAATAATTTACGTTAATGTTGTTAACTGTTCCATTGCCTTGTACCGTTGGCCTGTACCATTGGTTATCGATCGGTACAATTGGGTTGTAATTATTTTCGAAACCGTTAAAACGGTTATGGAAATAATGGCGGCGCCTACCGATAAAAATCCTGAACATAAAACCAATCAGCATGATGGCCAATATAAATTTGAACACAAATGGTATGAAGAAAGCGACTGCACCAAGTACAATCCCGAATCCTATGGTTTTTAATATCTTTTTCATTCTCTATATTTTTTTTTTACGGTAACCAATTCATCCTAAACAAATTGACTAACACATCTTTGTTTTATGTTATTTATATAGGAAGACGGAGCAACTTTATTTTTACTTTAAATTATTTTATTTTTTTTTATTTCTTCTGGATTTTGTCATCCTGAACGCAGTGAAGGATCTTTCTAATTGATTAATCATCCTTTCGTTATGTCCTCCTGAGCGGAGTCGAAGGATCTTCTAATAGATCGTCATTTCGACCGCAGCGAAATGGAGAAATCTGTCTTGATAGATCTCTCCACTCCGCGTTGCTGCGGTCGAGATGACGATTTGCGGAGAGGTTTTCAAGATGTTCAGAATAACGGAGAAATAGATCAAACAAAAAAGCCCCGAATTTAATCGAGGCTTTCAAATCATTCCTTATTGCGATTGTGGCGCCATCCGCCACATCTCCGTTTATATTCTTCCTTAAATTTTGCCCGCTCCTCTTCATTCATCGAATCCCATTTGGCACGCATTCCCCGGGCGCGCTCGCGGAAACCATTATGCCCCCCATGGCCACCTTTATTAAAGTTCCCGAAAAGCAACCTGCATAGCACAAGTAAACCGAGGGCTTGCCAATAATTAAGTTTGCCTGCATGTGCCACCTCAGGTAAAATCCAATTCCATAAAAACATAACCACATAACCCAATACCGCTGCAATAAGCACAGCTACGGGTAAAAAGAAAATAAATTTCTTGCGCCGATTAAAATTTCTATTCATCATGTCTGCAAATTTAATAGTTAATAAATTCCTGATATAAATTTTGTAAACGGTTACGCAGGTGTTTTACAGCATAACCCTTTCTCGATATTAATGTTTTGATATTCTCTCCGCTTTCATCCGCCAGTTCCTGAAAAGTGCGCTCTTCCAATTCGTTCTGAACAAACACGTAACGCTGATTCTCCGGCAGTTCTTCCAAGGCCAAAAACAGTTGATCCCAGAATAGTTTCTTTAAACTTTCTTCTTCTGGGGAGTAAGCTTCGGCAAGTAAAATTTCTTTAAAATTGATTTCGCCATCTTCACCTTCGAAAGTGAAATCTTCTAACGATTCTTCTTTTTGTTTACGGTATTTATCGGTGATCTTATTTCTTGCCACGCGATATAGCCAGCCACTAATCTGCTCAATGGCGCCAGCCTCGGGTTGATTGCTGAGCTGAAACCAAACATCCTGTAAAATATCTTCCGCATCCTCATCTGTATTCACCCTTCCACGGATGAAACTGAATAGGCGCTTACCATAATTGGCAACCGTTGAGATGATATTTTGAGGTTCGTTTGTTGGCACTAAATTTTGCTTAATAACCCAGTAAACGGATGAAGCTCAATATTACTTTAAATTTTCTTTATTTTTTTCAGAAAATCGCCATTTTAAATCAAAATACCCTGATTTTTAATGACTTATAGTGACCTTTTTTTCCAGTAATCCTTCGTACAGTTTTTGATAAGTTGGTGCAGCAATGCCAAGTTTTTCGGCTTCGCGTACAATGTAGCCTGTTAACGACTCAACTTCTGTTTGTGGTTTCTGATTGAGATAATCGCGGTGCATGGACGAGGTAACCTCGTAGGGCATCGATTTCATCGTATTTAATGTTTTGCCCGAAATGTCATCACTAATGGTTACGCCTTTAGCAAGGGCAAGGTTTTTCACTTCTTCAATCAACTTCAAAACAGTTTCAGGATTTTCGTCCAGTACCTTTCCGATAGGGCTATCGAAATAGGATGTGGAAGTAGCTGTGGGAGAAATAAATATAAATTTTTCCCAGATGGCGGTAGAGATTTTATCCGAAACCGTTACATCAATTCCTGCACCAAACATTAAATCTTCCAGCTGTAAAACCGCTTCGCCTATTGGTCCATCCATACCAAAAGATAGCTTTTGAATATTCCCGGAATTTTCGATTATACCTGGCGATTTAATTTTGGAAACGATAAATGCACAGCCTTTTAAAACATTTGCATGAGGCAGAATTTCTAAAATTTCATCACTTGCGCTAACGCCATTTAAAAGCGGTAACAATATCGTACTATGGTTGATTAAGGGTTTTAACTTTTCGATGGTTTGTTTTAAATCATAGCTTTTCGTGCAGATTATGATATAATCGGCCATACCAATTTTACTATAATCATCGGTAGCCAGATATGGCCTGGTTATAAAATTTTCGCCCCCTTTTATTACGGTTAAACCCTTGTTTTGGATCTCCTTTAAATGTTCGCCACGGGCAACAAAAACAACTTCTACATCATTTCCCCTGGTGTATTTCTTAGATAGTAAGCCTCCAAAATACCCACCTACACCACCAATTCCTACAATAACGATTCTTGTTTTATTTGGCATGATAAACTGATTATTTCAATGCACCCGTTGGGTTATTTCCTTTATCCACTACCGTTTTAATATTCCCCTCTAAATCAGAAACATATATTTTGCTTTGTGTAAAGGGTTTTTCAGCTCCGCTATAAAAAATCCGATCATCGGCTGTAAGAAAAACATAAGGAACATTTATACCTTTTGGCGAAATCCGTTGTACTTTTTTACTGGCCAGATCTAAAATATAAACTGCCTCACTTGGCCCCGTTAATCCGTCTAAACTATCGGCATTTCCTGCATTAAAAATCAATTTTGCCCCGTCTTTTGTATAAAAGAAACGGTTGCTACTCGCAATGGAAAATTCTTTCCCAATCAAATCGGCTATCAGTTTGGTATCGATTAACTTTCCGCTGCGGTCAAAGGTGTAAAGTTTGGTAAGATCCTGTCCGATGATTTCCTTTTCATTTTTCCAGGTTGGCGAATAAACATTTATTTTAGCTGCACTATCAAGCATCACATATCCCGAGTTATCAGTTTTAATTACTCCTATCTTCCATAAATTCTTACTGTTAAAAATATTGAAAGCGATCGCACCTCCATCAGGCGACCACATGGCCTGATAATAATTATTGCTATTTACCTGTAATTTACCCTGGCTTTTGTTTTCCATATCGGCAATCCAAATGGATCTGTTCCCGGCCGAATCGCTCAGGGTATAGGCCAGTTTATTTCCATCAGGAGAAATAGCCGGATCGGTAGCACCGCCGAACGAAATCTGTTTCATGGTATCGATACTCGTGGCTACAATTTTATCTCCATCCTGATAGGCTAACGCGAAATTTTTACTACTTAAAGAAACAGTATCTAAAACGGCTTTCGCATTTTCTGCCTCGGATTTATTGCTATTGCAGGAAGTAATCAATGCAACGCAGGGAATTAAAATAGAAACTAATGTGGTGCTGATTTTCGTCATGTACAATTTTACAAATAGTTTTTGTGTCTAGTTGTTAGAAAGTAACGAATGGGTGATATTTTACTTAACGTAAACTTTAATAAGCCATATTGTTTATGCATTAAAAATTAACCACAGATAAAAGGGACTGACACTGATATCGTGGTAAAACCTGTGTTTGTTTGGGTAAATCTGTGGTAAAAAATTTAAGCTCATAACTTTGGCCGTGGTTCGTGTCCCTCACGAACCACAACAAGTTAAATCTTTTTCTTATCCGCGTAACCGAATACTTTTTGCAACAAGGTTGTACTTCTTGAGCTTAAGTTTCCCCTGATTTTGAGTTCTTCCTTCGCAACTTCGACAAATAAACCATCTATCGCTTTTTGTGTGACGTATTCGGTTAAGTTCGTATTTACAGGCTTAACCAAAGGCAGGCGATTGTATTGTGTAGTTAAGTCGCTATAATATTTGGTGGCATTTACCTTATTTAAACTTGTGGTTACAATTGGGCTAAATTTTTGCATCAGCTGAGAAGTAGTTACCCTTTTAAAGTATTCGGTAGCTGCGTCTTTGTTACCCAATAGAATATTAGTCGCATCGGTTAATGTCATTTGTTTAATGGCTGAGATAAAAATCGGCTTTGCTTCGGTAGCAGCATCTTCTGCGGCACGGTTTAGGCTTACAATCACATTATCGCAAAGTTTGTTCAAGCCTATGCCACGTAATGTTCTTTCAACCTTTTGTGCTTCAGGAGGCATCAAAATTTTAACGGCTAAATTGCCTAAAAAGCCATCTTTAAGCGAAAGTCTGTCGGCACCTGCAGAAACACCAATTTGTAGCGCTTCCTTAATCCCCTGTCCTATTTCAAAAGTAGACGGCGTTCCGGTAGCAGTTGTGGTAGTGCCCTGTTTTTCGGTTACTTTTTTAAATATATCGCTCAGTTTAATCTGTGCACTAACATTTAGGTTTGCAAATACCAGCATGGCCAGTGATGCCGATAAAATATTGATCTTTTTCATTCTGTGTGTTTAATCATGTTTAGCAAAACAACTGCCATAATTCTTATTTACCCTCAAAGATAAGCCTTTGCACATGCAACAATGTTAAACCACTTAAAAAGATAAGGAACAACGTAAAATATTTAGGCCCTTCCCTTCCTAAAAAATTAGTTTATGTGCCATCACTCAGAAATATTTTTTATACTTGAAAGATAATTCGAAATAGCTGCCATTTTTTTGAGGTTTATAAAAAACACATCTGGGAACGCCCAGCAAGACGACGCCAAACTCATTGCCCAGTATAAAAATACAGGCGATTTAGACGCGTTGGGTACGCTTTACAATAAATACATGCATTTGGTGTTCGGAGTTTGCTTAAACTACTTCAAAGATGAAGAGCAAAGCAAGGATGCGGTAATGCAGATTTTTGAAGAACTGGTAACGAAGCTGAAAATACATGAGGTACAGAATTTTAAAAGCTGGCTTCATGTTTTAACACGGAACCATTGTTTAATGGCACTACGTAAATCGGCCAAGCAAAATAATGTCTCATTAGACGATACTTTTGTGGAAAATAGCGAATTTGTGCATCTGGATATAGACAACACAAAAGAAACGCAGCTTACCATTATGGAAAAGTGTATGGAAACTTTGCCGGAAGAACAGCGAAAAAGCGTAGATTTATTTTATTTACAAGAAAAATGCTACAAAGAAGTAGCCGATATTACGGGCTACGACATGCTTAAAGTTAAGAGTTACATCCAAAATGGTAAGCGGAATTTGAAGATTTGTATAGAGAAAAACAGTAGTGAATAACGATTGGTTAGATATTGATGTTCTGGAAGATTACCTGGATGGTAAACTTGATGCTAAGGCTATGCACTTCGTAGAAAGACAGGCTTTGGAAGATCCTTTTGTTGCCGAAGCATTGGAGGGACTGAAACAATCGCCCAAACGCAAGCAAACACTTTCTATTTTACAAAAACAACTGTACGACCGTGTTTCTGAAAAACCTATAAAACGCAAGCTTTGGGGCATTACCACACAAAGGTTAAGTATTGCGGCAACAGCAACCGTAGCATTTATTGCAGTAAGCATTTTATTCTTTATGCGTGAAACTAACCGCAGGAATGCAGAACTTGCTGCACATAAACAGGGTGGTGTAATGGTTCAGTTAGATAGTACAACAAGTATTGCTTCAGTTCAACCCAAACCTAAAGAAGATACGGTTACGCAAAACTCAACAAGGGCAGCTTTGGTAGATAAGGCAATTACAGCCGCAAAAACAGGTGATTTAGCGAAAAACACTAAAGCAAAACCTGTACTGGAACGGGCAGCACAACAAATGGCCGAGGCAAAAGCAGTAAAAATTGCAACTGACAATAGCCGCGCTAAGGCGATGAGCCCTGTTGGCTTCGGCAATTACAGACCAAGCCCGGTTACAATAAGTGAGGTTGTAGTTGCGCCAGCTCCAGCATTAGGCTCAAGTAAAATTGCGTTTAGCGGCAACGTTGTAGACCAAAGCAATGGCCAACCTGTTCAGGGAGCTGTGGTGAAGTTAGCGGGTTCTAAAAATGTAACCGCAACAGATGCTAAAGGTTATTTCTATTTACCTGCCGATAGCAATGCAAAAGATAAAGACTTATTGATTAATGCTATTGGTTTTAAAGAATTGCCTGTAGCTGGTCTGCAAGATCCTAACGCGATAAAAAATGCCTTAAGCGGGAATAAATCGCTAAACGAAATCGCCCTAATTACAGGTTCGAACGGACATAAGAAAGAAAATATTGCGGCACCAAAAATCACATTGCATGCAGAACAAAACCTGGATGGAAAATCGACCGGTGATATTACGAAGCCTATTCCGGTTTCTACCATTAACTATAGCCAATACTTAGAGAATAACAATAAACTTTATAACCCTAAAGGCCCCGAACAATTTGTGATTTTAAGTTTCAAAGTTAAAAGTAACGGGCGTCCAACAAATATCAGCGTTATTAAATCACTGAACAAAAAAGCAGATGCGGAGGCAAAACGACTGATACAAGAAGGCCCGGATTGGGTATTGCCTAAAAACGGAACTGATTTAGTAGAAATAAGCGTTAAGTTTTAATTTTCAGCTATTTATTACAGGCTCAGCGAAAGGTTTCAAGCACCTAATATTTCCTAATAAACTTTCTATTTTTTTTAAAAAAATTCCGTCGCATATTAGCTTAAGGGATAAGTTATTTTAAAAAATGTCAATGATAGAGGTTAGAACTTTTTAAATACATCGGAGTGTTGATGACAGATTGGTAAATTATTAAGCCTGATGCGTCTGTCAGGCAACAATACAAGGTTCACACTCCGTGTAAAATTCCGCGGCCTCTGTGGTAAGCACCATAAGCCTAAATGTTCTCTGTGGTAAAAAAACAAACACCACAAAAAAGACCAAAGCTAATGCTTTGGTCTCTTGAGTATATTAAAGGATTTTGTTTTTATTTTAAGTAATAGATCACGGCATAAATAATGGCCGCTAATGTAGCCGAAACCGGAATGGTTAAAATCCAGGCCCAGATTAAGTTGATCGTTACCCCCCAACGTACTGCAGAAACGCTTTTTACTACGCCTACCCCTACAATTGAACCCGTAATGGTATGCGTTGTAGAAACCGGAATACCGAAATGCTCTGTAATACCTAGAGTTACTGCTCCAGCACCTTCGGCAGCAACACCTTCCAGTGCGGTTACTTTGGTGATTTTTGAACCCATTGTTTTAACAATTTTCCAGCCGCCACTCATTGTACCTAACGATATTGCCGAATAACAGGCAATTGGCACCCATGCAGGCATGGCTTCGAAATTAGGAATTACTTTTGAAGCGATTAAAGCTGTTGCAATGATCCCCATTACTTTTTGAGCATCGTTACCTCCGTGGAAGAAACTTAATGCAGCAGAAGAAAGCAATTGCAGGCGTTTAAACCATTTTTCAGCAGTTGCTGGCTTAGCGTAACGACAGATATTGATAATGATCAGTGTTAATACAACTGATATAACCATACCGATTATCGGTGCCAGTACAATGAAAGAAACAATTTTTATTACATAACCCGTGTTTACAGCATCAAGCGGACTAGCGCCTATAAGTAAAGCATGTGTCATACCTGCACCAGCAAAACCACCAATTAAGGTATGTGATGAACTTGAAGGGATACCATACCACCATGTTAAAAGGTTCCAGATAATTGCAGCAACCAAACCTGCAAGAATAACTTCTAAAGTGATATAGTTTTCGATTACCGTTTTAGCAACTGTGTTGGCTACTTTGTGGTCGGTAAAATAAAAGTAGGCAGCGAAATTGAACAACGCAGCCCACAAAACCGCCTGAAAAGGCGTAAGAACTTTTGTAGAAACAACCGTTGCAATCGAGTTAGCGGCATCGTGAAAGCCGTTAATGTAATCGAAAGCAATAGCCAGAATTACAACAACAACCAATAAGGTAGTTACCATGTTTGTTTTTTATTAAGCGTTTTTAACCAAGATAGTTTCAAGCACATTCGCCACATCCTCACACTTATCTGTCGCTTTTTCTATCGTTTGTAAAACCTCTTTTTGTTTAATTAATTCAATCGCATTGGTTTCATATTCGAATAAACGGGCTACCGCTAATGTAAATACATAATCAGCCTGGTTTTCGCCACTGTTAATACGGATACAAGCATCGGCAATTACACGGATGTTTTTGAAACTGCGTAATTCTTTAATTGCTTTATCAATATCAGTACACATTTCTACCAAAAGCTCGGCAATTTTAACAATCGGCTCGTTAATGGTATTCATGTTATACATCTGCATACGGTTTGCAGTACCATAAATATAATCGGCAACATCATCAACGGCAGTAGCCAATGCATGGATGTCTTCTCTATCAAATGGCGTAATAAAGTTCCTGCTCAGTTCAAGAAAAATTGAATGGGTAATATCATCACCTACGTGCTCCAAGCGCTCAATTTCTTTAAAAATTGTTTTTCTGCTTTCAGCATCACCTGTGCTAACCATTTCTAAAAGGGTTTCTGCAATTTTTAATGCATTGCTACCTGCCTGCTCGAAAAGCGGATGAAACTTTTTGTCTTGAGGTGTAAAGAACTTAAAAATATTGTTCATGTTAATTTTTAATATGTTGCAAAGCTACAAGCCCAATGTTAAGTTAATGTTAATTTATTAATTATATTAACTAATTATCTCCTTATTTAGTCAGGCGTGCGTTATTTCTATACTTTCAGGTAGCGGATGCCACATTTTACGTGCGTTCCGTGTTTCCGTGGCAAAAATGGAAGAATGATTATCAAGGCACTAAGGCTACCCGCCTTTTTGTAGCGTAAAAGCAAAGGTTGTGCCTATACCTGGCGTACTTCTTACCGAAATGGTTTGTTGGTGTGCCTCTAAAATGTGTTTTACAATGGCTAAACCTAAACCTGTGCCTCCAACTTCTCTTGCCCGGTGGGTATCAATGCGATAAAAGCGTTCAAATAAGCGCAACAAATGTTTTTCTTCTATGCCGATACCATTATCAGTAACTTCGATTAAAACCTGATCGTGCAGTTCAAAAATCTTAATGGCTGTTTCGCCACCATCAATGCCATACTTAATGCTGTTTACCAGCAAGTTAATTAACACCTGCCTAATCTTTTCGCGATCAGCCGAAACCAATGTAATGGCAGTATATTTATCTTTAAAAAAGAGTTTAATGTTTTTCGCTTCGGCTCGGTCTTCAAGGTTTTCCATTACCTCTTTCGCCAGCTGCACAAAATCAAATTTCTGGTAGTTAATTGGCGATTCGCCTGTTTCTAATTTTGAAATAACGTCTAAATCATTAATTAAATAACTCAGTCGCTCTACATTGTTTTCTGCCTTTTTTAGGAATAAAACAGCCTGATCCGGGTCATCTACCAAACAGTCCTGTAAAGTTTCAATATAACCTTGAATGGCAAAAAGCGGGGTTTTAAATTCATGCGAAACATTTGAAAGGAATTCTCTCCTAAACTGTTCCTGTTTTTTTAATAAGTCTATTTCTTTTTTCTTCGCACCTGCCCATTCTTTCACTTCTTGCTCTACATCATTAATCGGATCAGAACTCACATACTCGCCGAGGGCATCTTTTAAATCTTTACCTAATTTAAGGTTATGGATGAGCTTGTAAATGAGTTTAATTTTGGTGTAAATATATTTCTCCAGCAAGTAATAAAAAACTAAAAAACTGCACAGAAACGATACGCCAAAAGAAATAGCCATGTAATACAGGCTATGCTGAAAATAAAAATTAACCATCCCGATGGAAAGACCAACGGCGAGAGCAGTAAATAGAACCAGCACACTTAATTTCATGCTGCAATTTAAAGCTTTTTATGTTAAATGTGTGTTAAGAGACAAAAGGCTATTGATTCAATTTTTACGGAATGTTAAAAACCAAAAAAGCTTTCCCTTTTGAGGAAAGCTTTATAAATACGGGTAAGTATTACTTATTTCTTTGTCGAATCTGTTTTAGCTGGAGTAGAAGCAGCAGGTTTAGTGCTGTTTAGGTTTCCGCCAAGTGGAGATGGTGATGGTGTGTTATTTAAACGCTCCTGAATAGCTGAATTTCCAACCGCAGCAGTACCACCGCTGGTTTTAGCAATTGTAGTAACAGCAAGGGTTAACACTACGATTAAGGTTAACAATATCCACGATCCTTTTTCTAAAACATCGCCAGTACGTTGTACACCAAACATGTTACTGGTGCCGCCGCCTGTAGCTAAACCTCCGCCTTTAGGATTTTGTATTAAAACAAACAAGCCTAAGGCCACACACGCAATAATTAATAAAATGATTAAAAAGGTTACCATGGTAATATTATATTTTAAAATTTCTTTTCTATAGATTGGATAAGGTCGGCAAAGTAACGGCTTTTTTCCGGATATTTCAAACTTAATTTTTTATAAGTATCTATGGCTTTGTGATAAAGCATTTGCTCAATATAAATTTTCGCTAAAGTCTCCGAAACAAGGTCGTAATTGTCTTCTGCGCTTTTCTTTGCCTTATTTTCATTGTCTATCTGTTCTGGCTTCGGCGGCTTGATTGTTGGATCTTCTTTTAAGAACCGCTCAATAATTTCGGCTCCCTTTGCATCTTTAATTTCAGCAGATGGATATTCTGCTAAATGATCGGCTACCTCGAAAGGTGTTTGAATATGAAAAATATGCTCAACATACTGCTGTTGAAACTCAGCTCTTTCTTGCTGCTGGTTGTTCTGTGGCTGTGGTTTTACCTTGCCAGCGTTAGGGTGAGCATAAGGCTGAAAAATCTGCTCGTGCGCTTTACGGGTTTTAGCCAACCACCATAAAAACGTGTACGGAAGCTTATCGTCGTTATATTGGGAAACAAAATTCCTTTCAGGCTCATCAGGAACAACCGTTTCAATTTCTGGTGCCGCCGTAACCACATCGGTACTTAATTTCTGTTCAAAGGCAAAGAAATCAGTAGCAGCTACACTCTCAATAAAAGAATCATCATCTGCAGGTAAGTCCATTAGATGACTATCAATACCCGGCAGGTGATTTGGCGTTTCTATAGGGATTACTGGGTTTTCTGATTGAAGATCTGGAGCTGATTCTTCTATTTCTTCAAAAACTACCTGTTCATCCTGTATATTTTCAGTATCTACCTCGTTAATTTCTTGCTCTTCTGCTGTTTCACGGACTGAAACCATATTTAATATATGGAACAGTACATGCCCCTGGCTATAAAGTGCTGCTTTTGGCACTGCTGATGTATTAGCCTTGGCTAACAGTAAATGAATGGGCTGAGCATATGGAAATTGCGCCACCATTTCCTGCAACATGGATACATGCTCTGGTCCAACCTTTCCAGGTTGCGCAATTAAATCTGCCAGTAGCTTTTTGTTATCCATTATCGAGGTTTGCCGCTAAGTTAAAAAAATGTGGACGGGTTTTGAAAATTTTGTCTTTTAGAATCCTGCTTTATTTACCATTGCGCAAATGCACGGTTAAAAATATCTTCCGATAGTTGTTTGTTGATATTTTCAATAGCTCCAGGCAATAAGGTTTGAATTGGTGCTCCATTGATCGGAAAATCGAAAAATTTGGTAAAGCTTTCTTCAAAACTTTCTTTTTCGTGTTCTTTTATATTGTTCTTATACTTTACCGAAACGGTTATGGTTAACCTGTTTGCACCCGAAGTAGGTGTGGCACTGTTTTGAAGCGCAACCGGCTTGATATCATAGCCCGTTATTCTGCCTTCAAATGATGCATCGCCTTCACCAGTAGGAGAAATAATTAATTTCGTCTGATTACGGATCCGGGTTTTTAACGATTCGGTAATCTGGTTACTTAGTGTTGGTACCACCAATGGTGCATTGTTTTCAAACACCCGGACAACCACCGTTTTTAATCCTGTTGTTGATGCTCCACTGAATTTATAAGAGCAGGCGCTCAATATTGTAGCAACAAGGATTAAAGCAAATATTTTTATTTTCATCAGTTGTATAATTGTTTTTCAACGGTTATGAAGCGATCATGAGCATATTCATCTCTGTTTGTGAGCGGTAGGCTCATGATGGTTTCATCAGTATATAATATATTCTTAAAGGCGATGAATTTATAAATTTAATTCTTTAATTTTTCTGTACAGGGTACGCTCTGAAATGCCTAGCTCTTGCGCAGCAAACTTACGTTTACCCTTGTGTTTTTTTAATGCTTTTTTAATCAGATCTGATTCTTTATCCACTAATGATAAAGATTCTTCTACCTCTTCGGCCTCATGTGCAAAATAATCAGCATTGTTATTGTTGTTGTTGTTATTATTGCTTGGTGTAGGTTGTTGAATGGTAAAGGCATGCTCTTGCCCTGCCGGCAGTTCTACATCGCGGTATAGCTGATTGATGTACTGTGGATTATCTGCCAAAACGGTAGCGGTATTTCCGCCATGCTGAATAATTTCGGCAACGAGTTTTTTAAGCTCAACCATATCCTTTTTCATATCGAAGAGTACCTTGTACAAAATATCTCTTTCTGTAAAATCTTCTTTCGACTGAGAATTAATCGTCATTGGCAGGTTACTTCCGGCCTCGTTCGGGATATAGTTTAAAATAGCTTGTCCGGTTACATTTCGGTCTTTTTCCAACACACAGATCTGCTCGGCAATATTTTTTAACTGACGAACATTACCCGGCCAGCTATAATTGGTTAAGATCTGAATGGCATCTGGCTCCAAATGCAATGCAGGGCTGCGGTATTTATCGCTAAAATCGGCAGAGAATTTTCTGAATAATAAATAGATATCTTCTTTACGCTCTTGCAAAGCCGGTATGCGCAATGGAACCGTATTTAACCTGTAATATAGATCTTCGCGGAATTTTCCGTTTTTAACGCGGTTATACACATCAACATTGGTTGCGGCAATAATACGGACGTCTGTTTTCTGAACTTTAGATGAACCTACGCGTAAATATTCGCCACTTTCTAAAATACGCAGTAAACGTGCCTGAGTGCCTAAAGGAAGCTCAGCAACCTCATCTAAAAATATGGTTCCGCCGTTTGCTACTTCAAAGTAACCTTTACGTGCTTCGTGTGCACCTGTAAAAGATCCTTTCTCGTGACCAAATAGTTCAGAATCAATGGTTCCTTCGGGAATAGCGCCGCAGTTTACAGCAATAAAAGCACCGTGTTTACGGGCACTCATTTGATGGATAATCTGCGAGAACACCTCTTTACCGCTACCACTTTCGCCTGTTATTAACACCGACATATCTGTTGGTGCTACCTGGCTTGCAATATCGATGGCACGGTTAAGCAATGGCGAGTTGCCAATAATACCGAACCGCTGTTTAATATTTTGTGTATCCATTCTTTAGATTTGAGTATTGAGATTTGAGATATTAGACCTTACGCCTCTTGCCTTCTACCTTCCACCTTTTTTAAACTATTTTACCAATTAACGTAGCTGATGTACATTTTTCTATAAATACATTTGCATACTGACCAGGTTTAACGCCTTCAATTGCAGGAAAAATGGCCATTGCTCCACTATCTCCTCTTCCGCAATAATCCAGATCAGATTTTTTAGAAGTGCCTTCAATCAAAACACGAACGGTTTTACCTACCCACTCTTGTAAACGCATTAATGAATGTGCCTGTTGTTTAGCCAAAATCTCAGCTAAACGGCGTTTTTTCACATCTTCAGGAATATCATCTTCCAATTTACGGGCAGCTAAAGTTCCTGGTCTTTCAGAATAAGTGAAGTTATATGCAAAATCATATTCTACGTAATCCATCATACTCAGGGTTTCTTGATGCTCTTCCTCTGTTTCTGTGCAAAAACCAGCAATAATATCGGTAGAAATTGCACAACCCGGGATAATGTTACGGATGGCATCAATACGATTGATATACCATTCGCGGGTATAAGTCCTGTTCATTAACTCCAATATGCGGGTATTACCCGATTGAACTGGTAAGTGAATATAATTACAGATGTTATCGTATTTTGCAATGGTATGTAAAACCTCGTCGGTAATATCTTTTGGATGCGAAGTAGAAAAACGTACCCTTAAATCAGGGCTAACCAAAGCTGTTTGTTCTAAAAGTTGCGCAAAGTTTACGGTTTCTGTTCCATCTTCCGATGTCCAGGTATAGGAATCTACGTTTTGGCCTAAAAGCGTAACCTCGCGGTAACCAGCTTCAAATAAACCTTTTGCCTCTTGTATAATGGAATGGGCATCGCGGCTCCGCTCGCGGCCACGGGTAAAAGGAACCACGCAGAAAGAACACATATTATTACAACCACGGGTAATGGAGATAAAGGCGGTAATTCCATTGCTGTTTAAACGAACCGGACTAATATCTGCATAAGTTTCTTCGCGTGATAAAAGTACATTAACTGCTTTATGCCCACTTTCTACCTGTTCAATTAAGTTAGGCAGATCGCGGTAAGCATCTGGTCCTACTACTACATCAACCAAACGCTCTTCTTCTAAAAATTTAGATTTTAAACGTTCTGCCATGCAGCCCAAAACGCCAACAATTAATTTTGGGTTACGGCGCTTTTCGACACCAAACTGCGATAAACGGTTCCTAACCCTGGTTTCTGCATTTTCGCGGATAGAACAGGTATTGATGAATATTACATCGGCCTGGTGATAATCCCCTGTGGTTTCAAATCCTGTTTCTGAAAGAATAGAAGCAACAATCTCGCTATCAGCAAAATTCATTGCACAACCATAACTTTCAATGTATAATTTACGGGCATCGGCTTTAACTGGTGTATCTAAAATTAAAGCTTCACCTTGCCTTGTTTCATCGTGCGTCTTATCCTGTACTTGTAAATCAATCATTATTTAAAAACATTTTGGGATTGCAAAAATACATAAATAAAATTAAAAGTGACAAATTGACATATATTGTTTAAATGTTTACAGTACGATTATGATAAGACATTTAGCCGGCCCTAATTAATCCATATTTTATATAGTTGAATTAAAGTTTGGAAATGTCGGCTTCGGTGCCAATGGTGGGCTACAGTCCCGCCCCCGCTTCTGCCCCAATTGAAAAAATTGTAGCATCCCGCTACGGTCGGGTTTAGATTACAGCTGTTCCTGCTACTATGAGTGGTTTCCATACCACTGCCTTAACCCATCTAGCCCTTGGCGAAGCGGCACCCTGCAGGCCTGTGGGTACGACTGCCAAAGCGTACAAGCGCAGCAAAGGAACAAACTGTGTTTCTTATACTGCCCCTGCGCTCCAAAAAATTAATAATTCCTTTTTATAAAATAAGTCAGGATGTTTTTGAAAATGTAGGCTTCGGTGCCAATGGTGGGCTGCAGCCCCGCTATCCCTACTGCCGATAGAAAAAATCGGCATTCGTACTATCGGGTTTAGATTACAGCTGTTCTTGCTACTATGAGGGGTTTTACATGCTACCGCCCTCACCCATTTAGCCCTTGGCGAAGCGGTACCCTGCAGGCCCGAGGCACGACGGCCAAAGCGTACAAGCGCAGCAAAGGAACAAACGATCTTGCTTGTACTACCATTGCGCTCCAAAAAAATTAATAATTCCTTTTTATAAAATAAGTCAGGATGTTTTTTGAAAATGTAGACTTCGGTGCCAATGGTGGGCTGCAGCCCCGCTATCTCTACTGCCGATAGAAAAAATCGGCATTCGTACTATCGGGTTTAGATTACAGCTGTTCCTGCTACTATGAGTGGTTTCCATACCACTGCCTTAACCCATCTAGCCCTTGGCGAAGCAGTACCCTGCAGGCAGGAGGCACGACGGCCAAAGCGTACAAGCGCAGCAAAGGAACAAACGATGTTGCATATAATGCCCTTGCGCTCCAAAATCTTTCTATTTAATAAGCTCAAAAAGACAACAACCACCTTATGTAATGAGAAGTTAACATGTATTACTCGGAATCCTCTGCATTAAGATTGCTTCATCGTTCCTCCTCGCAATGACGATAAACGAAGAAAACCTTTCGCGCTTCTATCTGTTACCTATCGATAAACCATAATAAATGACAGCTCAGCATAGAAATAAAGTTTGGATCTGGATAGGAAGCATATTCGGCATATTGATTTTAATTGTTGCATTTGGCGCCATGTTTTTAAGCGCCAGATGGAAACCTATATTGACGGAAAAAATTAAAGCCGGGGTTTATAATGGCTCGCATCATTTATACCGGATAGATTTTAAAAGCATTAACTTAAACGTAATTACAGGTAGCCTGGCGCTGCGCGATGTTACACTAACACCCGATACAGCCGTTTTCGACAGCTTAAGGAAAATACAATTGGCTCCGGCCCATACTTTCGAGCTTAAATTGAAGAAACTGCAGATCAGCCGTGTTGGAATATTAACGGCCTACTTTAAAAAGCGGATAGATGTAAATGAAATCCTCTTACAAAAGCCATCTATCAATATGATTTTTAACAAAGTAACCAAGAAACCCGATAGCATAAAAGATGAGAAATCGCTTTATGAGCAGATTTCGAAAACCTTTAAATCGGTACACGTTAAAAGCATTAAAATTGTAGATGCAGATTTCGATTATATCAACAAAACTGCAGCAAAAAAAACCAAAAACTCAGTCAAACACCTCGATATTAACATCAACGATTTCCTGTTAGATTCACTTTCGGGCAATGATACAACAAGATTTTACTATACCAAAGATGCATCTTTTCAGATTGCGGGTTATAAATCGATAACGAAAGATAAAATGTACTCAATGAAAGTTGATACCATTAAAGGCTCTACTGCATCAAAAAAAATAACGGTTAAAGGATTTAAACTTACGCCATTGTATGATGAGCTTACTTTTGCAAGAAAATACAAGATCCAGAAAGACCGGTATAACCTCAGTTTTGATAAAATAGAATTTAATGGGGTTGACTTTATTGGTTTAAACACAGACCAGAAATTGCATGCAAAATCGCTAAGGATTGGCCCGGCAAATGTAGAAGTTTTTATGAGCCGCGAATCGCCGCCCCCTCCGGGCTTTGATAAAGGCCGAAACTACCCGCATATGGCCCTAAAAAGATTAAACATGCCTACCCTGATTGATACGGTAAAACTGAGAAACATTAATGTTAAATATGCCGAATTTAACCCAGCGAGTAAAAAAATCGGATCGGTTGACTTTAAAGCGCTAACCGGAAACATTTTAAACGTAACCAACGATAGTTTACAATTGCGCAAAAAGAGCCATGCTCTGGCAGATTTAAACGCTCTTTTAATGGGTGCCGGCAAGCTGAATGTAAAAATTGATTTTAACCTTACCGATAATAATGGTGCATTTACCTACAGCGGGAACCTTGGAAAATTTGATCTGAAAAACTTAAACCCACTATCGAAAGCCCTGGGTTTAATAGAAATAGAAGGCGGCGATGTACAACATATCGATTTCAGCGCAAATGGAAATTTAAGATCTGCATCGGGCAAGATTAACATGCTGTACACAAACCTGAAAGTAAAGCTCTTATCAGACAATATTGATGGAGAGGGAACCAAGGAAAAAGGTTTTTTGTCTTTTTTGGCCAATGCAATTTTAGTTAAAAACGAAAATCCACAAAAAGGCGAAGCACCAAGAACAGCAAATATGGCCAATACGAGAATTAATTCGGCCTCCTTTTTTAACCTGATGTGGAAAACCGTTTTTGTGGGCATAAAGGATATTGTAGGCGTTGGTGTGGTACCTGAAAAGAATCCGGTAAAACAGCAAAAAGTAATTGCAAAAAAAATAAGGGAACAAAAACGGGCAGACAGAAAAGCAGCACGGAAGGCCCGGAGAGAAAAAAACTGATCTTACATTTTTCAAATATATGTTTATAACCGTATATTGCTAATAAAACCACAGCCTCTCATTTTTTAATGCCTGATACCAGAAGATACCGTTATAAAGTTTTTAAATGGATTGCGTGTACATTACTCAGTGTTTTTATCGTACTTGCAGGTATTGCCTGGCTATTAAATGTTAAGTCGCGCCCTATTTTAACCGATAGGATCAAAACACTCCTCTATAAATCAACCGATAGTTTATATACCATTAGTTTTACAAAGGTTTCTACCAATGTTTTTACGGGCAATGCCACCTTACAGAATGTAAAAATAATACCTGATACCAATCGGTTTAAGCAACTTATAGCCTTAAAAAGAGCACCAAATAATTTATATACGGTGTCTTTAAAAAAATTGGTGGTGAAGCACTTTCACCCATTAACCTTATACCGCGAAAAAAAACTTCAGCTGGAAGAAATCATATTTGATAAACCTGAGGTAACAATGGTTAACCAGCAATTTGCTTTTAACGAGGGGCGTGCACCCAGGCCCATTAAATCGCCTTACGATATCATCTCTAAAAGCCTGAATGAATTTAGCATCAAAAGCATCAGGTTTAAGGATGTAAGTTTTAAATACATCAATAAAAATGTACCCAATTCAGTACCTTTCTCTATTGATGACCTCAATATTACCTTAACCGACCTACTGGTAGATTCTACTTCCGCCGAAGATCCTACAAGATTTTATCTGCTTAAAGATATTGTGATCAATCTGAATAATTATGTATACCGTACGCCAGACAAGATGTACGATATACAATTGGATAAACTGGATTTCAGGGCAACAACGGGTAAATTAAGGATTAACAGTTTTGCTTTAGTACCACTGCACGATGAGATGAACTTTGGCAAAGTTGCCGGGTTTGCGAAGGAACGTTTCAACATTAAGATGAGCGACATCATGCTTAATGGGATTGATTTGCCTTTATACATTAGCAAACAAGAACTTTGGGCAAAGGAAATGGCCATTACCAATGGTTTCGTTTCGGTATTTAATCATAACGGCCTCCCTAAAAAACACCAGGAAAACAAAGTCGGAAAGTTTCCCCACCAGCTTTTGCAGCTTCTTGATGCGCCTATTCTGGTCCAGAAAATCCAGCTGAAGGATATAAATGTGAATTACGCGGTTTACAACAATGAGAGTAACCAAAAAGGGCAGATTAGTTTTGAGCATACCTCGGGCATTATAAAAAACGCCACCAACCTAGAAAAAATTAAAGCCATAAACCCTATTATGGAGGTTAACCTAAACACTTACCTATTTGGGCAGGGAAAGCTTGATGTAAACTTTATATTTGATCTTACCGCTAAAGATGGTGCCTTTTCTTACAATGGGGTTTTACACAATTTTAATGCTCGGGTTTTAAATCAGATTACCAAACCCTTAGGCTTGGTCCGAATTAACCGCGGGAGTGTAGATAAATTGAAGTTCAATTTTAAAGCGAATGATTTAGGCGCAAAAGGTACAGTAGCGTTCTCTTACTACGACCTTTCTGTAGCGCTGATGAAAAATGATCCTGAAAAAGATCACCTGGTTACCCGCGGTTTTCTTTCTTTCTTGGCAAATGCTTTAATCATTAAATCAGAAAACCCTGGTGCAGACGGAAAGCTGGTACCTGTAACCGTAAATTACAGCAGGCCTGCAAATACATCTTTCTTTAACATGATCTGGAAGAGCCTTTTTACGGGCATAAAATATAGCATCGGTATTACGGAAGAAAAGCAAAATGAAGTACGTGAGCATATTGCAAAGTTTAAGGCCATGCGCGCCAATCATATGCAAAGGAAACAGAAACGCTTAGAGCGGCGGATAAGGCGTGAACGGCAACAAAATGAAAAACGATAACATTTTGTAACCTTTTCTTATCTTTATTCTCTAAACTTTAAACTAAAATTATGATTATTGCCCTCGTTATTATTGGATTTATATTCCTTATCGGGATTTTCTTTTACAACTCGCTTATCGGGAAGAAAAACCAGGTAACCAATGCCTTCTCGGCCATTGATGTAATGCTTAAAAAACGGTTCGACCTTATTCCAAATCTTGTTGAAGTGGTAAAACAGTACACTACTTACGAGCAGGGAACTTTGACCAAAATAGTTGAACTAAGAGCTAAAGCAGGCTCACCAAACATCAGCAATGCAGAAAAAGCAGATTTAGATGCACAATTGAGCAGTAGTGTTAAAGGTTTAATGGTTAATATCGAAAATTATCCTGATTTGAAAGCCAATACCAACTTTATTAATCTGCAAACTACCTGGACCGAAAGCGAAGAACAGATTGCCGCTGCCAGAAGAACCTATAATGCTTCGGTAACCGATTACAATAATGCGATTATGATGTTTCCTGGCAGTTTATTTGCCGGAATGTTAAATTTCCAGCCCATTGCCGTTTTAGAAACCGCAGCTGAAGAGCGCAAAAATATTAGCGCAAAAGAGCTTTTCAATAATTAATGTTGTTCGATATTGCAAATAATGTAGCCTTACAGCAAGTTTTGGCTACAATGGAGGTAGAGCGCAAAAGAATTGCAGGTACCCAAACCAAAGGCTATATTTTTATTGCCGCGGGCATTCTGCTCTGTGTTTTAGGCTTTTTCTTAGGTTTTCCTATCCCTGGTGTAATTGGCGGCTTAATTCCTGTTATTTATGGCGGTGTTTTGTTATTTAAAATCAATGATGCTTTAACAGCTTACCAAAATGCCTACAAAACCAATGTAATTGGTGCTGCCCTTAAATTTTTAGACGAAAGTTTATCAATTAATCCCTACCAGGGAATTGAAGCATCGGAGTTTATGTACACACAGTTGTTTAGCAATGAGCCGGATCGTTATAAAACAGAGGATCTCGTAACTGGATGTGCTGATAAAACCCGGTTTTATTTTGCTGAGGTACATGCCGAATATAAAACAGTAACCCAAACAAAAAACGGAACCCGAACCGAGTGGCATGACATTTTTAGAGGAATTATCTTTGCTGCAGATTTTAACAAGAAATTTAATGGTGTAACCATTGTCAGGCCAAAAGATTTCGGAGCAGCTTTTGGTGCATGGTTTTCAAAAAACCTGTTTTCTTTTGGCAGTAACGATGTTATCCAACTGGAGAATCTAGATTTTGATAAGACTTTTGTGACTTATGGATCCGATCAGGTCGAATCCAGATACATCCTTACACCTGCCATGATGGAGCGGATATTAAACCTCAACCATCAAACAAAATATAACATCAGTTTATCCTTTATCGAATCGAGGATGTATATCGCTTTCCCGCTCAACCGGAACTATTTCGAAGCACCAGTTTTTAAATCATTGCTAAGTCCCGAAACGGTAAATGAAGATATCTCTACCATAAAGTTTATGTATGATATTGTTAAGGAACTGGATCTGAATACAAGGATTTGGGGTAAGGAATAACTTCCGAAGTTAACTAGGCCATAAGGAAGGAAGAACTTCGGAAGTTTAGCAAAGCCCAGGTATAGACTTACGAAGTTTTTCCTGCGCACCAGCCATTTGAAACTTCGTGAGTCTTAGGCGCTAGCTCAAATGTTTTTTCACAATTTCTTCGAGCGCAGCAATATCAAATGGTTTCGATAGGTAACTATCGGCACCGGCTTCATCGGCCAATGAAGATATATCATTATTGGCCGAAAAATAAATTACCGGAATGTGTTTTAAATCAGGATGGTTTTTTAATGCCTTAGTAGCCTGTATCCCTCCCAGATCGGGCAACCAATTATCCATAAAAATTAAATCAGGCATATATGCTGCAACCTGTTCTTCTATGTTATTGGCATTTTCAGATGTTTTTATCTCATACCCCGCATCTTCCAAAATAAATGTACAGAGATCAAGGATATCCCTATTATCATCAAAAACAAATATTTTTTTTGTACCTATCATATTAACCTCCGAAAAGCAATTAATCATTTAACTTATTTATATAATCTGCCATATCGTGGCTATCCAATATCACATGTGGATCAACATTCAGCACCGCCTGTTGCGGCATATATGGCATTATGGCCGTATTCGGATTCTGTATAACCACTCTACCTCCAAAATTGTTTACACTTTTTAACCCTTCTACTCCGTCTGCATTAGACCCTGAAAGTAAAATACAGACTAGTTTACCTCTAAAAACCTCGGCTGCTGATTGAAAGGTAACATCAATTGATGGTCGGGAATAATTTACTTTTTCCGAATAATCTAAAGATATACTTTGGTCTTCCTCTATCAGCATATGATAATCTGCAGGCGCAATAAAAACCTTGCCAGGGCTTAAAAACTCTTTTTCTTCTGCTTCCCCAACCGCTAGTATAGTACGAGATTTTAACAAATCGGTTAAAAGAGATTCGTTACTTGCTTTACGATGAACTACTAATATAATAGGGAAACCAATATCTTTCCTTAGGGCTGGAAAAATTTCGAGCAACACATCTAAACTACCGGCCGAGCCGCCAATAATTAATGCTCCGCAAGGCGTAGAATCTAAAGTTTCCGCCATATTTTTTCCATTTTAACCCTTTTGTATTCTTTGGCTTTAGGCCAAAACTCCAAACTTTCTTTACTTCCTAAAGCAAGGTATCCTAATTTCTCGATGCTATTATCAAACAGGTTAAATACTTTATGCTGCAAGTCTTTATCAAAATAAATTAATACGTTTCTACATAAAATTAGCTGAAACTCATTAAAAGAATGATCGGAAACCAAATTATGCGTAGAAAAGATCATCTTACTATTTAAGCTTTCATCAAATTTTGCCAAAGAGTAGTTCGCCGTGTAATAAGTAGAAAAATCTTTTAAGCCGCCTGATTGCAGGTAATTTTCTGAATACTGCTTTAAATAATTTAAAGGAAACATCCCTTTTTTGGCCTTATCCAAAACCGATGGATTAATATCGGTTGCATAAATAAGCGATTTATTAAGCAGATTAAGTTCTTTTAAAACAATGGCGAGCGAATAAGCCTCTTCTCCGGTAGAACAACCTGCCACCCAAATGCGGATAAACGGATAGGTACCCAGCACAGGAAGCACATCGTTTCGTAGTGATTTATAAAAAGAAGGATCGCGGAACATTTCGGTAACATTAACCGTAATCTCCTCTAAAAAACGTTTAAAATATTGCTTATCTGTTTTAACCGTGTAACGAAATTCGGCAAAACTCACAAAATTATCCAGTCCGTAAAGACGTATAATTCTCCTTTTTATTGATGCATGAGAATATTCCAGAAAATCATACCCATGGCTTTCCAAAACATCATTCAACAGGATTTCTACCTGTTCATTATCTATCGCATCACTTATCACCTGTTATTTTGTAAAATTTTCGATTTGCATTAATAACTCGTCAACATTTATCGGTTTTGAAACATAACCCGATGCACCTGCGCTTAAGCAACGTTCCTTATCGCCAACCATGGCCTGGGCAGTTACCGCTAACACGGGTATATTCTGCATTTTAGCCGATTTTTTCATTGCTGCAATAGCCTGATAGCCGTCCATATCCGGCATCATCATATCCATTAAAACGATGGCAACATTGTCGTGTTTCTCCATAAGAGAAAATCCTTCCTGGGCACTTATAGCAGATAAACAATCGAAACCTTTGGCCTTTAAAACAGCTTTTAAAGCAAAAATGTTTCGGTTATCATCATCAATTATGAGAATTAATTTTTGAGGCATAAAAATAAAAAATGGTTTATGATTTATGATGATTTTCGTATAACCAGACCCTTAATAGCGATATTAACTGATCCATATCTACTGGTTTGCTGATATAATCGGATGCACCTGCAGCAATGCACTTTTCGCGATCGCCCATCATGGCTTTTGCCGTAACGGCTAAAATAGGCAGGTTCCGGTATTTGATATCCTGCCTGATGGCTGTTGTAGTTTCATAACCATCCAGTTCTGGCATCATCATATCCATTAAAACAACATCAATTTCAGGGTTTTCATTTAATAGCTTGAGGGCTTCCTTACCATCGGTAGCTGCTACCACTTTCATCTGGTGCTGCTCTAACATTTTCGTTAAGGAGAAGATATTACGCACATCATCATCCGCTACCAGAACCGTTTTACCAACCAATACATCCTGTAACTCGGAAAACTTTTTAGGTGTTTTGCTTTTCTCCTTACTTTTTTCTTCTACCAGATGAAGGAACAAACCTGCTTCATCCAAAATACGTTGATAAGAATGCGCCGTTTTTACAACGATAGAATCAGCATATTGTTTGATGCGGTTTTCTTCTCCTTTTGAAAGATTTTTACCGGTGAAAATGATGATCGGTAAATTCTCTAAACCAGGTGTTTTCTTTACCACTTCAAGGGTTTCGTAAGCGTGTTTATCAGGAATACCCATATCCAAAATCACGCAGTTAACCTCCGGCTTATGCAGGGCAGAAACACCTTCGTTTACCTGGTTAACAATTTCTGTCTGGATATTAAAATTGCTTAAAAAATAACTTAATGCCTTGGCATGCTGTTCATTTTCTTCTACAATAAGTACCTTTTTAGGGTGACGGCTTAAAGCATGCTCTAGTTTAGAAAATATCTCTTGCATGTGCTCAAAGGCGAAAGGTTTATTTATGAAATCTACCGCACCTTTTAACAAACTTTCCTTCTTAACCTGTAAAGAAGACATGATGTGCACTGGAATTGGACGTGTCGAAGGATCCGATTTCAGCTCTTCCATTACCTGCCAACCATCTTTAACAGGCAATTGGATATCGAGTAAAATGGCAAGTGGTTTAAAGGTTTTCGCCATTTCAATACCAACATCGCCACGAACGGCAACCAAACCTTTATAATTTCTTTTTCTGGTAAAATCTAAAAGTGTTTTGGCAAAAGGGGTATCGTCTTCAACAATTAAAATTACCTTATCATCAGGCTGAATATTATCTCTGTCATCTTCAATCTCTTGCGGAATATTTTCAACCGTTAAGTGGCTCACTTTTTTTACCGGAGCCTCTAAAGCGATTACAGGCTTGTCTACATGAGGTACAGCGCCATCAAAACCTTTATTTCTATCAATGGGCAAGGTAAGTGTAAAAATACTTCCTTCGCCCTCTGTGCTTTTTAAATCAATATATCCGCCCAATAGTTTTGCCAGTTCTCTACTAATTGAGAGCCCAAGGCCTGTGCCACCAAATTTGCGACGTGTTGAGCCATCGGCCTGTTGAAAGGCTTCGAATACCATGCCTTGCTTTTCGGGTGCAATACCTACGCCTGTATCGGTAACTTTAAATACCAGCGCGCCCAACTTTTCATTTTTAGCAATATTTAGGGTTACCGCACCTACGGTAGTAAATTTAATAGCATTTGATAGCAGGTTTTTAATAATCTGCTCTAAACGCATTTTATCGGTATGAAAAAACTCAGGAACATCTGCAGATTTTTCGATAACAAAGTTTAGGTTTTTATCTTTAGCCAAAGGATTAAACAGCGAACGCATGTTTAGGATAATCTCATCAACCTTAATATTTGCCCGATCGAGTTCCATTTTGCCGGCTTCAATTTTAGAAAGATCTAAAATTTCGTCGATTAAACTTAAAAGACCCTGACCTGAACTTTGGATAACTTCTGCATATTCCTGATGCTCGCGATCCATAGCCTCATTTTCAGCCATTAATCTCGATAATAACAATATCGAATTAAGTGGTGTTCTTAACTCGTGCGACATATTGGCCAAAAATTCTGATTTGTACCTCGTACTCAGTTCTAAAGCTTCTGCTTTTTGCTGAATTTCTATATTACGTTCTTCAATCAGTTCATTTTTTTCTTCCAATAGGCTGCTTCTTTCTTCCAGCTCCTGGTTGCTTTGCAACAATTCTTCTTGCTGTACACGCAATTCTTCTTCACTGGCCTGAAGTTTCTGTGCCTGTGCTTCCAGCTCTGCATTTAAGCCTTCTAACTCATTGTGCTGAACCTGCAATTCTTCTGATTGTGCCTGCGTTTCTTCTAATAACTGCTGAAGCTTTTGCCTGTTCTGTGCACCCAACAATGCGGTACCCACATCAGATAAAACCAGGTTTAAAAAGTGTAACTGCAGGTCGCTGTATTTACCGATAGTGCCTAATTCTAACCCGCCTATTGAAATTTCATTTCTAACAATTGGAAGCACAATTAACTGGGCTGGTTTAATATTCCCTGTAGCGTGTGTAATGGTTAATTCGCTCTGTGGAACATCATCCAATAATATTGGCTTACCTGTTTTAACCGCCTGGCCAATTAAACCTTGGCCAAGCTCTAAGGTTTGGGTTAGATTTTGTCCTTGCAAAGCATATTGCCCTTTTAAATGCAGGTATCCATCATCCTTAAATAAATAAAGGGCACCAATCTGGCTTTTGGTATAATTGGCCAAAAACTCAATAATATCTTCTGCTAAATGGAAAACATCTTTTTCGCCAACCATTTTTACGTTTAAGTTAGCTACGCCGGTTTGCAACCATTCATTCTCTTCTAAAGTATCGAAAGATTTTTTCAATGATGATGACATTGCATTTAGCGATTCGGAAAGCTCGCCAATATCATCTTGTGTCTGGTTATCGAGTTTTACGCCGTAATTACCATTAGAAATTTGATAGGCAATTTCTTTAATGGCAGCAATACGTTTTTCCATCTCGTATTTTTTATCTTCAATTTCCTGTTGAAGTTTAACACGTTCATCGAAATCGATTGATACTTTCCGGTAAAAAAACAACGTAATCAGAATGGCAAGGAGCGCTGCAATTAAAATCAGTATCGGGGTATAGGCTGTAAGTTTATTTAATTCGTTGGTCCTTTCTTCAAGCAGTCTTTTCTCTTCCGTTATAATTTTGCTTACAATTGATCTGGCCTCATCCATATAAACCTTACCTTGAAACAAAACCGTAGGATCAATAACACCGCCTAAAGTTTTAATCTCTACGGTCGATTTAATGATATCCATTCTTTTAAAAAGAATACTTTTAAGCGCTGCTATATTTTTTTGCTGAATGCTATTATCCTTGGTATCGAGTTCAACTTTCTTTAGTATCAAAGCGGCAGAATCGCTGGCGCCGTAATAAGGTGTTAAAAACACCTTGTTTCCAGTTAATAAAAAGCCCCGCTGACCAGTTTCGGCATCTTTTAAATAGGATATAATATTCTCAGAATTTAAAATAACCTCATCGCTGTGTTTAACGAGTTCGGTGCTTTTAATAAGGTTGCCAATACTTACATAAGAGGCAAGCGAACTGATAAATAGAATAATTAGCGATAAGCCAAGGCCTAAACGTAAATTATTTTTAAGAGTTGTTTTCATTATATGGATTAAGGATAATTAGATTTGATTTTTAAGGATTTCCTCTTCTGTGGTTGGGATGATAAAATAAAACTCAGAGCCTTCATCCGGCACACTGTTTACCCCAATTGTGCCGCCGTGGCGGTTAATAATTTCCGAACAGATGTACAAACCTATCCCCAGGCCATTAAAGCGGTTGCTGTTATCTTCTACCCGATAAAATTTATCAAAAATTTTGTGCTGCTGCTCTTTTGAAATACCAATACCAAAATCCTTTACGGCCAGATAAAGTTTTTCATCTTTAATATTCGTGGTTACATTAACCTGATTGGTACCCGGAGCATATTTAATGGCATTCGTAATAAAATTGATGACCACTTGCTCCAAGCGCATTTCATCACCAAATATCATTTCATCTGTTTTGCCCAGTTTGCTGATTTTAAAATCGGGATTAGATTGCTGCAACATCTCGATGGCATTATTTACCATGTTATCAGCATAAAAACTTTTCATGTTAAACTTCATCTTTCCGCTTTCAATTTTTGAGATATCGAGCAGATCGACAATTAATTCGTTTAGTTTTTCGAGCTGGGTACTCGCTTTTTCGAGATGGTTTTGGGCCATGGTTTTATCATCTCTGTTAAGACTGCGCTGTAGCAACTGAATATATCCTTTTACACTGGTTAAAGGTGTTTTTAGCTCATGACTGGCAATACTGATAAATTCGTCTTTTTTATGTTCGGCCTGTTTTCGGAATTCGATTTCTTCAAGCAATTTTTCCTGCACCTCGTTAAGTTTTCTATTCTGCTCATAAATGCGATAAAATGTTTTTATTTTTAAGAGCAGCACATTAATATCAACTGGCTTGGTAATGTAATCCAATCCACCGCTCAGGTATCCTTTGGTAATAAATTTTAACTCTGTATTTACAGCAGAAAGAAATATAATGGCAGTATCTTTTGCCTTACTAAAACCAGAAATGGTTTCGGCTACCTCGAAGCCATCCATATCTGGCATTTGTACATCGAGAATAATCAGGACATAGTTATTTTTTAAAACTTTTTTCAGCGCTTCTTCGCCAGACGATGCGGTATCAACCTCAAAACTGTGTGCCTGTAATACTTTCTGTAACGAGATCAGGTTTTCGGGCCTGTCATCAACTATAAGGATCATCTTTTATTAAAACAAATAAGAAGCCGGGATAATTATGTTTGGTTTTGAGATAAAAACCTCATTAACTGTAAACAAACAATGCGTTGTAAAAAAAGTTTTTATTTTTTATAAATTGTTTGAATTAAAAGTATCACCCTGTTTAATATCTCCTGTTTCGAAGCCTTTTTTAAACCAATACATCCGTTGTGCGGAGGTACCATGAGTAAAAGAATCTGGCTGAACATCGCCTGTAGCCTGTTTTTGCAATTTATCATCACCTATGGCATTGGCAGCAGTTAATGCTTCTTCTATGTCGCCTTCATCCAATTTAAAATCTTTAAGGTTTTGGGCATTGTGCGCCCAAAGTCCGGCAAAAAAATCGGCTTGTAGCTCTAATTTCACAGATAGGCGGTTATATTCTTTTTCGCTCACCTGGCCACGTGCCTGATCTAGTTTTTCCGAAATTCCCAATAAATTTTGAACGTGATGGCCTACCTCATGTGCAATTACATAAGCCTGCGCAAAATCTCCGGCAGCACCGAAACGGTTTTTTAAATCATCGTAAAATGATAAATCAATATAAACTTTATGGTCGCCGGGGCAGTAAAACGGACCTACATTGGCTCCTGCATTGCCACAGGCGGTTTGTACAGCTTCTCTAAATAGTCTGAGTTTAGGATACTCATACTGTTTGCCCATCGCCTGAAATTCTTTATCCCATACTTGCTCGGTTGATTCCAATACACCCGATACAAACTGTGCCTGTGGATCGTTAGCAGGAACACCCTGCTTAACTTCTTCCGTGCCTGTAGTAGCCGGAAGCTGACTAACCAGGCCGGTTAAATCTTTGCCAAAAATTAGGCCGAGCACCACGATTATTATACCTACACCGCCACCGAGGATGGTTTTCCCACCGCCCCCGCTTCTTCCATCTTCTACATTATTACTCCCTTTACCAAACCATTGCATAATTTACTTCTTTAGTTTAATGAATAACCTTAATTATGGGACAATTGTTATACTAAAGTATAAATTATTTTTATTGATTTATTCTTTTGGATTATTGCAAAAAAAAGAAGCCGAGTTTTTAAACCTGACTTCTCCGTATTATATTCTTGCATTTACAGAATGAATGCTAACTATTAAAAACGGCAATTGCTTTTGCTATCCTTGTTTTAGTCTCTGTTATCCCCAACAACACAGCAATATCAAAAACACCAGGCCCAAATTTACCGCCTACCAGCATAATGCGGAAAGGCAACATCAATTCGCCTGGTTTAAAACCTTTTTCTTCGGCCAAGGCTTTAAAAGCAGCTTCGGCAGTACCCGCATCGGTAAGTGCTAAACTATCAGCAAAAGCATTAAAAAAATCGGCCTTTTCGGCTGTCCATTTTGGTTTTACCGAGTTTACATCATATTCTGAAGGTGAAGCAAAAAAGTAACTGCTCTGAGCCACAAAATCAGGCAATAAGGTACAGCGATCTTTAATTAAATCAATAACGGTATTTAAATAAGCATCGTCGTTTATTTCAATGCCAGCTTTCTGCAACTCTGCTTTAACGCTTGCCGCCAAGTGCGCTGCGCCCTGCAATTTAATCCATTCATGGTTATACCACTTGGCTTTTTCGAAATCGAATTTAGCGCCTGCTTTACTGATCCTTTCTATTGAGAATTTTTCTTCCAGCTCTTTTAACGAGAATAACTCCTGGTCGGTACCATCATTCCAACCTAAAAGTGCCAGCATATTGATAAAAGCTTCGGGCATAAAACCCATTTCTTTAAATCCTTTGGTTACATCACCAGTTTTAGGATCGGTCCAGTTCATGGCATAAACCGGAAAACCTAATCGGTCGCCATCGCGTTTACTTAATTTTCCATGTCCATCTGGCTTTAATATTAAAGGCAGGTGTGCCCATGCAGGCATCTCCATTTCCCAACCTAAATACTTCCAAAGTAAAATATGAACCGGCGCCGAAGGCAACCATTCTTCTCCCCTAAAAGCATGACTAATTTCCATCGCCTTATCATCAACCACAACGGCTAAATGATAGGTCGGCATTCCATCAGCTTTTAACAATACTTTATCATCAACCAACGAGGTTTCGAAGCTTACATCACCGCGGATTAAATCGTTAAAATGTACAATTTCATCAGCGGGTACTTTAATGCGGATAACGTGTGGTGTTTTGGCCGCCAATAACTCTTCAACCTCACTAATGGTTAGGGTTAAAGAATTGCGCATCTGCATACGTGTGGCCTGCCCGTATTGGAAATTTGGAATTTCTTTACGTTTGGCGTCTAAATCTTCCGGTGTATCGAAGGCGTAATAAGCATAACCATCGCTAATTAACTGTTCGGCAAATTTACGGTAGCTGGGCTTGCGTTCGCTTTGGCGGTATGGGCCGTAAGCTCCGGGATTGCTCGGACTTTCATCTGGTGTAATGCTGCACCAATTTAAACAGTTAACGATATATTCTTCGGCGCCTTCAACAAAGCGGTTTTGATCGGTATCTTCTACACGAAGTACAAAAGTTCCATTATTTTTTTTGGCAAATAAATAATTGAACAAGGCAGTGCGTACACCACCTAAATGCAAACCTCCGGTTGGGCTTGGGGCAAATCTTACTCTAACTTTCTTATCCATAATTGGTTTGTTGAGCGGTTGGCGTTAGGCGTTGGGCGCTCTAGCGCTTACCGCTCTGCGCAAAACGCAAGACGTTGCAAAGATATGTTTTTCATCCATTTTATAGTGTTTCATCTGCGATGAAGCTATTATGCATTCGAAATGATTGCTTTAAGGTTTTTGAAAAAGCATAATGGTTTTATGTTTTTTTCGTTTTGTTATTGTAATTTGGCTAGCTAAAGCATGAATCCTTATCAAAAGAAACGCCGCTGGAAGTTTTTCCTTCTCATTTTTGCCATCTTAATTGGCATTGCCTCAGTATTTTACACCGATTCTTTTGTAAAAAAAATGGAACGCGAAGAGGCAGACCAGTTTCATCTTTGGGTGAAAATTCAGGAAAGAGCCATGTTTCTTTACGATAATGACGATTATCGTGTAATTGTAGAAACGGTACGCGCAAACACAAAAACACCTGTAATCATGATCGATTCTGCAGGTATGATCAGCTCTTTTTTCGGTTTGGACAGCACTAAAACCAATTATCCTACTGCGGATACTAAGCTGACTTACGACAGCTTATATTTTGTGAGGCAATTAAGGCAAATGAAAGCGCAGCATCCACCTGATGAAATGAATTTTTTCGGCAAAAAATTTAAGGCATACTATCGCGACTCTTTCATTTTAACACAATTGAGGTATTTCCCATACATCCAAATGGCTGTTATCTTCCTTTTCCTTTTAACAGCTTATGCAGCATTCAGTTCGGCCCGAAGAGATGAACAAGATCATGTTTGGGTAGGTTTGGCCAAAGAAACGGCTCACCAGTTGGGTACACCAATATCATCACTCATGGCCTGGACAGAGCTCATGAAATCTAAATTTGATGCAGAAGATGATCCGCTGATTGCCGAAATGGAGAACGATATTAAACGCTTAGAAATTATTACCGACCGTTTCTCGAAAATCGGTTCCAAACCTATACTCGAAGATCATACGGTTTACATTGTAATCAGCGATTTTATCCGCTATTTTAAAGTACGCACCTCAGACAAGGTTAAATTCAGCATTACCGGCGATGAGCAGGTAAGGGCCATGTTAAACGTTCCATTATTTGATTGGGTGATTGAAAACCTTTTAAAAAATGCAGCAAATGCCATCGAAAATGAAGGGTCGATCTCCATTAACATTATAGAAAATTTAGCCAAAGAACAGGTATTTATTGATGTGAGCGATACCGGAAAGGGTATTCCAAGATCTAAGTTTGATGCGGTTTTTCAACCAGGCTACACTACACGTAAACGCGGTTGGGGTTTAGGTTTATCGCTTACCAAACGTATTGTAGAAAATTACCATAGTGGAGAAATTTTTGTAAAAGACTCTGAACTGGGTAAAGGCACAACTTTTAGAATAATATTAAAAAGTAGTTTAAGATATGAACCGACCACAGCCTAACGAATACCCAACTTGGGGTGAAACCTATATCAGTAAAGTAGATCGAGATATTTTCGAAATTTTAAACGATCAGATTCAAAGCCTTCCGGCCCTGTTTAGGGCAAACGCCGATAAAGCTGATTATGCCTATGCCGAAGGTAAATGGACACTAAAAGAAATGTTAGGCCATATTATTGATACTGAACGTGTTTTTGCCTTTCGCATTACCTGTTTTGCCCGAAAAGAACAGCAGCCTTTACCAGGTTTCGAGGAAGATGAATATGTAACCAATGCCCGCTTTGCAGAGCGCGATCTGGAAGATCTGATCGAAGAATTTATTGCACTTCGTAAAGCCAATTTATACCTTTTTAAATCTTTAAACGAAGAAGAACTAAACAGAAAAGGAATTGCTTCGGGCAGGGAAATTAATGTAAAATCTATTTTATTTATTGTGGGCGGCCATATTATCCATCATGTTTACATTTTAAAAGAACGTTACCATGTGGTTTAAAAACTTTACAGTTGATGAGCTGAACAACCGTCCTAAAAATCATTTAGGTGCGCTGCTCGATATCCGCTTTACTGAAATTGGCGAAGATTTTATTATCGGAACCATGCCTGTTGATGAACGTACACACCAACCTGCAGGGATTTTGCACGGCGGCGCCTCAGTGGTTTTAGCAGAAACCTTGGGCAGTATTGCTTCTTATATGTGTATAGATCCTGAGAAGTATGTTGCTGTTGGCTTAGAAGTAAACGCCAACCATTTGCGGCCAGTAAAAAGTGGTTTGGTAAAAGGTATTTGCAAACCTTTACATATTGGGGCCAAAACCCAGGTTTGGGAAATCAAAATTTACGATGAACGCGGAAAGATGAACTGCATTAGCCGTTTAACCGTAGCGATTATTAATAAACCGCAGTAGATGTGCTGTCAGATGTTAATATCTGATAGTTACTTAAATCCAAAAGCAAGTTATCTAATGCCAACGACATAAGAATCGAGAGAAGTCAAGTTTAATGGCCAAAGCGCTATGAAAACTTGACTTCTCTGATATTAAAGCATTTTATTGCTATCCAGCCATTTCTTCTCTACAAGGTAAGAAACAATTAAACCCAGTCCGCCGAAAATTCCGATGAAACCAAAGTAAATGGCTACTGACTGCCCTTGCTCACTACGCGTCATGTCGCTGCCGAACACTCCTCTAACTGTAAATAGTGCTACCAGCAGGCCGATTCCTAAACCAACCAAAAGCAAACCGAACTTTAAACTTAAAAACGGTTTTGGTGTAGCCTTATGCACACCTGGATCGATTCCCCTTTCGATCATTGCCATTTTCTCTTTGTTTGATAAGTAGCGGATTCCGAATACCATTGCGAATGCACCTAAAAAAAGCGAGATTGGGACTAATATACCTTCCATGATTATAATTTTTTAATTTGTAAATATTCTATTGTTTAAATTGAACCGTGTTCTGTGTATTATGACTACACACTTTTTAATCAGGTTACACCCCTTGCCGAAAAAAAATCGATAGCTTTATCAAACATTAAAAACTCCCTTGTACAGTCAGTTAAAAAATATAGAAATCTTTAAGGCGCTCAGCAATGAAGCTTTAGAAAGATTAGCTGCTTTTTCTAAGCGGGTAGAACATCAGAAAGGAACGATTTTAATCTATGCAGATAAAACAGAACCTTATTTCTATATCCTCGAAAGTGGTATTGCCAGAGCCTATTCTGACGGCGAAAACCAGCAGATAACCTTTTGGTTCGGACAAAGTGGTGCCGTTCTTTTTTCTTTTAACAGCTATATTAATAACAGCCCAGGGTACGAAAACATTGAGCTATTGGAAAACTGCAGTTTAGTTCAAATCAGGTTAACCGATCTTTTTTCGCTTTACGATCAACATTTAGAAATTGCCAATTGGGGCAGAAAAATTGCAGAACAGGAACTAATTGCTACTGAAAGAAGGTTAATAGACCGGGCTTTTAAAGGTGCAGCAGAACGTTATCAGGATTTTCTAGATCAATCTCCCGAATTAATTAAAAGAGTAGCCTTAAAACATATTGCCTCATACCTGGGTGTAACACAGGTTACCCTAAGCAGAATAAGAGCAGCTCATAAATAAATTCATTTTTTAACATTTGTAAAATGTTGCCTAATAAATGTGCCTTAAATTTGTAGAAACACATTTATTATGAACTGGATTATCTTAATTATTGCCGGCCTTTTCGAAGTTGGCTTTACCACCTGCCTTAAATTATCGAACAATTTTTCGAATATAAAATGGAGTACGGCTTTTTTTGTCTGTATTATTTTGAGTTTCTTATTGCTAAATAAAGCAACCCAAACTTTACCCATGGGAACTGCCTATGCTGTTTGGACGGGTATCGGTGCCGTAGGAACAGTAATTATCGGAATTTTTTATTTCAACGAGCCAGCAACCTTTTGGCGGATATTTTTTATCTGCACACTTATAGGATCAATTGCAGGATTAAAATTTTTCGCTTCGCACTAGCGAGCGCTTGCGAAGTTTAATGATATTCATTAGCTGGTGAGCAAAAAATGATTAATTCCTTTTTTGGAGCGCAATGTCTGTGCAGTTAATCAAGTTGGTTCCCGTGTTGCGCTTGTACGCTTTCCCGAAAAATCGGGATTCCTCAGCCTGCAGAGTACCGCTTCACCCAGGGCTAAATGGCCAAAACAGCATTTCATTTTTAAGGCTGCAGGGCGCACCCACGTTGTTCATAAACCTGATGGCAGCGGCAGCCCCGAAGCATGAGGGCTACAGCGAACAGCAGGACTGCAATCTCCAATGAAAAACCGCCCTTTCGTTTCCAAAAAAACTAACCTATTTATATTATTCACCTGGCAACGGATAAATAATAAATCTTCTTAATTATGTTTCACGTGTAACCTACTTATCTTTAATGTAGTCTTATTGCTAAACATGGAGCAAAAACCTACAGATTTAGAGCTGATCCAAAAGGTATTGAACGGCGAAACCGATCAGTATGCTTTATTGGTAAAGCGCCATCAGCGATTTGTATTTACGCTTGCTTTAAGGTTTTCGAAAAACAGGGAAGACGCGGAAGAAATTGCGCAGGATTGCTTTGTAAAAGCATATAAAGCATTGGGCACCTTTAAACAAACAGCTAAATTTAGTACCTGGCTGTACACGATAACCTATACTACGGCGATGACTTTTTTAAGGAAAAACCGTTTAGACACTACGTCAATACATGATGAAAGCACCATTTTACAGCTCGAAAACCATACCTCGGGCTTTAATGCAAATGGCTACGAGCGGCAGGATAGCCATACTTTTTTAAATATTGCCATTACCCAGCTTTTACCAGACGATGCGGCTATTATTACCCTATTTTATAAAGGCGAACAGAGTTTAGAAGAAATTGGCGAAGCGCTGCACATGGAACCCAATACGATAAAAGTAAAGTTGCACAGGGCCAGGCAAAGACTTAAAGAAAAATTACAATATTTGTTAAAAGATGAAGTAAAGGAGTTACTATGAATACAATAGAACAACAGCTTTGGGATTATATTGATGGGAATTTGGATGATGCTTCAAAAAAAGCCATCGAAGAAAAAATTGAATCGAATGCTGAGATTAAATCGCAGTACGAGGATCTGCTAAAGCTTAATTTAGTTTTTAATGAACTCGATCTTGATGAACCTTCTATGTCTTTTAACAGGAATGTAATGGAAAGCATTGCTTTAGCTCCTGCCCCGGTAGCGATGAAAACAAAGGTCGACAAAAAGATTATTTATAGCATTGGGGGCTTTTTTGTGGTCTCACTACTCGCCTTATTGGGTTATGTGTTTTATAACGCTAACCTCGCAATGCCTCAATTCGATTTAAAGGTGAATTTCGATTTCAATTTAGAGAAATACATTACGCCTACAACGATTTATGCCTTTCTTTTTGCAGATCTGGTGATCGGATTAATTTTTCTTGATCAGTTTTTAAGGAAGAAAGTTGCGCAGAAGTAAGAACGCTTAAATTGCTCCCGCAGATCAAATTGATTTACGCAGATTTATGCTCATCTGCGCTTGTCCCGAATCTGCGGGAACGCAGCAAGGTGAATATTACCCCAAGGTTTTTAAAATCTCTAGCCCCTTTGGCCACTCACCAAATCCGGCATCAGCATTAATATGGCCAGCATTACCGATACTAATAAACTCACTGCCCCAATTTTCGGCAAAAAATTCAGCCCTTTCTATTGTTACCCATTCATCATTTGAACTGGTTACAACAATGGTTCTAAAGTTTATTTTATCTAGCGGTACATGATCGAAACCCACCGTTGAGAAGTTATATCGGGGAGCTTCCAAATCACTTGGTGCAACGAGTAAAGCTCCTTTAATTTTCTTTTGATATTGTTTTGCCCAGTTGGCAATTGCGGTACAACCCAGACTATGACCAATTAAAATCACATCAGCCAAATTATAGTCAGAAATGGCCAGATCTATTGTTTCAATCCAATCTTTGCTAGCAGGTGTATCCCATTCTTGCTGATTAATCCGGATAAAATGATCTCCGGATTTTTCGAAATGCGTTTGCCAATGATCTGCGCCTGAATTACCCAAGCCAGGAACAATAAAATAGTAGGTCATAAAAGTGAGAATAATCCTGAATGGATTCAGGCTGCGAAAAATAAAACAAAAAAAGGCCGCCATCGCAAGAAAGCAGCCTTCTCTGTAAATATGATAAATAAATTAAATTACTTTCACATTAACGGCATTTAAGCCTTTTTTACCGTTAGCAACTTCGTACTGTACTTTGTCGTTTTCACGGATTTCGTCGATAAGACCTGTTGAATGAACAAAAATTTCGCTATCTCCATTTGCAGGTACGATAAAGCCAAAACCTTTAGTTACATTGAAGAATTTTACTGTGCCTTCTTGCATTGTATTAAATATTAAAATTAAGTATGCAAGGTAAGTTTTAATTTTTAAAATCAAAATAAATTTTAACATTTTTTTAACGTTAAAATTTTGTAAATAGCAGATTACTAAGGCTTTTTAATTGCCTTCCCAATCATTGTTAAAGTAATTTCACTATTATGCGGAATCCCGAGTGTTGTTCCGGGAGCCACATCAAAAAGGTTTCTAACATAGATATCTGCTATCCCCTGGGCCACCTTTTTTTTAGCTTCAACGTTCTCGGGAAGCACATTATAAATCGTTTTTACGTGTATCCTTCCCTGAAAATCTATCACGGCTGCAACCTGGTAAGCAAAATCTTTATAAGCCCTATCTATCCTGATAATATACTGCGGAAACATATAATCGTAAGCTTCGGTCCTATTATTGGCCCGATCAACCGTGCTGATTTTTTCTACCCTTACAATTTTACTTTTTGGTATAAACTGAACCGGATCTGTTGCAGCAAAAGCACTATCACTATTTAAGTTAACCTTGGCAGCACGCTTCTCTATAAAAGCAGTATCAGCCTTGCTTGGTTTTTGCAGGTCGGCAGCCTTAACCTTCAATTTGTTTTTAATATAATCCTGCGCGTAAAAAGTCATATTTACATCCGAGCGAACATCCGAAGCAATTACTTTTCCATCAACCTGAATCCGCTGAAAAACCAAACTATCCTTACTGATGTGTTTTACTTTAAAAAATTCAGCAGCAAAATTATATACATTCCCGTGATCGTACTGCATATAGAATTTTTGCATTCGTTGTTTCTGTGGACTCCAGGCTGACATGGTATCTTCTTTAACCACTTCAATAATCCAGGATGGTTTTTGCATAAAACCTTCCGTATTAAAAGAAAGTCCGCTTTTAAAACGGCGTTTTACCTCTTGATAACGGATGCCTTTTACTGGCTCGAAAGTAAAATCTCTTAAAGTTGGGTCGCTCGTTTTAGAGCCAAACTTACAGGCAGAAAGAACCAGCACAAAAAAGAAAAAGTATATCGTATTTTTAATCATTTCAACAAAAATCTTTGGCTAAAATAAGTTTTTTTAACCAGAGCTAAACATGCAGTTATACATACAGTTTTATCTCCGTGTTTGTTTTTTCACCAAAATGACGTTAGCTACTTTGCGCTGCCCTTCATGGTCCCATTTTTTATTATCAGTTGGATAGTTGACAACACCATTACCAGGCATTCTGTTTACCCACAAAGTTGTAGAACCTCCACCATCAAAATTTAGGGCACTGGCGCAGCCTAGCCAACTCATTAATTTGGTTAGCTCAAACAAACTCATGCCTGCCGAGTTTTCATTTCTGCCATCAACAGTTAACAAAATCACCCTCCCATTAGGCTTTATGCCTAAGCAGGTACGCGGATGGCGCAAGCGGCTAAATCCGGTCGTATCCAGCTTTTCATCAATATCGTTAAAAGTTAATAAGGGGCCATTTAACAAAACTTCTTTAGCGGCCAGTTTTGTTTCCCAGTCACTTGTCCCATCCCACTTTTGGATCGAAATTTTTCCGTTCTCAATTACAACCGCCGCTTCCTGATGCCTTGCCCGATTTCCATTTTTATCCAAGCGGTTAGTATTAATGGTTTTTCCATTAACACGAACAAAATCTACCGAGCCTCCATTTTTTACATCGAAAAAATTGCCATTTACGGCGGCAATTGATGTATCACGTAGTCCAAAATTACTGGTGGTAATTAGTTCTTTCTCTTCTGCCCCAATGGCAAAAACCGCCTTCCGGCCTGTATTTTTTATTTCTAAAAACGAAATGTTTTCGTTTGCAGCGAAAAGGTTTTTCTGATCAAAATGATGCTGGAATAAAGCCACCTGTTTGGCAATTCTGTTTTTATGCCATTTGGTTTTTATAACCGTTAACGAATCTGCGCTTTGGCCAAAAGCAGACAAACTGTACGTAAATAAGGTAAGGGCAAATAATAATCTTTTAAGCATAATAGCTGTTTTAACCATAAAATTAAAAAACAGCCATGTGTTTAGCTTAAAGCATCAAAAATTATACAAAGGGGGTTAAATAGATTCGTCATTTCGAGCGAAGTGCAACGAAGTCGAGAACCCGAAGGCTCAGCGAAGCTAAATCTGCTACAATAGATCTCTCCGTTTCGCTGCAGTCGAGATGACGAGCCGTCTATTGAAACCTGATAGGTTTGGAACAAAAAAACGGAGCGATCAATTTAATGATCTACTCCGCTTTTTTAATGATTGAATGAGTGAGTTATTGAATGATTGAATGGCGCATTGCTTTTCATTCAATCACCCACTCATTTTATCATTCAATCATTTATTTCTTAGGATCTAAAATATCTTTTATTCTGATATTCAAATCTTCATAATGTGCTTTGGTAATGGCATCACCTGCTGCTGCTCTGGCTTTTGTAGTAGCCAATAAGGTTTTTAACTCTGCTCTAACCAGTGGTCTGATATCAGACAAACCAACGTTGATTGGCGTTAAACCGTAACTTGCTGCATAATCTACAGGGAATCCAACCGGAAGTTCTGATTCTTTGGTCATTAAATCCTGTAAACGGTCTACATAAGCACGTTGTAAATTACGTTTAAATGCATCTGCTCTTCCTGCAACAAAAACCGACGATCTTAAGTCTGTAAATAATTCAGGTAAGGTGTATGCTTTTGCTGCACCGTTTTTAGTTTCGTTATCCAACAAACGAGCAATACGTGAAGCAGATAATAAATTACCTAAAGTATTTGCTTGAACACTTTTAATGCGGTTTAACAATACACCATTATCAAATTTACTGAGTTGATCATTGCTGATTAACCAAAGTGGGGTAGTAAATAATTGTTGATTGAAAAAAGTAATGGCTTCTTTTTGCTTTGCTTTAGGCAAATAGGCGTAAACTGGCCCTTTTTGCTCATAGGTTTTAAAGTTTTCGCTTAATCCACCAACATTTGTTGCCACATGTCCCATATAACGGTTAAACTGGCCAACAATTTCGGTGTAGATTTCTTTTAAATCACTGTAATCTTTTCCTTTTTGATAGGTCCATTTTTCTACGTTAGGCAAAATACGTTTTAAGTTGGCAATACCATAAGTACTGGCTTTCATTGCGTTGTCGCCCAAATCTTCACTCTGCAAACGGGGGTCTAATGAAGTTCCCTGACGGCCATAGAAATACAAAGGATTACCTGCATTCTTCAACGTCCACTGGTCTAAAATTTCTTTTTCCTGTTCTGCAGTTTTGTTTCCAGGAATCCAGGAATAACCCCATTTCACTACCCATTTATCGTATTCTCCGATTTGCGGATGAAGTTTGGTTACACCATCGCCAGGTTGAGCGATGTAGTTAAAACGCGCATAATCCATAATAGATGGTGCTGTACCATGTTTATCTGTAAATGCTTTTGAACGTAATGAATCAACCGGGTAAGCATAGCTCGAGCCAAAGTTGTGTGGCAAACCTAAAGTATGGCCAATTTCGTGTGAAGAAACAAAACGGATTAATTCGCCCATTTGCGCATCTGTAAATTTAGCTTTACGTACTTCAGGATTAATGGCTGCCGTTTGAACAAAATACCAGTTGTGCAATAGATTCATTACATTGTGGTACCAACCAATGTGCGTTTCTAATATCTGTCCTGTACGTGGGTCGCTAATATGCGGCCCGTAAGCATTGGCAATATCTGATGCAAAATAGCGAACAACTGAATACCTGGAATCTTCTACACTGAATTGAGGATCTTGTTGAGGCGTTGGCGCTTCTTTACCTATAATGGCATTTTTGAAACCTGCGGCTTCAAAAGCTACCTGCCAATCGTTAATCCCCTGGATTAAAAACGGCACCCATTTTTTAGGCGTTGCAGGGTCAATATAAATTACAATCGGTTTTACCGGCTCTACCAATTCGCCACGTTTATAGGCGATGGTATCTTTTGGAACCAAATTCCAACGGTGAATGTAAGCGGTACGCTCTGCCTTTTGTGCGTTGCTTCCATAATCAATTTGCGATTGACCAAAGAAACCAACTCTGCTATCCATTATTCTGGCTTTTACAGGGATTTTTGGCAATAATAACATCGATGTATTGAATTCGAAAGTAACGGCTCCATTACTGTTATCGGTCGGAGATTCTGCTGCACGATATGTTTTAGCGGTTTTTACTTCAACGTTAATTGGGAAAGTTTTTACCGTATCGATATAAGAACGTGTTGCATCATACATCGTAACTTTATAAGCTTTACGGATCTGATCTGTAGCACCAATGGCCATTACATCACCGTTATAAAAATCGGTCACATCAATTACAACACCAGTAGTATCTTTGTTATAAGCTTTAATTTCAAAGCTGGCTAAGATCTGTGCAAGATTAGAATTTTGCACCGATTCGTACATATCGCTGTTTGGATCGGCCTTTGTTGAATAGCTTGGTACACGGATGTAAACTTGTTTACCTCTGCGCTCCCATTTCCAAACCTGCTCATTTAATTGTTCACCACCGTATTGCTGGTTGCCAACTTTTACTCCTGCTGGTACTTTTGCCAAACGGGTAACCACAAGCATTTCGCGGTTAATCATTGAATCTGGTATCTCAAAATACCATTTATCGTCTACCTTGTGTGTTTTAAATAAACCGTTTGTTGTTTTCGCTTTTGCGGTAATTACTTCAGAAAATGGTTTAATTCCTTCCTTTTTTGGTGCTGCTGCCGGGGCAGCAGTTGGGGCCGAAGGGGTAGCCCCTTTTGTTGTTTTAGATTTTTTCTGGGCATATACCGAACCTGATCCGGCTACACCAAGTACTACGATACCTGCAAGAGCAAGTACCTTAAAGTTTTTCTTCATGTGTATATAAAAGTTAGTTTGCTTGGCAATAAGAGGTTAAAGTTAGAACCTTGTTACACGACAATTCTTTTGTAACCGGAAAATTACGCTTTTCAGATCCTCTTTTCAAGGCGAACCACTTTAAAATAAACTTGATTGTCCCTAAAAATCTCAAAAATTACATTTCTATCTGCTTTTGATTTAAACATTTCGGTAAGCTCATTTAAAGAATAGGCATCTATGCTTTTGAAATTTACAGCAATAATTTCATCATCAGGGCATAATCCTGCCTTTTCTGCCGGACTATTTTCGTCTATTTCTCCAATCAGAACCCTTTTATACTCTTTCTGATCGAGATAAATCACCATACCTATCATATCGTGTTCGAAAGGGGTTTTGCTTAAACCATTAGGCTTAACATAAATAAAACCTCCCTGGTAGTTAAACTGAATATTAAATTTCCGCAGCAAATCAGCTCCGACATTACCATTCCGTTTGGATAAATCGATCTTATCTGCAATACTCTTAAAATCAGGAAATCCTGCAATAACATCTTTAAAAACATGGCCGCCTACAGTAAACTTGTCTACACGACCAACATATCCCTTAATCTGACCGCTAAGGCTCATCCCTAAATTTGCTTTGATTTTTTTTTCAGGCAGCGGGAATTCGGTTCCATGGAGCATTTCGAGCGATAAAGCATGGCTGGCTCCTGTATCCATTAAAAACCTTGCCTCAACGGTTTTACCGCCAGGAACATCAACAGTAGCTAAAATATACGGCTTCTGATTCTGAATTTCAATGGGTATTTTTTTACCGCGGTATTTAATTTTGGCATCGTGGTCGTAAATAATCAGCCTATTTTCACTATACCTTATATCAACAATAAAGCTGTTAAAAAAACTGAAGCCCAATAAGCCGTAAATTTTCAGTCCCAAATGCCCCGACAGGTTAAAGAGATCTTCTTTTAAAATTGCCGTTGGTATATTCTTAATGCTTGTACTGCCTACCTTAACATCCAAACTTTGAGAAACATAGGCTTCAACTGATTCAATGCCTAAGCCAGATACCTTAATTTTACGGAGCTTACTAAAATTTAACGAATCGATAATGGATGGATCGGTAATAATCATCGGTCCAACTCCAGTATCAAGAACAAAATCATACGGCCCCTTACCATTTACATACACCGGGATAACCATTAGGTTTTTGATGCACCTAAAAGTAATTGACTGTTTTTGCCGGTTCCTTTTAAAAAGAAATTCCTGGCCGAACCCAGAAAAAGCAAGAAATACCAACCCCAAACAAATTGTTAGTTTGCGTAAACAGATTATTACACCGGGGTTATATTTGGTTAACATTAAACTAAATTTAATAAATTAGTTGATAATTATGTCCCTTAAATTTAGAACATGTTTCCCTTAAAAAATCATAATTTTATTTTTCCTGCATTTGCGCTATCTATTTGTTTGTTAACAAGTTGCTCAACCAATAAAATCATTTCAAAAAAAGTAGCTAAAGAATTTAAAAATTCGCAGGTAATCAAACAATATCAGGTTGGCTTCGCCCTTTACAATCCCGCAGATAAAAAAATGATTTTTCAGAAAGATGCCGATAAGTATTTCACCCCAGCATCTAACACGAAACTTTATACTTTTTTTGCAAGCTTAAAAATGCTGCCAGATTTGATGCCAGCTTTAAAATATATTGAACGTAATGATTCATTGATTTTTTGGGGTACAGGCGATCCGGCTTTTTTACAATTTGCAGTAAAAGATAAATCGGCTTACAATTTTCTTTTGGCTTCGAACAAAAAACTATTCTTTTCTCCCGGACGATATTCTGGTAGTTTTTTTGGCGATGGCTGGTCGTGGGATGATTACGATTATTATTATCAGCCCGAAATTACCGAAATGCCTATTATGGATAACATGGTTACTTCTACTTATGCCAGTCCAAATAAAATCAATATTGAACCAAAGGTTTTTGCCTCCTGTTTTGAAGTTGATTCTACAAAAAAAACAGGTAGTTTTCAGGTAAGCAGAGATTTTTTAAGCAACCGCTTTCATTATCCCGCTGTTTCAGTGCAACCGGGCTACAATCAGCAAAACCCATATAAAACCAGTACACAGGCTACCGTCGAAATATTAGCAGATACCCTGCACAAACCTGTCGGCATTATAAACTTAAAAATACCATCGTATGCTAAAACTTTATCGGGCGCAAAGCGTGATTCAGTTTTAAAACACATGATGCTACCCAGCGATAATTTTATCGCCGAACATTTGTTATTGGTTTGCTCCAATCAGATTGGCGATACATTGAGTACAATAAAAGCCATTGATTATATTACGAAAAACTACCTTTCTTTTTTGCCTGATAAAGTAAAATGGGCTGATGGATCTGGTTTGTCCCGTCAGAATTTATTTACGCCGCGTGATAATGTATACCTCCTTGATTCCATTTACAGGTTGGTAAACAATCCGGAAAAGCTTTTTGATCTGTTGCCAGCAGGCGGTAAAAGTGGTACTTTAAAGAACGCTTACCCTAAAACCGATAAACCTTTTGTTTTCGGAAAAACAGGTTCGCTCGGTGGCGTTCATAATCAAAGTGGATATGTACTCACAAAAAAGGGTAAAACGTACATTTATTCTTTCATGAACAACAGCTTTGTAAAACCAACTGCCGAGGTACGCGCAGAAATGGTGAGGATAATCACTTATATACACAATACTTTTTAAGTATATGTAATATCAAAGAACATCTAACTTATGAAAAAAATTTATCTATTGATTGGCATTTCTACCCTGCTCATTATATCATCTTGTAAGAAAAATGATCCTGTAACGGGCCCCACAGAACCTCCTACCCCTACTACACCATATGTACCCGACAATAGCTTTAAAATTGTAAGCTATTTCCCAAGTTACCGAGATCCAGCCAGTGTTGCCGATTCGAAGTTCAAAATGATTACGCACCTCTTTTATGCCTTTTTAAATCCCAATACCGATGGAAGTTTAGCTGCGTTGGAACAACCCGGTCGATTTACAACTGTAATGCAAAAAGCAAGGGCAAATGGCGTTAAAACAGGCATTTCGATATCAGGTACGAAAAGTATTTTTGTAACCATGGCGGCATCTGCAACGGCCAGAAACCTGTTCGTAAAAAATGTGCTAACTTTTGCCAAAACAAATAATCTGGACGGCGTAGATATGGATTGGGAGTACCCAAGCACCAGCGATGGATCTGCAGATAATTACGTGTTGTTAATGAAAGAGCTTTCAGATTCGCTACACAAATACCATAAATTTTTAAGCGCGGCCATAACCCCTGGCGTATATGCCGGCAGTATTCGGGATGGATTAAAATCGGAAGTTTTTCCTGCTGTAGATTTCTTTAATATTATGGTGTATGATGGCATTGGCTGGGATAAAAATGAGCCTATACAGCATGCGTCCTATAACATGGCCGTTGCCAGTTTAAATTATTGGTTAAACACCCGCGGTATGCCAAAGGAGAAAGCCGTTCTGGGTATTCCGGCTTATGGTAAAAATGCCAATAACTCGGCTAAGGCCTATCGCGATTTTGTAATAGCAGGGGCTGATGTAAGTTTAGATAATGCATTAATTGATGGCGTTCAATTTTACTTTAATGGAACGATAACTACCAAGAAAAAAGCTAAACTCGCCAAAGATATTGCAAATGGAATCATGTTCTGGGAATTTTACCATGATGACAATAGCGATAAATCTATTATCCGTGCTGCAAATGATGAGCTTGGAAGAAACTACAATTAATATGAAGCCAAACTTTAAATCGATTGATCAACCTTTTTATAACCACATACATATTGAAGGAAACACCTATTTATATTTTGGAGGGACGGCTTATTTGGGCATTCCTAAAAACCATGACTTTATTAATCTGTATATCGAAGGGATTAAAAAATTCGGCTTAAATAACGGAACAAGCCGTACCAACAACATTCAGCTTGGCATTTATGATGATGCTGAAAAAGTAGCTGCAGCACGGTATGGAGTAGAAGCTGCGCTAATTACTTCAAGCGGATATCTAGCTGCGCAGCTTACCGTTAAGGATTTATCCGGATTAGGGAAAGTAATTTATGGCCCTGCAGCACACCCTGCACTTTGGTTGGTAGAAAATCAAACCAAAAACGTAAAATTATTTCAAGATTGGGAACAGGAAACGATTGAAAAAATAAATTCATCTGAAGAAAAAACCTGGATATTGATTAGTAATTCCATGAATAATCTGGTACCCGAAATTTATGACTTCGACTTTGTAAAAGAGATCCGTAAGGATAAAAATATAATCCTTATTGTTGACGATTCTCATGGAATAGGCGTAAACAATGATGGTATGGGTGCCATGGTAAATCTTCCCAAACAAGAAAATATCGAAAATGTAGTGGTTGCCTCTATGGCAAAAGCACTGGGTGTAGATGCGGGAATTGTTTTGGCCTCCAATAAAATAATCGATAAACTTAAAAGTACAAATACCTTTATTGGCGCTTCTCCATCCAGTGCGGCGGGGCTTTATGCATTTATCCATGCTGAAGAAATATACAACAAAGCATTAAACAAACTGAAAAACAACATGGCAATGTTCGAAACGGTTTCAAATCTTACCTGGAAACACGAATGTGATTTCCCTGTATATCTACTGGGTGATGTAAATTTTTCACAACGTCTTTTGCAAAAGCAGATCCTGATTTCGTCTTTCCCTTACCCGAACCCTACCGACGAAACTTTAAACCGTATAGTGCTTTCTGCCTGGCATGAAAAAGAGGATATTGAAAACCTAATCGCTGCCATATCTTTTTAAAGCTTTTCTTATCCAATTAATTTTTCAATATTTATAACATGAAAAAACTGCTTGTATTACTGTCGTTAACGCTTCTCTTTGCCAACATAATTTCAGCACAAACTACCACAGTTTGGATTGTTAGGCACGCAGAAAAAGATAAATCGAACCCACAGGATACCAACCCTAATCTCTCTGATGAAGGAAGAGTAAGAGCGGGATTTAGCAACCTACCTAAAAAAGGTAAAATTTGATGTTGCTTTTGCCACGCCAACAAAAAGAACGCACCAAACATTGGATTCATTGGTGGTTCCGAAGGTAATCGATTATAAAGACATTAAATCGCTTGTAGACAGCATTAAAACCAATTATACTGGCAAAACTATTATTGTAGCAGGCCATTCTAATACCGTTCTCGAGATTATTGAAGCCCTTGGCGGCAAAAAGCCTAAAGAGGAATTAACAGATGATGATTACGATTACATTTTTGAACTGGCTGTAAAAGAGGATAAAGCGAAGGTAAAAATGGAACAATACGGGAGGCCGCATCACTTGTAGTTTGTGATGTTAGGCGTTACCATCAATTGGAGAGCTAAATTTAGTGTAGGATGGTAACATCTTACACCACGGAAATGCTCCAGAAGTCTTCGACTACGCTCAGACTGACAACCGCTTGGAGAGCGTGCAACCAAGCTCCCTGCCTAATGAACCATTGGCTAATGAACCAATCAGCCCCTAAAGTTTTTCGAAGGGAATATCCATTAAATCGTACTTTTTCCAACCGGCAAAATCATAGTGCCACCATTCGTTCTCCAGGACATTCATCTGATATTTACCCATTATTGCAATTAAAAAATCGCGGTTCTTTTTAGCCTCTGGCGATACCTTTTCATATTTTGCCGCAGCGGCAGCCGAGAAACTATCGTAAGGTGTCGGCATTGGTATTTCTTTACCAGTTTTTAAATTGATCAATGTTAAATCTACCGCGCAACCTCTGTTGTGTTTAGATCCCTTTGCCGGATTAGCCACAAAATTTTTATCACTGGCCTTTTTATAAAACTCAATGGTAATGGCATAAGGCCGGTAACCATCGAATATTTTCAAGCCATAACCTTTTTTATTTAATTCCTTTTGGATTTTTTTTAGTGATTCTACTACTGGTTTTCGGGCAAAAGCCCTTGCCTGTTTATACATTACCTGCTGCATAAAATTATTCTTAGTGGCGTAGCGGATATCTAATTTTATATTTGGAATGGCTTTTTTGATTTCAACCAATTCATTATTCGGGTCAGTTTTTATAGATGCCTGGTATTGATTATAGGAACTCACCACCACCAGTTTTTTTATAGCGGAAGGTTTATTTTGGGAAAAACCCGAAAGAGAAAAAATGAGAAAAAATATCAATAAATTGAATTTCATAAACGTCTATATTTAGATTGCTTCGTCGTTCCTCCTCGCAATGACGGATTATGTTCTACTGATTCGAAACGACCAACAATTCAAGGTCTTTAAATGGCAGACTGAACATATCAGCGAGATCTTTATTGGTACAATTACCCTGGTAAATATAAAGTGCTTCACGAATGCCCGGATTATTCCAAACCATGTTCATTAAACCTCCAAACTCACCAATATCCAATAAAATAGGAGCAAAAATGTTCGTCAAAGCGTAAGATGCTGTTCTTGGTACACGCGAAGCAATATTTGGCACACAATAGTGAATTACATCGTATTTTCTAAATACCGGATTGGTATGGTTTGTCACTTCAGAAGTTTCAAAACAGCCTCCTTGATCAATGCTTACATCAATTACGACCGAATGTGGTTTCATCCGGGCAACCGTTTCTTCCATTACTATGCACGGACTCCGTCCGTGGGTAGCTCTAATGGCGCCTATTACTACATCGCAGGTTACAATAGCCTTATTCAACACAATAGGTTGCATTACCGAAGTGAATACCCTGCTTCCTAAATTATTCTGAAGGCGGCGTAAGCGGTAAATGGAGCTATCGAAAACTTTAACCTCGGCTCCTAATGCCAAAGCTGTTCTGGCGGCATATTCGCCCACCGTCCCTGCGCCCAAAATAACAATCTCTGTTGGAGGAACGCCAGTAAAGCCGCCAAGCATTAAACCTTTTCCGCCCGTTACATTGCTCAAATATTCTGCAGCAATTAAAATAGAGGTCGACCCCACAATTTCGCTCATGGCGCGTACTACGCTGAGTACATTACCTTCATCACGAAGATTCTCAAAACATAGTGCGTTAATTTTTTTATGCATCAACGCTTTCAAATAGTCCTGCTTCAAAGTTCCGGTTTGCAGCGAAGAAATAAGTGTTTGCCCTTTATGCATCATCTCAATCTCTTCCAACATGGGTGGTGCAATTTTCACCAGGATATCTGCATCGAAAACTTCTTTTTTGTTATAGGCAATTTTAGCGCCCTGCTCCGCATACTCGGTATCAGAAAAATTAGCCCCAATGCCGGCTCCGCTTTCCAGCACAACACGGTGCCCATTGTTTACCAATAATGCAACAGATAAAGGCGTTAATGCAATTCTATTTTCCTGGAAAGAAATTTCCTTGGGTATTCCTATGTATAGACTGTTTTTTTTATTTCTGGTTTCTAGCTTTGCCTCTTGCGTTTGTAGTAAACCCTGACGAGCTATATCGGCCATTCCTTCGCGTAATCCTGTAGCCATGTTGAATTAAAATTTTGATAGTTTTAGGTTGTTCAAGGTAAGGAAAATCTGTTAATTTATTGATAACTAATTGTTATACCTTCGAAAATTTGAATAATCTGCGGTTTTCATCCAGCACATTTATCTCAATTTTAATATGTTTTTCGGGTAGTAACTCTTCCACTCGCTCAGGCCATTCTATTAAACAAATGCCACCACCATAAAAATATTCTTCGTAGCCCAGATCATAAGCTTCGTGAATATCTTTTATTCTATAAAAATCGAAATGGAAAACCGGGCCCTTAGGACTTTCATATTCGTTAACGATAGAATAGGTAGGACTCGAAACCACATCATCAACACCTAAATATTTACAGAAATTTTTAATGAAGGTTGTTTTCCCAGCACCCATATCACCCTCAAAAATGAAGACTTTTTGGCCACTGGCAAAATCTGAAAGCTGCTGTGCAACAGCAGGTAAATCGGCTAAACTGTTAACTTCGATATCCATTTTAAAAAATAAAGGCAAAAGTAATACATAATTGCATTGCTTTTGCCTGATTATTGACGATTTGTCAGTCTGAGCCTGTCGAAGACCCTACCATCGCGACAGATCCTGAAACAAGTTCAGGAGGACGATCCTATTGAAAATGAACGGTCTCATGTCTCAAATCTAATATCTCAAATCCCTTAACCTACCTCGGTGAATACGTCACCACCGGGATAATCATTTCCTCGAGTGAAATGCCTCCATGCTGGAAGGTTTCGTTATAATAATTCACAAACTGATTGTAATTATTCGGATAAACGAAATAACTATCTTCTCTCGCAAAAATATAACTGCTGCTGATGTTGATTTTAGGCAACAACGCATCATGAGGATTTTTAATCAAAAACACTTCTTTTGCATTAAAATTAAGATTTCTACCTTGTTTGTACCTTAAATTGGTGTTTGTACTCCTATCGCCAATTACTTTAACCGGTTTTTTAACACGGATGGTTCCGTGATCGGTTGTAATGATCACTTTTACCTTTTTCTGTGAGATTTTTTTCAATAAGTCCCAAAGTGGCGAATGTTCAAACCAAGATAAGGTTAACGAACGGTAAGCGGCATCATCATTGGCCAGCTCGCGGATCATCTGCATATCCGTACGGGCATGGCTTAACATATCAACAAAGTTAAATACGATGGCGTTGAAATCGTTCTGCAACAAGTTATTGGTCTGATCGACAAGATCTTTCCCCTGCTCAAAAGTGAGGATTTTATTGTAACTGAATTTACAATCTTTTCTTAAACTACGTTTAATGTTATCGGCCAGAAAAGCTTCTTCATGCATGTTTTTTCCACCCTCATCATCATCGTTCTGCCACAGCTGTGGGAAACGTTTCTCCATATCCAAAGGCATCATGCCCGAAAAGATGGCGTTACGGGCATATTGCGTTGCTGTTGGCAAAATGCTGGTGTACATATCTTCTTCATCGATCCTGAAATATTCAGAAATTAGCGGATTAATGATTTTCCACTGATCGTAACGTAAATTATCAATCAGAATAAAAAAGACAGGTGTGGTATCGTTAATATGAGGGAAGGCTTTTTTCTTTAACAGCTCATTAGAAAGCAAGGGGGCTTTATCTTTTTCTTTAATCCAACCTAAATAATGTTCTTCAATAAATTTAGTAAACTGCGTGTTGGCCTCCTGTTTCTGCATGGTTAAAATTTCATGCATTTGCGGGTCGTCGAGTTTTTCAAGTTCCAGTTCCCAAAAAACGATTTTTTTATACACATCCACCCACTCTTCGTAATTCAGCCTGTCGCCAAGCGTCATACCTAACCGGCGGAAATCCTGCTGATAGGCCATAGAAGTTTTCTCGCTTACCAGGCGTTTGTTATCAATCAGTTTTTTAATGGTTAATAAAACCTGCTTAGGGTTTACAGGCTTAATCAGATAATCGTCAATCTTACTACCAATCGCATCCTCCATTAAATTTTCTTCTTCACTTTTGGTAATCAGCACAACAGGAACATCCGGATTCAGGTTTTTAATGGCCGATAAGGTTTCAATCCCACTCATCCCCGGCATATTTTCATCTAAAAAAACCAGGTCAAAATGAGCTTTTCCAAATGCCTCCAACGCATCGTTCCCATTGGTAAATGTAGTTACATGGTAACCTTTATCATTGAGCAATAATATATGAGGTTTTAATAAGTCGATTTCATCATCGGCCCATAATATTTTAGTTTCTTGCATGTTATTGTAAAAATAGGTAAGTATTGCCTTTTAATTGTGGCAGGTAAATCAAACTATAAATAAAAATAGCAATTTTTGTACCGTATCTATCTATTTAACTATTTTTAACGATTGAACAAGAAGAAAATAATAAATGACCCGGTATACGGTTTCATCAGTATCCCGTCCGAATTAGTTTATGATGTGATCTCGCATCCTTATTTCCAACGTTTGCGGTACATCAAACAGCTTGGAATGACTCATTTGGTTTATCCAGGTGCATTACACACGCGTTTCCACCATGCTTTAGGGGCCATGCATTTAATGAGTCTGGCCATAAATCTTTTAAGGAGTAAAGGACACATCATAACCGATGGCGAAGAAGAAGCCGCCATTTTGGCCATTTTACTGCACGATATCGGCCATGGCCCTTTTTCGCACGCATTAGAACATTCTTTGGTAACTGGAATTAGGCATGAAGATATTTCGGCAAAACTGATGCGCGATTTAAATGTGCACTTCAACGGGCGGTTAACCCATGCCATCGAAATTTTTAATGGCACCTATCCTAAAAAGTTTCTTCATCAACTGATTTCCGGTCAGTTAGATCTCGATAGAATGGATTATTTAAACCGCGACAGCTTTTTTACAGGCGTTAGCGAAGGCGTAATCAGTTTCGACCGGATCATTAAAATGTTTAACGTTTACGATGATGATCTGGTGATTGAGGAGAAAGGCATTTATTCTATCGAGAAATTTTTAATTGCCCGCCGGCTGATGTACTGGCAGGTTTATCTGCACAAAACCGTTATTGCTGGCGAGATGATTTTGGTAAAGTTATTAGAGCGTGCAAAAGAATTATCAGCTGCT
>Ga0307405_10000016_pt1 | contig 197180 bp, 173 predicted proteins | sample 322Cmetagenome_2_FD_203311 | JGI IMG/M metagenome (GOLD analysis project Ga0307405, IMG submission 203311) | Maize rhizosphere microbial communities from greenhouse at UC Davis, California, United States - 322HYB-C-1 | ecosystem: Host-associated > Plants > Roots > Rhizosphere > Soil | place... | reverse complement strand
ATACTTTTGCAATCCAGCACGGAGAGGTGTCAGAGTGGTCGATCGAGCACGCTTGGAAAGCGTGTGTACTGCAAGGTACCGCGGGTTCGAATCCCGCCCTCTCCGCAAAATTTATATTCTAGTTGTGATTCTGGAATATCTCTGGTTACCAAAGTGCTTTTTTATCAAGTGTAATTGCTCCTATGTTGTAAGCATATACTGCCGCGGGCAAAAAAGTCAACTCTAGCTCGTCAACCGTTTTATTACCTAAGATATCCATGGTAGTTACAACTGATGCCTTGAAACCATTTTTCTTGCAGAAGAATAACAGGCTTTCCAAGTCACGGGATTTGTCGTAATATCGATTGCTCCATTTAATTTCTACACACCATTGTGGTTTGAAGAGTTTATTATCAATTGATACCATATCAACCTCTCCTTCTGATCGGCCCATTTTCCATCGGGCATATTTAAGATCCATATTATCCCGATGCATCCATTGTGAAAATATTGCCGTTTCGACCATATTGCCTGTCTCCTGATCGGATTCCTCAATAGGCGAAAACAGTGCTGTTCTCAATGATGGATTAGTAAGGTAAACTTTAAAACTTGTTATCCTTTTGAACTTTTTTGCATTATCATCAACCTTATTAATCACCTTTATTAAAAAGGCTGCTTCTAGGTATTCAAGGTATTTTTTAATGGTTTCCTTTTGAATTCCGCTATCCTTAGATAGCCTTTCGAATGAAAATTCGTTCCCTGTATTATAGGCTAAATAACTAAAAAAGCTGTTCAATTCCTGAACATCCTTGATGCCGTATAAGCTTGGTAAATCCCTTAATAGAACTTTATCTACAATATCATTCTTTATATACCTGCCCATATCGCTCTGGATTTTTTCAGACAATACTACCTCGGGATAACCTCCAAAGTTTAGATAATGGAAAAATTCCTTATTCAGTGCCTTGTTGTCGTGAGTAGTATAATAAGGGATTTTCTTTCCGCTATATAAGATTTCTTTTGATTGAATTAAATTGTCTAGTCCTTTAAGGTGGATATATTCATGAAAAGTTAGTGGTGGGAGCATAAAGTCGGTAAATCTTCCTGCACCACTCTCTGAACTCTGAAGCCTTAAGGCGGCGGCCGCCGAGCCTGAAACAATGAATTTCGTAGTGGGATATTGATCAACCAGTACCTTTAAGTGTCGTTCCCAGTCTTTGAGATATTGTATTTCATCAAAAAAAACAAAGCAGCCTGACAAAGAATCTAGCTGTACAGCATTTTTTGCTAATATGAGCAGATCTTCCAAGCCCATTTGCATATATATAGGATTATCAATGCCTACAAAGAAAATCTTTTGAGGATTTACCATTTCTTCGATCAATTTTTCGATAGCATGAAACATCATTACCGTTTTGCCAACGCGGCGCGGGCCCATTAGCACAACAGCTCTTTTTATATCGGTTTCATTAACGTGAGGATAAAATAGATCAAAATATAATCTTCTTGACATTTGTCTGTAAATTTCCTGTACCTCGCTTGTTGTCCACCAGGGGTTTTCATACTGAAGGCGCTCGATTCTTTTCTCAGTAGGAATAACGTTATTAAAATCCATAATTCTCCTTATTTCTACATAAATGTAATTATAAGTATTTTAAAAACATCTTATTTTTACAAAAATGTAATTATAAGAATAAAAGATATGATTTTATTGCTTGTTTTAACAAAATATCTTGTTGTGATATCTACTAAGATTATAATTATTTGACAGCAGCATTTTCTAAACCTGTAGAAGCTCCTGTAATAAAAATTGTCTTTTGCATTTTCTATTGTTTTAAATTAACAATACAAAGTTGCGGCGGAGCGCAGGTGCTGACGTAGCCAAATTGAGTTTGCTTGTAGTCTAAATGACGGCTGTTTTTTTGAAAGGGGGGAAGTTAAAAGCGCCTTATTGGGAAAAAAACCGGAATAATTTCACCTTAATTATTGTCGCTTTGTTGTAAGGATAACGCCAATGCTTCTACCATTATTGCGTTTAGAAAATTATAGTTAAAAAACGTTGTTTTCCAGTACTATAGCCTATATTTTTGGATCTGTTCCTTAAAAATGTGCTTAAAGAGGAATGAATTTCTACCAGATAAAAACAGCAAAAATATGGGTAAATATGTAATTGGTTTTCAGAAAATCGACAGGTCTGATGTTTTAGAAGTAGGGGGCAAGGGCGCCAATCTAGGCGAACTATCAAAAATTGAAGGGATACAAGTGCCCGATGGCTTTTGCATAAACACAGAAGCCTATAAAGAAATAACCGCAGGCAATAAGGAACTTAATGGTTTACTGGATGAATTAAGCCAGCTTAAAACAGAAGATTTGCAGGCAATTAATAAAACCAGCGCCAAAATCAGAATACTTATTGAAGACATATCCATTCCGGATGATATTGTCCAAGAGATTGGAAGGTGTCTGGCGAGTTTTGACAAATATGAGGCCTTTGCTGTGCGGTCTAGTGCTACCGCCGAAGACCTTCCATCAGCATCTTTTGCCGGGCAGCAGGACACCTACCTGAACGTTATCGGAGAGACAGCTATCCTAAAACACATCAGCAAGTGCTGGGCATCATTATTTACCGATAGGGCGGTAATTTATCGCCTCCAGAATGACTTTGACCATCGGAAAGTGCAATTAGCTGTCGTTGTGCAGAAAATGATCTTTCCGCAGGCTGCAGGAATTTTATTTACGGCAGATCCCGTTTCAGGAAATCGGAAGATGTTATCCATCGATGCCAGTTTCGGACTGGGTGAAGCACTGGTTTCAGGCCTGGTAAATGCCGATAATTATCAGGTGTGCAGTAGCAGGATTATCAATAAAAAAATATCAACTAAGAAACTGGCTATTTATGCTTTAAAGGATGGTGGTACAAAATCCCAAGCGCTTTCAGCGGAAGAGCAAAATAGGCAAGTGCTTACAGATGAACAGATTTTACAGCTTGAGCAGTTGGGTAGAAAGATTGAGGAGCACTTCGGCCATCCGCAGGACACCGAATGGTGTTTGGTTGATGGTAGGTTTTATATTGTGCAGAGCAGGCCAATTACCACATTATATCCCATTCCAGAAACAAACGACGCTGAAAATCATGTATATATATCTGTAGGCCATCAACAAATGATGACGGATGCCATGAAGCCACTAGGACTATCGTTATGGCAGTTAAGGGCAGCCAGGCCAATGTTTAAAGCTGGAGGAAGATTGTTTGTAGATGTAACGGATAGTTTGTCCACTCCAGCTGGGAGGACGAATTTATTAGATGCGATGGGACAACATGATCCGCTCATTAAAGACGCATTGATTAGCATCACAGAAAGAGGCGACTTTATAAAACAACTACCAGATGATGGAAAAGGACCAGTGCTGGTTAAAAGTACTAAGGGCCTGTCGGCTGCCGATATTTTAGCGCAGATAGGAAACGACCCTGCCACGGTTGCTGGTCTGATCAAAACTAATGAGGCTTCAGTAGAAACACTGAAACAAAATATCCAAACGAAATCAGGTGCAGATCTTTTTGATTTTATCCTGGAAGACATCGAGCAATCAAAGAAGATGATATTTGATTCGCAACATATGGGGGTGATCATAGCCGCGATGAATGCTTCATCCTGGCTCAATGAAAAGATGGAAGAATGGTTGGGAGAAAAAAATCCCGCAGATACACTGTCTCAGTCGGCACCCAACAATATTACTTCAGAAATGGGCCTGGCACTATTGGATGTTGCAGATGTAATCCGCCCTTATCCGGAAATCATTAATTATTTACAAGAGACGCGGAAGGGTAATTTTTTAGATGACCTGATTCAATTTGATGGCGGAAAGAAAACGCGGAATGCAATCTACACATATCTCGAAAAATACGGAATGCGGTGTGCTGGAGAAATTGATATTACGAACACACGCTGGAGCGAAAAACCATCGATATTAATTCCCTTAATCCTTAGCAATATCAAAAACTTTGAGCACAATGCTGGTAAGCGAAAATTTGAGCAGGGGAAACAGGAAGCTTTAAAAAAGGAAAATGAATTACTGGGAAGATTGGCTCCTTTACCAGATGGTGAACAAAAAGCCCTGGAAACAAAACAAATGATCAGCCTGCTCCGAAATTTTGCCGGTTATCGTGAATATCCAAAATACGGGATTGTTAACCGCTTTTTCGTTTATAAACAGGCTTTACTAAAAGAAGTCGAAAAACTCGTAAATGCTCATGTTTTTCATGAAAAGGAAGATAGCTATTACCTCACTTTTGAAGAACTTCGTGAAGTGGTACGCACACATCAAATTGATTACCAACTTATTGTTAAACGAAAAGAAGAGTACAGCAAATACGAGAAACTTACGCCGCCACGGGTAATTACCTCTGATGGCGAAGTTATCACAGGTAAGTACAATCGCGAGAACCTTCCGGCAGAGGCCATTGTAGGTTTAGCGGTTTCTTCAGGAATGATTGAAGGCCGGGCACGTGTAATCCTAAACATGGAAGATGCTGATCTGGAAGATGGAGATATACTGGTTACCTCATTTACCGACCCCAGTTGGACGCCATTGTTCGTCTCAATTAAAGGCCTGGTTACCGAAGTTGGTGGATTAATGACGCATGGTGCTGTGATTGCAAGGGAATATGGACTGCCTGCGGTGGTCGGCGTAGAAAATGCCTCCAAACTGATCAAAGACGGGCAGCGGATCAGGTTGAACGGAACGGATGGGTATGTGGAGATTTTATAAATAAGTCTGGAGTCTTTAGTGCGGAGTCATGAGCCGATTTCTCTTGAGTCGGGCGTTTGAAGTTGAGGTTTCGGAGTGGATTAACCGATTAACTCGTGATTTGTCATCCTGAACGCAGTAAAGGATCTTTTTGATTAACCATATAAGACATAGAAGGTTCATATAAGCTTAATAGCCTTACATGTTCTTCAATGTCTTATATGGTAAAAACTTTACGCCCAGCTCTGCGGCCTTTGCGCCTTCTCTCTGGACACTCCTTTGTGGTTAAAAACGATATAACACCTAAATTTGTATCATGATTAATACCAATCATTTCCTAAAACAGTCTTATTTTTATCGCAAGATTAACTAACATGATGAATAAATATTGGCTTACCGTAACGGCTTGTACTTTGGCCATTACAGCAAATGCTCAGCAGAAGGCCTTAACCGTTAAAGATTACGAAAGGGCGGAAAGTTTTATGGGCTATAATACTGCAAAGTATATCGATAATGCCAGCGTACAACCTAACTGGCTGGACGGCGATAAATTTTGGTACACTACAAAAACGAATGGCACTGAACAGACTTTTTTGGTAGATCCGGTAAAGAAAACAAAAACTGCAACTACCGATTATAAAGGCAGTGCAACACCATCACGTCGTGTGGCCAGCCGGAATGAAGTTCTATCTCCCGATGGGAAAAAAGCCATTTTAATTAAAGATTATAACCTTTTTGTTAAAGATGTGGCCACGGGAAAATTAACGCAATTGACCACTGACGGCATTAAAGATTATGGTTATGCTACCGATAATGCGGGTTGGAAACATAGCGATGCACCAATTTTGCGCTGGTCGCCTGATTCGAAAAAGATAGCCACTTTTCAACAAGACCAAAGAAACTCGAAAGACATGTACCTGGTAACCACAAATGTTGGTGCGCCAGTATTAAAAGCCTGGAAATATCCTTTACCTGGCGATAAGCAGATTGCAACCATTAGAAGAGTTGTGATTGATGTAGAAAACGCTAAGATGGTTTCGTTAAACATCCCTGCAGATCAACACCGTGCTACTTTAAGCGATGATATTTCGAGCAGTGGTACTTTTGATGATATCGATTGGAAAGCAGATGGCACTGAAGTGGCATTTTTGTCTACCTCCCGCGATCATAAAAATGAAAAATTCCGTATTGCCAATGCCACAACGGGTGCCGTTCGCGAAGTTTTCGAAGAAACGGTAAAAACACAGTACGAATCTGGTCAGGGAGCCATTAACTGGCGTTACCTTCCAGCGTCTAATGAGATTATCTGGTATTCGGAAAGAGATAACTGGGGGCATTTATATTTATACAATTCTACCAACGGAAAACTGAAACACCAGATTACCAAAGGCGATTTCGTGGTAACCCGTTTAGTTAAAGTAGACGAAAAGACACGTACGCTTTACTTCATGGCTAACGGCCGCGAAAAAGGCAATCCTTATTTCAGTCATTTATACAAAATCGGTTTCGACGGAAAAAATCTAGTATTGTTAACCCCTGAAGAAGGTAACCATCAGGTGGTATTTTCTCCATCGTTCGAATATTTTGTAGACACTTATTCGCAACCAGATGTACCAGCCGTTACGGTTTTAAGAAGTATCACCGGAAAACTGATCAACACCTTAGAGAAAACAGATATATCCAGGTTAACTGCTACAGGCTGGAAAGCTCCTATCCCGGTTTCTGTTAAAGCCAAAGATGGTAAAACCGATATCTACGGATTGGTTTTCACACCGACGAAAATGGATGCAGGGCAGAAATATCCGGTTATCGATTATATTTATCCGGGTCCTCAGGGCGGTAGCGTAGGCAGTTGGTCTTTCGCTGCCTCACGTGGCGATAATCAGGCTTTGGCCGAACTGGGCTTTATTGTTGTGGTAATAGAGGGGACCAGTAATCCAGACCGCTCTAAAAGTTTTCATGATATGAGCTATGGTAATATGGCTGAGAATACTTTGCCTGATCAGATTGCGGCCATCAGGCAGCTCTCTGCCAAGTATCCTATTGATACAACAAAGGTAGGTATCTGGGGGCACTCTGGCGGAGGTTTTGCCACTGCTGCGGCCATGTTCCGTTATCCGGATTTCTTTAAAGTAGGAATTTCCGAATCAGGTAATCATGATAACAGAAACTATGAGGACGATTGGGGCGAGCGTTACAATGGTTTAGTAGAAAATGCTGATTATGAAGCACAGGCCAATCAGAACTATGCTAAAAACCTAAAGGGAAAACTGATGTTGGTACATGGTATGCTGGATGATAATGTACCGCCTTACAACACGCTATTAGTTGTGGAGGCATTAGAAAAAGCAAATAAATCTTTCGATCTGGTTATTTTTCCAAACAGTGCACATGGCTATGGTGAATACTCACCTTATATGACGCGTCGCCGTTGGGATTACTTTGTACAGCATCTTTTAGGAGCAGAACCACCTAAAGATTATCAAATGAAAGGTCCTTCAGCAAGATAATTTTTTTGAGGCTGTATGTATAACTACATATAGCCTCAATGTTTTTTAACATCCTTCAGACCCGCTCTCCATTAAAATAGATTCTCAGTTGTGTTTTGTATAACAGAATTTCCTGAAATATATCCATCGCCATTTTAAAGAACCATTTATAATTTAAATGCACAATTAAAGAGGTACCCAAATCTCTCCCGATCAGCCAATTGGCCAATACGCTCCTTTCTCAACCATCGACTAAGCTTTTTGATCAGATATTTCTTGAGTTGTAATTTTTGTAGTTTTAAACAGCTCTATATATATCATTTAACTGTTGTTCTCGGCTAAAAAGAGGCGCCATGTTGCAATCCTTATATCAGTTTCTTTCGGCTCTTAAGAGATGTATTATGCAATTTATAGCTAGAAATAATTCAATTTTTATGGTTTTATATGATTTATAAGTTATATTCATACTATAAAGTTAATATTGCGCGTAGATTTAACTATTTGCTGTTGACGATTAATCATTACATTAACCAAATACTAAACTAAATCACAATAGCTCAGGTTCCTATTCGTAGGGATTCGATTTATTGTACCGAAAATTATGAGACAATTCAAACTGTTTATCATTTTATCCCTCCTGCTTTCTTTCATTACCGGCCAGCTGCAGCTCCTAGTAAACAATATAATATATACAAAAACGAAAATACCAGCTTGGCAGAAGGATGCCGTAGTTTATTGCCTTAACAAGATAATTTTTAAGGGCCATCGAAATCATGCTGATGATAATCAAAATATGCTCGCTGAGTCCTATTCGCCTATAAATAGGGATAGATATGAGTTAAAAACAGCTTATTATTTTGTTCTCACAAATGTCGGGAACGATCCCAGAGATTTTGAATTGCCCAATCCAGAGTTGGCATTTACCCATGGAGCTATTCATTGGAGCCAGTCATCAGTTGCAATATAATCAAGTAAATATCAACATAAAACCGAAAACCATGAAAAAGACTCCGCCCTAAACTCCAGTATTAAAATCCCTTAAAAGACTAATTTCTAACCAATTATAATTAATCACTATGAACATCACTTTACCAGGCAATTGGTCTGTTTTATCTTTGAAACAGAAATTGTATTCACTAAACAAACTCATTAGTTTAAGTTTCTTAATACTTTTATCCAGTACGGCAGCTTTTGCCCAGATCACTGTAAAAGGCATTATATACGATACCGATAAAATGCCTTTAGCCGGCGCAACCTTGCAGGTAACGGGTACAAACACCAAAACACAAAGCGATGCAGCGGGTAAGTACCAGATCACTGCTCCAAACGGAACAAGCAGGCTAACGGTAAGCTTTGTAGGTTACGAGTCGCAAACGGTAAGTATCAACAATCAAACCCTGCTTAACATTACCCTAAGTTCGCTCAATAACCTCGAAGCTGTTGTGGTTGTCGGTTATGCATCCGTTAGAAAAAATGATTTAACAGGTGCCGCAACAACCGTATCGGCCAAAGATTTTAATAAAGGCCCGTTAAATGCGCCCGATCAATTGATACAGGGTAAAGTTGCAGGTGTACAGATGATCAATAACAGTGGGCAACCGGGCGGTGCCTCTACTGTTCGGATAAGGGGTAATTCTGCCATTACCGGAACAGGGCAGCCCCTTTATGTAGTAGATGGGGTAGCACTTGACGGACGATCGGCCAGGCCATCAACAAGCGCCGGTATCGGTACAGCGCCCGATGGCAATCCTTTAAACTTTATCAATCCGGCCGATATCGAGTCGATGGAGATATTAAAAGATGCATCGGCTACAGCAATTTACGGTTCGCGTGCTGCTTATGGTGTTGTTTTGATTACCACTAAAAGAGGCAAATCAGGTGAGACCAAAATTGATGTAAGCGCCTCGGCGGGTATAAGCAATATTGCTAAAAAAGTTGATGTTTTAACGGGCGATGAGTACCGTACAGCATTATCGAAATATAACCTTAACACAGGTAACTTCGGTACCAGTGTTGATGCACTGGATGCGATTACCAGAACTGCATATAACCAAAATTACTCAGTTGGCATAAGCGGTGGCACTAACGGCAATACCTTCCGCGCTTCACTCGGTTATCAGGACCAGCAGGGGATTATCAAAACAACCGATTTTAAAAAATACAGTGCGGCCTTTAACGGCAATTTCAAATTTTTGGAAAGTAAAAAGCTGGGACTGGACATTAACATGATCAGCAACCAGTACCTGGAAAGTGTAGCCCCAATTACTACTGATGCAGGTTTTACAGGAAGTTTAATTTCACAGGCACTATCGTGGAACCCTACGCAGTCTTTTTATAATCCTGATGGAAGTTTATTTATCGATTACGGTTCTACCACCATCAACCCTTTGGCAGCCTTAGCCGCCAATAACGATAAATCGAAAGTTTCGACGATTTTAGGAAGTGTTTCACCATACTATAAAATTACACCCTGGTTAGAATACCGCATGCTCGCCAGCGTTAATTATAGTACCGGTATCAGAAGAGCTTCTACCAGAAGTACCTTAAATCTGCAGGGTATCCAGCCATCGGGAACTTTTCTGGGCGGATATGCCAGTTACTCCAATAACGAGTTGATTACCCAGCAGTTTACCAATACCTTAAATTTCAACAAAGAGATTGTTTCTAAGTTAAATCTAAACGCAATCTTGGGTTATGAATATTCGAATTTTATCAACAAAGGGGCAACCAATACCGCAACGGGTTTTGGCGATATAGCAGCTGATTATACGGATGCTTTTCAAACAACATCGCCCGCTAACCGTACGTTTTCTACTTTCAACAACCCTACAACAGAGTTACAGTCATATTTTGCAAGAGCAATTTTTAATTACGACAACAGGTATATTTTAACGGCTACCTTCAGGGCAGATGGTTCAACTAAATTTGGTAAATCGAACCGTTATGGTTACTTCCCTTCTTTTGCAGCAGCCTGGGATATTAAGAAAGAAAATTTCATGGCCAATACTGCATGGCTGGATCAGTTAAAATTACGGGTTGGTTATGGTAAAACTGGTAACCAGGATTTTCCATCCGGTTCTGCACAGCTCCGTTACGATTTTGGGAATGCAAATGGCTCACCAATCCTAACCCCAATCAACAATGAAAATGCTGATTTAAAATGGCAATCGGATAAACAGACCAATATTGGGATTGACTTTGGACTGTTTAAAAGCAGGCTAACAGGATCAATAGATTATTTCAATAAAACAACCAACGATTTACTGTTTCCACAGATCTCATTCTCTCCTGCAGTTGGAGGCAATGTGCCTACCTGGGTAAATTTACCGGGCCAGATTATCAATAAGGGCTTAGAATTAACCTTAAACGGTATACTGATCGATAAAGACAACTTCACATGGAGCTTAGGCGGTAATGCTACTTTTATCAACAATAAAGTGCAGAATATCACTAGCATTATTAAAACGGGTTCGTTGAACGGACAAGGTTTGAGTGGTGTAACTACTGAGGTGATCCAAAACGGTTTGCCTTTGTTTGCGATGGTTACCCGCCAATATAATGGCTTAGATGCAAACGGATTTTCGATTTATACCGATGATGGTTTTACCACTTATTATGTAGGCAACCCCAATCCGAAAGTGATTTTGGGACTGAGTACAAACCTGAGGTATAAAAAGTTCTCACTAACAGCAAACTTTAACGGTTCATTTGGTCAGGATATTTACAACAATACCGCAAACTCAGTATTGGCGATATCTAATTTGGGCGCGCAAAGAAATATTTCTGCTGCCTTGGTTAACCAGCCGGTTACCGAATCGCTTGCCAATCCAATTGCGGCTTCATCGAGATATATCGAAAAGGGCGATTACCTAAAACTGGCCAATGCAACCCTCAATTACAACATTGGCAATATTGGTAAAACAATCAAATCACTAAATATTTATGTTAACGGACAAAATCTATTCGTGATTACCAAATACACAGGTTTTGATCCTGAAGTGAATGTGAACAAAGGTATAAGCGGGGTTCCTTCGGCAGGTATAGATTATACGGCTTATCCAACGGCCAGGACTTTCAATTTTGGTGTTAACTTTTCTCTTTAAGCTTTTAATTATAACAACATGAAAAATAAATATATTCTCGCTTTTGCGATGGCTGCCATGAGTTTTTCTGGCTGTACCAAGTTAGATGAGGGCCTGAATGGCCAGGTTGGCAGTGGAGCCGTATCATCGGGCAATGTTGCCGGCGTACTGGGTGCTACTTATGCTGCAATGATCGGCCCTTACCAAGCCCCATGGAACTGGTCTGCTTTACAGGAAGTAACCTCGGATGAAATTATTGTGCCTACACGTGCAGGCGATTGGGACGATAACGGCGCCTGGCGTTCATTACATTTGCATAAATGGGCTCCGGATCATAGCCGGATATCGGATGTGTTCAGGGATTTAAATAGTATCTCTTATGTAGCAACAAGTGTTTTAAATGCAGGGCCAACTGCTGATCAAGCCGCACAGGCCCGTTTTTTACGTGCATTTTCTCAATTTTCTGTTTTGGATGGCTGGGGGCAGGTTCCGTACCGCGATCCGGGTGAAGGGGTTACTAAACCCTCGCGCGTGAGGAATGCAGCTGATGAAATTGCCTACCTCATTAGTGAGCTAAATGCAATTATTCCGAATTTACCAGACGGTCCGGCAAACGTTGCCAATAAGAATGCAGCCAGAACGCTTTTAATGAAAATTTATCTCAATAAAGGCGCTTTCTTAAATCGCAACGCGCCAACTTTTGATGCTGCAGACATGGCTAAAGTAATTTCTCTTGCCGATGAAATAGGCGCAGGAGGGTATGTATTAACGCCAAACTATTTTGATAATTTTTCCCCAACGAACCATCTTTCGAAAGAGAATATTTTTACCGCTCAAAATCTAGGTGGTGTAAATGGCAGCGACTTAGATGGTCAGTGGAAATGTACCACACATTATAACCAGGATCCAAGTGGTTATAACGGTTTTTGTACCTTATCCAACTTCTATTCAAAATTTGAAGCAACTGACAAAAGAAGAGGCGGGACTTATGCCGGCCAGACTGAAGTTGCTGGTGTTCGGGTAGGGTTTTTGGTCGGTCAACAAGTAAATGGGAAAGGAGAGGCTTTAAAAGATAGAAAAGGTAATCCTTTAGCCTTCACACCCGAGGTAAGCATTGTAGAAAGAGACCCGAACCATTTGGAAGTAGCGGGTATCCGGGTGATCAAATATCCGATTGATTATGCCAATTCAGGATCTAAAAAGCCTGATAATGATTGGGTTTATTTCCGCTATGCGGATGTGTTATTAATGAAAGCCGAAGCACAGTTAAGAACCGCGCAACCTGCTGCTGCATTGACTATTGTGAATTCGATCAGAACAGTAAGGGGGGCTTCCATTCTGCCCAGCTTAACACTGGATATTTTATTGGATGAACGTGGCCGTGAACTGTACTGGGAAAGTTTTAGAAGACAGGATTTAATCCGTTTTGGGAAATTCCTGGCCGCTTGGCAGGAGAAACCTGCTAGTGAGGCTAAATACCTGCTTTTCCCGATTCCAGAAAATCAAATCGGTAATCCAAATCTAGTACAAAATCCAGGATATTAAAATTTAATATCCAAACCAGGGGCCGTACCGGTTAACAGTCTGATTATATGCTGTTGACGGTACGGCCTCTTTTATTTTATAAAAATCGATTTGAAAAACAATGAAAAAGAAATACTTACTTAGTTGTTTTCATCAGTTTCAAGAGTACTCCATTTGTCCAACCGAAGCCATCCTGAAGTGGATATTCCCCGCCACCACCTTTACTGTCCGTTTCTACCACATTATACTTCTCCATTAATTTGCCGGTGCCTTTAAATACAGAAATATTAAGGTTTATCCATCTCATACTAATGGTAGCGGCCAGTTTATTGTATCCATAATTGCGCAGGCCCGTAATGCTGATGTATTGCAGCGGTGCCCATGCATTTGGCGAATCCCATTGCTCTTTTGTGGTGGTTAATGTGGTAATTAAGCCACCTGTTTTAAGAAAATTCCTTTCCAGTTTTTCTTTAACAACTTTGGCCTGTACCAATGTTGCTAATTTAAAATACAATGGAAATGCTGCTGCAAGTGTAAGCTGGTTAGAAAGTGATCGGTTTTTCCAATTATAATCGGTAAAAAAGCCCTGTTTTTTGTTCCAGAAGTATTTTAGGATAGCCATTTTACGCAGATTAGCTTTTTTATTAAATAGAGTAGCTTTTGTTTTGTTGCCTGCCTCGTTGTTTGCCGTAGCAATGGCAGTTTCGAGATTATATAATAAAGTATTTAAATCAACCGGAAGCAGATCCGTGGTAATAATCTGGTTGTAACTTTTACCGTCGGCAAACCACCTGCTGCTAAAATCCCAACCTGATTCTGCAGCAGAGCGTACATTTCTAAGAAATGTGGACGGAACCTGTTTGGTTAATTTAGCGGCTTCAAAATCCTCCCTGTACGATTCTTCGCGGGGCTGATCGCCGGCATCATAATAACGGTTTAAAATAGTGCCGTCTGCAAGTTTTACCACATGGTTTATCGCTTTGCCATTGCTTAACTGGCTAGCACCTTTCATCCAAAAATTATATTCTTTTTCCAGAACATCCTTATAATCTGCAAGTTTTACATTTTTATTGTGCTGGGTAAGCAGCTGAACCATAGCAGCAAAAAACGGGGGCTGCGAACGTGTTAAATAATAAGTACGGTTTCCATTAGGAATAAAACCATATTTATTAATGAGGTAAGCGAAATTGTCAACCATATCTTTTATGGTTTTTGATCTACCGGCCTTTTGCAAACCAAGCATTGTAAAATAAGAATCCCAATAATAAATTTCCCTGAACCGGCCACCGGGAACAATATAGGGCTTCGGTAATGGCAGCAGTGATGTTTGGTAGGTGGAAGCCGTATCAGGATCTCTTTTTAAAACCGTCCACAAGGTATCCAGGTGTTTTTCTATACCTGCGCTAATATCTGATTGGTAACTCGCATGATGGCTTTCTGGCATATTAAAATATTCATTTACGAATGCCGTTAAGTTAAAATTTTGGTTGTTTTTTAGTGTGTTATAAGCCTTCATGATTTCTGAAGGACTCTTTTTTGGAATGGCATCTGCAAAAGACTTACTATCAGGATAAATTCTTGCCATTTGAACTTTCTCAAATAAATCGGGATAGGTTTGCCTCGGACTTAATTCGTTTTGTGCAAATAACTGGCTAGAGATAAATAATAAGCAAGTAAGCACCATCATTTTAATGCTTAACAAATTTTGATTCATCATATTGCTGTTTTATTAAATATAATTAATTTATCATAAAATTTACCCTCTTTTACCTTCACGAAGCAAAATGAAACCCAACTGGCTTATTTAGCAAACAAAGATTAACTTATCTTCGTTTTGATTATTAAATAAACTTCCGATGGGAAAAACCAGAAATCAGAATAACGTAATCATAACCGGTGCCACCGGAATGGTAGGTGAAGGGGTATTAATACAATGCCTAAACAGCCCTGAAATTGATACTGTTTTAGTGATTAACCGAAAACCTTGTGGTTACACCCACGCAAAGCTAAAAGAGATTATCCATTCCGATTTTTTTGATTTTTCGCCGATTGAAAATCAGCTTTCTGGTTATAATGCCTGTTTCTTTTGTTTGGGGATTACTTCAGTAGGCGTTGATAATGACACCTATTACAAAATGACCTACACGCTAACCATGCATGTTGCCGAAACGTTAAGCAAGCTAAATGAGGCGATGACTTTTTGTTATGTTTCTGGTGGTGGAACCAATGAAAATGGAAGGTTGAAATGGGCGCAGGTAAAGGGTAAAACCGAAAATGATTTAATGAAGTTGCCTTTTACGCAGGTGTTTAATTTTCGCCCGGGTTTTATTAAACCGCTGCCAGGACAGAAATACGCCCATAAATTTTATAAATATATCAATTGGTTATTTCCTATTGGAAGGGCCGTTTATCCAGGTGGGTTTTGCACCATGGCCGAACTGGGCGAAGCCATGATTAATACTTTAAGCCACAATGGCGAGCGAAGGATTTTAGAAGGAAAAGACATTATTGCCCTATCAAAAGAATAAGCCCGGGTGCTACAATGAGTTCCCGGGCTTATTAATTATCAGCTCCTTATAGACCAGTTTAGGTTTGTTTAGTTGTTTTGAACAAATTTAATATAATGCTGCAACAGCATTTTTATCTTTTGTTGATAATACAGTGGCACCTGATCCGCATTGGCCACCATTCATAAGAGATAAGGCATCTGTTCCGGTAACACCAGGAACATTTGTAGCAGTAGATTCGCCCTGAGCTGACCAATTTGTATGACGCAAGGAAATATTATGACCAAATTCATGGCATATTGTTCTTGCACGTTGCGCAAATGAATTGCCTGCAATATAGTTTTTATTGATTCTAACCAAAGCACCTGCACTTCCGCCAGATGGGAATTGCCCTGAGCCACAAACACCATTTCCTAAATTTTCATCTTTGATCAGGATGTCATAAGGGGCTGTAGTTACGGTGCTAAAGCGTAAAGTAGAATTTGGAACAGCGTTCCATTGCGCAATTGCACTATTGATCTCGCTGCTCATAGAAGTCATAGACGGATCTACAAAAATTCTAATGTTTAGCTTTTTAGTGCTGTTTACAATGCTTCCGGTATAATACTGCTCAGTTTTAGCTCCGGCGCCATTAGCCGGGATTTCCATGTTTTTAGGGAATGTAATATCTTCTTCTACGATAAATTCATTCCCATTATCAACAATACTTGTTGCGGGGAAGCCCAGGTCTTTAATGTACTGCAAAACTTTGTCCGAATTTTTTACCGTTTCTTGAGGCTCAGTGATCGATTCCTGATTTTTTTTACAGGCTGCAATTACCATTGCCACCATGGCAACGATGGCAATCTTTTTTAGATTATTTTTCATGAAGTTTAAGTTAGTTAAGTCCTTTCGGAGCTGATAAACAAATGTAACAGAACTTGTTACATGAATTTTTGGCTGTAGGATAATTTTACACGAAAACTTTATCAATATGCTTTGTAACGTTATAAAGTTATGTTTGTATTTAAAAATTTACATCAATAATCTGTTTTATCGATAATATTTCAGTTAAATAAGAGTTGTTAAAGAATAACAAGATTAATTCTGTATCGCTTACCAACCAAAAAAAGGGTACTACCAGTTAATTCTTCTTACCTTGCCAAATTATGGCCAAAAAAGCCCAAATTTTATAATATGCAAAATGAGAGTATAGCCTTACAGGCGAAAGTGTTTTTATACCATTTAAATAATGCCAACAACGAAAATGGTTTCCGGGCCAAAGAATCGTGGAAGTTTAGCCAGGTAAGTGAGCAGGGAAAGGCCGAAATAGAGCACGATTTCTTCCCTACGGTTTCTGTTCAGGTAGACCCAAAAAAGATACACGATTTTGCAGCAAGCGTATTATCGCAGCTTAAAGAACAACCTAAAATTAATGTGCCAGATCTTAATGTTAGTATCCAAACCGGATCGGAATATTTCATTGCTTTTTCTCCCGACAGGATGATTAGGTAAGTGAAAAAGGCATGATGAGAAGTATAAACTGAAATAAAGAAAACACTTTATTTTAAAAATATTTTTATGTTGTTTTTTACACTGCCATAGGGTTGTCAGTCACCTGTATTTTCTTTGTGTAACTAAAACAAAAAAGATATGGTACAGGAACAGTTATTCGCAGAAACAATGGAAGAAACTTCCCTTGTGTATTTAATGAAAAATTATGCAAACTATAATTTCTGGGCAAATTTAACTCTGGTAAATTGGTTAAAAAATCATCCGGAAGAATTATTGGAGCAAGAAGTATTATCGAGTTTTAAAAGTGTAAAGTTAACGCTCGCCCATATTTTACAGGCGCAGGAGTATTGGTATTCAATTCTCACTAAAACCGAATTCGAATTTCGTGAATATGGAAGTTTGAACGATATTTTTGATGCGCTGTTGAAACAGTCAGAAAACTTAGCCGTTTATATTACTGCAATTAGTGAAGATAGATTTAATCAGAAAACGGAGATTCAAAGTCCTTGGTTTACTTCCGATTTTCAGAATTTTGAATATGTGTTACATGTTTTCAACCACAGTACCTACCACCGTGGCCAGATCATTACCATCTGCCATAATTTAGGAATAACGGGTGCCCCTATGACGGATTATAATTTCTATAATGTAATGGCGAAATAAAACACCGTTCGTTAAATAATGGCTTGTCGAAAAATCTCATGCAATTTAGATCTTCCGACAAGCCTTTCTGGTATATTAAGCACCTACTATTATTTTTTATTGTCGTATTTTCTTTGATTGTCCTTATTGGAAGTTTGATCAGACCGTTGGCCGCCACCATTGGTTATTCCCTGGATTTTTTTATCCGTTTTAACATCATGGTTAGCCCGATCAGCTATTGAACTGCCTTGAACCGTTGGATTGTTTTTGGGTGTGCTTGTATTTTTCATAACTCTAAGATTTAGTGAATAAATTGCAGCGCGCTATGATAATAACCAATGTGGGATTGGATATGTTTTGATTTTTTGAATTTGCCCGTCATTTCGGGCGGACCCGAGCTATCGGGTGTAACGGAGTCGAGAAGTCTAACTGGAACAGATCTTTCCATTCCGCTGCGCTTCATCCGGTAGCTATCGGATCGCGAGGACGACGATCTGAAAGGCATGAATGACCAGTAATCAAATTACAATGATCAATGAATCAACAACTCATGAGAAATGGCAATACATACTAACCCGAGTTCGGTTAATTAGCACGCAAAAACTTGGTTTGAGGATATTTTTTTTGGTAATTGACAGCCGGCTTTCAGGGAGAATGAATAAGCAATTACTTCCGCATTTGTAAAAAACAAGATCACCCGGTTGCTCATTAATTTTGATTATTCCATTCTGGAGCGCCATAATTTTAGTATATTTAGGTTAAACAAAAGGGATGATCACTCAATTTAGTCAATCAGACTAAAAATCCCCAAAAATATTTCAAACCCCACCTTTACGCCACCTTTACCCCACGTTTACTCCGGCTTCCGGCCAGGCTTGGCTGCACCCTGCTTCGTATGTAGTTCGATACTGCTTCGAAGCTATTTTAGTAAAAGCTAAGCCCCGTTGCAGGTGGGCTATGCTTGAAGTTTGCATTACTTTCGGTTAGCAGGTTAACAACAGCTAAATAAAAGCTAAAGAAAAACATAGCTTAGGGTTATTTTGGGTCACAGCTGTGCCGATATTGGGGTATGGAAAATGGTGGAGGGAGGCAAAATACAAAAGCACGAATATATTAGCCGCTTATGGCTTAAGGTTTCCACCTGCGCGGGATCCGATAGCTATGATGATGACCGTAGTATATCTCATAACCACCCCCAGCCCCTCCTTGAAAATAAGGAGGGGAGTTCCCCTCAAAGTTCCAAATATATCAGGCCGCACCAAACAGTGAGCAAACAGAAATAAGTACTCAACACTTGCTAATAAGCCCATAAAATAATCGAAATCAGGTTACTAACCATCAACCATTAACAAATGAACCAATAGCCAATTACTAGTACAACAAAAATATAGTCGGCTGTTTATGGAGATCTATTTCCTCTTTGCGCCAATTATAAACACTTTGAGTTTTAATAAATTCATCTTCTGCAGTAAGGTTGCTCGCTACACAAACCTGCGTATTGGGTTTGCAGCTCTTCAGCACTTCTTCAAAAAGTTGGTTGTTGCGGAAAGGTGTTTCGATGAATATCTGCGTCTGTTTGTAACGGCTTGCCGATAAATCTAAATCTTTAATCCGTTTGGTGCGTTGCTCTTTATCAATCGGTAAATAACCCCAAAACGCGAAACTCTGGCCGTTAAAACCTGAGGCCATTAAAGCCAATAAAATTGAACTTGGGCCTACCAAAGGCACCACTTTAATGCCGCGTTTATGTGCTTCGGCAACAATATCAGCTCCAGGATCGGCAATGCCCGGACAACCGGCTTCGCTCATTAAGCCCACATCTTTTCCGGCAGCAAGCTCAACAAAAAACTGACCTAAATCTGTCCGGTTATGTTTGCCATAATCGTGCACGATTAAATCTTTCTGTGGTGTTTTTAAACCAGCCTCTTTCAAAAACCGACGGGCTGTCTTACTGTTTTCTACAATGTAGGTATCAATCTGGTTAATGGTATCAACCAAATAAGGGGTAAAAGTTTTATGTGCTACCTCTTCAGCCAATGGTACGGGAATAAGGTATAAAGTGCCTTTTTGCATGCTACAAAAATACTTACAATAAATAGAATTTAAGTTCTAAAGTTTACGGTATTGGCAATATAATCTCTTTTGTGAACAAAGGTGTAGCAAATTTTATTTCTAACTGACTTATTTTCTGCACAATTAAAATGTGCTTAAAACGTTAAATATTAGTTAAATATGCCTCATAGGGCAATATTTGAAGGAAAACACGGAAACTATGCATGCATATTAAACCTTCTGCATTTTTGGTTCTCTAATTGATACACACACATTAGGTTATTAAAATAAAACACACAAATGAAAACACTGAAATCTACGGCACTTGTGCTGGGGCTATTTGCGCTCCTTGCCGGAACCACAACCCTTGTCAGGGCACAAGACTATCAAAACGATTACCAGGACGATGGTTATAGCACTGGCAATATTTCTTTACAGACTTTTTACGATGAACTTTCGCCTTATGGCACCTGGATACAAGATCCTCAATATGGATATGTTTGGCGCCCGGATGTAGATCAAAGCGAATTTCGTCCATATTATACAAACGGACGTTGGGCGATGACCGAATACGGTAATACCTGGGTTTCCAATTACGATTGGGGCTGGGCACCTTTCCATTACGGTCGTTGGGTAATTAACAGTTACAGACAATGGATCTGGTTACCTGATACCAATTGGGGACCAGCCTGGGTAGATTGGAGAAGCGGCGATGGTTATTACGGATGGGCTCCAATGGCGCCAAGTATTAGTATTAACCTAAGTTTTGGCCGTCGATATTCGGTGCCAGAATTCTGCTGGAACTTTATTCCACAACGTAATATTTATATCAATACTTTCCCAAGGTATGATTACGGGCGCAATAATGTATATATCCGCAATACCACCATTATCAATAATACTTATGTTTATAACAGAAGAACCTATTATGGTGGCCCGAGGGTTGAAGATATCAGACGTGCAACCAATAGAGATGTAACCGTTTACAGGTATGCGCAAAGTTCAAGACCTGGTGCGAGTAGGGTTGGTGGTAGAGAGGTTTCTATTTATAGACCTAGACCAGAGCGTAATGCTGATAATCGTAGTGCGGCGCCAAGAAAATTTGAACAGGGCAATGCTGGCATAAGCAGAGGCGGAAGGAATGAAGGTTATACCAACCGAGATCAAAGAGGTGGTAATAATAATAACGATAACCGTTTCGGATCAAGAGGAGATAACCGTAACGGGCAACCTGATAGAAACAACGGTGCCATAAGCAGAGATAATAATAATCAGCCTAATAACAGAGGAGAAGTTTATAATAGAGATGCTAATGGGCGTGTTAGCCGTGGCAATACCAATGGTGTAGACGGAAGAAACGGACAGGAAAATGTAAACCGCGGTCAGGATCAGCAACGTTTGGAGCAGATGAGACAACAGCGTACACAGCAAGACCGTATGAGCCAGGATCAGCAACGTACACAGCGCGATGCTCAAACACAGCAACGTGGTCAGGCAGACCAACAGCAACGTGGGGCTCAAATGGAGCAACAAAGGGCACAGCGTAACGAGCAATTTCAACAACAGCGTACGCAACGTGATGCTCAGGCACAGCAACAGCGTAATGAGCAGATGCAACAGCAACGCGCGCAACAAGCCCAGGCCCAACAACAGGAAAGGACTCAACGGGATGCGCAGATGCAACAGCAAAGAAATGAGCAAATGCAACAACAACGTGCGCAACAGGCCCAGGCTCAGCAACAAGAAAGAGCGCAACGTAATGAGCAGATGCAACAGCAACGTGCGCAACAGGCACAGCAACAGCAGCAGGAACGTGCACAGCGTGATGCTCAGGCTCAACAACAAAGGGCACAACAGCAGCAACAACAAATGCAACAAAGACAAGAACAAAGAAGAACGGAAGCACCACAACAACAGCAACAAAGAGGTGGTGAAAGAAGCGGCTCTGAAGGAGGAAGACCATCAAGAGGTGGTAGAGGATAGATTGATGAGTCCCGATGAAAATCGGGACTTTTTTATTTTAAATACTTTGTTATCCTAAAATAAGAATTAAGGATTTTGTTCACTCTACTGTTTTGGAAATGAACATTCAGTATTGCTTCGGGAACAGCAGTCCCGTTATCCGCTATAGCTCCGATAAAAGATCGGAGGCTGCCGCTGCTACCGGGTTTAGAAACAAAGGTTTGTGCAGCTAAGCACCCAGCCAAAAATAGCACCACTTCACAAGCTACCTAGACCTGATTGGAGTGAACACGAAGCCGCAGGCAAAGTAAAACGGAAAGCGGGGTGAAACTGAAATAGTTGCAGAAAACCGTTCTCCTAATAGATAGGTTGTCACCTGATAGCAATCTGATGCGAGGCATGAAGCAATGTTTAAACTATTGCTACTAGCGAACGCATTAAGATTATTCATAAGTTCCCCTTGTTTCAAAGGCATTCATGAGCACTCCGTGGTTCCCGATCAAGTTGGGAATGACGATACCTTCCAGGGTTATCATCTCCTTAATTTCAATTTCATTTATATTGATTTTTATGAAATAATTATCCCTTAGGAGACAGCACGAGAAAAAATGCGGTTATATTACTGCCCAGCCGCTGTATGAAGGTTACTTAAATCGGTTCCCCTAAAAGTGCTTTCGGCATTGGGGTGCAGGTTTTCGGGATCGAGTAAAAAAGTAGTGATTCCCAGTTCCAGCCCAAATTTAATTTCCGATTCGGCATCATCACCTATAATTAAAATATCATCTTTGTTTAAGTCGTATTTGTCAATAAGTAGTTTAAAAGCTTCCTTTTTGTTGGTGGTTGAAACATCAACAACATGTACGGCTTCAAAATCATCAGCAATGCCCAACATCTTCACTTTTGAGGTTTGCTGTTTCAGGAAACCTGCCGTTACAATAAATTTCCGGCCGTTAAGGCTTTTAATGTAATGATAATCATCGCTTGGTTTTAGTGGTTTCGTTACCTGGCGGTTTTGCAGATAAGCAAGTATATCGGGCATTAATTCTTCGCTAAAGCCATATTTTTTTGCCACTTTTTGAAAAGGCGTTCTAAGCATGTCTTGTTTTGCAAGCTGAAAATCTTCTTTACTGATCCCTAAATCCAAACTTTCCAGGAAATTGTATAACTCACCCATTAACTGTTCTTCATTTGGTTTGGTAAAATAAATGGTATTGTCTAGATCGATAAAAAAAATATGCTTCATTTAAATGGAATGATTTATGTTGTAATAAAAGCAAAACAACAAGTGCCAATTAATGTTTAATTATTAAAGAATAAAGTTATGACAAAGGAAACAAAAATTATTGTAGGCGTATTAGCTGGAGCAGCACTTGGTGCAACAATCGCATTGGCATTATCTTCAGATTCGACAAGCGATTTAAAGGGTAAAGTATCAGATTTTTTTGCTGATTTATTAGACGCTTCAAAAGATAAATTAGCTAGTTTAACAGATAAAGCTACGGGTGTAGCCGATAAGGTGAAAGATAAAATAGCAGAAATAAATGCATAAAGAATTGGAAGTGCCGGAAATATCCGGCATTTTTATTCTATATATTTTCTAACCACCATCTCAATGAACATTGCTTTTCATGGTGCCGCCCGTACTGTTACGGGGAGTAAGCACCTTATTACCTTAAAAAACGGCACTCAGATTTTATTAGATTGCGGCTTATTCCAGGGAATGGGTCATGTTACCGATAAATTAAACGATTTTTTTGGCTTCGATGCCAAAAAGGTTACTTACCTGGTTTTATCACATGCACATATAGATCATTGTGGCTTATTGCCCAAATTGGTTGCGGAAGGATTTGAAGGTAAGATTTTCTGTACTTCGGCCACTATGGATCTGGCCCGCATTTTAATGATGGATTCTGCCAAAATCCAGATGCAGGATGCAGAGTTTTCTAACCGCCATCTGCGCGAAGGCGAAGAAATGGCAGAACCGCTTTACACCGATGAAGACGTTACCAAAACGCTTGGTCAGATGAAGATTGTGGAGTATGAAGAAGATTTCGAGATTGAGGCGGGAATTCGGTTAAGGTTTACTGATGCAGGGCACATTTTAGGTAGTGCTGCGGTACATCTTACCATTACAGAAGAAGGAAAACCTACACGGATTACCTTTTCCGGCGATGTTGGTCGTTATGGCGACCTGCTTTTAAAAAGTCCGCAGCAGTTTGATCAGGCCGATTATATCTTAATGGAATCAACCTACGGCGATTCGCTGCATAAAGATCTCGATCCGATAGAAAACATGCTTTTAGAGATCATTAATAATACCTGCAAAATAAAAAAGGGCAAAGTAATTATTCCTGCCTTTGCCGTTGGCCGTACCCAGGAGCTACTTTATGCTTTAAATGGACTTGAGTTGAAAGGTAAATTGCCTGATGTACCTTATTATGTAGATAGTCCTTTATCTTCAAAGGCAACAGAAATTCTTAAAAACCACCCTGAAGTATACAATAATGGGGTTAAAGAAATTTTAAAGGTAGATCATGATATATTTGGTTTTAAAGGTCTGCGTTTCATCGAAAGTGTTGAAGAATCGAAAGCTTTAAATGCCGATCCCAGGCCATGTGTAATTATTTCGGCATCGGGTATGGCAGAGGCTGGTCGTGTAAAACACCACATCAGGAACAATATTGGCAACCAAAAAAACACCATTCTAATGGTGGGTTACTGCGAACCTAAATCGCTTGGTGGCAGGTTAATTGCCGGACAAAAAGTTGTAGAGATTTTCCGCGATGAATATGAGGTTAGGGCCGAAGTAAGATCGTTAAAATCGATGAGTGCACATGGCGATTATGAAGATTTACTGCATTTTTTATCTGGTCAGGATCCGGCTAAGGTAAAACAGCTGTTTTTGGTACATGGAGAATATGAAGTACAGCAACATTTCGCCAGCAAATTGAAAGATGCAGGTTTTAAACATGTGGCTATCCCCGAATACCATCAGGTATTTGAGCTTGAGTAACGATTAAGCGTTGGTCTGGAATTGTATTCCAGACCTTTATTCTCCCGACTAACTTATAAACTTATTTGCTATTGATGGTTTTTTGATTCCTCATTTTCTTTAAGCTTTAGTCTTTCAGCTTTCCTCCCTATCTTTGCCCGCATGGATGTTTTTGGTAAAGCGTTAACAGATATTTATAAAACAGGCGAGGCTGATACCCTTTGGTTGCACAATTCGTATGGCGAGCCAGAAGAAATGCCTTTAGAATTCTTCTTCCGTGATGATGAAGATATGCCCGTTCTAGAACTTCAGGCGTTACACATGTGCAGTGGAAAGGTATTGGATATTGGTGCCGGTGTAGGCAGTCATGCTTTACTTTTGCAGGCTTTTAATATCGATGTTACAGCCATTGATATTTCGGAAGCAGCTGTTGATATTATGAAAGCGCGTGGTGTGAAAAAAGCATTCATACAGGATATTTTTACCTATCAGGAGAAATTCGATACCATTATCATGCTCATGAACGGCATCGGTTTAACCGGAAATTTGCCCGGTTTTAAAGATTTCCTGATCAAGCTAAAAGACCTCATCAATCCCAATGGACAGGTTATTTTCGATTCTTCTGATATTGCTTATTTATACGAAGACATGCCGAAACCACAAAACCAATATTATGGCGAGGTATCTTATCAGTATGAATATAAGGGCGAAAAAGGCAATTGGTTTAATTGGATTTATATAGATGAAGAAACCATCAAACGTACGGCTCATGAAACAGGATGGGATGCCGAATTGATTTTTGATGATGGCGAAGATCAGTATTTGGTCAAATTGACTTTAGCGCAATAATCTAAAAGTCATAAAGCTCTTGATACGCCTATTTTAAATTAAGAGGCTCATAAATTTGTTAGATACGAATATGAGCAATACAAAAATTAAACTTAGTGTGTTAGATCAATCGCCGGTTCGCAAGGGTGTTACCGCCCGTCGTGCCATTGAAGAAACCACTATACTGGCACAAGAAACCGAAAGTTTGGGATATCACCGTTTCTGGGTTTCAGAACATCACAATACCACCAGTTTAGCGGGTTCAACGCCCGAAATCTTAATTGCCCATTTGGCCAATCATACCAAAACTTTAAGAATAGGTTCTGGCGGCATTATGCTGCCTAACCATAGTGCGTTAAAGGTTGCAGAAAGTTTTCGTTTGCTGGAAGTGATGCACCCTAACCGGATCGATCTGGGAATGGGGCGCGCACCGGGTACCGACCGAATTACAGCTTCGATGCTTAATCCATCAAACAATTGGAGCGAGCAGGATTTTGTAGAACAACTGCGCGAACTGCAACATTACTTGCATGATACCTCTGATGGCGGTATCCAGGCCAAAATAAAAGCTATCCCGATTGCTGAAACCGTTCCGCAACAATGGCTTTTGAGCAGCAGCGGACAAAGTGCCTTATTTTCGGCCCACTTTGGAATGGGCTTTTCTTTTGCGCATTTTATTAACCCGCATGGAGGACCGCAGGCTGTTCAATACTACAGGGAACATTTTAAACCTTCGGTTGATTTGACAAAACCCGTTGAAAACGTGGCGCTTTTTGTTTTCTGCTCAGAAGACGAAGAAAAGGTAAAACAACAGGAGGCTTTAATGGCTTACCGTTTTCTTCAGCTGGAAAAGGGTGGAGGCTTAACTGCTGTAGGTTGGGATGATATTAAAGATGTCAGTTATAACGCTGCAGAGCAGGAACGGATTAAGGCCAATAAACCACGAATGATTTATGGTACGCCTGCGGTAATTAAAGAGCGGCTTACTAAACTGGCTTCAGATTATGATGTTAATGAACTTATGGCAGTTACCATTACCGAGCATTTTGAAGACCGGATAAAATCGTATGAGTTGCTTGCGGATTTGTTTTTGTAATGAAAGTGATAAATCTACTTCCATGGTCTGTGTCTCCACAGACCATTATGAAGGGTTTGAAACCAGGAGTTTTACTATGGTCTGTGGAGACACAGGCCACAGGATTAAAAATTAAAAAACGTTTGTCTGCCGCCAACTTTTTGGCCAAAGTTCTGGATATTATAAGTAAGGGTAAGCATGCCATATCTACCCAGGTTATTACTCTGTGTATCGATAACGCTGTTGCCCGTAATCTGGATGTTTCTACGCACATTGCTCTGCAAAATATCATTAACCGAGAATTTTAATTGCGCCCTGTCGTTTTTCATGAATAGGTAAGTAAGAGCAGCATTCCAGAATTTGATGTTATTGTTATATCCGGCAATTTTTTGATCATTGATGGTTAAAGAATAGCTGGTTTCGAAAACCAGTTTTTTAGGATAACGGATAATCAGTTCGGATGTACTTTGGTGGGTATTGTAGCTAATGTTAGTGTAATAGCTATCATCATACCTACTGCGATTCAGGTTTACTGAATACGACTGGTTAATTTCTACCTTATCGTTTAGGTTTAACCTGATACTTCCATTAGGCCCTACATAGAACACATTTGCATCACTCTCAATGTTATTCACAATAACGGGGCTATGATCAAAATTGGCCCAAAAGCCTAAGCCTACTTTTAAGCTTGTTTTATCTTTTTTGAAATCTTTCGAAATATTGGCCCCTCCACTAAAATTATAGATGCCATTTTTGTTAACCGGGTTAACAATTTGTACGCCATCTTTAATGGTAATAGCGTTAACAATGCCATTTTTTGTGAAATTACCATAACCGTATAAATTGTAATTAATCATGCTCTTAGGATCATATTTATACATGTTCATGCTTAAACCCTGCATACGGGCGGGCAGTAGATTTGGGTTTCCATTTCTGATGTAAAAAGCATTGGTATTGTCGGCCACTGGCTGAAGATAACTTACATTGGGCTCTGTAAAACGGGCCGAATAGTTAAAGCGGAATATTTTATATTTTAATTGAAAGGTTGGCCATATAAAATTATAACGCTGATTAATATCTGCGGTATTGGTAAAGCGGTTGTTTAACGAAATATAGTTGTGTACCAATCCAGGTTGAAGGTAAAGGTCTTTAGTTACTTTGTACCCCAGGCTGATGTTCGTATTGGTTTTAAAACCGGCCTGTTTAACAGTTTGTGATAAATCTGGTACTACAATATCATACAGCTGGTTAGCCGGATTGCGGTAAAAAGTGTTTAATGCATTTTCGTTATTGATGATATTTCCGCTTACATCTGCTTTTAAATTAAGTTTTTTGCTAATTGGTTCGGTATAATTGCTATAGATGTAAGACGAGAAGTTATCAATGGTATTGTTCCTTAACTGATCAACTTCTGAAGTAGAGGGTGTGAGGTAAAAAATACTGCTGCTCCTGTTATAATTGGTAATTGGATTAGGAGTTGCTGAGATATCGGCTCCAATATTGAAAGATCTTCCTGCCTTTTTAAAATCCTTACTAAAATCTGCCCTCAACTGATATTTGTTGCTTGAAGTATTCAGATCATTCAAATTATCGAGCGTATTAATGAGCTGGTTATTTGCGTTATTATTGCTTGAAGATACCTTGCTTACCGAATTGTTGGAGCTGAGCACAATTGCCGGCTCTATGGTCAATTGTGTTAAAGAGTCGATTTGCCAGTCTAATTTTCCACCAATATTGTGTTTTAGAATAAGAGAATTGGTATTTTCGCTGGCGTTGGTAATCAATCTGTCAGTACCTAATGTTTGGTTGTTATTGGTAAGTTTCTCCAGAAGATTGTCTGATCGGCCGAAGAAATATTGGGTATTAATTTTAATTCCTTTTTTGGTTAACGTGTTAAAATTAAAACCACCACCCGATGAAGCCTGAACACCATTATAACTTCCGCCAAAACTAATACCGTTGAACTCGAAATAACCTCCAGAAGTCATCATCATGGAGTTTACACCGCTTCTGCTAAATCCACCTATGCGTTGCACATCATTGGGGTTAAAGCCTGGTTGATTGATATTATTGCTATAAGCCAATATACTTACCTGTGTGGTATCTCTAAAGAAGTTCATTAATCCACCAGCCTGATACAGGTTTTTTAAACCTCCACCAGCATATAATTTGCCAAAGGCTCCTTTTTTGATGGCTTTTTTCAGCTTTAAATTGATAATCTGCGGGATTTCTGCTGCCGTTAAATCAGGATCACGCCTTTTGGCCTGTTTATCATCAACCACCTGTACCTTATCTATAATATTAGCGGGTAAATTTTTGGTCGCAATCTGTTGGTCGCCACCAAAAAACTCTTTTCCATCCACTAAAATTTTACTAACTGCTTTACCGTTAACCTGTATAGAACCATCGGCTGCGATGGCAACGCCGGGGAGCTTTTTTAACAGATCTTCTACCACCGCCGATGGCAGGGTTTTAAAGGATTCTGCATTAAATTCAATGGTATCTTTACGTACAATTACGGGTGGCCTTTCTCCCGAAATTACCACTTCGTTTAAATCATTTGCCTTAACGGAAAGATAGAGGGTGCCTAAATTTAATGCGGGGTTGGCTGCCGTTAGTTCAACCTCTTTCCGGTATGTTCCATACTGCCATGCGGTTACCACTAAACGGTATTTTACACCTATGGTTAAGCCATTGATTTTAAAAATGCCTTTATCATCCGATAATTTATAAGTACTCAATATACTATCGCCAACTTTATATACCGAAACCGTTGAGTAATTTAAGGTGGTTTTGTGATTGGCGCTATCGGCTAAAATTCCGGTAATGCTTCCGTTTTTTTGTGCAAATAAATTAAAAATAGCTAAGGTAAGGGCGATTGAAAGTAAGAGTTTCTTCATGTATATTTTAAATAAGCAAGCTAAAATTAGGCGCTAAGTTTTTACAGTACAGATAAATGTGATGAACGATATAAAAAATGTGACAGACTAAAAATTTGGCTTGGTTCGTTATAAGGCGTATTAAATGTTGCATCTTGTCAAAACAACTAATCTTTTAGGTAAAAGTAGCTGCCTTAAGGTGTTTTTGCAAATACTAAACGAAAAAATTACATAACGCTAAAAAGAAAAAGCCCCAAGCTAGCGCAATGGGGCTGAGAAAGCGCATGTTATTAGTTTAATGCAAATCGTTATAATTGATGATTTTAACTTCTGGATTTTTGGCTAAAATTTCTTCCATCCATTTGCGGTGCGAGGCACCAACACCTACCACAACCCTTTTTGCTTTTTTTGCCTTTGCCTGATCGATAATGTTTTTGCACATGCCCTCGTTTCTTAAAGTCCATTGCACAATCATCTCTTTCACCGTTTCGGTAGGGAAACCTGCGTAACCATAAAAATGACGGCCACCATAAAAGTTCCAGGCCTCATCTAAAACACCATATTTTACGGTGTTCATGCCGGCATAAGGATCGGCATTGAAAACCTTCGCTTCATCTTCATTGTAAGCCCAATATTTTTCTATGGCTTTAACGGTAGCTGCTTCCTGCGAGGTACTATCGGCTTTCGCTTTGTTGATTAAAATTTTGTATAAAGAGTCTGTTTTGCCCCAGGCTTCACTCCATGGTTTATCATAAGTTTGGCAATCCATGTTGTAAATCCGATCGTGTTTTAACTGGTAGATAAGGGGGAGATAGATTTTGCTGTACTCACTTCCAGGTCTACAGAATCCTTTTTTCTTTAATGAATCGGTATTTCCGAACATTTTTGCATATTCAACCTGCTCTTCTTTGCCAAAATTTTGTTTCATATAATTTTCGAGTACAAAGATTTGATAATCGGCATTGCCCCTGTCCCAGTTTTTAGCATAATTAACGGCTAAATTCATCCTGGTTTTATGATAGTAGGCAAATTTGGCGAGCGCTTTCTGGTCATTTTTAATTTGTGCATCAATATTTCTGGGAGATACCGGATTTAATTTTTCTAAATAATCATGTCCTTTTCTAAATGATTTTTTTGCCCAGTTGTTTTCCTCCAGTTTAGCGTAATCGCCCTGCGGCAGGTATTCGCCAAAAACCATATCAGGCTTAAAGTTTTTAAGCTTATCAATTATTGCCTGAAAGTTTTGTGTCGATTTAGAATTGTCATGGGCGGAGCCTACGATAACAATTTCGATTTGGTTCTGGGCATACGATTTAACTGCAATTGAAATTAACAATAAAAATGCTAAGCTGAGTTTTTGTATAATTTTCATGATGATCTTGTTTTCGTTTTTGTTGATTCAAAGATGAACATACACACCTGGCTGCTATATTTAATTATCCCAAAGGCTTATTATATTATCCCAATCGGAGAAATTGAGAATTAACGGTTTGTATCGTGATTTAAAGCTTTGGTCCTAAAAATGAATTATTCCATCAGTTTCTGGTTAAATCCAACGATCAGTTTAAACAGGTCTTTATACTCGGTAAGCGGCAATGTTTCAGGTTTGTCGGATACGTCGTGGTAGGCAGACGGACCACCCTGAGTGTAAATGAAGAATGCCGGAACACCTTTTTCGGTAAAGAAATAGTGATCGCTGTTGGCGGCTTTCCCTCTGGAGTTTATTTTCGAGATGTAATGATTTTGGTTGTTGATTGCGTTTAACAGCGCAAATGCTTTAGGATAAACGGATGCATTAACTACCGTCATGCCGGCTTCACCGGTTCCAACCAAATCTAAGTTGATTAGGAATTTAATCTTGCTTAAAGGAATTAAAGCGTTTTCTACAAAAAACTTCGATCCCAACAGTCCAGCTTCTTCGCCGGCGAAACAGATAAAACCAATGGAGTAGGACTGTGGATTGGCGGCATAATATTTGGCCAAACTTAATAAAGTAGCTACACCGGCAGCATTATCATTAGCCCCCGGGAAATAAGTGTCTGCACCCATTCCACCCAAATGGTCGTAATGCGCTGTAATGATTAAAATGGAATCGGGAAATTTAGTGCCCCTAACTAAACCGCAAACGTTAGCTGCCTCAAAGTTTGGAATGAATTTGTTTTCAATATCAACATCAATTTTTTTTGGTATTGAGGTAAAGTTCTTTTTATTGAGCTGAATGGTGGTTACAATCCCAACTTCTGTGGCTACAGACCAGGTTAACTTATCTTTTAATAAAATCTCCAATGTTGGAGAAGCTTTGTAATTAAGACTATCTACCTGAGTTAAATCTGCCTTTTGTTTAGCGCTGGGGCTCTCATTGTTTACAATGAAATCTGTACCGGGGATAAGTTTCTGACCGTTTACGGCCACCATCATTTTTCCCGGGAATGTATTTACCGGAAAATTAAAGGTTTGCTTATAAGATTGACCCATTGGTAACAAACCGATTTTTTGATAGGCTTCTGTGAGATAAGTTGCAGATTTTTTCATCCCGTCTTTGGTATAACCTCTGCCCCAAAATTGTTTTGAAGTAAGGGTATTTACTACATTTCTGGTATAGATAGAATCTTGAGCGAAAGTATTGATTGCTAAAAACAGGAAGATGATGAAGCCAAATTTTTTCATCCCGAAATTTAGTGAATTAAATTGTTATCAAACCTCGTATATTTTTAAACGGCGCAACCTTAAACCCTACAACTTAACTGTGTTAAGGTGTCTTGGGTGGCCAATATTTTTTTTTGAAATCAAGGTTCGGTGTGCTTCGGTTACGAAAGTCCTGCTATCGCTCCAAGTCCTCACTCGTGCCTCGTTCCGGGCTTTCCGTTCTATCAGGTTTATTTAACCTGCGTCTGTAGTTCTTAAGTTTAAAGACTATGCGAATCAAAGCTGCGCAGGTATTTTGAAACCTGTGGGGTACTTTAGTATTGTAAATCTGCGTTTTGGATTGTAAGGATGAAGTAGCGGTTTTATCGGTGCCAGAACGCAGCGGAGCCATCAAAAAACCCATCGTTGTGTAGCTTAGGGAACGTACTTGTCAATTTGCGGTTAAATTTAAAATGGCTCTTATAGCTTGTAAGCTTTATGCAAAAAAAAATGGTTGACAGTTAACAGGCCATTGCCATTAACCATCAACCACTCACTATAAAAACAATTATTTTACTTTACCAGATAAGGCTGTAAAGCTGTTTTAATTTTTTCTTTGTTCTGGCTTGCTGTCCATTTTTCTTTAATAGATTGGTCGCCCAGGTTAAAAAGTGTTTCGTAAAGCAATTTGCCATTCGCCATAGTTTGTACTTTGAATGTATTTTGCGAACCAATAATATCAGACCAAACACCGCGAACATCAGCCCAGTAGGTGTGTTGGCTGGCCCACCATTTTTGTGCATATGCGAAAGTTTTAGGGTCTATTTTCGTAAATTCCTCGTAACCTTTTTCAACAGCTAAAAGTTTATCGCCATCAGCAGAACGTACGATTTTTTTATTGTCCTGCTCAAACATCCAACCATTTTTAGTAATGGTGATTCTGCTGCCACGGTTTAATACATTGTAATCTTTACGCACAGTAGATTCTCTTCTTGGTAGTGGAGAATCTGTTTCGCTCGACCAAGAATCGTGGCCACCAACATGGCTCCATGTGCCGTAACCCTGGTAACGTGGACTATCATCAACCTGATAAACTTTTTGCGTCCATTTTCCTTTTACATCGGCTGGCGTTAAATTGCCTTTTTTCCATGCATTACCTTCGGTATAAAGCATAATGTTAGTGTCTTCATACGTCCAGTCCTGGCGCCAGTGTTTAATAACAGTGGTATCGTTAATGGCCAACATGTGTTGAATTACAATTCTTTTAGGTTCATCAATAATAATCTCTGCCCATTCGTTGCCATGGCTTTCGTAAGGCTTACTGAATTTGTAGTTTGGATCTGGCGCGGTAACTTCACCGTAGTTGAAATTCACTTCGTAAAAACCAGCCAATGATTTTATTGCTTTTCTATCCTTTTCTAGTTTTTCTTCCGGAGAGTCAACTTTTGTTTGTGCATTAGTATTAAGGGTAATTAAGCCGGTTAATACTAAAATTAGGTTTAAAAATTTCATTTTTATTATTAATTAGGGTGTACTTAGCTTTCCGCTACTGCGGTATTTTTTTTCTTTTTTCCTTTTCCCCACCAGATAATGAATCCGGTTATGGGTAAGCTTGCTGCAACTAAACTGGCAAAAAAGGCTATTATTTTTCCGGTTAATCCTAAAATGGCCCCTACGTGGATATCGTAGTTCATACCGATTACTGTTTCTCCTGCATTTTTTTCAGACTGGTTTGCGCTGTGCAACAATTTGCCCGAGTACTGATCGAACTGAAGTACGTCGTAATTCCAAAACGTTTCTTTGCCCCGGTATCCTGTGGCGTAAATGGTTGCCGAACCACCATTGGCAGGCGACATGGCAATGCGATCTTCATTTTTAAATATTTTTTTGGCTTGCTCAAAAGCAATATCGAAAGGAATTGCAGTAATGGTTTTGGTCGAATCTGATTTAACTTCTACCACTTTTGGAGGCATGGTACTTCCCGAGGCTACTACGTAAACCGTAGTTTGTAACCATTGAAATGCCCAAACCAGACCAGTTAAGGCCAGCATTAGGCAGATCAGCATTACATAAAAACCCAGCACATTATGCATGTCGTAATTAACCCGTTTAAACCTGGCCTTCCATTTTACTTTAAAGCTCTTATCGAAGTTTGATTTTTTTAGGTTTTTAGGCCACCACATCACCATTCCAGAAATGAGGAGAAATACAAAAATGAAGGTAGACCATCCGATAATCTGCTGGCCAATGGGATGATTGATCAACAAACTCCAATGGATCATTTTAACTACGCCAAAAAACTCATATTTATAATCGGCAACTAAAGTTACTTTTCCGGTGTAAGGGTTAATCAGTACAACATCATAATAATCGATAGAATCGAAATACCAGAATGCCTTAGGGTCGCCAGGTTTATAAACGCCAAGTTCCCATGCCCTTCCTGGTGCTTTATAAGCAGAAACAAAGGTGATTTTCTTTTTATTCCCCAGTGCTTTTTCGGCATTGGCCTGTAGTACACTTAAAGGGAGGGTTTTAGGATTTGATGGAACTTCTACAAAAATCTCCTTGTGGTGAATGAGTTCGGTAATTTCTTTTTGAAAAACATAAATACAACCGGTAACGCCCAACATCAGTACGATTAAACCAGATGCGATACCCAGCCACAGGTGCAGCCAGTCGCTTATCCGCCTTAAACGTGATTTCTTGTTTTTTGATTTGGTTGATGCTTTCGTTAGTGCCATTAGCAAAGCTGTATGAATAAAAGAACCAATTAGCCTTTTTTAAGACTAATTGGCTTTAAATTTTATAAAATTTTCGACTATTTAACTTCGGTAGTATAAGTTACCAAATGCCAAACTTTATCGTAGTCTTTTCCATTTAATTTTCCAGGCGTTTTATCTTCAGTAAAAGCTTCCAGGAAATAATTTCCTTTTTTGTCTGGCTTGAAAGTGAATTTTCCTTCTGCATCGGTTTCAGTCGGTTGTGCTTTTCGATCAGTGTTTACAACGGTTAACTTTTGTTTTGCAAAAGGCACTGCGTTGTAAATTACCTGATGAACTGAAGTTTCTCCAACGGTTAAAGCGTGTTTATCTGGTCTGATGGTTAATGCCGCAGCTGCCGGAAAAGTAGCGTTTATTTTTGCGTTCCCTACGGCAACGTCTGCAAAAGCATAATATTCAATTTTAGCTTTTTCATAAACCGCCGCAACTTCATGTACTACAGAAAGTTTATAAGTGCCTTCTTGATCTGGTGTGAAACTGGCTTTGAAGAAACGTACATCAGCAGTGGTTGGTAAAACCTTGGTTGTTCCATTTGGAGCAGTTAAAACCAGCTTAAATTCTTTTAAGTTGCTGAACCATTTTGCTGCAGAATCTGGTTCATTGCTCTCGTATTCTCCGAAGAAAACTTTTACTTCCTGTGTTTGTTCTTTTTTGCCTGTTGAGGCCGTTTCTATCCATAAAGCATGTGCAAAAGCGCTCGAAATGCTAAAGGTTAGAAAGAAAAATAATAATGAGATTTTAGTTTTCATATTTTCTGGTTTTGGGTTTAGATCAGGAGCAAAAGATCTGATCCAGTCGCTCCTGATTGATTTAATTAAAATTTGTAAGTAACACTTCCAGTGAAGGTTCTCAGGTCCTGAGGATTCATGGTGCTGTAACCTGTCCAGTATTTTTGATTGGTAAAATTATCTGCTTTAACACCAAGTCTGAATCTATGATGATCATAAAATACTGATGCGTTGAAAACCTCATAGGCAGGTAATATAAATACGCCCTGGCTAACACTGTTTACAATTTTATTGTCGCTGGCATAGTTACCGCCGGCGCCCAATCCAAAACCTTTAAGTGATCCTGTAGCGAATTTATAACTGATCCATAAATTTGCTGAATAAGGCGCTGCCGAATAAGCATCTCTTCTGCCTTCAACATCTGGCGATGCATTTTCTAAATGGTTATCGTTATAAGCGAAACCTGCAATAATATTTAAACCGTTAACCGGGTTTGCAATAATTTCGGCTTCGATACCTTTGCTGATTTTATTGCCATCCTGGATTTGTGCATTTGGATTTGATGGATCTCCGTTATAACCCCTAACAATATCTTTAACTTTAATGTAATAGTAAGATACAGATCCTGTTAACTTGCCATTAAATATGTTTGTTTTAACGCCACCTTCAATTTGGTTTGCTTGCTCTGGTTTAAAAGCATTACCTTGATAATCTATACCGTTTAGGTTGTTAAAGCCGTTCTGGTAATTGGCAAATAATGATAGCTGATCTTTAATCGGTTGAAACACCAAGCCAAATTTTGGAGAAAAAACAGTTTGTTTGTACGCGCCTTTTGGTGCTGAGCCTGCACGATCGGAATTACCTTTATTATCAAACCTGTCTACTCTTAATGCAGCTAAGGCAATTAACCTATCTGTTAAATTAATCACATCAGAAACATACGCACTGTATGTATTGGTTTTGAAGTTATACGGATATTTAGGAACACTAGGAAGTGCCGCATAAAATGCTGCTAAATTATGTTCAGTAAAGTTATTGTAGTTAGCGCCGCTCCCATCTTTATTGGTTAGATCAAAAGTATCGATCGAATAAAATAACTGATCTGAATTTTGTCGTAAATAATCCAGGCCTAAAACCATTCTGTTTTTTACCGAACCTAAGTTAAAAGTGCCATTAAAATTTTGTTGTACTTCGTAGGTAAAGATTTTACTATTATCGGTTGATTGATCTGCTCTTGATATCAAATCGGCACCTGGTGCAGCCGTTGGGTTGCCCAGTGGAGGATAGTTGTTTGGGACTAAGAACAAATAGGTGCCACGGCCGTTAGAGAAGCTATAATTGCTTGAAAAGCTGGTGTGTGATGACCAGTTTTCATTAAACTTGTAATTAGCTTGTCCGAAGAAGTTTGAGCTATTGTATTTCTGCTTCATCGCATCAGCAGTGAAGGATTTGTCGTACGGTATGCCAGATTGATCCGCTCGATCAAAACCAAGGTCTTTTACAGGGAAATAGAAGAAAACAAAAGGTTTTAGGGTGCTTGTACCGTTGGCAATTTCGGCATCGAAAACAAAGTCTAATTTATCGTTTACTTTATATGAGAGGCTAGGTGCAATGAAGAAACCTTTGTCGTAAACATTCTCCTGGAAAGAACCTTTGTAATTGTAAGAAGTATTTAACCGGGCATAAATGTGGTTATCTTTATCAACAGGAAAATTGAAATCGGTACTAACCCGGTTAAAGTCATAGCTGCCTGTAGAAAAGCTTACTGCACCTCCCATTCCTTCGAAAGGTTTTTTGGTTATGCGGTTAATTAAGCCGCCATATGAGGTTAATGTGCTACCGAATAAAGTAGCAGATGGGCCTTTAATAAACTCTACATTTTCTAAGTTAGCAGCATCGTTGCGGCCGGTTACGTTACCAGCAATTCCATTTCTGAGTTTAGCCTGTACAATAAAACCTCTTGATGCGTAATAAGCACCACCATCACCTCCACGGGAGGTTGCTTCCCACATTTTTTGAACACCGGTTGCATTACGGGCTGCATCATCAACTGAAAACACAAGCTGATCGGCCATTGTTTCTTTCGTAATCGTGGTATAAACCTGAGGGTTTTCCAGGTTATTAAGGGGCATTTTTGAAACAAATCCACTTTTCTTAGCGATATACTTATTTACGCCCTGGTTAATATTTACTTCATTAAGCTGATTTGAGTTTTGGTTGATTACAAAATCAACCGTTTTGTTTTCGCCAGCAGTAATAACCAATGGTTTTTCTATGTTCTGGATACCAACAGCAGATACCCTTAAGGTATAAGAGCCTGGTTTAACTCTCTGGATTTCGAAAATACCTTTTTCATTGGTTACATTCCCCAGGCCTTTTCCTTTTAAACCAACAGAAATATAAGCAGCAGGTTTGCCATCTGAAGTGGTAACAGTACCACTTATGGTCGAAAACTGCTGGGCAAATGAAAGTATACTGGTAAAAGTTAAAAGAAATGTTAAACTGAAAAGTTTGATTTTAAGCATGGTAGTATTTATTTGGATCAATTCTAAACAGTCGCAAAATAACGGTACAAAATCGGATTATCCAAATTATTTTGAATTATTCTAAATAGTAATGTTTCGATAGTAAGTAGGTGTGTGGTTTGATAACATAATCCAATTAATACAAATCTTGATTTTTCTGCCAACGAGCTATTGGATATGATTGTCTATGTTTTTTGAAATTTGGGTTTGAAGTACACAAATGAATTATTGTAGATAAAAGCATGTAAATATCAATTCGTGAGCTGTGAATGTGAGTATAAGTATGATTAATATTATTTTTTATCTATAATAACAGCATAATAATGTAGGATTAAATATGAAGAGTTGTATTTTTTGTGTTAAAATGCGGTTGTTTATTGCTAAAAACATAATGTTTACTATGGTTATGAATTTATAGATTAGTATTTGTTATAAGGGGCATAACTGAACTTTATTTAATCTCAAAACTCAATTAAACTTTTTACATTCAATCTTAATTCTCAACGCTTATGAGGTTTTTCACTATTTGTTTATTTTTTTTGTCGGTTATTTTAATCTTTTCCTGTAAAAAGGATAAAGAACTAAATTATACGACTTCTAAGGTGATGTCTTTAGATAAGACAATTTCCTTTGATTCAAAAATAATTGCTGCCGGATTAGATTCCACACAGTTTTTAGGTCTACATCAATACGCTTGTCCTGGAACCAATGCAAAAGGATGTCAAACAGACTATTCGTCAGCTCCTGGATGTGTGCAACAAGTTACATGTCCATCTGTTGTTAAACCTGAAAATCATCCTTCACCATGTAATTATGGAAGCATTGCTTACGGTTGCTTTTCAGGCGCTCCTCTTGGTGGAAGTCCGGGTTGTAGTCCCTTGGTAAATTGTCAAACACCGCCGGATTGATTTACCATTTATATACTAAATAATCATTTATGCCCCTCCTCTTATATTAAATAAACAAAGGATTATGCCTTGGATCTGGCTTGGAAAATTTTCAGATTAATAAACCAGGTTTGTATCCTTACATTGGTTTTATGGAGACGAACTTTTTTCAGTTCAGTTAACTCTAAAAATTATTAAAATATGTTGAGATTACAATTCGCATTGCTCTATTTACTCTTCTTATCTTTTTGTTTTTTTGCATGTAAAAATAGCGATGAAAATAAATATATCGTAAAAACTAAACAAGCAAAGAATACAAATGATTATATACTTGAAATAAAATCGGTTAAAATCCCATGTAATAATCTTATTAGACAGTATTTTACTTATACTATTTTAAATCAACGAAACAAAAACTATTTAATTGGCTATAATCCAAAATTAGCAAGTATTGATATATATGATTTGGATAAAAGATTATTTATCAAAAGATTGAATTTGTACAGCAAAAAACTCTCAATTTCAAATCTTGATAAAAAGGATTTGGATAAATCAAGAAGTGTTAATGATATATTGGCTAGGAACATGGATTCAATTATCCTTAATTATGGGAATAAAAAAATAATTATTTTAGATACTGCTCTGCGGTGCAAAAAAATAATTTCCTTAGATAGTATAGTCATTGGTAGTAATATACCCACTAAACTTGTCTCTTATAATCATGATTTTAAGATGTTTTTTTCAGGAAATCGTCTTGTTTTAAAACAACTTTACTCCAATTATAATTGGAAAATAAGAGTTCCTGTATTTGCCGCATTAAATTTAGAAAATGCAAAATTGACTAATCTTCCAATCACATATTCTGATTACTTATATAATATTAAGGGAAATGCCGGTTTTTTATCTTCTGTGATTACAAGTGAATTTCAAAAGAACGATCTTATTACCTATAGTTTTATTTACGAATCAAATATATATCAATACAATCCTAAAAATTCAACTATTACTTGCTACGGAGCAAAGGTATCGAGAGGAAAAAATTTAGTTGACTCAATTTCATATAAAAATGATGACGATATAAATAAATGGGTAACTCATCATGTAGAGAACCCTCAATTTTTTAATGTGATATATGATAAGTATAGAAAATTATATTATAGATTTAGTTTGGAAAACATATCACAAAAAAACGGGAATTATTTTAATACTATTTTAGATAAGCCATTGACATTAATGGTGTTTAACGAAAAATTTGAAGTGATTAAGGAGTTAGTATTACCTATGTATAAATACGCAATTAACACTTGGTTTCTTACTAAAGAAGGTCTGTTTATTTCGCCAACCCACGTAAAGAACAAAGTTTTCGAATCTTCCTGTTTAAAATTTGATATTATACAAATCTCTAAGAAAAAATAATATGAAAATACTTAGTATAATACTGTTTTTATTAGTAATTATAAGCTGTAATAATGAAAAGTCATCAGTTGATGAAAAACATTTAGATATGTACTTCAGAGAAAAACAAAATACTGACCTAACTAAATTAAATAATTTCTTTATTGTTGTAATTTCCGGAAATTGTGGTTCCTGTACAGAAAAGACTATTAAATTTCTCAAACAACTTGGAGACAAGAAGGAAAATAAATTTAGGGATTACAAAAAAATAGTTATAATCCCCAGCAATAATGCAGAGGTTTTAGATTCGATAAAAAATTCCAACATACAATTCATCGTTGATGAAGGATTTGAATTGGAAAAATATGGAGTCAACTTTCAACGAAATGCTTTTTTTGAATTTAAAAATGCCAAACTGGTTTATAAAGATTGGTTGTATCTGGATAACGTTGATACGGTGGCAAAAAAATACAGTTTCATTCTCAAATAAAAAATCGCTTTATATATTGAACTCAATAATATAAAGCAATCATAAAATATTTTATCTATTATTTGATCAATATCACCTGTAAACTTAAAGGGCGTTCAGTATCATTTGAAGGTGTTACCAAACCGCCACAAATAATGTCATAATGATAACCTGCTGTAAAACTGGTGCTGGCGGAAGTAGCTTTAACTGTTCCAGATAAAGTTTCTTTTGCATCCAATGTATAAGTTCCCGCATCTACAGCAATAAAACCACTCGCACTTTTATAGGCTTTATTGGTAGCCAGCGTGGTAGTTGCGCTCGTTTTTGCCAGGTCTAAAGCTGGTGCATCAGGCGATAAATTGATAAAGCGGATGTAGGCTTTATCAGTTGATGGAATAGAAAGATCATCACCAATGGTATAAACATCTAGCGCAGTCGGTTTATTAATTAAATAAGCAGAATAATAGGTGCTTGCATTTAAAGTAATGGTTTTGGTTAACAAACTCTCTGCGCTACTGGCCGTCGTAAATTTTAAACTGTAAGCGCCTGCGGCATAAGAAACATAGGCTGCAGAGCCTCCAAATGGTAAAGCTGCCGAATTAACCATGCTGCCATTAAAGTAAGCGTTGTAGGTAGCCAAAGAAGGTGATGCATTGATTACCCTTAAATAAGATATGTTGGGATCGGCAGTTTCGGTTTTTTTACATGAAGTTAATGCTGTAAAAGCAATTAGAACAAATAAAAGGATCGATTTGAAATGAAATGGCGTAAAATTTTTCATACGGTTAAAATTTGATTTAATATTTTAAGGAGTATCCATAAAACGATAGCCAGATCGCATTCGCTACAGACATACAAATATTGAGTTTAAACCTTATTACGGGATGTTAAATGATGTTAAGCAGATGTTAAAGTTTGTTGCATTTTTTTAACAATGTTAAAATTGGCAATAGAACCTAACAACTGAAATGTACGATACCCGGTTTTTTTTAAATTTATAAGTGCCTCAATACTTGATTAAGTCAGATTAGTTCAATAAAATTGAAAGCTTAACATAAAAAAATGATGATATTATTGTGTAACTCGATTTTTATTTAAACCTTTGCACCTCAATAGAGTTAAAGCCGTTTTAATACGCAAGAAATGATTAAACAAATTTTACATAAACTTTCTGTTTCCACAGCACAAAATGTGTCTGGAAAAGGTATGTTTATTAATCATTTTCAGCCCGTGTTTTATTATCCCACAAGCCGGCAAAATTTCACTCCACGTATTTAGTACCTACACTAAACGTAACGAGGAATTGATCCTCTCTAAAAACCCAATTAACAAGAATACTTATAATTTTTCGTTAGAAAACGAATGGATATTAACGAATTTATAGTGCAGGTTGCACTTCCTGAACATCGTGTATTTGCAGAAGAAATAGTAACCGAAATGGCAGAATCGGCAAAAGCTCGTGGAACAGGGATTGCTAAGCGTTCGCCGGAATATATTTCTAATAAAATGCAAGAAGGCAAATCGGTTATTGCTTTCCATAAGGATGGCTCATGGGCAGGATTTTGCTATATAGAAACCTGGAGCCACGGACAGTTTGTGGCCAATAGCGGTTTAGTGGTAAGTCCTAAATACCGCAAAGCGGGATTAGCAAAAGCCATCAAAAATGAAATTTTCGGTTTATCGAGAAAGTTGTACCCAAAGGCAAAAATATTTGGTTTAACAACAGGCCTGGCTGTAATGAAAATCAATTCAGATTTAGGCTATGAGCCTGTAACCTACAGCGAACTTACCCAGGATGAAGAGTTTTGGAAAGGCTGCCAAAGCTGCGTAAACTTCGAGATTTTAAAAATGAAGGAACGCAAAAACTGTATGTGTACAGCTATGCTTTACGATCCGGCAGAGAAGAAACATGAGGTAGCCAAGCAATTTGCCGAAGAACTGCAAAAGAAACCCAAATTATACGAGCGCTTTATGCGCATTAAGCAGCGTTTAGTTGTTAAACCTAAGCCGAAAACTGGCTTAAAAGCCATTTTATTTTTATTTACCTTTTTATTTAAATAGCATGAAAAAAGTTGTTTTAGCATTTAGCGGAGGCTTAGATACCTCATTTTGTTGTATTTACCTGGCACAAGACCGTGGATTAGAAGTTCATTCAGTAATTGTAAATACTGGTGGTTTTTCTGATGAAGAGTTACAGGAAATTGAGAAAAGAGCATATGCTTTAGGCGTAAAATCGCATGCTGTTGTAGATGAAACTGAAAGTTACTATGAAGGATGTATTAAGTACCTGGTTTTTGGTAACGTATTAAAAAATGCTACTTATCCATTATCGGTAAGTGCTGAGCGTGTTAGTCAGGCAACAGCTATTGCCAACTATGTGAAAAACATTGGTGCAGATTATGTAGCTCATGGAAGTACCGGTGCAGGTAACGATCAGGTACGTTTCGATATGATCTTCAATATCCTTATCCCAGGGGTTGAAATCATCACCCCAATTAGAGATTTAAAATTATCCCGCGAAGCGGAAATAGAATATTTAGCACAACATGGTGTAGAATATAGTGCAGAGAAAGCCAGATACTCAATCAACAAAGGTTTATGGGGAACTTCGGTAGGAGGAAAGGAAACTTTAACTTCTCACGAAACTTTACCGGAAAGCGCCTGGCCAACGCAGGTTTCGGAAACTGAATCTCGTAGGGTAGAATTAACCTTCGAAAAAGGTGAACTGGTTGCTATTGATGGTGAAAAATTAGCGCCTGTTAGGGCTATTCAAAAATTACAGGCAATCGCTCAACCTTTCGGCATCGGTAGAGATATCCACGTTGGCGATACCATTATTGGCATTAAAGGCCGCGTAGGTTTTGAGGCGGCTGGCCCCATTATCATTATCAAAGCACACCATACTTTAGAAAAGCACACCTTAACCAAATGGCAGTTAAGCTGGAAAGAACAGCTATCTTCTTTCTATGGTAACTGGTTGCACGAAGGTCAGTTCCACGATCCGATTATGCGGAATATTGAAGCTTTTTTAACTGATACACAAAAATTTGTGAGCGGTAAAGTATTTGTAGAGTTGTTACCATACCGTTTCCAGGTTATCGGAATTGAATCAAACCATGATTTAATGAGCAATAAATTTGGTAGCTATGGCGAAATGAATAATGCCTGGAGCGGAGAAGACGTTAAAGGTTTCTCTAAAATATTTGGTAACCAGGTAATGATCTGGCATAAAGTAAATAACGAGGCATAGCCTCAAAGGTAGAAGGTAGAGGGTTTAAGCTTTAAAGCTGCATTAGCATTTAAACCTTATACCTTAGGCCTCAAACCCTAAACCTTTTTAAATATGAAAATTAAAGCAGGAATAATTGGTGGTGCGGGTTACACTGGAGGCGAAATGTTACGTATTTTGGTTAACCACCCAAATGTTGAAATTGCTTTCGTAAACAGTACAAGCAACGCCGGAAACTTAATTTCTGATGTACATACTGACTTAATTGGCGATACGGATTTAAAATTCGTAAGCGATATTCCGCAGGATATCGACGTGCTTTTCCTTTGTGTTGGCCATGGCGATGCGAAGAAGTTTTTAGCCGCTAATCCAATTAACGATAACATTAAAATTATCGATTTGTCACAGGATTTCAGGTTGCATGCAAATGCTAACTTTTCGAGCAAAGACTTTGTTTACGGATTACCCGAACTAAACCGCGATAAAATTAAAGCAGCTAAAAATATTGCTAACCCTGGCTGTTTTGCAACTTGTATCCAATTGGGCTTGTTGCCTTTGGCTTCAAAAGGTTTGATCAAGAATGAAGTTCATATCAATGCAACTACGGGATCTACCGGTGCAGGACAAAGTTTGTCTACAACCTCGCACTTCAGCTGGAGAAACAACAATCTTTCGATTTATAAAGCATTCGAACACCAGCATCTGAATGAGATAACCGAGAGTTTGTTGCAGTTGCAACCGTCACTTTCTGAAGCTTTAAGTTTTATCCCACAGCGTGGTGCATTTACCAGAGGTATTTTAGCTGCCATGTACCTCGAAAGTGATTTAAGTTTAGAAGAAGCACAAAACATTTACGAAGCATACTACAGTGCTCATCCATTTACACATGTAAGCCGGAAAAACATCGATTTAAAACAGGTTGTGAACACCAACAAGGCATTGGTACATATAGAAAAACACGGTGGTAAATTATTTATCATCAGTATTATTGATAACCTGTTAAAAGGTGCCAGCGGACAAGCAGTTCAGAATATGAATTTAATGTTCGGCTTGGATGAAACAGCAGGACTTAAGTTAAAAGCAGCCAACTTTTAATTAAGGTAAAGGGTGTAGGGTTTAAGGCGTAAGGTAAAGCAATGAGAGACTACAAAAAACTTGACGTTTGGAAAAAGGCACATGAATTGAATATGTTCATCAAAAAGAATATTGCAACTCAATTTCCAAAAGAGGAGAGATTTGAATTGACCTCACAACTTACCCGGGCTTCCTTATCTATACCCTTGAATATTGTTGAAGGATGTGGAAGATTTACAGATAAAGATTTTGCGCACTTTCTTGATAATGCTTTAGGTTCTGCCAACGAGATAGATTATTGTTGTTTATGTGCTTCTGAATTAAAGTATATAAGTGAAGATGATTATCTAAAAGTAAACCAATCAATTAACGAAGTTAGGGCAATGCTAATTTCATTTTTAAAATTTTTGAGAAGTGGAGGGAAAAAACCTTAAACCCTACGCCTCAAACCTTATACCTCAAAAAAAATGCAACTATTCGACGTTTACCCACTTAACGATATAGAAATAACCAAAGCAGCAGGCAGTAATGTTTGGGATGCTAACGATCAGCAATATTTAGATTTGTATGGCGGTCATGCTGTAATTTCAATCGGGCATACCAACCCGCACTATGTAAACCGCTTAACCGATCAATTAAATAAAGTTGGTTTTTATTCAAATTCAGTAAAAATTCCTTTGCAGGTTCAGCTTGCAGAATTATTGGGAACTGTTTCTGGTAAAAAAGACTTTCAACTTTTTTTATGTAATTCTGGAGCTGAGGCAAATGAAAATGCTTTAAAATTGGCTTCATTTTATAACGGAAGAAAAAAGGTAATTGCTTTTACGGGTGCTTTCCACGGACGTACATCTTTGGCAGTCGCTGTAACGGATAATCCTAAAATTGTGGCACCGGTTAACCAGACCGAGAATGTAATCTTTTTGCCTTTTAATAATGAGGTTGCATTAGAAGAAACTTTTAAAGCACAGGGCAATGAAATTTCGGCTGTTATTATTGAAGGCATTCAAGGTGTAGGCGGCATTAAAGAAGCTTCGAAAAGTTTCTTGCAGAAAATCCGTTCACTTTGTGATGAATATAATGCAGTTTACATTGCCGATAGTGTACAATGCGGCTATGGTAGAACTGGTACTTTTTACTCGCACGATTACGCTGGGGTTGAAGCAGATGTTTATACCATGGCGAAAGGAATGGGTAACGGTTTTCCGGTAGCTGGGATTTCTATTGCGCCTAAATTTAAACCTTGGCATGGAGAGTTGGGTACAACTTTCGGTGGCAACCATTTAGCTTGTGCTGCTGCTTTAGCTGTTTTAGAGGTAATGCAACAAGAGAACCTGATGAAAAATGCTGAAGAGGTGGGCAGTTACTTAATTGCCGAATTAAAGAAATTTGAGCAGGTAGTAGAAGTACGTGGCCGTGGATTAATGATCGGTATCGAGCTACCTGCCGAACTGGCGCATGTTAAAAAAGAATTATTATTTACACACCATATCTTTACTGGCGAGGCAAAACCGAACGTGATCCGTTTATTGCCTGCCTTAAATTTAACAAAAGCACATGCTGATGGGTTTTTAGCAGCTTTTGAAAAAGCGGTAAAAGGTGTAGGGCATAAGGTTTAGGGTGATGAGAGACTATAAAAAACTTGACGTTTGGAAAAAAGCTCATGAATTAAATATGTTCATCAAGAAAGACATTGCAATTGGATTTCCAAAAGAAGAAAGGTTTGAATTAACGTCTCAATTAACTAGAGCAGTACTATCTATACCTTTAAATATTGTTGAAGGATATAGAAGATTAGCGATAAAGATTTTGCCCATTTTTTAGATACAGCGTTGGGCTCAACCAATAAAATTGATTATTGTTGTTTATGTGCTTCAGAATTAAAATACATAAGCGAAGAAGAATATTTAAAAGTTAACCAAGCAATTAATGAAGTTAGGGCAATGCTAATTTCTTTTTTGAAATTTTTAAGAGCAGGTGGAAAGGAAAAACCTTAAACCCTACACCTTAAACCTTATACCTTAATATGAAACTTTTCACTTCCGTACACGATGTTCCGAGCATCAAACAGTTTGTAAATGATGCGCTAGCGTTAAAGGCGAATCCTTATGCGCACCAAGATTTAGGTAAGAACAAAACCTTAGGTTTAGTTTTTATGAATCCAAGTTTACGTACCCGGTTAAGTACCCAAAAAGCGGCCTTAAACTTAGGTATGAATGTAATGGTGATGAATCTGGATAAAGAAGGCTGGGCTTTAGAAACACAGGATGGTGTGGTGATGAATGGCTCGACAGTTGAACATATCCGCGAAGCTGCTGCGGTGATGGGGCAATACTGCGATATTTTAGGCTTACGTTCTTTTCCAAAGCTGAATAACCGCGAGGAAGATTATAGCGAAGATTTCTTCAATAAATTCGTTAAATATTGTGCGGTACCTGTGGTGAGTTTAGAGAGTGCAACACGTCACCCACTACAAAGCTTTGCCGATATTATTACCATCCACGAAACCTGGACAAAGAAACCCGATGGACGCAAACCAAAGGTAGTTTTGGCTTGGGCGCCTCATGTAAAGGCTTTACCTCAGGCAGTACCAAATTCTTTTGCAGAGTGGATGTGCAAAGCTCAGGCAGAAGGGATGATCGATTTTACCATTGCGCAACCAGAGGGTTATGAACTTTCGGAAGATTTTACGCCTAATGCCGATATTCAGTATAATTTAGAAGAGGCTTTAGCTGGTGCTGATTATGTGTATGTGAAAAACTGGAGTAGTTATAAAGAGTACGGTAAAGTGTTGACTTATCCTGATGGCTGGATGATGAATAATGATAAACTGAAATTCACAAACGATGCTAAAGTGATGCACTGTTTGCCAGTTCGTCGGGATTTAGAATTATCGTCTGAGATTTTGGATGGACCAAATTCATTGGTTATTCATGAAGCCGGAAACCGTTTATGGGCAGCACAGGCGGTGATTAAAGCGATGTTGGAGGAATTGAAATAGCATTAGCTGGATGGGAAAGCCAATGAAAAATATAACAACAGATTTTGAGCAGATTATTTTGCTTATTACAGAAGCCCGGAACCGGGTTTACAGTAAAGCGAATGCAGAACTGGTGATGTTATATTTTAATGTTGGCAAAATCGTTTCAGAAAAAGTGGTTAACGGTAAGTGGGGCGACGGAACCGTAAATGATTTAGCAGATTATATCGCAGAGAAACAGCCTGTGTTAAAAGGATTTAACCGCCGTGGGCTTTATAGGATGAAACAATTTTATGAAGTTTACGGTGATAACGAAATTGTGTCAACACTGTTGACACAATTTCAAGATGCTGATGATAAGTCTGATAGATTTGTGACAACAGTGTTGACACAAATACCGTGGTCTTCTCATTTACACATTTTAAACAAAACAAAAACTATAGAAGAAAAGTTATTTTATATCTATAATTCTATCAAAGAAAAATTATCGGTAAGAGAACTTGAGCGCCAATTAAATTCTGCTACTTTTGAACGGACTATGCTTGGTAATAAGTTTAGTTTCGCAATGACGAAACAACTGCCCCAAGGAATTTTTAAAGATCCCTATATTTTTGAGTTTTTAGCTTTACCCGAAATTCATTCAGAAAACGATCTGCAGCAAGCATTAATTAAAAACCTGCAAAATTTCATATTGGAAATGGGCAAAGGTTTTACTTATATGGGCAGCGAATATAGATTGCAGGTAGGTAATAAAGATTACTATACAGATTTGTTATTTTACCATCGGGATTTGCAGTGCATGGTTTTGTTTGAGTTGAAGATAGAAGAATTTCAACCTGAGTTTTTGGGAAAATTAAACTTTTATCTTGAAGCATTGGATCGAGATGTTAAGCGGCCTCATGAAAATCCCAGTATTGGTGTTTTATTGTGTAAAGGTAAAGATGTTGAAGTCGTGGAATATGCCTTGGCCAGAAACTTGTCGCCAGCACTAATTGCCGATTATGAAACTAAACTAATCGATAAAAAGTTGCTAGCAGAAAAACTACATCAACTTTCAGAAATTTTTTATAGAAATGAAGAATAAACAACTCACTATCATAAAAATCGGCGGAAACGTAATTGATAATTCCGAAAACCTACACCAGTTTTTATTGGATTTTACGGCATTGCCAGGAGATAAAATCCTGGTGCATGGCGGGGGTAAAATTGCGACTGAACTGAGTGAATCGTTGGGCATTGAAGCCAAAATGGTTGAAGGGAGAAGAATTACCGATATCGAAACACTGCGTATTGTAACGATGGTTTACGCCGGACTGATCAATAAAAATATGGTTGCCCAACTACAGGCCAAAGGAAGTAATGCGATTGGTTTAACCGGCGCAGACGGTAATATCATTAAAGCGAAAAAAAGGCCTGTTAGTACCAAAACTTATGGTGCAGAGGCAGGCCCTATGGCAGGTGCAGTTATTGATTACGGCTTTGTGGGCGATTTAGATGAAAATTCTGTTTCAGCGAATACTTTAGGCGCTTTATTAAATGCTGGCTTTGTTCCGGTTTTATGTGCCATTACACATGATGGTGATACCCAGCTCCTAAATACCAATGCCGATACCATTGCCTCTTCTGTTGCTGTGGCTATGTCAAGTTTATATGAAACGCGTTTGGTATATTGCTTTGAGAAAAAAGGAGTACTTAGAGACGTTAATGATGACGCTTCTGTTGTAAGAGAAATTAAAGCTGATGAGTTTGAAGGTTTAAAAGCCGATGGAACTGTGCAAGGTGGGATGATCCCTAAACTGCATAATGCCTTTGAAGCGATTAAGAAAGGAGTTTCTGCAGTTTATATCGGTAAGGCCGATGAACTTGATGAGCTTGAAGAAGGAACCTTTGGGACTAAGATGTTAAAGTAAGTTTTTAACCACCAAGACACGAAGAACACAAAGGATTATTAATTTATTTAGTGTCCTTGCGCTTTAGAGGTAAAAAGTTTTGCCCTTGGTATGGAAAAGAAACCGATTAATTGCTGACTTTGCCATCTAAACCTGATAGTAGTGAAAAGCTCCCGATTTTTCATTGGGACTTGCAACGAATAGCAGGACTGAACATCAATAGAATTACTGAAATTGCTTTTCAAAAGGAAACATAAATCTGTATAATCAATTAATCTGTGTAACTAACCCGCAGGAAAATTAATAATCATGACAAAAAAAATAGCCATAATTGGTAGCGGAAATATCGGTTTATCTTTAGCGAAAGGTTTGGTGAAAGCCAGCTTTGCCCAAGCTGCCGACATTACGCTTACCCGTAGAAACATCGACCATTTAAAATCTTTTGCCGAAGCCGGTTTTAATGTAAGCAATAACAATAAACAGGCTGTAGTTGATGCTGATGTTGTGATTTTGGCTGTTCTGCCACAACAATTAAATACCGTTTTAGACGAAATCCAAACTTCAATTGTTCCGGCCAAACATTTGGTTATTTCGGTGATTTCTGGCGTGAGCTGTGCTGCGGTTAGAGAAAAATTAGGCGACGATGTTGAGGTAATCAGGGTGATGCCTAACACGGCAATTGCTATTGGTCAATCGATGACTTGCATGGCCAGCGATAATGCATCAGCAGAAAATATTGCAAGTGTGACTAAAATGTTCGAAACAGTAGGCTCAGTGGTGAAAATTAATGAAGACTTAATGACTTCGGCAACAGCACTTTGTGCCTGCGGGATTGCGTTCTTTTTAAGGGCAATCAGGGCTGCATCGCAAGGTGGAGTAGAAATCGGTTTTCATGCTGACGAAGCTTTAAAAATGGCAGTTCAAACGGCTAAAGGAGCGGCCGATTTGCTTTTATTACATGGAACACACCCTGAATCAGAAATAGATAAAGTAACTTCGCCGAAAGGTTGTACCATAGCAGGTTTAAATGAAATGGAACATAACGGTTTTAGCTCATCATTGATAAAAGGTATTAAACTTTCGGCTTTAAAAGCAGGGAATCTGTATACTAAAGAAGGTTAAAGGTGTAGGGTTTAGGGCATAAGGTCTTAATTACAAACATAAAACTGAAAGCCAAAATAAAGGTAGAAAGTTTAAAGACAGGTTTAGTCTTGATACTTGATACTAATTACTTGATACTATGTTATTAGAAAATATACAAAAAGAAAGTCTGGATTTATTGCGACAGTTGATCCGAATCCAGTCTTTTAGTAAAGAAGAAGATCGAACGGCGAATTTAATTGCGCAGTTTTTGGAGGAGAGAGGGGTTAAGACTCAGCGTAAAATGAATAACGTTTGGGCTTACAACAAACATTTTGATCCGGCTAAGCCAACACTTTTGTTGAATTCACATCACGATACGGTTAAGCCTAATTCTGGTTACACCCGCGATCCTTATGATGCTGCAATTGAAGGTGATAAACTGTTTGGTTTGGGCAGTAATGATGCAGGTGGTTGTTTAGTGTCGCTAATTGGTACATTTTTATACTACTACGAACAAGAAGGTTTAAAATATAACATCTGTTTGGCAGCGACTGCTGAGGAAGAAATTTCTGGTAACAATGGTTTAGAACTGGTTCTGCCTGATTTAGGTGAGCTTGAATTTGGAATTGTAGGCGAGCCTACAGAAATGAATTTAGCCATTGCAGAACGTGGCTTGTTGGTGTTGGATTGTGTATCGCATGGAAAAGCTGGTCATGCGGCACGTGAAGAAGGAGAAAATGCAATTTACAAAGCATTAAAAGATATCGAATGGTTTAGAAACTATCAGTTTCCAAAAGTATCCGAAGTTTTCGGGCCATTAAAAATGACGGTTACGATTATCAACGCTGGTTCACAGCATAACGTTGTTCCGGCAAATTGTACTTTTACGGTTGATGTTCGCGTAACAGATGCATACACTAATGAAGAGGTTTTAGAGATCATCAGGGCAAATGTTGATTGTGATGTTACCCCACGGTCTATCCGCTTAAAACCCTCGTCGATTGATAAAAACCATCCGGTTGTTCAGGCCGGTGTTGCCCTTGGAAAAACTACTTATGGTTCACCTACTACTTCCGATCAGGCATTGTTGGATATCCCATCGGTAAAATGTGGCCCAGGGTTTTCTGGCCGCTCGCACATGGCTGATGAGTTTTTATATGTTAGAGAAGTAGCCGAAGGAGTTGAGGGATATGTTAATATGTTAAAACCGGTAATCAACGGTAAATAATTAAATCAATTTTATTTTTATGAAAAAAACGCTCTTCTTTTTATCTCTTTTTTTATTATTTCAAACAGCTAAAGCTCAAGATACAAGTGTTGAAAAATCGGTTTTTGGTGCACAGATTGGATTTTTAGGCATATGGGTGCACAACGAAGCCCGGTTATCGGATCAGATTGCCTTAAGAACTGAACTAGGTTTTGACAGCGGGATATGGGGTGGTTCTTTTTATGATAAAACGGGTTATGTATTTACACCTGTTATTACAGCCGAACCGAGATGGTATTATAACTTGGATAACAGGAAAGCAAAATCGAAAAGAATTGACGGCAATAGCGGAAATTTTCTTTCGTTAAAAACGAGTTATCACCCCGATTGGTTCGTGATTTCAAACTACGAAAATATTAGTATTGTAAGTGATTTATCAATTGTGCCAACCTGGGGAATAAGACGGAATATAGGTAAACATTTTAATTACGAAGCAGGTATTGGATTAGGCTATAGAAGAATTTTTGCAAAAAGCGCGGGTTACTTAAAAGATGAAGATGATCTTGCCGTTAACCTGCATTTGAGAATTGGTTATCGACTATAAAAAAGAATATTAAAACAAAAATGGCATTTCAGTTCTGAAATGCCATTTTTGTTTTTGCTGGTTATTTATTGTCCTCAGCTTCAAAAGCCCGGGCTTCTAAGTGTTTTTCCATATCTAACCGGTTTACACCTTTACTCCACCATTCGGGAGCAGATTTTCCTTTAAGCATATAATCGAAATACTCCATCATCCGTACGGCATAATCTTTACGGTTTGGTAATTTTGCTATTCCGTGATTTTCACCGCGATAGGTAATCATCACAACTGGTTTGTTTAACCTTCTTAAGCCGTTGTAATATTCAATACCCTGGGTAAAATCTACAGCCCCATCTTTATCATTGTGTAAAAGCAATAACGAGGTTTGTACTTTTTTGATGTGATACACTGGAGAGTTGCGTGCGAAAGCATCCCAGTTGTCCCAATAACCAGGCGTTAACCTACCTTGGCTGGCTTCGAAAATGGCTTGGTTTGTGCCTCCGCTATTCCAGTAAATTAAGCTGTACATGCTGATCATGTTGGTTAAAGGTGCTCCAGCTGCGGCCGCTTTAAAAATATTGGTTTGAGTAATTAAAAATGAAGTTTGATAACCACCCCATGAGTGACCATGGATAGCCACATTTTTTTCGTCAACAATTCCGGTGGCAATGGCTGCTTTCACTGCAGGTACTACGCAGGCAACGGCCGACATGCCCGGATCATTTAGCTTATATTTTATATCTGGCATTAAAACCGCGTATCCATTGCTGGTGTACATCGCTTTATTGAAACCTCCACCAGGAAATGTAGGCATGGTATAAGTATTCAGGTCATCAGTTAATCTTTCATAAATGTATGTAATGGTAGGATAAGCCTTTCCGGGAACATAATTGGCAGGTAAATAAATGGCCGCTTGTAAGCTATCGCCATTTGCACTCACATAGTCAATTAGTTTTACACCTGATGACCATGCATATTTGGCCTGATCTGGAGTATTTGTGGTTACTTTTTTGGCAGTACTTAAATCGCCCGCTGTACTTACATAATAATCAGGAGATTGCTGAAAATTACTTTTGGTATAGGTAAAAACTTTAGCTTGTTCGGCTTTTGAAAAACTTTGGTAAGCATTGTCATCCAGGAACAAGATATTGATCTTAGATTTACCTGCAGGTAAAATCCCAATGCCGTTTTTCTTGTTTTTGGTATTAAATACTGCAAAATACTGGTCTTTGCTTAAATCAGCACCTTTTTCATCTGCATCAACGCGGAAACGGGTGACTACTTCGGTTTTCTTGTTTTTCCAATTATCAGATAGCGGAGTAACACTATTCCCGTCAGCAGAGATTTTCCATAAATCGTAATTGTCTTTAATCAATGCGTACTTAGAATCAGCTGACCAGCCCAGGTTTTGTGTGGCTGGTTTTATTACATTATGGTCATCCAATTCATCAACAAAAGAAGATTTAATCTTGCCGGTGAGATTAGCCGTTTTTCCGCTTTCTAAATTGATGCTATAAAATACACCGTCAACATAATAACTGGCTAAATTTCCGTTTGGTGCAACTACAAGCCTTCCTCCGTTAGAGGCATACATTTTTTCAAATAGTAATTTCTTGCCAAAGGTTTTAAGGTTGATCAGATAAACGTCAACATAACTTTGCCCATCTAAATTTCCCATCAGTTCATATTTCGAATTATCGTACCCAATCGCGTATAAACTTTTCGGGTTTACACTAACTGAGCGCATATTGCTGTCTGCAAGCTGGATGAATTTTTTATCCGCAATGCGATAAGCACTTAAATAACTAAAGTTTTTATCACGCATTTCTTGCGTTTGTTGGGCCGATTGTAATCTCTTATCCTGCCAATTCCAGATAATCATATCAGGTTTCTCGATATCATCTTTTTTAACCTCAGGTTTTGCCTTAGCTAAAGTATCTGATTTCTTATCCTCCTTTTTTTCATCTTTCTTTTCTTCCTTTTTGGTTAATGTATTAACGCCAAGGAACAACACGGTTTGATCGTCAGACCAGAATGGGGTAGCATTGATGTTGATGCCCATATTGGCTGGGAATATTTTGTCGTCAATACCATTGTATATTACTTTGTTTGTTAAATCTCCGTTGATTTTGTTAAAACCGAGCATGCTGTAAACGTCATCTTTATATTTGTCGTTTTTATTAGCTTTTAGCAAGGCAAACGCAGTTCCCTGTTCATTCCACCCAAGTTTCTGGTAAACAGCTTTATCATTATCAAGTGCAGTGGTAATGCCTGTTTTCATATCACGTAAGAAAATACCGTTTCCATTTTGCCCTGCTGCATCGATAACATATGCAAACTGGTTTCCTGTTTTGTTAAATGCAAACTCTGAAACATTACCGAGGTTGTAACTTTTTTTGGTGATAAGATTGTAAAGCAGTACATCGGTACCTTTTGGTGCATCTTTCTCTTTAGAAGCATTTTCTGCCGGAGCAAATTGGATGGCAATCCATTCAGGTGATTTCTCAGAAAAGCTAAAACTTTTTACCTTTTCGAAAGTCGTCTGTTTGTTATCACTCAGCGAAACCAATAAGAGTTTATCATAAACCGGTTTGTTTGTTTTCTTCGCTGCTTTGGCTTCGCTATCCTTAAGTGCAACTTTAAAAGCAGCAAATTTTGAATCGTTTGAAAATGAGATGCTATTAGCCGTTGCACCAATTGGGTAGTTGCGGCTTAAAGTATCATTGGTTTTTCTGATCGTCATCTTTAGATCTCCCTCAACTGGTCCGCTGGCCAGGGCAATCCATTCGCCGTTGGGCGATAAGGTAGCAGGTCTGTTAAAGGTCCATTTAGAAACATCTTTCCAGCCTAATGCTGGTTTTTCCTGTGCCTGCAGATTGTGTATTACAAGCATGAAAAAAACGGTGGAGAACAGTTTTAGGGATTTCATAATAAGTTTAAGTTTATACGAAAATAAGCTTTTAAACCAAGAATTATGAGTAGCCATGTAAAATTGAGTTTATTGGCGTTTTAATGTGCGTTACAAATCAATCTCATTCCTGATTTCTAATGTATTTATTGTACTTTTGCGGGTATTTCGACTGCCTTTGTGCAGGTATAAAATAGAGCAATCACAAGAATGAAAATCTGGCAAAAAAATATAGATGTAAATCAGTTTGTAGAGCGTTTTACGGTTGGTAAAGACCGTGAACTGGATCTGCAAATGGCAAAGTTTGATGTATTGGGTTCTTTGGCGCATACACAGATGTTAGAAACCATTAATTTGCTAACAGCTGAAGAACTGAAGACGGTTCAACAAGAGTTGAAAAACATTTACGCTGAAATTGAAGCTGGAAATTTCACCATCGAAGACAGTGTAGAAGATGTACACTCACAGGTAGAGTGGTTGCTTACACAGCGTATTGGCGAAGCAGGCAAGAAAATCCATAGTGGCCGGTCGCGCAACGATCAGGTGCTGGTTGATTTGAAACTGTTCTTTAGGGCTTGCATCGAAGATATGGTTGGCCAAACCTCAACTTTGTTTAATGAGCTAATTGAGCTGAGCAATACGCACAAAGATAAATTGATGCCTGGCTATACACATTTGCAGATTGCTATGCCATCGTCTTTTGGCTTGTGGTTTGGGGCTTATGCCGAAAGCCTGGCAGATGATATGGAGCTGATGTTGGCTGCCTGGAAAATCTGCAATAAAAATCCACTGGGGTCAGCTGCTGGTTACGGTTCTTCATTTCCTTTAAACAGAACTTTAACCACTGAGTTATTAGGCTTTGAAAGCTTAAACTATAATGTAGTTTATGCACAGATGGGACGTGGCAAAACCGAAAGGATTTTAGCACAGGCAATGAGCGCTGTAGCAGCAACTTTAGCTAAAATGGCTATGGATGTGTGTTTGTTCATCAATCAAAATTTCGGATTTATTAGTTTTCCGGCAGAGCTTACCACAGGTTCGAGTATTATGCCACACAAGAAAAACCCTGATGTTTTTGAGTTGATCCGTTCGCGTTGCAATAAAATTCAGGCTTTGCCGAATGAAATTGCCATGATGATTACCAATCTGCCATCAGGTTATCACCGCGATTTGCAATTGCTAAAAGAAAATTTATTTCCGGCGATTACTTCTTTAAACGAATGTTTGGAGATCGCTACTTTTATGTTCCAGAACATCACGATAAAGGATGATATTTTGAAAGATAAAAAATACGATTACCTGTTTAGCGTTGAAGTAGTGAATGATCTGGCGCTCCAAGGTGTTCCATTTAGAGAGGCTTATAAAATTGTTGGCGAACAGATAGAAAATGGTAGTTTTGCACCATCTGGCCAAATACATCATACGCATGAGGGAAGCATCGGCAACCTTTGTAACGAGCAGATTGCAGCAGCAATGCATGGGGTATTATCTCAGTTTGGCTTCGGAAAAGTGAATAAAGCAATAGAAGATTTAATTCGCTAATTATAAAGGCGATAATAAATAATAATATATGAAAGTTTCAGTATTAGCCAGTTCATTAATTGGCTCAGAAATTATAAAAATCGGTAATGAAGTTAACGAAATGAAGCGTAAAGGTGCTTCAATCGCTAATTTAACCATAGGCGATTTTGACGCAAACATTTACCCAATCCCAACTGAATTAAAAGCTGGAATTGTTGATGCGTACAATGCCAACCAAACCAATTATCCGCCTGCTGATGGTGTTTTGCCTTTGCGCGAAACAGTTTCGGAATTATTAAAGGATAGATTTGGGTTGGAGTACAACACCAATAGCATTTTAGTTTCTGGCGGTTCACGTCCATTAATTTATGCTACTTACCTGGCTTTGATCGATCCTGGAGATACTGTGGTTTTCCCTGCTCCATCTTGGAACAACAACCACTATTCTCACTTAACTTCGGCAAAAACAATTGCGGTAGAAACTGATGCTGCGCATAATTTTATGCCAACAGCAGCGCAATTAAAACCGCATTTAAAAGGAGCAACTTTATTGGCCTTGTGTTCGCCATTAAACCCAACAGGAACCATGTTTGATGCCGATTCCTTAGCTGAAATCTGTGATGCCGTTTTAGAAGAAAATGCCTCACGTGGAGCTGATGAAAAACCGTTATACATGATGTATGATCAGATTTATTCGCTTTTAACTTTCGGAAAAGAGCATGTAAACCCAGTTTCTTTGCGCCCTGCAATGCGTCCGTTTACCGTTTTTGTTGATGGTAGCTCGAAATGTTTGGCTGCAACGGGTGTACGTGTAGGCTGGGGTTTTGGTCCGGAGGATATTATCAATAGAATGAAAGCTTTGGTCGGGCATATGGGTGCCTGGGCGCCAAAAGCCGAGCAAGTGGCTATGTCTAATTATTTTAACGATAAAGCACAGGTTGATACTTTTTTGACAAGTTTTAAAGGCCAGATTCAAGATAGCTTAAACGCACTTTATAATGGCTTTAACGAATTAAAAGGTGAGGGTTTTAATGTTGATGCTGTTGAACCAATGGGTGCAATTTATTTAACAATCAAAATCGATTATATCGGGAAAACTACTGAAGATGGTCAGCTTTTAAAAGACAGTGCAGATGTGAATTTTTACCTGATCAAAGAAGCTGGAGCAGCTTTGGTTCCATTCTCTGCTTTTGGAAATGAAGACAGTATGCCTTGGTTCAGGGCTTCGGTTGGGGCTTGTACCTTGCAGGATATCAAAGATATGTTACCAAGGATTAAAACCGCTTTGAGTAAGTTAAAATAAGATTCTAAGCATATAAGAAAACCTCTACAGTTAATTTGAAGAGGTTTTTTTATTCTAATTAATTTCTACAAATGATCGTCATTGCGAGGCACGAAGCAATCCTAACGCGGTCGCTATGACCTTAAGTTATAAGATTGCTTCGTCGTTCCTTCTCGCAATGACGATTTAACTTCCGACTAAGGACTTTGGACTCAAGACCCCAAACTAAAAACTCTCAACTAATCTTCCCTGCTTCCATCATCAGCCATTCTCACCATTTTTGGTTCAAATTTGGCCACTACATCAACCAGTTCAGTTTGTGCTGCCATCACTTTGTTAATGTCTTTATAGGCCATTGGCGCTTCATCTAAACCTGCTCCGATTAAGGTAACGTTATGATCTTTTAAAATGGCTTTCATATCCGATTTGGTAATTGATTGAATCGCTTTGGTTCGGCTCATTTGACGTCCTGCTCCATGAGATGCTGAATTGATCGCACTCATTTCGCCTTTTCCCCTAACCAAAAATCCTGGAGCAGTCATACTTCCTGGAATAATCCCCATCACACCTTTACCTGCAGGTGTAGCACCCTTTCGGTGCACAATTACTTCTTCCCCATCAAACATTTCTTTCCATGCAAAATTATGGTGGTTTTCTACCTTGGCCAAAACTTTAGCACCAATCGCTTTGGTTAATCTTTTATGGATCACTTCATGACAGGCAGAAGCATAATCGCCAGCCAAGTTCATGGCAATCCAATACTCTTGTCCTTCGGCAGAATTTAGATCCAAATAAGCCAGGTTTGCCGCCTCTTTAGGGAGTTTACAGATCTCTTTTGCCAGTTTGGTGTAATGACCTGCAATGGTTGCGCCAAAACCACGGGAACCCGAATGGGTCAATAATGCTACGTAACGGCCTTTATCGATATTTAAAATCTCGTCGCGTTCGACAAAATCAATAATCCCCCATTCTACAAAGTGATTTCCACCACCCGAAGTCCCCAATTGTGCCCAAGCTTTTCCGTGTAAATTTTTAAGAAAGGGCGTGGAGTTAAATGCGTCATTTTCTAAAACGTCATGATCAGCTCTTTCATTACCTTTAAAATTTTGACCTGCACCAAATTTGGTGAAAGCAATTAACTCGCGTTTATACATTGCATCTTTCCCGAAATAATGTTTCTCTGGAATATCGAAAATACTTAGAGCCATTCTACAACCGATATCTACCCCTACACCATAAGGAATAATTGCATTTCTGGTCGCCAATACACCACCAATGGGCAAGCCATAACCTTGGTGGGCATCAGGCATTAATGCCCCGGCTACCGAAACAGGCAATTTCATGGCAATATCCATTTGATTTCTGGCTCCTTCTTCTATATAATCAGCACCAAAAATTGAATAGTCCTCAGCGTTTTTGATCAATTCAATGGTTCCATCTGATTTTGGATTGGCTTCCTCGATCACAGCGGTTGCCAATACATTTAATATTTCGTCATCCAAAAAACTTTCCGGATAATCTTTTACTTTTTTAAATAAGGCCAGTAATTCTTTTTCCTCAATATCCGCAAAATTTTCTTTTAGGATATCTAAAGCCAGGCCTACTATTTTTCCTTCGGAATAACCTATTTCTATAAGGTCTTTCCCTGTTATGTTGTTGTTCATTTTATTTCTTGTTCAATCCCCGGCAGGTAATACTCACCTAACCGAGGAGTTTCTAAATTTAATTTATTTTACGAAGATTTGTTTCAATTGATCTACAATTTGTCCACTACCCGATAAGCTGATGTTGTTGATTTTTTCTGCGATTTTCTCTACATATTCCATCTCTTTCAACTTATATAACATAGCGTTGTCTTCCATCAATTTGGCTGTATTTAACAAACTTCTGGTTGAGGCTGTTTCTTCTCTTCGGGTAATGATATTGGCTTGGGCCCTTTTTTCGGCAACTAAAACCTGGTTCATGATTTCTTTAACATCACCAGGTAAAACGATGTCTTTAACACCACAGTTGGTTAATTTTACACCCAAGTTTTCAACCTTATCCAAGGTGATGGCCATTACCATTTCGGCAATTTTTTCTTTGCTTTCCATCAATTCGTCAAAAGTCATTAAGCCAATACATTCTCTTAATGCCAACTGCATGGTGATGTACAATTGTTTTTCAAATTCTTTGTTCTCCAATAATGCTTTGATGATGTCATCAACTTTATATTGAATACTGAAATTTACCCTCAATTGTGCTTTATCTTTGGTTAAAATTTCTTGTCCGATGATTTCCATATTCAATTGCCTCATATCGGTTTTCAAAATTTGAACAGTCGTACTGTTTTTCCAGTAAACATAGTTTCCTGCTTCCAATACATTTTCAAATTTACCATCGATAAATAACAAAGCTTTTTCGAAAGATTCTACTTTATAAGCCCTGATGTAATTCAATAATGGTGCTTTCTCTAACAAATTTTTATCAATGCTTTCATCAATTTTGATGTTACTGATATCTACTTTAATAAAGTTATATGCAGACAAACCTTTCCAGATGGCATGTCTGCCAGCCGTTAAAACGTTCTTGAAATTTTTGTTTTGATAAACCAAGGCCAATTCATTATCGGCAACACTTACCAAGTGAATCAAATTCACAAAATCTGTGTTTTCCAATAAGATATCCAATTCGGCAACTGTGTAATAGTACTCTTTTGCCATATCATACAAAGTCATGTCTTCACCGAAACCTAACCAGTAAGTTCCAGCTGTTAAAACGTTTTTTAATTTTCCTTTTTTAAACACCAATCCAACATAATTGGTGTTAATTGTTACTCTTTTCATGTTTTCTGGAGTTAAAATTTATTTCTATTGTTATTTATTCTCTTAAAAGCGTTGCGGAAGAACATTTACCTGTTTTCTGCGGAAGTAAAAGTTTATTAAGCTTGTTTAAAAATGAAATCAGGTCTTTCTATTCTGGTATGTGCTCTTTGGCGCATTTTTCTTTTCGATTAACTCATTTGATTTTTAAATCCTTTCTTAAGCACTGATCCTTACTGGGCAAAACACAAATTTGCTTTTGGATTCCGAAAAATCCTTAAGCCAAATGCAGTTGCGCAACGCTGGTTTTGGTGGGCAGTTTGAAAAGTTGCCCTTCTTTTAAGATGGAACCTAAATCCATTGCATTACCATTTTGCTATTCCAAGTGACGGTTGGAAGCAGGATTCGAACCTGCATTTTGGTTGTTACTCTAACCCCTGAGCTATTCCGATATCTCGGAAGTGGGATTCGAACCCACGACACACAACGTGTTTAGACAGTCTATCATAATTCTTATCAGTATATTCTACGCAATTGCCCGAATACTTTGGGGCTATTCCGAAACCCACAACATTGGATAAGTTTTATTTAGTATTGCCATCCCTTTCGGAATTTCTTTATATCAATCTGATTATGATAACCACTACTAACGTAACCCTGTCCGGCGTATCCCGAACAGGGGCTTCATGTTAGTGAATGCTGATCCAGTTAAAACCGGAGTAGCATAAACGAGAGCGCGCATCATTTAGAACAGTAAACTGTTTCTGTCAATCAGATTGTTGTTATTAATATTTATCAAAGAACTTTATCGACTGGCGACATTACAAAGATGCTACCACCACTACGCGGCTGATTTGCGTAGTAAAAATTATTTTGGTATAAAACAATTAATTGATTTATAATCAGATAGATAAATTTAATTTTTCCTTTATGTTTTTTCGTTTGTCTTCTAATTACGCAGTTATATTGCGTAGATGATAAATGCTTTACTATATTTAGTTAAGCTTTCCGATCAGATGTTTAGCTTGAAACTCAAATTGATTAAAAATGGCAATAAATAAATTGGCGCTTATCCGGTATAAAACCATCGACGATTGTTTGAAGAACCGTTACCGTAAATGGACACTAGAAGATCTTATCGAAAAGGTGTCGGCAACCCTGTATGAGCTCGAAGGGATTACCACCGGGGTGAGCAAGCGAACCATTCAGGCAGATATCCAGCTCATGCGGAGTGATAAGCTTGGCTATAATGCGCCGATTGTGGTGAAGGATAAACGCTTTTATGCCTACGAAGATTCTGGTTTTAGTATTACGAAAGCACCGATCAATAACGCTGATGTAGATAAGATGAAAGAAATTGTAGGTGTACTTAAACAGTTTAATGCCTTCAATTATTTCGACGAAATGAGCGATATGATTGCCCGTTTAGAAAATAACCTCTACAAATCGACCAAACAGAGTGGAAATAATATTCAATTGGAGAGTAATAAGCTAGTTAAAGGTTTAGAATGTATCCCGCCTTTGTACCAGGCGGTTTTAAATAAACGATCTTTATTAATAGAATATAAATCGTTCAAGGCACAACAATCACAACAGGGAATTTACTATCCGTATCTGTTAAAAGAATACCGCAACAGATGGTTTTTGATCTGTAAAGCGAAAAAGCGACCAGGGATCTTAAATTTGGCATTGGATAGGATCGTAGAATTTCAGGAATTGCCTAACGAAGAATTTGTAAGTTATCGAGGAGTAGATTTCGATCGGTATTATGAAGATCTAATCGGTGTAACGAAAAACGAACGTGACCGTGCACAAAAAGTAATCCTCGAATTTACCAACGATCATGCGCCCTACGTCGTAACGAAACCGATGCATCAATCGCAGGTAATATTAAGTAAGAACGAGAAAACAACAACTTTTAGGATCGATGTCGTATTAAATTATGAACTGGAGCGCGAAATTTTAGGCTTTGGAGAATGCGTAAAGGTACTTTCTCCACGCTTATTGATCTCAAAAATCAAAAGACGCCTGGAGCAAACTTTTAGTCAATACGAAACTAAGGAGGAGATGGATATAAATATTGAATTTTGAATGATTGAATGAGAGGATATGGGCAACTCTATTAATAAATTCGCTCATCCAACATTTCCTCATTCAATCATTCTCAAATTCTCTCATTCAATTCTAGCTTTTAAACTCGCTTGTTTTATGGAAGTCGATATCAGGATAATCCTGTTTTGTTAAATTAATCATGTATTCACTATCGGCCAGATAAACAGGATTGGCCTCTTTATCAAAACCGATGTGCTGTTGTTTACGTTTTACAAATTCATCCAGTTTTTTTCTATCGGTAGAAGTTACCCAGCTCGAACGGGTATAACTCAAGGTACGAAAACGACATTTTGCACCATATTCGTGCTCTAACCTAAAGTTGATTACCTCAAACTGAAGTTCACCAACCGCACCGATTACTTTCCTGTTTCCAGGCTGCATCACAAATAACTGTGCAACTCCTTCATCGGTTAACTGTTCAATGCCTTTTTCCAATTGTTTGGTACGCATTGGGTCCATATTTTCTACCTCTTTAAAGATGGATGGAGAGAAACTAGGGATGCCTTTAAACTGCAATTTTTCACCTTCGGTTAAGGTATCGCCGATTTTAAAGTTACCGCTATCGTATAAGCCCACCACATCACCTGGCCATGCCTCTTCAACAATACTTTTTTCGTTAGCCATAAAGTCCATCGGGTTGGAGAATTTCAGTTTCTTATCCTGGCGGGTATGGTAATAGAATTTATTGCGTTCAAATTTACCTGAACAAATCCTTAAAAATGCAATTCTATCACGGTGTTTTGGGTCTAAATTGGCGTGGATCTTAAATACAAAGCCACTGAAATTTTTCTCTTCAACCAATACGTCACGCTCTTCAGCTTCACGGTGACGAGGGCTTGGAGCGATATCGATAAATGTATCTAAAAGCTCTTTTATCCCGAAGTTGTTAATCGCACTTCCAAAAAACACTGGTGCAACCAAACCATCGGTATATAAATCCTTATCTATCTTACCGTAAATACCGTCAACCAATTCAACGTCGTCTTTAAGGGTATTGATTTCGTTTTCTTTAAGGTAATTCAGTAAAGATGGATCATTTAAATCGCTTGCCGCCACAACCGAATCGGTTACTTTGGTTTTATCCGAATTGAATAAATTTAAATGTTTGTTATAAATGCTGTAAACACCTTTAAAAGTATGTCCCTGTCCGATAGGCCATGAAAGTGGGCAAAGGCTGATATTTAATTTTTCTTCAATTTCATCCAATAAATCGTAAGCCTCTTTACCTTCACGGTCCATTTTGTTGATGAAGATAATTACCGGGGTGTTGCGCATCCGGCAAACCGACATCAGTTTTTCGGTCTGTTCCTCCACGCCCTTTACACAGTCTACCACCAAAATCACACTATCAACCGCCGATAAAGTTCTGTAGGTATCTTCCGCGAAATCTTTGTGACCAGGTGTATCGAGAATATTGATGCGTTTACCACTATACTCGAAACCCATTACTGAAGTCGCAACCGAGATACCACGCTGCTTTTCGATTTCCATAAAATCGGAGGTATTACTCTGATTTGCTTTGTTCCTTTTTACCGCACCAGCAGTATTAATAGCACCACCAAAAAGTAGAAATTTTTCTGTCAGTGTGGTTTTGCCCGCATCGGGGTGGCTAATAATGGCAAAGGTTTTACGTTTTTCTATTTCAGGGTTAAGCATAATAAAATTTTGGGTATAAAGAGTGATGAAACCTTGTTAAAGGAATTTAACAGCGATAAGATTTGAATATTGTTGTTTCATCAGGCCGCAAAGATAAGGAATTTGCTTAAAGTTTGAATAGGTTAATTGTTTAATTGAAAATAGGTTGCGTGTTTATTGTTTTTGAAAAGCAGTAGCAACGGTTCTTTTGTTATGGCAGGTTTAGGTTACTGCTACAGTAATTCTATTGAGGGTTTTATTCCCGATAATTAAATCCTTTATCTGCTAAACAGGGCTCAAATCAAAAATTATCCAATAAATTTTAAAATTTCTCACTAATCATTGTTTAGTTTTGTGCTAAAATGTTTAGCTTTATTCATCCCTCCGTTTATTGTTGACTAAAATTTTACTGCCGATGCCTACTTTGGAAGAAACTTCTATGCCCGCAGAAATTGCGGCTAAATTCGTTAATTATACCTCAAAACACGTTTTCTTAACCGGAAAAGCAGGAACAGGTAAAACAACTTTTCTACGGAAACTCATTCAGCTTACGCATAAAAAAGCCTTAATTGTGGCACCAACGGGTATTGCTGCAATCAATGCAGCCGGGGTAACTATCCATTCGCTTTTTCAACTTCCTTTTGGGGCTTTTTTCCCTGATGCTGCTGGCGCCTTGATCAATGAAAATATCAATTTTAACTTCAATACGCCCAAAACTTTAGTTAAACACTTAAACATGCAGGGCAATAAGCGCCGCATGTTGCAGGAACTGGAATTACTTGTTATCGATGAGGTGAGTATGTTGCGGGCTGATATGCTCGATGCCATAGATTTTGCCTTGCGTTATGTACGGAGGAACAGAAACCTTCCATTCGGCGGGGTACAGTTATTGTTTATAGGCGACCTGCACCAGTTACCTCCGGTGGTAAAAAATGACGAGTGGCGCATTATGGCCAAATTTTATAAGAGTATTTATTTCTTCGATGCGCTGGCCCTGCAGGATAATCCACCGGTTTATATCGAACTGGATAAAATTTACCGTCAGGATGATGCTGTTTTTATCGATCTGCTCAACAACCTACGGAACAACAAAATCACCGCAGAAGATACAACCTTGCTCAGGCAGCATTTCAAACAGGATTTTAAACCCTCGGCAGATGAAAATTATATCACTTTAACCACCCATAACAATAAAGCTGATAGCATTAACCGTGAAAGGTTAACCCAGCTGAAAACCAAATCTTACTTTTTTGATGCAAAGATTCAGGGGGAATTTAATGAATATGCTTACCCGAATGATAAAAGTTTAGAATTAAAGGTAGGTGCACAGGTAATGTTCATTAAAAATGACATGACTGCCGAAAAGCGGTATTACAATGGTAAGATCGGAGTGGTGCACCACATCGAAAAGGATGTAGTTGAAATCGAACTGCCTGAAGATAAAATGGTGATCCAGATTTCGCCCTACACCTGGGAGAATGTAAAATATAAATTGGATGAAGCAACCAACGAAATTAAAGAAAATGTAGCAGGCTCATTTATTCAATACCCGATTAAGCTGGCCTGGGCCATCACCGTACACAAGAGCCAGGGCCTAACCTTTGATAAAGCCATTATTGATGTAGGTGATGCTTTTGCACCTGGTCAAGCCTATGTGGCTTTATCGCGTTTACGCTCATTAAAAGGTTTGGTTTTAACTTCTCATCTTCGCGAGAGTGGTTTGCAACAGGACCAAAATGTGCACTACTTCTCTAAAACAAAACAACCTTCTGAGGTGCTAAACGAGCAGATCAGTATAGAGAGTTATACCTTTATCCGCAGTTATCTGCTTGCGGCATTCGATCTGAACCTGATCCGCTATTATTTAAAGGAACACCGTCAGACTTTTGATAAAAGCGAAAAATCGGCCAAGCAAAGGCACGAAGATTGGACTGATACCGTTTATACGGATTTTCAAAAAATAACGGCTACGGCTGATACGTTTGTTAATCAGCTTAAAAACCTGTTCGCACAGCAAACCGAACATACTTTATTTAATGTATCGAAAAGGGTAGAGGCAGCCTTAAAATATTTTAATCCTTTAGTTAAGGAAATTTCTGATCGTTTTCTGGCCCAAATTGAAGTGATAAAAGAAGAAAAGCAGATTAAAACTTATGTTACAGAATTGTTAGAACTCGAAATTTTGGTGTATGAGCAATTGAAAAAAATGCATAAAAGTAAAGCATTGTTGCAAGCGCTCATTGCTGGGAAAGAATTTAGCAAAGCCGACACCGACGCACTGTTAAATACGGTCGAAAGAAACAATCAGCTCCAAAAGGCAATCCAGCTGAAAGGAGAAACACTTAAAGTAAAATCTGCAGCAGAGAAAAAGAAAAAAGAGCCAAAGATTGATACCAAGTTAGTGAGCTTCGAGCTTTATGAGCAGGGCAAAACCATCGACGAAATTGCAAAAGAGCGCGGTTTTTCTGCCGGTACCATTGAAGGGCATCTGGCTTATTATGTTTCTACACAACAATTGGATGTAACCAAACTGGTAAAAGCCAATAAAATCAAAAACATTACCGATGTAATTGAAAGTCAGAAAACAAAATCTATGGCCACAATAAGGGAGTTTTTAGGTAAAGATTATTCTTTTGGAGAGATCAAGCTAGTCTTGGCATCGTTGTTCCCATCAGAGGAATAACCTTAGGTTTAACCGCAAAGAAATTCGAGGATTTTTTTTTTACCACAGAGAGAACAGAGTAAGGCACGGAGAACACTAAGTATTATGAAAGAGGATTTATTAACAAGGACCATTATTGGTTTGGCTATAGATGTTCATACAGGTCTTGGTCCGGGATTACTTGAAAGTGCTTACAAAGAATGTTTGTTTTATAAAAGTGATAAAGCAGGTTTTCAGGTTGAAAAAGAAAAAATAATGCCCCTGCGATTTGAAGATGTAAAGTTGGATTGTGGTTATCGAATTGATATCTTAGTTGAGGATAGACTGGTTTTAGAATTGAAAAGTATAGATTCCCTACATGATATTCATCTTGCACAAATGTTAACCTATATGAAATTAGGAGGATATAGATTCGGGCTATTAATGAATTTTAATGTTTTAAGATTAAAAGATGGAATTAAGCGTGTAGTAAATGGTTATTAAAATTGCCTCTGTTTTCTCTGTGCAAACTCAATGCCCTCTGTGGTTAAAAGCTATATGAATATTTTGTTTCTTTGCGAAAAACTTTGCGAACTTTGCGGTTAAATGGAAAAGGTTAAAGTTTTAGCGCAGTACATGCCCGAACCAGCGGCACCGCTAATTGCAAAATGGATAGATTATTTTCAGTGCGAATTTAAGATTTCCAAAACCCGTTCTACAAAATTGGGCGATTACCGCCATCCTTATCAGGGCAAAGGGCACCGCATTTCGGTGAATTTTAACCTCAATCATTATGCCTTTCTGGTTACTACCGTACACGAGTTCGCGCATTTACTCACCTGGAACGATTTCAAGAATAAAGTAAAGCCGCATGGCACAGAGTGGAAGAAGAACTTTCAGCGGATGATGGTTCCCTTTTTTGAACTGAATATCTTTCCAGCCGATATCCACAAAGCGATTGATAATTATATGTCGAACCCTGCGGCATCCAGCTGTTCTGATCTGCATTTATCGCGGGCCCTAAAAAAATACGATAGCAATAAAACCGAGACTTTGCATTTAGAGCAGCTACCCATTAATACCAACTTTAAAATTAAAGATGGCCGGCGTTTTACCAAAGGCGAACGGATTAGGAAGCGGTACCGTTGTATTTGTTTAGATGATAAACGGCTATATCTGTTTAATCCTTTGGCGGAGGTTTTTGTGGTGGAATGAGATTAATTTGCTGTCATTCTGAATGCAATGAAGAATCTTTTGCAACATAACTCTGCAATTACATTTTGCGTTTGAAGATACTTTAGATTAATGCCATTTGAGGTGTCAATAGTAAACAGATTCTTCGCTGCGCTCAGAATGACAAATCAGCTACACAAACTTAAACCCATCCCCATCAAATAAACCTTTATCGCTTAGTTTTAAGTGCGGAATCACCAATAAGGCCATAAAAGAAAGGGTCATAAAAGGGGCAAGCAAGGTAGAGCCTAAATCCTTTGCAAATTGATCTATTGAGGTATAACTTTCTGCAACCTGATAGCCGTTATGGTTGCTCATTAAACCTGCTACCGGTAAAGCTAAAACTTCTTTTTTTCCATTCCCCAGTGCCACTACACCACCGGTTTCATTAATCACCAGATTTACGGCTTCACAGATGCTTTTATCATCTACGCCGACGGCAATAATGTTATGACTATCGTGTGCAACACTTGATGCAATGGCACCTTGTTTTAAGCCAAAGTTTTTTACAAATGAAATAGCAATAGGTGCGTCATGATAACGGTTTACTACCACCATTTTTAAAACATCATTTTCCAGATCACTAAGGATATTTTGATTTAAAACTTTCGGTTTCGAAGATATCTTGTTGGTAATCAATTGCCCATCTAACGCTTCAATAACTGGAATTTCTTTTTGTCCGGTGAAGGGATAAACAAAATCTTCTTCTTTTTTCAAGCTGCAGTCGAAATGGTTTACTGATTCGAGATCTTCGACATGTTTTACCCAATCGCCTACCACCTTGCCATTTTCGGCAAGCAACAAACCATCAATATAGGTTTGTTTAACCTTGAATGTTTTTAAATCTTCCAGCACGATAAAATCTGCATCATCATTGATCTGAAGTGAGCCGACATCTAATTTATAGTGAAGAATAGGGTTGATGCAGGCTGCCCGCAGTATATTGAATATATTGATCCCTTTTTCTACTGCCCTTGCACAGAGCTGATTAATATGGTTTTCGACTAAGCTGTCAGGATGTTTATCATCGCTGCAGAACATCATCATTTCCGGCCAATCATTCAATAGATCGATCAGCGCCTCAAAATTTTTGGCCGCGCTTCCTTCTCGGATAAGGATTTTCATGCCACGTTGCAATTTATCCAGCGCTTCATCTGAAGTAAAACATTCATGGTCGGTAGAGATTCCGGCATTGATGTATTGTTGAACAGCATCGCCACGTAAGCCCGGGGCATGTCCATCAACAGGTTTACCCAACTGGTGCGCAGCAGCAATCTTTTTTAAAACTTCTTCATCTCTATAAAGTACGCCTGGGAAATTCATCATTTCGCTCAGGTATTTTATTTCCGGACGTTCTAAAAGTGATTTTACATCATCATGATCCAATTCAGCGCCAGCCGTCTCAAAAATGGTTGCTGGAACACAGCTTGGGGCACCGAAATTAAATTTAAAAGGTACAGTATTGCCATTTTCAATCATAAATTCTACACCTTCCATTCCACAAACGTTGGCAATCTCATGTGGATCGCTAATTGTGGAAACGGTTCCATGAACTACTGCTAACCGCGCAAATTCACTTGGAATTAACATGCTGCTTTCGATATGCACATGGCTATCTATAAAGCCTGGTGAGATAAAATGTGCTCCTTCTTTCTGTTCAGAAATTTTAGAGATTGATTTTATTTTTCCATCCTCAACGGCTACTTCGCCAAAGAAAATATTCCGCTTTGTGATGTTGATGATATTTCCTTCGACTTTAAAATTGCTCATGCTGTTTATATAAATTAGCCCACGGAAACACGGATTGGCACGGAATCAATAATTAATGTTTTTCGTGATTTCTGTGTTTCCGTAGCAAAACTATTTAATATTTCAATAATTTATCAATCGTTTCTGCCAATCTTGCTTTAGCTAAAAAATCTTCTTCCAATACTTTGCTCATTGGAATTGCCGTGTCTAAACTTGCACAGCGCATTACTGGCGCATCGAGATCAGAGAAACAGTGTTCTCCAATCCAGGCAGATAGTTCGGCGCCAAAACCGTTTGTTAAAGTGTCCTCATGCAAAATTACAACCCTTCCTGCTGCTTTAACCGCTGCCCTTACAGCTTCTTTATCCCAGGGCTGAAGCGTGCGCAGATCAATTAACATGGCATCGCTTTCTGGATATTGCTTCAAGTAGTCTAAAGCCCAATGAACGCCAAGCCCGTAGGTAATAATCGCGAATTTATTTCCTTCGGCAAGCCTAACCGCTTTACCAATCTCTGTAGTATAATAGCCATCAGGAACAGGAGCGCTTAAACTCCTGTAGAGGTATTTGTGCTCAAAATAAAGCACTGGGTTTGGATCTTCGATGGCCGCCAACAACAAACCTTTTGCATCTTCGGGGAAAGCGGGATAAACAATTTTTAAACCCGGTGTTTTAGTAAACCAGGCTTCGTTGCTTTGTGAATGGAATGGTCCAGCCCCTGTTCCGGCACCTGTGGGCATACGCACCACCACATCAGCCTTTTCGCCCCAACGATAATGCGTTTTCGCCAAGTTATTTACGATCTGATTAAAGCCGACGGTTACAAAATCTGCAAATTGCATTTCTACAACAGCTTTGTAACCATTTATGGATAGGCCTAAACCTGCACCTACAATGGCAGATTCGCAAATAGGAGTATTGCGGACTCTGCCTTTGCCGTATTTAGCGGTAAAACCATCAGTAATTTTAAAAGCCCCACCATAATCGGCAATATCCTGGCCCATTAAAACCAGGTTAGGATACTTTTGCATGGCCAAGTCTAATCCATCGGTTATTGCATCTAAATATCTTTTTTCTGTGGAAGTTTGACTAGGTTGGACAATATTTTGCTGATAAGGAAAATACATATCGGCCTCTTCCTGATCGGCATTAGCAATCGGCTCATCCTCATTAAAAGCTTCTTCAACTTCCAACTCAATATCTCTTTTAACCTGTATTTTGATATCGATAATTGAATCTGAGGTTAAAATGCCCTGCTCAATTAAATAGGCTTCGTAATTGCTCAAAGGATCTTTCTTTCCCCACTCATCCAACAATTCTTGCGGAACGTATTTCGTGCCCGATGCTTCTTCATGGCCACGCATCCTGAAAGTAAGGCATTCTACCAAAACCGGTCTTGGATCTTTTCGGATTTCCATAGCCAGTTGATTGATGGTATCATAAACTTCTAAAATATTATTTCCATCTATCTGAATACCTTCTACGCCATAACCAATGGCCTTATCAACCAGGTTTTTGCACCTGAACTGCTCTGACTTTGGAGTGGAAAGACCGTATCCGTTATTTTCGATTAAAAAAATAACTGGAAGGTTCCAAACTGCAGCAACATTTACTGCTTCGTGGAAATCGCCTTCACTGGTTGCCCCTTCTCCGGTGTAAACTAATGTGGCGTGCTGTTTATTGGATAAGACATCGGCCAGAGCAATGCCATCGGCTAAAGCCATTTGTGGCCCCAAGTGGGATATCATCCCAATGATTTTATATTCTTGTGTGCCGAAATGGAAAGAACGGTCGCGGCCTTTGGTGAAGCCGGTAATTTTGCCCTGCCATTGGGCCATTAATTTTTTTAAAGGAATATCGCGAGCAGTAAAAACACCCAAATTACGGTGCATGGGTAAAATGTATTCCTCGCTTTGCATCGCTAAGGTGCTGCCAACAGCTATAGCTTCCTGGCCAATGCCCGAGAACCATTTGCCAATTCTACCCTGACGCAGCAGTTTGAGCATTTTGTCTTCAACCATCCGAGGGTAAAGCAATCTTCTGTATAAGTTCAATAAGAACTTGTCGTCTTTATCACCTCTGTTAAATTGCATATCTGGTTATTTTGACTAATGAATCCTGATTTAAGACTCCTTATTTTTTTTCAATTCTTCCCATTGTTTTGCAAAAGATTTATCGGCAACTTTAGGCATTTCCCGGTATTTGCCCCAGCTCTTTTTGAAAAACCTTTTGAGCATAAAGTTTTTAAACTTTCCGCCAAAAAAATCCATCCATTTGCGTTTTTGCATCATTCTGCTAAACATGCTCCAGCCAATTTCCTCTTTTTTGCCGTTTTCATGCCCTGCGGCGGCATCTCTACGGTTAAGCAAGAGCATTTTATGGATATCGATTTTTACCGGGCATACTTCTGAACATTTGCCACAAAGACTAGAAGCATAACTTAAGTGTTTAAACTCTTCCATACCTTTTAAGTGAGGCGTGATGACAGAGCCGATCGGGCCACTATAGGTTGTATTATATGTATGCCCACCAATATTTTTATAAACCGGGCAAGCATTTAAACATGCACCACAACGGATGCAGTACAAGCCCTGTCTCTGGTCTTTTTGTGCCAATAAATTGGTGCGGCCATTGTCCAGCAAAATCACATACATTTCCTCTGGCCCATCTGTTTCATTGGCTTGGCGTGGACCACTTAAAATGGTATTATAAACCGTTAAGTTTTGTCCAGTTCCGTGCGATGCCAGTAAAGGCCAGAACAGATCAAGATCTGCCATCGAAGGAATTACCTTTTCGATACCTACTATAGCAATGTGGATTTTAGGAAAAGTGGTGCTTAAACGTGCATTGCCTTCATTCTCCGTTAAGGCAATACTTCCGGTATCGGCAATTAAAAAATTTCCGCCACTAATACCAATATCGGCATTTAAGTACTTATCGCGGAGTAATTCTCTTGCTTTTTGTACCAGCTGCGGAGGAGTAGCATCGATAGGTGTGCCAAATTTATCGTGAAATAACTGCGCTATATCTGTTGCACTTAGGTGCATGGCCGGGGTAACAATATGATATGGCGCCTGACCAAGCAATTGAACAATGTATTCGCCCAGATCACTTTCTAAAGATTCGATGTTGTTCTTTTCCAGGAAATCGTTTAAGTGGATTTCCTCCGTGGTCATCGATTTTGATTTGATAACCGTTTTGCCATTGTTTCTTTTGATGATGTTTAGGATTTCCTGTTGGGCTTCTTCAGCATCATTGGCCCAAATTACCTTACCGCCACGGCGTTGGAAATTTGATTCGAATTCTGGCAAGAATTTATCAAGGTTTTCCATCACACGCCATTTAATTACGTGTGCCTTTTTTTTGGATGCCTCCAAATTTTCGAATTTTGATAAGCCCCGTTCAACAGCTGCATTGTATTTCCCAATATTATAATTTATGGTTTTACGATGCGGTAGATCGAAAGCTTTCTCGTCAGATTTCTCTAAAAATTCCTCGGCAATATTCATCAATAGTTATTTTGTAATAGGGTAACGAATATTAACTGATTTTAGTTTTTAGCTATTTCGTTATAACATCAAAGATAGGAAACCCTGTTGAGTTTATTTTTGGAAATTAAAACAAAGAAGAAGGTTGCCTTTTTAAAGAATATTACCAGACAACTTTGGTGATGTATTTTTTTGCTATTTCGTCATTCGAAATAAGATCTAAATCCAGTTCTATACTTGTTGCGATGATGATTCTATCAAAAGGATCACGATGTAAAAACGGCAACAACTTAAGTGTCTTCAGCGTTCCGTAATCTATAGCGAGAATGGTAATGTTACCTATGTTGCAAGAATCTATGAGTTCATCTAAGGAGTATTCTAATTGTAATTTGCCTAATGATTGTTTTATCGTAATCTCCCATAAACTAACTATGCTTAAATAAAGTTGAGTAGTAGGATCTTCTAAAATTTTTCTTGCTGTTTTAGACAACGCAATATTATCATCTTGCATCCAAAGTAAAACGTGAGTATCAAGCAGATATTTTTTCACTACATGTAGTCTTTGAAATCATCCAGTGGAGCATTAAAATCATCGCTCATTTTCATTTTTCCTTTAAGTAGACCAAGTTTTCTTTGTGTCTTTTCTTCATTTTTTTTATTTACTTTTTTTTGTAAAATAAAATCGATAAAGTCTTCCACCTCTTGCTGGTAGGCAACAGGGATCATTTTAATTTTCTCTAAAATATGCAACTGATCCATAAACTCGCTTTTATCAAAAATACCATTTTAATTTTAAAATATAAAGTTACACCGTCGGGCATAAAAAAGTCCCGATGTAAAATCGGGACCTAGTATTTTGAATTATTATTTCTTAGGATTTCCTTTTCCGTCCATATCTACTGCTGGGCGTTTAGGTCTGTTGGCCAGTTCCCATGCGGTAAAGTAGGTTAATTTTGCTCTTTTGGCCAAAAGTGGGAAGTTAATTTTGCTTACTTCATCACCAGGTTTGTGGTAGTCTTGTTGTAACATGCCATCGTAATAGAAGATAATTGGAATACCCAATTTTGCAAAGTTATAATGATCTGAACGGTAATAAATCTGCTCAGGATCTTTTGGATCATCGTATTTATAATCCAGTTTCATTTTGGTATAGGTTGCATTAACTTGCTCACTTAAGTTAGCCAAATCACTACTCAACATTCTTGAACCTACAGAGTAAATGTAATTTGCCGAGTCTGCTTTGCCTAAATATTCTTCGCCAGTACGGCCAATCATATCGGTATTCAAATCAGCAATGGTATTTTCGACAGGGAAAACAGGATGCTCCGAGTACCATTCAGAACCCCAAAGCCCTTTTTCCTCACCAACAACAGTCATGAAAAGGATACTGCGTTTGGAACCCTTTCCTGCTTTTTTTGCATCTGTAAATGCTTTTGCCATTAATAAAACGCCGGTAGTTCCCGATCCGTCATCGTCCGCTCCGTTGTTCACTTTATCTTTTGCATTTGGATCTGTTTCCAGTCCGATATGGTCGTAATGACCTGTAAGGATTAAAACTTCTTTTTTAAGTATCGGGTCTGAACCTTCTAAATAACCCAGAACGTTCTCGCATCTAACTGGTGTTTCTGTTTTTGCAGCACTTGCAGAAAAAGGCACATTTAATACTTGCGATGCGGGAGCCTGACTATCTGCTATTTTCTTTTGCAGATCAGCCACAGTAGTGTTCGAGGCCTTAAACAGCTCGTTTGCCAAAGCAACTGATATCGAAATGCGTGGAATATCGTTTTGTTTTTGAGCTTCGATAGCGGCATTGGTTTTCACCATTACCCTACCATTTTTAAGGGTTTGCTTGGTGTTTTCGGTTATTCTATCAACTGCTGGGTCGATCAGGATAATTGCTTTCACATTATTTTCTGCAAAATACTTTGCTCTTGCTTCAAGCGTAGCACGATAAGCTGCTCTATCAATTCTTGTACCTGGTTTTACAGTTGGATCTCCGCCATTAAACATGATAACCACTTTACCTTTAATATCAGTGCCTGTGAAATCGTTATAGCTGTCTTTCTTTAAACCATAACCAATAAATACAAGTTCGTTGGCTGAGAAAGTAAAACCCTGATCGCTGATTAAGCTTGGAGATACCAGATAATCTTTTTGGTATTCTTTAGGCTGGCCGTTAACCGTTAAATGGCTTTCTTTTAAGGTAACGTTAACCAAATCGATTTTTTGGAAATAGCTGCCATTTACAGGAGCTTTTAAGCCTAAAGATTTGAAATAATCGCGGATATAATCAGCAGCCATCCAAGCGCCTTTTGTGCCTGTTTCGCGGCCTTCGTATTCATCAGAAGCCAATACAGAAAGGTGTTTGTAAGCATTTTCAGGATTAATGGCCTTGCTGAATTTTATTGCATCCTTATTCGGTATAAGTAGCTTTACCTGGCTAAAGCAACTTGCGGTAACAAATGATACTAGACCAAGGGTTAAAAACTTTTTGTTCATTATGATAATAGTTAGTTAAGTTTCTTGTTAGCACGAAATCTTTTCAACTCTGTTTTGGTGACGCCCGCCCTCAAATTCAGTTGTTAAAAAGGTTGTGGTAATCTCTTTAGCCAGTTCTTCCGAAACAAACCTGGCTGGTATACACAAAACGTTTGCGTTATTGTGCTTGCGGACTAAAGAAGCAACTTCATTCTCCCAACATAAACCTGCTCTGATGTGCTGATGTTTGTTCGCGGTGATGGCTACACCGTTTGCCGATCCACAAAGTAAAATCCCATAGGTAAATTCCCCATTTTCTACAGCAGCAGCAACCGGATGAGCGAAATCTGGGTAATCAACAGAGTTTTCTGAGTAAGTACCAAAATCTTTTACTTCGTAATCCTGTAAAAAATCTTTTAATATTTCTTTGTATTCAAACCCAGCGTGATCCGCTCCAATAGCAATTTTAATTTTTGTATCAGACATTGTCAAATTTATAGAGAATTATAAAATCTATTCGTAATGTTTTTGTTAGTTAGCGTAGAAAGCAGCATCGGCCTTTTTCTTCTTTTTTTCGATGTAGGCTGAAACAAAAATGCTGAGCTCATAAAGCAAGAACAATGGCGTAGCTACAATTAGCATCGTCATAATATCAGGCGTTGGCGTAACGATAGCGGCAATAATTAAGATAATTACGGCTGCATACCTTCTGCTCGATCTCATCAGCTTTGGTGTCATCAACCCAAGTTTCGACAGCACGAAAATAATAACCGGAAGTTCGAAGATAATCCCGGTGCCTAAAGTTAAAGTTGCTACAGATGATAGATACGAATCAACTGTAAATGTATTTTTGATTTCGACACTAACAGTATAACCTGTTAAAAAGTTAACGGATAACGGACATACTATAAAGTAGCCAAAAAAGATACCGACAATGAAAAGTACCGAAGCGAAGAACACGAAACCACTTGCAGATTTACGCTCATTTTCATGTAATGCCGGTTTAATAAAACGCCAGATTTCCCATAATAAATAAGGGAAACCAACTACAATACCACACATTACACAAACGTTTAACTGAAGGTTAAACTGACCGGCCATTTCGGTGTTAATAATCTCTCCGTTAATTTTGGTGATACACATATCTGCACCAAGTGAAGGAAATTTTTCCACCAGTTTGCACATCATCCTGTAAGTCCAGAAATCGGGCTTTTTTGGACCAAATATGATTTTATCTAAAATGAATTCGTTGAAGTAAAAAGCAATACCGGTAAAAACGGCAATGGCAATTACGGCCCTGATTAAATGTTTACGGAGAACATCCAGGTGATCAAAAAAAGACATTTCTGCCTCTAATGTGGTGCTCTTTTGTCCGATAGCTTTTGTTAGTGAAGTTTTTTTAGTGTCGCTCATGTTGAAAACAAAAATACCATTCTATTTGAATAGAATGGTATTTACGTGTTAAATATAGAAATAGTTTATATTATTATGAGAAATGACTACAAAAATAGAAGAAGCTACAAAAATAGTTTTTAACGTTGCCCTTTAATTATACTCAGTTGCTTTAAATTTGCGGCGTTGTTATAATTAAACTGATATACACCATCTTCTCCTGTAACGATTAAAGATTTAGGGCCAGCAATAACATCAAAGCTTTTGATGTTAGTCAAATGCTGCAACATGTTGTTTACTATTTTGGTTTTATCGGTAATATTGAAGCTTTTTATTCCATAATTGCCTTCGCAGAGAAACAGAATATCGCCACTGGTACTTAAGCCATGTGGGTTTTGCATAGCATAAACTGCAATTTGTTTTGGTTTGGTGGGATCTTCTATATCTACAACTTCCAGCTGATTGCTTGCTTGCATGCACATATTGCCTGTGCGTAAGGTAACGTAAGCATATTTTCCTTGCACCACTACCGGGTCGCAGGCAAAAATATGGCTGTAAGTAGATAGTTGTACTGGATTAGCCGGATCGGTAGCACTAAAAATGTGCATGCCTCTATTGGTACCTATAAATAATTTATTCTCGTATGGAAAGATAGTTTCGACACCCCAACCTAAAGGAATAGCCTTTAAAAAAGTTGGGTTCGATGCAGTCTTAACGTCAAACAGGCTTAAATTATTCATACCAACAGTATATAAATAGTCATTCATTAAGGTAAATCTGGCCATAGAGCCACCTTGCCCAGAAGAAGAGTTGCTGCTGTAAGCGGCGGCATCGTAATATTTCTTTTCTTTGTAAGTTTCTTTCTTTACCAGGGTATCTTTATAAATGTAGAGATACTTTTGAACGCCTGTGGCATACAATTGATTGAAAACATCAGTTACTCTTTTTACCTGTTTGATGTTGTTCATATTCGAGATATCAAAAGTTAGCAAATCAATAAAATTGTCGGCGTAAAGGATGTTGTTGTGGATCGCTAAATCTACGTTTCCCGGAATTTGTAGAAAACCCACGTTTATCGGAGCACCCGGATTAACATTGTTGTAGATATGGATACCTTCATTTGGTTCATTAATGAAAAGATAATCGTTATAAATGTATATTTTTCCGGTTTTTTTGGCAGGAATAGCTTTTGTCATACCTACAGGTAAAGCCCTCATTTGCTGAACCGAAATCATTTTTACAATCTTTATCATTTCATACTCGTCTTTTTTGCATCCTGTAAATACAGCGAAAACAAGTAGAAAGAGCAGTAAGTTAATTAGATTTTTTTTCATAATAATTGGAGTGTTTTACTGTTAAACGTAAGGAGTTAATTAAACGCTACATTGTTCGATAAATATTAATTATCAGGTATTTACCTCAAAATAACTGAATCTAAAACAATAAAAAAGGCTATCCAAATTATTTGAATAGCCTTCTTGTATTATTAAGTATAGAAATATTTTATTATTCCGAAAATTCGAACGTTTCCATAAATTTCGTAGTGAAATTTCCTGCCCTGAAATTAGGATCTTTCATCAACTGCAGATGGAAAGGAATGGTCGTTTTTACACCTTCAATTACAAATTCGCCTAATGCACGTTCCATGGTACAGATTGCTTCTTCGCGAGTTTGTGCCACACAGATTAATTTGGCAATCATCGAATCATAGTTGGAAGGAATCGAATATCCTGCATAAACATGTGTATCAACACGAACACCATGGCCACCCGGAGAGTGGAAATTAGTGATTCTTCCTGGTGATGGACGGAAATTATTTGCTGGATCTTCTGCATTGATACGGCACTCGATTGCGTGCATATCAGGGAAGTAGTTTTTACCCGAAATCGGAATTCCGGCAGCAACTTTAATCTGTTCTTTGATTAAATCGAAGTTGATTACTTCTTCAGTAACCGGATGCTCTACCTGGATACGGGTGTTCATTTCCATAAAGTAGAAGTTACGGTGTTTATCAACCAGGAATTCGATTGTACCAGCACCTTCGTAATTTACGGCCATTGCACCTTTAATAGCTGCTTCGCCCATTCTTACACGGAGTTCATCTGTCATAAAAGGAGAGGGAGATTCCTCTACCAATTTCTGGTGACGGCGTTGAATAGAACAATCGCGTTCTGATAAGTGACAGGCTTTGCCAAACTGATCTCCGATAATCTGAATCTCGATGTGACGTGGATCTTCAATATATTTTTCTAAATATAAGCCATCGTTACCAAAAGCTGCACCAGATTCCTGACGGGCACTATCCCATGCATTTTCGAAATCTTCGTCTTTCCAAACTACACGCATACCACGGCCACCGCCACCGGCAGTTGCTTTTAGAATAACAGGATAGCCCATTTCATTCGCAATTGCAATACCTTCTTTAACGCTTGTAAGCAAACCTTCAGATCCTGGAATGGTTGGTACACCGGCAATTTTCATGGTTTCTTTTGCAGAGGCTTTATCGCCCATGCCATTGATCTGCTCTGGAGTTGCGCCAATAAATTTGATGTTGTATTCGCGGCAGATGTTAGAAAACTTAGCATTTTCTGATAGGAAACCATAACCTGGGTGTATGGCATCGGCATTGGTTAATTCTGCAGCCGAGATAATATTTGGAATATTTAAATAAGAATCTTTACTAGGAGGGGGGCCAATACAAACAGCCTCATCAGCAAAACGTACGTGTAAACTTTCGCGATCTGCGGTAGAGTAAACAGCAACCGTTTTGATGCCCATTTCCTTACAGGTACGGATAATACGCAAAGCGATTTCACCCCTGTTGGCAATTAGTATTTTTTTAAACATAATTTTTTTAATTGATGATTACACCGATTATAGGATTACACTGATTTTAGTGGAATCACGATAATCTGTAAATCAAATTAATCTGTGAAATCAGCTTCTAAATAGGTTCTACTAAAAATAACGGTTGATCGTATTCTACCGGTGATGCATTATCAACCAGGATTTTAACGATACGGCCAGAAACTTCGCTTTCGATCTCGTTGAAAAGTTTCATTGCCTCGATAATACAAACTACTTTACCAGTGCTGATTTCGTCGCCAACATTAACAAACATTGGCTTGTCTGGGCTAGCTGAACGGTAGAACGTACCGATCATTGGCGATTTAATAGTAATGTATTTTGAGGTGTCTTCTGCAGCCGGTACAGCAGGTGTTGCTGCATTTGGTGCAGTAGGAGCTGTAGCAACAGGGGCAGCAGCCTGTACAAGCGGAGCCTGTGGTACGGTAGCATGCACAACTGTTGGTGCTTGGTTTGTTTTGATCGTGATTTTGAAGTTTTCCTGCTCAATAGCAACTTCATTTACTCCAGAACGAGAAACAAATTTAATCAGTTCCTGTATTTGTTTGATATCCATTTTTTAGGCTAGTTATGTAAAAAATAGTGTTTATTGAATTAACTAAGTTATACTTTTTTTGTTTTATTTTTTTAAAGCGAACTCCGACTTCGGACTCCCGACTAAAGACTTCTGACTAATTAGAGTCGTAAGCCCATTTGAGGTATACCGAACCCCAGGTAAAACCACCACCAAATGCAGCTAAAACGATGTTGTCGCCTTTTTTCAGTCTGCTTTCCCATTCCCATAAACATAAAGGAATTGTTCCATTGGTTGTATTTCCGTAACGTTCAATGTTGATCATTACTTTGTCGGTAGTAACACCCATGCGGTTTGCAGTGGCATCTATAATGCGTTTGTTGGCCTGGTGAGGTACTAACCATGCAACATCATCAGCGGTTAAGCCGTTGCGTTCCATAATTTCGGCAGCAACATCGGCCATATTGGTTACGGCAAATTTGAATACTGTTGGGCCTTCCTGGTGTGCAAAATGTAGTCTTGCGTCAACAGTTTCGTGTGTTGCCGGCATAACAGAACCACCTGCTTTCATGCCCAGGAAATCTCTTCCCGAACCATCTGTTCTCAAGATAGAATCTTGGATACCAAAGCCTTCTTCGTTTGGTTCTAATAAAGCACAACCGCAACCATCACCAAAAATGATACAGGTTGTACGGTCTTCGTAATTGATGATTGATGACATTTTATCGCCGCCAACAACTAAAACCTTCTTGTGTCTTCCAGACTCAATAAATGATGCGCCGGTAGAAAGCCCGAAAATAAAGCCGGAGCAAGCGGCCTGTAAATCGTAACCCCAGGCATTTGTAGCGCCGATTTTATCAGCTAAAACGTTTGCTGTTGCAGGGAAAGTAAAATCCGGAGTAGTGGTGCAAAAGATAATCAGTTCAATTTCTTTTGCATCAATTCCCCTCTTTTTAAGTAAACCGTTTACAGCATGAACAGCCATATCCGAAGTACCTAAACCTTCTCCCTTTAAAATTCTACGTTCTTTAATTCCCGTTCTGCTGGTAATCCATTCATCCGAAGTATCAACCATGGTTTCTAACTCTGCGTTTGTAAGCACATAGTCGGGAACGTAACCATTTACTGCTGTAATAGCAGCGTGAATTTTACTCATTTTAAGAATTTTAATAAATTATTTAAATGCCACTCTAATTTTTTCTACCAATCCTGTGGTAATCATTTCTCTGGATTGCAGAACCATATTTTTAACAGCTAGCGGACTAGAAATTCCATGTCCGATAACAACGGGAGCATTAACGCCTAGAACCGGACTTCCACCGTATTGTTCATAATTAAAACGATCGAAGAACTCATCTTTAAGTCCCTTTTTGATGGTAAGCACGTAAAAAGATTCTGCTAATTTTAGCATTATATTTCCGGTAAAACCATCGCACACAATTACATCGGCTTTATCGTTAAATAAATCCCTTCCTTCCACATTGCCAACAAAGTTGAAGAGGTTGGTTTCTTTCATTAACGGGAAAGTAGCCATGCTTAGCATATTTCCTTTCTCATCTTCTTCGCCAATATTTATCAGGGCAACTTTCGGATCATTTATCTGCAAAAGATTTTCTGCATATAAACTGCCTAAAACACCAAATTGTAATAAAATATCGGGTTTGCAGTCGGCATTGGCACCTACATCTAGCAATAGGCCTGTGCCGCCTTTAATTTTTGGAAGAATTGTACATAAACAAGGGCGGATAATGCCCGGAATGGTTTTAACGCTAAAAACTGCGCCAACCAACATTGCTCCAGAGTTACCAGCACTTGCGAAAGAATCGATTTTGCCTTCTTTTAAAAGGTTAAAACCAACTGCTATGCTCGAATTTGGTTTCTGAACGATTGCTTTGGTGGGATGTTCGCCCATACCAATTACTTCATCAGTATGAACGTATTCAAAATGATCTGGATTAAAACCTTCTTCTGTAAGAATGGGTTTAATCTGTTCGGTATCGCCAATAAGAACTAAATGCTCTCCAGCGTTAAGCGATTGATGAGCAGCTATTGCTCCCAAAACAATTGCTTTGGGAGCATAGTCTCCGCCCATTATGTCGAGGCCTATTTTCATAGAAAAAATCTGTTTGTGTTAAGTCAGGTGTAATCCTGAATTTTTCAGTTGACTAAGGTATGACTAAAGCCGCTGAAAACACAAACAATTTTTTAAGAAAATTACCCTATCTGAGTATTTTCGATAACCAGTTTGCCGTTGTAGTATAAGTTACCATCAACGTTGTAAGCACGGTGAGGTACGTGAATAGCACCTGTTGCCGAGCATGTTGCTAAAGAAGGAGTAACCGCTTTATAGTGTGTTCTTCTTTTATTTTTTCTCTGTTTCGAGATTTTCCGTTTTGGATGTGCCATTGGTGTATAATCTAATTATTTTTTTAACTTATTAAGGGCTTCCCAACGTGGGTCGCTTGTTTGTTCATTTTCTTCAGCCTGCTTTTCGATCGATAATTGATTTAAACGATCAATCATCTCCTGATCGCAATCTTTACCTGCCTGCTCGCAGTTTTTGATATAAGGTACCGCTACGTTAATCATTTCGTATAAAGGACCAGATATATCAATCTCGGTGTCTTTACGGCTTAACGAAATAATTTCTTCGTCATCGCTCTCCAGTTCATCTTCAGCAAACTTTACAATCTGCCTTTCATAAAGATTTACAGGCAATGAAAACTCAGATAAACATTTGTCGCAATCTAAATTAACTGTACCAATAACTTTGAATTTTAAAAGCAACATGGTCTCTTGTTTCTCAAGTTCCAGGTCTACTTTTAAATTTCCACTTTTAATTAACGAATACTCAAATGCATTAAAAAAGGCGTCATCAAGCTCATAATCAAACTGATGAGTTCCCAATTTTAATCCGGTAAACGGTAATGAAAATTGTTTTAGTGGGTTCAAAGTACTGTAAAATTTTAGCCTGCAAATGTAGGGATAAAATAATTAGATTAAAAATGTTTTTTAAAAATTGTTGATGTTGATCGAACAGGTTTTCAGAATGTTAATCGAAATACTGAAAGACCTTACAGGTTTCTGAAACCTGTAAGGTTGTAAGAAGCTTAGTCTGCCAAAACCATTTCCTTGTTATTCCTGCTCCATTCGCTCCAGGAACCAACATAAAGCTTAGGGATGGGTAAACCAGCATAAGCCATAGCTAATAGGGTATGGCAGGCGGTAATACCCGAGCCACAGTGTACAATTACATTTTCGGGTTTAACGTGAGCCAAAGCTTCAGCATATTTTTCTTTCAATATTTCGGGGGCCAGGAAAGCACCCGTAGCATCTAAATTTTCGGTGTAGGGAATATTTGCCGCACCAGGGATATGGCCCGCAATTAAATCGATAGGCTCGGTAAGACCTGCAAAACGGTTGGCATCGCGCACGTCGATCACAATGTAATCGTCGGTTTTGGCAACTTTTTCAACTTCATTGATATCTGATAACGGTAAGTTCCATGCTGTGATTTCGTATTTTTCGACAGATTTTGGGATTTCTACTTTATCGGTAGTCGGGAAGCCTGCTTTAACAGCCGCCTGAAAGCCCCCATCAATTACCTGTACTTTTTCATGGCTGATGGCTTTTAGCATCCACCAGAGCCTCGCAGCAGCGTTACCGCCATTTTTATCATCGTAAACAATCACATGGCTGTTTTTTGTGATACCGAGTTTTTGTAAAACTGTCGAAAACTGGTCGAATGTTGGTAAGGGGTGTCTTCCTCCAATAGCAAAATCTGCAATATTGGCTAAATCGTTATTTACATCTGCAAACAGTGCACCTGCCAAATGTTGGTCATCATATCTCGCTTTTGAGCCTGCACTGGCATCTATAATTACGATTTCATCATCTTGGTTTAACCAGGTTAATTCTGCTGGTTTTATAATTGGAGAAAGAGGCTTCATATTATATTTTCTGTTTTTTTAATATCTTTTTTATCTGATTTTTTTCTGATTGGTCAGACAGCATGGTTCTGCTACATAAATCCGTCCAATAAGTATTCATGTCTTTTGATTTTCGCTCAAATTTGCTTGACCTAAATGTTGAATCGTAATTGGTGGCATATACTATATATTCGTTTCCTATTACAAAGTTGAAGCCGCAACTTGCGCTATTGTTCGGTGTGATCACAGTTATGGTATCGGATATTGTTTTTCCTTTATAACGTTTTTTTACCTTGATTTTTACCACGGCCATTAAGAGCCTTTGAGTCATCAAATAATTGATATTTGTGGTGTCGCTGGTTCTTGTAATGCTTAAGTCAGACAAATTGTGTGTTAAAACTTTTGAAATAACTTTACCTTTAACTACAATCTGCGCGCTGTTAATGGCCTCTGTTGTTGTTATTTCATAGCATGTACAAGCAAATGCCTGTATATTTATTAGGCATAATAAGGCAATTATCAATTGAAATTTCTTCATTTAATATTGTAATTTGGCTTTTTTAGCAATGCCCAAATTCCCAAAATGGGGCCAATGGCCAGTAGCATATAAAGATAATGGGAATTTATCTCTTTAGCCAAAAGATTAAGTACCTGGATGCTCATAATCGTAATGGCAAAGCCGATACAGTTTACCAGTGTTAACGAAGTTCCCCGCAGGCTTTGGGGCGCATGTTTGGCAATTAAAGAAGAAAACAAGGGTGAATCGGCTGTACCGGACAAGCCCCAGCAAAATAAAAATATAAGAAAGGGGTATACCGAGCCGCTGAATAGGAAAAGCGGCGAGAGCAGGCAGCATAACCCCGAAATGGACAGCGCAATGGTGGCAATCCGTTTTGCGCCAAATTTTTGTGAGAGCAGGCCGCCGATCATGCAGGATAAACCTCCTGATGCGATAATTAAGAACGAAAACAGCGGGATATTTAAAGTTGCATGTGCATGTTTAGTATTGTACAGCAGCAGCATGCCGGGTAAAAAAGCCCAAAAGGTATAAAGTTCCCACATGTGCCCGAAATAGCCGAAAGCTGCAGATCGAAAATCAGGATTTTTAAAGCCATTAAAACAAGACCGAAAATCGAATTTCTGTCCGGCAGTTCTAAATGGACCGTTTGGCACAAGCCATAAAATAGCAATTGCACCAATTAGAGATAAACCCGAAGTGGCAAAGATTACATATTGCCAGGCAAAATTTGCCGTAAATGTTTTTAATAAATGAGGGAAGGCAGTACCCAAAACCAAAGCACCAACTAAAAAACCTAACGATTTTCCTAGCCCGTCTTTAAAGTAATCAGATGCTATTTTCATACCGACAGGATAAATTCCAGCCAACATAAAACCAGTTAAAAAGCGAAAAAGCAACAATAAACGGACATCGGGTAGTTCTAAACAAATGCCCAAATTAAACAAGGCAGCTGCAATTCCGCAGATAAAGAACACTTTCGATGGTGAAAAAATATCGGAAATGGCAAAAAAAGCGAAAATTAATGTTCCGCTGATGAAACCAAACTGTACCATGCTGGTGAGGTTGGCCAGTAGGTTTGTTTCAGTTGGAAAACTTTTAACAATATCGGGCAATACCGCATTGCCGGCAAACCACAGCGATGTACAGAGAAACTGCGCAATAACAATTGTGGGGAGAATGTAATTGGGTTTTTTAGTGCCGTTCATTTTGAATTTGATGCACAATTTTACCAAAAATAAACCTGATAGTAGTGGAAATACTTTTTACTAAACCCATAAGGTTTTCAAAACTTTATAGGTTTAAAAAGGATTGAAACGTATAGCAGGACTTTCGGAACCGATGAAACACAAGGCCTTGCTTTACAAAAAAAGAATGTCGACAATCTTGGTTTTAGAAAGTCTGGGGTCAGATGTCCGAAGTCAAGTTTATTATAGCCTATCGTTCTTATATGCTTTGGTCTTTCTGCTCTTTACAAACCCTCAACCTTAATGCCCTCAACCTTTTACCTTAAGACGCATCATCTTTAATATCAAACTGCGTTTCAACCACTTTTCCACCTGTACGCAGCTGATTGCCCAACATTTCTTCCTGCTCCCTACGTTTTTTTACAATATGGATAGCCGAGAACAAAGCTTCGGTGAAAGAAGTAGAGTCAGCGAGGTCTTTACCCGCAATATCATAGCCTGTTCCATGATCTGGAGAGGTGCGCACGAAGTTTAAACCAGCGGTATAATTTACGCCATTATGGAACGCTAATGTTTTGAAAGGAATTAGGCCCTGGTCATGGTACATGGCCAAAACGGCATCAAACAGTTTGTAGCTACCATTTCCGAAAAAGCCATCAGCAGGGTATGGGCCAAAACAAACAATACCTTTATCGTAGGCTTCCTGAATGGCCGGTGTAATAATTTCAGCCTCTTCGGTGCCCAACAAACCATTATCGCTGGCATGTGGGTTTAAACCTAAAACGGCAATTTTTGGTTTTTCGATCCAGAAATCTTTTTTCAGACTTTCGTTAATCAACTTTAATTTACTGATAATTTTCTCTTTTGTAATCGAGGTTGGAACATCTTTTACAGGAATGTGGCCAGTAACTACACCTACGCGTAAATTTTCGCTGATCAAAAACATCAGCACATCTTTACTTCCGCTTTTTTCCTGCAGGTATTCGGTATGGCCGGGAAAAGCAAAAGTTTCTGATTGAATGTTATGTTTATTGATCGGAGCAGTAACCAGTGCATCGATATCGCCGTTTACCAGATCGGCTGTTGCACGTTCTAGTGATAAAAGGGCATATTTTCCGCCTGTTGGCGTTACCTGGCCCAATTCGATTTTTACATCTTCTTCCCAGCAGTTAATCATGTTTGCTTTTTTTGGCTGTGCCTGGTTGGCATGGCTAACTACGTTAAAACTGAAATCGCCCAGGTTATTTGCTTTTCTATGAAAAGATGAAACCTTGGTATGGCCATAAACAATCGGTGTGCAATAATTTAAAATGGCAGGATTGGATAATGTTTTAATGATTACCTCTAAACCTATGCCGTTTACGTCGCCTATACTGATGCCAATTTTAAGTTTATCGCTCATAATTACTGGAAAATTTTAGCGCAAATTACTGATTTTCGTTTAAACAGGTGCTTACCGGATAAAAATTAGTTATTTTGTACAAAATAGAGTAGCCACGGAAACACGGTTTACACGGAAAAGAAATAGGATAATCTCATTCTTCGATAAAATTTTTCTGCGATTTCTGTGCCTCCGTGGCAAAATTAAAAGCAAAGATGAGTTTAGTAAAAGCGAAAAAACATTTAGGGCAACATTTTTTAACCGATAAAGGCATTGCCAACCGCATTGTAGAGGCATTGGTGAACACCGATAAATACAATCAGGTTTTAGAGGTAGGGCCTGGGATGGGAATTCTATCTGATTTTTTGCTGCAGCGTAAAGACTTAGAAACTTATCTGATCGATATTGATACCGAATCTTTCCACTTTTTAAATGAAAAGTATCCCCAGCTTGGCAATCGGTTGATTAATGGCGATTTTCTGAAACTGGATTTCGATGCTATTTTTCCAGGTCAGTTTGCCATAATTGGTAATTTTCCATACAATATCTCTTCGCAGATTTTATTTAAGATTTTAGATAACCGCAACAAGGTTGTAGAAATGGTTGGGATGTTTCAGAAGGAAGTTGCCCAACGTTGCGCTGCACCTGCAGGTAACAAAGAGTACGGAATTTTAAGTGTGTTTCTTCAGGCCTATTATAAAATTGAATACCTGTTCACGGTTAAACCGGGCACTTTTAATCCTCCGCCAAAGGTGCATTCGGCGGTGATCCGTTTAACCAGAAATGAAGTGGAGACCTTAGACTGCGATGAAAAATTATTTTGGCGGGTGGTTAAGGCGGGTTTTAACCAGCGGAGAAAAACTTTGCGGAATGCTGTTTCTGCTGTGATGCCTAAAGATAAAATGGACGATCATATTTATTTTGAGAAACGCGCAGAGCAGTTAACTGTTGTAGATTTTGTGGCTTTAACGCAGCATGTGAGTAAGTTGATGCAACCTTAAGCCTTAATTTTTCGTCTACCTTGAATAAATTAAAGAATGATATGAAAAATCAAATCACCGTCTCTTTTAGTATCCTTTTATTATCTATAATAATGGTTGGTTGTTCAGTGTTACATATGGACACCAAGTCGTTATATATCATGAAACCTTTAGCTCCAGGCACAAAATTATCAATATATCTGGAGGACAGATCTGCATTTGATATGGATATCCAGAATACTTCAAAAGATACTTTAATACTCAAAAGGGCAAATCATAAAGATCAGATAATAGTCAATAATAAGATTTCGATAGCGGTAGATCCTAAAGTTGATATTGAAGTATTAAATGTTTCTAGGAAAGAGATTAAGCCTACAGTTCGGATATATAATCATAAGTCAAAAGTTATTAATGAGGTAAGTGATATTAAATAAGTACTAAAAATCTGGTTTTTCTACTACATGTCGCTACATCAAATTGCAAAGTGATGATCATTCTTATCTAATTTCTCCTTTCCTTTGCGCTGTATTTTTAAGGAAATCTTATGATAAATTATCGCGAAATTTTCAACGGACAAGGAATGGATTATCAAACCTATCGTGCATTGATTGATCAACTTCTATTAGAGGGAAAAGCTACTGGTGATGTAACTTACGATTTGCACTATACTAAAATGAATGTGCAAAGGATGAGCCGTGTGGATAAAACAGTTAGCTTAACCGATGAGTTGACTTCGACCATTGATCATCTTAAAGAAAATTATAAATTTTTGGTGATTACCGAAGGCTGGTGTGGAGATGCGGCCCAGATTGTTCCGGTCTTCAATAAAATCGCGACTGCATCATTAGGTAAAATTGATCTGAAATTTGTTTTACGCGATAAAAATTTGCCCTTAATTGATGCGCATTTAACCAATGGTGGAAGAGCTATTCCGGTTTTAATTGTGTTAAATGAATCAGCAGATCAGATTTTAGGAACCTGGGGGCCAAGGCCACAAATTTTGCAGGAGCTTTTACAAGAGTGGAGAAAAGAAAATACTGAAATGCCAATTTTGGCAGAAAAACTTCACGGCTGGTACGCCAAAGATAAAACACAGACGACACAAGCCGGATTAAATGAACTTTTGAAAGGTTTGGAGGGTTAATCTTATAGTTTCATTTTAAGCGGTCGTCACCCTGACCTGTAGCGCAGCGGAAAGCTACGCAGTAAATTTATTTCAGGGTCTATATATGAAGATGCTGAAACAAGTTCAGCATGGCGATTCGTAGGAAGAAAATCTTACCTCGTAAATTTAATCAACAGAAACAGTTAGTCCCTCTTGCTGTAAAATTTTACGATAAACTTCCATCTCGGTAAATGAACCTTCCAAAACAGGGCATTTTCCATCATTATGTACTTTCCAGGCAATTTTTTCAGCCTGCGATTCGTTATAATCTAAGTATTTCATCATGCAGTAAATCACATGATCGAAAGTATTGATATCATCATTCCACAAAATAAGGCGATGTACGGTTTTTAGGGAAGTTAAAATTTCTTCGAGCGTAAAGGTCTCTTCTTTGGTTTCTGTAGACATGGCGCAAAAATAAACAATAATTTAGAAGATTTTAGATATTGGACTGAGATATTAGATTTTAGGATATTGCGATGAAATCTCACGTCTCAAATCGCAGCGCTCATATCTTTTTTAATTAACTAACTTTGTTTAACCAAATTATAATAACACGAGTATGCACCAGTCTAAAATAGCCGGAATAGGTTACTACGTTCCGAAAAATGTATATACCAACGATGATTTAAGCCGTTTTATGGATACCAACGATGCGTGGATCCAGGAGCGTACCGGTATTAAAGAACGCCGTTTTGCCGATCGTAACGAGGAAACCACTACCACAATGGGTATTGAGGCAGCCAAAATCGCGATCGAAAGGGCTGGCATTACCGCTAAGGATGTCGATTTTATCGTTTTTGCCACATTAAGCCCCGATTATTATTTCCCAGGTTGTGGCGTACTATTGCAACGCGAAATGGGCATGGGTGAAATTGGTGCTTTAGATATCCGCAACCAATGTTCGGGCTTTGTGTATGCACTTTCTGTGGCCGATCAGTTTGTAAAAACAGGCATGTATAAAAATGTGCTGGTAGTGGGAAGCGAGAAACATTCGTTCGCGATGGATTTTGAAACCCGTAGCCGCAACGTATCTGTAATTTTTGGCGATGGTGCTGGTGCTGTTGTGTTACAGCCTACAGATGAACCAGGAAAAGGGATTTTAAGTACACATTTACATAGTGATGGTGCCGACGCCGAAATTTTGGCCATGTATTATCCAGGTTCTCATGCAAATAAATGGTTGAAAGATAAGCCTGCCTACCCTGAACAAGAATTAGGTGGATTGTTTATGACGCAGGAAATTTTGGATAGCGGCGCCGCTTTACCTTATATGGATGGACCATCGGTTTTCAAAAAAGCCGTGGTAAAATTTCCTGAAGTAATTAAAGAGGCTTTGGCTGCTAATAATTTAACGGAGAAAGATATTGATATGTTGGTGCCACATCAGGCAAATCTACGTATCAGCCAGTACGTGCAGCAGTTGTTGGGTTTAAATGATGATCAGGTTTTTAATAATATCCAGAAATATGGCAATACCACAGCAGCTTCTGTTCCTATCGCCTTGTGCGAAGCTTGGGAAGCAGGCAAAATTAAAGATGGCGATCTGGTTTGCCTTGCTGCATTTGGGTCGGGCTTTACCTGGGCCAGTGCACTGATTAGGTGGTAGTTTAGGGTTTAGGGTTTAGGGTTTAGGGTTTAGGGTTTAGGGTTTAGGGTTTAGTCAAAATGCCAGGCAAGTTAATATAAAATAAGACTGTTTTCTCATTAGTATAGATTCTTCATTTCGAGCGAAGTGCAACGAAGTCGAGAAATCTATATCTAAAGATCTCTCCACTCCGCGTTGCTTCGGTCGAGATGACGACCGTTCATTTGAAGCTCTTAATAGTGATGTAGTCGATTGGCCTATTGCGTTTTTGGCTTAATAAAATCACCTAAATAACTACACTCGCCCGCCGCAACAGCATAAAAAGGCGTTTTGGCATAATTAAATCTTAATTCTTTAAGATAAGGATTGTTGTAATTAGCCTTGATGAAGTTTCTCCATTTCACATCTTTTTTATCATAATAATAAAATGATAGCGGGTTTGCATTCATGATGATCTGTTTCTGCAAACATTTAGCTAACATAAAAGTACACTTAGCTTTAAAATCGGCATTGGTACTTAATGCCCTGGCTTTTAAATACCAGGCTTTTGCCGTTTGCGCTTTTTTGTAATCGCCATCGTATACATATTTTGCTGGGTTACTATTGTCGTATGATGACCAATCATAACTGATTAAAAACCAGCTATTACCAAAATAACCTGTCTGATAAACTGCATTGGCCATTTTATAATAGTAAAGCGCAGCATTCTTTTTATCACTGATGGTTAATTTTTGCAAGCGGAGCATTTCGGCTGCAAAAGCTTTTTTTGTAATTGATGTTTTCGCTGTTACATATTTTTTAGGATAATCGTTTATCGTTTCGATGAAAGGATTTGCATAAAGTTTAGCATTGGCTTCATCAGCGTACCAGTTATCAGGGTTAAAATATTTGTAACCTGGCGAAACCTTTGCAAACATCTGAACGGCCTTGTCATACTGATGTGTGCGTAAATAAGTCGTTCCAAAAAGTTCATAAAAATCATCATTTTTGAGCTGGTTTAAAGCCGATGCCAACAAAGCGGTGACATCATTGCCCGTCGCCCTGGTTTTATAAACAGCTAAGCCCTGCATGCTTTTCGGACTTAAGTTTTTCTGCCAAAAAGCAATACTTTGATAACTCATATTCTGGAAAAGTGAATTCTCCTTTAACGTTTTATATTCCAGGTCGCCTTTAACCATTGCCAATGCCGCTTTAGCAGTATCGCCCATACTTAAATAAGCTGGAGCCAATATTTGCTGGTAAAAATTCCTGGTCGTTCTGCTAAAGCGTTTGCTGGCACGATCTGTATCATAGTAATATGGCCCTTTAGGTTGCTCGCTGTTTTCTGCAAAACGTTTTTCGTCAAGCCATTTTAAGGTCGGCAATAAATCGTTCTCATTAAAAGGATTTCCTTTTTTGATGCTTTTCGCCTTGATCAATAAATCGGTAATGCGGTATTGGTCGCGTAATCTTTCTGGTAGTTTATCTGGTTTTAGGATGGCAAGATAATTCGAGGCCAGAAAATCTTTATTCTCCATCCACGATAAATAAGCTGCTGTTAAAGTGCCTAGCTCAGGCTGCGGATATTTTTTTTCGGTTGCCAGTTTTACCGCAAAATTCCTGATTTCATTCAGTTGTTTAAGGTTGATGGCTTTTAGACTGTCTTTGTATTTAGAATTGCCGTTATCCGAAAAATAATAATTATAGCCAATTTTGGCAATATCGTTCGCCTGGATAAGGTTTTGCTCTAATTTATTTACTTCGCGTACCAGTAGCGTGCCATTAAGCTGGCTTTTTGGTTCGTACTGATAAACTTTGTTCAGGCTTTCTATACCTGAATCAGCATCTCCAAACCCGTTTATTGCCCAGATATTAGCTTTCTCATTATTGGTTTTGGCGTACTTTAATGCTCCATTAACCGGTGTGCTGTTATAGTAGTAGTTTTTATAAGCCTGTACCCTCCGCTCCGGATTGCTTGCAAAAACCTTCGAGAATAAAAAGGCTGATTCTTCCGGATTGCCCAACCTACGGGTAGATCCTGCATACAATGCCAATGCCCAGCCCTTAACCGCACTGTTTACCTTACTGGTTTTGATATACTTTTCGTAGGTCGATTTGCTTTCGGTGTGCAAACCTGCAAAATGGAACATCCGCTCAGCTTGGTAAGCGTAACGCAGCTTAAGAAAATCGTCTTTTTCTGCTCCGGTTAATTTCAGGCCTTCCTGGGCTTTTGAACCCATAGCCGCAGTATCGCGGGGTTTAGGGTCCCAAAGACTAAAATCCACATTGGCCAAAGGTTCACAGCTTTTGGCGAATTGATAATACTTTAGTGATTCTTTGCGTTTGCTTAATGCTTGGATAAAACTATTCTGTTGTAAGCTGTCTGGTAATTGTGATGCGTTACCATTAAAATTAACGAGTTTTGCGTCAGTAGCACTATCTGTTTTGTACATTACTTTTAGTACATCCTCTTTTTTAACACTGAGGTATTTCGCCCACTCTCTGCTATTGATATCCGGCTCGCTTTCTATATCCGTTTCGCTGTTGAGGTAAACCATCTGGTTGTAGGCGAACGGCGAATATTCATCCCCTTCAATGTTGTTGTGGAAATAAGAAATATAATAATCATAAGGATCTATCTCACCACCACAGGCAAGATTTACGGCAATTTCGCCGAAAAAAGTAATCAGGAATACACTAAAAATTAGCGATAACTTTTTGAACGTCTTCATTAGTAAAATGTTTTAAAAGGTCGGTGTCTAAATGGTAAAAAACGAGGTTGCGGTCTCTAGGGCTTAAATATCGGGATAAAAATTTAGAGGTCGAAAGTAAATCTTCAGTGGAAATCTGTTCCCACCTTACCACATCACCTTTTTTTAATCCGGCTGCAGGATAATCAATCAAAAGATCGTAAAGGATGGAATTTCCCCTCTGTTTAAAAAGTTTTTTATCCCCGAGCTGGATTTTGCCGATCCTTTTGGAGATACCCGCATATTGCCCGTTCCTGAATACCACCGCCCATTCAAAAATAGGTAGGGCTACATCAAGTGGCAAGGGATATCGCGCAAGGTAATCTTTTAGGTAAAGATCCATTTCGTGTTGATCCAATATGGAGTTCTGCTCTCCATATTTACGTAGGTTACCCATGTTGTAACACATTAAAATGGCCTTTTCTACTGGCGGCACTCCGCTTGATACGATGTTTTTAACCTGATGTAACCGCAAGGTTACTGAAATGCTTTTGCCTTTTAAAAGCGGATTCGCCTTTAGTTGTTCGAGAAATTTAAAATACCTGTTTCTGGTGCCTTTGGTCCAATCACAATCGATCTGTAATTCCGCATAATTTTGCTTTCCGGCCTGTTTTACCTTTGCGGCTACAAATTTGACAATGCGATCGGCCATAACCGCTGTTTGCATGGTGTCAATCTTGTTAAAAACCTCGTTAACGATAAACACAACTGGGATAATGTCGATCTGTTTCGGTAACGGATCCGAAAATTTAATCGGCGAAATGGGTACAGGCAGCTGAAGATCTGGATTAAAATCTACATCCATAATTCGCACGTACAAAGATTTAGATTTAAATTGATCAAGATAACTGGTTTCTTCCTTTTTGTTCTGATAATCCGTTTTCCAATAATAAAAAGTAGGATGAACAATTGATTTTTGCTTACAACCAAGGAAGAGAAACACAGAAATCACTAAAATACTTATCTTGCGCATATCAATTTTATTGAGCAAAAGTAGTATAAAATGCGAGCAGTTTTACAAAGAGTTACACAGGCAAGTTGCACGGTTGACGGTGAGGTAACGGGAGCGATTGATACCGGATTTCTAGTGTTGTTAGGCATAGAAGATGCCGATACTTTAGCGGATTTAGATTGGTTAGCGCAGAAAATTATCGGTATGCGTGTTTTTGGAGATGAAAACGGAATGATGAATAAAGCACTTGCCGATGTGGGCGGAGATATTTTATTGATCAGTCAGTTTACCTTATTTGCATCCACCAAAAAAGGAAACCGCCCAGGTTTTACAAGGGCAGCACGAGCAGATGTGGCGATTCCACTTTACGAGAAAATGATCGAAAAGCTATCGGCTCTATTGGGTAAAAAAGTAAAAACCGGAATTTTTGGTGCAGATATGAAAATCGCACTTTTAAACGATGGACCAGTTACGATTTTGATTGATACAAAAGATAAGGAATAATTAAATTTAAACAATAGCGGCGTAACTTATTAAGTCTTGAATGGTCAAAAAAATAATATTTTATTCCAAAATTTAACTTAAGCTAATATGAAGGATAAAAATCCGAACCGGTTGGCGGAATACAGTTGTCTTGCGTTTTTTCTGATTTTAAAGTTAGTGTTATCTTTTGTATTGGTCAATTCAGTTTACGAATTGCATCGTGATGAATTTTTGCATTTGGATCAGGCGAACCACCTCGCTGCGGGTTTCACGTCAGTTCCGCCGTTAACCTCGCTATTTTCATGGCTTATTAAAGCTTTTGGCAATGGATATTTCGTGGTAAAACTTGTTCCTGCATTATTAGGTGCCTTGACTATATTGTACTGCTGGAAAATTGTCGGTTTTTTAAAGGGTAACCTACTGGCCAAATGCCTGGTTGCTGTAGCCTGCCTGTGTTCTGCTCTGCTAAGGCTAAATACCCTTTACCAGCCCAATTCTTTCGATGTTTTAGCCTGGACAGCCATATTCTATTATCTGTTAAAATATTTCGATAAAAACGAAGCCAGATATCTGTATGCCTTTGCCATTTTTGTCGCTTTAGGTTTTTTAAATAAATACAACATCCTTTTTCTCATCATTGGTTTACTACCCGCTATACTCATTACATCAAAACGAAAAATATTTACCGATAAACATCTTTATCTGGCCATTTTACTGGCGCTTTTAATTATTTCGCCCAATGTAATCTGGCAAATTAACAACCACTTTCCGGTGCTCACCCATATGAAACTTTTACAGGTAACGCAATTGGTTCATGTAAACCGGATTGATTTTTTTATCGGACAGTTCCTCTTTTTTATCAGTTCGATCTTTATTCTTTTAGCAGGCATTGGCAGTCTGGTTTTTTATAAGGATTTCAGCAAATACAGATGGATTATTCTCTCCTATCTGTTTACACTTATTGTATTTAGCTATTTTAAGGCAAAAGATTATTATGCATTAGGCTTATATCCGGTTTTACTGGCTTTTGGTGCGCATTATTTAAGTCGGGTTTTAGCAAAGAAATATGTATTAACAGGATTGCTGTTCGCTTTTAATATTGGCTCATTCATTTATTTGATACCGCTTATTATGCCAGTTTATAGTCCTGATGAAATTGTTGCTCACCATAAAAGGTTCGAACGGGTAGGTGCCTTGCGGTGGGAAGATGGTAAAAATCACGAGCTACCGCAGGACTATGCCGATATGCAAGGCTGGAAGGAATTGGCAGCACTTGTTGATTCGGCTTACGGAATGGTTAAAGATAAATCTACCGTATTGGTGCGTGCAGATAATTATGGGCAAGCAGGTGCAATTAATTATTATTCAAAATATAAAAACATCAATGCGGTATCATACAATGCCGATTACTTGTATTGGTTTAAAATGGATAAGCCGATCAAAGATTTCATTATGATTACCGAATGGAAGGACAAAGATCCACAGCGGAAGAGAGAGCAGCCCTATTTTGCCAGGATCACCAAAATTGGTGAAGTAACTACTCCATATACGAGAGAAAGGGGCGCAGGAGTTTTTTTGCTTGAAGGTGCCAATATTGAAGTGACTAGCATTATAAAATCAGAAATAGAAGAAGAAAAACATGACCATTAACGAAGCACAGGAAACCGTAGACCGTTGGATTAAAACCACGGGCATCCGCTATTTTAACGAACTCACCAATACTGCCATTTTGATGGAAGAAGTTGGAGAAGTAGCCCGTATTATGTCCCGTAAATACGGCGAGCAGTCGTTTAAAAAAAGCGACGAAGAGGTAAACCTCGCCGATGAAATGGCCGATGTGATGTTCGTTTTAATCTGTCTGGCTAATCAAACAGGAATAAACCTTACCGATGCGTTGGAAAAGAACCTGGAAAAAAAGAGCATCCGCGATGCAGATAGGCATAAGAGTAATGAGAAGCTTAAGTGAATATTGAGTGATTGAATTTTGACTGAGTGAATGAAGGGTATTTAATAACATTCAATCATTCAAAATTCAATTATTCTTTTGGCTTAGCCAACGAACTCCATCAAACTCCTATATGCCACAAAGCGGTTTTTGTATCTTTCGTTTAGTTCAGCCTGTAAAGCCGGTGCAAATACTTCCTGGTATTTATTGTAATGATCTAATGTTTCGGCAACATACTGTGCGCAATAGGTTATCCCTTCGTTGGGTGAGTCTACAACCTTTAATAAACGGTTGGAAATAAACATACCCGTAGCCATTACTTCAGGGATATGAACATCTTGCATCCATTGTAACCACTCTTCGGCTGCTGCATCATCAAGGATGAGCGTAACATTATATAAAAACATGGCACAAAGGTAGATAATATATAAATGTTAAAAAATTGATGATAATAGATTTTATTCTTTAAAGTGGTGTCAATCTGTTAAATTTGCTAATTCCCATTGTTTTTAAGCATGATACGAACTAACGACTCTCAAAAAATAGACAATTCCACTCGTAATTATATTTATACTGGTTACCTAACTGCAATTTTCGGCGGCATTTTAGGGCTGGTGATTGGTTGGGATTTAATGAAGAAAAAGAGAACATTAAATACTGGCGAAAAGGTTTTTTCTTATTCCCTAACGGATAGGCAACATGGCGCCAGAATTTTAATTTTGGCAGCAATTTGCTTCATTTTGTTGCTAACCTTAACTATTATTGCATTAGATGCCTAAGCCATCTATATCCGGAAATGATTATTATTACCAAATCTTCTACTACAAAAGAGCTTGAAGGCATTCTTGAGCTTCAAAAGCAAAACTTAAAGAAAGATTTAACTCCCGAACAAATAAAAGAAGAAGGCTTTGTTACCGTTTCGCATGCGCTTGATGATCTGGAAAAGATGCATCGGTACGAACCCAACATTATTGCAAAAGATGGAGAATTGGTTGTAGCTTATGTGCTAGCAATGACCAATGAGTCTAAAAATGATATCCCGAGATTAGTTGAAATGTATGAAAGTTTCGATCACATCCAATATTACGGTAAATCCGTTTCTTCTTATTCTTATATCGTTGTAGGGCAGGTGTGTGTTAGTCAGGCTTATCGTGGTAAAGGTTTGTTCGATCAATGTTATCACGCTTATAAAGATTATTTTAAATCTAAATACGATTTCGCAATCACCGAAATTGCAAGCATCAATTTACGATCGATGAATGCACATAAACGTATTGGTTTCAAGGTTATTCATACTTATACCGATAACAGCGCTGTAGAATGGAATGTGGTGGTTTGGGACTGGAAACGGTAGATTGGTTTGGCGTTTAGCGATAGGCGTTTGGCATCAATTGACCAGTTACAACAATTAACCGATTAATCATTACGAATGAACTAATGGCTAATGAACCATTGAACTAATCAAACCCCATCTCCACGTAAATTCCTAAACCTTTTCCTGGCTTCAGCACTGAACATGCTCCCCGGGTAATCCGTAATCAGTTTCTGGAAGAAGATTTTGGCCTGTGCAATGTCGTTCAATTTCTTTTCATAAAGATCGCCCAAAGTAAAAAGGGCATCGTCTGTCCAAATGCCATCTTTAAAATCTTCAGTTACCTTTTTCAGGATATCGGCTGCTTTTTGGAAATCGTTGGCTTTGATGAGAATTCTTGCTTTACTCATCATTATCGCGTCGGTTAGGCTATTTTGCGGAAATGTTATGGCAATACTGTCCATTTTTTTTACTGCACGTTCAGGGAGGTTTCTGAATAAAAGCATCTCTGCATCGGCATACATTTTTAATGCGTTACTATCTGCAGGGGTTTGAATATTATCGTTAATCAGTAAACTCAGGTTCAAGGCGTCGTTTGCAATGAGTTGTGAAGTTGCAGCCTTTAAAACCAGGCATTGGCCATTGCTGTATTCGAAATTACCCTGATAAAAGGAAAGTTTAGCACTCCTGAAACGTGCCTCATTTCCTACGGGTTGCCCTTCAAATTGTTTGCTCACTTGCTCGTACACTAAAAAAGCTTCCCAGGGTTGGTTGGTTAAAATATAAATATCGCCTAAATCGAGTTTTAACTGGCCTAACTCCTGATCGTTAATGCCTGGCATTTTTATGGCTTCTTCCAGTTCTTTTTCTGCACTGCTAGGTTGATTTAAATAATAAGCCTGCAAGTTTGCAAGTTTTTTTATCGCGAAAAGCGTGTTTCTGTTCTTGCCGTTTTCGTCCAGTAAGGCCTGATAATCTTTTGCTAACAGATCAAGATCAGCTACCGTATATTTCCCGTTGGTACGCAGGTTATACTTGGTATTCAGCATTTCTATTTTTGAAGGAAGGTAATACTGGTTATCCTTTCCTTTAGTTAACAGGTAATCGTAGGCTTTAATCGCTGTTTCGTATGCGCCATTGTCAACAAAGGTATAAATGGCATTAAATAAGGTGCCTCCATCAGCCTTGGTGCGTTTATCGTACGCAATTAACTGGCGCAGGGCCATATCAAATTCCTGTTGTTGAATATAGTTCCAGGTGAGTAACTGAATATAAATTTCGGCATCGGGCTCTTTCTGTATTTTCCTTAAAATGGCTGCCTGAAAGGTTTGGTAATCGTTTTTGTCCTCAAAAATAGAGGCCAGTACGGCTTCAGCCTGCGGTAAAAGCTGAGGCATGGTACCCATGGCATCAAGGTACTCTTGCATGAGCATGGGCTTATCCTTTTTGAAACGGTAAATGTTCAATAGCTCAAAGGCAAAGAGTTGATCGTTGCCCAACAGTTTTCTGCCCTGCTTAAAAGTTTGAACCGCAAATTCATAATTTTCAAAACGATAAAAACTATTGGCTAAATTCCTGATCTTAAATTCATCTTTCGGAAGTTTATTAATTACATCGGTAAAAATCTTGTTTGCCGCTTGTACATCACCCTTCTCCTGGTAAAGTTTGCCCAATGCTATTGGATAAACATCGCCCTGTGGATTTTTTTTTATTTCCCTTTTAACCACTTTTTCCGCGACATCATAACGCTTCAATTTTACCAATGTATTAAAGTAAATATCGAAATAGGCTTCGTTATTGGGTATGGCATAAAGTTTTTCCAGTAGCACAACTGCTTTTTCATAATCGCCATCATTATAGTATTGAATGGCCAGGCTACTTTCATCAGGTGCAATCTGTTGATTGGGACGGAAGATTTGTGCATTGGCCCCAAGAGATAGAAATAAGAATATGATGAAAAGCAAGCGGTTCATAAACCCTAAATTATAAGTTTTAAATGTAACATTTTAATACATCTTTAGCTAAAGCATCAATTGATATTAAACGTATTTTAAATGTTACCTGTATTTTATTTTGTAGGTATTTTATAAATACTAAATTGAACCACGACTTATTATTTGATTGCATAAGTAACATTGTTGGTGTAAATCGCAGTTAAGTTGTTATGATACTTATTTTTGTCATCCTGTAAAGGATTTATTTATGCTAAAAAAGATTTTTCTATTGTTAATGGTTGCATTGATCTGGGCCTGTAAAGGCACTAACAATGATACTATTCCTGTGGACGATTTTTTTAAAACGCAGGATAAGGCCTATTATCGCATTTCTCCAGACGGGAAAAGTCTTTCCTATTTAAAGCTTCATGATAAAAAACTTGATCTTTTCGTTGAAGATCTTGCGACTGGAAATAGTCTTCAGTTAACCCATTTGAATGGGAAGAATATCAGTTTTCACTTCTGGACCAGCAATAACGAGTTGATTTATTATGCTGAAGACGAATCTAAAGAGCGCAAATCGGATATTTTTGTGATCAATAAAGATGGAAGCAAGCAGGTTCAGCTGAGTGCCAACGAGAAAAGCAGGTTAAGGGTAATAGAAGATCAGTTGATTGACGATAAATACATTATTGTTGCATCCAATAAACGCGATTCGACAGTTTTCGATGTTTACCGCCTAAATGTTAGGAACGGTAAAATGGATATTGCAGCTAAAAACCCTGGAAATATTACCGAATGGATGACAGATAATAGAGGAGTGTTGAAAATTGCTGTAGCGAGTGATGGGGTGAACGAAACCTTGATGTACCGGGAAAACGAAAACCAGGCCTTTGCTCCGGTAATTACCAATAATTTCGAAACTACTTTACAGCCAGTTGCCTTCTCAGAAAGCCAACCCAATATACTTTATGCCATTTCAAATGTAAATAGGGATAAGAATGCGCTAGTGGCACTCGATTTAAAAACAGGTAAAGAAAAACAAGTGCTTTTTGCAAACGATACCTTAAACGTAGTAGATGCAAAATATTCGCGGCCACAAAAGAAAATGCTTTTTGTAACCTGCGAAACCTGGAAAAAGGAAAAATATTACCTTGATGACAGTACGAAGATTACCTATTCCAAAATAGACCGGCTTTTGCCAGGTACTGAGTGGAAAATTATGGATAAAGATAAAATGGACAAGGTTTTTGTGGTAAGAACATTTACCGATAAAAATCCGGGTTCTTACTATCTCTATACCGTTAGCGAGAATAAACTTAAAAAACTAACTGATATTAGCCCATCCATTAAACAGGGTGATATGAGTGCCATGAAACCGATCTGTTTTAAAAGCTCTGATAATTTAACCATTAACGGTTATTTAACCTTACCCAAAAATAAAAAGGCCGTTAATTTGCCAGTAGTGGTTCTGCCACATAATGGCCCTGCAGGGCGAAACAGTTGGGGCTATAATGCAGAAGTTCAATTCTTGGCTAACCGTGGTTATGCTGTTTTGCAGGTAAACTATCGTGGGTCTACGGGCTATGGTAAATCTTTTTATGCCGCTGGTTTTAAGCAGTGGAGTGATAAAATCCAGGAAGACGTTAACGATGGCGTAAAATGGTTAATCGCCAAAAAAATTGCCAATCCTAAAAAAATCGCCATTTATGGCAATGGTTTTGGTGGTTATATTGCATTAAATTGTTTGTATAAAAATCCCGATCTTTATAAATGTGGTGGATCAAATTCAGGAGTAATCAATTTGTTTAGTTACCTGAAAACCATCCCGCCGTTTTTAAAAGCGAATTTGCAGATGTATTATGAAATTGTTGGCAATCCGGTAACCGATACCGATTATATGCGGTTTGCATCGCCAGTTTTCCATGCCGACCGGTTTAAAGCGCCTGTTTTTATAGCACAGAATCCTAAAGATCCACGTGTTAACGTAGCAGAAGGTGTTCAGTTTATTAAAGAGCTGAAAAAACGGAATGTTCAGGTTATTTATATCGAAAAGGAAGAAGGTCCAAACCCTATAGTACGTCAACAGAGTAGAACGGCCCTGTACAAAGCATTAGAAGAATTTTTACAGGAAAATCTAGGTAAGAAATAGGGTATGGCCTTAGATAAAAAAAGTGGATATCGTAAAAATTTCTCGCTCGGTATAACCTTCATTGTACTCATTTCCATTCTTTTTATTCTATCGCTTTTTTTAGCGTTTAACTACAGCAAGAAATCGATTGAGAACGATTTTGTATCTGAGAAAGTAAACGTGCTCGAACAGAGTATTAAGCCTTATAACGATTTCTTTCAGAATAAAATGCCAGAGATTTCATATTATAGCGGCTTTTTAGATTCTTCTACAGCAGCAAAGTTTGTAGATACCGTGATGTTAAAATATCCTTTTATCTCGAAGGTTACTTTTTACGATACAGAGGTAAAGAATGTTCCCGTAAAGGATGGGATCAATGCAAACCACTTAGGGATTGGCCCTAAATCTATTTTTCAGTTTGGCAAAGGTATTAAACCCGATTCGGTAAAATTATATTCAGAAGATGATACCAGATCTTTTAATGTGGGGAGCGATTTTAATGCAATAGCCATAAAACTTGCCACTTTTGTCGAGGATTTGGATACAGCATCGGTGCCAACACAAGAGGAGTTATTTACTAATTTTTCTATCGTTAACTCGAATGAAAATAAAATCACCTATTTAAATATTCCCCGCCGGGAAGATTTAAGGGCCTATAAAGATATGATCAGACGGAAGTTAAATCCGGCGCCCGTTTATCAACAGGACGTACTGGTTTTTAATCTCGATGCACATAAAATCAAGATCATCAATACCAGGCCGTTGTTGTATCAAAAGATCAGGATTGAGCCGTTGACTTACGATCCGATTGATACTTCTGAAGAAAATATTAATACTGAAATTGCCTTGCCAGGCGCATTTTCTGATTTTAAGTTATACCTCATTTCATCAAGATCTTACATCAAGAAAGAAATTTTTATTTATTTCATGCCGATTGCCCTGGTGCTTTTATTGGTGTACGGTGTACTTTTATTGGTTGCTTTTTTGATTTACCGCAACCTGAATATTAACAGCAAAATGTTTAAGCTGCAGTACGATTTTGTGAATAACCTTACCCATGAATTTAAGACGCCCGTCAGCGTGATTAAGATTGCCGGAAACAATATTAAAAGTGCTACCACATTAAGTCAAAGGGAGCAGCAGCTTTATGGCAAGATCCTGGATGAGGAAGCCGACAAGCTGAATGGCTTAATGAACAAATTACTGGCCTTTACGCAGATTGAAAATAAGGCGATTAAACTAAATCAGGAAGAAGTTAATATTGTAGATTTTATTGAAAGTACCATCGAATCGCATACATTAAAACATCCCGATTTTAAGATTACCTATGAGGTGGTGGGTTTTAAAACCTTTATTACCGATCCGGTATTATTGGGGAGTTTATTCGATAATCTGGCAGAAAATGCCTACAAATATTCGAAACCAGAACAGAAAAAATTACACATTAGTGCAAAGTTGATTAAAGGGGTGCTGGTTTTCCGGTTTGCCGATAAGGGAATAGGTATCGCAGCATCAGAATTAAACAATATATTTAAGAAGTTTTTCAGGATTCAGAATGAATATAACCAAATGGGCAGTGTAGGCCTGGGTTTGGCATTCTGCAAAGAACTGGTTAACTTTATGGAGGGAGAAATCTCTGTAAAAAGTAAAGTAGGAAGTGGTACTGAATTTAAGATTGTGCTGCCTTATAATAGTTAAATTTTAGGAGTTTGAAGGTTGTAAAGTTGAGTTAACTCTTTAAACATTACAGCGTTTAAACATTACAACCGCAAATAAAACACACATACAAATGTCAAAAGAAGTAAAAATATTAATTGTAGAAGATGATGAAAATCTTCGCTTTCTTGTGGCCCACCGTTTAAAGGCTGAAGGTTATACTGTGCTTGAAGCGAATGATGGCGAAGCTGGTGAAAGAATGATTGTTGCCGATCAGCCTGATATTGTTTTATTGGATTGGATGATGCCGGGTAAGCAGGGTGCCGAAGTTTGCGAGAATGTGCGCAAGCAAGGATTCGAAAATCTGATCATTATGATGACTGCTAAAGCACAGGATGTGGATAAAATTGACGCCTATAACTTTGGTGCATCTGATTATATCACCAAACCATTTAATATGGATGTTTTGGTTGCAATGTTGGAGAGTAAGGTGAAATTTATTGTGAATAAAGATACTGCCGAAATTCACCGTTTTGGTAATATGGAACATCATCCAAATATCCACACATTGTTTAGAGATGGGAAGAAAATCGAGTTAACGATATTGGAAAACCGTATCCTCCTTTATTTCTTGCGCAACCCAGGTAAAGTTATCAACCGTGATGAATTGATGTTGGTGGTGTGGGGTTACAACTCTGATGTAAACACCAGAACGCTTGATATGCATATTGTGCGCTTACGTAAGAAGATAGAACTGAACCCTGATAACCCACAATTGTTACAGACTGTTAGGGGGGTAGGTTATCGCTTTAATGCGGGATAATTATTGTGCCATCAGATGTTACCATCTGACGGTTATATACATGTCAGATGATAACATCTGACATCACTGCAAATTCTTGAATGAGAGAATGATTGAATTAGCGAATATTTTAGGCCTGATGCCGATATTCTCTCATTCAATCATTCAAAACTCAATCATGTTTAGTCTAAGCTCTCTTCAAAGTAAAAATAGTTATCTCGGGTAAAATACCAACCCTGCCCGGATAACCTAAAAAGCCATAGCCCACATTAACATAAAGCTGTTGTTTTTGCTCCTGGTACAAACCCGCCCATTCTTTGTAAATGTATTGCACCGGACTCCATTGAACCTCTTTAAAACGAACGCCAAACTGCATTCCATGTGTATGGCCACTAAACATCGCATCTATTTGCGGGTATTTCTTTAAAACCTCTCCACGCCAGTGTGAAGGATCGTGACTAAGCAAAAGTTTAACAGGTAAATCGTCTGTATGCTGAACTGCAAGCTCCATTTTTCCGTATTTAGGGAAGCGGCCCATTCCCCAGTTCTCGATACCTAAAATCCCGATTTCTTCTCCATCTACTTTTAATCTCCGGTTTTCGTTCATGAGTAAATCGTATCCCATTACCTTATGCACATCAACCATATCTTTCAGGTTTTTTACCTTGGCTGGAGAGGATTCTTTGCCAAAAAAATAATCGCCATAATCGTGGTTTCCCAATGTTGAATATACACCTAGAGGTGCTTTTACTTTCGAAAATATATCCTGATAATCTCTTACCTCGTTGGTAAGGTTATTCACTAAATCGCCCGTAAAAAAAATGAAATCGGGTTTCTCGCCCAATAGCATTTCTACACCGCCTTTTACGGCTGTTTTGTTGTAAAAGCTTCCAGAGTGGATATCCGAAATCTGTCCCATGGTAATGCCGTCAAACGCTTTGGGCAGGTTAGGGAGGATTAAATTTACCCGTCGTACCTGATAATCGTATGCGCCAGAAATAATGCCCCAGCTTAATGAAGTTAAGGGTACTGCTGCTGCCACCAATCCGGCTTTAACCAAAAACTCAGAGCGTGAAATCGGTTCTGCTGTTGTACTTTGTGCTGTTGAAACTTCACTCTTTTTGTTCCTCCTGAAAATTTTAATGAATAACCTTCGTAAATCGTCCAAGATCAAAAATGGAAGCATAGCCAGTTTGCAGGCAACGGTTAAAAAGAAGGCAACCAAAATAATGGCTCTTAACGTAAGGAAAAGGTTGAGGTAAATGCCGCAGAAAACGCCGAAAATTAAGAGTAGGCTATAACTCCAATATGCAATAGCGAATACTTTTTTAGTAGTCGGTTTCCATTTTTTAAAAACAGCGATTATGGCTTTGTAACAATAAATATCAAAAGCAATGATGAATATGCAGGCGGCAATGATGAAAGGTAGTCTTCCCATACGATCGGGTTATTCGGGTTTAATTAAAAAATAAGACAGGTGCTTCTGACCCCGTCTAAATTAAGTATTTGAAGTAAATATATTATTTAATATTCGTTGAGGGTGATCTAAAAAGGCTTTATAAACCCTGTAAATTTCCGATTCCTCGTATTTAACCTTAGCTATTTTATTTTCCGACATTTCGTATATCCAGGCATTGGGGTAGGATAATAAGATCGGAGAGTGTGTTGCGATGATGAATTGGGCATTTTTGTTTACCAGACTATTGATTTTGGATAACATGGCTATTTGTTTTGTAGCCGAAAGAGCCGATTCGGGCTCATCGAGGATATAAACGCCATGGCCACTAAAGCGATTCATAAACAGCGACCAAAAAGATTCTCCGTGCGATTGTTCATGTAGGGAAATGCCTCCGTACGAATCTATTATCTTAGGTGAAGATATAAATGTATCTGGGTCGTCTTCATCAAGTTTGTCAATCTCGCTGGCAACATTGTAGAAACTTTCTCCCCTTAAAAAGTAGCCGTCTTTAATTTGTTTATATCCTTTGGTTATACTGAGGAAGTTATGCAATGCAGAATGTGTTGCTGTGCTTTTAAAATTGAAATTTTTACCTCCGCCCTCTGCATTGAAACCAAGATAAACTGCAATAGCTTCAATCAGGGTCGATTTTCCAACCCCGTTTTCGCCGGTAAAAAAGGTAACATTAGGATGGAAGTCTAACTTTTCAAAAGATTTTAAACATGGAATATTAAACGGATACCCATTAGGAAGGTGTTCTTGTTTTAACCTTAGCGATAAAAGATATCCGTTAAACTCCATTAATCTTATCTGAAATCGTCTTCGTCCTCTTCTTCATCAAATTCGGCGTTAAATAAACTGCCAAACATATCAGAGAAACCGAAGCCGCCATTTAAATAATTTTTGCTCAATTGCGAGTATTCAGCTAAACCATGCAATACGAACTCCATTAACAATAAAGTTTGATTTTCGCTTAATTTTGGATGGAACTTCTTTACCAGATCGTATAAACTAGGTACCAGCATCAGCGCTTTTTTATACTGTGCATTGGTTAAAGCATCGGTAACATCTACATTGTTACCTTCCGTAAACCATTCGGTTACTTCGGCGTAAGGGTTGGCCGTTTTACTTTTCTTCGCTTTTTCTGGATCGGGGAAGTAACGTGAAAATAACGTTTTAACTGCTTTTCCGATTAAGGTTGTAGCTACATGCGCTGGCCCTTCCAGTTCGCCTTCGTAAACCAGTTCTATTTTACCTGTTATTGCCGGGATAATTCCTGCAAGGTCAGATAGACGTACGAAAGTATTTTTCTCTCCCGAAATCAGCATTCTTCTTTCAGCAGTACTGATTAAATTTTCATAAGCCGAAATGGTTAATCTGGCCGAAACACCCGATTTTTGATCGATATATTCACTTTTACGTGCCTCAAAAGCAATCTGCTCGATTAAATCCTTTACCAATCCATCCGCCTCAATATTGGCTTTTTGATCGGTGGTTAATTTTGCCTCCTGAAAAGTAATTTTGCGAGAAATTTCGATGGTTTTTGGGTAGTGCGTCAAAATCTGACTTTCAATCCTATCTTTCAAAGGTGTAACAATGCTTCCACGGTTGGTATAATCTTCAGGGTTTGCGGTAAATACAAACTGGATATCTAGGGGTAAGCGCAGTTTAAAACCACGGATCTGGATATCTTTCTCCTGCAGCATGTTAAATAGTGCCACCTGGATACGTGCCTGTAAATCCGGAAGCTCATTAATCACGAATATGCTGCGGTGTGCACGCGGAATTAAACCAAAATGGATTACACGCTCATCATTATAGGTTAATTTCAATGTTGCGGCTTTAATGGGGTCAACATCGCCAATTAAATCGGCAACAGTAACGTCGGGCGTGGCCAGTTTTTCAGTATACCTTTCGCTACGGTGCAACCAGGCAATTTCAGTATCATCGCCTTTTATGGCAATTTCGTTTTTAGCATACCATGAAATTGGATTCAATGGATCATCAAAAATCTCACTTCCGGCAACATATGGCACATACTCATCTAATAAGTTTACCATCAAACGGGCAATACGCGTTTTAGCTTGCCCACGTAAACCTAAAAGTAAAATATTGTGGCGCGATAAAATGGCTGTTTGCAATTCAGGAATCACCGTTTCATCATAGCCGATAATGCCTTCAAATTCAGTTTTTTTATCGCGGAGAACTTTAATGAGATTTTCTCTAAGCTCTTCTTTTACAGATCTCGATTTATATCCTGTGTTTTTTAATTCGCCTAATGTGGTGTTTTGCATCTTTTAAAATGGGTTTAAGGTTTATGGTTTAGGGTTTAAGGTTGCAGCACGCAACATCAATCGCTAAATCTTCCCTTGTTTAAATGTTTCTAAGCCTCGTTAAATAGGTCTTTTCGGCTTTAGGTTTTACCTTAAACCTTCCGCCTTTTACCCTCTACCTTATTTAACTGTCTTACGTCTGTTTTTAATATAATCTTCAAAAATGTATTCGCCCAAACCGTTTAACGAGCTATAAAAAGCCCTGCCGCCATTAATTTCGGTAAACTGGCGCACAAACTTTTGCAGGTAAGGGTCTTTGGCAATCATAAATGTAGTAATCGGAATTTTTAGGCGCTTACATTGGGCAGCCATGTTTAAGGTTTTATTAATTACCTTCCTATCCAGACCCATACTGTTTTTATAGTACTTGCCATTTTCTTTTAAGCAGGTTGGTTTTCCGTCGGTAATCATGAAAATCTGCTTATTATGTGTTTTTCTTCGACGGAGTAAATCAGCAGCCAATTCTAAGCCCGCATAGGTATTGGTATGATAAGGGCCAACCTGTAAATAAGGCAGGTCTTTCACGCTAATTGGCCAGGCATCATTTCCGAAAACCACAATATCTAAAGTATCTTTAGGGTATTTCGTTTTAATCAGCTCGGCCAAAGCCATCGCAACTTTTTTTGCAGGGGTAATTCTGTCCTCGCCGTATAAGATCATCGAGTGCGAAATATCGATCATTAATACGGTAGATGTTAAGGTTTTAAAATCCTTTTCCTCTACTTCCAGATCGCGATCGGTTAAGGTGAAATCGCCAATACCGTGGTTAATCTGTGCATTGTGGATAGAAGCAGTCATATCAATCTGATCCAAACTATCCCCAAAACTATATTCTCGTCTATCGGCATTTTTTTCTTCGCCAACGCCTGATTGGTTACTGTTGTGGTTTCCCCGTCCTGATTTTTTTAGTTTCCCGAAAATTTCATCAAGGGCCGATTTGCGGATGGTCTGCTCGGTTTTGGCTGTTATTTTAAATTCCCCAGATTGATTGTCTTCCGTAAGATAACCTTTGTCTTTCAGGTCGTCGATAAAATTACCAATACCATAATCGTTATTGGTTAATTTATATTGCTTGTCGAGCTCGTTCAGCCAGCTTAAAGCCTCTGCTGCATCTCCAGCTGTATAATTCAGCAATTCGCTAAATAATTTCAGCAACTCATCGAACCCACCCTTTGGCGTATCGCCCGGCTTATAATCAGAAAAACGAAAACCTCTCATGTGCTTATATTAACGATTTATCGAAGATAAAAGTTTCGCTTTGCATTAATTTAAGCGCGGTGTCATATTTGGAGACAAGCAGAAAGGTAAAAGCTGAAAGACCAAAGCAGATTGAAATTGAAATCGTCAACTGATAACTGTCTAATTGAAAACTGTCAAACTAATCTGGGCGTTCCCCCAAGCTGCGCAAGGGGCGGGCTTTTCAGGGCTACGCTTCGCTTCGGTACCAATGAAATATTGGTACTGAACCCTTACAATCCCTAACGCAAAACCCACCGTTTCAGATCAGATCTAAAATTCCGTGTTAATCCGTGTCTCCGTGGCAACAAAGCAGAATGCTTAACCCAATGCCATATGGTAAATCTTTTTATTGTACTCTGGATTTGCGCCAGGCTGAGAGGCTACAAATGCCCCAACTTTGCAGGCATTATCTAATGTGGTCTCCATAGGATAACCCTGTAGATAACAGGCAATAAATGTAGCTAAAAAGGCATCGCCGGCACCAACTGTATCGGCCACCTGTACCTTGTAGCCAGGGTGTTTGAATAATTTGCCATCTTTTAAAACGCATGCCCCTTTATCGCCAAGCGTGAGGCAGATCATTTCAATGTTAAACTGACTGGAAAGTTGCTTTAAAAGTTGCTCATCAGTATTACCGCTTAAGCCAAAAGATTCTTTCACCCATAAAATTTCGTCTTCATTTATTTTTAGGATATCTGCTTTTGCCAAAAGCGCGCCAATTAGTTCTTTTGTATAAAAAGGAGCACGGAGGTTTATGTCGAATATTTTAGTCTTGGCATTTTCTAAGAGCGTAAGGATAGTTTTTTTAGATTCTTCCGCTCTACAGGTTAAACTGCAATATACCAATGCATCTGCCTGTTTTACGGCGGCTATGTTTTTATCGCTGATTTTGATGTCATCCCAGGCTACAGGTTGTTTAATCGTATAAGTGGCCTGATGGTTTTCATCCAACCGCACCACAACCGTACTGGTTGGTAATTCGGTGTTTACTTGAATCAGATCAGTTGCAAAATGATTGCTGGCTAGAAAATCGAATAACTCTTTTCCATTTTCATCATCACCAGTTGCGCTTATAAAACTGCTATCTATACTTTGTTTGTGTAAATTAAGTGCAACGTTCATGCTCGAGCCGCCAGCTTTTTTACCCTCTGGGAAAACATCCCAGAGTATTTCGCCAATTGTGATTACTTTATTTTGCATAGAAGATTTATAGATATGTAAATAAAGAATTTTTCCTCATGGAACAAAATAATTTGTTTCATATCTTTAATTTTTACCTCAACTCAAATAACCATGAAAAGAATACTTGTAATTACATTGTTTTTAGCTTCCTTTAGCACTTTTGCCCAAAATGCGAAAGATAAACAGGCCATACTTAATTTACTCGAAAAGCAACGTACAGATTGGAACAAAGGTGATGTTGAAGCCTTTATGCAGGGTTATGAAAAATCAGATAGTTTACTTTTTGTAGGCAAAAGCGGACCAACTTATGGCTGGCAAAAAACATTGGATAATTATAAAAAAGGCTATCCGGATAAGTCGGCGATGGGGTTTTTGGTGTTCGGAATTAAAAAGGTCGATTTTTTAAAGCCTGATTTGGCTTTTGTATTGGGCAGCTGGAATGTTAAACGCGAAAAAGACGAACTTAAAGGATATTTTACCTTATTAATTAAAAAGATAAAAGGCGAATGGAAAGTAGTTGCTGATCATAGTAGCTAAGTGTGGAAGAGGTGAAATGTAAAATGGATGAGGGAGACAAAACTGTGTTGGTAGCGAAGCTTCAGCCGGTCGTCATTTCGAGCGGAGTGCAACGAAGTCGAGAAATCTGTCTAGATGGATCTCTCCATTCCACTGCGTTCCAGTCGAGATGACGCCATTTAATTAACCTTTATGGTCTTAGTTTACAACGAGGATTCGTGTGATCAGCATTTTTAATGCTGTATAAGTTATTTAATGGCGATAAATCGCCTTTCTCATGCATCCCCGTTACAAACGGGGACGATGATTAATGTATATTTTATTTACTCTCCTAACTTAAAATCCTTATAATAATAATCCTTATCAGCATCTGTTAACTGGCGGATTACCCTACACGGATTTCCTGCGGCAAAAACATTATCAGGAATATCCCTGGTAACAATACTACCCGATCCGATTACTACATTTGACCCAATTTTTACCCCGGGGTTAATCACTACATTGCCGCCGATCCAAACACTGTTGCCAATGGTCACTTCCTGCGCCCATTCATATTCCTGATCGCGTAAATGTGCATGGATAGGATGGCCTGCGGTATAAATGGCCACGTTTGGCGCAATGAAAACGCTGTTGCCGATGCGTACTTTAGCGCAATCTAAAATAACAAGGTTAAAATTTGCGTAAAAATTATCGCCGATTTCGATGTTGTAGCCATAATCGCATCTAAACGGAGGTTCTACATAAAACATCCTTTCTGTTTTTCCGAATAACCTTTTTAATAACTCTTTGCGTTGTTTGATAAATTTTGGTGCGAGGTTATTAAACTCGAAAACAATTTCACGCGCTTTTAATCTTTCTTTAGATAGTTCTTCGCCGCCAGCCTGATACGCTTTGCCAGCCAGCATTTTTTCTTTTTCGCTAAGGATATTGTTTTCCATCTTAGGTATCTGATTTTTTAATTCTCCATGTTTAAGCGCAATAATAACAAAAACGGGGCTATCGTAACCGATGCCCCGTTGTATTTTACTTTTTCAATACTTTTCTATGGTCTGCCTTTGGCTAAAGCCCTTTCAGCAATTTTAACCGCTTTTTTCTCTCTCCAGTGGGCGTATTTTTCTTTGAAAGTCATTTTGATTAAACTGTCTATCGCACCGTGGGTAAATAAGCTCCAAACACTGGCTACTTTGCGCGTAATTGATTGATCCCAGGCCCTTAAGCTTAAAGAGAACGACCCATCCAGGTATTTCATCCAATGCCACATTCCGGTTGGCATAAATAAAGTATCGCCATGCTCCAGGAAAACTTCATAACCTTCTACACCATTCAGTGCCGGGAATTTTTCGAAATCTGGGTTGGCGACATCATAATCTTCCAAAGCGTAAGTTGCATTTGGCAGGCAATACAGTCTGTCTTTCCATTTGTTGTCGAAAAGAACGATGTGCTTTCTACCGCCAAAGTGTGTATGGAAAATATGCGGTAAATCGATATCGTAATGTAAAAAGGTTACCGAGTTAGAACCGCCAAAAAACATAGCAGGCATACTTTCAATAAAACCACCCATTAAATCTTTTGGGATTTTTACATCATTGATTAAACTTGGTACTTTTTTAAACAGGTTAAAAAAGAATATACGCAGTTCAGTTGGCTCGCGTTTGATCAGGTCAAGGTAATCGCCAAATTTCATATGCGCAGTAGCTGCATTGATCGGTTTAGATGGATCGGCTTTAGAGTTGTCGTAAAGTGGAACTTCGAGCTCGCCACCAATTTCCTTTAAATATTCAGTTGTCCATTTTTCTCTGGCAGGCCAGTCTTTGGTTAGGCCCCTGATTACTAACGGACGTTTAGTTTTCAGATAATTTTTCTTAAAATCTTCGGGAGTGATGCTCTCAACGATATCAACAGGTTTTAAAATGAAACTCATGCGCTTAAAATCGGTTATTTGTGCCGAACAACAAATGTGTAAATTTTATTTTACAAAATTGATGTTAACAGGTAAATGTGACTAAAATCACGTAATCTAAAATTAGTAAATACTTAACAATTTAATAATTACGCCTCAACTTTATTTTTAACAATTTCGATATAGGCAGCGTCCCACAGGTTGATCCTTTTCTGCAAGGCTTGTATTGTGGTTTCTTCTGCTTCGGCCCAAAAGGCTTCATTTTTTTCACAAAGCTTCTCTGTCATCGAGAGTGCCAAATGGCTGTGGTGATCGCCATCTACTTCTATGTGGCGCTCTAAGTAATACTTAAAAATAGAAACTTTATCAGCCTGGGTGCTGTTCAGGTCATTTACCATGCTAAAAAACATGTTTGGAATTAAATCCTCACGACCAAAAGTAAAACTTGCGGCCTGTAGATGTGTTTTTCCACTGTTGATGGTTTCGAAAGTTGCATTTACAAAATCCTTTGCCGCTGCAGGAACATCCGCTTTCGTGAAAGCTTCATTAAAACTTTCCCCGTTTTTTAGTTCCTGTAAAAAGATATTGATGGGTTTGGTATTGGCACCACATTGATCCATAGCATCTAAATATAACTCGAAGTGGCTTTTAATGGCTCCATTCGCATCTACATCTGATTCTTCACCGGCCACAATTTCATTGATCAATTGCCGGGTAACAGGATCACCTACCGGGAACCAAGGTAAAGTAGTACAGGTTAAATTAATTTGTAGGGCTTTAAGCAACGACATAAAATCCCAAACGGCGAAAATGTGGTGTTCCATAAAAACCCGGAGATCTTCTATTTCACTAATGGCCGAATAAACTTTATGGTTGATGATTTCTTGCCTAAGCGGCGCTATTCTTTCCTGGATTTTTATAATATTAGGATGCATATATTGAATGAGTGAATGATTGGATGTTTGAATGGGGCATTTAAATTATGAGGGAGAGAATGATGGAATTAGTGAATTAGCAGGGTTAAACACATGTTCATTCAATCATTCAAAACTTAATCATTCAATCATTATTTATTTTGGTAAATTCTTCTCTAGTGCTCTACTTGCTCTTTTAACTGCAAGGTTTTCTTTCCATTGCATGTACTTTTCGCGGTAGTTTGCTTTCATAAAGTCGTCAAATTTACGCTGTAAAGTTAAGTTATACAAGCTTTTTGCTTTTACTGCCCAGCTTTTGTCCCAGGCCCTTAAACTAATGGAAAAAGAGCCATCCAGGTATTTCATCCAGTGCCAGTATCTGGTAGGCATAAATAAAGTATCGCCATGTTCTAAATAGGCTTCAATGCCCTGAACACCCTTTAAAGCCGGGAATCTATCAAAATCGGGGTTTTCTACGTCATAATCTTCTAAAGCATAAGTGGCATAAGGGATTTGATACAAACGTTCTTTCCATTTATAATCGAATAAGATTACATGCTTGCGGCCATTAAAGTGCGTATGGAAAATGTGTGCTAAATCAATATCATAGTGTAAAAATGTTACCGATCCCTTACCGCCAAAGAACATATTCGGGTAGCTATCTAAAAAACCGCCCATTAAATCTTTCGGTGCGATATAATCTTCGAGTAGCTTTGGTGCAAATTTTATCGGATCGAACAAAAATATACGCAGATCGGTCGGTGTTTCTTTAACCAGGTCGATATAATCGCCAAATTTCATTTCGGCGGCTGATGCATTTATAGGTTTAGAAGGGTCGGCTTTAGAACTGTCGTAAAGCGGAACAGTTTTATCGCCAACAACTTCTTTCATGTATTCCATCGTCCATTTTTGATAGGCAGGCCATTTTTTGGCCATATTTTTTATTACCAATGGTTTACGCGGTTTAAGGTAGTTCAGCTCGAAATCTGATTTAGATATGTCTTCAACTACATCTATCGGAGATAAATTGAATTTCATGTTAAAAAACTATTAATGCAGCAAAATTAAATAGTTAAAAAACACTAAACATTACAAATGCAAAAACGTGAAAAAAAACTGACAATTCATCAAAAAAAGTCAGAAAGTATGATGTGGATAGATAAAAGAACGTCCGTTCGATTAGGTAAGTATGCTTATGTAAAATCACATCGTAACTGAGATATGTTTTTAAGGAAATCTTTTTGTGTTTTATCGGTGTTTATAAAATAATGACCTGGTTTTTAAAGAGCGATTTTTTATAAAAAACAAAAACGTTCCAACAAAAGTCAGAACGTTTTACACTGATATAAGGATATCTAAAATTTACTTCGGCATTAAAACAGTATCAATAACATGGATTACACCATTTTTTTGGTAAACATCTGCAATGGTTACAGTGCTCATTCCGCCTTTTTCGTCTTTTAGCACTAATTTTTTGCCTTCCATCCAGGCCCAAAGTTTACCACCTTGTACCGTTGTAAGTTCAGCTTTGCCGCCGCCAGCTTTAATTGCTTTTGCAATTGCTTTGCTATCCATTTTACCGGCAACAACATGGTAAGTTAAAATGGTAGTTAGGGTTGCTTTGTTTTCTGGTTTAACAAGATTGTCTACCGTTCCGGCAGGAAGTTTATCAAATGCAGCATTAGTTGGTGCAAAAACAGTGAAGGGGCCAGCACTTTTTAAAGTTTCTACCAAGCCTGCGGCTTTTACTGCTGCAACCAGTGTAGTGTGGTCTTTTGAATTTACGGCATTGTCTACAATATCCTTAGTCGAATACATGGCTGCGCCACCAACCATTGGATTTTTTTGAGCGTAAACCTGAGTAGTGAATGCCATGGTAATTACGGCAAATGCGGATAAGATTAAATTTTTCATTATTTCTAATTTTTAAGTTTCTGTTATTTGGTTCCATTTACGATGGCTTACAGATACTTGGTTTTTAGAAATTAAAAATAATTTTTAATGTGTTGATTTCTAGTGTTTTAATTTTTATTTTTTTGGTTTGTAAAGATACAGTAGTGGTTCTTCGGGTCGGCTGGTCCCGTTTTTCGCTTAATCTTTTGGCTATTCTTCGACTACATTCAGAATTACGCCAAAAGGATATCGCTTCAACCGGGTTTAGATCAATTGGGTTCGTTCCTAAGTCGCATCCTTTATAAACTTCGCTGGTCACGCTTAACGCCCAGCACCAAACGCTGCACTAATTCACCTTTGCCGTTCTTACTTTTTTAGAAAAAAGCTTAGGGAAAAAGCGTTTCAATAATACTGCTCTGGTTTCTTTCCCGCCAATATAAACCTCTTCTTTTTTGTTGCTAACAGCTTGCATAATTTGTGTTGCACATTCGGCCGGAGTCATGGCGTTTTCATGTGCATCACCCATCTTATTGAGTGGGTTGCCATCTCCCGTGAGCGCATTATAGGTTACATTTGTCTTGATAAAACCTGGACAGATGATGGTAATATCGATGTTTTTATCGTAAACTTCCGATCGGAGCGAATCGAAATAACCATGTAGGGCATGTTTTGATGCCGCATAAGCAGAGCGGAATTTCGTGCCGAATTTCCCAACAAGGCTACTAATTACAACGATCTGTCCACCACCGTTAGCGATCATTAGAGGCAGCACTGCTTTGCTCAGTACAACTGTTCCCCAGAAATTGGTGTCCATAATCTGTTGTTCTGTTTGCAGGTTGGTTTCGAGCGCTAAGCTCCGCTGACTTACGCCGCCGCTATTGATCATTAAATCTATTTTTCCGAAAATACGGATGGCATCGGCAGCTTTGTTTTCCAGCGTAGTTGTTTCGCTCAAATCGAATGGTAAAACATGTACATTAAAAGAGTTTTGGCAGTTTCCTTTTACACGGAATAACTCATCGCGATTTCTTCCGGAGATAATCAGTTTATTGCCAGCTTTAAAATATTCATATACCAAGGCCTCTCCAATACCTGATGATGCGCCTGTAATCCATACAATTTTCGACATATTTTTAATTAATTATTGAATGATTGAGTTTTGAATGAGTGAATGTTGTTTAACCCGCTAAATCAGCCATTCTCTAATTCAATCCTGCTCAATTCACTCATTCATCTCCTACTATAAACAATTCCGAAGCAATATAATCAGCAAATAATTTTCCGTTTTGACTTAAACAAATCTTATCTCCGTTAATCAGTAGCCAATCTTTATCCTCGAAATTTTTAAGGTTATGTTTTGTTTCTGTTAAAAAGTCTTTCCCGAAATCGGTATTTATTTTTTGTAAATCAGTTCCCCACATCGTCCTTAACGAAGTCATGACATATTCGTTAAATCTGTCATTTAAACTCAGTTCTTCAACAATTTCAGGAAGTTTGTTATGGCCTAACGTTTCCATATACAGGGCGTTATTGGCGGGGTTCATATAGCGGTTCTGGCCATTAAAGCCATGTGCTGATGGGCCTATGCCAATGTAATCTACGCCTTTCCAGTAATTGGTGTTGTGCACGGCATAATGATTCGGTTTGGCAAAATTCGAAATTTCATAATGTTCAAATCCGGCATCAATCAGTTTGTCCATCAAAATTACGAACTGAGCAGCACTTTGATTATCGTTTACAGGCGTTTGTTTTTTGTTTTTAATGGCATGAGCTAAAGCCGTTCGTGGTTCTACCGTTAGGGCATAGGCCGAAATATGCGGAACCTCAAGCTCAATTGCTTTTTGGATGTTCCTTAACCATTTTTGATCGGTAAGTAAAGGATAGCCATAAATTAAATCGAGGGTTAAGTTTTCAAAACCAGCGTCCTGACTTCTTCTAATGCAATCTTCCGCTTCCTGGGCCTGGTGTGCCCGGTTCATCCAGGTCAGATCTTCATCATAAAAAGACTGAATACCAACGCTAAAGCGGTTAACAGGTAATTGTTTCAGTTCTTTTAATTTCTGGGCGGTTAAATCATCGGGATTGGTTTCAATGGTAATTTCAGCATTTGCATCAACCGAAAAAGTGTGGTTAATGGCATCAAAAATCTTTTGTAAAGCTGCCTGCGATAAAATAGAGGGTGTTCCGCCGCCAAAATAAATGCTTCCAACCTGTCCGCTAATCCGGTCTCTTTTCATTTTGATCTCTTTGCAGATCGCATCAATCATTTCATCAGCATATTTTAAAGAAGTGCTGAAATGAAAATCGCAATAGTGACAAGCCTTTTTACAGAAAGGGATATGAATATAGATACCAGACATTAGTGCAAAGATAGCGAAGTTAATTTTTCTTTATGGTTATAAATAATTGGCAATGGGTTTACAGAAAATTGATGAAAATTGGATAAGTAAAGTAATAACTTAACTTGTTTTTTGTTTTTGTAAAGTAATAGCTTTACTTTTGTGGTGTTAAAGTAAAGCTATTACTTTACTATAAGTGCTATGGGAAAGAAATCATTAATGCTACAACAGCTAAATGGCAAGCTTTTAAGTTTTGCCATTTTAAGCGGGACTGCAATTCCGCCAAGTGGTTGGATTAAAGCAATCCGTAATACACTCGGTATGTCTATGCAACAATTGGCCAATAAATTATCAATAAGCAAACAAGCGGTTTTAGATATCGAAAAAAGAGAGGCAGATGGTTCGATAACTATAAAATCTCTAAGGGAACTAGGTCGGGTTTTAGATATGGAACTGGTTTATGGTTTTGTGCCTAAGGATGGATCGTTGGAGGCCATGATTGAAAAAAAAGCCAATGAACTGGCTACGAAAATTGTACTTCGAACTTCAAACACAATGAAATTAGAAGATCAGGGTAATTCAAAGGAAAGGATCGAAAAAGCGATAAGTGAAAGGACGGAAGAAATTAAAAAGGAAATGCCTAAAATTTTATGGGATTAGATTTAATTTATATTAACGGCCAAACCCCTTTGGAAGAAGATGAAAAAGAGGGTTTGCTCATTTTTACCATTGCCACAAGAGAGGAGCTTGATGAGTTTGAGCAACAAAATATTGAAGAGGCCATAAAATGGTCTATCGGGAAAAAAATTAAATCTGATAAACTGTTTACTGAATCCTTTATTAAAAATGTGCATAAACGTATGTATAAAGATGTTTGGCTTTGGGCAGGAGCTTTTCGTAAAACAAATAAAAATATTGGGGTAGATAGATGGCAGGTTGCTATTGAATTAAAGAATTTGCTGGAGGATGCGTGGTTCTGGATTGAAAACAATACCTATTCTCCTGATGAAATCGCTATACGTTTTAAACATCGCATAGTAAGTATTCATTGTTTTTCTAATGGGAACGGAAGACACAGCCGCTTAATGGCTGATATGATTATTGAAATGATATTTGATAAACCTGTATTTACGTGGGGTGCCGGAAATCTTTCAAAAGAAAGTGAGAATAGAAAACAATATCTAAATGCACTGAAATTGGCAGATTCAGGTAATTATGAAGCGCTTCTTAGGTTTGCCAGATCGTAGCAAGTACAGGGCGCGAGGTAACTTATCCTAAATCCATTTATTTTCTTTAGGTAAACCATGATTATTCGACTACTTTTGCATCCTTAAGTTTTGATTTACAGCATGCCGAAATTTATTTTCTTTTTGTTCGCGTTTTTGTGGTCTGCTAATTTTGCAGCAGCACAAGAAATTCCTGTTCAAACAGATAGCGTAGCGGTTAATCAATATCAATTTAGAAGATACCGGCCAGATTCTGCAACACTTGCCAGACAAAAATTTTCAACCGATTCGCTCGTTCACCATACCTGGGTGCTTCCTGATAGTTTAATTAACAAGGGGGCTCTGCTCGATACCATCGAAAAGGAATATCTTTTTCCTAAACTCGATCTACTTGCCTGGCAAAAGAAATATCAGCACTTAAAGAAAAAGGCAAATCCCTATCAACTAGGGACAAAAATCCCAAAAGGCAATGTTGGTTTGCTTGGATTTATTTTTGGCATGCTTATCATCTTTGCCATTCTAAAAAATGCTTTTTCGAAACAATTATCGGCAATCGTTCAATCGTTTTTCAGCAACAGGATTTTGAATAATATTAACAAGGAAGATAACCTCTTTAGTTCGTGGCCATTTTTGTTGCTTTTTGTGCAGTTTGGTTTCGTTTTTGGGATGTTCTTTTTTCTGGTAGCGCAGTGGAATGATATGTATCAGGCGAAAGATGGGTTTAAGTTCTTTTTTAGTATATCGATTACTATAATTGTTTTTTATGCCCTCAAACTGGTTCTTTTACGCTTTTTGGGTTATTTGTTCAATGTGCAGAAACCGGTGGGCGAATACATCTCAATTTTGTACCTCAGTTACTTCAATGCATCTCTACTATTTATTCCTTTAGTAGTTGCTTTCGCCTTATCGCCACTTAAATACGGTGGGGTGTATATCGTGTTGGCATTCTTACTGTTAGGCATTATTTTTGCTTTTCAGCTATTGCGGGCAGGTATAACGATACTTTCTAATAATAAGTTTTCTAGAATGCATTTATTTTTGTACTTTTGCGCCCTCGAAATATGTCCCATCCTAATACTAATTAAAACGATAGGACTGTAGCAGGAAAAAGGAAAATGCAAGAAAAGAACGACTCTAGAATCCGCAAAGTAAAAAGTATTTTGGTTACTTTACCAAAACCTGAAACAGAAAAATCTCCTTACTACGATTTGGCCAAAAAACACAACTTAAAAGTTGATTTTAGGTCCTTTATTCATGTTGAAGGTGTGCCCGCAAGAGACTTTAGAAAGGATAAGATTAACCTGGCCGATTTTACGGCAGTAATTTTTACCAGCCGTAATGCAGCAGATCATTTTTTTAGAATCTGCGAAGAAATGCGTTATGAAGTACCAGCAGAACTGAAATATTTTTGTCTGTCTGAGACTATTGCGTTGTATCTGCAGAAGTATATTCAGTATAGGAAGCGTAAAATCTTTTTTGGTAAACAAACTGCAGCAGATTTAGCAGAGGTGCTAAAGAAGCATGCAAATGAGAAGTTTTTATATCCTTGCTCTGATATGGCTACTGAAGACACGATGAAGTTCTTAGAAAAAAGTGGGTATAATTTTACTCCTGCAGTTTTGTTTAGAACTGTAGTGAGCGATCTATCTGATTTAGCTGAAGTATTCTACGATGTCATTGCATTTTTTAGTCCGTCAAGTATCCAGTCGTTGTTTAAGAATTTCCCCGATTTTAAACAGAATAATACACGTATTGCTGCTTTTGGAACTAACACGAGTAAGGCTTGTACCGATATGGACCTGATAGTGGATATTGCTGCGCCAACCCCGGGCGTTCCGTCTATGACGATGGCTATTGAGAATTACATCAAAATATCTAATAAATAATACGATAAATAATTTATTTTAAGTCAACATAATAAATGCGTAACTTTACTGTTAGTAAGAAAGTTACGCATATTTTTGAGCAAAATATACGGCTGTTGAAGAAGTGTTAATCTAACTTTAATTGTCTTTGAGTGATGATTTAACGTAAAATATTTGCTTTTGTTGATAATTTCAGTGATTTTTGATAAAATTGCTCCTAATCGTGCTGTGCACACTATAAAAAATATGAAGAAAATCTACCTTCTAGCTATTGTAGGTATAACTGTAATGCTAGCAAGCTGTGGTCATGGCGGCCAAGGCGAGCTGGTTGGTGCTTATAACCGAAAATTCAAAAACGATAGAATCCCACTAGGAATGGTTTATGTGCCACCAGGGCATACCCCACTGGGAGGATCGGATGAAGATATTACATTCTCTCAGAACGGCCCAAGTAAAATGGTTACCATTAGCGCGTTCTTTATGGACCAGACCGAGATTTCAAATGCAGAATACCGCCAGTTTACCAACTGGGTACGCGATTCGATTGCAATTGTGATGATGGGCAACCCTCAACAATTTATGGTTACTCCTAAAGGAAATGCCGCAAACGCTGTTGGTGGGGAGAAATACATTGACTGGAGAAAAGTTGGACCAAACGGTGCCAACATTTGGCGCAATAAAGGTAAGGGTGCAGCTGCCGCTCAGGTGAGCCAGTTAGATGGTATGTATTATTCAGGTTTAGATGCGCTTCCAGGGAAAAAAGAATTAGATGTTCGTAAATTCGAATATTCTTATGCCGAATTAAATATGGAAAAAGCTGCTCTAGGGCATAAAGATCCAAACAGCAAACGCCAGGATTATATCGATCGTTATACCGTTGCTATTTATCCTGATACCATGGTATGGAAAACAGACTATTCTTATTCACAAAACGATCCTATGGTACGTGGTTACTACAACCACCCTTCTTATGATGACTATCCTGTAGTTGGTGTAAGTTGGGAACAGGCAAAAGCATTCTCTCATTGGAGAACAAGATTGTACGATGGAGTTGCCACAGCAAGAAAATTACCTGTAGGATCCAGATCAGATTATAGATTACCGGCCGAAACTGAATTTGAATATGCAGCAAGAGGTGGTAATACCAAAACCAAATATCCTTGGGGAGGCCCTTACATTAGAAATACAAAAGGATGTTTACAGGCTAACTTTAAACCAGGCCGTGGCGATTATTCGAGCGATGGGGGTATTTATACCGTAGGTGTTAGATCGTATTTTCCTAATGATTATGGTTTGTACAACATGGCAGGTAATGTTTCTGAATGGACATTAACGGCTTACAATAAAGGCGCAAGCCCATTATTGCACGATTTGAACCCGAATTTCACTTATGATGCTGGTGCAACCGACAGCAAATACAAAAAACGTAAAGTAGTAAAAGGTGGTTCTTGGAAAGATACAGGCTATTTTCTACAAAACGCGGTAGCAACATACGAATATCAGGATACACAAAGATCATATATTGGTTTCAGATGCGTTTCATCTTATCCTGGTACCGATCTAAGACATTAAACCAAACAAACTAAAAACTAAAGAAAAACATCAAAATTTTATGGCAGCAAAGAAACAACCACGCTGGTTACACGTAGCGATTTCATGGGGAGCAAGTATTGTAATTATCGGAGCGTTATTTAAAATTCTACACATTGGTGGAATTATGGGTAACTATATGATCGGTCTTGGTCTTGGTGTAGAGGCATTTTTATTCTTTTTAACAGGGTTTTTTCCACCAGAGCCAGAACCGGCTTGGGAAAGAGTTTACCCTGAATTAAAAGCAGATTTTAAAGGAGAATTACCAACTGCATCAGCTAGGCCAGTTGCGGCAACAGCATCGAATACAGCAGCTTTGGATAAGATGTTATCAGATGCTAAAATCGGTCCTGAATTGATTGAAAGTTTAGGCTCCGGCTTGCGTACTTTTGGTGATAAGGTAGCAACAATCTCTAATGTTGCAGATGCATCTACGGCAACTAACGAATTTACCGGAAAAATTAAAACAGCTTCAGCAGGTTTCGATAGTTTAAGTGCTTCTTTTGATAAAGCCACGGCTAATTTGAAGGCAATGGGTGAGAGCACTGTAGATTCTCAGGCTTATCATGATCAGGTTAACAATTTGGCTAAAAATTTATCAGCTTTAAATGCGGTATATGAATTAGAATTGCAAGATTCTAGTGCGCATCTAAAATCGATGAATAAATTCTATTCAAACTTATCGTTAACCATGCAAAACTTTAACGAATCGATGGAAGATTCTAAACAGTTTAAAGAAGAGGTGAATAAGCTGGCTAAAAACCTATCGTCGCTTAATGCAATTTATGGCAATATGTTATCGGCTATGAACGGCCCACGTGTATAATTTGTTTAGTTTTTAATTTTTAAAGGAAAAGCTACATCAAACATGGCAGGCGGAAAAGAAACAACAAGGCAGCGGATGATCAATATCATGTATTTGGTATTGTTGGCTATGCTCGCCTTAAACGTATCAGATACCATTTTAGATGCATTCAAAAATATCAATGATAGTTTGGATACTTCTAAAAACAATGTAAATACAAGTATTAATCAGTTATTTTCTGCCTTCGAAAATTCGAAGTTGAAAGAAGAGCCAGCCCGTGCACAGCCAATTTACGATAAGGCAAAACAGGCACAGAAGGCCGCTGATGATTTGAATAATTATATTGAAAGCATTAAAAAAGAATTTACCCAGGCAGGTGATGGAATTGATCCGGAAACTGACGATTTGGTAAATAGGTCAAATCAGGATATTGCACAGAATATCATGATCAATCAAAAGAAAGCAGATGAGTTGAAAAATAGAATTAACGCCACACGCGAAAAATTAATCTCTTTGCTAGACCCGGCTGATAGAGCGAATGTTTCATTCTCTCTCGAAGCTAAAGATCCTGCAAGAAAAAGAAAAGGAAACTGGCAGGAAACTTACTTTGGTGAGGGAACGCCATTAACTGCTGCAATGACGATTTTAACAAAACTGCAAACAGACACCAAAAATGCTGAAGCAGAAGTAGTTAAAAAGTTGTTCGGAAATATGGATAAAGCACAGGTTAATCTGGATCAGTTTGCAGCAGTTGCAGTAGCACCTACTTCTTACGTAATTCAAGGTCAGCCATATACTGCTGAGGTATTTTTAACCGCCAGCGACTCAAGATCAACTCCTGATATTACCGTTAATGGAAGTAAGTTATCTGTTAAAGATGGTAAGGGAACTTATAGCGGTGGTACAAGTAGTGTTGGCCAGTTTACATGGGTTGGTACGGTTCGTGTTCGCCAAACCGATGGTCAGGTAAAAGAATATAAAACTCAACCACAAACTTATCAGGTAGCGAAACCATCAGCATCTGTTTCTTCAACCAAATTGAATGTAATTTATGCAGGTATTGCCAATCCATTTACGGTATCGGCGGCAGGTTTCCCTCTAGAAAGTGTTCGTGCTTCCATTTCAGGAGGTTCAATGTCTGGTGCTAACGGAAACTATAATGTTAACGTTCCGGGAAGCATGGTTGGTCAGGAAGTATCCATTAATGTATCTGCAAATAATGCTGGTAAAACGGTTAGCTTAGGCTCACAAAAATTCAGGGTTAAAGCTATCCCTGCTCCGGTGGCTAAGGTTGGTGGCCGCGCTGGAGGTGATGTAGCTTCGGTACAATTAAAAAGCGAAACTGAAATTGAAGCAGATCTGGATGATTTTCCTTTCGATGTTAAGTTTAAAATACAACGTTATAAGTTAACAATTATCAAACCTCGTTCTGATGCTGTTACCATTGCAGGTAGTGGTGGAAGTTTCGCAGGCGCAGTTAAGGGTGCAATAAACTCAATTACGCCTGGTACAAGGGTGTTTTTTGAAGATATTGTTTCTGTAGGGCCAGATGGCCGTCAAAGAATTTTGCCTTCATTAGCGTTTAGTGTAAAATAAGAAGAAGATGAAAAGGATTTTAAGTATTGCTATTTTAGTTTTGTTAACCTCGTTTGCTTTTGCACAAAAAAAGCCAACCAAGTTAGTACCAAAGAAAGCTGCACCAGTAGTTGCCGCACCCCCTGCGGCAGATACAGTGAAAGCCCCTGTTAAAACAGCTAAAAAGAAACTTAAGGTACCACCTAAAGATGGTTTCTATGCCCGTAAGGACATTGATAGTACTGAAATGGTTCCTTTGGCAGATGTAAGAGAAGAGGATGTTTTTTATGCAAAACGGATCTGGAGAGAAATTGACTTACGCGATACAATTAACTCAGCTTTAAAATCGCCTAAATCTCGACTAATTGATGTATTGATTGCTGCAATTAAGAAAGACGAATTAACGGCGTACTCGCCAATTGATAGTGCGTTGAACGAAGATGATGCTTTTCTTAACCCAATGTCGGCAGATTCTGCATCCAAATCGGCTTTAGGAACAGCAGAGGTTTCGAACAATAAAACCGGAACGGTTACTACCGTGGTTAATGATTTTAACCCTGAGTTATTCTTGAAATTCAGAATTAAAGAAGACTGGATTTTCGATACCAAACGTTCTGTTTTCGAACCGCGTATTGTAGGTATTGCACCATTAAAATACAATGAAGTTTCTAAACAATGGCAGCCAGTATTTTGGGTGTATTATCCAGAAGCTAGAGAGATTTTAACGAAGAAACGTTTGATTAATACCAATAACGATGCTTCTTCATTGAGTTTCGATGATTTCTTTATCCGCCGCTTATTCAGTAGCTATATTGTAAAAGAGTCAAATCCTGGCGACAATAAGATCAGAGATATTATTACCGATCCTAGAGAAAGGTTGTACGAATCAGAAAGGATTAAAAAATCTGTTCTTGACTACGAACAAGGTCTTTGGGAATACTAACCTTATTAAAAGGCTTCGATAATAAATCGGAGCCTTTTTTGCTATATTGTCATTTCTACCGTAGTGTTCCAAAAGAGTTCCTTCAGAGGCGAAATCTTAACCCTCTTTAATGAAAGTCAAGGATTAAAAGCGCTATTGCTGGTTAAAATAGGCCTGAAGGGTAATCATCTGTTTTTTATTGAGTACCTCTGCCAGTTCCTTTTCGGTGGCCTCCTTAATTTTTTTAACCGATTTAAAATGGGTTAGCAGTTTATCTGCGGTAGTTTTGCCGATACCTTCAATCTGCTCCAGTTCTGTTTTAAGTGTCCCTTGATCGCGTTTCTTGCGGTGGAAGGTAATTCCAAAGCGGTGGGCCTCATCACGTAACTGTTGGATCACTTTTAAGGTTTCCGATTTTTTATCCAGATACAATGGATATGAATCGCCTGGATAGAATAGTTCTTCCAAACGTTTGGCAATACCAATTACGGTAACTTTGTTTTCTATGCCCAATAACTTTAAACTCTTCAGGGCCGACGAAAGCTGCCCCTTACCGCCATCAATGATGATGAGCTGAGGTAAAGTCTGGTTTTCATCCAGCATCCTCCTGTAACGGCGGAAAACAGCTTCTTCCATGGTCGCAAAATCGTTAGGACCCTCTACCGTTTTCACATTAAAATGGCGGTAGTCTTTTTTCGATGGTTTAGCGTCTTTAAAAACAACTATTGCCGAAACCGGATATTTACCCTGAAAGTTTGAGTTATCAAAACATTCTATGTGTTTTGGAAGCTGAGTTAAACGCAGATCTTTCTGCATCGTAGATAAAATACGATCGGTGCGTAAATCGGGATTTAATTTTTCGTATTGATTAAGTTTCTCTTTTTTGAAGAACAAAACATTCTTTTGCGAAAGCTCCAGGAGTTTTTTCTTCTCGCCGAGCTTAGGTACAGTAAATTTTAAACTTTCATCCTCTAACGAAGGCTCAAAAGGAACAATAATCTCTTTGGAGGTGCTGCTGAACTTCGTTCTGAACTCTAACATGGCCAATGTTAAAATCTCATCGTCACTCTCGTCCAATTGCTTTTTAACCTCAATAGTCTGCGTCTGGATAATCGTTCCGTTCATCACCTTCAGGTAATTTACAAAAGCATAACGTTCGTCCGATGCAATACTCACCACATCAACATTGGTAATGGCACTATTTACCACAGTAGATTTACTCTGGTATTTCTCCAGTACTTCTAATCTCCTTGCGTATTGATGTGCCAGTTCGAAGTTCAGGTTTTCTGATGCCGATTTGATAACTCCTTTAACATCCCGGATTACATTCCCGATTTTGCCATTCAGGATCTCTTTAATCTCAGCTATATTTTTATCGTAATCCGTTTCGGTCTGGTAATTCTGACAAGGGCCCTTACAGTTGCCAATTTGATATTCCAGGCAAACTTTAAATTTCCCTTCAGCTATATTTTTTTCCGTTAAAGGTAAGCTGCAGGTACGAAGGGGGTAGGTTTCTTTAATCAGATCCAAAATAGTATGCATCATGCCTATCGAACCATAAGGGCCAAAATAGGTAGAACCATCTTTTATCACTTTCCTTGTCCAGTAAATACGGGGATAATTCTCGTTTTTAACAATTATCCATGGATAGGTTTTGTCATCTTTTAGGTTGATGTTAAATTTTGGCTGATGTTTTTTAATTAAGCTATTTTCGAGTAACCAGGCATCAATCTCGGTATCAACAATGGTAAATGTAATTTTGCGGATTTTGGAAACGAGTACCCTTGTTTTGCCATTAAACTGATTCCTATCGCTATTAAAATAAGAACCTACACGGTTACGCAGGTCTTTTGCCTTTCCAATATACATGAGCTTTCCATCAGCATCCCAATATTGGTAAACACCGGGTTTATGTGGAATTGCGGTTAATGCTGTTTTATGGTCGAAACTGCTCATTATTTACAAAAATAGGATTCGAGAGGGATAATTTTAATTAAGTGGACGTCGATTTAGTGTAATTTATAATTTGGGCGTGCCCCAATCCCGAAAGGTCGGGAAAAGGGTCAGGCTATCCGTTACAATCTTTTGTTGTCTTTCGACTACGCTCAAGGCGATAACAAAAGGATTTCCACTGCTATCCTTCACGCAAGCTCTAAAGCGCTAAAAACCCAACTTCTCATCCAATTCTGTCGCGCCTTCTTCCTGTTGTTGATATTGGTTACAATCAAAAGTAATGGAAACCCCAGATTTTGGCGCCTCAAAATCAGCATGGCTAATTTTTAAGGCAGGATTGGCATATACCCTCTTTATAAATCCTGCAAAAATAGGCAAAGCTGTATTGGCACCTTCACCCTGGTTGGTACTGATAAAGTGGAATGCCCTATCTTCGCAGCCAGTCCAGATACCTGTTACCAGTTGAGGAGTAATGGCCATAAACCAACCATCTGAGTTGTTTTGAGTAGTACCCGTTTTAGCCCCGATAGGTGCGTTAACTTTGTATTTATAATTCAGCCTCGATCCCGTTCCGTTGGTAACCACACCTTTCAACATTCTGGTCATTACATAGGCAACCTCTTCACTCATTATCGGTTTTGGGATTTCCTTTTGAGAAAATAACACCACACCATTTTTATCTTCAATTCTTAGTAAATAAATCGGCTTGGTATAGGTTCCCTTGTTTGCGAATGCACCATAGGCGCCAACCATATTAAAAATTGATGAATCGAACGTCCCCAAACAAATAGATGGAAATGCTGGAACATTGGGAATGCCCATTTTGGTCGCTAAGGTAGATACCGCAACCGGACCAACCTGTTTCATTAAATAAGCGGTTACAAAGTTTTGTGAATAGGCCAATGCCTTCTGCAAAGTAATATTACCCGGTAAAGGTTTGCCTGAGTTTCTTGGCGTCCATGGTTCTCCATAGCCATCTATTGTTACCGGTACATTTGGTACGGTGTAACATGGGGAATAACCATTTTCAATAGCTACGGCGTAAGTAAATGGTTTTGCAGTTGAACCCACTTGTCTGGTCCCCATTTTAACCTGATCGTATTTAAAATGCTCATAATTAATCCCCCCAACCCATGCTTTTACATGGCCATTGGTCGGATCCATGGTCATCATGGCATTACGCAACAACATTTTGTAGTAACGAACAGAGTCAATCGGTTTCATCACCGTATCGATATTTCCTTTCCAGGTAAAGATGGTCATTTCTGTTTTAGTGTTAAAATCATCTTTAATTTCATCGTCTGATTTACCTTCCAGTTTTAACGATTTATAACGGTCTGATCTTTTAATACCCTGTTCAATCTGTAAAGCTTTATCCTTAAAAGGGTTTCTGCCTTTCCAGCTGGCGATAAACTGCGCCTGTAAGATCTTCATGTATTCTTTTTGCGCCTCTTCGGCATATACCTGCATATCATAATTCAATGTGGTATAAATTTTCAAACCATCGCGGTCTAAATCGTAAGGTGTGCCATCAGGTTTGGTAATCGACTGCTCCTGAAAAATGTTTTTGATATCATTTTTTAATACCGAACGGAAATATGGTGCAATACCATCGTTAACGGTTGCCGCATTAAAATGCAGGTTTAAAGGTTTCTCTTTTTGTTCGTCAAATTCCTGCTGAGTTAGAAGCTCAGATTTAACCATCATGGCCATTACGGTATTTCTGCGGTCTCTTGATCTTTCGGGGTGACGGGTTGGCGAGTACATGGTTATCCCTTTTTGCATCCCTACAAGCGTTGCAGCCTCTGTTAAAGTAAGTTTATCAGGGGTAGTATTGAAATAAACCCTGGCTGCCGATTTTATGCCATAAGCCTGGTTACCAAAATCAACTGTGTTTAAATACATGGTAATAATTTCCTCCTTGGTATAGTTGCGTTCTAATTTAACAGCAACAATCCACTCTTTAAACTTGGTTAACACGAGGGAGAAAAAATTTAGGTTCGATTCTCTTGGAAAAAGATTTTTAGCCAATTGCTGTGTAATGGTACTTGCTCCTTGTTTTTTGCCGATTAAATTATAACCGATAATGGTAAAGGTACGTTTGAAATCTATGCCCGAGTGTTCTTTAAAGCGGGTATCTTCTGTGGCAATTAGCCCATTGATTACGTTTTCCGAAATATCTTTATAAGTAACATTCGACCTGTTCTGAACAAAATAGGTGCCTAATGGCCGGCCATCCTCGGCAATAATTTCTGAAGCCTGATTACTTTTTGGGTGTTCAATATCCCTGAAAGAGGGCAGCGCACCAAAAAGGCCCAACCCGATCATCGAAATGAAAATGGCAAACAGGGCTATTCCCCCGATCAGTATTTTCCAGATGACTAAACTATATCTTTTTGTTTCTTGTGCAGAAAGGGACTTATTCATTTTGTGTTGTTATTTTCCAATCATCTCCAGAATAGAAGATTTTGGATGCAAATTTATTAATTTTTTATAGAATCGATTTTTAGCCTCAAGCTTAAAATATTCTACACTTATTTGTAATTGTCTTTTAAAAACTCCAGATACTCGTTAATCCGCGATCGGTCTGTTAGCTTTTCGAAGTTTTCTTTGCTGATGATAAAGCCCTTATATAGGTTGGCCGGAACTTTCATAATGTTCTTTAACTGGCCTGTAATGCTTGATTCGTAAATTTTTACGTCTTCAAGATCGATAAAACTCGTAATGTAAATCAGCTGATCGTTATCTAACTCTACCAATTTATGTTCCAAATCATTATCGGGGTAATTGCCACGGTTAAACTGGCCTATTCCGAAACGCGATGAACTTAAGGTTAAAGTTGCGTCGGCAACGTCGATCACATAATAGTACTCTTCTGATTTAGCTGCACTAAAAATGCTGGCCGGTTTTGTCGGATCTGCTGGTTTAACCTCAGCAGGTTTAGATACAGTGGCAGGCTCTACTATTTTAACAGTGGCATTATCAGTTGCCAAAGGTTTTGTTGGTACGGCAATTGGCGTAGCCTGACTCACAAAACGTGGCGCATTAGCATCAAAATCGACAAGGGCCAGCGGTCTTTGTTTAAATTCCTCGAGGTTCGCTTCAATATATTTTAAATGATCGCGCACCAATGGCGTAATAATTTTATCGTTTGGATAAAGCGTGGTAATCAGGTTGAATTCGGTAAGCAGGGGATCAACCTTTGCAGTGCGGCCGATGGCAATTGCTTTTAAATAGGCATACTGTGGTGCTAAATCATTGTTAGGGAAAGCCGTAATGTTATCATCCGCCTGTTTTACCACGTTTGCATAATCTTTTTTCGCATAAGCATCAAAGGCCACATTATAATTGTTAATGGCGATGTTTTCCATCTCCGTTTGTTTGGCCGAGTACGATGGATCTAAGATATTCTTCGCAAAATTAGATTCAGGAAACTTGGTAAGCACCAATTGTTTGTACTGATCTGATTTTACTTCATCAACACCCTTGTAATTTAGATGTAAACTGTAGTAAATGGCAACTAAATGGTTATTATCCGGGTATCTTTTAATCAGTTCCAGGTAAATCTTATTTGCTTCAGCTTTGTCGTTTAGCTCTTGTTGATAGAAGCTGGCAATTTCGAAATAAGCATCAATGATTTTTTGATCGGAGGTTGCCAATAGTGCCGGAGTGGTTGGCAAACCATCCAAAAACTGTTTTTCTAATGTGGTTTGGTCTACAGCCGTTTGATTCGTTTCTCCATTTGCAGGTGTTATTCCGGTAGCTACATTTCCTCCTGCCAAAACCTGATTGGTTTCCTGGGCAGAAGACCGGGTGCTTTGTCTCCAGTTATCTTCCAGCTGCCTGTTGCCCCAGCGTTTTTTGAAATCGCCAAAACCATTGCTTATTGCTGCATTATTGTTAAAATAAAAGGTATTTCCCGCAGTATTGTTCGAGGCATTTAATGACCGATTAGGGAAATCAGGATCATTTAAATATTGATTACTGATTACCCCTCCGGTATTGCTCACTTCAACTTTAGGCGTTAAATAGGCTTTAACCTTAGCCTCGCGCTCGCCTGCAGGAAGTTTGGCAATAGCCTGGGCGGTATCTTCCTTTGCAATAATGGTATACCTATCCGTTAAATATTTCAGGTTATCGGCCTTTTTAACAATGTTGTCGTAATCAGGAAAGTTTTTAGGTAAAATCATCACCGTACTATCGTAATACAGTTTTGCTTTAATGTAGTTGTTAAACTCTTTAAAGTTTAAGTCGGCAATCCTTAAATAGGATAATGCCTTTTGAGTTTGGTTCCTGGTACTTTTTGCAACTGATTTGTGGTAGTTTTCTTCAGCTTTTACAAAGTTTCCTTCTGAAGAGAAAAGTTCCCCAACCTGGTAATAAATCTGATCAGTATAATCGAAGTTTTTATCGTCTTTTAACAAAGCAAGCAGCTGTTCTTCTTTATTTAGCTTAACGCCGCTTAATAATGCTTTTAATTTAATGCGGTTTAAATTGGCATGAAAATACATTTCAAATGGAGCGTTGCTTTTTTCAACCTTGGTAAAATTGGCATATGCATCCTGAAGATTTTTTTCTTTCTCCTGCAATTGAGCAAGGATAAAGCGCCAACGGATACGCAGCTGTTTTTCGGCCGGAAGGGCAATTGCCGATTCTAAAAAAAGAATAGCTTCTTTATTGCGTTTTTGATAAATACGCATCTGAGCGGCAGTAGCTAAAGGTTCTGCCAGATCTTTTTTTAACTCATCAGAAGCACGCAACATGGTATCAAGAATTTTATCGGCCAGTACCATATTGTTCAGTTGCATTTGGCTACGCGCTTTCCAGTTCATCGCCATAATGAATGTTTTTAAATCGTTATTATAGGTTTTTGCCGTATAATCGAAATATTCTGATGCGATAAAATAATTGCCTTTTAAATAATTTGCTTTACCCAAAAGCATATAGGCATCATCAATATAATTACTAAAACTTTTATCGTTTATAACGGTTTGTCCTTTTGTAATTACTTCATCGAGCTGTTTATTGGCTACCCCTGGTGTAAGCACCAGGTTTACCTGTGGCTCTGGGTCGAGGTAAACAGGAAGGGTTTTTTCATAATTATCGGCATAACTTTGTAATAGGCTCTCATTGTACTCGGTTAGTAAAACATTGGAGTTGTAGATATAGTTATACCTTGCCGTTAAGTTTTGAAACCTGCGATCTACTGCTGTATCTTTATTTGCGACACACCCATAAATAAGGAGGACACTTATAAGGATGAAGAAGGGATTTAAGTTTTTGTTAGCGTAATTTTTCAAGTATGATAAATCTCTTAGGTGGATATACAATAAACAATATATGTAGAAAAATATTTTATTTGGCAACAAATTTTAATTATTCAAAGTTAATTTAATTATTGCATTAAAAAGTGGAAAATCCGAAAGAAGAAGATACAAAGAAAAAGGTAAATGCAGCCGCCAAATATTCGGCCATTGGCTTCCAGATGATTGCTACCATTGGCCTGCTTACTTTTATCGGCTACAAGATTGACGAGCACAGAAACAGTAAAACCAACTTAATTACTGCTGCTTTTGCTCTGGCAGGGGTGGGAATTGCGCTTTATCAAGCCATCAGGCAGGCGACTAAGCCGTAAGTTTTCAGTTGGCGGTTTCCAGTTGGCAGTTAGCGATTTTCAGTTCCGATTGACAATTAATATAATGCAATTTAGATTGGAAGTTTTGTTTAACTGATAAACAATTACGTAATGAAACAATTGGCTGTTTGCTTCAACTAACCTATTAATCAATTTAAACAGTTAACCAACCTTCATAATAATTATCTCCCACACTAGTTACTTGATACTAAAAACCTTATCTTTGCAAAAGTTTTTATCTGCTAAGAAATTATACATTGACGCTAGCCAAATTTACCAGTATCTATTTCATTTTCGTAGGCCTTTTAATAGGCGTAATTGCCGTTTTACCTGTCGTATTTCCTGATAAACAATTGTTTGTAACCAACTTTTGGGTGATGTTTGGCTTTTTGGCCGGTATAACTTACGTGGCCTATATGCTTGTTGATATCGGTGTAAAACGTGATCCTGAAGTAGGTGTAATGGCGATTATGGGATCGATCGCGGTGAAGATGATTTTTTGTATGGCTTTTGTGTTGATTTACAGTATAAAAGCGAAGGGAATCGGGCTTGTGTTTCTGCTTAATTTTTTTTCTTTATATTTATTGTTTACGGCCTTTGAAATTTACTGTTTGTTACGTAACTTGCGCCACCAAAATTTAAAGTAAAAAACTGCCAATAAATGGATTGTAACCAAGTTTTTGTGTCGAAAGTTAAAAGACTAATTGTTGTTTTTACGCTTTTAATCGCGTTTTTATCTATCAAAATTGATACTTTCGCCCAGGTTGATAGCGCTGTTGTTCCTGTTGATAGTGTTGTAGCCGAATCTGCTCATGCAGTTTCTGGTGAGCATGGCGCTGCTAAACATGGTGAAGAAAAATTCGAGCCAACTAAAGTGATCATGGAGCACATTGCCGATTCACATGTATGGCATCTTTGGGGGCACACTTCATTGCCTCTACCAGTAATTTTGTACACTGCCAATGGTTTGGAGGTTTTTTCTTCAGCTCATTTCCATCATGGAGAAGAAGATTATCAAGGGAAATACAATAAATACCGTTTGGTAACAGGTTTAAAACAAAGCATGTCGAAAGATATGTTTAATAAAAATATTAAAGTCGTTGGCGCAGATGGTCAGATTGATGAAAATGCATCTGATACAGTAATTGATTTCTCTATTACCAAAAATATTGCTGCAATGTTTGTAGCTATCCTGGTAATCGTAATTGTGTTTGCTGCTGTGGCAAGTGCTTATAAAAAACGTGTAGGTAAAGCACCAAAGGGTTTGCAGTCTTTCTTTGAGCCGATCATTATTTTCGTAAGAGATGATATTGCCAAGCCGAACATTGGTCATAAATATGCTAAGTTTATGCCTTATTTATTGACCACATTTTTCTTCATCTTATTTAATAATTTATTAGGTTTAGTGCCGATTTTTCCAGGTGGTGCAAATGTTACTGGTAATATTGCCTTAACGTTTGTTATGGCTTTGGGTACTATGCTTATCGTAAACCTAAATGGTAATAAGTATTACTGGAAACACATCTTTTTGCCTGATGTTCCATTTTGGTTGTGGCCTTTAATGGTTGTTGTTGAGGTTATCGGTATCATTTCTAAGCCATTCGCTTTAATGGTTCGTTTGTTCGCAAACATTACAGCTGGTCACATTATCGTATTAAGTTTAATATCCTTAATTTTTATTTTCGAAACATTGGCAATTGCGCCGGTTTCAGTTGCATTCGTTTTATTTATGGATGTATTGGAATTACTGGTAGCGTTTTTACAAGCCTTTATTTTTACATTATTAACTGCCTTGTTTATTGGTATGGCAGTAGAAGAGCATCATTAATAGAAAACTATTTTTTACAAATTAATATAAATTAAATTAGTTATGGTAGGTTCAATCGCGGCAATTGGTGCCGGTTTAGCAGTAATCGGTGCAGGTATCGGTATCGGTCAAGTAGGTGGTAAAGCAATGGAAGGTATTGCTCGTCAACCAGAAGCTGCATCAAAAATTCAGACTGCAATGATTATCGCTGCTGCCCTTATCGAGGGTGCTGCTTTATTCGGTGTGGTAGTTGCATTATTAGGCTTAAACGGTTAATAATCACTGAAGAAATTAGGTTGGGTATTTAACGATTGGTTATTTACCCAGCCCTATTAAAAAGATTGTTTTTAAAAATTAGATAAAAATGGAATTAGTAACCCCAAGCATAGGATTGGTTTTTTGGACGTCGTTAGCGTTTATCTGCTTATTGATATTACTTAGGAAATTTGCATGGAAACCTATTTTAGGTGCTATTCACGAACGTGAGCAAAGCATTGATGAGGCGCTTAACAAAGCTGAATTAGCCAAACAAGAAATGGCTCGTTTAACCAGCCAAAATCAAGATTTGATGCAACAGGCTCGTGCAGAACGCGATGAAATTTTAAAGGAAGCTAAAACTTTAAAGGATGGTATTTTAAACGAAGCTAAAAAACAAGCCCAGGTTGAAGGTGCTAAACTGATCGAGAAAGCTAAAATCGAAATCGAAAACCAAAAGAAAGCAGCTTTAGCTGAAGTTAAAGACCAGGTTTCTTCATTATCATTAGAAATTGCAGAACGTGTTTTACGTACGCAACTGGATGATAAAGCAAAACAAGAAACTTTAGTAGCTAACTTGTTAAAAGACGTTGAATTAAACTAAGCGTATTGCGTAAAGCGATGGGCGTGCTAAACGCTAAGCGCTAAACGCCAACCCAAAAGATATGTCAGAAATTAAAGTTGCAAGCAGATACGCCAAATCATTAATAGACCTAGCCGTTGAAAACAACGCGTTAGAGGCTTCTTATAATGATATGGTTTTGTTTGAGAAAGTGGTTGATGAAACCCCTGAACTAGAAGCAATATTAAAAAACCCGATTGTACCTTTAGATAAAAAGACGGGTATTTTGAACGGTATTTTTGCTGATAAAGTAAGTAAACTAACCATCTCGTTTTTTAAAATTGTAGTAAACAAAGGCCGTTCGGCGATTTTATTTGCCACTGCTAAACAGTTCGTTCAACAATATAACTTAATTAAGGGTATTGTTACTGCTGATGTAACTACTGCAAGTGCACTAAGCCCTGCAGCTAAAGAGCAGATTATTGCGATTGTAAAAAGAGAATTAAATGCCAACCAGGTTATTGTTAATGAAAAAATTAACGAAAAATTAATTGGTGGTTTTATATTAAAAGTTGGTGATAAGCAATTTGATGCAAGTATTGCCAGCGGTTTAAGTAAACTAAGAAAAGAATTTGCGCAGTAAGCGCGAGGCGATAAGTGTATCGCGGAAAACGCCATACACCAAAAGCCAAACAAAAAGTATTGCGATAAGCGGATGGCGAATAAATGCCAAGCGCCATGCGCTAAGCACTAAACATTTACAAAAAGATATAAAGTAAAATTATGGTAGAGGTAAGACCAGACGAAGTATCGGCAATTATCAGACAGCAATTGGCGGGCTTCAAATCAGAAACCGAACTGGAAGAAGTTGGTACCGTGTTGCAAGTGGGCGACGGTATTGCCCGTGTTTACGGTTTAACTAAAGTTCAATCGGGAGAATTAGTTGAATTTGCAAACGGCCTACAAGGTATCGTATTAAACCTTGAAGAAGATAACGTTGGTGTGGTACTTTTAGGTGCTTCAGACGAGATCAAAGAAGGTGATACGATTAAACGTACCAAAAAAATTGCCTCTATTAAAGTTGGTGAAGGTATGCTTGGCCGCGTAGTGAACACTTTAGGTGAGCCTTTAGATGGTAAAGGACCAATCTTAGGTGAAACTTACGAAATGCCATTAGAGCGTAAAGCACCAGGTGTAATTTATCGTCAGCCGGTAAATGAGCCTTTACAAACTGGTATTAAAGCAATTGATGCAATGATTCCAATCGGTCGTGGTCAACGTGAGTTGGTTATTGGCGACCGTCAGATTGGTAAAACTGCCGTTTGTATCGATACTATTATCAACCAAAAAGAATTTTATGAAGCAGGCCAGCCTGTGTTCTGTATTTATGTTGCTATCGGTCAGAAAAACTCTACTGTAGCTAACATTGTACGTACATTGGAAGAAAACGGTGCTTTACCATATACAGTTGTTGTTGCTGCTTCGGCTGCAGATCCTGCTCCAATGCAGTTTTATGCGCCGTTTGCTGGTGCTGCAATTGGTGAGTTTTTCCGCGATACAGGTAGACCAGCTTTAATTGTTTATGATGATTTATCTAAACAAGCTGTAGCTTATCGTGAAGTATCTTTATTACTTCGTCGTCCACCGGGCCGTGAAGCTTATCCAGGTGACGTTTTCTACCTACACAGTCGTTTGTTAGAAAGAGCTGCGAAAATCAACTCTAACGATGATATCGCAAAAGCGATGAACGATTTACCTGAATCGATTAAACATATCGTTAAAGGTGGTGGTTCGTTAACAGCTTTACCGATTATCGAAACTCAGGCAGGTGACGTATCAGCATATATCCCAACCAACGTAATTTCGATTACTGATGGTCAGATTTTCTTAGAGTCGAACTTGTTCAACTCAGGTATCCGTCCGGCAATTAACGTAGGTATCTCGGTATCACGTGTGGGTGGTAATGCACAGATCAAATCGATGAAAAAAGTAGCAGGTACTTTAAAATTGGACCAGGCTCAATACCGCGAGTTAGAGGCTTTCTCTAAATTCGGTTCTGATTTAGATGCTGCAACGAAATCGGTTTTAGATAAAGGTGCACGTAATGTACAAATGTTAAAACAAGCTCAGTTTACACCTTTTACAGTTGAAAAACAAGTAGCTATTGTTTATGCAGGTACTAAAAACTTAATGCGTAGCGTACCGGTTGATAAAGTAAAAGAATTCGAAACTGAATATTTAACGCAATTGGAACTACGTCATCCGGAAACTTTAGCGGCATTAAAAGCTGGTAAATTTGATGATACCATAACAGGTGTTTTAGATACAGTAGCAAAAGAGATTTCAAGTAAATATTAAAAAGCTAAGCGCAGGGCGCGAAGCGTTTGTAAACTCAACCGCTCTACGCCCTACGCTCTTCGCACAAATAAAGAATGGCTAATTTAAAAGAAGTAAGAAACCGGATTGCATCGGTACAATCAACGCAGCAGATTACCAAGGCTATGAAAATGGTTTCGGCAGCTAAGTTGAAACGTGCTACCAATGCAATTATCGCTTTACGTCCTTATGCAACTAAACTGAAAGAGATTTTAGGTAATCTATCAGCAAGTTTAGAAGGGTCTTCATCGCCTTTTATACAAGAGCGTGAACCTAATAAGGTTTTAATTGTAACAGTATCATCAAACCGTGGTTTGGCTGGTGCTTTTAACATGAACGTGATTAAAGCGGCCAACAATTTAATTGCTGAGAAATATAGCGAACAGTTGAAAAACGGTAATGTAAGCATTATTTCTATCGGTAAGAAAACTCAGGATTTTTACGAAAAACGTAATTATAACGTAATTGGTAATAATAATGAAGTATACGCTGCTTTAACTTTCGAAAACGTAACCAAAATAACCGATGCGATTATGGCCGGTTTTATTAAAGGTGAGTTCGATAAAGTAGAGGTTGTTTATAATCGTTTTAAAAACGCAGCGGTTCAGTTTATTACAACTGAGCAATTGTTGCCTTTACCAAAAGCGGAAGAAACAAAGGTTGAAAGTAAAACGACCAATGTTGATTACATTCTAGAGCCTTCGCAAGAAGAGATTGTAGGACAGTTGATCCCTAAATCAGTTAAAATTCAGTTATACAAAGCGGTTTTAGATTCTCACGCTTCTGAGCACGGCGCACGTATGACATCAATGGATAAAGCAACTGAAAATGCTGGAGAATTATTGAAAGCGTTAAAACTTTCATACAACCAGGCACGGCAGGCAGCAATTACAACTGAGTTAACTGAGATTGTAAGTGGTGCAGCGGCATTGAACGGATAATTAGTTTGCAGCTCACAGTTTTGAGTTAGCAGTATTGGTTACATAAAATACAAACCCCATTTCTTAATTGGAATGGGTTTTTTGTTGTTAATTCAGTCTGTAATCCAAAATAATTATGTTTTTTATAGATTGTAATCCAAAATTATTATATTTTTTATGGATTGTTGAAAAAAAGAAGCAATAATCTTTGGTCTCTGGATCTAAGTGAAAAGGGTAAAAATAAAGTCCTCGAACTGTAAATAAGCTTATACTTAAGCAGAAACATTGGTCTTATCGAAAGAGATAACAGAAACTTTTCAAACAGTTAAAATTTTTATAAAACACAAAGCCCGCCTCGGTTAGGAACGGGCTTTGTGTTTTATACTGATTGTTATAAATTCCCAAGTGTAGAACTAATTCCTAGTTCCCCGTGTGCGCCAAGCTGAATTTTAGTATCGTTATTTACTGATAGGATGTTATGCATAGAATCTTTTTGCCAAAACATATCATCAAAACGAAAAGCCTTTCCTTTCGCAATGCCACTAATGTTTGTAAGCTGCAATAAATTTCCTGTAGCCTGTAATTTAACATAAATAGTATCAGAGAGCCCATTTGGCTTTAATACTGATTTCACTGTATTAGCAGGTAGGTTTACATAAGAATTCAGATCCAGATCGAAAGTGCTGTTGTTTTTAATTTGGTAACTGATATCCCCGGGAAGTATCCTTACTTTGATCTTACTAGTCTTGTTGTAAACGGTCAAAGTCACTTCAAAAATGCCAGAAGTCTTGTACTGATGTGCAGTTTTACTTCCTTTGGTTTCAATGGTTCCATCGCCGTAATTCCAAATATAATTGCTGCCTGCAGTTGCATCTTTTGCATTAAGCTCAATTGATTGCGTTAAATACAATGATTTTTTGTTAATGTTAAAATCGGTTGTACTAATTTCGGTTGTGCCGATTTCTGGATTTGATTGTTTCTTGCAGGCCGCAAAGAAAAATAGGGCAATAGCTATCCCTAGTAGGCTTTTAGATTTCATAATAAATTGATTTTATTTGTGTGTGCCCAAAAATAGTTATTTTTATAACTAAAATCTTAATTGGTAGAAATTATTCTGATTATTGCGGTTGCTCCGTAGTCTATCTCTTACTTAAATGTATTGTATTAAAGTATTTCCATGCAAATTACATAAAAACTGTTTTACAAGCGTTTCAGGCCTGGTTAATGATAGTCTTTAATATCTTTGCGGTATAATATCAACAATGAAAAAATACATCTTCATCATCTTGTCTGCTTTTCCGTTTTTTACAAAGGCCCAAAATCCTGCCCGTGATTATACCAATGCAGTGCTTTGGCAGCAAACTTCGGGCGAGTACAGGGCATTATGCTTTCAGGCCTATAACTTTGCCCGTTTATCATTAAAAGAAGCATTATGGGCCGATACCAGCAAAAAGCCAAATTGCGTGATTGTTGATATTGACGAAACTGTTTTAGATAATTCAGCCTTTCAAGGGCACGAAATAAAAAAAGGACTGAGTTATGTGCCTGCTGACTGGACCGAATGGACAAATCTGGCCCAGGCTGATACTGTTCCGGGGGCGTTGGCCTTTTTAAAGTTTGCAGCATCAAAGCATATCGAAACATTTTATGTGAGCAACCGCGATGAAAAGGATTATACTGCTACGCTGAAAAACCTGCAGCATTTTGGTTTTCCATATGCCGATGATGCGCATTTAGTGGTATCGAAAGGAACATCAAATAAAGAACCACGCCGCCAAAAAATTAGTGAAACGCATAATATTCTCCTGTTATGTGGCGATAATTTAAGCGATTTCAGCAATATTTTTTATCGCGAAAACAAAAATACCTTTGAACAGGTAAACATAAATCAGCACCTATTTGGAACAAAGTATATCGTGTTGCCGAACACAATGTACGGAGATTGGGAAAAGCCTTTGTATCAGGGAGAAAAACTTAGTGATAAAGATAAAGCAAAACAAAGATTAGAACGATTAAAAAGTTACTAAGTTTTATAATTATTCAGCAATAAGTATTACTTTTGCAGCATCATAAAAATAAACATTATGGAGAACAACGAATTAAAGCACAATACAGAAAGTATGAAAACGGCTAACCAGCCAGGAATTTATAAATTAATGATTTTTGGTGTACTGGTTTGCATGGTGGGTACTTATGCACGTTTCGCTTATGATTCGTGGCAAGTGTCTCTGGCATCCTGGATTGTTTTGTTCATCGGTGCAATTATTGCCATTAAAGGTGTATTCAAAATATTAGACGCATAAGCCAATTGCGATCAAGATATAAAAGCCGGTCATGTTTATTCATGATCGGCTTTTTTGTTTATAGGCACAAATCCATCAGATTTTAAGTCCGGCAGCCCTCATTGAGGCCATTAGAAATAATATTACTTTCTTTTTTGAAAAGCAAATTCAGAAGCATTTAGGTTACAACAGTCCCGCCATTTGCTTTAGCCCTGATGAAGAATCAGGGGCTATCGCGACTGTCGGGTTTAGGATAGAAAGGTCTGCCTAAGTAGTTTAAACCTAACAGGAGCGGACACCGAACGCAGAGAGGTAAAGCGGATGGCAGGGCTTTCGGAACCGATGTACACATTAACCTGCTTTTCAAAAAAGACACATTAAAGACGCTAGGCAAACCTCGCAGGTTTTCAAAACCTGCGAGGTTTATAATAACCGAAAAACCCTTCCAAACTCCCTTCTTACTAGGCTAAACTCAGTATTGGGTTACCTAAATATAATTCTGGTATTAAGGGAAACACAGCGTTAAAAGCTAACCAAAACGCTGCACTTCTTATGGCCATTTGAAGCAAATATTTAAAATGATTATTTATTTAAAAACACACAATCATGAAAAGGAATATTATTGCTATAGCCATAATTTTGGCCCTATTTGGCTGTAACGCTGAAAAAAAAGATTACGCCAGTACTGACAAAGAAAGTATGGCAGATACTACTGCTACAGTAGAGTCGCCAGCCGAAAAAATTATTAAAACTGCTGATATGCGGTTTCGTGTGAAAGACGTTCAAAACACTAAAGAACAGCTTAGCAAAACCATTAAAGCCGAAGGCGGTACGGTGGCTGAGTTTTCTATTGAAAGCTCCATCCAGGAAACCGATAAGGTTAAACAATCTACTGATTCGTTAAAAGAAATTACTTCCTATCGCACACAGGGTTATCTGGTAGCAAAAGTTCCGTCAGAGAAGCTAGACGAATTTACCAATACCATTGCAAAAATGGCAGTTTTTGTAGATAACCAATCGATGAAGATGGACGATCAAAGTATCGCCTATTTATCTAATAAGCTAAAAGCGCAGAATCGGGTCGATGCGATCGAAAAGATCAATAAAGTAGCTTCGAAGAAAAGTGCCAATGTAGAATCCTCTCTTTACATCAAAGACGATTATGTTGACAAGAGAATTGAGAATATGCAAATCGATAGCCGTGTAAAATTCAGTACAATTACCCTTAATTTTTATCAGGATAATACCGTTAAAACGATGATTGTTGCCAATGACAATCTGTATGACTATCGCCCGGCGTTTATTAACAGACTTTGGTTGGGTATTGTAAATGGTTGGACCATTTTTAAAGAAATCATCATCGCAATTTCCAATTTATGGATGTTGATATTGGTCGGTATTGCAACCTTCTTCACTATAAAATATTTTATTCGTAAGAATAAATTAGCAATGGATGTAGCGACTAAAAATATGATTGACCAGGCAAGGCAATAAAAGCTATTTCATTATCGCTCTATGGTCCGTGTTCGCACGGGCCATTTATATTTACTTCTTTGCTTTAACCGCTAGCCCTTTAACCTTGGTTTTATTATCACTTACAAAAGACTCCCAACCTGAATAGGTTTTGGATTTCCCCCCCGTGGTAATTTTTTGAAAAGAATGACAAACCGCTACAGCCAACCCATCAGTAGCATCTAAAAACTCTGGCGTTTCTTTAAAATTTAACAAGCGTTGCAACATGGCGGCCACTTGCTCTTTAGTGGCATTTCCGCTACCTGTAATGGATTGTTTGATCTTACGTGGAGAATATTCAGTTACCGAGATATTTCTGGAGAGTGCAGCTGCAATGGCAATGCCCTGCGCGCGGCCGAGTTTTAATAGAACCTGAATGTTTTTACCATAAAATGGTGCTTCGATGGCCAGAACATCTGGTTTGTACTGATCGATCAAAACCACGGTTTTTTCGAAGATACGTTGAAGCTTAAGAAAAGGATCATCCAAATGGGTCATCTTTACCACCCCTAAACTGATCAGTTCTGTTTTATTTCCCTTCTCTAAAATTACGCCATAACCCATCACCGCAGTGCCTGGATCAATGCCCATAATAACCCGTTCCTTTTTTTCGTTCAACATTACAGCAATATTAAGCATATTTGCAAACTAAAAAGATAATCTTGACAGGCAAGAACAAAAAAATATTATCAATCTTCATCAAAGCTGCAATCGTAATATTTGCTTTTTGGTTTATTTACCATAAGCTCGTTGCGAATAAAAATCTGCACGATTTTAGTACATTATTAAAAGATATCCCTCACACAGAAATTATTACGGTAATTGGTATCGTGGTTTTATTGATGCTTGTGAATTGGTTTTTAGAGGCGGGAAAATGGAAATACCTCATGAGCCACATTGAGCCTATCAGTTTTTATCGCGCTATCGAATCGGTATTTTGTGGACTAACACTGGCCATTTTTACACCCAACAGGTTAGGAGAGTATGGAGGAAGGGTATTTTTCCTGTCACCTAAAAGAAGGATTGTGGGTATAGTGGCCATGAGTGTGGGCAGCATTGGTCAACTGGTATTAACGAATGTTTTTGGAGCCATTGCAGCCTGTTTTTTTGTTTATCGTTTTATTCCGATCGATGATGTGCTGTTTATCGCAGTGGTATTTCTGGCGGTATTTTTCTGTCTGTTTTTCCTGATCTTCTACTTTAATATCCGATGGTTAAATGGGATTTTGCTCTCTATCAAATTCACAAGGAAATACAAGAAGTTTTACAGCATTTTAGGTCGTTACCGGAAAAGAGAGCTATTCAAAATCATCACTTATTGTTTTGCCCGTTATCTGGTATTTAGCTCGCAATATTTCATTCTGTTTACCTGGTTGATACCAGGTTTGCATTATGCAGATATCATTATGATGACCTGTTTGCTCTTTTTGGTACAATCGGCATTACCGTCACTTGATCTTTTTGATGTGGGTATCAGGAGTGTTACTGCTGTTGAGTTGTTTAAACACGTAACTGATCAGCATGTGGCCGTTATTGCATGTGCTGCAAGTATTTGGCTCATAAATATTATAATTCCTGCTATCTTAGGCACTTATTTCGTTTTTAAACTCAATTTTTTTGGAAATCTTAAATCTAATTAGTCTAGTATCTGCTGCTTTAACCTTAATCTATGGTTTTTTAGTCCTTAATTTTATCAGAGGATGGCATAACCTGGTTTATTTTAATCCACAAAAGTCTGATCCTCAGACCAAAGTGTCTATAATTGTTGCCGCAAGGGATGAGGAAGCCAATATTACCAAAACCATTGATGACCTGGTTGCACAGCGATACCCTAAGGTGTTAACCGAAATTATTATTATTGATGACCATTCTACCGATCGTACGGCAGAAATTGTGTTAAGTTATGCAGACCGGAATGTGAAACTGATTAAGCTGAATGAAGATAGGGCCCTGAATTCATACAAAAAAAAGGCTATACAAACTGCAATAGGAACTTGTTCTGGCGATCTGATTATCACGACCGATGCCGATTGCAGGATGGGCGCAGATTGGCTGGCTACCATTGTAAACCTATATGAACAGAAAAATTATAAAATGATCTCCTCTCCGGTAGCCTATTTTCAGGAGAAGAGTTTCTTTGAGCGCCTGCAATCGTTAGAATTTCTATACCTTATTGGTTTGGGGGCCTCTACTATTGGCAATAAGGAACCCTCTACCTGTAATGGAGCAAATTTAGCTTATGAGAAAACAACTTTTTATGAAGTTGGTGGCTTTCAGGGCATAGATGACCTGGCTTCAGGAGATGATGAACTACTGTTACATAAAATTGCTGCCAAGTATCCTGATCAGATCGGTTTTCTCAAAAATAGAGAAGCCATTGTGTATACGCATGCAAAAGAAACCTTGGGCGCATTTATTCAGCAACGCAAACGTTGGGCTTCGAAAAGTACCCGTTATAAAAATAAGGCCATTATCGTATTAGGGGTTCTGATCTGGATCTTTAACCTCACTATTCTGGCAAACTTTATCACCGGGCTTTTTATTCCGGGTTTTTTAACCATCACATTTTATCAACTATTAGTTAAAATGATTTTAGAAACCTTATTTTTATGGGATGTAACCGGCTTTGCAAAAAGGCGCAGTTTACTCCTTTTAATCCCGGTTTTAAATGTGCTGCATGTGCTTTATATGGTTTACATCGGCATTGCTGGAAACAGTGGCAAATACAATTGGAAAGGCAGAATGGTTAGATAATGGATAATAGCCCATCAAAAAAAGTATGGTTAAAGTTTAAGCGGAATAAATTTGCTTTTGGCGGATTGGTCTTTATTTTACTTTTGATGGTGATGGGTATTTTGGGCTATTTGATTATGCCCGATGATTCTCCAAATGCGAATGTTCAAAAAGTTCAAATTGCCAAACAGAAACCCGGTGCTCAGTTCAAATTTCTGATCATTGAGCGATATGATCATATTGAAAAAGTCGGTCTTTTCGAAAGAATGTTGAACGGGCAAACACCAACTTTTAAAAGTATCCCAATTACTTCTTACAAGATAAAAGGCAAAGATGTTTTTGTGCAGGAATATATTGGCGAGGATGAAAAAGCCAAGGAAACCAGGTACGAACTGAAAGATTTATGTCCAAGCTGTGTTTTGCCTTCAAAAATAGGAACACCACAAGCACTGTTTAAACAAAATAACATCTATACACACACCTATATTCTAGGTACAGATATTTACGGTCGTGATTTATTAAGCCGGTTGATTTTAGGTATCAGAGTTTCGTTATCTGTAGGTTTAATGGCCGTGCTCATCTCTCTTTTTATTGGCGTGAGTTTAGGAGCCATTGCTGGCTATTTTGGTGGTCGCGTAGATGCAGCCATCAGTTGGTTTATGAACGTAGTTTGGTCACTGCCCTCGTTACTGCTGGTAATCGCCATATCATTCGCTTTAGGCAAGGGTTTTTGGCAGATTTTTATTGCGGTAGGCTTATCAACCTGGGTAGATGTAGCAAGGTTAGTACGCGGGCAGGTAATGGCTTTAAAAGAAGTCGAATTTGTAGAGGCTGCAAGAGCCCTGGGCTTTAGCACGGGCAGAACAATTATCAAACATATACTACCGAATATCGCGGGGCCAATTTTAGTTGTTGCCTCATCTAATTTTGCCTCAGCCATATTGCTTGAAACAGGGTTAAGCTTTTTAGGCTTTGGCGCTCAGCCACCTATGCCCAGTTGGGGGAGCATGATTAAAGAACATTATGGATATATTATTATGGATGCAGCTTACTTAGCGGTTTTGCCCGGGTTAGCCATTATGTTTACTGTTTATGCCTTTAATGTGCTGGCCATAGGCTTACGCGATGCATTTGATGTAAAAGGACAGAATGTAACCGTTTAAATCCTGTTATAAAAAAAGCAGTACCAATTACGATACTGCTTACCCTTAAAAACAAAACTTAATTGTTTGTTATAAGTTTGATTATTTTGCTTTCTTCTTATCGAAAGAGAACCTTCGGGCAATACTAAAGCCCCAACGGTATTGTCCCTTAAGCCAGGAGGTATTGGTATCGGTAATAAATTGCGATTCCTGTATGGCCGTGGCATTAGTGAAATTAAGGTGGAAAATATGACCGCCAGTTTCGAACTCCAGTCCAGCACCAAGCGTTTTGTAATATTGCGTTCCCAATGTGCTTTCGAGGTAGGCTTTTTTATCTTTATCTCTGAATGGAATGGTATAATCGGCAACAAAAGCCATGCGTTTAGTGATCTTAATACGCCCACCAACCGATAGTGCAAGCATATCGTTCTGATCTCCAAAAACAGTAAAGTTGCGGTGTATGTACGATGGCATTACCAGCATCGAGAAGTTCGAATTAAATTTACGGGCAATTACCGCTTGCACCACATAGGTTAAACGATCTTGAAATTTACTGTAAGCATTCACCGCTGTTGGATCAGTTGAAGCTTTTACGGCTGCAATGGTTGTACTGCCAAACAATGTTACTGCTACGGGTATTTTTTCATCATCTGTTTGTTCGAGCAACCGATATTTTAAATTTCCTTCATACAATTGTGTTACAACGCCGGCGCCTTTTGCCCTGGCTAAACCAACAGAAAGTTTATCGCTGATTCCATATTCAAAACCAATGCGGATATCGGTTGATTGATCCAGACCAAAAAAGTTTTTAATCCCGCCACCTGATCCGGCAATGTCTCCAAAACGGTGGTCTACCCTGAAATCCATCTCATTTTTGTAAATGGTTTCATTGGTTTGTATGTTAATCAGTTTGGTTGCTTTAAACGTGGCCTTTACATTCTTTTTTTCTACAGGCATCTGCAATGCATTTTCAAGCGAATCCTGTGCCGAAGCAACTATTGGTAAACAAAGGGCAAATAGGTATAGAAGTGATTTTAGATGATATTTCATAAGGTTTTATTTTTTAGGTTGATAAGTAGCCGTCATTTTTACCTGTATGGTTTCGGCAATTTGTTTGAAAACAATCGTTGGGACTTTGATATTGTGATCTACAAGTTTTACATTAAAGGCTGAGGTGGCCTTCGCTTCATCACCAGTAATAACCAGCGAACCTTTAACCTGATATTCTTTGGTAACCCCATGGATTTGAAGGTTCCCTTTTACCGTAATGGGGTAGGTGCCTGGCTTTGAAAAATCGATCTGTTCTACAATTTTTCCTTTAAATTCTGATGTAGGATATTTATCGCTTTCGATATAATTTTCGTTAAAGTGTTCCTGCATCAACTTCTTCTTGAATTGAAAAGATGTATTGTTGATTTTGAAAATGATATCGTTGGTTTTAGTGTTTATGGCTGAAGCCCCTGCTTTACTCGAGGCATCTATATCTTCAACGGGTGTTGAAGAGAAAAATGAAGAAGTTACATTTTTACTTACCCATATCTGCGCTTTTATACCTGTGCATAATAACAGGGCTATTAAGGTGAAAAGTAGTTTTTGCATTGGTGTATCTATTTAAATTTTAATGGAACCATCTTGATCAGCGTTAATCTTTATTTATTATTCTGGCATACCTTTATCAACCCAGGCTTGTAATAATTCCCTTTCGCTAGTGGTTAGTGATCCACCTCTAGGCATTGTTTTCGTAACCAGAACAGAATTAGCTACACGTGCATCATTTTTTATAGAGGCTAAACCATTTAATGCCCATACCCCTTTCATCCCCCCATTAGGACCATGACAGCTGTTGCATTTGGTTTGAAACAATGCCCCGGCAAAATTTGAGTAGGTTACATTCGCTGTGGTTACAGGTGTTGGACCACTTGGTGTTGGTGTTTCAGGTTTTATTTCATCTGCTTGTTTTTTTGAGCAGGCAAAAAGTAAAGCAATGAGCGCGGCTAGTAAAAAAATTGAATTTTGTTTTTTCATAAGGTTTTTGTTTAAATTAATTTTGTAAAAAGATAGATTTCTTGATAATCACAGTCGATTGGTAAGCGAAAAAGCTAAAATTTTGTTAGTGAGGACTGAATTGACTTTTGCCTTTACGGAAATGCATAGCATGTTCAGGAATGCAGCGAATAAAAATGCGGTAAATTGTTTTTTAGCAGTCATATCCGAATAGTTTTAAGTTTAAGTTTTGTTTATTTAAAAATCATTGCTGTTTTTGTATTGGCAGTGGTTTTTAAATGAAATTTCTGTTGAAATCTTAATCGATACGTACACTCTTTATAATTGGTTGCCTGCAATAAAAAAAAATACAAAAAAAGCCGTCCCGATTTTACATCAGGACGGCTTTCGAGATAAATTCTATCTAAAACTTAGTTAAAATCTTCGGCTTTTAATGGCGGATTAATTTTAATGTCTTTAATTACAACTGAAAACTCCTGAGCACCTTGTGGGGTTGTTACGGATTGAGTTAAGGTAAACGGAAATAACACATCGCCTACTTTTTTGTAGTTGGAATACTCCATAGACTGGCTAATTTCTACCCCGCCTTTGGTAATGGTACTCTCGTCTTTTAAAAGTAAGCCAGATTTGGTATCGTAATATTCGGTTTTCTTTTTGCCTGATGGCGAAGTGATATTTAATTTAAAAGCGTCAGCAGTACCTACCTTTGCCGTTCCAACGGCTTCAATTTTCGTTCCATCAGTTGCATAATACACTTGACTACCATAACCTTTATCATCTTTCTTTTCAGCCAGGTCATCGCCAGTTAATTCAGCCTTTTGGCCCATTTGCATCGCATAACCTGTTTTTCCATTGTAAACCTGTTTCATCGCCGTTTGGCCGCCCATAGAAATTTCCATGCTGCTTAAGTTAGGCGCCATGTTTTTAATGGTAACTGTAAGCTTTTGACCTTGCATTTCCATTTCACCATTTTGCTGTAATGAAGTGATTTTTTTAATAGCTTCTTCACCGCCAATGGCTTTAATATAGTTTTTGATGATTTCTGCAGGTGTAGCTGTTGGTATAGCAGTAGTTTCGGTTGCTTTAACCGCATTGGCATAGTTATCATAAACCTGTGTTTTAAAACCTGCTTTGGTTAAGCCTGCTGCAAATGCATCAGTTTTGCCTACAATAACAATACGTGTATTATCATGGTTAAAGTATTTTTTGGTTACCCTTAAAATATCATCGGTAGTTACGGCATTAATCTTTTGTAAATAAGTACGGTAAAAATCTTTAGGTAAGTTATTTATTAAGATATTGCTCGCAAAACCTGCAGTACGTGCCGGGTTTTCTAAGCCCAATGCAAACGATCCATTGAAAAGATTTTTTGCATTCTGTAATTCATCAGGAGTCACCTTGGTTGTGCGGATATTGTTAATTTCTCTTAAAAATTCTACTACTGCACTATCAACTTTTTCGTTTCTAACGGCTGCATTGGCCGAAAATTTAGATTGAAAACGGCCTGAACCCGTGCTTGAGTATGCACCATAAGTAAAGCCGTGTTTCTCGCGGAGGTTATCAAATAACCTCGATTCAGAGCCACCACCTAAAATCTGGTTTGCCAATAAAATAGGGAAATAATCTGGGCTGCTCATTGGGAGGTCGATTAAGTTCACAACTGTAATTTCAGATTGAACAGCATTGCTCACATTAATGATGTCGATTTCAGTTTTGGCAGGATTAGCAACTTTAGTAAGTACAGGTAAAGTTAAGGCAGTTCCTTTCCAATCGCCAAAGGCTTTCTCGGCCAAAGCTTTTGCTGCTTCTGGTTTAATGTCACCTACAAAAGTTAAATAACCTCTAGATGGGGTAATGTATTTCTTATAAGCTGCTTTTACATCATCTAAAGTAATGCCTGTAATAGAAGCCTCGGTTTCAAACTCTCCGTAAGGATGGTTTTTGCCATAAGCCAATGCATTTACCACACGTGCTGAAATGGCTTTTGCACTTTTTTCGTTAGATTTTAATCCGGTAATGGTTTGCGATTTTAGCTTTTCGAAAGATTCTGCAGGAAAAGCAGGTTTACGGATACTCTCCGCCATTAAAGCAAATGCCTCAGGAAAATAACGGGTTAAAGCAGAAGCAGAGCCACCATATGCCCCTGCACTTACATCAGCGCCAAGCTGATCTACCGCTTCGTCAAATTGCGCTTTTGTTTTAGTTGTGGTTCCCTCGTTCAGCATACTGCCCATCAGGCTTACTACGCCTGCTTTAGCACCTTCAGTAATGGGACCTGCATCGATACTATAACTTGCTGCTACTTTTGGTAGTTTATGGTTTTCTACCACCAAAACAGTAATACCATTTGTTAATTTATAAATTACAGGATCGCCAACGGTAATAACGGGTGCCGGACCTGGTTTTGGTTTGTGGCTTCGGTCTATTGTTTGTGCTGAAATACCTTGAGCCAATAAGGAAACTGCAGCTATAATGAATAATTTCTTCATGTTTTTAATAATTAAAATGAAAAAGCGATCAGCTTATTTCTTAGGTAAGTAATACAATACAACTCTTTGGTTTTTATTCAGGTATTTTTTGGCAACGTTTCTGATCTCCTCACGGGTGATTGATCTGATTACCTCTAATTCCTTGTTGATATCGTTTGTATCCTTATCATGGAAAGTATAACCATCGGCCAGGTTTTCGGCAACACCTAACATTTTACTGTTTGCACTTACATAGTTGTTTTCGAATTTATTCTGCAGTTTTTTATAATCACTTTCGCTAATCAAATCGGTTTGAAGGCGTAAAACTTCTTCATCAATATCTTTTAATAAATCGTTAAGTGGTGTATTCTTATTGGGTAAAGCTAAAGTGATATAGGCGCCATAATCTTCAAGCGAATAGTTAAAAGCAGCAACCTGCAGGGCTGTTTTCTTTTGATCGACCATTTTAGTGCTTAATCTCGAGCTTCCACCTTCTGATAAAATAGAGCTGATCATACCTAAAACCTTGCTCTCTCTACTCTTCATGCCAGGCACGCGGTAAGCCGCGAAGATGGCCGGAATCTGAATGTTGGCATCATAAGCGGTATCGATAATTTCTTTGGTGATTTCCGGTAATTTGTATTCTTGACGAACAACTGGTGCACCTTTAGGTACTTCGGCGAAGTATGATTTTACCAAAGCTTTGGTCTTCTCTATATCCAAATCGCCGGCAATGGTTAAAACCGCATTGTTGGGCACATAATACTTTTTAAAGAAAGCAATAAACTCGCTTAGTTTTGCCGCATCTAAATGCTCCATTGAACCAATTGGCTGCCAACGATAAGGATGCCCATCAAACAAATGGCCGAAAATTTTCTCTGTAAATTTTCCGTAAGGTGAGTTGTCTATGCGCAAACGTTTCTCTTCTTTTACGACTTCATTTTGTGTTTTTACGCCACTTTCGTTAATTACCGGGTGTAACATCCTTTCGCTTTCCAGCCATAAACCCAGTTCCAATTGGTTTGATGGAAAAAGTTCATAATAAAAAGTACGGTCTTGAGAAGTATTGGCATTGTTCTGGCCGCCGTTACTACTTACTAATTTCATAAATTCACCTTTTTTGATATTATCCGAACCTTCGAATAATAAGTGTTCGAAAAAGTGAGCAAAACCTGTACGCTGGGTTTCTTCATCTTTAGAACCAACATGATACATTACCGAAACGGCAACTACCGGAGCGGTTTTGTCTTGGTGTAGAATGACATGGAGGCCATTGTCAAGGTCAAACTCCGTAAACTGTACTTTTTGGGCAGAAGCACTTAAGCACAGACCGGAAATGGCCAAAGCAAAAAGAATTCTTTTTTTCATTGATAGTTTGTTTTAATGATTAGAAATAATCAAAAGCAGAAAGCGAGCAATTATTTCATTAATAAGTTAATTTTAGATTTTTCACTAGCGTGAAACAGTAATAAGGATAGGCCTAAAATATGAGATTTAAATAAAAAAGCGAGTATTAACACTCGCTTTTTTTATATAATTTATCTCCAGGCCTTGTATTGGTTAATTAAGCCGTTGGTAGAACTATCGTGGCTCGAAACTTTTTCGCTGCCCTCCAGCTCTGGAAGAATCTTTTTGGCCAATTGTTTGCCAAGTTCTACCCCCCACTGATCGAAACTAAAGATGTTCCAGATAATTCCCTGAACAAATATTTTATGTTCGTACATGGCAACTAAACTGCCCAAAGTATATGGCGTTACTTTTTTCAATAGGATAGAGTTTGTTGGGCGATTGCCTTCAAATACTTTAAACGGCGCAATTTTTTCAATTTCTGAATCAGATTTGCCTTCTTTCTTTAACTCAGCTGTTACTTCTTCTTCGGTTTTACCATTCATTAAAGCTTCTGTTTGTGCAAAGAAGTTTGATAGTAAAATTGGATGATGATCGCCTAGTGGGTTTAAGCTCTGTGCCGGAGCAATAAAATCGGCAGGGATAATTCTGGTACCCTGGTGGATTAACTGATAAAAGGCATGCTGGCCATTTGTTCCGGGCTCACCCCAGATAATTGGTCCTGTTTCATAATCTACCTCGTTACCGTTCCTATCTACATGTTTACCATTGCTCTCCATATCTCCCTGTTGGAAATAAGCTGCAAAACGGTGCATATATTGGTCATAAGGTAAAATAACCTGTGTTTCTGCATTGTAGAAATTGATATACCAAACGCCTAACAAGCCTAAAATTACAGGTAAGTTGCTTTCAAACTCAGCGGTTTTAAAATGGTTATCAGTTGCGTGCGCACCCGCTAACAATTGTTTAAAATTATCGAAGCCTATACTTAATGAGATGGATAAACCGATAGCGCTCCATAATGAGTAACGACCACCAACCCAATCCCAAAACTCAAACATATTTTCGGTATCGATACCAAAAGCAGAAACGTCTTTAGCATTTGTAGATAATGCAGCAAAGTGTTTAGCAATATCACTTTCTTTTCCGCCTTTATCCAAAAACCAAGAGCGTGCAGAGTGTGCATTTGTCATGGTTTCTTGCGTAGTAAAGGTTTTTGACGCGACTAAGAATAGTGTTGTCTCGGCATTTAAATCTGCTAATGTTTCGGCGATGTGCGTGCCATCAATATTCGAAACAAAGTGAATGTTTAAGTGGTTTTTATAATGTTTTAGTGCCTCGGTAACCATTACCGGGCCTAAGTCTGACCCACCGATACCAATATTAACCACATCGGTAATGGCTTTGCCTGTATAACCTTTCCATTCGCCGCTAATGATGCTGTTGCTGAATTTCTCCATTTTAGCCAGTACAGCATTTACTTCGGGCATCACATCTTTACCGTCAACTAAAATTGGCGTATTGCTTAAATTACGTAAGGCAATATGAAGTACCGACCGGTCTTCAGTTTCATTAATCTTATCGCCATTATACATCGATTTTATAGCTTCATCCAATTTACACTCACGGGCCAATTGAATCAATAGGGCTAATGTTTCATCACTAATGCGGTTCTTGCTATAATCTAGTAGAATATCCTCAAAAAAAACAGAAAACTTATTGAAACGATCTGCATCCTCAGCAAAAAGATCTTTAATGCTTTTTTGATTAATATCTATAAAATGATCGGCTAAATACTTGTAGGCCTCAGTTTCTGTGAAATTTACTTTAGGTAACATAATCTTTGTTTTTTTGTAAAAGTAATAAAGCAAAAATTTAAAATGGTCTTTTTAATGTTCTAAATGAATAAGAATTTTTAATGTCGATTAAACACATTAACTTTAATATACCATCCCTGTTAGTTCATTAATTATTTTAACCTTTAATGCTACGTTATGTTAGAAAATTTAAATAATATGGTGCGTGAAAACGTGAAGGAAAGTGTTGTAAACAATACTGCCATTCCGAACGAACAAAATGAAGCGGTAATCCAGGCTGCATCTGGTTCTATCTTCGATACGCTGAAAGATCAGGTATCATCAGGTAATATTGGTGCATTAACCGATATATTTAACGGTAATAAAGCAGAAGGTACCCAGGTTGCTGAGCAGGCTTCGGGTAATTTTATGGATAAATTAAGTGGCTTGGGCATTAATGCCGATACGGCGAAATCTTTGGCGGCAAGCATTATTCCGGGCCTGATTGCCAAGTTTACCCAAAAAACAAACGACCCGAACGATAGTTCTTTTAACATTAAAGATGTTTTGGGAAGTTTGGGCGGTGATGATGGTAAATTTGATGTAAGTGACGTAATCGGAATGTTTAATGGCGGTGGGCAGGCGCAGCAACCTGGCCAAACGGGTGGTGGCGGTATTATGGATAAGCTGAAGGGAATGTTTGGGTAAAATCAATTGAAGATAATTATTTAGCAAATGAGGTTAAATAATTATCTTCACCGAAAAAATAAAATATGTATAGAGCGCTCTCACTATTGGCAGCAGGCTGCCTGTTTTTTTGTTGTTTCCTTTTTTCTTCTTGTGAAAAAGAGGGGGTAACTAAAATAGATACCTTAAGAATAATCGACACACTTGATGTTGATCGACCTATAAATCTTAAAGCTACAAAAGGCAGTTACGGAACTCGGATCACCATCTCTTGGACACCAATGCCATTGGCTCAAAAGTATCAGTTATATAAGTTTAATGATGTTACTCAAAAGTATGTTTTGTTAAAAGAATTAGCCGATACTACTTTTGATGATACAGCTATAGCAAAATCTTTGACAAAGAACTTTTATAAAGTTAGAACTTACAATAATACAAAGTCTTTTAGTCGGTTTAGTGATGCAGATTTTGGATATACTTCCGCATTTAACTATTATAAATCACTATCCTTTGGCTCAGAAGGATCGGGAGCTGCACAGTTTAACTTTAATATGCACGTTGAAGTTGATAAAACCGGGAATATTTACGTTAGCGATGAAGGGTTAAACAGGGTTTTGAAATTCAATTCTACTGGAAGTTTTATTGAACAATTTTATAGTGGATCTGCTGCCAGAGCCGTTGCATTTTTTAGTAATGGCAATTACATTGCTACCCGTACCCAGAGCAGTAGCTACGTGCAAATATTTAACCCTAATAAACAACTGATAAAAGAGTGGGGTACTTATGGTACAGGTGATAGCAATTTCGGTAATATTGAATGTTTGACGATAGACGATGAACAGAATATCTGGATTGTTGATGGTGTGAACCACAGGATAAAAAAGTATGATCAAAATGGTAATCTCCTCTTGAAATTTGGAAAACAAGGAAAATCAGAAGGTGATTTTGATGCTCCATTTGGTATATGCTATTTCAGAAACAAAATATACGTTTCAGATACAAGGAATAATCGTATTGAAGTTTTTGACAAGAATGGTAAATTCTTAAAAGTCTTTGCTGTAAAGGGCTACCTTTTTGGCTTAAGGGCTTTTGGTGATAATATTTACATAGCCAACTCGGGCGAAAGCGTTATTATTAAGACTGATGAAAACGGAGATATCCAAGAAAAAATAGGTGCTGGTTCATTTTTGAATTTAGTGGATGTGACCGTTGCACCGAATGGAGATGTTATTGCCTGCGATGTTTACGGAAGAAGGATAATCGTATTTAAAAAAGGTTAAAATTTGCTTCTATAAAATTACGTAAAGCCATTCTTATACAGGATGGCTTTTGTTTTTTTACACAATTCCATCTCTCCTTAAAATTGTTTAGCTTAGGGCACCTAAACTAAATAATTCATTTATGAAGAAAATATTCCTGATCGGTTTTTCCCTACTGGCATTAAATTCTTTCGCCCAAAAATCAGATTTGAGGCCATTGGTTTCAAAAAAAGCTGATGCCATCGAACAAAAGGTAATTACGTGGAGGCGCGATTTTCACGAACACCCCGAATTGGGAAATACTGAAGTAAGAACAGCTGGCATTATTGCAAAACATTTAGAATCTTTAGGTATACAAGTAAAAACAGGCGTTGCCAAAACAGGCGTAGTTGGTGTGCTAAAAGGAGGTAAACCCGGACCAGTAGTGGCTTTACGTGCCGATATGGATGGTTTGCCGGTTACCGAACGGGTAGAGGTTCCGTTTGCCTCGAAGGTTAAAACGCAGTATAACGGACAAGAGGTAGGTGTAATGCATGCCTGTGGACATGATAGTCATGTGGCTATTTTAATGGGCGTAGCAGAAGTGCTGGCTTCTATGCAAAAAGATATTCAAGGGACGGTGAAATTCATATTTCAGCCCGCTGAGGAAGGTGTGCCTGCCGGAGATGAAGGTGGAGCAGCATTAATGATTAAGGAGGGCGTACTCGAAAACCCTAAAGTTGATGTAATTTTCGGTTTACATATCAATTCTCAAACCGAAGTTGGTGATGTAACTTATCGCCCGGGTGGTACAATGGCAGCGGTAAACGATATGAAGATTACTGTTACGGGCCGACAAGCGCATGGGGCTTATCCATGGAGTAGCATCGATCCTGTTGTAGTTTCGGCCCAGATTATCAATGGCTTACAAACCATAGTAAGCAGGAATTTAAATGTGACCGAAAACCCAGGTGTCGTTACCATTGGCGCCATTAATGGTGGTGTAAGGTCGAATATTATTCCCGAAAAGGTAGAAATGTTAGGTACAGTACGCAACTTTAGTAAGGAAGATGAAGCCATGTTTATCGAAAGGATTAAAACCATAGTAACCAAAACGGCTGAAGCAGGCGGTGCAACAGCAGAAGTCAAAATCCCTTATAGCAACCATTATCCGGTTACTTTTAATAACATTGCGCTAACCGAAAAGATGTTGCCAAGCATGGAATCGACGGCAGGTAAGGATCACGTGAAATTAAAACCACCAGTTACAGGCGCAGAAGATTTCTCCTTCTTTCAGGAAAAAGTACCAGGTTTATTTGTGTTTTTAGGAGGGATGCCAAAAGGTAAAGCTCCTTTAAAAGCTGCATCGCACCACACACCAGATTTTTATCTTGATGAAAGCGGTTTTGTTTTAGGGGTTAAATTACTCTCTAATCTTACTTTAGATTATATGTCGATGAAGAAATAAGGGTGGTTCATTAATTAATTTGTCGTTGGTTAATTAGTCATGGTGCCTAATGGATTAATAAAGAAAATAAAATTGATTAACAAACAGTAAAGGGTCAGTTTAATTGAAATCGCTTTCCGCCATGCATTATGCTCAAAGCGATTTTATATATTTGTTTCATGACCAAAGAAAATATTCAGGATTTAAGGGACAGAGTAACGTCGCTGAGGAGGTATCTTTGACGTTGATGAGCTACTTTACGCCATCCGCGAAGAAGAAAAATTAACAATGGCTCCCGATTTCTGGGACGACCCTAAAAAAGCAGAAAAAATTCTTGCCGAAATCAGTTCAAAGAAAAAATGGACGGATGGCTTTAACCAAACCAATAATGCGGTTGAAGATGCTGCGGTAATGTTTGAGTTTTTTCAATCGGGCGATGCTTCAGAAGCTGAGCTGCAAGACCAGTTCGAGATCAGTAAAACTGCTGTAGAAGAACTGGAACTTAAAAACATGCTCCGTAGCAAGGAAGACCAGCTTTCTGCCGTTTTACAGATTACTGCTGGAGCTGGCGGAACTGAAAGCTGTGATTGGGCTTATATGCTGATGCGCATGTATATGATGTGGGGAGAAAAGAACGGTTATAAAATTACCGAACAGGATAGCCAGGAAGGGGAGGTTGCAGGTATAAAATCGGTAACGCTTCAATTTGATGGGGATTTCTCGTATGGTTATCTGAAAGGTGAAAATGGTGTGCATCGTTTGGTTCGGATTTCTCCATTCGATTCTAATGCCCGTAGGCATACATCTTTCGCTTCTGTTTATGTTTATCCCCTGGTTGACGATACGATACAGATCGATATTAATCCTGCTGATATAGAATTCGAAACATTTAGGGCTGGTGGAGCAGGCGGACAAAACGTAAACAAAGTTGAAACAGCTGTGCGTTTATACCATAAACCTTCAGGCATTATTATTAAAAACCAGGAGTCGCGGTCGCAATTGCAGAATAAAGAGAATGCTATCCGTTTATTAAAATCTCAATTATATGAAATTGAGGAACGGAAACGTAACGAAGCAATTGCTGCGGTAGAGGGATCGAAAAAGAAAATAGAATGGGGTTCACAGATCAGAAGTTATGTGCTGGATGACAGAAGGGTAAAAGATCACCGGACCAATTATCAAACCTCTAATCCCGATGCGGTTTTAAATGGCGATATTAACGGGTTTTTAAAAGCATATTTAATGGAATTTTAATCTAAAACAAATGGCAAAATCATCAATCCTTATCATGTTATTGGCTATGGCAGTTAACTATTCGAATGCCCAAGAAGTTGTACCGTTATATTCAGGTGAAATTCCGGGTGCTAAAACTACACCTGCTGATTATGTAGAAAATACTGAAGTACGTGCAAACGGTACCTTGAGTGTTACCAAAGTATCGGTACCTACGTTTACGGTTTTCGAAGCACCTAAAAATATTGCTACAGGAACTGCAGTAATTATTTGTCCGGGTGGTGGTTATGGCGCTTTGGCATTTAGCCATGAAGGAACTGATGTAGCCAAAAGATTTAATGCGATTGGAGTTACCGCTTTTGTATTGAAATACCGGTTACCGAGCGATCAGATTATGGTTGATAAAACTTATGGTCCCTTACAGGATGCACAGCAGGCCATTTACCTGATCAGAAAAAATGCAAAAAAGTATAGTATCAAAGCTAACAAGATCGGGATTATGGGTTTTTCTGCCGGGGGGCATTTTGCCTCAACTTTGGTTGCCCATTATAACGATCTTAAAATTTCCAACCCGGAAAAGATAGATCTTAGGCCAAATTTCGCTGCATTAATTTATCCTGTAATCAGTTTTGAAGAATCTGTTCACACAGGTACGATGAAGAATTTATTGGGCCCAAATCCTGCTGATAGTTTAAAACATTATTTCTCAGCCGATAAAAATGTAACCAGGAAAACACCCCCAACTTTTTTTGTACATGCTAAAGATGATAAAACTGTTCCTTTCGAAAATAGTGTTTTAATGAATGAAGCATTAAAACAGAATAAGGTAGATACCGATATTTATCTGTACGAGAAAGGTGGTCACGGTTTTGGCTTAATCAACAGAACTTCGGATGTAGATTGGTTTAACTTGTTGGCTGACTGGATTAAAAAAGAGAAATTTTAATATCTTTGCTGATATTTTAACCTCTTAACCGGAAATTTTAATGCAAAAAACAATTAAATATGTTATGGTAGCATTTGTTGCTATCATATCAATAGCAAGTTGTAAAAAGGAAATTAATTATAATGCCAAATTTGCTAATGGCGAAAATGGCTGTAAACTGGCAAGTGTTGATACTGATTTAGGCATACTGGGCCGATACGCCATTAACTATACTTACGATGCATCTGGTAAACTGATTAAGGCTACCAGCGATGGCGAAAGCAGGATATATACCTATACTGAGACAAAAATTACGGGTGTGTTACCTGGCGGCGAAAGAACAGAACTAACCATATCTGGTGGAAAAGCCATTTCGAGCTATAATTCAGATTTTTTTAATGTAAATGGTACCAGCGTTCCCGTAACCAGAACGTATACTTATAATGCTGATGGCTACCTAAGTATAATAAAGAGTTATTTAGATAAGAATTTAAATTCTACTGCCGAGCTTACTTATTCGAATGGGAACCTGACGCAAAGCAAAATTACCTATGCTGAAGATGGCGAAACAGAAACAACCACATACGAATACTCCAGTCAGCTAGCTGTTAATCCATATGAAACTTCAGATCCAATTTCAGTGATTGTTGATTATATGCCTGGTGGTTACTTCGGTAAACATTCTAAAAATGTGGTCATAAAATCTATACAACGTTTATCAAACTTAGATGGTCAGCTGGTTTCTGATTATAGTTATAAATTTGATGCTAAAGGAAATGCAATATATACTTCAGTAAAAAGTGAACAGAAATTGGGCGACGGAACTATATTAAACGAATCTGCTGCAATTTTTAATTTGGTATATAATTGTAAATAGTCAAAAAATATCTTAAATAAGCCTTAGAATAAGGTACAAGAATAGAAGAAGCCTGATCATAAACCGTGATCAGGCTTTTGTTTTTGTGGGGTTTTTAGCCGTCAATAAAATTAAATGCACAAATATTCAGAAACAGAAAATAACACATATTAAGAAAATGATGTAAAAATGCCCATTTTACCACTCTTTTTTTACGATTTAGCCCCTCATTTTTTGATCAGCCTGCGTATATCTTTGCTTACAAGCATGTCAATTTTAAAATTGAGATGATGTTTGTAGCCTAACCAAATCTTATGAAAAAAATACCAATCAACCTTGTCTGCCCTAAAGTAGTCGCTGAATCTTTGTGCTTATTAATTATTGATTTACAGCTGATTGGTCACATCTAAATGCCTTACAATTAACCAAATATTTACCTAATTCAAAAAAAATGAGAAATGAAAAAATGAAATGGTGTATGTTATTTACATGCATGTTTGTGGCGCTTTTATCTTGTAAAAAAGAGAAAGAGGAAGTTAAACAAGAAAACGGACAGGTTAAGGCCTGGGAAACATTAATAGATGGTAATTCTCTTGCCAACTATACCAATTTTGAGGCACAATGGAATTATAATTATCCCTGGGGTGCCGATCATAATGGTTCAGCCCGCATGGTAGGGAGTTCCTCAAATCATAACCAGCTCTCGTTAAGCGGAGGTGTACTCACCATCAAAGCTACCCGTTTGGCTTCATCGCCTGGAAACAGTACGGCTAACGGTTTTACCAATATTGCTATTTGGTACAATTCGGGTGCTTGTTATGCCAAACAACAGGTTGTAATTAACGATCAGTTTCCCAGTTATACCATTTCTGGCGATTTTGCTGTACCCACCAGTAGAGGAACCTGGCCTGCTTTTTGGATTACCGGCGTTAATTCATGGCCACCTGAAAGCGATATCATGGAGTTTAAAGGCAGTAACACTAATTGGCAAAATACTTATGATGGTGGTTGGGAGAATAAACTTACAGCAGTTTCTAATGCGGGCTCATACCATAATTACAAATGCTGGTACAATAAGGTAAATGCAACAGATGTAGATTGCCATTATTATATTGATAACGTTTGGGTAGCCAAGCATACCATGAGTAATTCGGTAAATAAACCCATGTGGCTAATTATCAACATGCAAATGGAAGGCGATAGCGGCGCTCCAGGCCCTTCTGGCAATACATTCTACACAGGTAAGAATGTTTATATGGGTAGAGAAAGAGCTTTTTAATTTATAAAAAACAAACACTCACTTTCGGAGGTAGCTTTATAGCTGCCTCCTTTTATAGCATAAAATAAATATGAAAAAAAGCCTAAGCATTTTGGCCTGCATACTGATCTGCATTTTATTTGCACAGTGTAAAAAGGATGAATTGGCTGTGCCAGAGAATGATGTTAATTTGCTAATCGCTAAAATTAATCTGTTAAGGCAAAGTGGGTGTAATTGTGGTACAATATACATGCCCCCGGTACCCACCCTATCATTAAATACCCAACTGCAAAATGCCGCAATAACTCATGCCAAAGATATGGCACAGCAAAACTATTTTGATCATTTATCTCCTGAAGGCGGTACTCCTGCAGAGCGTGCATTAAATGCCGGTTATACAGGTGATTTTAGAGCAGAAAACTTAGCTAAAGGATATAGTCAGGCAGATCAGGTAATTGCTGCATGGAAAAATAGCGTAAGCCATTGTAAAGCCATGATGGATGCTAAAAGCAAAGAAGCTGGTGTAGGTATGGCCCAAAACTATTGGGTGGTAACCTTTGGTAATCCGTTATAATTCTTTTATCGTTTTATCAATCACATCCAATAGTCCATCGGTATAAGCATCATCTGTTAATTCCCAAAACATAATGCCATTTAATTTTTGATCGATAACATATTTAGTTTTTAATGAAATTGATTTAGGATCGTCAAAAGTGGCGAGGTATTTTGTTTGTGGATTATAATAATATGGGGCTTTGGCTTTCTCGTCCCAATAATAAGTATAGCCATTTTCTGCAGTGAACTGCTTTTTAAAATCCTTAAAAGAAACACCACTTAAAAATTTGGTAGGCTGGTGTAATCCCTGGTTAGCATCGGTGGTGTTTTCAAAAATACGGGCGTAAAAAGCTGCTCCCAATGCAATTTTTTGTGCGGGTACACCTAGATCTATTAAAGCTTTTACTGCGTAATCGCCTGATAAATATTGTTGAGCGGTAGCATATAACGGGGTATGGTGACCGCTTTGTGTCGCATATCCGCTTACCAGATCGTAGCTCATCACATTAACCCGGTTTACCAGAGGCATTACCTTATCCCATTCGAAACAAGAATCGATGCAGTTTTTTGTGCCGCCTGCTGCAAAGCTAATTTCGGCCTTTTTACCTAATTTTTTACGGAGTTCTTCAATCAGTAAAGTGAAATTATGTTTATCTTCAGGTGTATATCTATGTCCAGGAAAGCCAACTACTGCAGGGTATTCCCAGTCAATGTCTATCCCGTCGGCATGGAAAAAATCGAGTATTTCTTTAGTGGTTTTGGCAAATGTTTTTCGTCCCCCAGCCCTGCTGAATACCTCCGAACAATCTTTGCAGGCACTCCAGCCACCCATAGCAATCATTACCTTTAAATCAGGGTTCCGTTTCTTTAAGTCGACCATCTTTGAAATCAGCGCAGAATCTTTAGCGGAGCTAATGTTTAAACTATCACCCTTCAAATGACCGAAACTATAAATTAAATGACTTAATTTTTCGATAGGAAAGCTATCTATTACTGAATTTTGTCCGGTGTAATAAGCAATTACGTTTGGTTTAATTGTTTTTTGAGCTTTTGTTTGGATACTCAAAAATGATAAGGAGATGATGGCTATAATGAAGAACAGTACAGTAGGGGCGGTAAGCTTTATTTTGTGCATGGGATCCGGGTAAACTATTTTTCGGCAATAATATCTTGAAGTTCATTCAATTCGGCAACCTTATCGGTAGCCCCTGCATTTTCATAAGCCGAAATCAGGTTTCTGATTACCCGGCGGATAATATCGCTATTGCTGCAAGGCCTGTAATATTCGGGCAGGGCCTCTAAATTAAGCTGACGAAGAAACTGATCAACATCGTGTTTGCCGAAGATATTGCCACGGTTAAAAGCATTGATGTAAAAAAGTACGCCATATTCGCTTCCTTCCTGTTTGCTATCATCTATGTAACCTAAAATAAAGTGCTGCGGCAAATTTATCCCATAAACAGGCAGATCTAATTTCTGTGCCAGGGTAGAATAGATAATGGCCAGCGAAATCTGATTACCCTTTTTACTTTCTAAAACCTGGTTTAAATAAGAATTTTGAGGGTCGTGATGGTTTTTGGTATTCCCACCAAAACCATATTGTTGATACAAAACGTGATTGATCAGTTTAACTTTTTCAACCGAACTCATTTCGTACTGAAGGCCCAACCAGATATCCCTTTTAATTTCTTCCAGTTGGTTAATTACCTTTTGCTCATCTAAATCCGGATATTGGTACCGGTTAATAATCAAAGCGCCTTGTAATAAATCAAAAGCACCACTTAAATACCATAAGTTTAAATCTTCTTTAACCGTTTTAAACTGGATCTGATGAACAATGTTTTCGATTCGCTCCTGTAACAATCCATCAAAAGACTGTTCCCAGGCATTTTCTAAAAAATGTACTACTTCGCCGCCATATTCAAGCAGTTTCTTCTCTACATGATGGAAAACCTCCTCGTCAGGATCATCCAACAATTTTACTAAAGCACTTATCTCTGCGTTATTTTCCATAAAACATACCTACGTTTGCAGTGTTTAATTACTTTTGCAATATTATGCTATTTCAATTTATTACAGATTACCTTAAACACCGTTTAACAGCAAAAAGCCGACATGGAACGCACTCACCATTCGTGTACAAGCTCGCTGATGAGGTAATTTACGATTTTACCGACAAATCTGAATACAAAAACATAGAAGAACAGCGAAAAAAACTTTTTAATGACGATTCGATAATCACTGTTACAGACCTTGGGGCGGGTTCTCATCTCAATAAGAACCGTACAAAAAAGGTAAGTCAGATTGCGAAGAATGCGTTGAAAAGTCCGCGCTTGGCCAAACTGATTTATCGGCTGGCGAAAAATACAAATCCTAAAAGTGCTATAGAATTAGGCACCTGCCTTGGCATTACAACGGCTTATCTGGCCACAACAAGTGCTGATACAGAAGTGATTAGTATAGAAGGCTGTCCGCAAACGGCAGAGGTGGCGAAGAAAAATTTCGAAGATCTTAATTTAGAGAATATCGAACTTCATGTGGGCAATTTTGATCTGATCTTACCCGATGTTATTGCGAAACAACCAAGTTTAGATTTCGTTTACATTGACGGTAACCACCGCAAGGATGCTACCCTGAATTATTTTAACTGGTGTTTGCCTAAAGTTAATGAAGATTCACTGTTGATTTTTGACGATATTTATTGGAGCGAAGGCATGAAAGAAGCCTGGACAGAAATTAAAAACCATCCTGATGTTACCTTAACAGTAGATTTGTTCTGGATCGGCTTGGTTTACTTTAAAAAAGGACAGGCAAAAGAACACTTTAAGCTTAAATTTTAAAAAAATGAATGTTGAACCCAAGTTAGAAGGCATCCAGAAACGATCAGCGCTGTTTATTTTGTTGATTAGTCTTTTTTTAGGAATTGCTTTTTATTTGGTTTCACTTTTTATTAAAATGAGTGTGCTTACACATATTATGCTAGGCTGGGATGCATTTTGTTTGATGCTGATTACCCTTCATTGGTATATGTTTTTTCATACTTCCGCTGCCGAAACGCATCTTAAAGCGAAAATGCAGGATGAAACACGAGGCGAAATTTTTGCTATTGTGGTGGTTTCTACTTTTGCTGGTTTGCTTGCCGTAATTTTGTTGCTGATTAATAAAGATATTGAACCACTCGATTTAGTGGTAGCCATAACAGGTATGTTTTTATCGTGGTTTTTGGTGCACACCACCTTTAGCATGCGTTATGCACACCTTTATTATGGCGACGATAAAAAGAAACATATTGATAAAAAAGGAGCAGGACTTGAATTTCCTGGAGATGATGAGCCTGATTTTATCGATTTCGCCTATTTTTCTTTCGTGCTCGGCATGACTTTCCAGGTTTCTGATGTAGAAATTTCAGATCGGAAGATCAGGCGGCTTTCCCTTTTACACAGTTTAATCGCCTTTATCTTTAATACTGTAATTGTAGCGTTAACCATTAACGCATTGGCTGGGTTAAGTAAATAAGTTTTAGCTAAGGCTTTGGAAACTTACGAAGTTTAGGCAGGCCAAAGCACAGGCGAACTTCGTAAGTTTGGCCTGGTGTGGGCGAGGCTGTAGTAAATTTTAGTATTTTGGAAATGAGCAATCCAGTTCTTTTGGCGGGCTTCAGTCCCGCTCTCCGTTCCTTCCTGTGAAGAACCGAAACCACTTCGATCAGGTTTAGATACCAAGGATAGATGCCTTTATGCACCATTGCTAGAGGCAAGCCATTCGGTCGTAAACCTGACAGCAGCGGGCACGAAGTGTAACGGAGTAAAGCGGATGGCAGGGCTTCACTTGCCAAGAACCACAGTCTGTACGTTTTCCAATAAATAAAATAAAATCAATTTATCTTTTTGTAGATCAGTCTTTTATTATTTTAAACTGATTTTTCAGTAATATAACTTGTTTTTTAGTTGTGAAACTGAAAAATAAGTTATAAGTTTGGGTATGGAAGAATTAACTAAAGCGGAAGAGCGCATTATGCAGGTTTTATGGAAACTGCAAAAGGCATTTGTGAAAGATATTATTGATGAACTGGAAGAAGAACCTAAACCACCTTACAATACCATTTCCTCAATTGTCAGGCTTTTAGAGAAGAAAGGCTATGTTAATTATAAGGCCTATGGAAAAACTTACGAATACTTTCCGGCGATTACAAAAGATGAATATGCCAAAACTACCTTTTCGAAATTGTTTTCAGGTTATTTTGATAATTCTCCAACCAGCCTTTTATCGTTTATGGTAAAAGAAGAAAAACTAAGTGAAAAGGATATAGAAGAAATTAAAAAGATCATTAACCAAGATCCAAAATCATGATTTTAATTTACTTATTAAAAGTATCGGCCTGTACCGTAATCTTTTTTGCAGCCTATCAGTTCTTACTGGCTAAACTCACGTTTTTTAACCTGAACCGTGCTTATTTATTAATAATGCTGGCGTTGAGTTTTAGTATTCCGGCAGTTACCATCGAAAACCGTCAGGAAGTAATGGTTGCCAGTCAGGAGATTCCGTCAAAAATAGCTTATAGCAACGATGGTTTTGTTGAGCAGGATTTTGTAGATGAAGGTAATGCTGCTAACGCTACCATAAACTGGGATGAAGTGCTCATGTATGGCTACTGCTTGGTTTTAGCCGCCCTTGTTTTTAGAATGCTTTTTATGATGATACGCATCCAGATACAATTGCGAAAACATGCCATTGAAAGGAGTGGAGCTGTTATCCTGGTCGATGCGAAATCAACGATAAAAAACTGCTCTTTTTTTAACCAGATTATTGTCGACTCCGCTTTGCAGCACGAAGAAAAAGACCTGGTAATTAAACATGAATATGTTCATGTGAAACAGTTGCATGCTGTCGACAAACTTTTAGTCAATTTCGTTACTGCAATCCTTTGGTTTAACCCCATTATTTATTTCTGGCGGAATGCCATCGATCATAACCACGAATTTCTGGCCGACCGTGAAACTTCGAAAGTTGCAGATAAGAAGGTTTATGCTTCTTTACTTTTAAATCTTGCTATACCAACCAAAAATTTAGCCATTAATAGTTTTAGTAAACTTCCACTAAAAAATAGAATTACGATGTTGTATAAAGAACCAAAAGCCAAGCTGCAAAAGCTTGCCTATTTAGCCATTGTTCCGGTTTTAATGATCTGCTGCGTGGCATTTATAAACCGCAAAGAAATTATCGTTGAGAAAACGTTAGCCGTGAACCAGCCTTCTGCAGATGCGTCTACAAAGCCAAATGTTTATGCTATGAACTATTTAAACAGCAATATTAGGGTTAATCCGAATGCTGCTTTTAATGAAGTAGAACCTACATTGGTTATTGATGCCGGCCACGGCGGAAAAGATGGAGCTGTAAGCTCCCTGGATGGACAAAAGGAAAAAGACTTAAACCTAAGGGCGGTGAAAATCCTGAAGGAAGAAGCCGCAAAAAGAGGGATTAAAGTAATATTAACCAGAAATTCGGACCAGTTTATTTCACTTCGCGATCGTTTACCAAAACAAGAAGCTACGGCTTTTATTTCCATCCATCATAATGCAACACTTGCAGATGCGGCTGTACCTTTCGGTGGTATTGAAGTTTATGTTTCGAAACTGAACAGCAATATTAAAACTGCGGAGGACCTAGGAGCCGGGATTTTAAGCAACCTGAAACAGCTTAAAGGGATGGAAGTAAGAGATTCATTAAAGAACGCAAACCTTTTGTTGCTCCGCGAATCTAAAGTGCCTGCAGTTTTAATTGAGCTTGGAAATATATCAGACAGTAAGACGCTTGATTACATTAATCAGGAGAAAAATATCCGAAGAATCAGTAATTTGATTTTAGATGGATTTGTAGCTTTTTCGAAACGTGGTTGTTAATAAATTATAGCTATGGAATGGTTAACCTATCTACTCAAAGTTACCGCCTGTACGGTATTGTTCTTCGGGTTTTATTTAGCGGTTTTAAGAAAACTGACTTTCTTTAAAATCAACCGTTTTTATTTGCTGGCTACGCTGTTGCTTAGTTTTATTATTCCGGCTCTGCAGTTCGAAGTTAAGCGCGAAATAACAATAGTGGAAACTGAGGCTGCTGTTAGTATACCTGAAATAAAACCCATAGCTCAAGCGCCTGTTCAGCCCGTTATGGTGAAGCACCAGCCAGAGGTAGCGCCTAAAATCGACTGGATGGCGGTGATGTATTACTTTTATGGTTGTACTGCTTCGCTTATACTATTGGTCTGCCTGTGGCGTTTGTTCAGCTTGCTTAAGCATACTAATAGGTATACTAAAAATGGCGATGGCCTAAAGCTGATTACCAAAACAGAAGGGTTTACCAACTGCTCTTTTTTTAACTATGTTTTTATAAATGATGAAGATTTAAGTACAGCCGATTTATCGGTTTTGCTTAAACACGAACAGGTTCATGCCAGGCAATATCATTCGATCGATAAAATTGTTTTAATGGTTTTTAAAGCCGTTTTGTGGTTTAATCCTGTTGTTTACTTATATGATAAAGCTTTGGAACAGATCCATGAATATGAGGCAGATGAAATCACTTCTACAGATTTTGGCAATCAGGAATATGCCAACCTCCTTTTAAAACTGGCGATCAGCAAAAGTGATGTGCCGCTGATCCACAATTTTGTAAAGAGCCCGATTAAAGACCGGATTAAAATGTTGTTTAACCAAAAATCTGGAAATATGAAAAAATTAGTTTATGTATTGGCATTGCCGATATTACTGGGGCTGGTGTATGGTTTTACAGTAGAATATGTTGATGTTTCCCGCACAGTACAAACCGACATTAAAGCATTACAAACCGATTCCATACTCGGAAAGTCGATTGAAGGAGTGGTTATTGAATTTAATAAGAAAGATAACCGTAAAACATTCAGCTTAAAAACGGCAACAGGTACTTATTCAATAGAATATAACAATGCTAACAATAAACTTAAAATAGGTGACAAAGTGCTTGCGTTAATTAGTGCAAGTATATTGCCGCCCGCACCAGTTGGAGATCCTGATCGATTTAAAAATATCGATATTACTTACGTGCCTAAAACTATAAAAGATTTAAAAGGTAATTTAATTTACGAGTTTAAACCTGAAAAACATGCCTTTTTATATGAAGCCAATAAAGCACGTTTTGCTTCCTCTAAAATTAAATCTATTCAAAAAGGTGCCAATGGTAAGATTGAAAAGATTGTTTTGAATGATGGATTTTTTATCATCAGCCTAAACCTTAAAACACAGAACATAAAGGATGACAATTTTAAAGCGGGCGATAAGGTACTGGTTAAATTTATCGGAGAAAAGTTGGTTTCAAAAAATACTTACAGTACAGATAAAATGATTGTGCTGTATTCTGAACCTAAAAAATATACAATCAAAAATGAAGCGCTTTATAACCGGTTTTATCTTAGCGATGGCAAACAGAAGGTAGCTATTTTGAAAAGCGAACAAGCAAAAGTTGCCATGCCAGTTACGCCTAAAATCATTTCTTTCAAAAAAATAACCGGTGATATGCAGCATAAAGTGTCTTACATGGAAAATGCGGTTATCGATATTAGTAACTGCAGGTTAGAAGCCGAATACGTAGAATTTGATCAGTTTAATGGTAAAATGATCGCCAAAAAGGCAATATTAAAAGCAAAAGATGGTACATCTGCAACCGCCAAAATTTTTATTTTTAATTTGAGAAATGGAAGCTATAGTGCTGAAAATGGTACTGGGGCGACTAAAGTTTCTAAAGGACTTGGCCTTGACCACCAGATGTTGCAGAGAATGAGAGACTCTTTAACAAAGGCAGATAATAAAGTGGAAACAAGTGTAAGTTACAGTGCTCTGGATTCTGTTAAAATGAGTAGGGATAAATCGATTGTTACGCTTTATGGGAAAGCAAAATTAGATTATAAGAATTTTGCCATATCAGCCGATGAAGCTACCTATAACAGGAATACGGAAAAAATAACGGCTAAAAACCTTACTTTTCGAAATAAAATAACCGGAATAACAATGATCGGTTCTTATGGTGAGTTTGATATTAATGGAAAAGCTGAAGTTTGGCAGGGCAATAAATAGTTTGAATGATCAGAACATTAGGCTTTCTTGTTTTATTTTTTATCATCATCAATTGCAATGCCCAATTTTATCTTTCAGGAAAAGTAACAGGCCAAGAGGATAAAGCCGCACCATTTGTTACCATTAAAATCTCTGATGCTAAAAATCGGGTAAATTATGCTCAAACAGATAGTTTGGGATTGTACCATTTCAACAATTTACAAGCTGGGAAATATTCAGTCATTTGCTCTGCAATCAATTTTAAAGCTGTAAAACAGTCATTTGCCTTAACAAAAGATACCGTAATTAATATTCAGCTCCAGGAAAATCGAAACAAGCTTGTTGATGTCCAGATCAATGCTAGAAAAGCTTTAATAGAAAAAAAGATCGACCGGACGGTTTTTAATGTAGAGAACAGTGTTTCTGCCATCGGAACAGATGCTTTGGAACTGCTTTCGAAAGTGCCAGGCATTAGGGTTTTGAATGATAAGGTTTCTTTGGTAGGCAAAGGTGCTGTTAACATCATGATCAACGATAAATTGGTGCCCTTATCAGATGATGAACTGTCGAATTATTTAAAATCAATTTCATCAGGCAATATCGCCAAGATTGAAGTGATTACCAATCCACCGGCAAAATATGATGCCCAGGGAAATAATGGCTTGATTAATATTGTATTGAAGAAAGTTACAGCCGAAGGCTTTAGAGGGTCGGTTAATACAGCTTTTTCACAAGCTACTCATCCAACGGCATCTGCAGGTGCGAATTTGAGTTTTCGGAAAAATAAAATTACACTCTCCTCAAATTTCAATGTCAGAAAAGGATCTCTTGTGCCTTTTGAGCAAAGTAATGTTTTTTATCCAGCACAGAGCTGGAATATTGTAAATAAGGACCGGAATTTTAGAACGGTACCCAGCGGACAGATCGGAATTGATTATCAGGCCTCCCCAAAAACAGTATTGGGATTATCGTATAACGATGGCTTAACCAGCTTTCATTCCGAAGAAAATATTAAAACCACTGTTTATAACAAAACCGGTAATTTAGATTCGGTACTGAATTCTGATGCCAATGCCAAAATCAGGTCTCATTATCATTCGGCCAATATTTATTTAAAACAGGCCTTGGATTCTACAGGGAAACAACTAACCATTAACGGCGATTGGTTTAAATACAGTGATGATAAAAACAGGTTTTTTAACAATACGAGTTATTTCCAAAATGGAGGGGTTATTCCGGATTCCTTTGCCGAATACCTATCAACCAGCAAACAAAATATAGATTTTTTTACCTTAAAAGCCGATGTAGACTTGCCCTATAAAACCTTTAAGTTATCCTTCGGTACAAAACTGAGCTTTATCAACAACCAAAGTGATCTTGCTTTTTACAAAGTCCGTAATGCGGTTTACGAATTAGATCTGGGCCAAACCAACCTTTTTAACTATCAGGAAAATACACAGGCCCTCTATGTTAATTATAATAAAACGATAAGACGATGGGATTTTCAGGCCGGACTAAGAGGTGAGTATACACAGATTGATGGCATATCCATTAATGAACAAAATCGAAATGAGTATTTCCGTCTATTTCCTGCATTTTACATTGTTTATCGTGCAAATGATAAAAGTACTTTTGCGCTTAATTATGGCCGTCGGATCAACCGGCCTGCTTACCGCAAATTGAATCCTTTCCGCTGGTACAGCAATCAATATGCCTATACTGAAGGAAATCCTTTTTTGCAACCATCTTATAACGACAACATCGAAATTTCTCACACTTGTAATAATGTCTTCACCACGACACTATCTTTTAGTCATACCACAAACGGCTTTAATGATGTAAATTTTATTGATGCTGGCACTAACATCCAGGCGGCCAAACCTGTTAACTTTATTACAGGGTATCATTATCAGTTCAGCAACGCAGTTACTTTTAATGTGTTGAAATGGTTGGAAAGTATCAATCAGGTTGATGTTTTTTATAATACATCAAATTCCAGCATCACGCAAACCTTAAGTAACCTGAATGGATTTGGTGGTTATTTTTCTACATTAAATCAGTTTGTTTTTAACCCGTCGAAAACTATTTTAGGTGAAGCCAGTTTCTGGTATCAATTTCCCTCAGTTGATGGACTGAACCAGAATAAAAACCAATATAACCTCGATCTGGGTATAAAAACCTTATTATTTAACAAAAAGATCCAATTGGCCATTACCGCTACCGATGTTTTAAAAACCAATCAATACCGTTTTAACAGTTTGGTCAACAACATCAGGCAGGATTATAACAACTATTACGATAGCCGCCAACTCAAGATTACCTTCCGCTATAATTTTGGCAATGAAAAAATTAAACAGCAGGATAGAAAGCCGGGTAATGAAGAGGAGCGGAGGAGGAGTAATTAGAGATGTAGGAGAAAAGGTGCTGGCAAATCGTCATTCCCAACTTGATTGGGAATCGTAATGCCTTAGTAGGGTTTGTAGCTTGCATTAAGATTAGCTTCGCTGAGCACTGCGTGGTTCCCGCCTGCGCGGGAAAGACGACCATTCGTTGTAATCTGTCATTGGTAACTTGTTCAGCATCTATATTGTTATAAAGATTCTTCACTGCGTTCAGAATGACAAACCTAGCTGGATGATGATTAGTAAAGTATTCTCGGTGCTTTCTGTGTTCCGTGGCAATAATTTTATCTGTACAGATCTGCGGTAAAGATCCTTCGACTACGCTCAGGATGACAAAACGGGCAGGGTAATTAAACGAACAGGATCATAGTAAGAAGCCCTCCATCTTACATCACCCATCCCCTAAAACGCCTCCGCCAAACTGATGTAAAACCCGGCCTGGCGTTTTTCGTTTGGCAATTTTTCGCCAATGCCATAATCTAACCGAACACTCAAACCTTTTGCGGGATCGAAAAAGTAACGCCCACCAACACCAAAGTTTGGTTTTAGTCCATCAGCATTAAACTCACCGTTTGCAAATACTTTACCAGTGCCGGCAAAAGCGACAATGCCAAAACGGTTCATAAAACGGTAGCGGATTTCGGCCTGAGCGGCCATCAGGTTTTCGTCGCGGTAGCGGCCACTGTAGTAACCGCGCATCATCTGATCGTTGCCTAACTGTTGTAACAAGTAAAATGGGGTGTTTTTGCTCTGGATGGTGTAAAAAATGCCCTGTACCCCTAAAACTACTTTTGGTGCCAGGCTAAAGAATCCGCGGAGATCTAGCTTAATCTGTGAGCCATTAAAATTATCACCACCAAAAAAATCGGGTGCATATTGATAAGTTGCCCTACCAAAAAAGCCTTTTGTTGGATAATTATTGCTGTTCCGTGTATCATAACTTTGCGATGCACCGATCCAGGCTACGGAGCCGCCATCTTTATCCAAAATTTGTTGGCTGGTACTGTAAATGCCCCCAGTTTCTTTATCTATAAAACGATAATTCTCAAAACCTAGCGAAACGCCGCTATAAGCATTTGGTAAAGTATTCATTTCTGCATCAAAGAGTGTTTTAAAAACCCTTTGGTCTAATTTATCTTCGTCTATCTTTTTGGCATTGTTGCCAATACCATAAAAATTAAAAGGCTGGTTTTTAAAACGGATTTCACCAATAAAATGATATTTATTCCCTTTCGTCCAGGTATCGCCCTTCAACATAAAATTAGCTGTCTTTTTGGTAGAATAGGTTGTGTTCAAGGCAAAGTTGGAACTGCGGTTCAGCGTGTCTTTACGGTCTATATAAAATGAATAAATGGCACCAACACCAAATTCAAACCCTGTTTCCTGACTATAGCCAAAAGCTGGCAAAGGTAAAAAGCTTGCTTTACGGGTAGTATCTTTTTCATTTGAGAGCATCTTTTTGATCAGTTTCATCTGTCCAAACGAACTTCCTGAAATGAGCGCAAGTATAATAATTAGATAATATTTTTTCATTGTCACAAAGAAAAGGAAATTTAGTTATAGTTCATTAGTCGATGGTTCATTTGTTGATTGGTACTGCAAACTGCTTTTCAAATAAAGATCCTTCGACTTCGCTCAGGATGACAAACCGCGAGGGAATGATCAGCTCTAATTTTTATCAGTTAATAGACGTCGTGTTCTAGTCGCTATGCGCCAAACGCCATGCTCCAATCGCTAAACGCTTTTACGTTTTAACCTTTCGGCCTAAATGCCTATTTTTGCGGCAAATAATACAAAACGAAATGAGCAATACAAGAGGACCAATATCTCAGTTTATGGAGCGTAATTACCTCCATTTTAATGCTGCGGCAATGATGGATGCAGCTAAAGGATACGAAACGCATTTAGATGAAGGTGGTAAAATGATGATCACACTTGCTGGTGCAATGAGTACTGCAGAATTGGGAATTTCACTTGCAGAAATGATCCGCCAGGATAAAGTGGCTATTATTTCTTGTACCGGTGCAAACCTTGAAGAAGATATTATGAACCTGGTAGCACATTCACATTATAAACGTGTACCAAACTATCGCGATTTAAGTCCGCAGGATGAATGGGACCTTTTAGAAAACCATTACAACCGTGTTACCGATACCTGTATCCCTGAAGAAGAGGCTTTCCGCCGTTTGCAGAAACACATTCAAAAAATCTGGATGGATGCCGAAGCTGCAGGTGAGCGTTATTTTCCGCATGAATTTATGTATAAAATGCTTTTAAGCGGAGATTTAGAGCAATACTATGAAATTGATCCTAAAAATTCATGGATGCTTGCTGCGGCTGAAAAGAATTTGCCAATTGTAGTTCCGGGATGGGAAGATTCTACCATGGGAAACATTTTTGCATCGTATGTGATGAAAAAAGAACTTACAGCAACTACTGTAAAAGGCGGTATTGAATATATGGGGTGGTTGGCCGACTGGTATATTGCGAACAGCGGAGGCAAAGGAATTGGTTTCTTCCAGATTGGTGGTGGTATAGCCGGCGATTTTCCTATTTGTGTAGTACCAATGCTTTATCAGGATATGGAAATGGAAAATATTCCTTTCTGGAGTTATTTCTGCCAGATTTCAGATTCGACTACTTCTTATGGCTCATATTCTGGTGCTGTACCGAACGAAAAGATTACCTGGGGTAAACTGGATATCAATACGCCAAAATTTATTGTAGAAAGTGATGCGACAATTGTTGCACCGTTAATGTTTGCCTGGATATTAAAACAATAATCATTAAAAATAAATAAACCAAATTGGTTTCTAGTATGCCCATTGGAGATAACATATCAAAAATGGGCATTTTTATTGCCTGAATGGCTTGAAACGACATTTGTTTAGAATGATTATAAATTGTATTTCCAGTCACTATTATGTCATGGGATTTATTAATAAGTTATACTTTTGTTCAAGTTTTGGTGGGGCTACCCCTAGTTCAGCATCAATTTCACAACAAAAAGTAAATTAAATAAGTATAAAGTGTTCATTATGAGAGATATCTCGATGATTTTAAAAAGCGTTTGGAAGTCGTTATTCGTATTTTCAGCAATTTCCGTAATAGCGGTTTCTACCGTAAATGCGCAGGATGCTAAAGAGGGAAGAACGCTTTTCAAAGCAAAATGTTCTTCGTGCCATGCGTTAGATGCTAAATTGGTTGGTCCGGCCTTAACTGGTGTAAGCGATCGCCATTCAGAAGAATTCCTTTTAAAGTGGATTCCTAATTCTCAGGGATTGGTTGCATCTGGAAATCCAGAGGCTGTTAAATTATTCAATGAGAATGGAAAAGTACCAATGACTTCTTTTCCTGAGTTGGATGAAACAAAAGTTAAAGACATCTTACAATACATTAAAGAAGGTGAGCCAAAAGCAGCTACTCCTGCAGGTGGTGCTGTTGCAGTAAAAGATGAATCTACTTCAGGTCTATCAATTGCAGGTATTGTAGCCATTGTTGTATTAGCGATTGTTATTTTAGTAATCTTAGGTCGTGCTTCTAAATTGTTAGAGCGCCTGATTTTACAAAAACAAGGTATCGAGATTGAAGAAGATGTGCCGTTAAAGGTAGGTGTGCGCAAGATGTTCAAAAACAAGAAATTTGTAATGTTCTTTATCTTGTGTTTAATCATCTGTTTAGGTTCATTCGGTTGGATGGGCATGTGGAACACTGGTGTTCATACCGGTTACCAACCAGTTCAGCCAATTAAATTCTCTCACGAGTTGCACGCTGGTATCAATCAGATCGATTGTCAGTATTGTCACAATGGAGCATTTAAATCCAAAAATGCCACTATTCCATCGTTAAATGTTTGTATGAACTGCCATAAAGCTGTTCAGGCAAGAGATAAATATGAAGGTGAGATTTCTCCAGAGATCAAAAAAATCTACAATGCTTTAGGTTACGATCCTGAAACACAGAAATATGATGAAGGTAAAGCTAAACCAATGGAATGGGTACGTGTACACAACCTTCCTGATTTTGCTTACTTCAATCACTCTCAACACGTAGTTGTTGCAGAAGATGCAATCCGTAAAGCAAAAGGATTACAACCAACAGAACCTGTATGTTTCGCTTGTCACGGTCCGGTTAATACAATGGAAGAGATTTACCAATACTCTCCATTAACCATGAAATGGTGTATTAACTGCCATAAGGAAACAGATATTTCTGGTCAGAAAAATAATGCTTTCTACGCTAAGGTTATCGAAGCGCACGAGAAGATTAAAAAAGGCGAGAAAATTACACCAGCGTTATTGGGTGGTTTAGAGTGTGGTAAATGCCACTATTAATAGATAGAGTTTAGTAAGAACGTTCGAATAAACAGTAATATAGCTTAAATGGAAAGCAACAAAAAATACTGGAAAGGCTTAGAGGAGTATAACAATACACCCGATTTTGTTAAGAATAGCAAAAACGAATTCGCCGAGCCACTTCCAATAGAAGATGTTTTAAATGAAGCAGGGTTAAGTACCGTTACCCCACGCCGCGACTTTTTAAAGGCGTTAGGTTTTGGTTTAGGTGCGGTAACTTTGGCAGCCTGTCAAACTGCCCCTGTTCATAAATCTATTCCTTACCTGGTAAAGCCTGAAGAGGTTACTCCGGGTATTCCTAACTATTATACTTCGAGCTTTAATGGCCAGAGTATTTTAGTTAAGACGAGAGAGGGACGCCCGATTAAAATTGAACCAAATCCAAATGCGGGTCAATTTAACTGTGGTACAGATGCGAGAGCGCAAGCTTCGGTTTTAGATTTATATGATGTATCTAAACTAAAAGCACCAGCTTTAGTAAAAGATGGAAAAGTTGAAGAAACTACCTGGGCAAAAATCGACAGCTTTGTAAAAGGCGAGTTGGCAAAAGCACAGGCGGGTGGAAAGAAAATCCGTATTGTAGCATCAACTGTAAACAGCCCATCAACTAATGCAGTTATTGCGCAGTTTATTGCAAAATATCCTGCTGCTAAATTGGTTCAGTACGATGCGGTTTCTTATACTGGTATTATCCAGGCTAACCAAAACAGTTTCGGTAAAGCAGTTTTGCCGAAATACAACTTTGATAAGGCCGATTTAATTGTAAGTTTCAGTGCCGATTTCTTAGGTACCTGGATTAGCGGAGAAGAGTTTACTGCTCAGTACACTGCTAACCGTAACTACAAATCGTTAGAAAATAAAAAAATGAGCCGCCACATTCAGTTCGAAAGTGGAATGAGCTTAACAGGTACTAATGCAGATACCCGTGTTCCGGTTAAATTATCGGAAGAAGGACCTGCTTTAATTGCTTTATATAATGCAATTACCGGTAGTGCTTTACCTGGCGGAACGTTAGGTAACAACACCACTGCCGATAAAGTAATTAAATTGGTAGCTAAAGAATTAGTACAAGCTAAAGGTAAAGGCCTTGTCGTTTGCGGTTCAAACGATGTTTCTACTCAGATTTTAGTAAATGCTATTAACGCCGCTATCGGAAGTTATGGTACTACTATCGATTTAGATAACCCTTGTTATTTATATGCAGGTAACGATGCCGAATTTAATGGCTTAGTTGCTGAAATGAACCGTGGCGAAGTTGGTGCTGTTTTATTCTTAAACAGTAACCCTGTTTACGATGCCGCAAATGCAAAAGCATTTACTGATGCATTAGCTAAGGTTCCTGCTAAAATTTCATTCTCTGACCGTGCTGATGAAACTGCTAGCGCTTGTGATGCCATCGCAATTAACCATAACTATTTAGAATCATGGGGTGATGCAAACGCTTACGAAGGATATTATTCTATCGTTCAGCCAACAATCAATCCTGTTTTCAATAGCCGCCAGGCTGAAGAAAGTTTATTAACCTGGGCTGATGCTCCTGTTAAAGATTACTATCAGTTTGTACGCAGCAACTGGGAAGCTAAAATGTTACCAGCTGTTGGTTTGAAATGGGAAGAAGTTTTAGACAAAGGAGTGGTTACTGCAACAGCAAAAACTGCTGGAGCCTATTCATTCACTCAATCTTTAGCACAAGTTGCTACTTCAATTGCGAATAGCAGCAAAGCTTTAGCTAAAGAAGTAGAATTACAGGTTTACGAAAGCATCCCGATGCGCGATGGTAAAAATGCAAACAATGCATTCTTACAAGAGTTACCTGATCCGGTTTCTAAAGTAACCTGGGATAACTATGTTGCACTTGCACCAAAATTTGCCGAGAAATTAAAAGTTAAAGAATTTGATGTTGTAACGGTTAAGGCCAGCAACGGATATTCAGTAGATCTTCCGGTGTTGATCCAGCCAGGACAAGCACAAGGAACTGCATCTATCGCATTAGGTTATGGCCGTACCAAAACTGGTAAAGCGGGTAACGATGTAGGTAAAAATGCTTTCCCTTTTGTTTCTTTTGTAAATGGAACTTTCCAATATGCTACTTCGGTAACCATTACCCCAACAGGCGGTTATTACGAATTGGCTCAAACACAAACTCACCACTCTTTCGAAGGCCGTGCAGTGATTAAAGAAGCTACTTTTAAGGAGTACTTGAAAAATCCTGGAGCCGGTAACGAAAAAGGCGAGCATAAAGATTACGATCTTTGGGATAAATGGGAAAAACCAGGCAACAACTGGGTAATGGCAATCGATTTGAATGCCTGTACAGGTTGTGGTTCTTGTATTGTTGCTTGTAACGTAGAAAACAACATTCCTGTTGTAGGCCGTGATGAGGTTCGCCGTCGCCGTGAAATGCACTGGATCCGTATCGACCGTTATTACAGCTACGAAACTAAAGACGGTGATGTAACCAGAGAGAAAGAAATTGCTAAGTTAGAAGACTTAGATCACGTTTCTGTGGTTCACCAACCAATGTTATGCCAACACTGTGATCACGCACCTTGCGAAACCGTTTGTCCGGTATTGGCAACTGTACACTCAAGTGATGGTTTAAACCACATGGCTTATAACCGTTGCGTAGGTACACGTTACTGTGCAAATAACTGTCCGTATAAAGTACGTCGTTTCAACTGGTTTAACTACTGGAACGATTCACGTTTCGATAACTATTTAAATAACGAGTTTACCCAATTAGTTTTAAACCCTGATGTAACTACACGTTCGAGAGGGGTAATGGAAAAATGCTCTATGTGTATTCAACGTATACAAGGTGGCAAATTACAAGCTAAACTGGAGAAACGTCCATTAAAAGATGGCGATATTAAAATGGCTTGTCAGGAAGCTTGTTCAGCAAATGCGATTGTATTTGGTGATGCAAACGATCCAAATTCAGAGGTTTCAAAAGCATTACGTTCTGAGCGTATCTACTACGTATTAGAAGAGATCAATGTGAAACCGGGTATCGGATACATGACAAAAATTAGAAATACAGATACAACAGTACAAGCGTAAGCTTTAGTATAAAGAAAATACAAATTATGTCAGGACATAACGAATCAATACTTAGAGAACCATTAATTACCGGAGATAACATCACGTATGCTAAAATTACGGATGATATTTTAAGCCCGGTAGAGAACAAGCCGAACAAGGCTTGGTGGATTGGTTTCATCGTTGCCTCATTAGGTGCTTTACTTTGGGTAGTAGCAGTAAGCTACACTTTCTGGAACGGTATCGGTGCATGGGGTTTAAATAAAACAGTTGGTTGGGCTTGGGATATCACCGGTTTCGTATGGTGGGTAGGTATCGGTCACGCTGGAACACTAATTTCAGCAGTACTATTACTCTTCCGTCAGAACTGGCGTAACTCCATCAACCGTTCGGCAGAGGCGATGACTATTTTCGCCGTAATCTGTGCCGCAACTTATGTTGTATCACACATGGGCCGTCCTTGGTTAGCTTATTGGGTTTTACCTTTACCAAACCAATTCGGATCACTTTGGGTAAACTTTAACTCACCGCTGGTGTGGGATATGTTTGCGATCTCGACTTACTTCTCTGTATCATTATTATTCTGGTACACAGGTTTATTGCCAGATATCGCTACCATTCGCGACCGTGCAGTGGGTACACGTAGAAAAATCTATTCTATCTTCTCTTTTGGATGGAGTGGAAGTGTTAAAACATGGCAACGTTTCGAAGCGGTGTCGTTAATCTTAGCAGGTATCTCTACACCACTTGTACTTTCGGTACACACCATTGTATCAATGGACTTTGCAACATCGGTAATTCCGGGGTGGCACACGACCATCTTCCCTCCATACTTCGTAGCAGGGGCGATTTTCTCAGGATTTGCGATGGTATTAACCTTATTATTGGTTGCACGTAAAGTATTGGGCTTAGAAAACTACATTACTATGTTCCACATCGAGTCGATGAATAAAATCATCATCTTAACCGGATCAATCGTAGGTGTGGCTTATTTAACCGAGTTCTTTATCGCCTGGTATTCAGGTTCTGAATACGAGCAGTATGCATTTATCAACAGATCTACCGGTCCTTACTGGTGGTCGTACTGGATGATGATGACTTGTAACGTAATCTCTCCACAGTTGTTATGGTTTAAAAAGATCCGTTTAAGCATTAAAGCGACCTGGATTTTATCAATCGTAGTAAACGTCGGGATGTGGTTCGAGCGTTTCGTAATTATCGTTACTTCATTACACCGCGATTATATTCCATCAAGTTGGGCAATGTTCTATCCAACCTGGGTTGATATCAGTGTATTCGTAGGTTCAATTGGTTTGTTCTTTACTTTATTCTTATTGTTCTTAAGAGTATTGCCATCAATCGCTATAGCAGAGGTTAAATTATTATTGAAAACTGCAAGTGAGCAAGCCAAAATGAAACAGATTAAAGAAGGGCATGAGAATAAAGAATACGTTGCAGAATACGTAGAGTCTTTAGAAAAATTTGATAGTGTTAAACAAGAAGATTACGCAAAAATATAACAATGAGTGATATCAAATATATTTTAGGCAGCTTTGGCGATCCTGACGAAATGATGCACGGCATCGAAAAGCTTCAGGAGAATAACATCAGCATTCATGATGTATATACACCGATGCCTATACACGGAATAGAAGCCAAATTAGGAATTAAAAGATCTAGAATCGATATCGCAGCATTTTGCTTTGGTATTACCGGTACTTGCTGTGCATTCGCTTTGATTTATTTCTGCGCAGTAATCGATTGGAGAGTAAACATAGGTGGTAAACCATCATTCGCATTACCGGATTTTATTCCGATAATGTTCGAGCTTACAGTATTATTCTGTGCTTTCGGTATGGTGTTAACTTATTATGCATCTACTCACTTATTTCCGGGAAGAGCACCAAGAGTGATGGATTTACGTGCTACTGATGATCGTTTTGTTATTGCAGTTGATGCAAAAGACAATGTAGAACATACTGTAATTGATAGATTATTAAAAGATGCAGGTGCTTTAGAAATAAAGTATAATGAAAGGAAGTACATTAGCTATGAATAAGAATAAATTTGTTTACACGGCGTTTTTAGCTATCGCTTTTGCAGCTACCTTTTCTGCTTGTAAAGATAAACGCAGTACTGGCTTGGAATATGCCAGAAACATGTATGATCCGATTGCTTACAATCCAGATCAGCCAAACAAAAATTTTAAAGATGGTAAAACAGCTCAGTTGCCACCTGCACATACTAAACCAGTAGGTTTTACTGAATACGATGAGTATCCTAATACAAAAGAAGGATATGAAGCAGCAGGTGTGAGTATGGTTAATCCTTTACCAGTAGATACTGTAAATTTAGCTCAGGGTAAACACTTATTTACCGTTTTCTGTAGCCCTTGCCATGGAGAAAAAGGCGATGGACAGGGACACTTAGTTAAAATTGAGAAATTTAGTGGTGTACCTGCTTATCAAACAGGCTCATCGTCTAGAGGTGGTAACATGGTTGATCTTACTGCAGGTAAAATTTACCACACCATTACATACGGTGTAAATAACATGGGCTCGCATGCTTCGCAAATCTCACCAACAGATCGTTGGAAAGTAGTGATGTATGTTCAACAATTACAAAAAGGACAATAGTAAAGCAAATATAAATGGGAACTCACAATATTAATTTTAGTGAACAGTTTGAGTTTACAGGTAAAGTAAAAACTTTAAGCATAGTTGGTATCATTTTAGGTGTTGCTGCTGTTGGTTATGGCTTTTTCGCTGGTGATAAAATAATGCACGAGCGTACTTTTGCTAACCTGTTGCTTATGGCATATTACTTTGCATGCGTTTGTATGTCGGGTACATTTTTCCTAGCTGTTCAATACGTAGCTCAAGCAGGTTGGTCTGCGTCGATTTTACGTGTACCACAGGCTATGGCAAAAACATTGCCTATTGCAGCTGTAATACTTGTTGTAGTAATTTCGGCAGGTTTATATACACATAACTTATATCACCACTGGCATGCTGATGGATTAACTGATCCAAACAGCCCGAACTACGATTCATTAATCGCTGGTAAGTCGGTGTTCTTGAATGTACCTTTTTTCTTAGGCCGCCAAGTGGTGTTCTTAGGTATCTATAGTATATTTTCGATCATGTTTGTTAAGTTTTCTTACAACGAAGATTTAGCAGGTGGCTTAAATTCTTACAGAAAAAGCTTTAAAAATGCTTGTATCTTCTTGGTAATCTATGGTTTTACAACGCCAATTTTTGCTTTCGATACCGTAATGTCATTAGAGGCGCACTGGTTCTCAACCATGTTCGGTTGGTATAACTTCGCCGCTATGTGGGTAAGCAGTTTAGCTACTATTGCCATTATTCTTATCTTATTAAGAAGAGCTGGTTATATGCAATGGGTTAACAATAGCCACTTACACAATTTAGGTCAGTTTATTTTCGGTTTCTCTATCTTCTGGACTTATGTATGGTTTGCTCAATTCTTATTGATTTACTATGCAAACATGCCTGAAGAGACTGTATACTTCTACAAACGCTTTGAATATTACAAGTTCTGGTTTTTCTTAAACCTGGCCATGAACTTCTTAGCGCCAGTATTATTATTAATGGACAGAGATAACAAAAGAACAGATGCGAAATTGTTGTTCGTTGCTATTGTGGTATTGTTAGGTCACTGGGTAGATTACTACCAAATGATTATGCCAGGAGCGGTAGAAGAAGGACATAATGGTTTTGGTATCATTGAAATTGGTACTGCAATAGGTTTCGTAGGATTGTTTACCTTTACGGTTTTAACATCATTAAGCAAAAAACCGTTAATTGCAAAGAACCACCCATTATTACAAGAAAGTTTGCATCATCAACTGTAGTGGTGATAAGATAAAGCAAATATTTAATTATTATTATAATTAGCAGTACAGCGTACTACTTTTAAGAAAATGAGTTTAAGAAAGTTTATAACGAATAAAACGACCGCAGCTTTAGCAGTATTGATTACTGTTTTTGCAAACACTAGCGTATTTGCGCAAGATGCAGCAGCAGGTGCTGCCGCGGCACCGAAAGTTGATATGGGCGAGGTTTATAAATCGGTAATATTTTATATTCTGGTTTTCCTTGCCATATGCTTATTCATTGCAATTATTGGTAAAGCAATAAAAGTATATGAATTAAGCCGTGAAGCACAAGGTAAACCTGTTGGTATTAACTGGAACAGGGTACACGCAAGTTTATTTGCGCTGTTTTTAGTTATCGGTTTATATGGTGTATATTGGGAATATACAGTACATGGGGCAATGTTACTTCCTGATGCAGCATCTGAGCACGGAAAGAAAATTGATGAGATGTTTAATTTAACATTAATCATTACCACCATTGTATTTGTAGTTACGCACATCTTATTATTCGGATTTTCTTATATCTATAAATACTCAGCTAAAAGAAAAGCTTACTACTACCCACACAATAATACCATCGAAAAAATCTGGACAATTGTTCCGGCTTTAGTATTAACTGTTTTGGTATTAATGGGTTTCTTAACCTGGAGATCTATTTTCTTCAAAGTTGAAGATCCAAATAACAAACCATTGCAGATAGAAGTTACTTCTGAGCAGTTTAAATGGTCTATCCGTTATCCTGGAGCTGATGGAATAGTAGGTAACAAAAACTACAAGTTAACTACAGCTACCAATACATTGGGTATCGATTTCAAAGATATCAACTCTCGTGATGATGAGATGGCTGATGAAATGGTTCTTCCTGTTGGTAAACCAGTTAAATTGATCTTAACCAGTAAAGATGTAATTCACAGTTTTTATATGCCGCACTTCAGGGTACAGTTAAATACCGTACCAGGTATGAGAACTATATTTGAGTTTACGCCTACAAAAACTACTGCAGAAATGCAGCAAGAAACTAACGATCCTAACTTTAAGTACCTTTTCTTATGTGCTAAAATTTGCGGTGCCGGTCACTACAACATGCAAAAAGTGGTACGTGTAGTTTCTGAGGCGGAGTACAAAACTTGGATAGCTGAACAAAAAACATACTTAAACGACGATTTAAGAAAACAATTTAATTTGCCAGTGGCACCTGCACCTGTAAAATCAGTAGCAGATTCAGCAGCTAAAGATTCAGCAGCTGTGAAAACTAACCAAATGGCTTTAAATAAATAATATTAAGCAGGAGCGAACGAATTATGTCAACAATAGCATTACACGACGAACACAATCACGATCACGCTGATCATGGGCATCATAAAGAGACTTTGATTTCAAAGTACATCTTTAGTATGGATCATAAAATGATTGCTAAGCAATTTTTGATTACCGGTATTATTATGGCGGTAATAGCAATGGGCTTATCAATTTTATTCCGTATTCAATTGGCATGGCCAGATCAAAACTTCCCTTTCTTAGAAACATTTTTAGGTAAATGGGCTGAAGGTGGGCGTATTAAGTCTGACTTTTATCTGGCTTTGGTAACCATACACGGTACCATCATGGTATTCTTTGTACTAACCGCCGGATTGAGTGGTACATTTAGTAACTTACTTATTCCGCTTCAAATTGGAGCAAGAGACATGGCCTCGCCATTCTTAAACATGCTTTCATACTGGTTCTTCTTTATGGCCTGTGTAATCATGATGTCTTCATTCTTTATCCAAACAGGTCCTGCATCAGGTGGTTGGACGGTTTATCCGCCATTGTCGGTTGTAGAGAAGGCAATGCCAGGTTCTGGTTTAGGTATGACTTTATGGTTAATCAGTATGGTACTTTTCGTAGCATCATCTTTAATGGGTGGTATTAACTATGTGAGTACAATTTTAAACATGCGTACTAAAGGTATGGACCTTTGGAAAATGCCATTAACCATCTGGGCTTTCTTTTTGACCGCTATTTTAGGTATCTTATCATTCCCTGTTCTTGTAGCTGGGGTAGTGTTAATGGTATTCGACCGTAGTTTTGGAACAAGTTTCTACTTATCAGATATCGTAATGGGTACCGATATTTTACCAAATGAAGGTGGTTCGCCAATTTTATGGCAACACTTATTCTGGTTCTTAGGTCACCCTGAGGTATATATCGTAATTATGCCAGCATTGGGTATCTCATCAGAGGTTATCTCTGTAAACTCACGTAAACCAATCTTTGGTTACCATGCAATGGTTTACTCTTTAATTGGTATTACCGTATTATCGTTCATCGTATGGGGTCACCATATGTTTGTAACGGGGATGAATCCATTGTTGGGTGGTGTGTTTATGATTACCACATTGATTATTGCAGTACCATCAGCAGTAAAAACCTTTAACTATTTAGCTACATTATGGCGTGGTAACATCCGTTTCACTCCAGCAATGTTATTTGCTATCGGTTTAGTTTCATTCTTTATCTCTGGTGGTTTAACCGGTATCTTCTTAGGAAATGCTTCGTTAGATATTAACTTACACGATACCTACTTTGTTGTTGCCCACTTCCACTTGGTAATGGGATCTGCAGCAATCTTTGGTATGCTTGCAGGTGTGTATCACTGGTTCCCTAAAATGTTCGGTAGAATGATGAATGCTAAATTGGGATATTTACACTTCTGGTTAACTTTCATTGCAGCTTACCTGGTATTCTTCCCGCTTCACTTCTTAGGTTTAGATGGTGTACCTCGTCGTTACTATGCATTTACTGAGTTTGAATTTATGAAGAAATGGTTAACTGTTAACGTATTTGTAACATGGGCAGCTATTATGGCAGCACTAGCTCAGGTAGCGTTCTTGTTTAACTTCTTTTATTCAATCTTTAAAGGAAAAGTATCTCCTCAAAATCCTTGGGAATCGAATACATTAGAGTGGACTGCTCCGGTAGAACACCTACATGGTAACTGGCCGGGAGAAATTCCTACGGTTTACAGATGGCCATATGACTATAGCAAACCAGGTCATGATGCTGACTTTATTCCTCAAACTGTTCCTTTCTCTCAAACCATGAGCTCTAACTTGCCTCACGATTTTGAAGGAAATGCAGAAGCAGAAAAAATACAGCAAGATTGGGAATTAGCTAACCCTGTTGCAGAAAACAAGGGCTAGTTTAAGCTTAAAAATAAAATTTTAAAAGGGGTATCTGATTAAGTTTCTGCTTATCCGGATACCCTTTTCATCTTAATAGATATATGGTCAGCAGATCAGAACAACGTTTCATTAGAATTAATCTTATAACCATCATAGTTACGCTATTGGTTATACTTGCCGGTGGTATTGTGCGCAGTACCGGATCTGGCATGGGATGCCCGGATTGGCCTAAATGTTTCGATCGTTACATTCCGCCAACTGATGTATCGCAACTTCCTGCCAATTATAAAGAGAAATATGTGGCAGGTAGGTTAAAGAAGAATGAGAAATTTGCCAAGTATCTGGAAAGCATGGGTAAAGTAGCCCTGGCTGATAGCATTAGGCATGATAAGAGTATTACAATACCTGAAGCGTTTAATCCAACTAAAACCTGGACTGAATACCTGAATAGATTGGCTGGGGTAGCCGCAGGAATATTCTTGTTTTTAACAGTTGTGTATTCATTTGCCTACCGCAAAACAGCTAAACGAATTATTCTACTCAGTATCCTCAATCTTTTTGTAGTGGGATACCAAGGTTGGTTAGGTTCGATAGTGGTTTCTACCAACCTGGCGCAATGGGTGGTAACTGTACACATGTTGTTGGCATTGGTTATTTTAGCGATATCTATTTATACCTACAATTATGCGAAGCAATTAAATAAAACGCCTTCGGTAATTATGTACCGAATAGCATGGCTAAAGGGATTTTTGTTTTTTACCCTTGTAATCAGTATTGTTCAGATTGTTTTAGGGACTGAAGTTAGAGAAGCTGTAGATGTGATTGCAAAATCACTTTCTTATGGAAGCAAGAATACATGGATTTCGAAAGTAGGAGAAGTATTCTCTTATCACCGTGATTTAGCTATACTAGTAGTAATTGCCAATGCAGTAGTATATAAAATGGTTATTGACCGTTTTAGTGGTAAGGCTGCACCGTTGTTAACTGCAAGGTTTATGTTAATAACGCTCCTCGTACAGTTATTAAGTGGTTTTGCTTTAGCATATATAGCTTTTCCACCGGCAGCGCAGGCATTGCACATTTTGTTCTCTACGCTGTTATTTAGTTTACAGTTTTACCTGTACTTATTGGTTTATCGAACAAGTACATATAAACAATAATATTTAAGAAAATTGAAACAATATCTTTCAGATTTTTCTAAACTTATCAAATTCAGGCTATCGTTTACGGTGGTGTTTTCGGCGTCGATCTCTTTTTTGATCGGACAGAAAATGCAGGTGGGTAGAGGCCATATCCCTAGTATCGATTGGGGAAACTGGCTAATATTGATTGCCGGTGGTTTTTTAGTTACCGCTGCTGCAAACTGTTTTAACGAAATTATTGAGAAGGACTTAGATAAGTTAATGTCTAGAACTAAAGATCGCCCTATGCCAGCAGGCAGAATGACTACCGGACAAGGATTGATCCTGGGGGTTTTTATGGCATTTTTGGGTACCTGGTTATTAAGGAAATTGAATCTTGAAACAGGTTTGCTTTCTGTATTTTCAATCCTGTTATATGCTTTTGCTTATACACCATTAAAGAGAAAATCGCCAATAGCAGTTTTTGTTGGCGCCATTCCAGGCGCTTTACCACCACTTATTGGGTATTTAGCAGCATTTGGTAGTTTAAAAGCCGAAATGTTCCACGAAATTGATTATTACATTGCGGGCATTCTGTTTTTAATACAGTTTGTATGGCAGTTTCCACATTTCTGGGCAATTGCCTGGGTTTTGGATGATGATTATAAGAAAGCAGGTTTTAGGTTGTTACCTACAAAAAAAAGAGATAAAACCTCTGCTTTGCTTACCTTTTTAAGTACATTAATTTTAATTCCGGTAAGTTTACTGCCAACGCTATATGGTTTTGGTGGATACTACATTGCTGGTTTATCTTTAATAGCAGGGCTTATATTTAGCTGGCTGGCTTTTAAACTTTTAATGAACAGAGAATTGGCTGACGCCAAGAAAGTAATGTTCTGTTCGTTTTTTTACATCCCGGCGGTACAGTTGGGCTTATTATTAAATTTTATAGCAAAATAATTTATGGTGCTAACAATGGAAAAGATGCAGGATACGTTTGACCCTAAACCAAGGAAATTTATTGTTTGGTTATTTGTCGTATCGTCAACAATTATGTTTGGTGGTTTTACCAGTTATTATCTGGTATTTGCCGCTTCGAAGGGAAAGGGACATGGTTTAGTTTTACCTGATGCTTTTATTTACTCTAGTTTGGTAATTATTGCCAGTAGCATCACCTTGGTGCTGGCATCAAAAGCTTTAAAGAAACTGAACTTTAGCTTACAGCGCAACATGCTGTGGATTACCGTAATATTAGCCATCGCTTTTGGTGTAATGCAGTTTAATGCCTGGGGAAGTATGGTGCGGACCGGAGCGACCCTTGTAGGGAATAACGCTGCAATATCATTTATTTATGTGGTATCTGGCATGCACTTATTACATATTATTGGCGGTGTTGGCCTTATTATTAATGCTTTAGCAGGCAGCTATAAAAGCCTTCCTGTTGCCAAAGTCCAGTATAGAATGGAAATTGCTTCTATTTTTTGGCATTTTATAGATATATTATGGATATATCTGTATGTTTTTTTACTTTTGAACCGTTAAATTTGTTAACAAACTATTATACTATTTCCAAATGAATGCAGTATCACAATTAGATCAAGTTAAAACCGGACCATGGAATGGTGGTCGTTCTCCGTGGTCGGTAGAATATGGTAAAATCATGATGTGGTTTTTCCTTTTGTCAGATGCTTTTACCTTTTCATCTTTATTGATCTACTACGGCGCTCAGCGTTTTTCTAAATTAACATGGCCAGCTCCGGACAAGGTTTTCCAATCTATTCCAGGTATTGCAGAACATGGCGCTCCATTAGTTTTCGTAGGTATCATGACCTTTATCTTAATCATGAGTTCGGTAACCATGGTTTTAGCTGTAGAGGCTGGTCACAGACGTTCTAAAAAAGAAGTTATCGGCTGGATGATTGCAACCATTATCGGTGGTTTCATGTTCTTGGGTTGTCAGGCTATTGAGTGGACTCACTTACACCATGATGGTTTCTGGTGGGGACATATTCCGTCAGCAGAAGAATTAAAACATTTCTTCCTTAAACCAGAAGATGTATCATTAGTTGCTTCCCAACAATTTGCAAACTTATTTTTTACCATTACAGGTTTCCACGGTTTCCACGTATTTAGTGGAGTAATCATTAACATCATCATTTTGATCATGACAATTAATGGAACTTTTGAGAAAAGAGGACATTATCTGATGGTAGAGAAAGTGGGTTTATACTGGCACTTTGTTGATTTAGTTTGGGTGTTCGTATTCACATTCTTCTATTTGGTTTAATTTATCATATTATAAAAATATTTTTATGTCAGAGAACGCACATAGCACAGAAGGCCACGGCCACGATGACCATGCAGGTTTATCAAAGGGTAAAATCTGGAAAGTTTTTGGTATCCTTTTATTAATTACAGTTATAGAGTTTATTATCGCATTGGTTTTCATTCCTAAAGGATATATGACTCAACATGTTGGTAATTACATTTATATCGCATTAACGCTGTTAAAAGCATTTTATATTGTAGCTTATTTTATGCACTTAAAATATGAGAAGTTAGGCTTACAGCTTGCATTAACAGTTTCATTTGTTTTCATTATTTACTTTATTGTTTTAATGCTAATAGAAGGTGGGTTTTTAAACATCCACATGATGAACCATTAATGAAAAGAAGTCCTATAAAAAAGGTAATAATCCTGGTAAGCATTTTAGCTATACCGGGATTTTTGTTTTTTTACTTATTGCCGCACTTCGCCAAGAATCGGTATAAGAGTTTACCCATCTTTGGTAAAAAAGTAGTTGCATCAACCTTTCACAGTGTAAAAGGAAAGAAAATCCCAGATACCATTTACCATCAGGTTCCTGATTTTAAACTCATAAACCAGCATAACGATACAGTTACCTGGAAATCGTTGCAGAACAAGATTGTGGTACTGAATATGTTTTATTCTGGTGCAAATAATCAAGGAACAAGTAAATACATCAAGAAATTATCTGATGGGTATGAGCAAAAACCTTTGGTTAAATTTTTAAGCCTGTCTGTTGATCCACTTGATAAAAGCAGAATAAAAGATTTTGCCGAACAGTTTAAAGCAAAGGCTGGAAAATGGGATTTTCTGGTTGGCGATACCATTCAAACTTATCCACTGATCAGAAAAGGTTTGTTACTTGATGTAGTTGCAGACGAAACGAAAGAGAAAACCAATTTTCTTTTTAGCAATAAAATAGTACTTATTGATAATCTACACCGTATACGTGGTATTTATGATGCAGATAATGCTGAAGCAAACGCCAGGTTAGAGGATGAAATAAAAGTACTTATTGCCGAATACTTAAGAAATCTTAAAGATGGTAGGTAGTTGGCTTAGCGTTATGTTTAGGGCTTAGCGTTTGAAGTCCTAAGTCGATACAAAATAATAATAATATAAAAGAGATTTAAAAAACTCATGGAAAATAGCCCAATTGAGAAAAAGTATAACAAGTGGATCATTATTCTTTCTATCCTTATACCCGTAGCCGTAGCCTTTTTATTTGTGGTAAAGCTGAAAGATTTAGGTATTGATGCACCTACCTTGCCTTTTTTGCCGCCAATATACGCTACCATTAATGGAATAACAGCTGTACTCTTAGTAGTGGCTGTATGGGCAATAAAAAACGGTAAAATACAATTACACCAAAACCTCATGAAGACTGCTATCGGCTGTTCTTTATTGTTTCTGGTGATGTATATCGCTTATCATATGACTACGCCATCTACCAAATTTGGTGGTGAGGGCGCTATTAAATATGCCTACTTCTTTATTTTGTTAACGCATATCCTATTGTCAATAGCCATTATTCCATTGGTATTGGTTACTTATGTAAGGGCGTTGGCCGAGCGTTTTGATCGCCACAGAAAAATTGCCAGGATTACTTTTCCACTGTGGCTGTATGCAGCCATAACCGGAGTAGTGGTTTATCTGATGATATCACCGTATTATTCATACTAAGGTTATCCTACCTTAACTTTTGAACCCCTACCCTAAAAAGTAGGGGTTTTATTTTTAATTAATTTTTTGCCAGCTAAAATTTCTTAATCAGTATATTTGGTAAAGAAGCTTATTATCATACTAAAATGTTTTAGTTTAAATCTTTCTTCTCTTTTAATGATAAATCTATTTATTATTACGCCTCAGAATAATGGAAGATATAGTAAATTGTGATGAACTAATTTTATGGCGCTAAGGAACGCAGACAAGGAACATGTGCTGATTGATAAAATCGTAGGGGGAGATGAGCAGGCTTTTTCTGTCCTTTTCTTCAAATACCTTCCTGTACTCCAGATTTTTGCCGCTAAGTTTACTAAATCTGAAGATGCGGCAGAAGAAATTATTCAGGATTCATTTTTAAGGGTTTGGTTAAATCGCGATAAATTAGCGGAAGTAGATAATGTGAAAGCCTATCTATATAAATATGTTTCAAACGAATGTTTAAGCTACTTGCGTAAAAAATTAAAAGAAGATAGAGTTGTTGATGCATTTACCGCAAAACAACAAAATAGCCATAATAATACCGTAGAAACTATTAATTTAAACGAGATAACGAAAATTATTGCTGTTGCTGTCGAAAAATTACCTGATCAGCGCAAAAATATATACCAATTAAGCAGACGAGATGGTAAAACTATACCTGAAATTGCAGAAATACTCAATATCTCGCCTAATACCGTTAAAAATGCCCTGGTAATTGCCCTTAAATCGATACGTATACACCTCGATCAACATGGGATTGTGTTCTTTTTTCCCATAATTTTTTTCTTTTTGAAAATAAAATAGAAAAAAATTAATATCCCGATAGTCCTAATTTTCTTTTGCGGCTTCTTAGTATCAGAATCTTTATGGAAGAACGCATACATTATCTCTTACAACAGTTTACAGCTAAAACCTTAAGCCAGGCCGAAAGAGAAGAACTTTTAGTTTTGGCAGAAAACAGCACATCATTACTTTCTGACGAAATCGTGAAAATGATTATCGCGGAAGAGGAATGTGCGGTTAATGTTGTTGACGAAAAATGGAATCCGGTTCTAAATAAAATTCTTTCGGTAGATAAACCAACCCAATCGCCTAAGCGGATTTTAATGAACAGCTTAAAATGGGCTGCCGCTGCAGTTGTTTTTATTGTGTTTTCATTCACCGCTTACCTCTCTCTACAGAAAAAGAAAGAGCATGTTTTTGCTACTGACGTGGCGCCGGGAAAAAACAAAGCTATTCTCACCCTGGCGGATGGAAAGAAAATTTCACTTTCAGATGTGATGAATGGCGATGTTGCCAAAGAAGCCGGCTTCTCTATCACCAAAACTGCCGATGGGCAATTGGTTTACATCTTGGCTGAATCCGAAAATATTAATGATACCAGATTAAATACGATTTCTACGCCTAACGGTGGCGAATGGCAGATCAAATTGCCCGATGGTTCTACGGTTTGGTTAAATGCAGCATCTTCAATCCAATATTCGTTAAATATCGGAACCGCTAAACAGCGCTTAGTGAAATTAGATGGGGAGGCTTATTTTGAAGTAAATAAAAATGCAGCACATCCTTTTATTGTAGAAACCGATAAGCAGTCTGTTGAGGTATTGGGTACGCACTTTAACATTAATAGCTATAAAGATGAAAGGGTAACTAAAACCACTTTGTTGGAAGGGAGTGTACGTGTTTCGCATAATATTACCAATGAGAGTGAGGTGCTTAAACCTGGCGAGCAATCCTTGGTATCTGTTTCGGGCATGGATATAAAAGAAGTAGATGTTGATGAATCAATCGCATGGAAAAAAGGCTATTTTATGTTTAATAACGAAAGGCAAGAAAGCATTTTACGTAAAGTTGCCCGTTGGTATAATGTCGAAATAGAATATGCCGATGCAGATGCAAAAGAGGTAATGTACTATGGAACGGTAAGCCGTTTTGAAAAAATTTCGAAAGTATTAAGAAAATTTGAGCAGACCGGAGAGGTGCGTTTCGATATCAAAGGCAATAAAGTAATTGTCTATAAAGAATAAACGAGAAAAGATGAAGGCGTAACTAACCTTTATCTCTAAAAATAACTAATTAATCAACTTAACCTTAAACTTAACAAATGATGAATAAACCTCGACAAAACTCCTGACGATTCAACGTTGAATAAATAAAAAAGGAGTGCTTGCAACACCCCCTTTATTATCTGTTTAGCTATTCCGTAAGCCGGAATCGATTAAAAATCAATTATTTCTTGGATAACCGCGAAACGCTTTTTGGCGTCTAAACTTTATTGCGCTTCGCACAAAAACAGACTATTAAATGTACAAAATTTATATTAGAATTTTATGTACGCATCGACGCTA